>LNAP01000038.1_pt1 | contig 126002 bp, 108 predicted proteins | sample 602601 | NCBI WGS metagenome assembly LNAP01 (sample SAMN02440304, study PRJNA202911) | soil metagenome | biome: Subtropical and temperate rainforests or woodlands; isolation source: soil samples (1 kg each in a 20% v/v slurry with milli Q water) were... ... | reverse complement strand
ACTCGTCGAATTGATTGTTTTTTGATCATTTGGCGAGTTTAAAAGTTGCGCTAGGTGGTATGCCGGGGAAATACATGGCTACTTCAGACCATCCCTAGGCAGCAGAATAAGAAACTCCTCCCCTCCAATCCGGCAGACCACATCTTCATCACGCGAGACGTTTTGCATTATCTTGGCCAAACTCTGTAATACCTCATCACCGGCATCATGACCATAGGTGTCGTTAACGGATTTGAAATTATCAATATCCAGTGATACTACTGCGAAATTTCTACGCGTCGACTGCATCAGGTCAAGCGCCAAATCTAGACCCCGGCGATTGTGTAACCCGGTCAGTGGGTCTGTCTGTACGTCTAGGAGAAGCTTGTTGATCTTGTAATGCAATAGCTTGAAGCCAATCAACATCGCACGCTTGATTTCAGAGGACTCGAAATACCAGGAGTGAACTTTTTGAATGCGCTCAGCTGTGGCTGGGTGGTCCATTTCCTGCGCGCTATCAGCAAGTTCACGCAAGGGGCTGGCGATCATATTGGCGAACCACCAGATGAACAGCAGAGTTAAAATAGCTAGCGGTAGTGTATTAAGCAACATGCTGGACATCAACCCACTAATCGGCGCCAAAGTGGCTTGTGTCGGTCGCTGGGCTACGACACCCCAATGAGTCATCGGCACGATGGCGTAACCAGCCAGCAGGTCAATGCCCTGACTGTTATTAATACGCATGTCGCCTGTTTCACCACGAAGTACCGCGTCGATAACCAGATTTGGTCCAACCTCTTCTCCCACCCGTGAAGCGTCTGGGTGATATAGCAAACGCCGGCTCTGATCGACCACATACAGGTAGGAACCATCGTGGTAGTAATGCTCGCCGAGCAGTTTGTTGAGAATGCTTTTCTGCTTCAGGTAGACCGTGCCGCCGATATAACCTAAGTATCGCCCGGCACTGTCGGTAACAGGGTGCGAAATGAACACCAGCAGGTTACCTGCCACCGAGATATAAGGCGCGCTGATTACCGGCCGTCGCACATTCAAGGCTTCGTTTGCACCAGGCGAATCCAGCTTTTTCCCAAGAATACTAAGCGTGTCCGGAGAGGTTGCTACTACCTTTCCGTTAGCATCGACAAAAACCACTGAATTGAAACTGTTAGTCTGCAAGCGCAACCGTTCCGCTTCAGCCATAAGCAGTTCTGCATCCCCGAATTTTGCTGTAAGCAAGCTGGCACTGTAGGCCAGCTGTTGCTGCGTCGATTGCAAAAATTGATCAATGCTGTCGGCCAGTTTGCTTGCATAGGCGCGATTACTCGCAAGCGTATTGTCAATCAGCAATTGACGCTGGACGCTATAGCTTGCGTAAAACGTGTTGAACTGGATGACCAGAGCGCTGAGAAGCGCAAGGAATAGGATCAAGCGGCGTAAATTCACGCGAAAAAAATATGAAAGAGTGATATTTGACACCATTGATCCAAATCCAATGTTTTAGATAAAAATATTCATTTTAGAGGGTGTATATCACCTTCCGTAATCCGTAATCCGTGAATCGCTTCTAAATTTTGCGTGGGTCGATACGCTGACAGCGTGGCTTCCGGCCTGTAACAAACCTACAGGGTCGCCGCACCGGCCCACCCTTCCAATGTCAGATTTTGACAGGTTTTAGCGCTAACAAAATGTTAAGTTTTGATAAGTCGCTGGCGCTGACCAGATCGGCCCCCGGTATCCAGCCTAGTATCCACGGTTCAGGCGTGCTTAGGACTAAATTGAACAGTGTCGCATAACTCCCGAATTATGCGACGACCCACTCGTGCCTGACGGTAAAAGGCTTTGTGATGTCACGTGAGTCTGTCGCCGGTGCTCAATTATCATGTGACATGAAATGCGATAGATGTGGCATTGAGAAGGATGGGAGGTGAGCCTGATACGCTTGGGTACCCACTCCGGGCAAAGATCTGGAGCCGCAGAGAGGTACGCTGGCGAGTTTATGTCTGTCACGACCGGAAATGGCCGGACAGCTACGGTCCGGCATCGACCGTCGCAGTGGATGGTCAGACTTCCGTCTGCTCCGCCATTTCCAGGGCATCATCGACCCGATTCCCAGGTACCTGACGGTGCTATCAAGCTTCGTATGACCAAGCAGGAGTTGGATTGCTCTCAGGTTCTTCGTCCTGCGATAGATCAGCGATACTTTCGTTCTCCGTAGCGTGTGAGTACCGTACATGGTTGGGTCAAGGCCAATGGCTGTCACCCAGGCTTTGACTATTCGAGCATATTGCCTGGTCGAGAGATGATCTGAGCCGTGCAACCGGGTCGAAAACAAGAAGTTCTCGCTGAGGAGTGGGCCTGATGTATCCAAGCCTCCAGACCCGTTCGCGTTTGCTCAGTGATTTCAAATTGCACTGGGCGCTGAGTTTTCTGCTGCATCACGATGGCCCGTGACGACACATGTTCCCCATGGGCTATGTCTCGTACACGCAGCTTGGTTAAGTCACAGGCACGCATCTTGCTGTCGATGGCCAAGTTAAAGAGAGCCAGATCCCGTGTCTTCTCCGCGAGCTGGAGACTTACCCGGATGGCCCAGATATCCCTGACTCGGAGCGGGGCTTTCTATCCGACAAGCTTTCCCTTGTTCCAAGGCTGATGGCTGCATGTAGCGATAATGTTCATGGTTTGTCCTCCACGTTGAGGGAGGTCAAGGGTGGGTCAGTCACGGTCTATAGTCGCTATCCGACCCAAAGCGGTCGATTCTGTTGAAAAAATCGGTTCTTGGAATCGAGCTTCCGTCGGTAAGGTGGCTGTTGCAGGCAAGAGGATCTGGTAACCGTGCATCGGAGGCGCCGAGGCATTAGCATGCTTGCTTCTCCTCCAGCGAACGGATGTGCCAGGAAACCTTGGAAGCAAACGCTGCATTGGTGATCATCGACATGTAACAGGGCATGGATCACCCAAAGCTTGGACGACGGAATAATCCAGACGCAGAGTTGCACATACAGTACCTTTTGAACGCTTGGAGACGATCACATCGTCCAGTCATCCACGTCAGGCATATTTCTCGATCTCCGGAGTCTGTGTTTTGGCCTGGGGAGCCAGGCGCCTCTTGGATGATACTGGGATCGCGAGCTTGGATAGCGGCGTTCGCTACTGTGTGAAGCAGGCGAGGATGGTTCGGGTAACGATGGCAAAGTTCACGCACGAAAGCCTTAGCAGCCTCCCGGTTCTTGACTAAGACAGCTGCAGAGAACCCGAACCCTAAAACGGGGCATGTCGACGGGACGAGCTTCTTCACGATTTCGTCGAGTTCTGGGCTTGCTGGCGGATGGACCTTTGCACGCTTGACCAACTCGAAGGCCTCCATACAATCGGAAAATTTCGAATTCACCCTCTTCAACTCTGACGCAGCTTTTGGCACAGCTCTCGGGGTACAACGCCTCTGCAAATCGGTTGCAGGGCATTGAGACGGCTAAGAAGATTGTGGCCGCTAGCAGTGCTTCACGTGGTTTGAGGTCGATCCTGGCGATAACGGTATCCAGGATTTCTAGAGCGAACCCGGTACCGGGAAATTAACTTTTGTCCTGGCTCACGTCGATGGTGAGGTGAGGTGAACATGTGCTTTTTCCTAAGAAACGCAAGAATGGTCACATGCCTGGACGCAGGGGGTTGGCTTTGACATTGAGCCTGCCCACGACTCATGGATTGCGCTTGCCGATTGGCTATGCGAACACAGTCCGGTTTTCTATGCCGCCGACAAGTCTTCCTTCGAAGGAATGAACCTAATGGCTGCACCATTGGTGCAGACCTTGATGTTGTCGTAAGGCGATACGCAGGCGATTGATTGGGCTGGCTGCGCGATCAAAGTAGAGTTTTAACCAACGGATGATTCGGACGAAACGGCTCGACGAAGGGCACTGCTTGCTGGAAGGTTAACGGTACAGGAGCACTTGGAGCCGTACCTAGTTACCCTGCCGAACGTGCAGGACATTTTCTACGATCATAGTGTGGGGAGGCGGCTGATTACATTTGCATCAAGAAAAATGCTGACGAGCATGTGTGTCGTACTCAGATATATTTTTTGAACGTCGCCGCCGTGATTGCCATGGTCACCCCAAGCAACACGGAGCAAGGCAGAAATACCGCCATTGGACTGATAGAAAAAGGTAGAGATAGGTAAATGATCCAGGGCACGATCAGCAGTGGTATCACTGCGCGCTTGGCGCGGTGATAGACAAAACTGCTCTCACGCCCTGCGCCAAGGCGCATCAAGCCATCCACAAAACCAGTGAACATGGCCAACAGAAACAGGGGGGTGGCCAGGACCAGAATGGTCAGGCGCACCACGAAGGTGAAGGTGATATACACCGCCGCCAGCACGAAATCCTCAATGCTTACGTATAGCTGGTTGATCCAGCTCCAGAAGCCGTTGCCCTGGCTCGACATCCGTGCCTGCTGCGCAAAACCTGCAAAGCCGGTCTTGACCAACATCCACTGATTGAGGAAATCCAGTACCTGGACAATCATTTGGTCGGGTTGTTGGAGGATGAGTGAAGCTTTGAAGTGTTCGCTGAGCCAGTCTAATTCACTGGTCAGCATTGCCTGACTGTGTCGCCAACCGTGATCGCCCCAGAACAGCAGCAAACCAGCGAATTCGATCAGGATCGAGAGTAGCAACGAGGCGATCAGCAAGCCAATGATGCGCAGCATCAGGCTGATCGTCGAGACAATCAGTCCTGGGTGTTGGATCGGTTGTGGCGGAGTATTTTGTGCGGAAGTCGCCATCGTTCACTCCATTGCGCGCCGCAGAGTTGATGCCGTCACGGCGCCTTCCGAATGTGTGTTTGCTTAATCGAAACCTAGGTCAGGGTAGGGCTACCCCACCTGATCTAAATCGAAGTTAATTGTTGGGCCGCCACCGCTTGCGCTCCACCATTGCCCCGCCTTCTCGTTGTAGGCCGCCCGCATCCGCTGAGTGAGTTCCTGCAGGTCCTTGGGCATGGCATCGTCTGGAGACGGCTTGGGTAGTGGCATGCGCACCTTCCAAAGCTGCCCGCCGGCTTGGAAAGAGAACATTTGCCCCTTGGGCAGACTGACGATATGAGCAGGCTCGATCAGCGGCACGCTGGTGCTGCTGATACGGTCCTGTAAGGAGGAGGTGAAGTCTGTATTGGCTTCAGGATCGGAGGTGTCGGTCGCACCCGACATCAGCGTTTTGGTCAGCACGTTGACCTTGGGCAACTGCTGAGTGAGCAGCTCCGCGGTGGCGGTTTCGCGCACTCGGAGCATCTGCAGGGTGTTGAAGTTGCCGATCACCTGGCCGGCCTTGGCCCGGTTGCCAATGCGCGCTTCGATATCGCTGAGGGTCTGGGTGTAGGCCGTCACCTGGATACCGGCACCGCCGCCCTTATTGATCAGTGGGATGAATTCATCACCCATCAATTCGTTGAACTCATCGGCGTGCAGGTTGATCGGCAGCTTGTCGCTGCTGCCGCCCTGCTGGGGCAGGCCATGGTCAATACCATGCTTGTAGATGTGCCCAGCCACCGAGACCAAATCGGCGAACATAGAGTTGCCCACGGCGGCGGCCACCTCGGCGTCGGTCAGCGCGTCCAGGCCGACGTACACGATGCCGCGTTTTCGGATGATCTGCATCCAGTCGAAGATTGGTCGCGGGTCATCTAAATCGGTGTAGTTGGGGGCCAGCAACTGGGCGGTCTTGCCGGTGGTGAGTTTTTCCAGCAGCGGCAGCAGCGAAGCAACGATTTTGTCGAAGTAGGTGCGGTCATACCGCACCGCCGAACGTAGTCCATCCAGTACGGGATCGAATGCCCGTTTCACCGCCAGGTATTGCTCGATGGCCACCACGCGCTTTTCGCGCCCGATCATATGCCGGGGAATGTTCTTCTCGGTGAGCTTGCCTTCGAGTTGGACGATCACTTCCCAGGCTTTCGGGTCGGTCTTGGCGAAAAACTGCTGGGCGTATTCGATGAACAGTGCGTCGATGTTGACCACATGCCGTTGGATCTGCAGGTAGTCCGGGCGTCGGCCCAGCTCGATCAGTGCACGGGCGATGATGTTGACGAAACGCCAGGCGAATTCACGGAAGGCCGCCGAGTTGCCTTCACCGCTGAGTTGTCCGGCGATGCGTGAAGCCACCTCCGAGATACGTCCGAAACGTCCCACGGCGTTGTAGCGGGCAGATATCTCCGGCCAACCCAAATGGAAAACATAGAACTCCTTATCCCGGCCGGCTCGCCGGGCTTCGGCGTACATGCGCTTGAGCAGGTCGGCATCGCCCTTAGGATCGAAGACGATGACTACCTCGTGCTCGACGCGGTGAATGTCCTGGGTGATGTATACCTCGGCGAGCCGTGTTTTGCCGACACGGGTGGTGCCCAGCACCAAGGTATGCCCGCCCCGTTCGCCCAGTGGCAGACTGACCTCCGTTTCATCGGGCTCGACCCCATGCAGCAGTGGTGAACCGCCTACTGGAGGTAAAGGGCGCAACGGATTGAAGGCATTGTCCCAGGCAGTGACACGCGCCAGTGTCGAGAGTGGATATGGTGCATGTTCCAGGCGCCGTTCGAGTCCACGAGTCAAGCGGTAGTGGGTTGGTTGATCGACATAGCGTGCGACAGCTGGATCTTGGGCCTCGACCAGGCGCTGGGTGTGCAGGCGAGTCCAGCGAAAGCCGAGGCCCATAAACAAATGCTTACGGCTGACAGGAATCTGTCGGCTGGTCAGTTCGTAGCGGGGCAGCCGACGGATATTGCGCCGATAGCGCAGCACCTCCCAGGCTTGTCGTAGCCGGATAAGGCCGAACAGGGCATAGGCCAGCGCTGCAACCAGTCCGATCTCGGGTGACAGGGCCACGGCCCAGGGCGAGTACACGCACAACACTGCGGCCGCGAAGCAGATCGCTACGGTGTACAGCTCCACTGCTGGCCGGAGTTTGGACTCCATCGCATGCTCGGCCATGGCCTGGACTCACTGTTCCAGTAAGGTGGCGGTGATCAAGACGGGGTAGTGCTCGATCTGCAAGCGGCTGGCGATGTCGTTACCGTTGACCGGTAGGATGGTGACGCCCGGAGCTGCTGCTCGGATCCGGGCCAAGGCTTCGGTATCGGCCACTTCGATAGCTAGGCCGACGGCACCCATTTCCTGCAGTTCAGCACCGCGTTGACTCAGCCAAGTCAGCGACTGGGGATCGTCACCCACCAGAAAGAAGGGGTGCAGGCCAGGCATGTTCAGGGAGCTAGGTGTGACCGGGCCGGGGCCCAGCCGAGAACTGCTGACGGGCAGTATCCAGGCCTCATCGGCAACCACGGACAGGTCTGCGTGAATGAGCCCGTTAACCTGAGCTCTGTCATTCGTGTGAGCTCCCGACACTCGAAGGTAGGGCTGGGTGAAATCGCCGCCCAGCCCCTTGACAGTGCTCAGTTCGGCTTGGGTGAAAGGTGCCAAGAGCAGGGTGAAATAACAGGTAAGGGATATTCGCTTCATGGTGGTGTGCCCTGTTCGAAGGAAATCAGCAGCCGTTCGAGTTGCCGGGAAAAACCGGTGCGGTAGCGTGCGGCTGGCGCGCCTCCTGCCGGGCGGTGGTAGCGTCCAGCAGCTGACACCCAATCACCGGTGGCGGCGTGATGCTCATGCAGCAGCGCGGCGGTGACCGCAAGATTTCGGTAGGGGTCGAGGGCTTCGCAGGGGCTGGAAAAACGTTGTCCGTGGTAGCCCAGATTGGTTTGTCCGAGGCCGGCATCGATCCGCGTGGCGTCATGTTGGGCGAGCGCCTGAAGCAAGGCGTGACAGGCGCTCTGGCGAGTGGTGAAGCGATAGGGTGTGCCGGCTATGTTCAGGGTCCAAGGCCAGGGCAGCAGTCGACCACGGACGCGAATACCACTTTCCTGCAGGGCAATCGCGAACAGAACCATAGAAGGGATGTCGGCGTCATGCGCTGCCAGTTGGTAGGCAGGTGGCGGAAGTTCGTCTGCCTGGACGGCGAGCATTGTCAGCATGAGCGCAAGGCCACTCAGTCGAGGCGTTGCCATTGTCCGTTCACCTGTTGGAAAGTGGCGGGCAATGGCCCCGGTGCGCCCAAACTGAACCAGCGACCACGGTCATGGTTCAGGGTGATCTGCCGGCTTTGAACCTTGGCTGGGTCGATGTCTGCTTGCCGGCCCCAGGTGCGGACGCGTTCATCCTCAGCTTGGCTGCCCACCAGGTAAATATCGAACTCCGCGCCACTGCTTTGCAGGCGCTGCGCTTCAGCGTTACACGCTGGGCAGTGATCCTCTACAAACAAGGCTGGGCGAGTGGAGACCGCTGAGCTGGCCGGAGATGGGGACGTCATGCCCTGGATCGGGAGCAGTCCGGGAAACAGCTTGGCCCAGGCAGCGGTGTAGGCGCTCTGGTAGGCCAGTTCGCGCTCAGCCCGTTTGGCTTCCAGTGCTACCTGCAATTCGGCGTAACGCTGGCGTTCCTGATCAGTCTCGGCTTCGACCCCGAGTGCAGTCAACGGATCGAGATTCGGGCTCCAGAAACCACGGGGACCCGCTTGGATCTGCTCGAAGCGTGACCACTCCTGCTCTGTCAGCCCCCAGTTCGCGGCTTGCGTCGTGTGGGAGCGTTCCAGAGGAATCGACTGTATGTCCTGGGGCAGTGACTGAGCCGTGGCGGTATCACCCACCGCAGAGCCGATGGCAAACATCGACGTGAGGCAGAAGACGGCGGGCAGCAGCACTCTGTTCATGATCGCCTCTCAAGGGAGTAGCACGGTCTGGTCTGGCTGATCGGCCACCGCGAAGATGGCTGAGTTCGGCTCCAGCACTTTCAGGTGCCAGGCTCCCAGTTGCTCGCCGTTATGCAGCAGCCGAACATCCATGAGAGAGCGACTGTCATGACGTGCGACCGCCAGAAAACGCTCACCACCACGGGACTCGATACTCAACACCGAGAACGGTGGTGAGAGCGGGATAGGTTTGGGGCGAGCCGTCTGTTTCGGTTTGGCTGCGGAAGACGTCGGTGGTGGGATTGGTAATTGGGTCTTGAGGTCCAGGAGCTGCTGCTCGACGTGCTCAAGACGTGCGCGTAGCGCCGTCATGTCGGCCTCAGTGGCACGGGCTGCCAGACCGTCGCGCAGTTCCTGTATTTCTTGCGCCCACTGATCCAACATCGGATCGAGGGTATTGGCCTGCTGCTCACCGCTATCGACCATCTGCCTCAGGTCTTTCAGCGCGTACTGCAGTTTCTCCTGTACATCCTTGAGGGCGCTTGAATCACGTTGCAGGGAGTCCAGCGTTCGTAGGTGTTGGGTGGTCGTGCTCTGCAGTCCGGACACGCGCTGATACTGGTTGTACAAGCCACCGCTCAGCCCGGCGACCGCCAGACAAAGCAATCCAATGATGAACGTTTGAAATGTCGAGGCTTTCATGGGCGCGCCTGCGACTGGAGGGCCGGGGCAGGCATGACCGGCGAGATGGCAATAGCTGTTTTTTGCTGTTCGAAGCAGATCGAGCGGCTAACTTCATCAACCGTGAGTTGCCACGCCGGACCGGCCAGCACCTGTAGCGCGTCGTGCAGGGTGATCGGCCCAAGCCGGTAATGGGCTGCCGGAAGGGGGCGAGCGAAAAGAATCTTCACCGACGGGGTTACTGGGCAGAGCGAATAACCCGAGCGCTGCAAAACGTACTGCAGGGCATCCTGCACCGTGGGGTTCAGGTTGGAGGGGGTGCTCACTTCAATGATTTGGGCGAGAAGGTCCCGTTGCTCCGGGGTGGGCGCGGTGCTGACCAGCGTGTAGCGGCCATAACGAAGCTCAGGCTGGAGATTGTCTTCCGCCATCGGTCCCAAGGTCTGGAGTTGACTCGACGGCGTGCTGCTGATCGCCATGGAAGGGGGAAATGATTTGGGAGACTGGGTGGTGCAGGCGGTCAATAGGCCCAGCAGGCAGACCGAAACGAGACGACGATCCATGGAAAAAACCTCATGCCAGATTCAGTGCAGAATCTGGCATGAGGAGATGGGCACTTCAGTGTAAAAGTCGACTCACGAAAGGTCGTTTAAAACCGATGGTGTCATGTCGTCATTCATCGAATACCGTAAGCCCAGCCAAGACGGCGGCGTCAGGATCGAAAATCAGCAATCGCACATCCGCCAATGCCGCGAGGTACAGCACCTCGACCAATGCAGCGGGTGTGCCAGCATCGAGTTGTTCTTGCCTCAGGGATGAGTAAGGACGGTCCTCGATGTTCAGCAGATTATCGTCGGACCAGGGTGTGCCGATCAGCTTGTACCCAACGCCGTTGCAGTCTGACAGGGCAAAGGGTTCGAACAGCAGCCCCGTTGGTCTGGACGCGAAATTGCCAACTCGGCTTTCCAGGTAATACAACGCTTCGTCAGGGAGGTGTGCCGAACTGATCTCCCACGCCCGACTGTAGTGTCCGGTCTCGAAGTTCAAACGCTGCACCAGCGCTTGGGCTTGCTCCATGGAGTACAGATCGCCGACGTGATGCCGCTCATTGAGTGTTTCGCCGATCACGGCGTAGATCACCTGCCGGATCAGTCCGGTGCAAGGGCAGTGTTCCGCCAGGTCCTCAGGGACGGAGTGCCCTTCGTTGATCAAGGCAAAATCGTCGTTGAAGAGGGAGGGGAACAACTGCACCTCATCGTCGGACAGGTCAGTTTGTGAGTCATGCAGTGGTCGGTAGCAAGGTGGGCAATCATCTTCATAGGTGATCAGCAACAGCCGTTCGATATGCAGTCGTTCGTAACCGCGAACAAATGGGTTTAAGTCGGGCTGCAGGGCTGGAGCTCGAAGTGTTGAGTTCATGACGCTTTCCGGAAAAGAAACAAGGCGCCCGAGAGCGCCTGTGAGGGTTAGAGCCAGCCGTATTCGGCGAAGGAAAGAGGTCGGCCGGCGCCAACAATGAAGTGGTCGAGCACGCGGACTTCAACCAATGCCAGGGCCTCTGTGAGCCGTGCGGTCAAGACACGATCCGCCTGGCTGGGTTCAGGGCATCCTGAGGGATGGTTGTGGCACAGAATGACGGCTGCGGCGTTATGGGCCAGTGCGCGCTTGACGACCTGTCTTGGATAGACCCTGGCGCCATTGATGCTGCCGTAGAATAGTTCTTCGAACTGCAGTACACGGTGCTTGGCATCGAGAAACATCACTGCGAATACCTCATGCTCTTGCTGGGCAAGGTGCAGTTTCAGGTAATCGACCACTGCGTCAGGCGCGGTGAGTTCAGGCCCTCGCGTGAACAGCCTGTGATCAAGAATCGTCAGGGCCTCGTCAATCACCCGATTTTCTTGGGCAATACGTTCGGCCTCGATGTGTGGTGTTTCAATCAGCGTGAGCTGGATGTTCATGGTGGTACCTCCATAGTGAAAGCGGGGTACACACCCTTGGGGAGTGGTATCCCCAAGGTGGATGAGTAGTTGAGTCAGTGCGTTTTGCGTGATCTGCGTTTACGCCGAGTCGGCTCGTATCGATCCCAGAGCTTGCGTCCCAGGTCCATGAGGTACGGATCGTTTTCTCCGTAACGGTTGTAGCTCGCCAACATGTTCATGAGGATCTGCAGGTGTTTGGCATCGAAGATGGCAATCCAGGCCAGTCTGCATTTCCACTCCTCACCGTTGTAGAGGCTCAAGACGCAGAGCGACAACCGTTGGACGACGCTGTAGTCATGCTGCAGCAGAAGGTCTCCATGCTTGGCGAAGGGTGAATCGGTAAAGTCGCTGTTCATGAGAGGCTCCTTTTACAATTGAGTGAATCGGTGCCGTTGGCCCACCAGGCAGGTGCCACAACCGTCGCAGGATGTTTGGGAAAAGCTGTGTATGCCCAACCCTGTCTCGGCGTCGAAGTCAGCACTGATGGGCATCAGTCGCACTAATCCTTCACGAAGAGTGGCGATGCGTTTGTCGACCTCTTCCGTCGTGTAGTAGAGCGACAGCGTGCTGTAGTCCTCGTAGGCCGAGGCGAACAGGCAGTCGTCGCAAAGCCAGAAGGATTCCATGAGGGTTCTCCTGTGCTGAGTGAAGAAAAGGCGCTCGACGGAGCGCCTTGCTGAGGAACATCGCGGACTGTTCAGACTGACTGAACGGTACGGGTGGCGTCACGGCGAGCCGTGCAGGGAGAGGGTGGAGATTCAGGTTCGACCCTAGCCTCTGTTGGGGTTTTGCGCTCCTCGGTTTCGGCATCAGCCGACGTTGGGCATGGCTCATCATTCGGCGCTTGCTCAGTAGGCGCTGTTGCTTCCTGCTTGGCGGGCGCTTTATATTCGAACGTGCCGTTGACCTTGATCCAGTCGATGAACAGCAAACGGCCTTTCAGGCTTGCACCGGGTTGGCCCTGTTTTTCACCTTTGGTGTAGAGGAAGGGATCGATCCACAAGTCCCCAATGCGAAATGACACCAAGACCTTTTTCTCGGCCTGGACGGCATCCGCATAGAGTCGGATCAAACGTTCAGCTTCACCCCCCGCAACTTTGCAGTCGAAGCGGGTGTATTCCATCGCATCGGTGGCACCGTGCAGGGCGGCGATATCGCAGGCCATGAACGGCTGGCCGCGGCGGACTTGTACTTCACGAACACGGTTGAGGTAGCCGATACCGACGGTGTGCAGATTGAAGTAGGTGGACGCTTCTTGGGGTTGGTTGGCGTGGGCCATGGTAATTCTCCTGTTTCAAGGGGAAACGGAGACGCACAACCCCTAGACGGGGAAGTGAGCCCCCGTCAGGGTGGGTAAGGTAAAGGTGAACGACGAACTTCCCGCTACCGGCAAGCTGATGACGATCAGGTCTATGCTTCTGGGGGAATAGCGGTACAGCAAAAGAGGGTCCGCAGTAGTGGGCCGCAGACCTGGGGTAGTAGGCATTCATTACCGCTGAAGCGGTAACCGTGCGAGCTTCCGAACGCTGATCGCACTTGGGTAAACCACCACGAGCGTGGCGTAGCCTTGAAGGTTCAAGCTACCTGGGCTGGGCTGTCAACGACAGCGAACCACGCCTTTTGTATAAGCCTGTCAAAGGAGAGCGTCAAGGCGCTTCCTCCCGATTTTTTACGCCTGGAATACAGTGGCTATCACTGGAAAGAAAAAATGAAGAGTCGGCCTGACAGGGCGCCAGGCGAGGAACAGAAAAGCCACCTTTGACGGTCTTGCGCAGTCGAAAAGCTCCTCGCAAAACTGGATTCACTGCGTCACGATTCGCCAACCGACCCTTGTCGTGGCCTAGGTCGGAATAAGCTGGCACGCATCCGCGCACAAAGGGTGCCCAGTATTTCCCCGGCGGGCTCCGGGACTGAATACGATCGCCGAAGCGGATGACCGCTATAGCCTGCAGGAGGCAACAGTGGTCATCCGCTGCCACGATCAGGTCACGCACAAAGTGGGAAAGTTACTCCAATGAGGAAAAGGCTCCGAACTCTAAGAGTCCGACCGAGCTGCCCGGAGCTAATCGGTCTTGGGTCGCCATTGGCGATGAACCGGAGGTACTACAGCAGAGGGGGCGTGACAGCGTCAAGTCAACGGCACAACTCCAGATGTGCGGCCAATCTTTCAACCGTTTTCCCAAGATCGATCCTGACTTATAGGCGGTGCATCATTTGCGATGTGTCTCTTTTCTGACGGGCAAAGTTCCCTTGCAGGCTGGGTACTGGGAACAAGACCAGAACGGCCCTGATTTCCCCTTTCGCTTGAGCATTGAGGCGTTGCAAATGGGGCAGGCCGAGCCGGTCTCGACAGGCACTGTCAAGGTGAGCGTCCCGCAGCGTTCGACCAATTGCACAATCCAAGCAGCCTGCTTGGCGACGAATGCATCCAGGGTCAGGCGTCCCGCTTCGATTTCGTCCAGGGCCTGTTCCCAAATCGCGGTCATACCCGGATCTGCGACCGCAGCAGGTACTGCCTCAATCAAGGTATGGGCAGCCGCAGAGGCCATTAAAGTACGTTTTTTCTTCAGCAAATAACCACGGTCGATCAAACCTTTGATGATGCTGGCCCGCGTGGCTTCGGTGCCGATACCGGTGGTGTCCCGAAGTTTCTGTTTCAGGCGTGGGTCGTTGACCAGCTTGGCCACGTTTTTCATCGCCTTGATCAGATCGCCTTCGGTGAGAGGTTTGGGAGCGGCAGTGCGCATGGACTTGAGTTCGACGTCGTTCACTGCGCACTGAGTACCCTGTTGCAAGACGGGCAATACTTGGTGCTTTTGACTGGGCTCATCCTCCTCGGTGTTTTCGGAGAGCAAGCCTTTCCAGCCCTGAACCAGAATCTGTTTGCCAACAGCGGTCAATCGTTCTTCGCCACACTCCAGCTCGACCCAGGTTCGATCAAACTCATGATGCGGAAGAAATTGCGCGAGGTAGTGACAACGAATCAGCTCGTAGACATGGCGCTCTTGTTCAGACATCCGCGCAAGGTTCGCCGGCTCGGTGGTGGGGATGATGCCGTGATGCGCGGTGATCTTGGTATCGTTCCATGCCCGTGAGCGCAATGATCGATCGAGGCTTCCGAGTCCGGGCCATAGTGCGGGATCCGTTTTGAGCAGGGCATCGAACACCGCGGGAATCTCGTTGAACATACTATCCGGCAAATAGCGGCAATCGCTGCGCGGATAGGTGATGGCTTTGTAGGTTTCATACAGGGATTGGGCAGTGTTTAGGGTTTCCTGAGCGCCGAGTCCCAGCTTGCGCGAGCAGACTTCTTGCAGTGTGCTCAGGTCGAAGGGCAGGGGTGGAGGTTCTCGGAAATGCTCAGTCTGCAGCGAGAGTACTGTGGCGGTCTTACCGCTAGAAATCTCTTGGGCCGCCTGAATGCCCAGCGCTTGTTGCAGGCAACGACCTGCCTCGTCCTGTCCTGAGCTGGGTGGTAACCACGACGCGATGAACCGCTGCCCCATCGACGACAAGTGCACATCCACATCCCAGTAGGGCACCGGGACGAAACTGGCAATCGCGCGATCCCGATCGACCACCAAGCGTAAAGTGGGTGTCTGGACGCGTCCAACTGACAATACACCGTCGTAGCCCGCCCGCCGGCCGAGGAGGGTAAACAAACGACTCAGGTTCATGCCGATCAGCCAGTCGGCACGGCTGCGGGCCAGGGCTGAGTGATAGAGCGAGAAGGTCTCCTGACCAGACTTCAGCGAGGACAGTGCTCTGCGAATCGACGCCTCGTTGAGTGCGGACAACCAGAGACGCTGAACGGGTCCTCGATACTTGCAGAGTTCCAGTAACTCGCGGGCAATCATTTCACCTTCGCGATCGGCGTCGGTGGCGATGACGACGGTGGTAGCTTCACTGAGCAGACGCTTGATGACTTTGAACTGTGCCGCAGTCTTGGGTTTGACCTCAACCTGCCACTGTGCGGGAATGATCGGTAGATGATCCAACGACCAACTCTTGAATTGTTCGCCATAGGCTTCAGGCGGTGCTGTCTCCAGCAGGTGGCCGATACACCAGGTGACGGTTGTCTCTGTGCCGATCAGGCAACCATCACCACGTCTAGTGGCCTCGAGTACCTTGGCGATGTCTCGACCTTGGGACGGTTTCTCGCAGAGGAAGAGGCGCATAGAACTGCTCCGGATGGGGTCCGGAGCAGAGTCGTTGGAAACAGCAGTGGCGAGATATGAGAAACCTGAATTGCAGGTTCCTCATATTAGTCCGTAAGGGCAGGCTTGAAGAGTCCGAGGTTGCTACCCCGTTGTAGCGTGGACGACAGTGTGGATCCTCACGAGCAGTGAGTAATGACAGGCCAGCAACTTCGCGCAAAGGCGCATTTTCTATGCCTAATGCTCGTCATTCCGAAGGTGGCGGCCCTCTACGCTTTTTGGGTTTCGACGCAGGTGAACTGGCCTGTTCTGTACTTTGCCCGACGTGTGTCGCAGATGTCGCCGGTTCACTGGATCGTTCCCGCATGACCACGCTGTGCACCCGGTGAGGCAGAATGCCGACTCGACGGGCCTCGATCTTGAAGGTCACCCTCGCATTGTCTTCGCTGTCCTCCCATTCATCGCGCACTGTGCGGCCTTCGACCAACACACGCATACCTTTCTGGTACAGCGTGCTCCAGTGTTCAGCCTCGCGGTGCCAGAGCTCAACCGGCGCCCAATAGCCGCCTCGATCTTCATAGCTGCCATCGCGTGGCACGGGGTTGTCGAAGTACACATTCAGCCGCAGCAAACGCCGTGGCTCGTCATTGCCTGATGGAAACTCCTGGAACTCTGGCGCACTGCCGATGTTGCCTTCGCCGACGAAAAAAGTGCTCATCCTGATACCTCCACTGCGGTTGTGAGTTGGCGCAGTAACCGTTCGGCACTGGCCATTTTGATCGCGCAGGTCGTGGCCTGGCGGTAGAGCGAATGCACCACGCTCATCTGTAGGTTCAGTGCAATGCGATCACATTCGAAACGGTGCAATCCCTCGCGTACGACATGCGGTAGGGCTTTGTTGCAGATCTGCCGCTCCCAGACCGCAACGCCCATGTGGGCGAAGTCACGGGTACGCCAACGCAGGAAGGTGCTGCCAGCGCGGGTGTTCTGTAGTACCAATTGAATATCCAGCAGCGAGTAAGGTGGTCGTCCGACCTGCTGCACGACGGTCGCCATCAGGCGACATAACTGCGCCTCGATTTCCCTCGCCACCTGCGCCAGGTGCTCCAACTCTCCCTTACCCTTAAAGGGCTTTAAAAGGCCTTTTAGGGAGGCAGCGTGTTCAAGCTGTCGATAGGCATCCGGTGTCAACGCATCAAGGGGCATCGGTTGAGCCGGGGTCAGGGGATTCACGCTTCGTCCTCCGGCTCATCCACAGTCACAGACGATTCTCCCGCTTCCTCTGCCAATGCGTCAGCGTCATCCACTGGCACAGCACCATGACGAATGATCGGCGGTGCGAACTGGGAGCGACGAATACCCGCGAGGATGTCCTGCGGAGGCACACCGAACTTTTCGACTGCCGCACAGGCACGGGCATTGTTTGCCGCCATGTCATCGCGCGTGACACCGGCATGACGATAGCGCTGTGCCTGACCGAACAGACTGCGCAGCAGATGGGCGCCGTCGTCGATCCAGGCCTCCATGTCGATGCGGCCGATCAGGGCGGTGTGATGGGCCAGTAGGGTACGGCGCACCAGGGTGTCGTAGTCGGTCAGCAGGTAGACCGCCAGAAAACCCAACTGGCTGCCGATGTACAACGGCAAGGTCACCGGGTGGATGTTGAGGTTGTCGCTCATGTCGATCTGTGTCGGCAGGTCCTGTCTGATCCGATCAAACTGTTGGGTCAGGTCCAGCATCCCAGCCTTGGCCTGCATCAGTTTTTCTTCGAGTTGCACCATGGCCCAGTCGGCATAGGGGTCGTCTTGCGCAGCCATTTGTTTGATCAGGTTGGTGACGCTGATGTAGCCGGCCATGCCCATGATCGAATGGACACCTTCGCGTGCCGTCCGACCTTGCCAGATGCGGGCAGCGTGGTGAGTGTGCAGGGTCAGGGTGATGCTGCTGCGCAATGAACCCAGGTTGAGTTGATAATGATCGGCCACGGTGTTGTCCTCGCATAAGGCTTGGGCGAAAACGTTGCGACAGATGATGGTCGAGGGCAGTCAAAAAGCTGAATGCTGTCTGTTCGGTTTGGTTCGGTCGGTGCAACCTTTGTAGGGGGAAGGGTGATGCCAGCTGCATCATTTTCATGGATAGCTATGGAAATGCTGTTCGGCTTGCATAGGTTCGTACCTTTTTGATCTCACATTAGAACTCAGTAGATTTGATGCCACTGGCATCAAATCTACTGACGTCCAGGGCGTTTGCCGCGCAGTTGGCGTAGCTCATTCAGGCACGCTTGTGCGAGGGCGGATGCAGGTTCGCCCTGTTTTTGGGCCGGGCGTGAGGGTGCTGGAGGGGGAGGCTCCGCAATAGGTGACGGTTCTGTCAGACCTGCCCACGGATGAAAGTCGCCTTTGAACGCACGCTGGACCAAGCCCATTAGATAGGCCGCTGGCTTGCGGATACTGCCGGCCGCGCAGCGTGCACCGGCTTCGTTGAGCACCGCCTGCCGATCTTTCGGCTTGAGCTTGTTCAACGCCACGGCGACGGCCTGCCGTTCGCTTGGACTCAGGTGCAACGGATCGGGCCAGTGCAGGTTATCCACCGCTGGGGTCGCGCGCGGTACTGTACAAATACTTTCTTTTAATACAGTACAGGCGGCGTTCGGATTCCGAACGGTGCGGGAAACACTGGCGTTCAGACTTGGTTCGGAATCCGAACGAGGGCCTGCACGATTCCGAACGAGGGCATCTTCCCCCCGTTCGGAATCGTGCAGAGCGGCATCGGTTGCCTGATCCAATTCTTGCTGCGTCCAGTGTTCGCCCCAGCTGTCGAGCCGTGTCGGTAGTCGACCGACATCGATATGCGTGTCTTGACGAATTTCTTCCACAACGTGCTGGGCAACTATGCGCACCACCTTGGTGGCATGGCCGAGGGCATGTCCGACTAGCGCCAGGTAATCCTGATCCAGTTCCATGGCTTCGGCGGGGGTTAATGGCTCATCGTGCAGAACGTACAGCGAACCTTGAAGACGTCCGCTGAGCTGATCGCGTCCGCGACTCACCAAACTGAGCCAACGCGTCAACCTGAGCATCGTCAACACCCGAGCAATGGTTTCACGGGAGGCTGATGCACCGTAGGGCACGCTCGACAGGTAGGGCTGCAGGTCCTCATAGCGCGGTGCGACCACGCCCTGGCCTTGCAGCATAAGTCGAAACACCTGCCAAGCGTTTCGCTCCAGCGGCGTCAGTCGATGATCCAGCAGCAAGCGCCGCGGTACGACTTCGTGTGATTGACCGCTGAACAGAAAGCCAGCTTGCAGAGCCTGGTTGGAGGGTTTTTCAGCAGTAGGGTGAGTGGGCCAGCGGTCACTCATCTGCTGGGTACACTGGAGTAAAACGCGCTGCCAGCGATTGGAAGGGGCAGTGTTCATGTTCCGTTGCTGTACTGGTCGATCTGCTGCCAAACGATGGTCAAGCTGATCTGTTGCTCCTCCGCCAGCATCATCATGGCATCGAGCTGATCCTCGGTACCGTCTTGCGCGCGCAGCTGACACCAGCGCTGCCAGAGTGCATGCTCCTGCGCTTCGCTCAAGTGCTGAGGTCGCCCCTTGCGGGTTTCTATTTTGAGCAGCCGCCGACGCATGGCCGTTTCCGAATGCGCCAAGCCGAAATATTGATACATGATGGTGCTGCTGGCACCCAGTTTGAGCGCTCGGTTGATCAAGCGCTCGTTCTGCTCGTCACGATCGGCTTGTTCGATAAGCCGGTGGAGTACCTGCGAGTCGATCTTGATCTCGACCCAGGACACGGTGGCATGGGCCAGGCGCGACAGCGTGCTGGGCGGCAAGGATTGGAGCAAGTAGATGTCTTCCTCGCCCAGTCCGAGCGCTTTGCAGCGCTGCAAATTACCCAGGCGCAGTTCATGCAGTACCTGGGTCAGCATGGCCTGGTTGAGCGCATTGAATGACAGGCTCATGGCAGTTCCTCCGGTGAGTCGTCTTCAGGGATAAGCGTTAAGTCGATCAGACGACGGGCCAAGCGGATCAAGCGATACAGTTTGAGTAATAGACTGTCGGGTAGTCGCTCCAGGCCCACGTCCATGACCGGACGATCCGTCAGCGGGAGTTGGTAGACCCCCAGCAACAGTTGGCCGAACAAAGCTGAGGGCAGTTGTTTGCGATCTTCCCAGTTCACCTCGTCTTGAGCGCGCAACAGGGCTAAAAGCAGCAGATGAACGCCGGTCGCGCGCGATGTTGCAAGATCCAGTCGCTCCATATCGAGGGTGAAACCCAATCCATATTGCTGATTGATGATGCTCTCGGGACGTCCGGCATACGTCGCCATTTCCCGCGCCAGAGCGGCGATGGCTAAACGCAGTTGCTCTGGGGTATCAAGCGCTGGTGCGATGGTCCAGATATCGTCGATCGCGCAGGCTTCGACGGTCGGTGCTGCTTCAGTGAGCGTCTCACGATTGATCTGCTCGCGGATCTGCTGTACGCGTGATAGAGGACTGACCGCTGATGCGACATTCGTTTCAGGCAGTTTGGGCAGCTCTTCTGGCGTCGGTCTGACCTGGGCTCCAGGCTCGGTCGATTTGAAGTGGGATTCGTGAGAAATGGGCTGGAGTTTGTGCTCCGAGGTCCTAAACTCGGAGGGTGGAGGTCCAGTCGCGGCTTCATCATCGCTCGGCAGATGGCTGTTCTCTGAAGGCGTGGTGACGACAACGCCAGGCGTCGATATGGCGTGTTGGGTATCGCTCATATCCAAGGCCAACATACGGTAGGGCTGACCGAGCAGTCGACTCATTCGCTCGAGCAGCTCATCCTGAATATGTTCAAGGTTGAAGGCCTCAAGTTCGGCATCGAAGTAGGCTAGGGTATCGAGCCAGAACTCTGGGAACGTAAGGGCGGCGGTTGGATAGCGATTCCAGGTTTGCTCTGCTTGTCTACGCAGACTGATCAGACGCTCGATCTGGGGCTTACCCAATCCCGCATACAGCGTTTGCGGAATGGCAGGTAGCAGGTATTCGAGGGTGTCGAGCATTCGGCTGATGTGTGACTGCGAAACCGGATACCCCCCAGCCGCGAGGCGTTTTGCCAGTTCCCGTTGCGAGAGTATCGTCCCATCCGGTTCGAGCATGGCTTTGAGTTTAGCCACGGCCAGCGCACGCTCGATGAAAGTGAGTTGGCCGTGCAGATCGCTTTCGGCCAGATGGCCGAGTAGAGCATTGATTTCATTGGTCCATGGCCGGAACAGGCAGTGAATACGAAAGAAGCGTTCGTCGCGGGTTTCTTGCCACAGCTCGCCGAGAATCGCCAAACGAGTATTGCCACCGTTGCGGATGATGAAATAGGTTTCTCCTGGGCGGCGAGTAATAGGTGGCGATTGATCCAAACCACGTTCACGGATAGATGCCTTGATATCGTCGTACAGCGGATTCCGGATGAAGCGCGGGTTGTGCTCATAGGGCCGCAACTGCTCCAAAGTGACCAGCATGGGAGTGTCGGTGAGTGGATCGGACAGCCGCTCCAGCTCCGGGCCCCGAGGAAAGTGGTCCTGCTGCAGCTTGCTGTTGATATCCTCCTGGCTGGGTTTCTTCATTTGAAAAACCTCAGTTAACTCTGGCTGCGCAAATGATCACCGACCTCAAACTTGACGATCTCGACAGTCCCCGAACCTTCGAAATGTTGGGAGAGTTCAGCGAAGAACCAACCCATGGCCGAGCGCCCGCCTTGCAGACGAAAGACCACGGTGCAGTACTCCTCGCAAGGTGGCGGGTCTGGTCGAGCCGACTTTTGAATGATGATGGGACGCTGATCCAGCATCAAAAAACTCCTTGCCAAACGCTATTGGCATCCAGGTCGATCAAACAAAATGACTTTGCGAGAAACGCTGGCTTGGCGATCCGTGTCATCGAGCCTCCACACATTTGTCCACCGCCGAGATCGCTTCGTGCCATTCAGGAAACAGCTCGATGGCCAGCGCTTGCATGGTTTCCAACGCTGATGGTGTGCGTCGTCTAAACGACTGACGAGTCTCGATTCGGTGGACCGGCTGGCCGAGGGAGGCGGCATTGAGATACGCCACCCGGTCCGGAATCACGGTTTCTAGCACCGAGATATCGGTAGCCTCGGCGAAGCTCTCGCGCAGGCTGCGGATGATCCTCTGGGTGTCCACTCGATTGCCATTTACCTGGTTCAGTAGCAGTCGCAAAGGTGGCGGCGTAATGCCTAGGTGGCGGAATGGTTCAAGTTCACTGAGCAGCTTCAAGGTGCCACGGTGGAGTTCGCGGGCAGCGAGCATTTCCGGTGTGATGGGGGAGAGGGCGATATCCGAGGCCAGAATGGCCATCTCCAGCAGTACGCTGCGCGCACCTTGGGTGTCGATCAAAAGCAGTTCGTAACTAGGGCGGAAGGTATCGAGCAGATTGCGCAGCCGCAGACGTCCATCAGGGGCATGCAGCAGCAACGTGCCCAGTCGACCCTGATCATCGTTGGAAAGGATCAGATCGAGTCCGGTGATCGCGGTCGTGGAAAGCACCTGTGCAGGATCTGTCAGGTTGAGTGCGAGCAGTTCGTACATGCCCGCAGGAGCCGCATGGTTCATTGCGTAATAGGTGGAGAGGGTAGGCTGGCTATCCAAGTCCAGCAACAGTACACGCAGTCCAGCATCCGCGAGAAGACCGCCGAGATTGGCGGCTACCGTGGTCTTGCCTACGCCACCCTTTGTGGAAACCACCGATACCACACGCATAGCATCAGTCCTGCTGCGCCAAGCGTTCGGTGACCCACTGCTCGATCTCCAGCGAGTCCCAGCCAACGGCGCGCAGTCCAATACGTTTTGCCTGCGGGAACCGGCCTTCCTTCATCATGTTGTAGATATGCGCGCGCTTGAAGCCAGTTTTCCTTTCCACTTCGTCGCGGCGCATGATGTGGCGTTCAATCTGGGGGGTGGTAGTAGCTTCGGAAGCTGGCAATTGAATGGGCATACGGATCACTCCTAGGCACTGATGGTACGGTTAGGACGTGATAGGCATTAAAAAGGATCGGGCACGGTTTCACACCGCAAAATGCGACAGCAGCGCTCGCAATTTTCGGTTTCATTCTGATCCGGCGACGCTGCGTTTGGCCGCTGCGAACTTATCCTCCAAGGTTCGCTGCGTGAAGCCATGCTTTCCTGCATTGTGGGCCAAAAGGACAGAGATGATCGATGCTTGGCTCGTGAAGGAGGAATAGGCGTTACCTCCAGGCGAGTGTCCCAGCATGATGTCAATGAATGCGCCAATAAGGCGTAAGTAAGCTTTTTCGCTTCGCTCACTGGGAGGGCTCGTGGTGCGCAGGCGTGACAGCAAAGCGATATTTTCCTGCTGCAACTTCTCTCGCTCGGTCTTCAGCTCTTCTAGCAAAAGTTGGTTTCGGTCTCGTTGGGCTTTGAGCGCCTCTAGTTCAATTAACAAGGCCTGATAAATATCAATTGTAAGAGCCGAGGTGGTTTGTCTCTCTATGTAGGTAAACAGAAATTCAGGTTTGTCCAAAGGATGGTACTGATTGAACCATTGCTTCAAATCGGTATGGCGAATGGTGAGGTAGCGAGGATCGACCGTTTCGTCGGATTTCACCGTAATGCCCAGCGATCCGTACAACAGCTCATTATTACGAATAGCATCCCACAGGATTTCTAGCTTTTGGTCCAGGCAAGGCCACTGTTTAAACTTTCGATTAGGAAAACCCTGTAAGTGCCTAACATCTCTCAAGATTTGCTGTTCTAATGCCATTAGGTGGCACCACCGAAAAGCTATTTCTTCAGGCCGATAAAAAAGTTTAGCGTGGGGATAATTGCCAATTTCTTCATCCATAAAGAAAAACCCTCAAGAATTTTCTGTCGGTTCTATTTGCCAATATCCTCTTTTAAATCAAGTGGGTGGCATTTTTTCTACGCTCTAATGCTTGCCGAGGCTTTGTATTTTTTGGTGAGGATGAGTGTGGATTCTCAAAAATGTTACAAGTACTTTGAGGTATTGGAAAGCTCTAATCAAGCCCGAACGGACGAGTCGTATTTTCCGCAATGAACTTCAGCTTTATGGAACCTTGATGGTTTGGTACAGAGCTAGGGCCTTCTATGTACAGCGTTTAGCAAACGGCATTTATGCGTTCGCAACATGAGACTCCTGCCCCAGTTCAATAATCGTGTGGCACTCAGCTCTGGCAACCGCCCATGGTAAGAAGCAAGTGTTTGTCACCCATTGTGGGGAGGGGCAGCGGCTTATACTTCAGGCTAAATAAAGGCGTGACTACAGAGGGCCGCACAGCGCGGCTATTGCTCAAGCAGTCGCGACCTGAGCGTAAGCGCAGGCCGCGATCTCACTCCACTGCCAGCCATGGGGATTACAGCATCAGCAAAAAGTCACTCCTCAAGAAGAGTCCGGGGGAAATTTTTTGGTTGAATTGGCATCAAGACCTGCAAGCCCCCTCTCATCCGGGACGCTTGCTGCGGGTGGTGAGGAAGCCCTTGAGCAGGATCCATGGCAGTTGCAGAATCACGCCGAAGCCGAGCAGGCGGGCGGCTCGCCAGCAGTCTTCGGGCTTTACCAGCAGGGTGGTGGTGATGGCGCCCATGACCTTTCCTTTGACCACCAGTTGCTCGCCGTCGCGTTCAATGGACTTGATGTCCATCATCTCCATGCCTTCCTTGCTGAATATCTTCATGCTCGCACTCCAAAGGCATCGGTTCAGGCGTCGATCAGTTTGTCGAAGTCCATGCCGAACTCTTCCAGCAGCACCCGCGCCACGTTGCGTCCGGACGAGGCTGTAACGCCGCCGCCTGGATGTGTGCTGGCTCCGGCCAGGTACAGGCCATCGACCGGCGATTTGTATTGGGCATAGCCGGGAGCTGGACGGTTGCCCGCGATCTGCCAGGAATAGGCGCCGAAGTGCAGGATGTCGGCACCGATCATGGCGTTGTTATGGCGCTCGATATCCAGCGGAGTCATCCACGAGAAGCCGATGATATTGTCATCGTCCATGTTGGTGGTGAGCTTGCGCAGGTCGTCGAGAAAACCGTGGGCCACTTCCTTGCCGATCTCGTCCCATGCCTGTGGGCCGCCTTTAACGTTGTAAGGGCAGAAGGCATACATGTTGAGCACGCGTTTGCCTTCTGGTGCTCGGGTTTTGTCGTAGGTGTCCTGGGTAACGTAGGCAACGAAATCGCGGCGCGGGATGCCGTACTCCAAGTCGCGGAAGGCTCGTGCGAAGGCTTCCGGGTCGGAGTGCGAGCGCTCCACCCAAAAGAAGTCGTCCACCGCTGGCCCGACCTTGTAGCGTGGTGCTTCATGCAGGGCGACGTGCATGTTGAAGGGTTGAAAGCTGCTGTGCTTGAGGGTCTGGATGCGCTGCTCAAAGCCGTCCGGCAAGGTGCAGCCCGGCAACATGGCCGGAAATACCTGCTTGGCGTGCAGGGTGGAGATGACTGCTTTTTTTGCGAGTATTTCTTCACCTGTTTCCAGGATCACCCCGGTGGTCTTGCCGCCCTCGATCTTGAACTGTTTGACCGGCGCAGAGGTGCGTACTTCGCCGCCGTGATACTCCAGGCAGGCGCGCAGTGCATCGGCGAAGGCACCTGAACCGCCAATCGGAATACCGACGCCGTAGCGGTGCATGAACGGCAGAATGATGTAGAAACCGAATCCGGTGCCATTGTCGAACGGGTTCATCATGGCTTCCGAGGCGTAGCGAGCCAGGGCGATTTTGACCTTGTCGTTCTCGAACCATTCGCTGATATAGTCCCAGGCGCTGATGGCCTGGGTGCGCATCAATTCCTGGCCGACCAGGCTCTGCTCCATCATCATCGTTTGATGTGCGGCGCTTGGTGGCGCGTTGAACATGCCCATGACCAGCATGTCGAGGTTCTGGAAGACCTGCTGGTTGAAGCGGCGATAGGCATCGGCGTCATGCTGGGAGAACTTGGCAATGGCTTGGCAGGTGCGCTCCAGGTCGGTATAGAACTCCAGCGTGGTGCCGTCGTCGAAGAAGATCGCGGTCATCCGGTCCGGGTTGACGTATTGCAGGCCGAATCTGGACTTGAGCTCCAGTTCGTCGTTACGCAGCAGTGGATTGGCCTGGAGCAGAGTATGGGCGACCGAGCAGACGTCGTGCTTGAAACCCGGCACGGTCAGTTCGCGGGTCATTACCCCACCGCCGACCTTGTCGTTCTTTTCCACAACGCAGACTTTCAGTCCGGCTTTGGCCAGGTAGCAAGCCGCGACCAGCCCATTGTGACCACCACCGGCCACGACGATATCGTAAACATTGCTCATATCGATTTTCCTCAATAATGGAATAAGCCCCGCCCTCAGGCAGGTTGGGCTAGCAGGTTCAGTCCTGCGGCAAGCTTTCTAATGCGCGAACGCTGGAGCCGAGGATCGGCCCGACCAGTTCATGGCCCCACAGGCTGAGTTTTTGTGGATTGAGTTCGAAGCCATCATGGTGCCAAGGCTCCAGCTCGTAGATGCATTCCACGGCAAAGCCCGAGGGGCTGAAGTGATAGAAGGAAACGTGCGGATCCTGGCTGTGCTGGCCGAGGGTCATCTGCATTGGCAGGCCGCGCTGCTTGACGATATCGAAGGTTTCCCCGACATCGCGCAGACTCTTCACGAATAGCCCGATGTGTTGCACGCCCTTGTGTCCTGGCGCGTGACCGAAGGCGATGTCATGGCTGGTTTTGTCGTTCAATTTGGCCCGGAAGAAGCCGGTACGGCCTTTGCCCGCACCCGCGCCGTACCAGTGGAAGCCCATCAATCCGGTGAAGAACTGCTCCAGTTCGTCGCTGTAGTCCGGGGTCATCAGAACGATATGGCCGACCCCACGTTCATCCCCGACGAAGCCGCCATGGGGGCGACCGGGAACGAAGGAGCGGGGTGTCCATTTCTGCGCATAGAAGAGTTCATGCTGGTAGCCCGCCGGACAGCAAAAGCGCACCAGCTCGCGCACTCCACGAGTCTCGCACAGCGTAGCGTCGCCGACGCTCAGTTCGACGCCTGCGTCGCGAAATCGCGTCAGCGCCTGGTTATAAGCCAGCCGTCCACGGGCTTCCCAGCCGATATAGGCCAGCCGGTCGAGCGGGCCTTTATGCAGGGCGATACGGTGCCGACGGTCGTCGCTGCGCAGGTACAATGAGTTGGGGTCCGTTGCCGGGGAGGCGCCGATGCCAAGGCCGAGTACCTGCGGAGCATACTCACGCCAGGCGTCGAGGTCGGGGCTTTCAAAGCCCAGATAGCCGATGCCGATGATGTCCATGACGTGTCTCTTATTGTTGTTTTCGATCCAGCCTTCCCGGCCTGATCAGCCGGGAAGGCTGCCGTCTCTTTGATTGCGGTTTACAGCGCAGTTTCAGCGTCCGCTTGCTTGAACATCGCGTTGATGTCGCCCGAGGTCACCGGTTTGCCTTTTTCACGCTTGGGTGCTGCCCCGCCCATGCCCAGCGCAGGTTCGACACTGACGTGCTTCGCCTGTTGACGCAGGGCGCCGACCGTGCAGTTCTCCCGACCCAGAAGCGGGAACGGGTCGTAGGAGAACTCGCGCATCGCATTGAGGTGGGTGACCTTCTGGATGGTTGGCTCGGGCAGGTGCTTGAAGCTTTCCCAGGCAATTTCCGGCGAGTTCGGCCAAGTGCAATCGGAGTGGGGGTAGTCGCACTCCCAAGTGACCATGTCTTCGCCAACGTCCTTGAGGTTGCGCAGGCCGAAGTCATCTTCGATAAAGCAGGTGATGATGTGCTTTCTGAACACATCGCTGGGTTTCTGTCCGTCGAAGTTGGCGTTGGTCCAGGCGCTGTGGTGGCGGTGAGTGAAGTCGGCCCGCTCAAGCAAGTAAGGAATCCAACCGATACCGCCTTCCGACAAGGCCATGCGCAGGTCGGGGAACTTCTTCCACATCGGCGCCCACATCCAGTCCGCGGCGGAGTTGGCGATGGAGATCGGCATGGATGTGATCCAGGCGTCGATGGGCGACAGGTCCGAAGCATGTTCGGCCTTGATCCCGGTACCGATATGGCAGCAAATCACTACTTTGTTATCCGAGCAGGCTTTCCACAGCGGATCCCAATAGTCGCTGTGAATCGACGGAAAACCATGCAGCGCCGGGTTGTCGGACAGCGACAGGGCGTGCACACCCAGTTTTGCCATGCGGTTGACCTCGGCGGCAGCGGCGCGCATGTCCCACCACGGCACCAGCATTAACGGGATGAAACGCCCTGGAGCGACATTGCACCAATCATGCAGATGCCAGTCGTTGTAGGCCTGGATCGCCGCCAGAGACACTTCGCGATCCGGGTGTGCCTGGAAGCGCTGGCCGGCAAACCCCGGAAAAGTCGGGAAGCAGATCGAGCCAAGTATGCCGTTGGCGCTCATGTCGTCGACGCGCGCCTTGATATCCCAAGTGCCACGGCGCATCTGCTCGTAGCCCAGCGGCTCCATGCCATATTCTTCCTTGGGTCGCCCGACCACCGAGTTCAACCCCATATAGCCGGTCGCCTGGCCTTCGAATACCCAGACGTCACGACCATCATGCTGTTCGATGTGCGGCTGACGGCCTTTGAAGCGGGCCGGCATGTGCCGGTCGAATGCGCCGGCCGGCTCGATGGCGTGGTCGTCCACGCTGACGAGGATCATATCTTCGAGTTTCATTATTCTTATTCTCTCTATGTCAGTGGGACGGGGTCAGAAGAAAATGCCGAGGTTCGGTGTGCCTATCACTGCCTGATCGACGATGATTTCGCGTCGCGCCAGCTTGAGCTGCGAGCCGTCTCTGCGAATGATGTCGTGGCGTTCGCAGGGGATCAGGTCGAATTCGTCACAGTCGAAGCGGTTACGGGTTACCAGCAGGTAACTCTGGACCTTGTACTCGTTGTCCTTGTCGGTCTTATAGACGCGCACGTTGGTGACCAGGCGCCGGGTGCGGGACGGTGGATCTTCGCCCCAGGCGCTCTTGGTATCGGTAATGCGCATGATCCGCACCATCAGCGAGCCGTGGCTTTCGTGCATGTGTTGCACGGTACGCACCACGGTTTGGTCTTGCAGGCGGCCAGGACGAGTCAGGCGGATCGGCAAGTTGTATTCAATGTCGCTGGTCAGCGTTTCTCCCCATTGGCGCAACTGAAGGGTGTCGAGCAATTCGGCTTCGTCGTAGAAAAACTCGAGTATCTCGTTGTACAGCGGGCTGTTGATGGCTACGCGCTTAGAGCGGTCGGAAGGTGGCAACGGTGTGGGTTCGAGCAGGGCCTGCAAAAGGTTCATGGCGGTCTCCAAATCAGTTTTTAGTGGTCTTAGGCGGTCATCAGTTCGTGCCAGTATTTCCACCATTGCCACTGGGTATCGTCCTTGGTGAAGCCATCGCCCACATTGCCCGGCCCTGGCCAGCCCTCGGGTTTGCCGGTTTCGTACAGCGCCTGATACTTGAGGGTAATGTCCGCGCTTACCGCGCCTTTGGCGGCGAGGGTCTGGTGTGGCCAGGTGTCGGAGTCGTCCTGCTCGACCATGCCGGAGGTGCCGAGCAATTGGATCGACTGGCGCAGCATCAGCGCCTTGATTTCCGGTGGGGTGTCCTTCTCGGTCAGAATCCAGTTGACGAACTCCAGCTTGTCCGGGCCCTTGGGTATGTAGGCATGCAGCGCCATGGCACCGAGCACCGTGCCGTCCGGCTGCGGCAGATAGATGAACTCGAACAGCCCGTTAGGAAAGAAGTTGCCGACTTGCGGCGGACGCCAGCTCATGAGGTGTAACTGTTCGTCGCTGAAACGGCTGAGCAGTTCCGGCACCATCTCCTTGGTGATGCCTGGCGGTGGCAGCAGGGACAATTTTTCTTCCGGGGACATCGTCTCGGGGTCGCGGCCAGTGAGGCGGCGGATTTTGCGGTCAAGTTCGATGCAACGCATGGTGTGGCCGTGCTCGGTCCAGACTTCGGAGCCATACATCTCCGGTGTCAGGTCGCCGCCTTTGCCCTCGGCGTCCGGCTTCTTGGCGTAAGGGCCGACCTCGCCCAGCCAGCGATGCAGGGTCAGGGTGTGGAAGCCATCGGAAGCTGACTGTTCGCAAGCGGTCTTCCAGTTGGCGCGGATTGTGAAGCGCTGCGGCGGGCCTAGTACCTCCATGCCCTGTATGGTGCGGCACCAGAGCGTGTCGAAATACCATTTGGCATCGCCCAGAAACTCGTCGAAGGACGGCCCGTCGATATTCCAGGTGGCGAAGATCAACCCGCCATAGAGCGCCACGCGAGCTTTTTTCAGGCCCAGATCGCTTTTGGCGTGCACCTTGCCATGCATGCATTCCTTCTCCACCGGCGCGCCGATGAAGTCGCCATTGGGCTTGAAGGCCCAGCCATGGTAGATGCACAAATGGACCGAAGCGTTGCCACCATCGAGGGTGGAAATTTTCATGCCGCGGTGGGGGCATACGTTCAGCGAAACATAAATCTGATCATCGCCGGAGCGGGTAACGATCACTGAGTCCGAGCCCAGGTCCCGGACAATATAATCTCCCTTGTTGGGTATCTCGGTTTCATGGCCGAGGAACACCCAGGTCTTGGCGAAGATTTTTTTCATTTCCAGGGCATACAGTTCAGGGTCTGACAATGCCCGCATTTTCACTTCACGGTTTTCCAGGTCGATCAGGTCCGAGACTCTCGTGCCGTCGCTCAGGATCGGGTTGGTTGTACTGGTCATCACTCGCTCTCCGCTTTTTTGTTTTTGTAGTAGTTATACAAATATCAAATAAGTGCCTAACTTGGACGCAAGTATCCCCTTCGCGTGCGCTTGTCGAATTGACTTGGATCAAGAAAGGAGACGACATGAAAACGGCAAGATGAGTGACTTTTGCGCCAATTTCGGCGTGGAGTTTAGAGGTGCGGAGTGAAGACTGAAGGGCTTGTCGCAGCTTGCGCCAGCAGGGTCAGCGCGTTGCGTTCATAGGTGGGTAGATTCCTGAGCCTACCCATGCCTGCGGTGCATAAGCCGTAAGCCTCCAGGGGCGGCTTGATCGTTTCCTTGCTTGCGCGTGGGAACGTATCACTTGCGGTTAAGCGGCAATAATTTGCTTATCCAAAACCCTGGCACCTCTGCGTACCAAGTCCAATTCGCTGCCGACAAAACCGTAGGTGCACATCCACAACGGACAAAAGTCACGATCTGTTCGGTATGACTGAAAGCTGACTTGTTGAACAGTGCTGAGCACCAATACTCGCTTGCACTATGGGCCAGTGACAGTCTTGGTGTGGTTTATTAAAACATTATTTATTAAAATGTTTAATAATTTGGCTGGCTGGCTGGCTGGCTTGCGCTTTGGCTTTGGTGGGTGCGTCACGACTATGCCTGTGCGGCTCTGGGGCCCAGCGAGAGCTTCAACGCATTAATGAACCAGGGTATTTGACCTGAAACGGAATTCACGGCCTGATCCTCAGGGATGACGACCCGTCTATCGATGTCGGGTGAGCAGGCGTCATCACATTGCCTGAGTCTTGAAAGTCAAACGCGGAACGTCCCGATCAATTGTTTTAATTGCGCTATCTGAACAGTCAGCTGACCGCTGGCACGTTCAGTCTGATTGGCACCGGAGGCAGTCCGTTCACCAGACTGGTTGATCGCGACGATGTTGCGATCAACGTTATGAGCGACAGCCATCTGCTGTTCGGCAGCGGTCGCGATTCTCTGGTTCTGGTCGACTATCTGGCCGACGGCGTTAACAATATTGATCAACGCTTTCTGCACCTCCCCTGATTGACCGACCGCGCCGCTGGCAGTGTGGTGACTTACGCCCATGGCCTTTACCGCAGCCCCTACGCCGTTTTGCAGTACCTTGATTGTCTGTTGAATCTCGTCGGTGGATTGTCGGGTACGTTTGGCCAGAGTCCGTACCTCATCGGCCACCACGGCAAACCCCCTGCCTTGTTCGCCAGCTCGCGCGGCTTCGATCGCCGCATTTAGCGCCAGTAAATTGGTTTGCTCGGCAATACTCTTGATAACGTCCAGGACTGTGCTGATTGACATACTGTCGTTTGCCAATTGATTGATCACAGCAACCGAACGCTCGATTTCCTCGGCCAGTCGCACGATGCTTTCTTGCTGCGAATCGACCAGTCCTCGGCCACTGGCGGTCTCCAGGTTGACACTCTGCGCGCTGGCGACCGCGGCGACGGCGCTACGAGCGACCTCATGGGCCGTTGCCGTCATTTGATTCATCGCGGCGGCGACCTGTTCAATTTGACCGCGTTGATCCGTCACGGCCACGCTGCTTTGCGTCGAAACCATTTCTACCTGGCCCGCCTGAAGCTGAACTTCGCCTACAGTGCGTCCGACTTGCTCGATCAAATCTCGGATCTTCTGCACAGTGGTATTGAACACCAAACCGAGGTCGCCCAACTCATCGCGGCTTTGTGCGTGGAAGCTAACAGTCATGTCTCCTGTAGCGACTTTGCCCATCATCTGTCGAAGACTGCGCAACGTGCTGCGGGTCGCAATATAGAAGGCTGCATACAAGTAAAAGATCGTCACAAACACCACGGCGAGACCAGCGCTCAATATCAGCATATTGTTTCGCTTTTGCGCCAAGCGCTGCTGCAACTCATCGTCGAGCACTTGCAGGGTGGTCTCGTTGAGTCGATAGGTGTTTGCCATCAGCTCGCTGACCTGGTCATAAAATTGGTGCCACGGCATCTCGAGTTGTTCAGCCATTACCACGTGCTTTTCGAACAATATCCCACCTTGTTTGAGCGACGCTCGGCTGGTCGTTGCCAATGCCTGGAGCTGTTGTGTAGCGCGTGGGCTGACAAGCAACGCTTCGTCCAGTCTAAGGCCATAGTCTGCGTCAAGCTTGTCCAGCGCATTGAGAAGGATGTCGAATCTCACGTTGGCAGAGGTGTTCAATAGATTCTGTGCCAATGAGTAGGATCCCATCGTGCGACCTTGACCGAGCATCGACGTCACCTGCGGTGTAACCGTATTGACCAGTTCAATGAGCTGACGAACTTCAAGTTCATTGTCCTGGCTGAGCCCTGCATGACTGGCAATGATGCGGCAAAACAGTTGAGCATCAGCGAGCATCCTGTCGATGATCAGGCTTTTGTTCTGCAAGGAAGTCGCGGCCTGCTGCGCTTTGAGCTGCTTGATCATCTGGTCGCGTGTGGTATTGAACGCGGTAATTTGGTCTTCGTCGATGCTGACCGCAGTCAGCCTTTGCAGAGTGCTCATCAACTGCTGTTCGAGCGCCGCGATGCGAGACTCGAGGTCATCGTTCTTATTGGAGGGCCCCAGGACCGCATTGATTTCGGCCATGTTGCTCAGCGCCTCCAAATCCCTCCGTAAGCTCAAGCTTGTACCCAAGAGATCCAGGCTCTGCAGCTCGATTTGGGTACTCACGTACTGACGGTACGAGTCGCGAACCAAATACAGATTGGTGGCCAGCATGGGCAGGAAAAATAGCATGCTCATGAGACCGAATTTCATGGCGAAGCTCAGACGGTTCATTAGTGCGATAGCCGGATACATCAAGCTCTTCATAAAGCCTTCTCCATTTTATTTTTATTTTCCGAAGCGCAGCGTGTGAACTCGATGAGCCATACCCGCTAGGTGAGACGCGGTATTCACACCACTTATTCTCTAATAAGAATACCAGTCTGCATATAAAATTGTGATATTGATTGATCTTAATCGAAACGGCTGGGTGGCCAGCAGCGCTACGTCAGGTCGCCTTAACAAAAAGCAGAGCTAAGGGGGTGCCATGAACGAGGGGATTCTTTGCGCGATTCGGGTCATTGATTTGTGCAGCGGTATCGCAGGCTCGGCGGCAGGATTGCAATTGAGCGAAGCGGGTGCCGAGGTGGTGAATGTCGAACCGCCCGCAGGTGACCATCAGCGTGGTACGCCGCTGTTTTCTGTGCTCAATCGAGGCAAGCTCAGCGTAACCCTTGACCTGCAAGCCACCGATGAGCTTTACGCGCTGCTAATCGGTGCTGACGTGCTGATCCACGAGTTCACGCCCATCAAGGCCAAGGAACTTGGGCTGGACGATGCGACGCTCACAGCGCGCTTCCCACAGTTAATCGTCTCGGCGATTGGCGGTTGGCCACAACGCCATCAGTTGGCCAATGCCTTGCCCCGCGAAACTCTGGTACTGGCTCGGCTCGGCTTGCTTGATGAGCAACCCGGTCACCGCAACGGCCCGGTTTTCGTTCGGATGCCGTTTGCCAATTGGTTGGCCTGTTGGTTGTGTGTCGTTGGTGTCATGGCGCGCTTGATCGCTCGTGATCGCGATGGCTTCGGCGGCGTGGCGCATACCAGTTTGGCGCAGGCGGCGTTGGTGCCGATGATCATGCACTGGACGCGCGCCGAAACGCCGACCCCGGTGTTCGCCAAAGGCCTGGATAAACACATTCCAATCCCGCTGCATCGTTGCAGTGATGGTCGTTGGCTGCACGTGCATTACTCACCGGATAAGGCGCCGTGGATGGCTGGCGCGCTGACTGAGTTCGGTGAAGCTGAAGTGGCGCGGCTCAATGCGTTATGGCCGCCCAGCCACGTAGCACCAAACTTCGGTGCCAACCGCGCGGTGTTTGCCACGCGTTTCGCACGGGACTGGGTGGAGCATTTATGGGCCCACGACGTCGCCGCGCAAATCGCCGCACCCTTTGGTGCGATCTATTTCGACGAACAGGCCCGGCTCAACGGCTATGTGGTGGACGTCGATGATCCGGTGTTCGGCAAGACTCTGCAGCCTGGGCCTTCCTATACCGTATCGCCTCCCGCCGCGGTGCGCGGGCCGTTGCACGCCCTGGGAGCCGATAACGGAAACGTGGCGCAGCGGCCCCCGGCGCTTGTGCAACCAGCCCCATCAAGTCTGCCATTGCCGCCTTTACACGGCCTGAAAGTCCTCGACCTTGGTGCCTACCTCGCCGGTCCGTTCGCCTGCATGATGCTGGCGGACCTGGGGGCCGAAGTGATCAAGGTCGAGGCGCCGAGCGGCGATGCGATGCGGCGCCTGGAGCGTACCTTCAGTGGCACCCAGCGTGGCAAACGCGGGGTCGCGTTGAAACTCGGCGATCCTCACAGTAAGCCGTTGGTGGACGCGCTGGTTGGCTGGGCCGACGTAGTGCATCACAACATGCGCCTGCCAGCGGCGCGCAAACTCAACGTCGATTACGCCAGCTTGAGCGCGCTCAATCCTCGCTTGCTGTATTGCCACGTCAGCGCCTACGGCCCCCAAGGTCCGCGTGCCGACTGGCCCGGCTTCGATCAACTGATGCAAGCTTCCTGCGGCTGGGAAACGGCTCAGGGTGGCGAAGGCAATCCACCGCAGTGGCTGCGTTTCGGCGTCGGCGATTTCTTCGCCGGGCTGTCGTCACTGTATGCCTTGTTGCTGGGCGTTTATCAGCGCAATCGCAGCGGGGAGGGGCAGATGGTCGGCTCATCACTGCTCGGCGCTACGTTGTTAACGATGAGCGAAGCCGTGGCGTTTGACGACGGCACGGTCAGTGAAGTGGATGTGCTCGACAATGAACAAGCGGGCCTAAGCGCGGAGCATCGCTTGTACCGCTGCGCCGATGGCTGGATAGCGGTCGCGGCGTTTGAGTCCACCGAGATCGAGGGTTTTCACGCAACTGTCGGCGACACACCTACAGCCTATTTCGCGACACGCAGCCAGACTGAGGCCTTGGCGGACTTGCACACCGCCAAGGTGTCCGCCGAGATCGTTCGCGAAGCACAGCTCGACCCTTTTCTGGACGATCCGGCAAACGCAGCTGCGGGCCTGCACGCTCACTACCCGCATGCGGTGTACGGCGAGTTGCAACAGATCGGCGGCTTCTGGGACTTCGACGATCTGCCGCTGACGCTCAACCGCGCACCGCCGGCATTGGGTCAGCACTGCCGCGAAGTGCTCAACGCCCTTGGTTTTACCGACGACCAGCTACAACCGCTGGCCGACGCCGGCGTGCTCAAGCTGTAGTTCGGCCCTTTCTCGATACAAGGAATCTCATATGCAAGAGCTGGATTTCAGCGGCAAAACCGTATTGGTCATCGGCGGCTCCAGCGGGATAGGCAATGGAATCGCACAGAACTTTCTGAGTCGTGGTGCCGAGGTGCATGTATGGGGCACACGGGCGGCCGCAGACGATTACGCCGAATCTACAGACTCGAATCTACAGGGGCTGCATTACGCCCAGGTCGATGTCGGCGACGTTGGGCAAATCGAACGTGCACCCATCGCCTTCGAGCGTCTTGACGTGCTTGTTCAGGCTCAGGGCACGGTGTTGTACGACCGCCAGGAGTTTCTGGTAGAGGGCTTTCGCAAGGTGCTGGACGTCAACCTCACCAGCTTGATGGTCTGCGCGCAGAAGTTTCATCCACTGCTGAAGGCGGCGCAGGGTGCGTTGATTATCGTCAGCTCGGCGGCGGCCTTTCATTCGACGCGTGGCAATCCGGGTTACAACGCCTCGAAAACCGGCGCGTTCGGCCTGACCCGGACTTTGGGTGAGGCGTGGGCGTTAGATGGCATACGGGTCAACGGTATTGCGCCGGGGCTGGTGGAAACCAAACTCACGCGGATTACCACCAGCAATCCCAAACGCCTTGAAGGCGCGTTGCGCACCATTCCGCTGGGCCGCCTCGGCACCCCGCAAGACATGGCCAATGTCGCGCTGTTTCTGGCTTCGCCGCTGGCGAGCTACATGCTCGGCCAGACCCTGTTGGTCGACGGCGGCATGTTGCTCGCCTGATCGCATATTGAAGGAGGGGCCGATGGCCTGGGATTTTGAAACCGACGCCGACTTTCAGGCGGAACTGGACTGGATCGACCACTTCGTCCGCGAAGAAGTCGAACCGCTGGAGCATGTGCTCGGCAGCCCGTGGAATATTCATGACCCGCTGTTCAAGGCGCTGGTCCGGCCGTTGCAGGCGCAGGTGCGAGCGCGCCACTTGTGGGCCTGTCATTTGGGCCCTGAGCTGGGCGGACCGGGTTACGGTCAGGTGCGTTTGGCGCTGATCAACGAGGTACTTGGTCGGGCGCTGTTCGGCCCCATCGTTTTCGGCTGCCAGGCCCCTGATTCCGGCAATAGCGAAATCCTCGCGCACTACGGCACAGCCGAACAAAAGCGCGAGTACCTGCAGCCCTTGCTGGACGGCGAAATCGTCTCCTGTTTTGCGATGACCGAACCTCAGGGCGGCGCCGATCCCGGCGTGCTCACTACCGAGGCGCGGCGTGACGGCGATGACTGGATCATCGACGGCGAAAAATGGTTCGCTTCCAACGCGCGCTACGCAGCGTTTTTGATTGTGATGGCGGTCACTGACAAGAGCCTCGGCGCCCATGGCGGCATGTCGATGTTCATTGTGCCGAGCGACACGCAGGGGCTGGTGATCGAGCGCAACGTCGGGATTGCCGACGATCCGGTCGCGACCCATGCCTACCTGAAATTCAACGGAGTGCGGGTGCCAGCCAGCAGCATGCTCGGCGAACCAGGGCAGGCTTTCGTCGTCGCCCAGGTACGTCTCGGTGGTGGACGTGTTCACCACGCCATGCGCGTCATCGGGCAAGCGCAGAAGGCGCTGGATGCCCTGTGCCAGCGGGCGTTGTCGCGCATTACCCAAGGCAGTCGTCTGGCCGACAAACAGATGGTCCAGGAAAAGATCGCTGACTCGTGGATCGAGCTGGAACAGTTCCGTTTGTTGGTGATGCGCACCGCGTGGCGCATCGATAAATATCAAGATTACCGGCGTGTGCGCAAAGACATCGCTGCGGTCAAAGCCGCGACGCCCAAAGTGCTGCATGACATCGCCGCTCGAGCGTTGCAGATTCACGGTTCGTTGGGCGTCAGCGAAGAAATGCCGTTCGCCGGTTTAATCATTCGCTCGTTCCAGATGGGCCTCGCTGATGGTCCGACTGAAGTGCACAAGGTTACGGTTGCCAAGCAATTGCTGCGCGACTATCAACCGGAAAAACAGATGTTCCCCGACTACCACCGACCGACAGCAGCGGCCAAGGCTCGAGAAAAGTACCGGGTCGAACTGGCGCGTTGTGGCGAGCGGGAAATGCAGCGATGAGCCGCGCGGACTGGCAAGCCTTGGTGGATATAGAGCGGTTGGCGAGCTGGATGGATGAGCAAGGGCTGGAAAGCGGCCCGATCGAAGACCCGAAACGACTGACCGGTGGCACGCAAAACCTGTTGCTGCATTTTCGTCGTGGCGGGCGCGATTTCGTATTGCGCCGACCACCCTTGCATCCGCGTCAGGACGGCAGCAAAACCATCGCACGGGAGGCACGAGTGCTGGCGGCGTTGGCTGGTAGTGCGGTGCCCCATACCGCATTGATCGCGGCCTGTGACGATGCTTCGGTTCTCGGTGCCAGTTTTTACCTGATGGAGCCGGTGGATGGCTTTAACGCTTCGGCGGGTATGCCAGCGCTGCATGCCAGCGATCCGCAGGTGCGCCGGCAAATGGGGCTGTCGATGGTCGACGCCTTGCTGCGGCTGGGCGAACTGGATTATCGAGCAGTGGGTCTGGACGACTTCGGCAAGCCCGAGGGCTTTCTTCAGCGCCAGGCTCCCCGATGGTTATCGCAACTGCAGGGCTATTCCGACTACTTCGGTTGGCCCGGAGCCGCTGGTCTGCCGGATGTGGAAGTGATTGGGCAGTGGTTGGTGGAGAACTGCCCGACTCACAACACCCCAGGCATCTTGCACGGCGACTTTCACCTGGCGAACGTGATGTTCAGCAGCAGCGGTCCACGGCTGGCAGCCATTGTCGATTGGGAGCTGGCAACCCTCGGCGATCCGCTACTCGATCTTGGCTGGCTGGTGGCCAGTTGGCCCGGCGCCGATGGCCGTGGTGCGGGGACCATTCATGTGCAGCCCTGGGACGGGTTTCCCACGGCTGATGAACTGATAGCCCGTTACAGCGCCTCAAGCCATCGTGATCTGTCGGAGCTGGATTGGTACATCGTTCTTGCCGGTTTCAAGCTGGGCATCCTGCTGGAGGGCAGTTACGCCCGAGCTTGTGCCGGCAAGGCACCGATGGAGGTCGGCCAGACCCATCATGCGTCGGCGTTACGTCTGTTCGAGCGCGCTCACGCCCGTATTGCTCAAGTGGACCGTCACTGATCACTCAAGGAGATTTTCAATGGAACCGCGTTTGCAATTGCAGGGTAGGAAAATCATTGTCACGGGCGGCGCCAGGGGTATCGGCGCCGCGGTGGTCAAGGCGTATGTGGCCGAAGGCGCGCATGTGGTCAGCCTCGATATTGGCGAAAGCACGTTACCCGAGGCCGGGGAGGGCGGGGGCTGGGCGAAAAGCTGCGTCTGCGACATCTCCAATCCCGATTCAATCAACGAGGCTTTTGCCTGGGCAGCACAGCAACTGGACGGCCTCGATGTGTTGGTGCATGCGGCCGGCATCGCGCCCAATGCCATGGCTGATCAGATCGAGCTGGACGAGTGGGAGCGTGTGTTCGCGGTCAATACCCGCGGGACCTTCCTGACCAATCGCGCGGCTCATGCGCTGCTCAAGGATCACGGCGGACGCATCATCAATTTCGCGTCGGCGGCCGGGGTTGTTGGTCAGCCGGGCAAGGCGCATTACGCGGCGAGCAAAGGCGCGGTACTGGCCTGGACCCGCACCGTTGCCCGGGAGTGGGGGCCAAAAGGCATCACTGTCAACGCCATTGCGCCTGCTATGTGGACACCGATGTACGACGCGACTCGCGCCAGCATGTCGACCGAGCAACTGCAGCAGCACGATGCGTTCATGGTCGGGCAGATTCCCATCGGCGGTCGCTTGGGCGATGCCGCGCGGGATCTGGCGCCGATGCTGGTGTTCCTCGCTGGCGAAGGTTCGCGCTTCGTCACCGGGCAGACGCTGATGATCGACGGCGGCATGGTGATGCTTAGCTAGCGGATACATGCCGTTGGCCGCGGCGAGCGGGTGCAAACTGATGGCCTGAAAACCCTCAAATGTGCTGAAATACGCCGTCATCACCTGACCGGGTTTTCCATGAGTCAGATGCGCTTTTCCGACTTCGAGTACGCTGGCGAGCGTAAGCAAACCCGCCGCGACCAAGTTCCTTGCCGAAATGGTATATGTTGCAGGGTGAGCTTCAAACACAGAATACGTATAGGGTTTGACAAGAGTTACATGACCGAGCACCGCGGCATCGGAACACCTTCGTCGGTCACCTGTCGCCAAGGGGATGAGCTCTCGGAGCATTCTTTCTGGTTCAGCAGATTGGCCACGTAAGACCTGTGTAGGTCATACAGGCAAAAGATGAACTCGAACACTTCGGCTAGCGTTCATTGCCTCGCTGTAATCTACGTCCAACACCCTCAGTTGGCGTATTCAAAAGTAAGGGATTATTTGATGAAGCTGATACGCAACAAAGGGCTGGTGAAGTATCTGGTTGCAGGCATCGTTTTCGTCGGGTTGGGCTTGCTCGTCTGGATGGAACTGCGGCCGGTCGGTTTGGGGGATGGGTTCGCCAGTGGCAACGGCCGCATCGAAGCCACCGAAATCGATGTTGCGTCTAAACTGGCCGGTCGAATTCTGACTATCAGCGTCGATGAGGGCGACTTTGTAAAGCCAGAGCAGGTCATTGCGACCATGGACACGCAAGTGCTGCAAGCCCAGATCAAGCAAGCCGAGGCGCAAGTGCGTCAGGCTGAAAATGCCGTGCTGACCGCTCAGGCGGTGGTGGAACAACGCGAAAACGAAAAAAATGCTGCCGAGGCTGGGGTCAACCAGCGTATTGCCGAACTGACCGCCGCGCAGAAGCGTTATAGCCGAACCCATCAGCTGATTGCAGACAACGCCGTTGCCCGTCAACAGTTGGATGATGATCTGGCCGTCCAGCAAAGTAAGGAAGCCGCCTTGGCCTCAGCCCGCGCGCAGGTATGGTCGGCCAAGGCCGCCATCATTGCGGCGAAGTCCCAGGTCATCGAAGCCGAATCTACCGTAGAGGCGGTCAAGGCCAACGTCGAGCGTCTGGAGGCCGACATAATCGACAGCCAGCTCAAGACCGATCGTCAGGCTCGCGTTCAATACCGAGTGGCCCAGCCGGGCGAAGTGCTGGCCGCTGGCGGCAAGGTGCTTAACCTGGTTGATCTCAATGATGTCTACATGACGTTTTTCCTGCCCACCGGCCAAGCCGGACGGGTGGCCATTGATTCGGATGTGCGGTTGATTCTGGATGCGGCACCGCAGTATGTAATTCCGGCGAAGGTCAGTTATGTCGCAAGCGTCGCGCAGTTCACGCCCAAGACCGTGGAAACTTCCAGCGAGCGAGAGAAACTGATGTTTCGAATCAGGGCGCGTATCGACCCCAAATTACTGGAAAAACACCTTGATCAGGTCAAGACCGGCTTGCCGGGTATGGCCTACCTGAAACTCGACACCGCTGCCCAGTGGCCGGTGAAGCTTCAGGTCAATGTGCCGCAATGACGGAGGCCAATCCAATCGTCGTGCAACTCGACAAGGTGAGTCTGCGCTACGGGAAAAACTGCGCGCTGAATGATTTGACCCTGCAAATCCCGGGCGACCGCATGATCGGTCTGATTGGTCCGGATGGCGTCGGTAAATCAAGCCTGCTGGCCTTGATCGCGGGTGCCCGCAAGATCCAGCAAGGTACGGTACGTGTGCTGGAGGGCGATATGGCCAGCGCAGAACACCGACGGCAGGTCTGTCCGCGTATTGCCTATATGCCCCAAGGTCTGGGCAAGAACCTCTACCCCACGTTGACTGTCTTCGAAAACCTGGATTTTTTCGGTCGACTGTTCGGTCAGGGGGAAGCGGAGCGCAAACGACGAATCGCCGATCTGGTGCAAAGCACAGGGCTTGAAGGTTTTACCGACCGACCGACCGGCAAACTGTCCGGCGGCATGAAGCAGAAGCTTGGGCTGTGTTGCGCCCTGATCCACGACCCGGACCTGCTGATTCTCGATGAACCCACCACTGGGGTCGACCCACTGGCGCGTAATCAGTTTTGGGAGCTGATTGCCCGCATTCGTAGTAATCGTCCCGGCATGAGCGTGTTAGTCGCCACAGCTTATATGGACGAAGCTCAGCGCTTCGATTGGCTGGTGGCCATGGACGCCGGGAAAATTCTTGACACCGGCACCCCTGACGAACTGCTGAAACGGACTCACAGCGAAAGCCTGGAAGAAGCCTTTATTGCGTTGCTCCCCGAGGAAAAACGTCGCGGCCACCATACGCTGGTGATTCCGCCTCGGGTCACGGATAACAGCGAAGCCTCGGTGGCCATTGAGGCCCACGGACTGACGTGCCGTTTCGGCGATTTCGTGGCCGTCGATCATGTGGACTTTCGCATCGAGCGTGGCGAGATTTTTGGCTTCCTTGGTTCCAATGGTTGCGGCAAGTCAACCACCATGAAAATGCTTACCGGGCTGCAGCCAGCCAGTGAAGGACAGGCGTTTTTGTTCGGTCAGTCGGTCGATCCACGGGATATAGAGACCCGACGACGGGTGGGCTATATGTCCCAGGCGTTCTCCTTGTATGGCGAGCTGAGCGTGCTCCAGAACCTTGATCTGCATGCCCGCCTGTTTCATATTCCGGCTGACCGGCAAGGCCCGCGAATCAAGGAATTGCTTGAACGCTTTGACCTCGGCGCAGTCGCCGACAGCCTGCCCAATGACTTACCGCTGGGCGTACGCCAGCGCCTTTCGTTGGCGGTCGCGGTCATTCACAATCCGGAAATACTGATTCTTGACGAGCCAACATCCGGCGTCGATCCGGTGGCCCGCGACAACTTCTGGGAGTTGCTGATTCAGCTGTCGCGCGAGGAAGGGGTGACGATCTTCATTTCGACACACTTCATGAACGAAGCGCTGCGTTGCGACCGCATCTCTATGATGCATGCAGGCCGTGTACTGGACAGTGACACACCTCAAGCCTTGATGGACAAGCGCGGCCTACCGACCCTGGAAGCCACATTTATTGCCTATCTGCAGGACGTCGACGTCGCCCAGGCACCCACGACACCTCAAGGGCCGAACGAGACGGTCGTCGATAACAGAACCGTGCAAAAAACGCGCTTCAGCCTGCGACGTCTGCTCAGCTACAGCCAGCGCGAAGCCATGGAACTGCGGCGTGACCCGTTCCGTGCGACCTTGGCATTGCTGGGCACCTGTCTGCTGATGTTGATCATGGGGTATGGCATTAATCTGGACGTGGAAAACCTGAGTTACGCCGTGCTCGACCGTGATCAGACCGGGGCCAGTGAGCAGTACATGCTCAATCTCTCAGGCTCGCGTTACTTCATCGAGAAGACCCCGTTGCGCGACTATGAGGATCTCGATCAGCGCTTGCGCAGCGGAAAAATCAGTCTGGCCGTTGAAATCCCCCCCAACTTCGGTCGCGATCTCAAGCGGGGAAGTAGCCCCGAGGTTGGCTTCTGGGTGGATGGCGCCATGCCAACTCGTGCTGAAACCATCAAGGGCTACGTGACCGGCATCCACGCGAGTTATTTGCAACAACACTTGCTCGAATCGACGGGCACAGCCAGTGGCAGCCCGGTGAATATAGCCTTGCGTTATCGCTACAACCCCGATGTACAGAGTCTGCCAGCGATGGTACCCGCAGTGATTCCGCTGTTATTGATGTTAATTCCGGCAATGCTCACGGCCTTGGGCGTGGTGCGTGAAAAAGAGCTGGGTTCAATCACCAATCTTTATGTCACGCCCGTGACCCGTCTGGAATTCCTGCTGGGTAAGCAATTGCCCTACATTGCCTTGGGAATGATTAATTTCTTCATGCTTGTGTCGCTGGCCCAGTGGGTGTTCGGGGTCTCGGTCAAGGGCAGCCTGCTGACCCTGAGTATTGGCGCATTGCTGTATGTGATCTGTTCGACCGGGTTGGGGCTGTTAATGTCCTCGATCCTGTCGAGCCAGATTGCGGCCATCTTCGGTACGGCCATTGCTACGTTGTTGCCCGCGATCCAGTTTTCCGGCTTGCTCAATCCAGTCTCGTCCCTGGACGGTATAGGGGCTTTGATAGGCAACATCTATCCAACCAGCCACTTCCTGACGATCAGCCGCGGGGTGTTCTCCAAGGCGCTTGGGCTGAGCGACCTGTACCTCTACTACATCCCCTTGCTGATCTCGATTCCGGTGCTGACCCTGCTCAGTGTCGCGGGTCTCAAGAAACAGGAGAACTGAGGTGCCAAGTCTCTCCAATATTCTGCAATTGGGCATCAAGGAATTGCGCAGTCTGTATCACGATCCGGCGCTGTTGCTGCTGATCGTGTTCTCGTTCACCCTGGGGGTCTATTCTGCAGCCACGAGCGTTCCCGAATCACCTCATCGTGCGACCATAGGCGTGATCGACGAGGACCAGTCGCAAGTCTCTACTCGCATCATCAATGCCTTCCAGATGCCTTACTTTCTCAAGCCAATAGCGATCGATTACGCGCAAATTGACCATGGCATGGATGCGGGCGTCTACACGTTCACTCTGAATATTCCACCCCGGTTCCAACAGGATCTGCTTGCAGGGCGTCACCCGACCGTGCAAGTCAATGTCGACGCGACCCAGATCAGCCAGGCGTTCACCGGTGCCGGGCATATTCAGCAGATCATCGGGAGTGAGGTGGGCGAGTTTCTCAAACGCTATCGCAGCGTCGATGCAGAGGAAGTCACCCAGGTCGTACACATGGCATTCAATCCCAACCTGGTTTCTTCCTGGTTCGGCGCAATCAATGAAGTCGTCAACCAGATCACCATGCTGTCGATCATCCTGACCGGGGCTGCGCTGATTCGAGAGCGCGAGCATGGAACCATCGAGCACCTGCTGGTCATGCCTGTCACGCCTTTCGAAATCATGGTGGCCAAGGTCTGGTCTATGGGCCTGGTGGTGCTGGTCGCCGCGGCTTTTTCGGTGCGTTTCATCATCGAGCAATGGCTGCAGATCCCGATCAATGGCTCGCTTACGCTGTTTCTGGTGGGAGGGGCCCTGCACCTTTTCGCCACCACTTCGATCGGAATTTTCTTTGGAACGGTGGCGCGCTCAATGCCCCAGTTAGGACTGTTGATCATCCTGACGCTCATCCCGCTGCAGATATTGTCCGGCGGCATGACCCCTCGAGAAAGCATGCCTGAGGCGGTGCAGAAGATAATGCTGATCGCGCCCACCACCCACTTCGTAGAACTGAGCCAGGCGATCCTGTTTCGCGGTGCCTCGATGTCGATCGTCTGGCCACAAATGCTGGCCTTGACCGCGATTGGCAGCGTGTTCTTCTTCGTCGCCTTGTCGCGGCTGCGCAAATCACTGAATTAGATGAGTTGTCGCCTTGCGGCGGAGTGGAGTATGGCAACGTAATATGACGGAATGCATAAAATTTTAGTGAGCTCTGAATGGCTCTAAGCACCGCAGTGGTGAGGGGCGTCCTTGGTCAATAACTGCAGAAGCACTAAATTTTTAGTTGGGGCGATTGGTCTTTTTAAATATTGGTATTTCTTGTGGAGATTAGATAAGCATGAAAAAATCCGGCGAAAAAATAGAAAAGTAAGTTGCTGAGTAGCATTGATATGCTACTCATTCCATCTGCTGACTCTCCATAGGGGAAAGATACGAAGCCTCAACGAATGCTCAATACATAATCTATCAGCTGTTCGGCTTCTTCCTGAGTAACAGGTACGCGCGCGCTGATGGATGGCATTTTTATGGATCCCCAATGGTAGGGCACGGATGCAGTGTCTGTGCCGGTTTGGACAACCCGAACAAGCATAGGCTTGGCGTTTTTAAGTCCGTGGAAACGGCGGGAAATATCGCGAAAAGATGGCCCTATTGTTTCAGTCTTTAAACTATGGCAAGACATACAACCCTTGGCGTCTGCCAGCGCTGCTCCTTCCACGGCGTACGCCGTACTGACGTGAGCGAAAATGAAAATCGATGCTATGCACAGTGATTTATTGAACATTACTAGTTCCTCTGCTAGAGCTCGTTTGTTACATTACTCCTACATACCGCTACTCTTGGCGGAGCATTCATCTGCAGATTTGCATGTGCTTAATTCGCTGATATTGATCTAGATCAATTAGTGTCCTTTGATCATTGAAACCTGTGGTTTTTAGCTTTTTTGATGTAATTGCCTAGGAGAAAATTCCCTGTTTTTACGAGTTCCCAGACTGGGTATATCGAGCCGCACGGCAAGCGAGTCCGCCAGCATCACGGAACGGAAAGACTTCCGGCTCAGGTGACCTCCTCATGCCACGAAACGATGAAAAATCTCCTTTGCCGTATCCGCTGATGGCCATGTTGCGGGTTCATCTGAAGCTGATTTTTTCGCTGCTTGGCCTAAGCTTCGCTGGAGTTGCTCGGGGCTTCCTTCAGAAAGCTCGTGCGGATGTAACGGTTTATTTATTGGCGTGGGGTGTATCAATGAAAATCATTATTGGGCTTGGTTTGACGTGCCTGTTCCTGACGGGCTGTGCCAGCCATGAGCATTCGAACGCTCCATCACCGGGAGCAGCGAAGAGTACCAGCGCCCCTCCAACTCCTCGGTTTAAAGTGGCTGTTTCGGCAGAGAATAAGCGAGCGGCTGAGGCGAAGGCGCTCACTGGGTTTGATGGTGGCGGCTGGGACTTCGATCCGTTGTTTGGGACTGCTAAGGACGAAGCCGGGCAGGACCTTGCTGTGTGTGGCTTCGCCCACCAGCGGGGTACGGACAACACCAACTACTTCGCCTATTACAACGGCGAGTTGATCCTGTGGGATGAAAAGGCGCCGCGTGGCGTCAGCGTGGAGAATCAGTTTCTCGCGATGATTTGCGCCCACAACTGACCAGCAGCCTGCGGCTTTTCTCGTCGCGTTGGTGCAGGGAGTCCGCCTGGAAACCACGATCCACGAACGGTTCCAGGGCGACGGTCTGCACATGCTGACTGGCAGAGGGATGACTGGCGGCTGGTGCGAGTGGGCTGTCAGGCAGATTCAGGCGTAACAGCGCCATGGTCAGCTGCGTTCCACTGCCATAGCCACGCCCATACCACCACCGATGCACAGGGTTGCCAGGCCTTTTTTGGCATCGCGGCGGATCATTTCATGCAGCAACGAGACCAACACCCTGCAACCAGATGCGCCAATTGGATGCCCCAGCGCAATAGCGCCACCGTTGACGTTGACCTTTGTTACGTCCCATCCCAATTCCTTGCCCACAGCCAGCGATTGTGCAGCAAACGCCTCGTTGGCTTCTATCAGGTCCAGTTCGGCCAGGGTCCAACCGGCTTTTAACAGGCATTTTTTACTGGCAGATACCGGCCCTATGCCCATGACAGCTGGATCGACACCAGCGCTGGCGTAGCTTTTGATCTTGGCGAGGACCGGCAACCCTAGCGCTTTGGCTTTGGCTGCGCTCATTAACAACACAGCAGCGGCACCGTCGTTGATGGCTGACGCGTTACCTGCGGTGACGCTGCCGTCTTTCTTGAATGCCGGTTTCAGTTTTGCCAGTGACGCAGCGTTCGTCTCGGCGCGCGGCTGCTCGTCGGTGGCAAACAGCAGGGGCTCGCCCTTTCGTTGAGGGACCGACACCGGCGTGATCTCATCGCGGAACACGCCTGCTTCGATGGCATTGACGGCGAGTTGTTGTGAGCGCGCGGCATAAGCGTCCTGCTGCTCGCGCGTCAGTGCATAGCAGTCGACCAGGTTCTCAGCCGTGATGCCCATGTGGTAGTTGTTGAATGCGTCGATCAGACCGTCCTGCAGCAACGAATCCGCCAATTGCGCGTGCCCCATGCGTAATCCGGTACGTGCCTTGGCCAGTACGTAAGGTGCCAGGCTCATGTTTTCCATGCCGCCGGCAATCACAACGTCGGCATCGCCGCAGCGGATCGCCTGGGCGCCCATGCTCACGGTTTTAAGACCCGAGCCGCAGAGTTTATTGACCGTCAATGCACTGACTTCGTGAGGCAAGCCCGCGTTAAGCGCCGACTGACGTGCCGGGTTCTGCCCGCAACCTGCGGTCAGTACCTGGCCCATGATCACTTCATCGACAAGGGCCGGGTCCAGTCCTGTTTTCGCCAGTAGAGCCCGAATGACGGTACTGCCCAGTTCGACAGCGTTGACAGTAGCCAGCGCTCCCTGAAAGGTGCCGATTGCGGTGCGCGTGGCGGCAACGATTACGACGTCTTGCATGATGATCTCCTTCGAATAGGTTAGGTGCGGCCACGTTTATAGTTGGGTGACCCGGATTTTCGCCGTCGGGCTTAGGTCTGAGGTTGCCACCTGAGCCGCATCATGGAAGCGCACTTCACCGCGCCATTGCGCCAGCAATTGCTTCTGTTGTTCGTGAGCATGGCTCAAGTAGCGCTCCTTGACCGGGCCATAACCGCGTACGGCGTCAGGCAGTTCGGCCAGTTTCACGGCCAGCGCAATGTTGTCAGTGCTCAGGCGTGTGGCAAGCTCGTCGAGAATGCTTTCGTAATCGCTCAGCCACTGCTGCTCGACCTTGCGCTCATGGGTGTAGCCGAAGGGGTCGAGCCAGGTGTTACGCAGGAATTTCAGGCGCGCTAACACTTTGAAGCCCTTGAACATCCATGGGCCAAAACTGCGTTTCTTCGGTTCTGCACCGTTGAGCAGGGGGGGAGCAAGCTGGAAATTCAAGGAATAGTCACCCTCGAACGTCGCTTCGATTTTCTTGATGAAGTCACCTTGGGTGAACAGCCGGGCTACCTCGTACTCATCCTTGATCGCCAGCGTTTTGAAGTAGTAGCGCGCCACGGCTTCGGTGAGTGGGCCAGGCTTTCCGGACGTTGTTCTCTCCAATGTCGTAAATTGTTCGACCCGATGCTGATAGCGTCGAGCATACGCAGCGTTCTGATATTCGGTGAGGAACGCGACGCGTCTTTGCACAGTTTCGTCCAGGGTTTGCGCGAGTTGCCGATCCGGTGCCTTGACCTTGACCGACTCCAGCTTGCGCAAGATCCGCGGCAGATCTACCGCCGCTCGACGACCCCAGGCGAACGCTGTTTTGTTGAACGCGACTGCGGTGCCATTCAGTTCTATGGCCTGTAACAGTGCCGCTTCGCCGACCGGCAACCAGCCCATTTGGCAGGCGTAGCCGAGCATGAAGGTATTGGTGGCGATAGAGTCGCCCATTAACGCCGTGGCAATGCGACTGCCATCGATGAAACGGGTGTTGTCGGCGCCCACGGCTTCGTTGATCTGCGCGGCCATGCCCTCACTGCGAAATTGCGGATCAGGGTGCGCGCTTAAATCGCCGCTCTGCGCTTGCAGGGCGAACGTACGGACGAACATGCTGGTGATGCTCTGTTCGCTGTTGACCAGCGCATGAGTGACACCCTGACGCATTTTCGACAAGGTTTCAGTGTGAGCACTCACCACCAGATCGCAGCCCAACAACAGATCGGCTTCGCCCTCGGCAATGCGCGGCGCGAATAACTGCTCCTGACGCTTCGCGATCCGGATGTGCGACCAGACGGCGCCACCTTTCTGCGCCATGCCAGCCATGTCCAGGTTCAGTGCGCCTTTACCCTCGATAAAGGCCGCCATCCCCAGCAGGGCTCCAATGGTGACCACGCCCGTGCCGCCCACGCCAGTGACCAGAATGCTGAACGGCTCATCCAGCGCCAGCGAGGGTGGCTCAGGCAAGGTCCAAGGTTCTTCGGCCTCGTCGCTCAGCGCCTTGGGTTTGCGCAGGGTACCGCCTTCTACCGTAACGAAGCTGGGGCAGAAGCCGGACAGGCAGGTGAAATCCTTGTTGCAGGACGACTGGTCTATTTCGCGCTTGCGACCAAATTCGGTTTCTACTGTTACCACCGACATGCAGTTGGACTTGCTGCTGCAATCACCGCAGCCTTCACACACGGCTTCGTTGATCACCACTCGGCGTGCCGGATCGGCAAACTTGCCGCGTTTGCGTCGCCGACGTTTTTCGGCGGCGCAGGTCTGGTCGTAGATCAGCGCCGACACATTGGGGTATTCGCGCAGCTCTTTTTGCAGCTTATCCATGTCGTCGCGGTGATAGACCGGGACGCCGGGGGCCAGATCATGGATGTCCTGATATTTTTCCGGCTCATCGCTGACCACCAGGATTTTTAGTACGCCTTCCGCCGCCAACTGGCGACTGATTTGCGAGACGCTGAGGCTACCGTCTACTGGCTGACCGCCGGTCATCGCCACGGCGTCGTTGTAGAGGATTTTGTAGGTGATGGGCACTTTAGCCGCCACCGATGCGCGTATCGCCAGCAGCCCTGAGTGGAAATAGGTGCCGTCGCCCAGATTGGCGAACACGTGACGCGTCTGGGTGAAGGGCGCCTGACCGATCCAGGCCACACCTTCACCGCCCATCTGGCTGAACGTCTGGGTTTGCGGGTAGATCCATGCTGCCATGTAATGGCAGCCGATACCGGCCAGCGCGCGGCTGCCTTCGGGTACTTTGGTCGACGTGTTGTGAGGGCAGCCCGAGCAGTAGTGGGGCTGGCGCTCCATCAGGTTGTCGAATTGGTTCCCCGTGGCCAACTGCGCTTCAAGTACCGCCAATCGTACCTGCAATGGACCACTCTGATGCATGCGCAGGATGCGTCGAGCCAAGGCACGGGCGATTTGCGCCGGAGTCAGCTCATTGATAGCCGGCAGCAACCAGTCGGTGTGGGGCAGACTCCATTCGCCTTTGTCGTCGAACTTACCGACGATCCGCGGTCGTACATCCTCACGCCAGTTGTAGAGTTCTTCCTTGATCTGGTACTCGATCAGGTGGCGTTTTTCCTCGACCACCACGATCTCTTCCAACCCTTCGGAAAACTGGCGGACGCCCTCGGCCTCCAGCGGCCAGATCATCCCGACCTTATACACGCGCAAACCTATTTGCTCGGCCAGGGTGTCGTCGATGCCGAGAATTTTCAGTGCCTGGCAGACATCCAGGTACGACTTGCCGGAGGTGATGATGCCAATTCGTGCCTTGGCCGAATCGAGCACGATACGGTCCAGCCGGTTTGCTCGTGCATACGCCAGCGCGGCATAGAGCTTATGCTCCAGCAGACGTTGTTCCTGGGCCAGGGGTGGGTCCGGCCAGCGGATATTCAGACCGCCTGGCGGCAGTTCGAAATCGGGAATGATGGGTTGCACACGAAGTGGATCGAGGTCGACGATCGCTGCGCTTTCCACCGTGTCGGCCACGGCTTTGAGCGCGACCCAGCACCCTGAGTAGCGTGACATTGCCCAGCCATGCAGGCCGTAATCCAGATACTCCTGAACCCCGGACGGCGCCAGTACCGGCATCATTACGGCTTTGAAAATATGCTCTGTCTGGTGCGGGAGCGACGAACTGCGGGCGCCGTGGTCATCCCCGGCGATTGCCAGCACGCCACCGAATTTCGAGGTGCCAGCGGCATTGGCATGACGAAAGACATCGCCGCAGCGGTCCACCCCAGGGCCCTTGCCGTACCACATGCCGAACACGCCATCGTAGGTCGCGCCTTCGAAGATATTGACCTGCTGGGTGCCCCACACTGACGTGGCGGCGAGGTCTTCGTTGACGCCGGGATGGAAGATGGTGTGGTTGTCTTTAAGGTGATCACGCGCTTTCCATAACGCCTGATCGAACCCGCCCAGTGGCGAGCCGCGATAGCCGGAGATGAACCCGGCCGTGTTGAGACCGTTGGCAAGGTCGCGTTGACGTTGCATCAGCGGCAGACGAACCAGCGCTTGAATACCGGTCAGTAACACTTTTCCGTATTGCTGGACGTATTTGTCATCCAGAGACGGGGACGCACTCATGGCTCATCCTCCAGGCTTCTTGTTGTGCGTGCGCCCCAAAGGGAGATATGGGTGCACTTATTGTTGGCCCGAGTCTAGGCAGGCGAATGCTCATCGTAAAATCACAAAAATGAGGGTCAGGTATCTGTATAACAAATACCTGGAGTTTTGTGAGACATATTTTAAATAAGTGTTCTATTATCGTCAGCCAGGGCGAGTGCCGACCACAACAATTACAAAGGAGTCAGTCATGCGTGCTGCAGTTATTCGCGAGCGTAATGCCCCACCTGTCGTGGAGGATTTCCCGGAACCTGAGGTTCTGGAGGGCTCGGTGTTGATCAATGTCGACACCGCCGGACTGGGTGGCTGGGATGTACTGGGCGCCTACCGGCTGGGCGTGAGTTATCCGTGTGTGATTCGTGGGGAAGGGGTGGGAAGCACCGCGGACGGGCGACGGGTGTATTTCGGTGAACGCTCGGTGCAGCCCTTCGGTGCCTGGGCCGAGCGCACGTTGGTGCCGAGCGAAGAAGTCTGGGACGTACCTGACGATGTCGATGACAAAACCGCCATCAGCATGGGTATCGCCGCCACGGGCGCCATCGTGCCGTTGGAGCAAGCGAACATTCAGAAGGGTGAAAAGGTACTAATCCTCGGTGCCACCGGCACCTTGGGCCAGATTGCCTTGCAACTGGCCCGGCACTTGGGCGCGGGAAAGGTAGTTGGGGCCGCACGCTCCGAACAGGCCTTGCTCAGTCTCAAGTCTCGGGGCTTCGCCGATGAAGTGGTGCGTCTGGGGGGGGAGGATGATACTGCCGCGCTCAAGGACGCCGCCGACGGTGGCTTTGATGTGGTGTTGGATCTGGTCTGCGGTCAACCCTTGTTGTCCTCGCTCAAAGCTACCAACTGGGGCGCGCGGATCATGACGATTGGCACTGGTGCGGGCCGCAAGATTGAGTTGGATATTGCCGACCTGTTGTTCCGTACCCTGTCATGCATCGGTACGGGGCAGCGGCCACCAGCGGATCGGCGGTTGATCTGGGAGCGCCTGCTGAGGATTGCCCAGGAACAGCAGATCCATGTTGATTATGCCGATTACACCCTGGATCAAGCAGCCCAGGCCTGGGCTGCACAGGTGGATGGCCCGCATGCGAAGATCACGGCCCGCATTCGCCGGTAATGACTGATCAGAGGGTGCAGTCTTAAGCTGTGCCCCTCGATCTCCTGGTCGAAGCAGGCGGAAAAAAATGGCAAAGGGCAATGATATCTCGCTACGGCAACTGCGCTACTTCGTGGCGGCTGCGGATGCCGGGCAGTTTTCTCAGGCTGCAATGAAAGCTCACGTGTCGCAGTCAGCGATCACTGCCGCCGTGTCTCAACTTGAAGAGGCGTTGGGCGTCAGCCTGTTCGACCGGTTGCCTTACGGTGTTGCACTGACGGCCGAGGGGCATAAGTTCGCCCAGCACGCGCGTCATATTCTCGACACCTTGCAGGATGCTCTCATCGAACCCTTGTTCCTCAGTCATGCGATGGAGGGCGTGGTTCGAGTCGGGGCGTCTTATACCGTGCTGGGTTATTTCCTGCCGGCGTTGCTGGCGCGATTCAAGCGCAGTTACCCGAAAATCGAGATTGATCTGGTCGATATGGACCGCCCGAGCATCGAAGCTGCAGTTAATGACGGCATCCTTGATCTGGGTCTTACGATCATCTCCAATGCCACAAACCTGCACCGTTTCGACCATCATGTGCTAATTCGCTCCCGACGGCAGTTATGGTTGTCGCCGCAGCATCCGTTGATGAGCCAGCCGATCATCACCCTGGAAGATGTTGCCGGGCACGCTTACATCCTCGCCACTGTGGATGAAGGTGCTGTGTCGACCCAGCGTTACTGGCAGTCCCGTGGGTTGGTACCGACCGTCGCGTTTCAGACATCGTCGATGGAGGCGCTGCGGGGCCTTGTGGCCCATGGCTTCGGTGTCACGATCCTATCGGACATGCTTTATCGCGCCTGGTCGCTGGAGGGCAAGAAGATCGATATCCGGCCTTTGGCTGCGGATATACCACCTATGGAGCTGGGTTTGATCTGGCAACCGAACGCGACAATGCCGGCGCCCGCTGAAGCGTTCAGGCAGTTTCTGATCATGGCGTGCGCGTCCTGATCAGGTACTACCTTCAACAGGACATATTCCATACGGCGACAGGTACGAATTTTATTAAACATAAATCAATAATATGTCTATATTTATACGACTCATCGAAGTGTCGGCGAGGCGTGTATCGCGCGTCTGCGGCCGTTACGGCTTATTACAAAAAAGGAGAAGGCCATGCTGATCGACGTCCACGCGCACCTGTTGACCGAGGGGATGCTTAACCGTCATGAGTTCTGGGGGCCCTTCATGAAGGCCAAGGGTTTAACGGTGGGCCATTTTTCCCTGGGGACCAAACAACCGCTCAAAGCCGCCTCGGATGCTGAAGCCCAGGCTAACCTACTGGCCCGCATGACCCATGACAGCCGCCGTCGACTGATGGCAGAGCGTGGAGTGGACAAGCTGGTGCTGTCCACGCCGTCCCATGCGTTCATGTACTGGGCCGGCGAGTTTGGCAATGAATACGCCAGGATATGCAACGACGAGCTTTCGGCTTTTTGTCGTAAAGACCCGGTGTATTTCGATTTTTGGTGTCACGCCAACATGGCCGACCCACAGGCTGCTGCGACTGAAATCGAACGCGCGGTTACCCAGCTGGGAGCCAAGGGGGTGTGCGTGGGGGGCGCGAACTTTGACGGTTTAGAGGCCCATGATGAAAAACTCTTTCCGGTTTGGGAGAAACTGTCCCAGCTTGACGTGCCGATCATGGTTCACGGTTTTAATCAGTCGATCTACTGGGGCGAAAAGCACACTGACGACAAATTCGAGACGACTTCGATCATTGGCGATTGTGTCGATGAGACCCTGTTTTTCTGGTACCTGATCTGCGGCGGTGCGCTGGACGTATTCCCCAACCTCAAGACTTACATCACCCACGCGGGCGGCATGGCGATCTTTCAATTGGGGCGCCTGAGTGAGTTGAATCGCGCCATGGCCCCGGACTCGCGTAACCAACGACCCTTGATGGACTACCTGCCGAACTTTTATTTCGACCTGGATGTACATGCGCCCGGATTGCGTCGGGGCGTTGCAGAGGTGGTCGGTACCGAGCGGCTGTTGTATGGCACTAACTTCGGTGGTGCCTATGATCATGGCGACCTGACTGCCGGGTTGGGTCTTTCAGATCAGGAGCGCGAGCGTATCCGCAGCGGTAATGCCATTGACCTGCTCAAACTGGATACTTTGGTCACTAGCGCTTGATGGCTAGCGCAGCCGGCCTGCTGACGCAGGCCGACTGCTTGCAGCGGGGATCAGTGCTCAGCGTGTGGCGTCATTCGCCAGCGTTGCGCTTGCGCATGGCTTCGGTGAAGTCGCGCTTTAGCGTCGGGAAATACGCGATCTGGCCACCCATACCGCCAGAGATGTCGATCGACGCCGCGCTGATGAAGCTGGCGTATTCGCTGGCCAGGAACAATGCCATGCCGGCCACATCTTCGGGTTTGCCGTAGCGACCGATCGGCACCACTTTCAAGACCATCTGGTCAAACTCTTCACGGCTGACGCCGGGCCCCATTTCCCGGTAATGACGGTCCCATTGGCCGGTATCGATCCAGCCCATGTTAAGGCTGTTGACCAGAATATTGTCCTTGGCCAGGGACATCCCCAGCGAGCGGGAGAGTGCGATACAGGCGGCCCGGTTGATCACCGAAGGGATGCCGTCGGGCGTCGGCACGGTGCCCGCTAGTGCGTTGATTTCGATGATTCGGCCCCAGCGCTGTTTACGCATGTGCGGCACTACCGCCTGGACGAAACGCAGGTGGCCCATCTGCAGAATATTGGCATGTTCGAGGATGGCTTCCGGGGTCAGGGTGTCCAGGTTTCCCCCGCGACCTTGCCCTGCGTTGTTCACCAGCACATCAACACCGCCCCATTCTTCGGCCACCTCTCTGACGAACTGGTTGACGCCCTGCGTGTCGGTGACGTCGACGGCGCGAGCGATGACTGCTTTGGCGTTGCGCTGAAGTTCCTTCCCCGCAACGGCCACCGCATCCTGCGTGCGTGCACAGATGGCTACCCGGGCACCTTCTGCCGCAAACGCCAGGGCGATGGCGCGGCCGATGCCCCGCGATGCCCCGGTGACGATGACGCGCTTGTCACTCAGATCAATGTTCATCGGTGTTCCTTGTTGTTGTGTTCTGACATCAGAAGGCCTTGGCCTGCTCGCTGCTCCCGTCCATTAAAGCCGAAAAGGCACTGGTGGCAAACACTTATTGAACATTAAAAGAATTACTGTGCAATATGTGTCTTATGGAGGTAGGCTTGTGTAGCTTCTTCGGGATCAGCGTCAGTTTTGTAATTCTTTATACAGAATCAAAATCTTTATATGGAATTATTTATTCTGATCCGCTACGGTTGTAGCAAGCTTGAAAAGGGTGTGGCTGATACTGAAATCCCAAGAGCCCTCGCCATGCTTTATGGTCATGCTTAAACGCTGGATCGAGGCTGTAATTGAGCCCGGCCAGCAGGCCGCCTGATCGCACATAAACGCCTGAAAATAAAAAAAAAAGGTAGTTTGTATGAATGATATGTCTCGCTACAGTCGTAAGGTGATTACCCAGGGTGCGTTGACGCTCCTTGCGCTGGGTATTACGCAGGGCACCTACGCGAGTGCCATCGATCTACCAAACCCGGATTACAGCCTTCGTGTAGACACCACGGTGCGCTACAACCTGGGTGTCCGGATGGAGGATCAAAACAAACACATCATGAAAACCACGTCGTACGACGAGTCTGACGGTAAGTTTGGAAAAGGCGATGTTGTGACGAATCGTCTGGATCTGTTGAGCGAGATCGATTTCGCCTACCTCAATGAGTGGGGCGCTCGTCTGAGTGCTGCCGGTTGGTACGACCAGGCGTATCACGACGAAGACGTGAAAAGTAACGTCCCCGGTTTCGCCACCAGCTACAACAACAACCGCTACAGCAATGAAGTCTCCCGCTATGTTCACGGTCCGTCAGGGGAAATCCTCGACGCCTTTATCTGGAAAAACTTCAACATCGGCGCCACACCCGTCAACGTGAAAATTGGTCGGCACACTAACTACTGGGGTGAAGGACTGCTGTTCGGTGCCCATGCGATTTCGTATTCCCAGGCTCCAACAGATGGCGTAAAAGCATCGACCAGCCCAGGTATCGAGACCAAGGAGGTGTTCCTGCCGGTCGGGCAAATATCTGCCAAGGCTCAGGTCACCGACACGTTGTCGGTTGCTGGACAGTATTTCTATGAATGGGAGCCCACCCGGATTCCTTACGGCGGAACCTATTTTGGCGCAGCGGATCCTCTGTTCGAAGGCCCGGATCGCCTGCCAGTGGCAGCCAACGGCGCTACCTTCAAGCGTCAGGACTCACGTTTTGGACGTGACGGAAAAAACTGGGGTGTGATGGCCAAACTCAATGTCGAATCGATCGAGTCGACATTTGGTGCTTACTACCGTCAGTTTGACGACTACCAACCGTGGTTTTCGCCTGAAGTCAAAGCCGCATTAGGCTCTTATCGGGTTGTTTATCCTCGCGGCGTGAAGCTGGCGGGTATGAGCTTCTCGCGGGTATTCGATACTGTGTCGGTCGGTTCCGACCTGTCGTACCGTATGAACGGTGCGTTGAATGCCACCGGTGTCAGCCCCGTGGACGATGAGGGTCCGCGTGGTGACACCATCCACTTCGTCGCCAACGCCGTGTATGGCGTACCGCGTAACTTCATTTCCAACAACGGCACATTGGTGGGCGAATTTGCCTACAGCCACCTTGACCGGGTCACCGAGCATAATGAGCTGTTCAAAGGCGTGGGTAAAAATGCGTGCGTCAGTGCTCGGACCCCTGGCATTGCGGGTTCCGGTGGTGTGTCCGATGGCTGCTCGACCAGGGACTACTACGCTGTGGCGGTCAACTACACCCCGCAGTACCTGAACATATTCCCGTCATGGGACATGGACGTACCGATCACAGCCAATTATGGTCTGCACGGTAACGCAGCGACGGCGGGCGGTGGCAGCGAAGGTGCGTTGGCGTGGTCCACTGGCGTTCGCTTCACCTACGTTCAGCAATATGAATTCTCGCTTCGTTATGCAGACACCCTTGCCCAGTCCAAAACCCTGAGCAATGGCACTATTGCCGGTAATGGCAACGTGGGTGGCACCGACCGCGGCTGGCTGGATTTCACCTTCAAAACCTCCTTCTGATAAATCCAATAAAAAACGGAGACAGTCTGATATGAGACGACAACTTGCTTTATCCGTTGTCCTGCTAGGTTTCGCCGCCTCGATTCTGGCAGCGACACCGGCCAACGATGCCCAGGAGCTGGGGAAAAGCCTGACTTCCTTTGGGGCCATCAAGGCCGGCAATGCCGAGGGGACTATTCCTGCATATGAAGGCGGCTATCGGCAGATCCCCGCCGGCTTCAAGCCTGATAGCGGATTTTGGATCGATCCGTTCAAGGATGAAAAACCACTGTTCCGCATTGATGCGAAAAACGTCGATAAATACGCCGACAAATTGAGCGAAGGTCAGAAGACTATGCTCAAAAAGTTTCCGGATTATTATTTCGATATCTACCCAAGCCACCGGACCACGGCCTATCCCCAGGATGTGCTTGACGCAACGGTACGCAACGGTAATGCCACGTGCATTCTGAAAGAAGGGCTGGCAGTCGATCCGGCTTGTCGTGGCGGTCTGCCATTCCCGATTCCAAAGACCGGCAACGAGGTCATGTGGAACCAGCAATTGCGCTACAAGATCGGTCATGGAAATTCCACCACGTCATCGTCCAACAGCTGGGTTATCGACTCCAATGGTCAGGTGACCAAGAGCGCCGAGCAGGCAACGTTCGAAGAGGCTCCGTGGTATCAAGTCAAGCAGGATGACCGCGACCCGATGATGTATGCCCGGGTCTTCTCGCTGAACAAATACCCGGCGCGCCGTGCGGGCGAAGTGGTCGGTATCAACGACTACCTGGACCCGATGGCCAAACCACGCCGGGCCTGGAGTTACACGCCAGGGCAACGGCGGGTCAAGCTGGCGCCAGAGTTCAACTACGACACTCCGGTGGCGAGCCAGGGCGGTGTGACACTGTTCGACGAATTGCAGATGTTCTCGGGCAGTCAGGATCGATTCGACTACAAGTTGGTCGGTCGCAAGGAGATGTACATCCCGTACAACACCTACAAGTTCTACTTCGATGCCAAGCAGGAAGATCAATTCATGCCGCATCACGCCAACCCTGCACTGGAGCGTTGGGAGTTGCACAGGGTCTGGGTGGTCGAAGCGACGCTCAAGCCAGGCATGCGCCACGTCTATGGCAAGCGCACCTACTACCTTGACGAAGACACCTTCGGCGCGGGCTTGTATGACGCTTGGGACAAGAGCGGCACGTTGTACCGTTCAATCTTCCTGGGTGGTGTGCAGATCTATGACAAGACCATTCCCTATAACGTGAAGAACGTGGTTTACGACTTCAACAAAGGGATGTGGGCTTTGCTGAATGATGCGCTCAAGGGGGGTTACAAGTTTGATGACACGCCACGTTCGGAGCGGGACATGAACCCCGAGGCGATCGTTGCCAAGGTCACGCAGCGCTAGACGGGCTGTGGGTCAGCCGCGCGTCAGTCGCCTGAACGCTGCGCGCGGTCAAGTAACACCTGCTTTACCAATGATTCGCCAAGGTGTGCATATTTCCCCGGTGAGGGGAGTGCGCACTGGCAGCGTGGTTGAGGATAAAAATAATGACTTGCCCCGGCCTCTGTTTTAGTCAGTTTTCACGCAACTGCTCCTCGTTGTATCCACTGATGTTGCGTCTTGTAACCCGTGCTGCTCGTTTGACGAGTACCACGCTTTTTTCCGTCGCCCTGATCAGTGGGGTTGCTCACGCAGCATCCTCGCCGATTGTGGTCGACACCTTGCGCGAACATGCTCCCACGGTCGATATGCGCTTGCCAGCCCCGGTGCTGGCCGTGGCCAGGGCCGGCGATGCGCTGGTCAGTGTCGGTCTTCATGGCCTGATCCAGCGCTCGGTGGATGCTGGCCAGACTTGGCAGCAGATGCCTAGCCCGATCGCCAGTGATCTGGTCCAGGTGCGTTTTCGCGATGCGTTCAATGGCTGGGCTGTTGGTCATGACGCGGTGCTGTTGCACACCCGCGACGGCGGGCTGAGTTGGAAAACCCAGCTCGATGGCCGCAGCCTGTTGGCACTGTTGCGCGGTTTCTATGGTCCACGCGCTGATAAAGGCGACGAAGGCGCGGTCAGCATGCTCCGCGAAGTCAGCCTGGCCCTGAGTACTTCGGCGACCCCGGATGTACTGAGCGGTCCTTTTCTTGATGTGCTGTTCGATGCCCAGGGCAGTGGTTTTGTCGTTGGCGCCTTCGGCATGATTTTGCACAGCACCGATGATGGCCAGACCTGGGAACCGTGGGTCGAGCGTTCCGCCAACGACCGGCGCATGCACTTGTATGGGTTGGCCGAGTACGCAGGGGTGTTCTATGTCAGTGGCGAGCAAGGGCTGTTGCTGCGCCTCGATCAGCAGAACCAGCGCTTCATGCAAGTGACAACCCCCTATGCCGGCACCCTTTTCGGTGTCCAGGCCTATGCCGACCTGCTGCTGGTGTACGGGCTGCGCGGCAATCTGTACGCCAGTCGCGATGGCGGGCAGGCATGGCAGCAAATTGAAACCGGAATTAATTCCAGTCTGGTGAGTACCGTCGATCAGGGCGGCTCAACGATCGTCGTCAGCCAGGGTGGGCAGATGGTCTCGCTGGATCGCAGCACGTTGCACGTCACCACGCTCGAGGCCGCGCCTGGCGGCGAGATATACGCCGCCAGCGATTCAGGACAGGCCGGACAACTGATCGTGACCCGTTATTCCGGAGCCAAGGTTGTGCAGATCGCCAAGGCGAACTGATTACGCCGGCACCTTTTAGTGAGAATGCAGCGATGGTAGAGCAAAAATACAACAGCGGAATGCCGGTGATTCGAGACCTCAAGGACTTCGACAAGACGTCCGGCGGGCTACTCGAAAGAGTGATTTTCAATAACCGCATTCTGATAATCGTCGCCTGCGTGCTTGCCACACTGATGCTGGGTTTTTTCGCGACGAGACTTCAGGTCAACGCCAGCTTCGAAAAAATGATTCCTGGCAATAGTCCGTATATCAAAAATTACCTGGCCTACAAGAATCAGCTTCCCGGTCTGGGCAACACGATTCGGGTCGTCGTCGAGAACAAAAAAGGTGATATTTACGACCCGGAATATCTACAGACCTTGCAGAAGGTCAACGACACGCTGTACCTGATTCCGGGCGTCGACCGTTCGTGGATGAAGTCGCTGTGGATGCCCATCGTCCGCTGGAAGGAAGTGACCGAGGAGGGGATCGAAGGCGGGGCGGTGATGCCGTCTACCTATAACGGCAGCGAAGCTTCGATCAGCGCTTTGCGCCAGAACATTGCCCGTGCTGGGATCATTGGCAGCCTGGTCTCCAACGACGCGAAGTCGAGCATGATCGTGGCGCCATTGCTCGATACCAACCCGAAAACCGGGTTGCCCTTGAATTATGGCGACTTCTCCAAGCAGCTTGAACAGCAAATCCGCTCGCTTGAAAGCCCCACCACAGGTATTCATATCGTCGGCTTCAGCAAGCTGGTGGGTGACTTGATCGATGGGCTGTACTCGGTCATGTTTTTCTTTGGTATCTCGGTGGTCATCGCAGCGCTGTTTGTATACCTCTACACCCGTTGCCTGCGCAGCACGTTGCTGTTGGTCGGGGTGGCGACTGCCGGGGTGGTCTGGTTGCTGGGTTTGATGGAGTTGCTGGGCTACGAGCTTGATCCGTACTCAATCCTGGTGCCGTTTCTGATCTTTGCCATCGGCCTGTCCCACGGCACCCAGAAAATGAACGGCATCCTCCAGGATATCGGGCGTGGCACGCATAAATACGTCGCGGCCCGGTATACCTTTCGCCGGCTGTTCCTGACCGGCTTGACTGCGTTGCTGACCAATATCGTTGGCTTCGCTGTGCTGGTGATCATTGATATTCCGGTGATTCGCGACCTGGCCCTGACCACCAGTATCGGGGTGGCGGTGCTGATTTTCACCAAGCTGTTGTTGATTCCGGTGGCGTTGTCTTATATCGGTGTGAGCAAGAAGGCCGCGCGCATCGCGATTGAAAAAGACCAGGCTGGCGAAGCCAACCGTGGTCTGCTGGGGCGCATCTGGCAGAGCCTTGATCTGTTTACTGAGCGGCGGTGGGCCACGGTGGTGATCGTCATGTCGGTACTGGTGACCGCTGTCGGTTGTGTGGTGATGCTGGACCTGAAGGTGGGCGATCTCGACCCGGGCGCTCCAGAACTGCGTCCTGACTCGCGCTATAACCGCGACAGCGCGTTCATCACCCGCAATTACGGCCTCTCCAGCGATCAGTTCGTGGTGATCATGAAAACCGCCGAGGATAACTGCCGCCTGTACCCGGCGCTGCAAGCCATGGATCAGCTGGCGTGGCGTCTGCGCCAGACCGAGGGTGTGCAAACCACCAACTCATTGGCCGAGAGCGTGCGCCTGATCACTGCCGGCATGGCCGAGGGCAGCGGTAAGTGGCTGACTATCAGCCGCGATCAAGCCATTACCAACTCTTCCGTGGACGCGGCGATGATTTCCTCGCCCGGCATCACCAATCAGCAATGCTCGGTCACGCCGCTGATTGCCTACCTGACCGACCACAAGGCCGATACGCTAACCCGCGTATTGAACGTGGCTGAAGACTTTGCCAAACAGAACAACAGCCTGCCCGGTGCTCCGCAATTTCTGCTGGCGGCGGGTAATGCCGGGATCGAGGCCGCCACCAATATCGAGGTGGAGAAGGGCATCATCACCATGTACTTCGCGGTCTACGGTGCTACTGCGCTGTTGTGCCTGCTGACCTTCCGTAGCTGGCGCGCGACCTTGGTGGCGATCATCCCCTTGATCATGACCACCATCATCTGCAAAGCCTTGATGGTCTGGCTGGGTATCGGTCTGAAAGTCGCGACGCTGCCTGTCATTGCCGTCGGGGTGGGGGTTGGCGTGGATTACGCGTTGTACCTGCTCAGCGTGCAACTGGCGGTGCAGGCGCGCGGAGGCTCATTGGCAACAGCTTATCGCCGATCACTGGACTTCACTGGTCGGGTCGTGGCCCTGATTGGCCTGACCATGGCCGCTGGGGTCATCACCTGGGCCTGGTCACCGATCAAGTTTCAGGCTGACATGGGCATCCTGCTGACCTTCATGTTCCTGTGGAACATGCTCGGCGCCCTGGTGCTGATTCCGGCGCTGTCGCACTTCCTGCTCAATCCAAAAATCACCTCGGCCGCCTTCGAAGACGAGCCGGTGGAGGGTGTGCAGATGGCGCCGGAGCAGCCCAAAAAGAAAAACACCGCAGCGGTTGTCGCGCACTGAGACAGGCACGCGCAACACCGTGCCGTCACGACTTTAATGGCCAGGTTTTGCACCGTGGCCAGTGATCTGGAAGGAGAGGGATATGTTCGAATTACTGATGAGTGCCGACATGATGGTGCCGGATCCGGACGGCATGACGGAAAAACTGGTGCACAAGCTCGGTATCTTCAAGCACGAGCGCTGGCGCCAGGCGTTCGACAACCATCCATATATTGCGCACTTCTTGCGAGTGCATAAATCCCTGGCCGTATCACCGACCCGGGTGGAGCCACAGTGGCACCTGGATCGGCCTAACCCGGGTGATCCGCTGTTTCACGAATTTCTGGAAAGCCTCAAGAACTATCAGGGCCGCCATCGGCCAATGACCACTCACTCCATCGTTCTAGCTACCCATGGGCATAAGTTCGATGCGCTGGTGGAAAAACTGATGAGCCGGCGTTTGCCGTTTCGCATGGCTCAGCGCACGCCGGAAATGCCTTTCGACCGTCTTTGGTTGGGCGCTACCCCTGAAAAGCCTCACTACCAGCCTTCGGTAGACGGCGGCCTGTGTATCGAAATCATGCCCATGGAGCCCTTGCAGATGCCGGCTGAAACCTTCGCCGAACCTGCGCCTCAGGCCCGTGACCCACAGCCGGGTGAAATGATTCGAGTAACGGCGCGCGGGTTTCTGGTGCGTGATCTGGATGACACGCTGCGCCGTTGTTCGACCAACCTCGACTGGGAGCCCAGCGGTCCGGTTCAGACCCTGCGCAGCGAGGGCTATCGCCGTGCGCGCATGGGGTTCACCCTGGCCAACAGCGCCGTACTCGACATCATCGAGGCGACACAATGGAACAGCGATGCTGGTCTGTACCTCAATAGCTGGGGGCCGGGACCGTATTACATCCGCATCGGTGTGCATAACCTGGCGGCCAAGGCTGAAGACTTGCGCGCCCGTGGCACTGCCTTTACCTGGATCGAATCTTCCGAGGCTGTTGGCGGTAAGTCACTGATCAAGATCGATCCGCAGGAACTGGATGGTCAACTGTTCGAGTTCGAGGAGTGCTGAGCATGACTGTCGAGCACGCGGATCAGTACCCTATGACGCTCAATGACGCGGTGCGCGTCGAGTGTCAGGACGGCATCGGCTGGGTGGTGTTGACCCGTCCCGGCCAGATCAATGCGATCAATGATTCGATTCGCCAGGGTGTGCCTCAGGCCTTGGCGCTGCTGGATGCCGACCGGCAGGTGCGAGTCATTGTGATTCGGGGTGAAGGCGAACGGGGCTTTTGCGCCGGAGCCGATATCAAGGAGCGACGCGGGGTCGAGACCTCCTTGCAGGTCCGGCAACGCATGCAAGGCTCGCGCTGGATCGAGTCGCTGGATCGGATCAGCAAGCCTGTGATTGCCGCGATCCATGGTTACTGCATGGGCGGCGGCCTGGAATTGGCGCTGGCTTGCGATATTCGCTTTGCTGCGCCCGAGGCCATCTTTGCGCTGCCGGAGACCGGCCTCGGCCTGATCCCCGGTGGCGGCGGGACTCAACGGCTGTCGCGCGTCGTGGCACCGGGACGCGCACTGGACATGCTGCTGACCGGAGACCGCATGAACGCCCAGCGCGCCCATGACATCGGTTTGATCAGCCGCTTGGCTGACAGCAGCGTGACCCTGCTCGAAGAAGTGAAGGCCTTTGCCCTGCGTATTGCTGGCAAACCGCCGGCAGCGTCGGCTTACGTCAAGCAGGCAGCCCGGGCAGCGCTGGAACTGGACTTGCAGAGCGGACTGAATCTGGAACTCGATCTGTTCGCACTGCTGGCGCCGACTCGGGACGTCAAGGAAGCCGCACTGGCATTCAGTGAGCGACGCGAGCCGCTGTTCACCGGCGAATGATCGGCACGGACCTGACCCTTATTTAGAACAAGAAGAGAAGATCATGAGCACAGGAAAACTCGAAGGACGTGTCGCCATCATCACCGGTTCTGGCGGCGGGCTGGGCGCCGAGTGTGCGCGAGTATTGGCCAGCCATGGCGCCCACATCGCGGTCATCGACATCGACGGTGACGCAGCCGGGTCGGTGGCTGAGTCGATCAAGGCCCTTGGCGGTCAGGCAGTGGCGATCCGTACCGATGTGTCCAGCGAAGAACAGGTCCAGGCCATGGTCGCTCAGGTCAAACAACACTTTGGACGCATCGACGTATTGCACAACAATGCGGCGGTGCTCAATGTCGAGCAACGGCAGAAGGATCGCGACATTTGCAATCTCGACATGGCGGCGTGGGACCGAGCGATTGCTGTGAACCTGCGCGGTGCGGTGCTGTGCAGTAAATATTCGATCCCGGTGATGCTTGAGCAGAACCGTGGCTCGGTGATTTTCGCGACCTCCGGGCTAGGAATGCAGGGGGATATGTCGTTGACCGGCTACGCCACCTCGAAGGCGGGCTTGATGATGCTGCCGCGCCTAATTGCCGCTCAATACGGTAAGCAGGGCATTCGCGCCAATGCGGTACAGATTGGTCTGGCCCCGGCGGAAAACGCTCACCAGTCCATGCCGGCCGAAGTACTGGATATCTTGCGCGACAACCACCTGACCCCAGAACTGGGGACCCCTCGCCAAATCGCCGACGTGGTCGCGTTTCTGGCCTGCGATGAGTCGTCCTTCGTGACGGGCACTACGTTGGTGGCTGATGGCGGATTCAGCAGCCACACACCGTCGCTGGTGGCGATGCGTGCCTTGTTCGAAAAGATGGGCAAGACCGGCATGTAGCCGATTGAACACCTCAATGGATCATGAAATGACTAACGTAGCGCAGAAGTCTGAATACGATGTGGTGATTGTCGGTGGCGGTCACAATGGCTTGTCGGCAGGGTGTTATCTGGCGGGCGAGGGCAAGTCGGTGCTGGTGCTTGAGGCGTTAACCACCGTCGGCGGCATGGCCTCATCAAGCTATGCGATACCGGAAGCACCGCAGCATCTGGTTCACCCCTGCGCGGCCGACTTGCTGTCCTTGCGCGCTCACTCGGTGGTGGAGGAACTGCAACTGGAGCGGCACGGTTTCAAGCAGGTCGAGCTGACCCCGTCTTATGTTTATCTGCACCCGGACGGCACCTCGTTGGTGTTCTGGCGTGACCCGGCAAAAACCGCAGCCGAGATACGCAAGTTCTGCCCGGAAGATGCTGACGCTTACCTTGATTTCGTCAAAGTCATCGATGCGCTGCTCGATGTCGTGCACCCGATGATGCGCGTCGACCCGTCGCAAAAAAATCTGTTGGTCAAATTCAAGGCCTTCCGCACCTTGCGTCGGCACAAGGCACTCAAGGCGGAGATCTTCGCCCTGGCCACCGGCTCGGCGTATGGCGCAGCGGTGGAGCGTTTTACTCACCCGGTGACTATTTCCGCGTTGACCTGTCTGACTGGCGCCGCAGGCCCGGTCAAGGTTGATGGCAGCGGTTTGTATTTCGCGGTACTGGGTTTTTTGCACCGCTTCGGTATCGGCCGGCCAATCGGCGGTATGCAGACCATTCCCAACGCCATGCTCGCACGCCTTAAAGAGTTGGGTGGTGAGGTTCGGACTGAGGCGCCGGTGGCGGAAATCATCTCGCGTAACGGCCGTGCGACTGGTGTGCGGCTAGTCAATGGGGAGGTGATCAATGCCCGCGCCGTGGTCGCCAGCTGTCACCCGAAAATGGCCCTGGACATGGTTACCCCTGGCGAAGTAGAGCGTAAATGGCTGACCCGCATCGCCATGGCCCCAGCCAATGCCCACGGTGGTTCGCCCTTGAAAGTGGACATCGCCTTGCGCGGGCAGATCAGTGTGCCCTTGCATCAGTCTAAACGCACTGACGGCCTCAATCTGCGAGGGCCAGTGCTGCTGGTGGGTACAGCCGAAGCGGTGATCGAGAACTTCGAGTCTGCCGCACGGGGCGAGATTCCGACCTTGCCATGGATGTGGATCGCCACGCCCAGCGCGATTGATCCTTCACAGGCGCCAACAGGTCAGGATGTGGTTTATATCTACCCGCCCGCGATGCCGGTCAATCCACGCGAAGGTTGGGACGCGATTCGTGCCGAAGCGGTGCGTCGCACCCTCGAGTTTGCCAGCCAATACGTCCCGGAAATTGCCACCTTGGAAATCGGCCGCAGGGTCGAGACGGCTCCTGAACTGGCGAAGCGGCTCAACGCCCACAACGGTTGCGTGCTGCACATAGACACCTCGATCTTCCGCTCCAGCAGCATGCGTCCAGCGGCCGGACTGGGTGGCGATACGCTGCCGATTGCCGGGCTGTTTTTTGGCGGGGCAGGTATCCACCCCGGCGGCGGTGTGACGGGCATGCCCGGCAAGATCGCGGCGGGGCGGGTGAAGCGCTTTCTCAAGTGAGAAATCAATAGGCCTAAGGACTCTGTGGGCGTGTTACTGAGGCTGAGTGATGCTGTCGAGAATGAACCGGGCGGAATAGTCACGCCAGGCGCTCATGCCCTCGACAGAGTGGGTGTCCAGACCGGTCAGCGCCGACATGGAGTAACGGTTGGTAAACCACCCGGTGGTAATCAGTGCGGCTGTGGCGAGGAATAATCGGGGATTGAGCCCTGCCTTGAAATCGCCGCTCTCGGCACCGCGCAGCAGGATTCGGTCGAGCTTGGCAATCAGCTTGGGTGCCAGTTCCAGGAAGTGATTGCGTGGGGTCTGGTGGGCATCGTGGTAACGAATGCCTTCCAGGGCCAAGGTGCCCAGTAGCGGGTCGTCGCGATACTGATCGAAGAAGTGATTGAGCATGCTGCGCAATGCGGCGGGCGGGGACAGCTGTTCGACGTCCAGGTTGACCAGTTCGGACATGATGTTGTCCGAGGCTTCATCGAGTACCGCGATGAACAGGCCCTCTTTCGAGCCGTAGTAGTGATAGACCAATTGCTTGGTGACGCCGACGTCCTGGGCGATTTCCTCGATTCTCGCCCCGGCCAGTCCTTTGCCGGAAAACTCCTTGCGGGCCGCCGCCAACAGGCGATTCATGGTGTTGCGTTTGCCAGCTTCTGGCGGGTCGACACGGTTCACCTTTTTATTCTCCTTATACCGGTGCTCACCCAGGTGCTTCGTTTGACCTGGGGTAAAACGAATCAAGCCCCTCTCGCCGGGCATCCCGATACCATCGAAATACACGACTGGCCCGATGCGCAACGAGGGACAGTCTTGATGGGACGCACAACAAAAACAAGAGGAGAGATTCATGACGAGCGAAAGCACTGCACTGGACTTGGAAACTGCCTATTCGACGGTGTCGGACACGTACCGCGGCGCCGATCTAGACATACATGCCCTGTGCAGGGAGATGCGCCACACCTCGCCTGTTTTCGAAGGTGACTTCGTCGCCCAATTTGGTGTGCCGACCAATGCGGGCATGCAGGCCGGTACCCGTCCAACCTTTGCCCTGTTCAAGTACCAGGACGTGATGGCGGTCCTCAGGGATGGCGCCAGCTATACCAACGGCTTCATCGCCGAAGGCCTGGGGGCATTTTTTGATGGCCTGATCATTCTGGCCATGGACGGGGAGCAACACCGCAGTGTGCGGGCCTTGCTGCAACCGGCGTTCATGCCGGAGACCGTGAATAAGTGGCGCGATAAAATCGACCGGGTCATCCGCAAGGACTTTCTCGAGCCGATGGTGACGCTGAAGAAGGCTGACCTGATGGACTTCGGCCTGAATTTTCCGATTCGCGAAATGTACGCCCTGATGGGCTTTCCCGAGGACGATACGCAAACTTATCGGCAGTACGCTGCCTGGGCGTTGGCAATGGTTGGCGGTAACCAGATCGACCCGGCCAAGGCCCCCGAAGCGAGACGCCAGGCTGGTATAGCCGTGAAATCGCTGTACGACGCGATCCTCAAGGTCGTGATCCAGCGTCGCGCGGAAGGCAGCGAGAGCGATGATCTGATTGGCAGACTGCTGCGCGCCGAACACGAAGGTCGGCAACTCGATGACCATGAAGTCACCACGTTTGTCCGTTCGCTGTTGCCGGCAGCAGGGGAAACCACCTCGCGGACCTTCAGCTCGGTGATCTCCCTGTTGCTGTCAACCCCTGGCCTGCTGGACCGTATCCGTGCCGACCGGAGCCTGATCGGCAAGCTGATCGATGAAACAGTGCGCTACGAACCGGTGGCCACGTTTAAGGTTCGCGAGACCTCCAGGGACGTCGAGATCCGTGGTGTGCAGATCCCCAAGGGTTCGTTCGTCCAATGCATGGTGGTGTCGGCCAACCGCGATGAAGATGCTTTCGAGAACCCCGACAACTTTGACATCGACCGCAAGACCAAACCGTCCTTCGGTTTCGGTTTCGGCCCGCACATGTGCATCGGCCAATTCGTGGCCAAGGTCGAGCTCAACTGCGCCATCAACGCCATTCTCGACCTGTTCCCCAACGTTCGCCTCGATCCGAGCCAACCCGCACCTCTGATCACGGGTGCACAACTGCGCGGCGCTTCCAAAGTCGCGGTGATCTGGGATTGAGGGCGGCTCTGCTTTTCAAGTAGCGCTTTCCAGGCAGCTCTAAATCAATAACAAGAGAGATGAACATGAGAACGTTCAAAACCATTCCCGAGCGTGGCGACTTCAACTTTCAGCAACTGGTCGGTCCGCATAAAGTCACTGGTGCCGCCATGGCGGGCGAGCGCGGCTACTTCGGCCTGCAGTTGAGCAAAAGCGCCCCCTTTGGCTCGGTGCGCGATGAGGAGGGGCAGATCTACTCCTTCGTTCGATCGATCATGGCACCCACCGGCACGCCGAACCCGACGAAATTTTTCTACCAATCCACCCGCGTCGACGGACAGCACATTCGCATGGAACACGCGCTCATGGCCAAACAGGCGCTGAGTCCCAAGCCGTTGCAGACCCTGGTAGGCGACACAGTGCGCTGGAGTAGCCGGCCTGGCGAAGACGGCAATCCATGGGAAATCACTGCCTCCAGCGAGCGCCTGACCTGGAAGGAGGAAGGCCTGTTCCACCTCGAAGGTCGCCTTCTGGGGCCGGGTTTACAGTGGTATTTGCCGGGTGTGGACTGGGGCACCTTCTATGTGTCGCAACTGTGGGACATCGCGGGCGTCTGCGAGGGGCGCCCGGTGAAAGGCTGCATGGCACTGGATCAGTTTTACATGGCCGAAGGTGGCGCGATCCACTTCAAGAAAGACTTGGTGGTCAATAACAACAAGCACGTTATCTGGTGGTCGTTCGCCACGGTCTACAAGGACGGCAGTTGGGATGCCGGTTCGTTCATGGTGGGTCATGACCATCTGGGTTACGCAATTTTCTCAAATGACAAAGGCGAAGTGCGTACTACCACCGACATCGAAGGTCTGGTCAAACACAAGGAGGGCAGCTACTTCGTCGAGACGGCGAAGATCGTGCTTGAAGGCAAGGAAGAATGGGAGTTCCTCCCAGACCCCAAGGGCGAAATGATCGACTTCGTCGGCGGTTTTCCGATCACCGCGCAGCAGGAAGGTCGCTGGCGCAAGGTGGGTGACACTCGGGAACCTGACCATTGGTTGGCATGGGGTGAGTCTGATCGCCGAAATGGCCCGGCGCGCAATGTGGCCGGTTCCGGGATCTAGGCCAATAGCGTGCTGCTTGCAGTCTGCTGGGTGGGCTGCAAGCAACTGTCGATAACAATAAGAAAATGAGGATCGCAGCATGAGATTCAGCGACAAAGTGGTGCTGGTCACCGGTGCTGGCCGTGGCATGGGCCGCGCTATTGCCCTGGCCTTCGCACGCGAAGGCGCCAAGGTGGTGATCAGTGCACGGACGGCCAAATACGGCGAGCAGACCCTGGCGCAGATTCAGGACTCGGGCGGGCAAGCATGCCTCGTCGGCGGCGACGTCGCCGACCGTGAAGCAGTCAGGTCCATGGTCGAAGGCGGTGTCGGACACTTCGGTGCGCTGGATATCGTCATACATTGCGCGGCCGACACCGCCCATGGCCTGATCATCGACATGCCTGATGACACCTTCGATCATCTGGTGCGCAGCAATATCCAATCGTTGTTCTGGTTGGCGAAAGACGCGGCGCCGCACCTGTCCAACGCTCAGGACAAGGGCCGGTTGATTTATATCTCGTCCGGCGAAGCCAACCGTAAATACACTCCAACCCTTATTCCCTATGGTTCCAGTAAAGCGTTCATGAACGCGTTCGCTCGGGGGTTGGCTGTGGAATTTGGTGCGTTGAACATTCTGGTCAATGTGGTCGAGCCTGGCTTGATCGGCACCGACCATATGCTTTCGGCCTTGGGAGAAGAGTTGCCCTACCGGCTGGCCGAGCGTTTCCCGATACCACGTCTGGGGCAATCCGAAGACATCGCCAAGGCGGTGATGTTTCTGGCATCCAACGATGCCTCCTACATTACCGGCACCTCTCTGCTGGTGGACGGTGGTGCGACCATGGTTTCGATGCCAGACGTCCAGGACATTCTCGGCGAACGCTAACTGAAACGGACGCCGCCAGCGCGTATGCATCTGGGGGCGACGGGAGTTGATTATGTCTAATGCTCAAAATCCACCACGCAAAACTGCTATTGACCCGGGCGAATTCAAACGCGGCTGGCGCATTGTCGTGTTGGGCTTGTTCGGTGTCTGCACCAGCATCAGCGCGGCCTTGCTCTATGGCTTTGGGACGTTGGTTATTCCGTTGCAAAACGCGTTTGGCTGGAGCCGGGGCGATCTGTCGGCGGCGATCACCTTTTTGTTCGCGGGCGTCGCGATTTCGTCGCAACTGGTGGGCTGGCTGTACCTACGCTATGGGCTGAGGCGGGTGGCCATCGTTTCGGTGCTGTTGCAGATCGTCGGGTATTGGGCGATGACGCGCATACAAGGCTCTATCGGGTGGCTGTATCTGGGGTTTTTCCTGATGCCGCTTATCTGTGTCGGGACCATCGCGATCACCTGGACCCAGTTGATCAACCTGTGGTTTGAGCGTAACCGGGGCCTGGCGCTGGCGATTATTCTGTGCGGGACAGGGTTGGCGGCGATGGTGATGCCCGCGTTGCTGAGCTTGGCGATAGGTTTTGGCGGCTGGCAGGCAGCATTCTGGCTGCTGGGTCTGATTCCGTTGCTGTTCACTCTGCCCATGGCGGTGCTGTGGTTGCGCCTGCCCGCTCAGGGTCTTGCTGTTGAGCAAAAAGCGTCGGGTGTCAAGCTCGAGTTGCCCGGCATTTCCTTCAAGCAGGCGCTACGCTCGCGGGTGTTCTGGGGCTGCAATGTGGCGTTGATTTTGTCGGTCTCGTTGATCGTTGGCATGGTCACCACGATCGTTCCAATGCTTCAAGGCAAAGGCTTGTCCGCACAGGCGGCCAGTCAGGTATTCAGCAGTTTCGGGATTTCGATCATCGTAGGACGTCTGTTGGTAGGGTATCTGCTGGACCGCTATTCGCCCACCTTGGTGGCGGCGGTCAGTCTCGCGCTGCCGGCCATCGGCTGTGTGATTTTCCTCGTCGGGGGCACCCAAAGCATGGGCCTTTTGGTGCTGGCGACCCTGACCATCGGTTGCAGTGCCGGAGCCGAATTCGACCTGGCGGCTTTCTTGATGGCGCGCTTCTTCGGCTTGCGTGACTACGCTCGGATCTTTGGTTTGCACTTGGGGCTGGTCACGGTGATTTCAGGACTGATGCCGGTGTTCTTCGGTCACCTGTACGACACCTACGGCAATTATTCGCCGGTGCTCCTCTATTGCCTGGGGTGCGCCATTGTCGGCCCGCTGATCCTGATCGGACTCAAAACCACGTCCCTGTTTAACGCTCAACCACAACGGGCCTGACCCGATTTACCTGGAGAAAGACGCATGACCCCGGACGCTCACGCCATCGAACACTTCCTGCACGGTCAGGTCGATTGCTGGAACCGCAGTGACAAAGAGGGCTTCATGGCCCACTACCGCAAGATTGCGCCCAAGGGCTTGACCCTCGAGTACGTTGGTCAGCCGCTGCAAGGTGCCTGGGCGGTCTTGGAAAATATGTGGGAGCGGCAACAGCCGCATATCCGCATCGAGGTCATTCGCTGCATCATCAACGGCAACGAAGCGGCCTGCCATCACAGCAACAACCGGGTCAACGGCGAGCCGGGTATTCAGACCATCGAGGTGTACCGGTTTGAAGACGGCTTGCTGCAGGTGCGGTATTTCGTCGAGCACTGAGACACCGGGTTCGCAGGCGTGCCTGCGAACCCCTGAGGCGGTCTATCTGAAACTAGGCGCCGTCTATGGAGGCCGACAGGTCGCGCCATTGCTCTATATCCACCCGCATATTGCCTAGTTTGCTGCTGACCTGATGGTAGGCATCCGAGCCCGCCAGAAAGCGCAGGGGCGGTTTGGCGGTGTTGGCCAACAAGACCAGCGCGGCTCCCAGCTTGGCCGGGCTGCCCGTCTGTTGGTGATTGCCGGCGGCGACCGCCGATTGGATCTTTGCCGAGAATGCCCTGTAATCGATGATGCCTTTGTCGCCAAAACGTGCGGAGCTGCCGTCGAGGAAATCTGTGCGCAACACGCCAGGCTCGACCAGCGTCACGTGAATCCCGAACGGGGCGACTTCTTGTGCGAGGGATTCGGAAAATCCTTCCACGGCAAATTTCGATGCACTGTACAGCGCCGCGCCACCCATGCCGATCAGACCGCCCATGGACGAGATATTGAATACGTGACCGCTGCGCTGTTTGCGCATCACCGGCAGCACCGCTCGGCAAAGGTTGAACACACCGAAGACATTGGTGGCGAACTGACGATCAACGTCCTCCGTTGTGTTGTCCTCGAAGGGGCCGAGCTGACCGTAGCCCGCATTGTTGACTAACACATCGATCCCGCCGAAACGGGCAACCGCCGCTTCGACTGCGGCCACGGGCTGCGGCTCCTGAGCGACGTCTAGCGCCAGTAACAAAACCCGCTCGCCGTCGGCGCCGAACACCTGTTTCAACACCTCAAGATGGCGCCCGGTGGCGATTACGTTGTCGCCTGCATCCAATGCTGCTCGGGCTGTCGCAGTGCCGAGCCCGCGTGAGGCGCCAGTGATGAACCACGTCTTGCTCATGCTATCTCCTTCGGGGTCAGCGATTGGCCGCTTCCCAGGTTTTCAGGTCGAAACCTTCAGCTGCCGCTACCGGTGGGGTCAGACGAGGCGGGCGGGCGAGCACCTTGCGCGCGGCCATGTGATCGCCCAGTCGGTTGCACGACTCCACGGCTATCAAGCGGTTGTCGCGGAAGCACAGTACCGACACCTGGGAGGTGGCGGGGTCACCCAGGATCACTGTGCTGTCGTAGCCGATGCTCAGCCCTGCGATCTGCAATTTGAGGTTGCCTTGGTCGGTCCAGAACCAGGGCAATGCGCTGTAGGTGGCCGGCTTGCCCATTAGCCTGGCGGCGACGTTACGCGCCTGATCCACTGCGTTTTGTACCGACTCGAGACGGATAGGTTGTTCATCGTTTTGCAGGCACGGGAAGCAGGCAACATCGCCGAGGGCCGATATCTGCGGGTCAGACGTCAGTAGGTTGGCGTCGACTCTGATCCCGTTCTCGATGCTCAGACCGGCTTCGCTGGCCAATTGCACGTTGGGGATCACGCCGATGCCGAAGACCACCAGGTCTGCTGGCAGTCGGCGACCGTCAGTTGTTTCCACTGCACAGACGTTACCGTTGTCGCCATGCAGGCTCGACAGGCCCTGGCGGAAATCGAAATGCACGCCCCAGGTTTCATGGGCCTGGCGAAAGACTTCGGACATTTCGCGGCTGATCGCCCTGGCCATGGGCCGGTCGCCAAGTTCCAGAACATGCACGCTGGCCCCCAACGCTGCGGCAACAGCAGCAAACTCCAGGCCGATGAAACCTGCACCGATCACTACAACGTTGCGAGCGGCCTTGATCAATGGCGCAAGGTTGTCGGCATCCTGTTTGGTCTTGATCCCGAATACGCCTGGCAACTCGGCGCCAGGCACCGGAAGCGGGCGATTGTGGGCGCCGGTGGCGAGCACCAGATGGTCGTAGATGGCCACCTCGCCCGAGGCCAGCAGCACTCGGCGGTTGAGCCGGTCGATGGCGGTGGCTTTATCGTGGATCAGTTCAATGTTTTGCGCGGCGAAAAAATCGGCAGGCCTGAACAGCAGGTTGGTCTCGCCGATCTTGCCCAGCAGGTATGCCTTTGACAGCGGCGGACGTTGATAGGGTAGACCGGGCTCGTCGCCAATCAGGCTGATACGGCCGGTATAACCTTCTTGACGCAACGACGCGGCGACTTGAAAGCCTGCCTGACCTGCACCGACGATAACCACTGAGACCAGTGACATGGAAGCTCCTTTGACGTGTTGGATCAGTATTGGGAGGCAGGCAGATGCAGAACCAGGCCATCGAGGTTTTCACTGACAATCAATTGACAGGTCAGGCGGCTGTTGTCGCGCCGCTCGAAGGCGTAGTCGAGCATGTCGCTTTCGCTTTCGTCGGCCTGTGGAACTCGGTCCTGCCAGGCAACATCGATATAGGCGTGGCAGGTGCCGCAGCTGCAGGCGCCGCCGCAATCGGCCTGGATGCCCGGCACTGCGGCGAACGTGGCCGCCTGCATCACCGACTGGCCAACATCGGCCTTGACCTGATGCGCGGTTCCGTTGTGTTCGATAAGAGTCAAGATGGGCATGGATAGCTCCAGGTCAGGAAAGGACGGGGATCGCGGGTGTCGAGAAGCGCGGAGCGCGACCCATAGTCAGAAGTAGCAGAGGCCCGATCACGCTGCACGCCAGCGAATACACGAGCATCGCCGAGTAGTTGCCGGTTCGACTGAGCAGATAAGCGAACAGCAGCGGGGCCAAGGCCGAAGCCACGGTGTTCAGGCCTTGATGCACGCCGAACAGTCGGCCGTACTCACGCAGGCCGAAGTAACGAGCCACCAAAAAAGCCGCAATGTCGAATTCAGCCCCAGCGCCGAAACCCACCAGTACGGCCGCCACTAATAGCCAGTGGAAATCCATGGTGCTGCTCAGGTAGATGAGGCAACCGATGCCGGGTAGCGCCAGGCTGAAGGCGGCAATGGCCGGCGGCCAGACCCGGTCCAGCAAATAGCCGATCAGCATCCGGCCGAAGATCAACGAGATGCCGAAGCCACTGAAAACCAGCCCGGCATCCGCGGCGGACAGACCTCGAGCCTGGAGCATTGGGACCGTGCTGGTGACCATGCCGACGATGGACGATATCACCAGGGACAAGGCCAGGTTGCAGGTCCAGAATTTGATCGACCCCATGCCCTCCTGAAAGCTCATGCCGGGCAGTTTTACCAGTGCGCGGCCTTCACCGCGTGAGGATTTCGACGCATCAGTCGTGCCGGGGATCCTGAACCAGAGCAGCACCAGCGGCAGAAGGATTAGCAGGTTGAGCAGGGCTAGAATCACGAAGGCTGCGCGCCAGTCCCAGTGCTCTATGCCCCAGGCCAGCAACCGGGGGACGGCCGCGGCAGTCAGGCCCGTGCCTGAAAGTCCAATGGCCAGTGCAAGTCCGCGGTTGCGGTCGTACCAGAGGCTGAGTAATTGGGTCCAGGTCACCGCGAGCGCGCCCATGCCAACGATGGGCAGTAGGGCGAAGGCGATGTACATGGACCAGATCGAGCCGTGTATCTGCGTGGTCGCCAGATAACCTAGCGATAGCAGTAATAATGAAACCACGGTGACGCGCTTGATGCCGTAGCGGAGGTTGAACCAGCCCACCAGTTGCAACGAGACCACGGCCCCTCCGAACAGAAAGGTGATCGACGCCTGCAATTCGCTGCGAGACCAGCCGAAAGCCTGTTCCAGCGGCAGTACCAGTGTTCCGAAGCCGTACAACAATGCAGCATTGATACTGATAGCGACTCCGACAACAGAGAGGATCAATACCTTCCAGCTCTGTCGGAACTCGCCGAAATCGATTGCCGCTTCGCGTGTGGAAGAGGTCATGGGTGGCTTCCTTTATTGGTTTTGTTTAGCCAGGCGTCGGATTTATTCTGAGGCAAGAACCGATCGCTGTATCGAGAATATTGTAGGGTGGTCGATGTGTCTAGTGGTGTCTCACATTCCCATCACCGAGCCTGACCGTGATCCGTTTGCGCTAAGTGACCAAGCCCATAAGGAACAAGGGTTGTAGGGCTACTCAGGCTGCTATTGATTCAGACCGTCGGTTTTTGTTGTAGGAGATAAGTGAACATGTAGAAAGTATGTGTTCATTTTTATGATTGAAATACGATCATGCGTCGATTATCTTCGTAGAATGCTGTGCTAGAGCTTTTCAGTGATGTTCACAACGCTGCGCATATTGTCTGGATCAGGGATAAAATGGTCTGACATCGGTATGTATATTTACACATGATCTAAATCTGTTCATTATTGGCTTGCCCTGAACCTGATAAGGAGAAAAAAATGAGTTCAGAAACTGCGAAGTTCCGTGTTGTAGCTGATCGAAGCCGTTGCTGTGGTTACGGTCTGTGTGCGGCGATATGCCCCAGCATCTACAAACTCGATGATGACGGTCTGGTTTATCTGGACAGCGATCGGGTTCCCGTTGAACTGGAAGAGGAAGCCCGCGAAGCTGCGGCGGCGTGTCCAGCCGAGGCGATCTGGCTCGAAGCAATCGAACCTGAAACCGTCAAACTCGTGGACGAAGCTCAATGATGTCATTGGCCATGAGCGTTGTGCTTGAGATGAGTCGCTGGAGGTTTGCATGACCGGTCGTCTGCAAGGAAAGGTAGCGTTGATCACCGGAACCGGGGGTGGCCAGGGCAGGGTGGCAGCACTGCGCTTCGCTCGCGAAGGCGCTATCGTCGTCGGCTGTGATGTCGTTGCGGCCGGGCACGAAGAAACAGCGGCCTTGATGCGCTCCGAAGGTTATCGTCTGTACGGTTCAGCACCGGTGGACTTGGGTGATCACGAACAGGCCAAGGCCTGGATCGACGCAGCAGTGGCTGAGCACGGTCGGATAGATATCCTCTATAACAATGCGTCTTCGGCACGTTTTGGTCCGGTTAGTGAGTTGTCGATCGAGGATTGGCGTTACACGATGCGCAATGAAATCGACCTGCTGTTCTATACCACTAAATATGCCTGGCAGCATCTGGCCGAACAGCGCGGCGTCATCATCAATATTTCGTCCACGGCGGCGTGGGGCGGCTCGAAGGTGGCTGGTATCAGCGCGCATGCTGCGGCCAAAGGCGCGGTCATCGCCTTTACCCGGCAATTGGCGGTTGAAGGTGCCTCGGTGGGTATCCGCGCTGTCAGTCTCAGCCCCGGGTTCATTGCGACACCTGGTACCGCACCTTTTCTGGAGAATCCCGTGGTGCGGGCAGCCTTGCTCGACGGTGTGTTGATGGACCGCCCAGGCGAACCGGAAGAAGTGGTGGCCATGGCGCTGTTTGTGGCGTCCAGCGAGGCCTCGTTCATTACCGGCTCGGACTTCGTTATCGACGGTGGTTTACTGGCGATCTAACGATTACGACGCAGAACATACGAACAACAATAAGGTGAATCGTCATGGACATCATCGGCATTGGCTACATTGGTTTCGAGACCGCTGACATTGATGCGTGGCGTGAATACGGCCCGCAGGTCATGGGTTTCGGTATCGGCCGCACCCCGGACAGTGACCCCGAGTCGCTGTATTTCAAAATCGACGATCGGCGTCACCGTTTTGCTTTTCATCCCGGAAAAATTGACCGTCTGGCCTATATCGGCTGGGAAGCGGTGGGGCGGATGGCGTTCGAAGACGCGATCAAAACGTTTACCGAAGCCGGCGTCGAATTCAGCAGAGGGGATGCCGAGCTGTGCGAGAAGCGCGGAGTGCGCGAGCTGATTCGTTTTCGCGATCCGGTGGGCTATCAGCATGAATTGTTTTATGCGCAGAAATGGACCCCCCGTTCGTTTCAGCCAGGTCGTCCCCACGGCGGCTTTCTCGCCGATGAGCGCGGGGCCGGTCATGTGGTGCTGATTACCCCCGAATATACCCCGGAGCTGGAGCACTTCCTGATCAATGTCATGGGTTTTAATTGGTACGGTGCAGGCGCCGGAAAAGGGCGCACCGGTTTTTTCCGCTCCAAACTCAACCATCACACCAGTCACGACATTGCTTACGGTCACGGGCCTGGCCGGATGGGCGTGCAACACGTCGGGTTGTTCGTGCGCAGCGTGCGTGACGTGGGTGAAACCTACGACATCGTCAAAAAGCGCGAAATTCCGATGATGATGACCTTGGGCCAACATGCTCAGGACCCCCATTTGTCGTTCTATCATTTCACGCCATCCGGCTTCGCTTTCGAAACCATCGCTGAGCTCGAACCCTGGCAGGGCGACCCGTTTGAACTTAACCCGGAAACCTTGAGCCTGTGGGGCCACGAGATGGTGGGGCCGATACTCGGGCCTAGCGTGCGCACGCCTGAAGAAGTGCTCGACCCGGAATACCTGGCGAGCAAGCGCTGAAGTGCGTGTCGCGCGAGTCGAAACGTGCGGCGAGTCCTTCTGGGCCTACATGGATGGCGAGTCCTCCTTGCTGCGGCGCATTCGTGCGCCGTTCGCAGAGTGGGCCCCCCTCCTGTCAGGGCATGGGGGGGAGGTGCTGGATCTGGTTGACATGGGTATCGACCTGTCGCGTTGTCGGGTCTTGCCGCCGCTTGAGCCGGGCGCACGGGTGTTTGGCGTAGGCCTGAACTACCTCAATCACCTACAGCGCTTGGGCAGCCAGGCGCCGGCTCATCCGTTGGCGTACCTGGTGCCGGACTCGGCCCTGATTGGTGCATATGACGATATCCAATACCCTGCATTGACTGCCGAGCTGGACTACGAGATCGAGCTGGTGGCGGTGGTTGCCCGGCCCCTGCTGAAAGAACGCCGTGCCAGCAGTTGTTTGCTCGGCTACACCGTTGGTAATGATGTGAGTGCGCGGGATGCCGGTCGCCAGATAGGTCGTCTCGATCTGTTGACCCAGAAAGCCATGGACGCTACCACCCCGGTCGGCCCGTGGGTCACCACCCTGGACGTGCTGGGCGGTGCGGGGCAACCGTGTCTGGACATGCAATTGAGCATAAATGACGAGGTGCGTCAGCAGGACAACACCCGGCAGATGATTTTCCCCATTGATGAGTTGCTCGACTTTCTCGATGCCCGCATCCGTTTGCGGCCAGGGGATCTGGTGTTTACCGGCTCTACCCATGGTGTGGGTCTGGAAAGCGGGCGATTCCTCCAGCCCGGTGATGTGGTCCATGCACAGATCGACGGCATTGGCAGCCTGCGCAACCGGGTCAGCGCCCCGAGAGTGTTGAGTCCAGAACGCGCCCGTGGTCGTTTGGGTATCCCGGTACATCGTCTTGAAGCACAGGCCGCTGTCTCCAACGAGCGCACTCCTCGGCCCTGATGGCGTCGTGAATCAATCGAATAATCGGAGCAGGTATGAACGACAGGTCCGCTTGGGCGCCTTTGGCCCATAAGCCCTTTCGCGCTTTATGGTGCGCGGGGGCAGTTGTCAATCTGGCGATCTGGATGCAAACAGTGGGAGCGGCCTGGATTATGACGACGCTGTCGTCCTCGCCGTTGATGGTCTCGCTGGTGCAGACCGCGATGACTCTGCCGGTGTTTCTTTTCGGGCTGCCCGGTGGGGTGGTAGCCGACCTGGTAGACCGTCGCCGGTGGTTGATCTTTACCCAAGGCACGATGCTGCTTGCCGCTGTATTGCTGTGTGGGTTGGCATTTGCTGGCTTTTTGCAGGATTGGTCGCTGTTGCTGCTGACGTTTTTGTTGGGCACGGGCAGCGCGCTGAATATGTCGGCCTGGATGGCGACCACCGTGGCGGTCCTGCCTCGGGATCAGGTGCCAGCGGCGGTGTCCCTTAGCGCGATTTCGACCAACGTCGCTCGGGCACTCGGTCCTGCGCTGGCCGGCCTATTGATCGCCTGGACCGGCAGTGCTTCGGTGTTCGTGGTCATTGCCCTGTGCTTCAGCGGTGTGATGGTTTTTATTTTTTGCTGGAAACCGCGACGTCAGCCTGAAGGACTACCGCCTGAAACGTTCACTGGCGGCATGCGCAGCGGCTTGCGCTATATCCGCCATTCCTCCGTGCTGTTCAGCGCCTTGAAGCAAGTGTTCGTGTTCACCAGTTGCGCCAGCGCACTGTGGGCTTTGTTGCCGCTGGTCGCCAAGCAAGAGTTGGGACTGGATGCCGGTGGGTATGGGGTGTTGATGGGTTGCATGGGGATCGGGGCGGTGCTCGCGGCGATCAACCTGACCACGCTGTATCGTCGTTTCAGCCTGCGCCAACTCATCGTGGTGGGCGCCATTGCGTTTGCTGCCGTGACCTTGGCGGCGGCGCTGTTGCACAGTCAGCTTCTGGTGTGCGCGGCGCTGATAGTGGCAGGTATGGCCTGGATGGCGGTCAATGCGACCGTGGCGACCGTGGTGCAGACCTGCGCCGCCGATTGGGTGCGGGCCCGGGTCGCTTCGGTTTACCTATTGATGTACATGGGCGCGATGGCCATTGGTGGAGCAGTCTGGGGCGCCTTGGCACAATACCTTGGCTTGAGCCAGAGCCTGATCATCTCGGCGTTGGCGATTGTGTTGGGGTTGTATGTCACGCGTACCGGCCAATTGGTATTGGGCCAGGAAGCCGACTTTGCTCAGGCGCAGCAGACTGACAAATTGCTCCTCGCTGGCGATGTGGCGCACAGTGATGGACCTGTTTCGGTCGAGATCAGCTATCGAGTGCCTGCGCAGGAATGCACGTTGTTTTTGAATTCGGTTTACAGCGTGGGCCAGTCACGCCGACGTAACGGTGCTCAGAATTGGCGTCTGTATCGCGACCTGAGTGCGACGGATCATTATGTCGAACGCTTCATCGTCGAATCCTGGCTCGACTATCTGCGCCAGTGCAGCCGAGTCACCCAAGGGGATGAATCGGGGGAGCAATTGCTGGCCCGCTTCCGCTGTCAGCAGAGGTCAGTGCGGCGATATATCTATCAGGCCCCGGCGGATCATTTCTAAGAAAAATGATCGCTGCGAATAATTTCGACACTAAATTTTATAAGTTTATCAATTCTCTGTATAGAATGGCCGCCTAACGAGCCAAGCCTGAGAGAAGTGATATGGACGCCCCGGATGTACTCGACCTCAATGACAATCAGAAAAGCGGCGCCGTCGTCGTCAAGCCGGTATCCAACGCGATCCGTATCCTTCGCCACTTGAGTCAGGGCGGCACGCCCGAGCGCTCGGTCGATATTGCTCGTCAGCTCTCGATCAACCCTAGTACCTGCTTCAATATTCTGCGCACCCTTGTGCTCGAAGATGTCGTCGACTTTAACCCTTTGTCCAAACGCTACTCCGCCGGATTAGGACTGGCACGGCTGGTGGAGCAGTTCGTGACCCAGGGTCAGCGCGTGCAATTAGCCAAACCCTTGCTGCAAGATCTGGCCGCACGGCTGCGTGTGACCATTACCTTGTGGCGCCGCATGGGGCCGGATCGGATTGTGATCGTCAGTTCGGCGGCAAGCCCCACCGATGTGCGCATCGACATGGCTGAAGGTCAGCGCCTGCCAATGCTGATGGGTGCCAGCGGCCGCCTGTTCGCGACCCAGCTTGATCTGGAAGACAGCCAGGTGCGGCAGAGTTTCGACGCCATCCGCTGGGCTCAAGCTTTACCGTTCGAGGCCTATCGGGATGACGTGCAGTTGGCCGCCAAGCGGGGTTGGGCGGTCGACGATGGCTATTTTTCGGTAGGCATTCTGGCCATTGCCGCGCCCGTGTACTCACCTTCGGGAAATATCGATTTTACGGTGTCAGCGGTACTGTTCCGTGGGCAGCGGCAGGGCGAGGGCATCGACGAGTTGGGCAAAGCGCTCATCGAGTTCTGTAATGACCTGACCCACGTGCTGTTCTGAATACAGGACCGCGCTCTACTCTTTGACCAGCAGCAGGCTGCCACCCAGCGGCCCACCCCCCGCGGCCACAGTGCTGACGTGGTGTGCGGCCGTTTGTCGACCGTCGGCGCGTCCCCACAATTGCAGGCAGGCTTCGTGAACATAGCCCAGGCCGTGGGTGCGTCCAGCTGACAGTTGGCCACCGTTGGTGTTGATAGGCAGTTGCCCGTCCAGCGCGATACGTTGGCCGCCTTCGACGAAACTGCCGCTTTGGCCCTCAGGGCAGAGTCCCAATGCTTCCAGCCAGATCATCGTGAGGATCGAGAAGCCGTCGTAGAGCTGCGCTGAGCCGACATCCTGCGGGGTGTAGTCGGTGCGCGCCCACATCATCTGCCCTACGTCGAACGCGGCCATTTTAGTCAGGGAAATCTGGTCCCACGACCACGGTTGATTCAGTGCCGCGCCCATGGCTTCGATACGAATCGGTGGATGGCGACCGTCCCGTGCCACATCCCGGCGCGACAGCACGATGGCCGTTGAGGCATCGCAGTGCACGTCGCAGTCGAACATCCGCAGGGGCGTGGAAATCATCCGCGACTGCAGATAGTCGTCCATGCTCATCGGCGTGCGATAGAGCGCTTTTGGATTGCGCATTGCATTCTGACGGCAGGTAAGGGCGATCTGCGCCAGTTGATCCGGGCGTGTGCCGTATTCATGGAAGTGGCGCTGGGCGTAGAGGGCCATCAGGTTGATGCCCGACATCACGTTGAAGGGCGTAAACCATTGCCATGCGTAGCTGCTGTCGCGGCCCTGGGTTTTGTTGGTCAGGGCGCCCACCTGTTTGTTGTGCACCCGTGCCGAGGCTTCAGTGATCGTACGGAATACCAGCACATTGCGGCACATCCCGGAGGCAATGGCCATGGCCCCGTTGATCATGCCCGCGAGAGGGCCTGGGCCTTCATACCCTGCGCCAAACCAATTGACGTTCAGCCCCAACGCGCTTTTCAACGCACTCGGTCCTACCGGGGAAAAAGGGTCGCCATTGTTGTTATCGCCTGGCCAGCAGGCAACGCCGTCAATGTCCTTGCGCTCAAGGCCCGCGTCTTCGATGGCTTCCAGGCACGCGTCCAGAGTCAGGCGCATGGCCGACTTCGATGAGGGCCGTCCCACCTCGGACTGGCCAATGCCGGTGATCGCAACCTGCTTTTCGTATAGATGATCGAACATCATTGATCCTTTTCGAACAGTGGCAGCCAGACATCATCGATGTTCAGAAAACTGACTTTGACCGGCATGTCGATGTGCACCAACAGCGGGTCCATGCCGATGACGTTGCTGAGTAGACGCAACCCCTGCTGCTCGGCAAGCTCAATGATGGCCACCACATAGGGCAGCTCCAGTTCGTCAGTCCAGGCCTGATAGTTCAAGGTGAAGCTGACGACCACGCCCTTGCCAGACACGGGGATGGCCGCGACGTTGAAACTGGCGCAGTAGGGACAGATCGGCCCGGGGGGATGAACATACCGGGCACACGCATCACAGTGGCAAATCAACAATTGGCCGCGTTCGCCTCCCTGCCAGAAGGCACGATTATCAGCGTTGAGCGCAGGTAATTTTCTAGGCATCGCAAATTCCAGAAAGGCGTGTTTGACTCGAGGTTAGACGTTAACATTTGTACATAAATTAGAAAAGTGTCATATATTATTCCTCACCACAGATCAGTCGCCAGGCTGAAATCAGAACAATAAGAGGATTTGCGCTATGTCCGGGTCTTTGAAAGACAAGGTGATCATCGTCACTGGCGGTTTTGGCGTGCTGGGCAGCACGCTTGGGCAGCTTCTGCTTGAAAAGGGCGCACAGGTAGCGTTGCTCGACCGTGCAGACGCCCCATCTACACTGCTCGACAGCCAGGGTTTATTGGCGCTCGGCGGGGTCGACTTGACCTCTATCGAGTCCGCTGAGCGCGCGCTGAAGCAGGTTGAACAGCACTTTGGCAAGATCGATGGACTGGTCAACGTAGCCGGTGGCTTCGCGTGGGAAACCATTGAAACAGGCAGCCTCTCGACCTGGGATCGGTTGTATCAGATGAACCTTCGCACGGCGGTGGTCAGTTGCCAGGCGGCATTGCCCTATTTGGTGGCTGTGCCTGCTGGGCGAATCGTCAATATAGGTGCTCAGGCCACGCTTAAGGCTGGCGTGGGAATGGGGGCCTATGCGGCATCAAAATCGGGTGTGGCGCGCTTGACCGAAGCGCTGGCCGAAGAGCTCAAAGACCGCAGCGTCACGGTCAACGCTGTGTTGCCGAGCATTATCGACACGCCGGCCAACCGTGCCGACATGCCCGATGCCGACCCAAGCCGTTGGGTCTCGCCCGCCGAGTTGGCGGCCGTGATCGCGTTTCTGCTGTCCGATCAAGCCTCTGCGGTGACGGGTGCCTGCTTGCCCGTGAGTGGTCGCGTATGAGGCTGGTCACCTACGTCGATCACGCAGGCTTCGAACGGGCCGGCGCCCTGATTGAAAACGACACACTGGTGGTCGATCTGCAAGGCGCCTACCGAGCACGGCAAGGGCGTGAAAACGTTGGGTTGGCCAGTGTCTTGCAGTTGGTCGAGGCTGGCGAGCCCGCGATGGAACTGGCTCGATCCCTGGTCAGCAACGCGCCGTCCGCTGCGGTTTTGCAGCGTGCGACGGTCAAGCTGCGAGCGCCGATTCAGCCGCCACCGCAGATGCGCGATTGCTCCTGTTTCGAGCTGCACCTGCGCCAGGCATTCGCTGCCGCCCGGCGGTCAAGAGCCCTGCGCACACCTGACCCAGAGGCGACCTTGCAGGCCATGAACACGCGGGCGGACGACCGGGTCATCGATACCTTCAATCGTCAGCCTATCTACTACAAGTGCAACCGTTTCGCCGTGGTGGGTATCGACGATGAGTTTCAGTGGCCAAGTTTCAGCAAGGCGCTGGACTTCGAACTCGAGTTTGGCTGCTACATAGGCAAGCGTGGCAGGGACATCCGTCGCGAGGACGCTCGTTCGCATATCGTCGGGTACACCATCTTCAATGACATGAGCGCACGTGACGCCCAAGCCATGGAAATGCCAGGCATGCTGGGTCCGGCCAAGAGCAAGGACTTTGACACTGCCAACATCATGGGGCCGTGCCTGGTGACGGCGGACGAGTTGGGCGACCCCTATGACCTGAACATGGTGGCGCGGGTCAATGGCGAGGAGTGGGGCCGGGGTAACAGTCGTGATATGCGCTGGCGTTTCGAAGACGTGATCGCCCATGTTTCACGCTCAGAAACCCTCTATCCCGGCGAGTTTCTGGGGTCTGGCACCGTCGGCAACGGCTGTGGCCTGGAGCAGTTGCGCTACCTCAAGCCAGGCGATCTTGTCGAACTGGAGGTCGATGGTATCGGCATACTGCGCACCCAGGTCGGCAGCGCTGCCCAGGCTGCGGAGTGAGTCATTCGTCGTCATCCGGTGAGGCTTCTGCGTATTCACTTACAAATATCAAGTGAATTTATGTACATTATTTAATAAAGTGTCTTATATTTGTTCGCGGCGTAATCCGCCGTGACGATCCTGAAGGAGGCAATCATGCTAACAAAAACAAGCCCCATATTGTCTGACGGCACTAAGGTGTCCGACCTTATTTACCCTTCGACCCGTGAAGTGCAGATGCGCGTTCTCTCGGATCGGGAAATTTACGAACTGGAGATGGAAAAGATCTTCGGCAAGATCTGGGTCTTACTGGGTCATGAGTCTGAGATCCCCAAGTCAGGTGACTTCATGGTCCGTGACCTGGGCTCCGACTCCGTGATCGTGGCGCGCGGTAAGGAGGGTGAAGTCTTCGTGTCGCTCAACGTCTGCCCGCACCGAGGCATGCGCGTTAGCACGGCTGACTGCGGCAACACGCAGATCCATAAGTGCATCTACCATGGCTGGGCCTTCCGTCCAAATGGCGACTTTATTGGTTCGCCCATCGAACGCGAGTGCATGCACGGCAAAATGCTGCCCAAGGAAGAGCTGGGTTTAAAAAAAGCCCGGGTGACCCTGTATGGCGGATTGGTGTTTGCAACCTGGAACATTGAAGGTCCGTCTTTCGATGAGTTTTTGGGCGATGCCAAGTGGTACTACGACATGTTGTTCTGTCGTTCCGACAAGGGCATGGAGGTGCTCGGCCCGCCGCAACGGTTCATCGTCAACGCCAACTGGAAGACCGCTGGCGAGCAATCGGCCGCTGACGGTTTCCATACGCTGACCTTGCACCGCTGGTTGGGTGAAGTCGGCAACTATGCGAAGAAAGATGAAAATGGTCAGAGCGCGGACCTGAGCCCGGAGATGATCGGTGTTGAAGTCAGCTCGCCACACGGGCATGCCCTGCGCTGCATCGATTTGGCGCGCAAGATTCGCCGCCTGACCGGGCTTGATCCTGAAACGCTTTCGGTCGAAGAAAAACTGCAGGCTTTGCCGCCAGCTGGTATGACCCGCGATATGGTCGAGCAATTGGCGCGTAACCTCACCGACGATCAGCTCAAAGTCCTCACCACCATGCCACCACAAGTGGGCGGGATGTTCCCGAACATTTTGTTCGGTTTTGTCTACATTCCACAGCCGGACGGCTCCGTTGTGGGCTCCATGACCCTGCACGCCTACGTGCCTCGAGGGCCGGACAAGCTTGAATTCGTCAACTGGATCTTCGCCGAAAAGGATGCGTCGCCTGAGTTGCGGGAAAAGATGCTCAAGCAGACCATCCAGCTGTTCGGCACCTCCGGGATGGTCGAGCAGGATGACTCCGACACTTGGCCGCACATGACCCTGGCCGCTAAAGGCGCGATGGGGCGCAAGAGCACCCTCAAGTATCAGGCAGTGTTCGAGACCGGTGCGCCCGAAGGCTGGCCTGGTCCTGGTATCGTCAACGAAGGCTTTACCAAGGACGACACGCAGTGGCACTGGTGGTTGTACTGGCATGAATTGATGACGGCTGCCGAATAAGGCCGAGAGGTCTTTTTGAGCGCGGCCCAGTAACGTCACAACAATAAAATCAAGGAGCCAGTCATGGCCCAGGTTCAAGAACGCGGCCCCGAGCAGATTCAGCCCGGCTCGCCCGTAGGTATCAAGCGCGTGCCGGTAGGGGCGCCGATTTACAACGATGCGGTGACCTTTCTCTATGAGGAAGCCACGCTACTGGATCAGATCCGCCTGCAGGAATGGTCCGAGCGGCTGGCCACTGACCTGATCTATACCGTCCCGCTACGTCAGACCCGGACCAACGCCGAACTGTCTGCGACCATCGTGCGTAGCGTGCAGCACTATCACGATGACTACCGTTCGATTCTGGGACGAATTCTGCGCCTATCGGGGAAAAGTGCCTGGGCCGAAGACCCTCCTTCGCGCACGCGGCGTCTGGTGACAAATGTGTTTGTTGAAGAAACCGATAAGCCGGATGAGTTCGTGGTGACCAGTTATTTGCTGCTGACTCGCAGCCGCTTCAAGGATCACCATGTGGACATCATCAGTGGCGAACGGCGTGACGTGTTGCGACTGAGCGATGAAGGTTTCAAGCTGGCCCGGCGCGAGGTTATTCTCGACCAGGCCGTGTTAGGCACGCCAAATCTGGCAGTGTTCCTATAGCGCACAGGCAGCCAGGCCCTGAATTAAAGGAACCTGGCTGCTTGCTGCAGCCACTCTTGATCCGTTTTGCACAATGCGTCGGGTGTGTCACCAAAATCCCAGGTCGAACCTTTGATCCGAAGTGCTGACGGCGCCCGGACCGGCTGTTGGCTATAACAACGGCCGGTACTCGAGGCGTGTTCCTGTAGATCCAGGTTGTAAACCCGTCCAATGGAAATCTGCGTCGAGCGGCGCAGCAGCAACGCTGCTTGTGCCAGTTCTTCGGGCAGGTTATTCAAGGCCCAACGTGCCATGCCGGCCCGCAAGTCGATGCCGACGAAAGGCTCGGGGTTCTCAATGATCGAGCCATTGACGTCCCAATTCAGCAGCGCTTCTCCGTCCAGCTCCAGCACAGGGCTTGTCTTGCCGTTGATGCGACGCGGTACTCGAATGTCATATCGGCAACGGGGCGTTCTGCGTGCCGCAGTGGCAATCGCCAGGCCTGCAAGATCCAGCAGATGAGTACATTGGTGTTGGGCGTCGGTCTGCCGGGTGACTGAGTGCGCGATGGAAGACAACGGCATACCAATCAGATGTTGCAGTTGCCCGGTTGCTTCCGGACACGCAGAGTAGGGGTAGCGCAACGCTTGCCCTTCGATCTCGACGATGAGGTTGGCGCGGTGATAAGCGCGAACCCGAAAATGATGAAAGTCATCTTCAAGCGCGGCGCGCACCTCGCCCTCGTCTTGATCCTGTGTTGAAACAATATCCACGCTACGGCGAAAGAGTGTCATCCGGATTATCCTTTTTAGACAGATGCCGAATCGATTGTAATGGTTTATATTGAACAGAATATACATAAATGTTCACATATTTTTTTATGTCTTAAACCAGCTCGTTCAACAATAAAAAGAGGAATGACCCATGGGACTGCTGCATGAACAGGTTGCACTGATCACGGGTGCGGGTGGCGGTATCGGGCGCGGTGTTGCCCTGAGTTTCGCCAAGGAGGGTGCGGCGGTGGTGGTCGCCGAGCTGGACCCGGTCAGTGGCTTGGCGGTCGCTGAAGAGCTGAAGGCGTTGGGCGCCCGGGCGTTATTCGTCAAAACCAATGTGTCGGTAAAAGCCGATATCGAAGCGGCGATCCAGGCTGCGGTGGATCACTTTGGTGGTCTGGATATTCTGGTCAATAACGCGTTTGCGCCCACGCCCAATGTGCTGCTCGAAGACAAGACCGATGCAATGCTTGAGCAGACCCTCAATTCAACGGTGTGGGCGGCATGGTGGTCGATGAAAGCGGCACTGCCACACATGCAGTCGCGTGGTGGTGGCAAGATTATTAATTTCTATTCCATCGACACGGAAGTAGGCGCTTGGCTGCACGGTGACTACAACACGGCCAAGTCGGCCATTGTAGGGCTGACCCGTAGCGCGGCATCGGAATGGGGACGGTTCAATATCAGGGTCAACGCCATCGCCCCGACGGCCATGGGTGCGACGTTCTACAAACTGGCTGAAGAAAATCCGGGCTTCGCTGAGCGTTCGGCGTCTTTGCGCCCTTTGGGGCGATGCGGCGAACCCGAAGCCGATATCGGCCCGGTGGTGGTGTTTCTTGCGTCGGAAATGTCGCGCTATATGACTGGCGAGACGCTGCACGTGGACGGTGGTCTGCACTTGCCCGGTTACAACTCACGACCGGCCAACGTTCCGGCGCGCGAGTACTGAGTTCACGTGTGACCTGAGGCCTGCGTGATGCTGGCTTCGGTTATACCGTCCTGGTTACAGCGGTGTGCAGCCAGGACGGTTTTTCAGCGTTTGGCGACCCGGATGTCGGTGTCGTCTAGGTCCCAAGTAGTGGCGGTTTTGCCTTCGTCGCGCAATTGATACTTCAAGACCCGGCCCTGGGGATTCTTCGGCAGGCTGGTACGGAACTCTATGTACCGGGGCAAGGCGTAGTAAGGCACGGCATCTGCCGCCCAGCGGAACAACTCTTCCTGACTTAGCGTTGCCCCCTCACGCAGAACGGCCGTGACCTTGACGTCGTCCTCGCCCTTGTCGGACGGCACTGCGTGCACGGCGACTTCCGACAGTGCCGGATGCACGGCGAATGCCGCTTCCATTTCGAAGCTGGAAATGTTTTCGCCGCGCCGACGCAGGTAATCCTTCTTGCGATCGACGAAATAGAAAAAACCTTCGTCATCGAACTTGCCGATATCACCGGTGTGGAACCACATGTTACGCATCAGTTTCAGGCTGTCCTCAGGACGCTTCCAATAGCCTTGGAACATGATGTCCGGACGCAAAGGCCTGAGCACAATTTCGCCGGCGGTGTTAGCGGCGACTTCACGGTCCAGATCATCGACGATGCGTACGTCGAAGTCCGGGATGCGTTTGCCGGATGAGCCCGGCGCAGCATATTCCCCGGCAGCAAGGGACGTGATGACGCACGCTTCGGTCAGGCCATATCCATTACCGCCGACCAGTGGCGTGCCAAAACGATCACGCCAGATTTTTTTGGTTTCTTCGGTGTAGGGGTTGCCTCTGGCGGTATGAATCTGCCCGCGGCAGCGGAGCATGGCCTCATTGTCCGCGGCTTGAGCAAGCAACCCACCCATGCCGCCGAGAATCGAGGCAATGGTCGCCCCGGAGCGCTCGACCTCCTGCCAAAAATTTGAAACCGAAAAGCGCGGCAGGATAGCGGCCCGGGCACCGACGAGGATGCTGGCGATGATCGACACGCACAGTGCGTTCATGTGGAACAACGGCAGCGGGGTGATGGTGATGTCGTTTTCGCTGGCGGGGCCTGCGCGTAATTGCAGGCGGGCCAGATTGCACATGAAGTTGTAGCTGATCATGCAACCCTTGGACGGGCCGGTGGTGCCCGAGGTGTAGATCAGGCACGCAAGATCGCCGGGGTCGGGTTTGACGCTGAAGGGGGTGTCATCGTCGCCGCGATACTCGTCCAGCGACGACAGGGCAAGCGAGAGTGTGGGTAGCGATGCGGGCTGACCACGATACAGAACGTGCTGCACGTCCGGCAGTTGTTCAGCCACCGCGCCAATGCGTTGCAGGTAGTCCGCTTCGCAAATGACCAGACGAGTACCAGTGTCGGCGATCTGATGACGCAGGAATTCGCCTTTAAGCGCGGTATTGATTGGCACGCTGACGGCGCACAGTTTGTTGATGGCCAGCCACGTAACGACCGCGTCGATGTTGTTATCGAGCATGGTCAGCACAGTCGCCCCGGCTTCAACACCCAGTGATGCTAACGCGTGGGCCATCCGGGTCGAAAGAAGGTCAACTTGCGAATATGTGTACAACTCTCCACTGAAATCCAGCAATATTTTGTCTGGAGCCCTTGCTACCGCTCGATCCAATGCCGAGATGACCGTGTCTCTTTCGCCGACGGCCCAAGTGTCTGGATGCCCAGTGCCACTCATGACTATTCTCCTTTTGTAAGAGCTCCAGCGTAGGGAGCTTGGGTTTTTTATTTTGATGAGAGAATCGCATTCTAAATACAAATTTAATGATTGTCTGCAAGTAAGAGTTGAACAAATTACGTTATAAATGCCTATTTCTTATGTTAACGTGGCTCATCTTAAATTTTCCGAGCTTTTTCATTCATGTCCAAGCGTGCAAACCAGCTTGCCGAAGCGGCGGCAGCCAAACCTGCAAAAAAACCCATCGATGCTGCGGACAAGCCCGTCAAAGCCGCTAAAAAGGTTGTTGCCGGTACTGCCGTCAATGCTGTGACAGGCGTCAAGGTCAAGCCAAATCGCCGCTCCGAAGAAACGATCAACAACATCCTCAAGGCTACTGAAGAAGTGGTGTTGCGCTCCGGTGCGGAGCGCATCTCCATTCTCGATGTGTGTCAGGTAGCGAGCATCTCCCGTGGAACGTTCTACCGCTATTTTTCTTCTCAGGAAGACCTGCTTGACACTTTTTCCCGGCATAAACGCGACAGCTTCCACAGTTCTTTGACCTTGGCGTTGGGAGATATTTCGGACCCGGAAGCAAGGCTCAACGCGCTCATTGCCTACCTGGATAATTACCTGGATCAGAGCCGCGCGCGGCGCCTGCTGGTGGTTGCGCCTGAATATGCACTGGGCTTTTTTCGTCGGATCTTCCATGACTCGATTGTGCGTTTTCAGGATTTGCTGGACATCGTGTTCGACGAGTGGGACGCACGCCTGGGTGTACGCCTGGACCGCGAACTGATCTGTGAAATGATCATTCGTTATGTCCTCAGCGAAACCCTCGTACCTGAAAGTGCCAGTCGTCGCCTGCTGCCGGTGCGTCTGAAAAAGCTGGTATCCGCCTTGATCATAGGCTCCACGTCCCGCACCCGCCGCTAAATTCTTTCTAGCAAAGGGCTCCCCTGGATCCGATAGTTTCGGATTTGAGGGGCGCCCTTCGTCGTTTGTCCCTCCTGCTAATACCCTTAACGCCCCTTTTGTAAAACTTGCACGCCTGGTGCCTCCGCTTGCGCCGCTCTGGCGCGGGCTTCTTCGTGTCTTGATAAAAATAATCTGAACAGTTTTTTGATTTATGATCAATTTGAATTATGATCTTGCTTGGCAGCGCGTTATTTCGAGGTTCGAATCAGCGTCTGGCCACCTGTTAGCAGGGGGTGGATCGCCGCGCTACAAAAAACACAAAAGTGCCAAACTTAGAGGTCAGAAGATTATGCTTATCGACTTGCATGCCCATGCTCCGCTACCCGGCTACTACAACCAGCACCCGCACTGGGGTCCGTTTTTTGAGCAGGGCGATGACGGCGACATTCGTCTGCGCGTAGGTAAATGGGTACTTGGCCTGGGGTCGCCTGAGCGCAAGGCGGCAGTACGTTCCGGCAAAGGTCTGCAACTGGAGGAATACCTGGCGCGTTGGGCTGACCCTAAAGTCCGCCTGGCGGGCATGGATGCGGCAGGTCAGAACCTGCAGGTTGTCTCCGTCCCTTCACATTGCTACATGTACTGGACTGAAGCGGAATACGCCGTGCCATATGCACGCAAGGTAAACGACACTTTTGCCGAATACTGTGCCGCTGCGCCGGATCGCCTCATGTTCTGGGCGCACGCGCCGCTCAATGCGCCGGAAGCCGCAGCGATTGAACTGCGTCGTGCTTGCACGGAGTTGGGAGCTAAAGGTTTGTCTGCTGGTGGCGCCAACTTTGGCGGCTTGGAGTTTGACTCGCCCGAGCTGGATCCGGTTTGGCGTGTTCTGTGCGACCTGGACCTGCCGATGTTTATCCATGGCTACAACCAGTCCGTGACGTGGGGCGATCGGGCCAACGAAGACCGTTATGAAACGACAGCCATCGTCGGCATGCAGTACGACGAAACTCGCTGCTTCTGGAATCTGATCTGTGGCGGCGTGCTTGACCGCTTTCCCGACCTGAAGGTTTATATCACTCACGGCGGCGGCTATGTGCCATATCAACTGGGCCGCTTGGCGCAGACCAACAAAAACCTTGATGTGGCACACAACAAGAAACCGGTTCTGGATTACATGAAGAACTTCTATTTCGACGTCGAGCTGCACGAGTTGCCGATGCGTCAGGCGCTCATCGAAGTCATCGGTGCCGATCAGATTGTCTATGGCAGCAACTTCGGCGGCAGTGACGCGGTTCGTCATGACCTGACTGACGGCCTGAGGTTGTCCGATGCCGATCTGCAAAAAATTCGCTATCAGAATGCCTGCAAATTGCTGCACCTGGATCCCGCCAAACTGGGCAAGGTCGGTGCCTGATGAAACTGGCTCGTTGTTCGTACTATGAAACGGGTCCGTTCTGGGCAGTGGTCGATCCGGGACAGGATCAGGTAACGCCCATCGCGGGTGAGTTCTCTGAGTGGGCACCGCTGGTCGCAAAAGGCGCGGGGATCAGCGCGCTGCGCTTTGCTGGCCCGGCGTTGCCATTGTCGAAAGTTCGTCTGTTACCCCCCATTGATCCAGTGAATCGGGTCGTGGTGGCCGGGGCGAACTATGCCAAGCATCTGGTGGAGTTCGGTTTGGCTCCGCCGGCGCAACCGGTGGCATTTCTCAAGGCCTACGGCGCGCTGATTGGCGCCCATGACCCTATTCGCTATCCGCCGCTAACTGATCAACTGGACCACGAAGTGGAACTGGTTGCGGTTATTGGTAGTAATGAAATCGATCTGGCTGATCCGCTGGCTTGCGTGCTCGGGTACACCGTCGGCAACGACGTCAGTGCCAGGGATCTGCAGCGTAGCGGTCCGCCAGGCATCGGCATGGACCTGTTCGCCGCCAAGAGCCAGGACCGCACCACTGGTCTAGGGCCCTGGATCGTGACCAAAGACGAGTTTCCCGCAGGCTCGCCCACGTTGCAGTTGACCCTGAAGGTCAATGGTGAGGTGCGCCAAAACGGCAGCACCTCCGAAATGACCTGGGATGTAGGCCAGTTGATTCACTTCGTGCAGCAGCGTTCCAGTTTTGCCTGTGGCGATGTGTTGTTCACCGGCTCTCCCGCCGGGGTCGGCATGGGCACCGGGCTCTACCTGCATCCCGGGGATGTGGTCGAGGCCAGCGTCGAAGGCATTGGTACCTTGCGTAATGTGGTGAGCGAAAAGTCCCCCGTCTAGTCGAGAACCCAACATGAGCACTCATAAGAAAGAAACGGTTGTCGTGGTTGGTGCCGGTTTGATGGGCACCGGGATTGCGCATGGGTTTGCCAGTTCCGGCTACACCACTTTACTGGTCGACACCCAACTGGACTCCCTGAGTAAGGCCAAAGGTAACATCGAAAAAATCCTCAACGACGGCGTCAAACTGGGCAAGGTCACTGCTGACCAGGCTCAGGCTGCCTTTGCCAACCTGATCACCTGTGCGGACCTTGGCGAAGCGGCCATTGGCGCCAACTGGTTAGTGGAGACGGTGTCTGAACAATTGGCGGTGAAAAAAGCCATCGTGACCCAGGCGGCTCCGCTGCTGGCGCCCGATGCGATTATCGCGACCAATACCTCGGCGTTGAGCGTGACCGAAATTGCAGCATCGGTGCCCCATGCAGACCGGGTTATCGGCATGCATTTCTTCAATCCCGTGCACAAGATGAAACTGGTCGAGCTGGTGCGTGGGTTAGCGACCAGCGATGACACGGTGGCCCGCACTCGCGCGCTGTGCGATGCAATCGGTAAAACCTCCATCGTCGTCAACGAATCCCCAGGTCTGACCACCAGCCGTATGTCGGCCATGCTGGGCAACGAAGCGATGTACATGCTTCAAGAAGGGATAGCCAGCGCCGAAGACATCGACACCGCACTGCGCATGGGCTTCAACCACCCAATGGGGCCTCTGGAATTGGGTGATCTGACCGGTTGGGATACGCGTCTGTCGGTGTTGCGCTACCTGCACCAGACCCTCGGCGAGAAGTTTCGCCCATGCCCACTGATCATTAAGATGGTCGCGGCTGGACGTCTGGGGCGCAAAACCGGCCATGGCGTGTATCGCTACGAGGACGGCAAACAGGTGCCACACTCCGGCCTCAGAGCGAGCGCGTTATGAAAGATATTGTGATTGTCGATGCTGTCCGGACCCCGGTCGGTCGCTTTCGCGGCAGCCTTGCCGGGGTGCGCGCAGACCATCTGGGAGCGTTGGTCATCGGTACGCTGCTCGATCGTGTCGACCTGTCGCCATCGCTGGTGGACGACGTGATTTTTGGTTGTGTGACCCAGATCGGTGAACAGTCGGCCAATATCGCGAGGACCGCACTCTTGAGTGCGGGCTGGCCCGTGACCATTCCTGGGCTGACCCTGGACCGCAAATGCGGTTCTGGGGAAACTGCCCTGCATGTGGCAGTCGGTGCGATTGCTGCCGGGGCTGCCGATATCGTCGTGGCGGGCGGGGCGGAAAGCATGAGTCGGGTGCCCATGGGCAGCAATCGAGAGATTCATGGTCAAGCGTTCGGCTGGATGGCGAGCGAGCGGTACGAGCTTACCGGTCAGGGCGAGGCAGCTGAGCGTATCGCCGAAAAGTGGTCGATCACCCGTGAGGAGCTGGATGACTTTGCCTTCATCAGCCATCAACGTGCTGCTCATGCCGTCGATGCAGGCTATTTCGACAGCCAGATAGTGCCGGTATCCGTGACAGCGCTACGTGAACACGGGCTGACTGAGCCCGTGGAGACGTTGCGAACAGATGAAACCATACGACGCGACACCTCGCGGGAAAAACTGGCCATGCTCAAGACCAGCTTTCGTCCGGAGACCGGGCGCGTTACCGCAGGTAATTCCTCGCAGATATCCGATGGCGCCGCTGCACTGTTGCTGATGTCTGCCGACACTGCCCATCGTCACGGCCTCAAAGCCCGGGCACGGGTCGTTACGTTTACGACGGTGGGTGTCGATCCGACCCTCATGTTGACCGGACCAATTGCAGCCACCTTCAAAGTGCTCGAAAAAGCCGGTTTGACCATGGCGGATATCGACCTGTTCGAAATCAACGAAGCGTTCGCATCGGTGCCTGTCGCCTGGATGCGTGAGACCGGGGTGTCCCATGACCGGTTGAACGTCAACGGTGGCGCAATTGCGCTCGGGCATCCGCTGGGCGCCAGTGGTGCCCGACTGATGACCACGCTGCTCAATGAGTTGGAGCGGCGTGGCGCACGTTATGGCTTGCAGGCGATTTGCTGCGCGGGCGGTCTGGGCACTGCGACCATCATCGAGCGGCTTTGACCTGTTATGTCAGGCGCAACATTTTCCCAGGCGATCCATAATGTCCGGTAACGATTAAATAGTACGTTTTCAATAAAATCGTTCAACATTATTTTGTAATGCGCATATTCTTCGTTAAAAGGTCAACCTGGAAAGGGAGGCCTAGCGGAAAACCAAACAATAATAAAGGAGATGATCATGTCCGAACCGGCACAGAGTAATCTGAACAAGCAGTTCGCCAATGTCGCCAGCAATTACCGTGGCTCCGATATCGATCTGCATGCAGTCTATCGGGACATGCGGCAAAACTCGCCAGTGTTAGAAGACAACTTCATGGAGCGCCTGGGCGTGCCATCGATCGCCGGTCTGGACGCAAATCGCCCGACGTTCACCTTGTTCAAATACGACGATGTGATGACCGTCATGCGTGACGCAACTCACTTCACCAACGGCTTCATCGCCGAGGGGCTGGGTGCGTTCTTCGACGGCTTGATCCTCACCGCCATGGATGGAGAGGCGCACAAGAACATCCGCAACTTGTTGCAACCGATATTCATGCCTGAAACGGTCAATCGCTGGAAGGAAACCAAAATCGACCGAGTGATCCGCGAGGAGTACATCAAGCCGATGGTGGCCGCGAAAAGCGCGGACCTCATGGATTTCGCCCTGTATTTCCCTATTCGGGTTATCTATTCGCTGATTGGCTTCCCCGAGGACCGTCCCGAAGAGATCGAGCAGTACGCCGCCTGGGCACTGGCGATTCTCGCCGGTCCGCAAGTCGACCCTGAAAAAGCCGCGGCTGCCCGTGGTGCAGCAATGGAGGCGGCCAAGGCCTTGTATGAAGTGGTCAAGGTCGTGGTGGCCGAGCGCCGTGCGAAGGGTGCAACAGGAGACGACCTGATCAGCCGCTTGATCTGCGCCCAGTACGAAGGACGTTCGCTGGATGACCATGAAATCGCCACGTTTGTCCGCTCGCTTTTGCCTGCTGCGAGCGAAACCACGACCCGCACCTTTGGCACCTTAATGGTGCTGCTGTTGGAAAATCCGGACGTTCTGGAGCGTGTCCGACAAGATCGCAGCCTGGTCAACAAGGCTATAGACGAGTCAGTACGGCTTGAGCCGGTGGCCACCTTTAAGGTTCGCCAAACGTCAGAGGATACGGTGATTCGTGGTGTGGCCATCCCCAAAGGGGCCATGGTCCAGTGCATCGTCAGTTCGGCCAACCGTGACGAAGATGCGTTCGAGCAGGCCGACACGTTCAACATTGATCGCCGCGCGAAACCGTCCTTCGGCTTTGGTTTCGGGCCGCACATGTGCATCGGCCAGTTCGTCGCCAAGACAGAAATCAATTGCGCGCTTAACGCCATTCTTGACCTGATGCCCAACATCCGTCTCGACCCAAGCAAGCCTGCGCCGGAAATTGTCGGCGCTCAGCTGCGTGGTCCGCACCATGTTCATGTGATCTGGGACTGAGTGTAGGGGCTGAAAAACCTGAAAGGGTTGCCCATCGAACCTCGTCGCGTGTCTGCGACGAGGTTTTTTTTCGTGCGTCAGGCATGGCCACGGCTTCCGTTCGGGTAGAAACGCCCACCAAGCCATTGAAACCGTCCGCACCCATGTGGCTGCGGGTCACCGATGGTGTGTGGAACTTGATCTGGAAAAGTCTTTGATCGAGTCAACCAAGACATCCTGGACGATGTCTTGGTCGTGTATAGCAAATTTATTTGAACACAATTAAATAAAGTGTTTAATTTAGTCTGGCTGTGTTCTATGATCCGGACACAACAACAGACCCGTTGCGAAGGGGAATAACAATGAAAATTGAAGATTTGATTCTCGTCAGTGTCGATGACCATGCCATCGAGCCGCCCGATGCTTTTGCCCGTCACATGCCTGCGCGCTTCAAAGGCCGCGAACCTCACGTGGTCAAAAGCGGCCAGCGTGATGTGTGGATGTTCGAGGAACAAGCCACCGGCTACATGGGCTTGAACTCAGTGGTCGGCCGGCCAAAAGAGGAATACGGCATGGAGCCGCTGGGCTACGACCAGATGCGTCGTGGTACCTGGAATATCAAAGACCGCGTCGACGACATGAACGCCAATGGCGTGCTTGGTTCATTGTGCTTTCCGACGTTCCCTGGCTTCGCCGGTCAACGGTTTCAGAATCATGGCGACCGTGAGGTTTCCCTAGCCGCGATCCAGGCTTACAACGATTGGCACTTGTATGACTGGTGCAACGCCGCACCGGGACGTTTCATTCCGTTAATGCTGGTGCCGTGGTGGGATATGAAAGCTGCCGTGGCCGAGGTCAAGCGCCTGTCGGCTCAGGGTGTGCATGCGCTGTCCTTCTCGGATAATCCGACGTTGATGGGTTTTCCGTCGATTCACGATGAGTATTGGGACCCGCTGTGGAAAGTCTGCTCCGAGAACAAAGTGGTCTTGTGCTGCCATATCGGTACCGGAGCCAAAGCTCAGCATGCCTCGGACATGTCACCCATCGATGCCTGGATCACGGCGATGCCGATCTCCATCGCCAACTCTGCTGCGGACTGGATCTGGGCGCCGATGTGGAAGAAATTCCCAGACCTGCGCATGGCATTGTCGGAAGGCGGTATCGGTTGGATTCCTTACTTGCTTGAGCGGGCCGACTTCACTCACCGTCACCACAGTGCGTGGACCAACGCTAACTTTGGCGGGAAGATGCCCAGCGATGTGTTCAAGAAGCACATCATCACCTGCTTCATTGAAGATAACTTCGGCCTGCAGAACCTGGATTACATCGGCGAGGACATGGCCTGTTGGGAGAGCGATTACCCCCACTCCGATTGCACATGGCCCAGCTCTCCGGAAACTACCTGGGACGGGCTCAAGCATTTGTCTGACACGACCATCAACAAGATCACTCACCTCAACGCGATGCGTGAGTTCTCGTTCGATCCGTTCTCGATTCACGGTCGTGAGAATTGCACCGTTGGCGCTTTGCGGGCCCAGGCCACGCACGTCAAGACCGAGCCTGCCCTGGGTTTGGGCGGCGCCGATCATACCCGTGCCGACGGCAAGCCAGTGACCTCCGGCGACATCAACGCGATGTTCGCTAAAGCGGACGCTCAAACCGCGTTGTAAGTGGCCTGCGGCGGTCCTTTTCACTCCATCTTCATATGGAGGAGGAGGGCCGCAGCATATGGCTTGCTGATCGGGCCTCTCGCCCGGTCAATCCCGTGTCCAGCTTTCGAGAGCGTCCATGGCCATCAATCAATTCACCTACAGCAAAATTCCGGTCGAAGCCGAACGCCTTCGCGACGAAGTACGCAGTTTTCTCACAGAAACGCTGATCGACTATTCCCCGGCACTTCGGGCTCAATCATGGATGGGGTTCGATGGCGAATTCAGTCGGGCTTTGGGCCGCAAAGGCTGGGTCGGTATGGCGCTGCCACGGCAGTACGGTGGTGCTGAAGCCGGGCCATTCGCCCGGTATGTCATCATCGAAGAGTTGCTGGCAGCTGGCGCGCCAGTGTCGGCGCACTGGATTGCTGACCGGCAGAGCGGGCCACTGATCAACAAGTTCGGGACCGAAGCGCAGAAGGACCGTTATTTGCCACCCATTTGCCGAGGTGAAAGTTACTTCTGCATTGGCATGAGCGAACCTAACTCCGGCTCTGATCTGGCGTCGATCAAAACCGCTGCTACCCGTGATGGCGACGGCTGGCGGCTCAATGGGCAAAAAGTCTGGACCACTAACGCCCATCATTCGCATTACATGATCGCGTTGGTGCGGACCGGCGAAAAACAAGCAGCGCGTCACGAAGGCATGTCGCAATTCATCGTCGACCTTAGCCTGCCGGGTATCACCATTCGGCCTATCCGTGATCTGGCGGGGGGCGAGCACTTCAATGAGGTGTTCTTCGATAATGTCCTGCTCGATGACGGCGCGCTGATCGGCACCGAGGGCAAAGGCTGGGATCAAGTCACCGCCGAATTGGCGTTCGAGCGCAGTGGACCTGAGCGCTTTCTTAGTTCCATGGCGCTGCTCAAGACCCTGATCGATGGCATTGGCAAAACACCTGATGCCTTGCAGTCGCGGGAAATCGGCCGGCTTGGGGCCAAGCTGGCGACCTTGCGCAACATGTCGCTGGCGGTCACCGCGCAGTTGGCCTCTGGCGCTAACCCGGCCTGGGCGGCGTCCTGCGTCAAGGACCTGGGCAATCTCTTCGAACAGGAAATCCCTGAGGTCGCGCAGCTGCTGATCGATATCGAACCCCGACAGCAAAGCGGTGGCGACCATGCTCAAGTATTGGCCTATCTGACCCAGATGGCGCCTTCTTTCTCATTGCGTGGCGGCACCCGCGAGATATTGCGCGGGATTATCGCGCGCGGATTGGGGTTGCGATAATCATGCGTGAACTCTTTGAAACGACCATTGAACGCCTGCTCGCTGACCGATCGAGCAGTGAATACGTACAGCGCTGCGAGGGGGGGACCTGGGCTACGCAATTGTGGGCGGCGATTGAAGAATCCGGGTTTACCCTTGCTCCTGCGCCGGAGCACTTGGGCGGCGCTGAGGCGGGCTGGGCTGATCTGTACGTGATCGCCCGTGCCGCCGGGCGTTATGCCGCGCCAGTGCCTTTGGGCGAAGCGTTATTGGCTAACTGGTTGCTGGGACAAGCGGGCATTGCACCTCACGCAGGTATTCTCAGTTTTGCCGCCGACGCTGACCTGACCTTCGCCAACGGCGCGGTACACGGGGTGATACGCGATGTGCCCTGGGGCCGTCATGTGGATGCGATAGTGGCCATTGCCGATGCTGCCAGCGACCATCCACGGGTGGTACTGCTTGCCCGTGAGGCTTCGTATAGCCATGAACTGCGGCTCAACGTTGCGGGGGAACCTCGCGATGATTTGTCATTCGATGGCGCCTCAGTGCTAGCCAGCGCCGCATTGCCGAACACCGTGTCAATCGATGTGCTGCGTCTGGGCGGTGTCTTATTGCGCGCCGCACAGATCGCGGGTGCGCTGAGCGCTTTGTTGGACATGACGTCGGGTTACGCCACTCAGCGCAATCAGTTCGGTCGGCCCATCGGTGCTTTTCAAGCCATTCAGCAGCAGTTGGCTGTTTTTGCAGAACAGGCGGCGGCGGCCAACATTGCCGCTGAAGCCGCGTTTGTAGAGTCCGACACAACGCTGTCAGCCTTCACCATTGCCGTTGCCAAAGTCAGCAGTGCCGAAGCCGCCACGGTCTGCGCCAACATTGCCCATGCCGTGCATGGCGCCATTGGTTTTACCCAGGAGTATTCCTTGCACCTGTTTACGAGGCGTCTGTGGGCCTGGCGCAGTGAATTCGGCTCGGCAAGCCTCTGGAGTCAGCGAATTGGGGAGCTGATCTGTAGTGCTGGAGGTGATGGGTTCTGGCCGCTATTGACTCATCAATCGGAGCAATCCCTCACCCCGATTTCAAGGAGGTCCGCATGAGTCCTTTCCTGCAGATTGAGCGCAACGGTTCGGTTGTCACCGTGCGCATGAATCACCCGGAAACCCGTAACGCCTTGACCTCGCCGGAACAGATCGAAGAGTTCGTGCAACTGTGCGCCGAGCTGAATCGCGACCGTCAGGTCAGGGTTATGATCCTGACCGGCAATGGCAGCGCATTTTGCGCGGGTGGCAACGTCAAGGACATGGGTGAGCGCGCGGGTATCTTTGCCGGCTCGCCTTACGAACTGCGCAATACCTATCGCAATGGCATTCAACGCATCCCGTTGGCGCTGTATGAACTGGATATCCCGGTGATTGCCGCCGTCAACGGCCCTGCCATTGGCGCAGGCCTGGACCTGGCCTGCATGTGCGACATCCGCCTGGCTGCGCCCAAGGCGCTGTTTGCTGAAAGCTTCGTGCGTCTGGGCATTGTCCCTGGTGACGGAGGTGCCTGGTTGTTGCCGCGCATCATCGGCATTCCCAAGGCCAGCCTGATGGCATTTACCGGGGATACCATCGATGCCGCCAAGGCGCTGGAGTGGGGTCTGGTCGAACAGGTATGCACCCACGAGACGCTGGAAACCGCAGCGCAGGCCCTGGCAGAGCGTATTGCTGCTAACCCCGGCCATGCCCTGCGCCTGTGCAAACGGCTCCTGCGTGAAGGTCAGCACATGCGTCTGGACTCATTGCTGGAGTTGTCTGCGGCGTATCAGGCATTGGCGCACCACACCGAAGATCATCAGGAAGCGGTAGGTGCCTTTCTCGACAAGCGCAAACCGGATTTCCAGGACCGCTGAAACCAGAATCGAATCAGGAGTGTGTGACATGCGTGGCGTATTTAGAGAAGACCACTCAATGTTCCGTGATCAGGCCCGCCGTTTCGTCGACCGAGAAATCGTGCCGTACCTGCATGAGTGGGAAAAAAAGGGCATCGTCCCCAAAGACGTCTGGCTCAAGGCTGGTGAAACCGGGTTGTTGTGTTCGACGGTGCCGGAAGAATACGGCGGCCCAGGCGGCGACTTCGGGCACTCGGCGGTAATGATCGAGGAACTGGCGCGGGCCAACGCTACTGCCGTGGGTTTCACCACTCATTCGGAAATCGTCACGCCCTACATCGTCGCCTATGGCAGTGAAGAGCAGAAGCAGAAGTGGCTGCCTCGCATGGTCAGTGGCGAAATGATTGGTGTGATTGCCATGAGCGAACCGGGGATCGGCAGTGACCTGCGTGCAATGCGGACCTCCGCGCGCCGTGACGGAGACGACTACATCGTCAGTGGGCAGAAGACCTTCATCACCAACGGTGGCAACGCGGGATTGATGGTCACCGCGACCAAGATCGACCTGGCTGCAAAAGAGCTAACCCTGATTTGTGTCGAAGAGGACCGTCCGGGTTTTGCCAAAGGCCGCCTGTTGGAAAAGATTGGCCTCAAGGGGCAGGACACTGCCGAGTTGTTCTTCGACGAAGTGCGCGTGCCGGTTGGCAATCGTCTGGGCGAGGAGGGTATGGGTTTTAAATACCTGACGCATCAGTTGGCCTGGGAACGCTTGATCATCGCTATCCGCGCTGCTCAATCGATCGACACGCTGCTGGAAGAAACCATCGCTTACACCCGTGAGCGCAAGGTCTTCGGCAAGCCGGTTCTCGACTTCCAGAACACCCGCTTCAAACTGGCCGAAGCCAAGGCCCAGGCCACCATGCTGCGGGTGTTTGTCGACGACTGCCTGGCGAAGGTCATGCGCGGCGAACTGACGCCGGAGATCGCCGCGATGGCCAAACTGCTGGGGTCGGAAATGCAGGGCAAGCTGCTCGACGAGTTTTTGCAGCTGCACGGCGGCTACGGCTTCATGAGCGAATACAAGATCAGCCGAGCCTGGGTAGATGCCCGTGTTGCGCGCATTTATGGCGGCACTTCGGAAATCATGAAAGAAATTATCGGCCGTACCCTTTGAAGAACCATTGCATGAGGCAGACAGATGAGTGATTCCCTTTACGACATTCCGCTGAAGCAGACCGACGGCGCCTCCAGCAGCCTTGGCGATTATCGGGGCAAAGTTCTGCTGGTAGTCAACGTCGCTTCGAAATGCGGCCTGACCCCGCAGTACGAAGGCCTGGAAAAGCTTTACCAGAGCAAGAAGGCCCAAGGGCTGGAAGTGCTGGGTTTCCCCGCCAATGATTTCAAAGGGCAAGAACCGGGTAGCGACGCCGAAATCCTTGAGTTCTGCTCAGTGAAATATGACGTTCACTTTCCGCTGTTCTCGAAGATCTCAGTTGTCGGCGCAGATCGGCATCCTCTCTATGCTGAGTTGACTGCCGCGCAACCTGAGACTACCGGTGAAGGTCCTTTCCGGGAGCGGCTGCGGGGGTATGGCATCGAATCCGACAACACCACGGATGTGCTTTGGAATTTCGAGAAGTTTCTGATCGACCGCCAGGGCAAGGTCGTTGCTCGTTTTGCACCGGATGTATCGGCTGACGATCTTCGGCTGCTTGAAGTGATCGAAACGCAGTTGGCCAAAGAGGCCTGAAGTGATGCTGACGGTCGATACGGTTCGCGCGCTTCGCACGATGGTGGAACGCGCGCGCACTGAGAACAAGAAAATCGGGCTGGTGGCGACAATGGGTAACTTGCATGAAGGTCATATCGCCCTGGTCCATGTGGCAAGTCAGCGGGTTGACTTTGTAGTCGCCAGCATTTTCGTCAATCCACTTCAATTCGGACCGAGCGAGGATTTGGCAAGTTATCCTCGAACGCCCGAGGCCGATCGGGAAAAATTGCTAAACGCAGGCTGTGATTTGCTATTTACCCCTGCTGTCGAGCAGATCTATCCGGATGGAATGCTCAGCCAGAGCATCGTCAGTGTGCCGAAAGTGTCTGAAGGTCTTTGCGGTGCAGCACGCCCCGGTCATTTTGACGGCATGGCAACGGTCGTTAATAAACTGCTGAATATTGTTCAGCCAGACGTGGCGGTTTTCGGGGAAAAGGATTATCAGCAGCTTGCAGTCATCCGTTCGATGGTCAGGGACCTCAACATGGCGACGAACATTGTCGCCGCACCGACGATCCGTGCCACGGATGGGTTGGCATTATCGTCCCGCAATGGCTATCTCAGCAAACGGGAACGTTCGGTTGCGCCCATCCTTTACGCTTGTTTAAGGGAAATGGCGGCCTCTATTCAGGATGAGCAAAGGGTGGATGAGCGTCAGTTGAATGAGTGTCGTCAACGCATAATCACTGCCGGTTTTCAGCTTGAGTATCTGGAAGTCAGGAACGCACAGGATTTAAGTCCTGTGACAAACAACAATGCTCAGTTTGTGATTCTGGTTGCGGCGCGCATCGGGAAAACACGGCTCATTGATAATCTGACGGTAGACCTTCGTCTAGAGGGTTGAGTCAGCCATGATCCCGTGGGGCATGGAGTCCCCCGACCCATCGGATTCCAATCATCCATGCCCAACAGTTTTCTGATATCCCAGCCCGGTTGCACATCGCTGCCTTAAGCAACATCGCCTTTGTGCTGGAGTTCGGCCAGTTGCTCCATCTGGAAATGCTAGCGGGTACCGGGTGTATCGAATAGAGAGTGCGGGTCGCGCCGTTTACTTTACTCGAAGTAGCGCTGATTTTGCGGGCGCACCACCAAGTGAGCTGCACCGCATAGGTTGGACACCAACCACGGTCTTACCTGTCTCGCCATCACTAAATGATTGCCTGTGCAATCGGTGGTGTGATCTACGTTGATAAAACCTTTCGACTCGTCTATGCGCACGCCGTTTGAAACGCAACTGACTGATCGAAGTACGGCGCCATGGGTTTCATAAGACCACTAAAGTGTATGCCTAACGTAAACATATTGACTGGTATTATTAAGCTGAATCCACACGTCTTCAACGGGACTGAAAAACAGCTTATAGCTTCCTACTATAATTATATCGGCATGGAGGGAGGGACAGGGATTTTACCGCTTAGCCTAACCCTGGCACAAAGGGAATTTTTTAAAGTTGCATATAGTAGCAAGGCAAAGAAATACAGTCTTGATTGGATTGAGGGGCTTTATGTTAACGGTCTTCTCTCTTGCCCGATGTGCGGTGGTGACGGCCCTAGAACAATTGAGCATTACTTGCCGAAGGAGTGCTACCCGGAATATTCTGTTCTTAGCTATAACTTGATACCCTCTTGTGGTACCTGTAATGCTAAGCGTGGGTCTTATAACAAGTATTTGCAATGGCCGTCATTACTTCATCCATATTTTGATGCGGATATTTTTTCAAGGCTCCTACTTGAAGTAGATCTCACTATTGAAACAGGCGTCCCTAATTTTTCTATGGTTTTCAATTCCGAAGCTTTCACGTCGTGGGAGCTGTCTCGTATCCAGGCGCATATTCGAATTTGTGTTGATATGCCATCGTTTCGATCAAAATGCTTCGGCTTCTTAACTGAGTATAAGTTTGCCGGAGAGATGTATGGGGCGGTGGCGAAATATTTTAAAACGTACCTTCCAATCCGTTTGAAGATTCTTGCAGGTGGTGGAAATAAGAATTGTTGGGAAAGTGCGTTGATTCGCGGAGTTATGAAACGTCCGGATGTGGCTGAAAAAATTATGAAGTCAAGGACGTATTGAGTTTGTGAATTTGTCGCGATCGAAAATAATTTTTCGAGCGCCTACATATGAGTAACGATGTGGTGATCAACTAGACCTTCACTCAAACGCTCCTCTCTCGGTAGCACACAACCAAAGAGAAGGTCGTGGCGCTTGGGATCAAGTTCCCATGTTGCCTATATGCCACGAACGGCTGCTGTGGGTCGATTCTGTTGAAAAAGTCGGTTTTCTCAAACTGCCAGAAAATTGATCGGTGAAAGTGCCTTTTTCGCGCGCTGCTACGTGAAATCTCAGCCTGAAAGCCACTGCGAAGATTCAGGACTTCAATCTCCGACGCGTACTTTTTTGCTGTAGAAACCAAGGCCGACTGTTTTCAACAGAATCGGTCGAAAGCAGCCAGCCACGAAGGGCTGTAATCGACTTTGCGGGACATCCATTTTTGCGAAAATTAGCAATAAGATGAGCGAATACTCAATCAGCCTGAACACAGGAGTGGCCATCCGTAATTTGCACGCCATATTTGTTCGCCGAGTTTCAAGGTTATCTCCTTGTGTGCCGGAGAGTGGCTCGGAAGTGTATTTTCTATATAGTGAAATTTCCACTGATAGCCAAACAACGTATTGTACTTAGCTAGGGCTAGTCCAGCAGTCCCGTGATGCCCGAAGGTGTGCTCCCTAGCCCTGTTCAGAATGTTATTTGCCATTCCAGAGTAGACAGGCCGAAGACCTTCATTATATATAATTTTGCTATCTTGCCCTAGCGCTGACTCTAAAGCTTTGGCTCTCGCCTTAATGTCGTAGTTCCTGCATTTCTTTATCACGCCTGCATCATTGGTGTACTCGGATGGAGGCGAAGGCAATGCGGTCAGTACATTTAGTGGCGCATCCGTTTCTACGAAGTACCAGCCGGATTTATTGGGGAGCCCGTGGTGCCATTTATCGTTGTCGAAATTGATCGACCTGACCGTGAACGTGGTCTCCAACAGCTTTTTAAGTGAGTTCATGTTCAACCTGAGCGGGGCTGGCAGATAAAGGTTCTTGGGGGCACATGCGTCACCGCGAGGGGGTGATTTTTTGTGGATGACCATCCCACGCCGTTATGCAAATCCCTTTGCGTGCCCTCTTAGGCAGCCAGTGAGGGTAGCGCGGTGTGCTGAAGAAAAACAACTGGGAGTGCGGTCGTTAGTTTCGGCCTTGAGGGGAAAGCCCAGCGTCTGTTTCTAGCCGAAAATAGCCAGTGAGCCTCTCGATAACGTATGGTGGCTCATTGCTATACCAGGTCCCGAGCATCGGTTACTAACGTTCGGTCTGGCATGAAGGTTCGCATTATCAGGAGGGACATGACCGTGGAGCAGCTGAGCAAGCCTGAGCTCAAGGAACTGGTGCATAGGGTCATCGTTGCCCAAGGAAACTCTTTCATTAAAGAGTTGCTAAGGAGCAGCGGCACCAAGATCGGAGTGACGAAGGAAGATTTCGCAACCAATCTCGATGCGGCCATTGATGCAGACGTCATCACCCAGGAGACGCTAGAAACATGGCTCGCGGAAGTGGAGGGCTGGGGCGACCAGCATCTTTACTTATTCGAACCGCCGGAAGTTGACGCTGCTGCGCTTGCCGACGGCATTGCTGGCAGTCCGCACGCCGGCTTCCTCGGCTCGAGCGTTAGTCTCGATTTTCCCGATGGGCTCCAGCTCAAACACATTAGCCTGGGGGAGGGTGGCCTATCGATGGTCTGGCATCAGAGCAAGGAAGGCTGGAATCGCTGGAAGCCGAAGGATTTCGTCGTAGAGGAGGAGCTGGAACGTTATCGTTTCGATGCCTATCGCCAACGCTTCGATCGCAGCGTCGTTCGATTCGAATGGCGCCTCGGCGATCGTTATTGCGCGATCTTGATCCATCGCAACCCAGATATCGATCATGACGCTGTCTTGGTGGACATCCACGCAGCTTTGGTTGCAATCGGTTGCCCCGACGTCCCCTTCGTTCGCATACAGCTCACCCAAGCAGTGAAGGTAGCGGCCACGAAAGATCGGATTGTGCATTCAACACGCTTCGGGCTTGACAACGGCTATGTTGAGATGGCGTCCACTTTGCCTGAAGGTGGAATTGAATCCGTGGAGGCAGTTCGCGTTGTACTCCAGGCAGTGGATACAAGCCAGTTCGATCGGGCGCAGGGCATGCTTCATTTTGCAGCAGAGGAGCATGGGATGAGTCGGCGTATTGCCGTCCAAGTCTACGGCAGCGAGGCAAGACTTCGGATCTGGGCGCAATGCAAGCGCGAGGACGTTTTTAAAATCGTTGAACTTCTCTGGGACTACAATAACGAGCCATGAGCACTTCAGAATCGCAGGAAAGCCGCTGGAAGGCGGAAATTACTCGGCGTCTAGAGCAGGGTGATGACCTGGAGTTCTCGATAGCGCAGTTTGCGCAGGCGGTCGGTGTCCTGGCGAGCGACCAAGCGCTGATAGCCTTCTTAGACGGTCTCGTAACATCAACTACGGCCAGGAAGATTGAGGCCTATCGTTGCCCGGTGACCCTGTGCAGCAAAGTGCTTCCCGCCGGCACGATTACGAGCTGCCCTTATTGCCACACAGATTATCAGCAGGAAGGCGAAGAGATCGTCGTCGAGTATTTCTACCGGCTCGAGGGAGAAACCAGTCGCGAGATAAGATGGGTAATTGTCATCCATGGCATGAACAGCCGCGCCCCATGGCAGGAGGAGTTTAGCTGGCAGATCGCCAATCGACTTCGCTACTCGGCTCCTGTGCTCATATACAAATATGGCTGGGCGACGGTCGACGTACTGGTAAGCCCGTTCCATCGAAGGCTAGCAAGGCAGCTAGGCGAGAGAATTAGGATTGCGATCGAGCAGGCGACGGAAAGTCAGCGTCCTCCGAGGCCCGACATCATCGCGCACAGCTTCGGCACTCGTCTCTTCTCGCTCATCTTGGAGGATTCGAGTTTCGATGACCTGAAGTTCGGCCGCATCATCACTGCGGGCAGTGTCGTACGCCCAGATTTTGATTGGGGGCGCCAGATTGCCGCAGGTAGGGTGGAAGCTGTCTTAAATCACGTCGGAGCGAAGGACAAGGCCGTGCCGTTGGCGCAATACACCATTCCGGGTGCGGGCCCTGGCGGAACGGTAGGCTATGCTGCAAAGACTGTTCTTAACGTTCGTAATGCCGATTTCGGCCACTCGGACTTCTTTGTGCCTGAAAATCTGCGTGTGCTGATTTCAAATGATGGTTTGTGGCATAGCTTCCTAACCCATCCACTGGCGCGTTTCCGTCCCGATGGGGTCTTTGAGCTCGATCGTGGTTGGAAACCTGCATCACTTCTGCTGCGTGTCTTAGCGCGAACACTGGGGTACACGATCTTCTGCTTTGTAGGCCCATTCACATGGCTACGCCGCAAGCTTGATCCCTAGACTCAATGTCGTTTCGCCGAGAGGAATGCTCTCGACCCAATATAGGTAGTCCGTTCCACCTTCACCGATACTGATCAAGGCTGACAGTTAGCTGTCAGCGAAGGCGGAACATGCACCCGCAGACTACGAATAAATCGACCCAAACGCATGATGCTTGCCACTTTAGTTTCAAGTCCACAGGTGCGCTTGCGCGAGCGTCTGTATGCCCAAGCTTCCGGAATAGCTCAGCAACTAGCTGCTCAAACTGAAAGCCATGGAAAGGGGGTTGGTGCATGGGAAACTCCGGATTGCAAGTGCTGGACAAAATTGAGGGAACCCGGAGGCTCAAAACAGATCGTACCTGCGTTTCGTGTTGCTGGACCAGCCAACCACGCTGGCCACCTAAGGTATCCGTCCGGCCAAGTCATCTAGCCCGCTCAACAAAGCCAAGACATGGTGTGCACTTAAATTTGAGTGGACACCAGTTCTAGCCTTTTAAGCGGGTATTGCATGCAGCCACCACGTCGTTCTTACTCCAAATCCTTCAAGATTCAGGTCATTCAAGAGTGCGCCCAGCCCGGCGCTTCGATTGCAAGCGTCGCACTCAGCCACAGCATCAACGCAAACCTCGTCCATAAGTGGATTCGGCTGCAATCGCAGACCAGTGTTGCCGTGCAACCAGCTTTCATTCCGCTGGCATTACAGTCGCCCGCGTCACGATCAGAGATCACTCCAGCCACCATTTGTCTCGAAATTCCACACCCGCGTGGCACCGTTAAAGTTAACTGGCCGACCGAAAGTGCTGCTGCCTGCGCGAGTTTTCTTCGAGACCTGTTGCGATGATCCGCATCGACTCCATCTGGCTCGCTACCGAGCCCATGGACATGCGTGCCGGTACCGAAACCGCATTGGCGCGCGTTGTGGCAGTGTTCGGTGCGGCGCAGCCGCACTGTGCTTATCTGTTCGCCAATCGTCGCGCCACACGCATCAAGGTGTTGGTGCACGATGGTCTGGGAATCTGGCTGGCGGCCCGCCGTTTGCACCAAGGCAAGTTCTTCTGGCCGGGCTCTCGACACGGTACTCAGGTGGAATTAGGCGCAGAGCAGTTGCAGGCTTTGGTGCTGGGTTTGCCTTGGCAAAGAGTCGGGCCAGGTGGCGCGATTTCCATCCTGTAACGCCCGCCACAGCCAGTCGGGCCGTGCAATTGTCCGATGGATCTATCGTCGACTTTGACCTGTTCTGGCAAAATCGGCGGCATGACTTCGCCCCCCAATCTCGACCAACTAAACTCTGAACAACTGCGTGCTTTGGCGGCGCAGTTGCTGTCGCAGGTCGACATAATGGGCAGAAAGATCCACCGTGACCAAGCGGTGATCGAGAAACTGACCCACGAGATTGCACAGCTCAAGCGTTTCAAGTTTGCCAAACGCAGCGAGCAGTTAAATCCGCAGCAGACCAGCTTGCTGGACGATCTGATCGATACCGATATCGCTGCGATCGAGGCTGAGCTTCAGACACTGCAAACACCTTCAGTTCCTACCGAGACAAAGCAAAAGCCTAAGCGCACGGCATTGCCGCCGGAGTTCCCGCGCACCCTGATCCACCACGAACCGGACAATACTCAGTGCTCCTGCGGCTGCACCCTAAAGCGCATCGGTGAGGACGTCAGCGAGAAACTCGACTACACACCGGGCGTTTTCACTGTCGAGCGCCACATCCGTGGCAAGTGGGTCTGCGATGATTGTGAAACGCTGATTCAGGCACCGGTTCCGGCGCAAGTTATCGACAAGGGCATTCCGACCGCAGGGCTGCTGGCCCACGTCATGATCGCGAAGTTCGCCGATCATCTACCGCTCTATCGTCAGGAATCGATTTTTGGTCGAGCCGGTTTGGCCATCGCCCGCTCGACCCTGGCGCAATGGGTCGGTAACTGCGGCGTGCAATTGCAGCCGCTGGTCGATGCCTTGCGTGATGCTGTCCTTGAACATGGCGTGATCCACGCCGATGAAACACCGGTGCAGATGCTCACGCCAGGCGCTAAAAAGACTCACCGGGCCTATGTCTGGGCTTACGCCACCAGCCAGTTTTCAGACTTGGCGGCGGTCGTTTATGACTTCAGCCCCAGCCGTGCAGGAGAACACGCCCGCAACTTCCTGCAAGACTGGAAAGGCAAGTTGGTCTGCGACGATTTTGGCGGCTACAAGGCCAGTTTTGAACTTGGCGTGACCGAGATCGGCTGCATGGCCCATGCACGGCGCAAGTTTTTTCGAACTGCACGCCACGCACAAAAGCCAACTTGCCGAACAGGCCTTGCAATACATCCAGTTGCTGTACGAAATCGAGCGTGCAGTCCGCGACCTGGAACCGGATTTACGCCACCTGATACGGCAAGAAAAAGCCGTGCCGGTGATGGACGCACTGCATACCTGGATGATCGCCCAGCGTCTGCTTGTGCACGATGGCTCGGCTATCAGCAAAGCTCTGGATTACAGCCTGAAACGCTGGACGGCGTTGTCGCGCTACCTCGATGACGGGGCCGTACCCATAGACAACAACTGGTGCGAGAACCAAATCCGGCCTTGGGCTCTGGGCCGCAAAAACTGGCTGTTCGCAGGCTTACTGCGCAGCGGAAAACGTGCGGCGGCGATCATGAGTTTGATCCAGTCGGCAAGGCTAAACGGGCATGATCCGTATGCCTATCTGAAGGACGTCCTTACGCGCCTACCGACGCAACGGGCGAGTGAGATTTCCGAGTTGCTGCCGCATAAATGGCGACCCGTTTAGTTACGCAATACGGGATGCCCGGACGCATACCACCTAAGCAAGCTGCCAGCGCCATGGTTTCGCGCAGCAGCAGGGTCGGTTTTTTGCCGCTTCCTTGGGGGCTACGAGATCTCCCAATTTCGGGATCGCTACTATGGTGTGAGCGCGCTGATTGTTTCGACGCCAAACCATTTCACCAGTGTTGCCAGGGCTTCTGGAGATAGTTGTTGGGTGAAAAGCAAGGCAAGACGTGTCTTGGGCCTGGAGCAGGATACATAGAACAAGTTGCGGTTGCGCTCGAACATATCCGCTTTGGCAAGAGGGATTTCACCAGCGTTGGAGAGCGTCAGCATCTCGCCGAAGTTGTACTTGCTCCAGCCTCGGCCGATCACCACCAGCACGTTCTCAAACTGAGCGCCCTTGACACCGTGTTTCGTCTCGAAGGGTGAGTGACCGGCCAAGTATCGACGCAGAGCCACAATTTCCGAGTATGGGATGTCGCGCAGTTTTTCGAGTTCATCCAGTGCTCTTGGAAACTCCGCTTCTCCTGTTTTGTCGAAGGTGCGAAGTTCGTGTTCACGCTTTTCCACAGCATCAGGTAGGCGTGGTCTCTTCAGGATATGTAGATGATCTAAGACTTGGCCGATTGTGCCTGCCTCGCGCAGAGCTGAAAGCTGGCTCATGGCAGCGTCCCATGAGGTCTTGTCACTATGGCTTCGAATCTGTGGTGCTTCGCCTCCCAATGCTTCGAACATCAAGCCGAATTTTCGGGCCGCGAATGCATCGCATGCAGGTTCAAGCGCATCAACAAAAAAGGCGATGTGTGGATGTTCCTTCTTGGTGAACGCTTCGTTGTAGCGAAACGTAGCAGCAATACGTGAGTAGCCTTGCTCAGACGCTAGTAGCCGATGTGTCAGCATAAGAACCTTGGTATGTTCGGCGGACAGATCCCAGCCGGCTGCCACCAGTTTTGCTTTCACGTTTTCCATGGCGATCTTGCCGGTGTCTGTCGGAAGATCCCCTCCCCAGTGGGCGCCTTTCTGGCGGTGTCCTGTCCAGGTATTGGTATGAAAGACACGCACTTGGCCGACGGCATCTGGATCTTTTACAAACTGGCGAAGTTCGGGGCGCATGCGGTTGAGGCAGTCGACCACGTTCTTGACTGATCTGAAGTTGGCTTCTACCCCGATTTCCACTAGGTCGGGATGTTCAAGTTTGCCACAACCACCGTCATAGATTTTTTGCCAATGGTCGCCAAAAAAACCAAATTGTGGTGATCCTGGTTGGCCAAGAAATCTGGATTTTATCGCCTCGACCCAGTCCCTGTCAGTGTCCTGATACTCGTCAACCAGAATGATCGGAAAGCGGTCCGTAACCATCTGACGAAACTTTGCGTGCTCCATCAGTGCGATCGTGAGGGGGAGCACGTCATCGTGGTGGAGCAGGGCGCGATCCTCCCGAAGCGAGCGATGTCCAAGGCTATACTCGATTGATCGGCTGCCTAGAGAGCCTCCTGCTTCGTCGATCTTCTCTTTCCACGCAGGCAGTCCTTCGACCAAGGTTCGAAGCGGCTTCTGAAACCCGCTGATCAGTGACCAGCAGAAGGCATGATTTGTCTCGCAGAAGATAAGCGGGCTTCGATCTGTGCGAGAAGCAATTTCGTCTTTGGCCACGTTAGTAAAGGTAATGCAGGCGATCTGCTGGCTGCGCTTGGGTAGGTCTACCTTGTCACGTTCTATAAGTAGCTGTAGTGCCTTGATCAAGGAGTAGGTTTTTCCTGCGCCCGCACCGGCTTCAAGTCGAAAACTCTTTCCTTCTTTAAGGCAGGCGTACATAGCCTCCAGAGCTCGTTGGCTGGCTGCTTCAGCGGGTGATTGGATATCAGACATCCATCTTCTCCTCGGCAAGCTCGTCCGATGCAGCTACCTCAATGGCAAGTGCTAAAGCCGGGTCTGGCAGATCTATGGCACCATTCGCCAGCCAGCGCACACCCTCAAGAATGTACTTTGGCGCCTTCCACTCTTGGTCGGTGATCGCGTATTTCAGTGCAAACTCTGACTTCTTCTGCTTATTCGCGGTGGCTCGAGCGGCCAACTCACGTTCGTTTGCGGGCTCTTCCGCAAGTCCGAACAGCGTTGGATTGGCGAGGATGAATGCATCTTCGAATGTGCGACCGCACGGTCCGCCTGTTTCCTCTGGACACTGAAACGCGATGCGATTCCCTTTGTTGATCTTCTGCGCCTCATTCTTGGAAAGAAGGCCGGCCAACGCAAAGGGGGCGTCCTCTGAGAACCAAGCTTTCAAGCATGCGTTGCTGGAGTGTGTTCCTTTGTGGACCGCACACGCCTCTCCGCCAGGCTTCTCTACTGAATCAAGGTCAGTGATGACGAGGGAGCGGAGCTCTAGAAACTGGAGCAAGTCAAAGAATAGGTGGGCGTAAGCGCCGCCCACCTCCATGACTGTTACGTACTGGCTGGAGAGCTTCGGGGCGCCGGGTTCGGACGCCTCCAGCTTGCTGATAATGACGGGAAGCAGTAACCGCTCGCTGAGGCCCTCGACTAAGACAGCTTTGTCTGCAAAGAACAAATCGCAGCGCGTCAGTGTCATGTACTGATGCAGAAACTTTTTATCTGGTTCAGAGGTTGCGTCCAGGCCTTTGCGCAGATCCTTGATCTTGGTTTGCCGAGCGCCCGTTGGAGTTCCCGAGCTGCTCGCACCAAGGAAGTATCGAATGCTCTCGAAACCGGCTGCGTTGGCGATGTGCGATGAATGGGTGGAGACAATGAACTGTACCGGCCATGGAGTCTTGTCGTCGGTGCTGGCAACAAGCTGTTGAGCGATCTTTCCCAACTGCCGGATAAAGACTTCCTGCATTTGAGGATGTAGGTGAGCCTCGGGCTCTTCGATGAAGATCAGGTGGACGCCAGGCTGCTTGGCCTCTGCACGGAAGGCTTTATAAAAACCGGCTAGCTGCAGCAGGATGAAGATGAGGTTGCGCGATCCTAGGCCGTTGTACGATTCGGGTAGCGTGACGCCACCATAGCCGGGGTAACGAACCTTGGTGAAGTTCGATAGCAGCTTCCCGACATCCAATGTAGTTTCGGTATGCAGTTCTTGCTGGCCGATTCCTGGGTAGCCAAAGATATGAAGTGCTGGAACCAGACTCTGGAGTTGGCGGCTGAATTGGTCGTCTACTTGGCTCTGAATGTCTTGTACTGTGCCTTTCAGGGCGTCGGCGATGAGCCTATCGGCTGAATCTGCCGAGGATGAGGATGCGGTCGCGAACAATCCTTCGACGGTCTTTGCCAGTACGTCGGATTCGCGCGAGGTCACATCGTCCAGGCCGCGCTGGGCATTGATGAACCCCGTTTTGACAAGTCCGCGCAATGCAGCTGGGTTCAACTGGCGACGATTGTCTGGATCGTTGGGGTCTTCTGCCCAGATTCTGGTGCTGAAATGTGTTGGAATACGCTCGCGCAAGGAGCGAAAGAAGGCGGTTCGCGTTTCTTCGTTTAGAGGGGCTACGGGTTGCTCCTCGAACAGCTCCGCTACTTTGCCATCGTCCAGTTCATACCGGATGACCACAAGGGCCTCGGTGCAAGTTGGGTCAAGATCGATTACGAAGGGGGAGAGTGGTCCGAGTCTAGGCTGGGCAGGGTCGTACTGAAACTTCAAGCGAAGCTCGATGGCGGGAATTAGGGCGCGAACCTCATCATCAGGGGCATCGTCCTTGTGAGCTTGCAGTGCCTCGCAAAAGTTGTCGTAGCATGTGCTGGAAAAGTCTTCGAGCTGAAATTTGGCAGTGCCTTCCGCTAGAAGACGGCGTATCACTTCAGATAGTGACGTTTTTCCGCTGTTGTTTCGCCCGACAACGACTGTTGTCTCATCTTCCAAAGCCATTTCGACGTCGGCCAGTAGGCGAAAGTTCTTGATCTGCACCTGATGAATTCGCACCCGATTCTCCCTGATAGGTGGCTGAAGTTAGTCTTGTAGACTGCTGATCACATACTCTCACAGTTTCTAGGGAGCATCCCATTCAGAGGGTGGTGGGCAATGTGTTAGATGCTCACCAGGCCGTTTCCCGCTCCATGCATTCACCCAGCACCTGCGGAAGACTCGCAAATTCTCAAAGGGGTAAAAGAAGCGTTTGGCCTTCCTGCTCAAACAGCATTGGGCTTATCCGCGAGGCTAGCTCGATCCATCCTGCTCGCTCTGCGCTCTTGACCATAGAACGATGCTGGTCAGACTTGGCTGGTTCGCCGATTTTCCCCCATTGCGATGCGTCCATGGACCACGGTTTGAGGTGACGTTCGGCTGCCGCTGCAAACTGTGCCACCCGTGCAGCAATCCGGAAGCCGCCCTCGTCGTGGTCGCCCCAGTGGTAAACGCTAGCATCAGTCGGGAGCGACGAAAGTATATGGGAATAGGCTCTGCCCCAACTGGGCGAAGGCATGCCTGCGGTGTAGATGACAATTCCTTGCCGTGTATCGCCAAGTGCGCGGGCGGCCTGGTGGAAGGTGGTCAGGTTTTCGATCGATAGCAGCCACGCTGGAGTACCTGAATAACCATGTACTGCTGTGTTTGCCACTCCCACGAACGGACGGACGATCGGGCAATCAATACCATCGGCGAGTCTGAGCGCTCCGATGCCTGAGACCAGAAACGGCTGCGGCTCTTTGGAAAGCCCGATAGCGCCGAAGACTTCACTCCAGTGCCTTGCCGGCGCATTCAGCGCTTCGGACGTGAGCAGGTCCAGATGCTTGCATAGCGCTTCAATACGCTTGGAGTCACGGAACAGCTGGACGCTGAGCTGGCGTACGACGCGGTCCTCACTCGCGACGGCCATGGCGTCGAGAACGCGCAAGGCGTCAGCAAAGTCTGCAGCGGAGTTTGGCCCGAGTGATCGCACCTGTTTAAGGCGCCTCCAACAATCGAGCAACTCTTCCACCCGACCGCTCATGCTCCATGGTGCAAGGACGTTCCCCGCTTGAGCAACGGACGCATTTACGGTGGAGCGGCCCAGGTACGCCGCCAGCCTGTCGAGGTCCTTCAGCACGACTGCATCAAGGGGCCGGTCATCTCCACCCTGTCGGGCTCATTCGAGCTTGATCGCGCCCGCTGACGAGGCCGCTTGCATGTAAACGTGCATCCGGTCACGCTCGTCCAGGCTCTGTTGCCAGTAAGGCGAGAGAGAGGACTTGAATGACTCGCGAAGGACTCGGGTATTTCCGCTAAGCCGGGAACGCTCGCCCCGCAAGAGGAGTCGATCAAGTGCAGAGTCAGCCAGTGACATTGTCGGCCTCGGCAAGACGATCAATTTCCTGCTGTAGCAGGTTGGGGTTGACGAAGAAATTGTCGCTCTGTAGCAGGTCACGGGCGCCGTCGAGCACTACATTCTTCTTGAACTGCACGTTCCGCGATCCGAAACGGGACATGTCGTAATAGATGCTCAGGAACGACGACAACTTGGCCTGGTCGGATTCGGGCCCTGCCATGATTAGTTGCAGGCCCAGCGCATTGAGATATTGGACCGTGGCTCGGACGTTTTGCGGATCCATCTTCTCGAATGCCTCATCCAACAACATGATCCCGCCGCCCGCCGTACTTCCCTTGGACTTGCCGTAGGCGGCTGCGAGCGCAGCCCCGAAAATAAGGTAGACCGGAGTCCGATGCTCGCCGCCAGATGCCGGCCCGAAGCGCTTACTGAGCCATCCGACCGAGGTGCCATCTTGGAAGACCTCAATGTCGTAGCTGAAGAATCGGCGGTGGTCATTGAGTGGGCTGGTTTCGTGCAAGAGTGGTGAACTACTGTCTCCTTCTACCAGCATGCGGAACTCTTCCGGGATATCTCCAGGTCCGCCGAAGAGGTCGTCTTCTGAGCTCCCCTGTGTTCGCACTCGGCGAAGGAAGTCGTAAAGGCTCCGGTGTTCGTCAACCACCTTGTGCTTGAACTCATATCGTTCGTTGTTCGAGAAAGCTGGTGCCGACTTCAGTACTGATGTGAGACCGTCAATCTGTTCTTGAATGCGGTCGAACCCTGTGAGCAGTGTCTGTGCTACGTCCGTGCGGAACACCTTCACTGCCGCCTGGTAAGCCTCTTCGGCTTTTTCCTCCTGCTCGGCCAACTCCAAGTCCTGCAGTCGCTGCCGTTCGGCCAAGATGAATTCGAATGCGCGCAACCAGTCGCCACTGCTGACGTCGATGTTTTGAAGGTTGTAATCCCGAGTGTAGTTAGCAAACAGATACCATGCCTCACGGTCCGCGTTATCGGCTGCCGAGCGCGCCTGCTGGAGTGCACGGTCCAGACTGGACAACTTCTGGGCCCAATTCTCCCTGTGGCGTTCGTCCAGTCTGGCGCGGTGGCGCTCCACTTCGTTCGCGTTGTAGAGTGTGTTCTGACGACATTCTCGCTCCCGTAGCGATTCGACTTCTAGTTGCTGTTGCAGACCCGCCACTTGGGTGTTTGTATGCGTCAGCTTCTCGCCGAGACGGGTAACCTCCCTAGTCCACTGCAATTCCTTTTCTCGGGCGTTGACCGCGTTGCTGTCAGCCGCTGCTTTCCTCGCCTGCAATCCGGCCAGGGAATCAGTCTGTGTGCTTTCGAGCGCAGACCTCAGATTCGCGGCCGCGCCAGCCGTTTGGGCTACGACCAAAAACTGGCTCTCGAGGGTGCCCTGCAGCACCGCTGCGTCCGCGAACGGCGCCAGCTTTTGCTGACCAGCCAACAGCCGGCCTACGGCAGCAGTCGTTATTCTTAGTCGCTCTTCTACCACCTGGAGATCCTGTTCGGCCCGCTGGCGCATCGCGCCACTATCAGTGCGGCCGAGCCGTAGCTCGCCTGCACCCGGGAGGCGCCGGCGTTCTATGCCGCCGCCCGAACTGGCCATGCCTTCCTTGGAAATCGCCTTGGCGCCAGCACGAAGCTGCTCATTCGATTCGGCCAGCACCGTACGGCCAAGCTCGCCCTGCAGGTATTGCACTGCCTCTGTGCTCTTGCCCTGAATTAGCTCCGCCGCATATTGCTCATTGCCCATAGCACGCCATTCACGGGTACGGGACGGTAGGGCCAACTTTACGCCGTAAATGCCGCTGGCTGCCTTGCTGCGATAGATGGTAATTGCATCAAGCTCCTTCTCAGCAGGAACTAGCAAGGCCTCAATGTGCCGGCCCAGCCAGGACTCGATGGCGGGCTGCCAGCTGGGGTCCGAAACAGTTACCAAGTCGCAAACGGGAGTAACGTCGATACCCGCATCGGAGAGCACACCCATCAATTGCATCGTGGACTGATGTAGAGACGTAAGTCCGCGACTGGCACGTTCACGGGCGATCATCGCCTCGCGGCGTTTTTCAGTCGCCAGCTTATGCTCTGCTTCGGCCTCCGCTACCGCGCGGCGTACCACATCGTAGGCCTGAGCCATGGAGCGAAGGGTAACCTGAATCGCAACTGCTGGAGGGACCCTGCCGTCATCGCGTATATGCTCCAGGTCTTGCACCTGCGCAGCCGCCTCTTCGAATGCGCCACGGTGGGCTTCCATGCCTGGCAAGTCGGTGGCTGCACTCAGCGCGGCCAACATAGCGAGGAACTGCAATCGAAGTTGAGCTTGCCTCTGTTCAAGCGTTGATTCCAGTTGCTTCAGATTCTCGGCATGGCCAGCTTGTTTGCGAAAATCGGGATCGCGGTTGAGCTCGGCAATCACCCGGTCTCGTGCCTCGATAGCCAGCGTTGATTCGGCCTCGGAGCGAACCAACTCCAGCTTCGCCCGCTCAATCTCTTCAGTCAGTTTCTCTATTTCCGCCTCGGCAGAGTCCAACGTTTCGCCTAGCCGTTCGGTGGAGTAAGTGTGCTTGAGTACTGCCAGATTTGCGTCGGAGGTGCGCTCGCGCTTGACTACCCCGTACTTGTCGGCAACCTCGGTTGCACGATCGATTCGCTCCTTAAGTCTCGTGATGAGATCGCGTAGGTCACGGACCTCGTCCAGGCGGGCCCGAAACTCTTTTACCCCCGTAGGCATAGGCTCAATCAGGTGTTGCCGCAGTGTCTCGCTCAGATCGGTGATGTCCTCATTGAGCTTGAGTGAGCGCGCAAAGGCGGCACGAAGAGACTGCGAATTCGGTTTGTCGCCGGGCCCCGCCAAGTGATCGATTAGAAGGCGTCGGACGAAGTCGTCGCGGTTCTGGGTGAACACCGGCACGGTCTTCGCTTCGAGCCGACAAAGATCGGTCGCCATGTGTTGAAAAGCACGCCACGGCATTACCGTCTCACGCTGACCTTCAGTTTGCAGGTGGTGCTTCGCAGTCATTGCGACGCCGGGCAGGATATAGAGGCCGTTAACCTCTGCCTTCGGATCGTCAATGTGAGCACTGAGGGAAACCCCCGCAGTGAAGGGGACTCCGGTCTTGGCATCGCGAAACACTAGGTCCACGTACGTGTTTGCGGACGTTCGGGCGTAGGAACTACCGCCTGGAATGTAAGACCCGAGACAGTAGTCCCGCAGCGTACGGGAGCGCTTCTTGCCTTCGCTGGCCGCATTGAAGTGCGTGCGGTTGCCGTCGGCCGCAAGCATGACCACTTGGATCGCATCCAGTAGGGCGGACTTGCCGGTACCGTTTGGGCCCAGAAAGGCGGTGTTGATGCCGGTCTCCAGGTCCTTTGCCTCGTAAAGGAAAAACTGGACCAGGGCGATGTTCTCAAGCAACTTCAATGTCGTTCTCCCCATCCAGTTCTGGCGCATGCGCGGCCAACTGATGCAATGCGCTTTCCCCCAACACGTCAGCGATTCCAGGACGAATCGCAATCTTGAAGGGCTGTCCGTCCTCGGAGTCCAGTACTCGCACCAGTCCATAGCGTCTTAGGGCAACGGCCAGTTCGCGCAGATCACCCCGCTCGGGAAGCTCCCGACCGAGCCACTCCTTGTAGGCGCGTTCCAGTTCTTCGAGGGAGATATAGGCCTCGCCGTCAGTGATCTCCGCTGACTGCATCCGGTCGTCGTAGAGGCGACGTAGCACCAGCGCCAGACGGGTTTCGCTAAGGCGCATTTTCTCGGCAACCTGGTGGGTTGGAATAGCGGCTACATAGGAATGGTGATGATTGTGTATCAGGCTCATGCCCAACTTGGACAAGACATCTCGGTATGCCGTGAAATGCTTGACTATCAAGTGATACGACACACGGCTAAAACGGTCGCTGGCATATAGCACTTGCTCCACGATTAGCCGATAGGCCGCTTTCTCGAAGTCGGCGACCACATACTCACCTTGCGTCTGTTCTGACAATCGCTCCCAGCTGACCATCACTTCCTCCCCACTCGAATCACGAACTGTTGATGCTCCATGTATTCATTCCTCGTATTGGTTTCGGGCACGAATGCGACGTGCATACCCGGAACCATCTGCAGGTGGGGATCTGACTTGCGTTTGCCCTGAGGACAACCGTCGCGTGAGGCAATCAGCAGCAGTCGCTGATAGCAGCAGAGATCAAGGATCGAATCGATATTCAACTCATCCGAGCGGATTGCGCTTTGGTCGCCTAAATGCCGCGCCACGTATTGGGCCAGTTTCAAGGGCGTGACGTTGCGATCAGCGTTCATCCGCTGCCGGAGTGCTTCCTTGGCGAGCTCCTCGATGGTCGGGACGATCTCTGCGACCGTGGTCGATACGTGCTCTCGCAGCGGTGTGCGGGGCTTGGCTAAACCAAACTCGGACGCGTGATAGATCCCTGCGATGCCAGGTAATGCAATATGGCCTTCCTCCAATACCTTCGCGGCACTGATGGCCTGGTCGATCAGCTTGTCGAAGTTGCCCGGTGATCGTAGCTTGTACTCGAAGAATGCCATGGCGCGCTGATGCGCCACGCGAATCTCTTCATCCAGCCGACGCAGGTGCTCCTCGACATCGCGTAATCGCAGAAGCAAACGGGTGTCCCGCTCGTACAAGGCCTCTGCTCGCAGGAGGTCACCATCTGCCTGCTTCTCGGCATACCACTTGATCAAGGATTGGCGCAGATTGGCATCGTGCTGGAACTGGAGTGTCAGGCTGACGATGTCCGATCGGTACTGCAGTGGATGGTTATTGGTGCGGAAGTCGCTGTAATCCGCAATGAAAACTTTCTCGATGTATTCCTCAAAGAAGCCTCGAACGAACTCACTAGCCGTGGTCTTGGTCACGAGTACGTCCATCAAGTCCTGAACGCGGCAGCTGGTGTTGATGATGTGCGCCATGCACTGCTTGGCCTGCCGGGCAGCCTCGGGATAGAGTTCGGGAGCCTTTCCGGCAGAGACCTCGCGTAAGTTGAGGAAGATTGATCGAACCTTGCCACCAAGGAACTCGGGCTTGTGGTGAGCAAATTCGGTCAGAACTGTGAAAAATTGGGCGACGACTGGCCGCACCGTGACGTGATCGATGACACCACGGCGACGTTGGCTGAGCCATCCGCTCTCGCAGAAAAAGTTGAAGATGCCGTGGGCGCGGATAGTGATAGGACTTTCCACGTCCTCCCATGGATCGTCCGCAACCAGGAAGGACTCAATGGCGCGAATTACTGTTGTTTTGGGAGCTTCTTCACCGGGAGAGCGTCCGCCATCCCCCCACATTTCTATCATTAGTCGGCATAGAAGATCCCAATAACGTAGATTGTTGGTCGCTGCTAAGGGCCGGAATAGGTCCTTGGGTAGACGCTCAAAAAGCGGTGGCGTGCTGGCTTCCATTTCCAATGCCCCGGTTTGATTTACTCGGATAACCGCAGCATAGGTCTATTGCTACATCTATGCTATGGCTCTAAATGTTCTCATTGGTTTCCGGATATGACCCGTCGCAACTCTGCTCCAAAGGAGCGCTTTGAAGCTATCGAGATTCTGCTCCTCTGGGAAGGGCGCGTTTCGCGCTCCCGACTGCTTGACCTGTTCAACATCCACGAGACGTTGGCCAGCCGGGACATTGCGGGGTTTCGGGCAGAGTATCCGGATGCTTGCGAGCCCGATAGTGGTAGCAAGAGCTATGTGGGTTCTTGGAGCCTACGTCCTACACTCACCCGTGGCACTTTCGATGAGTACCAGAGACTCATCGGAGCGATTGGAAGCCTGGATGCAGTATCCGCAGGTGTGGCGGTTGAGAGCATTCAGGTCGATGCCACATCGATCCGGCACCCGCTGTTCGCTCAGATTCACCGTGCAATGCGGCTAGGACGCTGCATCAGAGTGCTCTATCGCTCCATGAGTAATCCTGAAGCACATGAACGAGTAATTCGCCCGCACTCGCTTATTCAAACGGGACCGCGGTGGCACATCCGGGCGTACTGTTCGAAAGCCGAGGCATTCTGCGATCTAAATCTTGGCCGAATTTCGGCGGTAAGTGCATCTGAAGACGCCGTCCTCCCAGGGCTGGATCGAGACGTAGATTGGCACAGTATAGTTGCAGTGCGTCTGGTGCCACACAGGGATCTGTCGGCCGAGCAGGCCCGTATGGTCCGTGAGGAATACATGGGGGGGACTGCAGCAACGGTTTTTAACGTCCGCGCCCCTATCGCCAAGTATTTAATCCAATCCTTCCGAGCGGCCATCGATCCTGAGCGGGAGAGGGCTCCAGAACATCTGCTCATGGTCTACCAGCCCGAAGAGTTGCGTGCGGTGGCCGATATTCGTCGGTTGTGAGTTGACTGGTGAGCGGGGGAGGTAGGGACGTCTTTTCGGGGGACTCATACCCTGTTGATCCTGTGAAAATGACACTGCCAGCTTGATGATCGTTCGTCCATTGTCTATGGGTAGAATCCAATAGCCTTGCTTAGAATTAGCCCTTTTTCGCTCTTGAAACACCCCGAAAACAAGTCCAGAATTGAGTCTTTTCCTGCTTCGGCAAGAAAAGAAACCCTTTAGATTTCACGAGTCTCGTTTCCCGCTCCAAACATAGCGCTACAGAGTTCCACTGAATTCTGTCAGCGATCGAAACAAGGACCTTCGGGTCCTTTTTTCGTTCCGGCGGGAACCACTGAAATCCAGCACTATCCGGTGCGTTTAAGTCCAGGATTAAGTCCAGGATTCTGACGCGTACGGAATCGGTTTGTTGCTGGAGCAGTTAGCGTATCGAGATGAGCATCTGGCCCTGACTCTGTTCAGGAGCTCGCGATGGCACTCTCAGAAATGGCAGTTCGACACGCCCGAATCAGCGGTAATGACTACACCCTCGGTGACAGTGATGGTCTCGCACTCAATGTTTCGGCTAGCGGTGGAAAGGTCTGGCTTTTCCGATACTACTGGACGGGCAAGCAGAAGCGCATGTCCTTAGGTTGTTACCCGCAAATCAGCCTCAAAGAAGCGCGTACCCGTCGTGATGAAGCGCGTGCCTTGGTTGCCCAGGGCATCAATCCCTATGAGCACCGTAAACAGCAACGCCGTGCTGTTCGTAGCGCGGCAGAGCATACCTTCGAAGCGGTGTTCAATCAGTGGGTCGAATTCCGCAGTCTGAGCCTGAAGGAAGGCCGTCAGAGCACACTCTCGCAAATCTTAAGAACCTTCAGTAAAGATATCCTGCCATTCCTTGGTGGGCGGTCGATCTATGATATTAATCGCCACGATCTGCTGGATGTACTGAGTCGGGTCGAACAGCGCAAGGCATTAACAACTGCCGAAAAGTGTCGGTGCGGATTCCACGCGCATTTGGACACCCATTCCACGAACACCTGGACAGCGATTCCACGCTGACTTGGACACTCATTCCACGGCCACTTGGACACTGACTCCACGAGCACTTGGACAGTGATTTCTCACTGATCCGACCCACGCTCAGGCAGGCGGCAACGCAGGACTATTCACTACCATCGGCCTCTTTTATCGAAG
>LNAP01000137.1_pt2 | contig 126565 bp, 121 predicted proteins | sample 602601 | NCBI WGS metagenome assembly LNAP01 (sample SAMN02440304, study PRJNA202911) | soil metagenome | biome: Subtropical and temperate rainforests or woodlands; isolation source: soil samples (1 kg each in a 20% v/v slurry with milli Q water) were... ... | reverse complement strand
CGCCGAGTGAAGACGACGCGGCGCCCCAGCAAAGGCTTCAGCAGTGCCAGCCAGGTCATCATATTGGCGGTTTGCGCATGCAAAATATCGTAGCGGCGGCCATGACGAACGAGAAAGCCGCATAGTGCCGGCACGTTGGCCGGCTCATGCACTGTGAATCCCTGGGCTATGGCCTGGCGGGCAAGCTCGCCCCCGCGACGCGCCAGCAGCGATACGTCATGCCCGGCATCCCGGAACTGCCGCATGCTCAGCAAGGTTTGTCGCTCGCCGCCCCGCCAGCCGCGTTCGAAATTCATCTGCAGTATGCGCATGATGGTTTAGAGCTCCAGGTCCAGGGAAGGATTCAACTGCCGCCAGATATTGATAACCACCGCGATCAGGGCGCAGGTGATGGCGGCCGATACACCCAGCACGGCGCCTTGCGTCTGGCTGACATTGAAGGCGATGGCAACCAGGGCGGTGCCAAAGCTCTGGCCGAAGACGCGGGTGGTGGCCTGCATGCCGCCGGCCGCACCGCTGCGATGCCGTGGCGCGCCGGCCAACATCGCCCGATTGTTGGGTGTCTGGAAAAACCCGAAACCCACGCCGCCCATCAGCATCGCCGCCATCAACCATCCGAAGGCTGCGCCGGCCGGAAGCATGATGACCCAGAACAGTCCCGTCGCCATCCCCGCCGCGCCAATACCGCACAACACGGCAATGGAGCAGCGATTCGACAGGAGTCCCGCAACGGGCGCCATGACTGCAACGCCTATCGACCAGGCGCCCAGCAAGAGGCCGACATCGCCGAAGGAAAAAGCGAGCTCCTGGTGAAAATAGAAGGGCAGCGAGACAAACGCCGCCATCTGTGCGGCAAATGAAAATGCCGATGCACCGACGGCGTATGCAATAGGCGTAATGCGCAGCAAATCGATGGGAACGATGGGCGCAACCTGTCCGCGCGAACGCCGTACCAATATCCATCCGGCCAGGCCCGCCACGATCAGGCAAAGCGCGGCACGCGTGGGATTCTTGACAATCGCATCCAGTCCCACGATCGACAAGCCAAATACCGGCACACTCAGCGCACAGGCGATCCAGTCGAACCGACCCCGACTGCGTGGTACCTCGGGCAGGAAGCGGATGCAAAAATAAGCGGCGACGCCTATCGGGATATTGACGAGGAATATCCACTGCCATGATGCCAGTTGCAGGATGAATGCACCTACTGTGGGACCCAATACCGCCATCACCCCCACCGTCATGGCGTTGACACTGATGCCCGTTCCCAGTTTGTTGAGCGGATAGGTATTGCGCACCAAGCCGCCAAACATGCACATCAGCATGGCGGAACCCAATCCTTGCACAATGCGCGACAGTGTCAACGTCAGCAAAGAGTTAGACATGGCCGATGTGATCGACGAGAGCAGGAATATGGTCATGCCGATCGCGAACATGCGCCGGAAGCCGATGCGCTCGGCCACGGCCGATAGCGGCAATAAGGAGACCACCACCGTCAGGTTGTAGGCGATGACCACCCACACCACGGCGGCTGGATCGATTTCCAACTGATGGGCAATGGCCGGCAAGGCGACGTTGGCCATGCTGGAATCCAGCACCGTGATGGTGATGGCCAGCAACAAGCCGAGCGCGGCCCAATAGCGTTCAGGCGTGGGCAATCCGTCAGGCAGATTCGTGGGCCTCGGCCGAGGTGGAGCGTCAGGCACGGTCAGGACTTCTTGACGGGACGCACCCAACTCTTGATAGTCTGCTGCACCGATCGTGATATGGTCAACTGGTCCGGAGGCGCGTCTTTGGTCAAGGTCGTGCCGGCACCCAGCGTAGCGCCACGACCGACCCGTACCGGCGCCACCAGTTGAGTGTCCGATCCGATGAAGGCGTCGTCCTCGATGATGGTCTGCGACTTGTTCACGCCGTCGTAGTTGCAGGTAATGGTGCCAGCGCCTATGTTCACGCGTTGCCCTATTACGGCATCGCCGATATAGGCAAGGTGATTGGCTTTTGAACCTTTACCCAGCTGGCTTTTCTTGATTTCCACGAAATTGCCGACGTGGGCTTGCGTGCCGATATCGGCACCCGGCCGCAGGCGCGCGTATGGTCCTATGCGTGCCTCATCGGCAATCGTCGCTTCCTGGATATGGCTGAAGGCTTCGACATGCGTGCCCGCGCCGATGACGGCGTCTTTGATGACGCAATGCGGGCCGATGCGGACACCGTCGGCCAGCTTGACCACACCTTCAAAAACGCAACCGACGTCAATGGAGACATCGCGGCCGCAGTCCAGCGAACCGCGCAAATCGAAACGAGCGGGGTCGGCCAGCGTAACGCCCTTTTCCAGTAACCGGCGGGCTTGCTCGCCCTGCCAATCGCGTTCCAGTTGTGCCTGCTGGATACGGCTGTTCACGCCCAGCGTTTCCCAGCCCGCTGAAGGCTGCGCGGCATGCACCGGCAAACCGTCCTGCACAGAAAGCCCGACCACATCGGTAAGGTAGTACTCACCCTGGGCGTTATTGTTGTTGATGCGTGTAAGCCAGTTTTTGAGCCGGCCCGTGGGGGCAACCAGAATGCCAGTATTCACCTCGGCGATGGCGTGCTCGGCTGGCGTGGCATCTTTGTGCTCGACGATACGCAGCACTTCGCCGCTATCGTTTCGTACGATGCGGCCATAACCGGTGGGATCGGCCAATGTCTCGGTGAGCACCGCCATGCCTTGTCCCCTTGCCTCCAACAGCCGCTGGAAGGTCCCGGTCTGCACCAGAGGGACATCGCCATACAGCACCAGCGTGGCGTCCTGCGCGGCCGCTTGCCCTTCGAGCAAAAGGCCGGCCGCCTGCTGCACGGCATGCGCGGTGCCATGCTGAGGAACTTGCATGACGAAGTGCAGGTCCGCCTGATCGGCAAACGCCGCCTTGACGCGATCGGCGCCATGTCCTACCACGATGATGATACGGTCCGGCCCAAGCTGCCTAGCGTTGTCCAGGACATGGGCGAGCATGGGTTTGCCGGCCAGCGGGTGCAATACTTTTGGTAAATCGGACTGCATGCGTTTGCCCAGACCGGCGGCAAGAATAACAATATTGAGCATGAAATTACTTAAAAAATGAGTAAAGAATTATGGCTTTCGCGCGGCCGGCGCCCGCTTGCGCGTCGTTGCTTTCTTGGCCGCGGCTTTTCGCGGCGCCGGGGACTGGCTCGCGGTGGCACCTTGTGCCCTGGTTCTGCCCTTGCCCAAGGTCGAGTCGGCCGACACACTTGAAGCTGCCTGTTGCGCCGCAGTCTTCACCGCCTCGGCGCCCTGCAGGGTCGCGGTTGTAGCCGCCGCCAGCGTGTCGAATTGCTTTTGCACCATGTCCCACCATGCCTGGGCGGCGGCGGTCGTCCCGGCGGCATTGCTTTCGGCCGTGTCTTTGGACGGCTCGCTGTTGCCCTTGCCCGTGGCAGCGGCCGACGACGACCCGCTGCCTTGCGAGGCAGGCGCCACCATGCCCAGCGCCACTTCCAGTGGTGACGGTCCGTTCGGGGCGCTTGCTGCGGCGGTCGCCGATGTCATGAAGGACTTAAGGGTGGCAATGGTTGAACGCTGTACTTCAAGCCCCTGTATGGTGCTGGAGAGCATGGACAGGTTCAGACGCAGCCAGTTTTCCACAGCTCGCAAATCGCTGATGCGCCGCTCGAGGTCTTCGACTGAAATAGGCGCCGCCATTGCACCTGCATTCGCGCCGCCGGCGCTTGCCAGCCCTTGCCAGGCCTGGCGCATCATCTCCATGCTGGCGATAAGTGGGTTCTGGGCCATATCGCCGGTTTGGCCGAAACCGGGCAATACAAACGGATTGTTGTTTTGAGTGACCATGTCGCCTCCTTGAGCACAATCGTATGGGACCCTGGCTGCGTACCGTTATGTGCGCCGGACCAGGGCTCACGCTAGCTTAAACTGAACCCGGGCCGCCGTCTAATGGCCGTGGAGCCCAGCGCCCGGCGCTACCGGATAAGTCCTTCGCGCACCCGCTTGCGCAAACCTTCGAGAATGACCAGCTCGGCCTCCCGCGTAAACTCGCCCGACTCGACCATCGCCCACAATTCATCGATGTCGACTTGCCGGATCTCACTGACTTCGCCGTCCAGGTTTCTAGGCGTCACCGATTCATGCAGGATGCAGTCGCTGACAAGCACGTCCTCCACCTGATAGCCTTCCGGCAGGCGTCGGTGCATCCGCAGGATAATGCGCAAAGGAGACCTTTGCTCGATGTCGCTGGCGATCAGTCCGGCCTCTTCGTTGCTTTCCCGCAACAAAGAAACATCAAGGCTTTCTCCGGCGCCGGCCAGCCCGCCAACCAGCGTATCCCACATGCCGGGATCGGTCGATTTGCTTAAGGCGCGGCGTGCGATCCACAGCTTGCCCTCGGGCGTCCATGCGTTCAAATGCACCGCCCTGGTCAGCAGCCCCAGGGGGCGCACGGCAGCTCGTTCGATGACTGCCAGGCGGCGTCCTTCGCCGACGACATCCAGCAGCTCGTCCCTCCACGTGCGCAGACAACCCGCGTCCCTGAGCGCCACGGCCAATTCCGCCAATACCGTATTCAGGGATTTGCGTTGCCCGGCAGCGGCGGTGATGTGCACCGCCTCGTCTTCAACATGTATGCCGGGCAGGCCAACCAGGTGACGGGTCGCCTTGGCGGTAATCCAGCCCGCGACCTTTCCAGCGACCGTCAATGGTCGCGATCCGGTGGGTGGCAGGTGTTGAATTCGTTTTGCAAGTGTTTGATAACGCGCGTCTATGGCGAGCGTCAGTGCATGGGCGGGTGCATCTTTCATGCAATAATTGTAATAGATGCTGGGTTACTTACGCATGTTCGGGCGCGAGCCTGTTCAAGCCTTTGACGCTGAATCAGCCCATCGTCAGCGCTTGTTCGCTATAATTCCGCGGTCTATAGGTGATTCGAGCAGGTATTACCCAACGTACAACATTTTAAACCTGCCGTTCAATAATTATGTGTTCGTTCGGTGTTTTCCCGATCACTCCGTTTGATCAAAGTCAACATTCGTCCAGAACACGTCGTATTTCGAGGTCAGCATGAAGAAGTTGAGAGGGTTACTGGGCACTGGCGCATTGCTAACGGCATGCGCTGCCGGTGCGCAGGTCAAGGACATGCCGGGAGGCCCCAGGGTCAATCAGCTCAATCTGCACGAGGGAGTAACGCAGATCGCGCAGGACATCATGTGGATACACTGGATGATGCTTATCATCTGTGCGGTGATTTTCGTTGGCGTGTTCGGAGTAATGTTCTACTCCATCTTCATGCACCGCAAATCGCGCGGCGCCGTGCCTGCGAAGTTCCACGAGCACGTAGGTATTGAAATCGCCTGGACCGTCATCCCCTTCATCATCGTGATCGCCATGGCATTGCCTGCCACGCGCACGGTCGTGGCCATGAAAGACACCAGCAGCTCCGACCTTACCATCAAGGTTACGGGCTATCAGTGGAAATGGGGCTATGAATACCTCGACGGCCCTGCCCAGGGCGTCAAGTTCCTGGCTAACCTGGCGACGCCGCGCGAACAGATCGAAGGTACTGCTCCACGCACCGACCTGTACCTGATGGAAGTCGACAACCACGTTGTCGTTCCCGTCAACAAAAAGGTACGCATCGTCCTTACCGCCAACGACGTCATTCACTCTTGGATGATTCCGGAATTCGGCGTTAAGCAAGATGCGATGCCCGGATTCCTGCGCGACACCTGGTTCCGCGCCGAGAAAATCGGTACCTACCGTGGCCAGTGCGCTGAACTCTGTGGTAAAGATCACGCTTTCATGCCCATCGTCGTTGACGTCGTATCGCAAGCCGATTACGAAAAATGGTCAGCCGAAAAGAAGAAATCCATGGCTTCGGCGGCCGACGATCCGAACAAGGAATGGACCAAAGAAGAGCTCGTCGCTCGCGGTGAACAGGTTTACACTGCAAACTGTGTAGCCTGTCACCAGGCAACTGGAAAAGGCCTTCCGGGCACATTCCCTGCCCTCGACGGAAGCCAGCAAGTGCTCGGCCCCATGAAAGACCAAATCCTCACCGTGCTCAATGGACGTCCCGGCACTGCCATGGCGGCCTTCCGTGATCAGTTGAACGATGTCGAAATTGCCGCTGCGATCAGCTATTCCCGCAACGCGTGGGGCAATGCCGGTAAAGGTCAGGATCCCGTTGTTCAACCTGCCAACGTCAAGGCCTTGCGCTAAGTCGATAGCACGTTACAGACACATTCGAATGTTTTTACCGGATAGCCGTCATGCGGCGTCTGGTTGAGTAGGAAGGAGTTCCACCATGAGCAGCGTTACTGCCGATCACGTCCCAGCCAGTCACGGGCACGACGACCACGACCACCGGCCACACGGCTGGCGGCGCTGGCTATTTGCCACCAATCACAAAGACATCGGTACCATGTACCTGCTCTTTTCGTTCTGCATGCTGCTTGAAGGCGGCGTGCTGGCACTGTTGGTGCGCACAGAACTGTTCTCGCCCGGCCTGCAGTTCTTCCAGCCAGAACTCTTCAACCAATTCACCACCATGCACGGCCTGATCATGATTTTCGGCGCGATCATGCCGGCATTTGTGGGCTTTGCCAACTGGATGATCCCCCTGCAAATCGGCGCGTCCGATATGGCTTTCGCTCGCATGAACAACTTCAGCTTCTGGTTGTTGCCCATCGGCGCCATCCTGATGACCTCGTCGTTCTTCGTTCCAGGCGGCGCCAATGCCGCCGGCTGGACCATGTACGCGCCGCTCTCGCTGCAAATGGGTCCCGGCATGGACTTCACCATTTTCGCGGTCCACATCCTGGGTGCCTCCTCCATCATGGGCGCCATCAACATCGTGGTTACCGTCCTGAACATGCGCGCTCCCGGCATGACCCTGATGAAGATGCCTTTGTTCTGCTGGACCTGGCTCATCACTGCCTACCTGCTTATCGCAATCATGCCTGTGCTGGCCGCGGCAGTCACCATGTTGCTCACCGACCGCCACTTCGGCACCAGCTTCTTTAACGCCGCCGCCGGCGGTGATCCGGTCCTGTACCAGCACGTATTCTGGTTCTTCGGCCATCCCGAAGTCTACGTCATGATCCTGCCGGCCTTCGGCATCGTGTCCGCCGTGGTTCCTGCATTTGCCCGCAAGCAACTGTTCGGCTATGCCTCGATGGTATATGCCACCGCAGCCATTGCCATTCTCTCCTTCCTGGTATGGGCTCACCACATGTTCTCAACCGGCATGCCGGTTACCGGACAGCTGTACTTCATGTACGCAACCATGCTGATTTCCATTCCCACGGGCGTGAAAGTATTCAACTGGGTAGCCACCATGTGGCGCGGCTCCATGACGTTTGAAACGCCCATGCTATTCGCCATCGGCTTCATCTTTGTGTTCACCATCGGTGGCTTCACTGGCCTTATTCTGGCAGTTGCGCCTATCGATATTGCGGTCCATGATACCTACTACGTCATCGCCCACTTCCATTATGTGATGGTGGCCGGGTCGCTGTTCGGCATGTTCGCCGGCGCCTATTACTGGATGCCGAAGTGGACAGGCCGCATGTACAACGAGAAATTGGCCAAAACGCACTTCTGGTCCAGCATGATTTCGTTCAACATCACGTTCTTCCCCATGCACTTCCTGGGGCTGGCCGGAATGCCACGCCGTTATGCCGACTACTCGGCCCAATTCACCGATTTCAATCAAATCGCAACGATTGGCGCCTTCTGGTTCGGCCTGTCGCAACTGATATTCCTGTTCGTCATCCTGCGCTCGTATGCCGGGCACGGAAAACCCGCCCCGGCTAAGCCCTGGGAGGGCGCAACGGGTCTGGAATGGACCGTGCCTTCGCCCGCACCTTTCCATACCTTTGTTGTCCCCCCCGTTGTCAAGTAAGGTAAATCAATGACACCCGAACAACGCCGGAAGAACCGCCACACCGCCATCGTACTTGTCATCATTGTGCTGACGATCGTCGCGTGGACCTTCTGGCGCGGTGGGTCACTGGGTGGAGGCTAGCCCGGCATGACGCGAGATATCCACGAGCTTTCCCGGCGCAAGCTAAACTTTTTCCAGACACTGAAGGCCGTGGCCTGGGGCTTTTTTGGCGTACGCAAGGGCAAGGGTTATACCGAAGACATTTCCAAGCTCAACCCGGTGCATCTGATTCTGGCTGGCGTGCTGGCCGCCATCGTCTTCGTAGTGGCCTTGATCATGGCTGCCCGCTGGTTTATTTATTTTCAATTTAATAATTCGCATCAGGAGAACACCATGAGTGCAAGTCACTTGGCTCAGGGCAACGAGGCACCTTACTACTACGTGCCTGCCGATTCAGTACATCCCGTACGCGCAAGTTTCTGCTTGCTGCTGGCTCTGCTGGGTGCCGCCTTCTGGATCAATAGCTATGAAGTGGGCTTCTGGCTGTTCATCGTCGGTATTCTTGGCCTTTTCGTGGTGCTGTTTGGCTGGTTCGGCGACGCCATACGCGAATCCGAAGGCGGGATGAACAACGCCCGCGTCGATCATTCCTACCGCTGGAGCATGGCCTGGTTCATTTTCTCCGAAGTGATGTTCTTTGCCGCATTCTTTGGTTCGCTCTGGTACACCCGCGAAGTGACTACACCATGGCTCAGCAATATCGACCACCAAACATTGCTATGGCCTAACTTCTCCGGAACGTGGCCCAACCTGGGGCCTGCCGGCGTTGTACCGGCATTCAAGACCGTTGGTCCGTTCTGGCTGCCTACGATCAACACGGCTCTGCTGTTGACCTCCGGCCTGACACTGACCATTGCGCACCATGCACTGCGCGCCAGCCATCGCGGCAAAGCAATTTTCTGGGTCGCGCTTACGGTCATCCTGGGCTTCACTTTCGTAGGTGTCCAGAGCTATGAATACATGCACGCCTACCAGGACCTGAACCTGCGCTTTGATTCTGGCGCGTACGGCTCACTGTTCTACATGCTTACCGGTTTTCACGGCTTCCACGTCATATTGGGCGCCACGTTCCTGACGGTGATCCTGTTCCGTCTCATCAAAGGGCACTTCACCGCTTCGCATCACTTCGGGTTCGAAGGCGCTGCATGGTATTGGCACTTTGTTGACGTTGTATGGCTGGGCTTGTATCTGTTCGTGTATTGGTTCTAAACAGAAGCGATGCCCGAAAAAAAGGCTGGCATTGCCAGCCTTTTTTCTGGATGGCGGTTTATGTCAACCCGCGGATATGCCGGTACTCTGAATCCAGCCCATGTAATGGGCGAACAGCACGAATAGAAACAACGCTATCGACAACCCGATGCGTACGGTCAGGGCGTTCACGGTACGATTGGTCCCGCCCTTGTCGCGCATCAGATAGAACAGCGCGGACGCCAGACTTCCGACAATACCCAGGAACGCCAGGATTACTACAAAACGCATTACGCCCTCCGCTGAAAGTGGAATTATTGCAGACATGGCCCGTACACACACTGGTTTTCGCATTATTGCCGCATTAATCTTGCTGGGCATCATGGCGGTTGTGTTCGCATCGCTGGGCAATTGGCAGCTGGATCGGGCTGGCCAACGTGAAGCCATCAAGGCTGCCATACAAGCCGGCCGAAGCACAGCTGCATTGCATCTGGACGCCGGCACACCCGCCACGGAACTCGTGCCGTGGCGACCGGCAAGCGCCCAGGGAGTGTGGCTGCATCCACTCACTGTACTACTCGAGAACCGCAACTACCAGGGCCGGCCAGGTTACTGGGTAGCCACGCCACTGCTTGTTGATGAGGCAAGTAATTCCGCCATTCTGGTGCTGCGCGGCTGGATGGCCCGGCCCATGCGTCCCGGCGAAACCGTGCCGGTGATTCCTGCCCCAGCCGGCCCGCAAACCGTCAGCGGCCAGTTGTTGGAACGCGTACCTCGGCTTTTTGAGTTAATGTCTTTGTCTCAGGACGATGCCAGCCAGTTGCCATCCGCCTTGCCCGATACGACAACACCCGTGCCGAAAGTGCAGAACCTGGACATCGAAGCCTATGGCAAGGCAGCCGGACTGAACTTTCTGCCCACAGTGCTGGCCCAGTCCGCTGAATCCAGTGCGCTCGCCGCCGATGTGCAGTCGGGCACACCATTGCTGCAGGAATGGCCGGAGCCGTCACTGGATTCCGACAAGAACCGTGGCTATGCGTTGCAGTGGTTTGGCTTCGCCGCCATAGCTGCTGGCGCCTGGCTGGTTATTGTATGGCGCGTCTTGCGCCGAAAAATTAAGCCTCCGACCTTGTAAGGAAACATCGTGGTCAGCCCTACTCAAGTTCCACCCAAACAGCCCTCACGACTGCGGTCGAAGGCACCTTTGTTCGTGATTCTGGCACTCTGCCTGGCGCCGCTGGTTCTTGCCTTGCTGGCTTATTATGTGCCGGCCCTGGGACTGCGTCCGGCAGAATCCACCGCCTATGGCGAACTGATACAGCCGCAAAGGCCCATGCCTGAAGCCGCCGCATTGCCCCTGACCACCCTCGACGGCCAGCCCTTCGATCTGAACACTTTGCGCGGGAAATGGCTGCTGGTCAGCGCCGATGAGGGCGCCTGTCCCGAATCCTGTGTAGAAAAACTATTCATTCTTCGCAATTCGCACGCCAGCCAGGGCAAGAACGTTGAGCGCCTGGCACGCGTCTGGTTCCTGACAGACGGTGCCCCTGTTTCTGAGCAGATTAAGCAGGCCTATGTAGGCACCCATATGCTGCGTGCCGATCCTGAAAAGCTCGCCAATTACCTGGCTCCCCAGGCCAGTGCCGCCGAACGCGAGGCGGCGCTGAAGGCACCGATGTGGATCATAGATCCGCTGGGCAACCTCATGCTTGAGTTTCCCGCCGATGCCGATCCCGTTTCAGTCCGCGACGACATCCGGAAATTGATACGCAATTCACGCATAGGTTGATCAGGCATGCAGGAAAGAATTATCAAGCGCTACCGGAAACTGGTGTTTCTGACTTGGTTCCTGACGCTGGACCTGATCATGTTCGGCGCCTTTGTACGCCTTACCGATTCGGGACTGGGTTGTCCCGACTGGCCGGGCTGTTATGGAAAGATCACGCCTATCGGTGCCAGCGGCCATATCGAACAGGCGCTGCAAGCAATGCCGCATGGCGCGGTCAGTTTCTCCAAGGCCTGGATCGAGATGATCCACCGCTATGTCGGCTCCATACTGGGCATGATGATCATCGGCATCGTCTACATGGCCTGGCGCTATCGCGCTCAGTTGGGTCACACGCCGCGCCTGGCCATTGTGACGTTGATTGCCGTCTGCATACAGGGCGCATTCGGTGCCTGGACCGTCACGCATCAACTGATGCCTGTCGTCGTCACCAGCCACTTGCTGGGCGGCATGATCCTGCTGGCGCTCATGACCTGGTTGGCTGCCCGCGAAAAGCTCCATCAGCCGCTCACCTTGCAAGCACTGCGTTGGCGTCCCTGGATGGTGCTCGGGGTCATGCTGCTATTTATTCAGATAGCCCTGGGAGGCTGGGTCAGCACGAACTATGCGGCGCTGGCCTGCATGGATTTTCCGAAATGCCATGGGGTATGGGTTCCACCCATGGATTTTGAAGGAGGCTACTCGCTGATTCGCGGCCTGGGCCTGTTGCCCTCGGGCGAATTCATATCCCAGTCCGCCCTCACCGCCATACACTGGGTGCACCGCAATTTCGCGTTCATCGTGTTTGCCTACTTGGGTATACTCGCGGCAAAGATGCTGGCGGAGCCCGGCCTGCGTGATCCTGCAAAGCTGGTTCTGGCTTTGTTATTGGCCCAGTTGCTGACAGGGCTGACCACCATTTTCTTCCAGTGGCCGCTCCTGATCGCTGTATTGCATAACGGCGGCGCAGCGGGCCTGGTCCTGGCCTGCGTCACTCTTCTGGTGCGCCTGTCGCGCGACGACTATAGGGCTAAAATACCGGCATGACTTCTGTTCCCGCCCCAACGCCCGCCATTTTTCGGCAATATCTTGTCCTGACCAAACCGCGCGTCACGCAGCTTGCCGTCTTCTGTGCTGTGATAGGCATGTTCCTGGCCAGCCCCGGTCTGCCCGACATGAGTAAGGTCGCGGCCGGCACCGTCGGCATCTGGCTGCTGGCCGCCGCGGCATTTGCCGTGAACTGCCTGATCGAACAAGAGATCGACGCCCGCATGCTGCGCACAGCCCGACGCGGCACCGCGCGCGGCACCATCAGCAACTTGCAAGTGATTATTCTTTCCGGGCTGCTGGGCGGGCTGGGCATGCTGGTGCTATACACCCTGGTCAATCCACTGACCATGTGGCTGACCTTCGCTACTTTCGTCGGCTACGCCATTATCTATACCATCATCCTGAAGCCTCTTACACCGCAGAATATTGTGATCGGCGGCTTGTCGGGGGCTATGCCACCCGCGCTTGGGTGGGCAACTATTGCCAACGCCGTGCCAGCCGAGGCATGGGTGCTGGTCCTGATCATTTTCATCTGGACGCCACCCCATTTCTGGGCGCTGGCCCTGTACCGCAACAACGATTACGCCAAATCAGGCCTGCCCATGTTGCCCGTCACCCATGGAAAGCAGTTCACGCGCTTGCATATCCTGCTCTACAGCTTTGTGCTTTTCGCCGCTACGCTTCTTCCTTATGTCGTGCGCATGAGCGGCCTGGTGTATTTGGTGGCCGCCATCATCCTCAGCGGTCTGTTCATTTCGTACGCCTGGCGTCTATATAAAGAGTATTCCGACGAGCTATCGCGCAAGCTCTTCCGCTTCTCCATCCTGTATCTGGCGTTGTTGTTTGGCGCACTACTGGTAGACCATTGGGTTGCATTCATCTGATTCACACCACGAGGTATTCATGTCTGGTTTTTCAAGCAAGCGTCGCATTCTTTTAGCCGCCACCGCAGCGCTGGCGGTATCGACCGCCTTGGCCGCTTGCGGCAAGAAAGAGCTGGAATTCCAGGGCTCGGACATCACGGGTACCCAGCTGGGCCGCGACCTGGACATGATCGACGACAGCGGCAAGCCGCGTACGCTGGCTGACTACAAAGGCAAGGTCGCCGTGGTGTTCTTCGGCTTTACCCAATGCCCGGACGTATGCCCCACTGCCATGGCGGAACTCTCAGAAACCATGGATCTGCTGGGTAGCGATGCCTCCAAGGTGCAAGTACTGATGGTCAGTGTCGATCCAGCGCGTGATACGCCGGAAGTGCTATCTGCCTATGTCAAGGCGTTCAACCCTTCATTCGTGGGGCTAACGGGCACGCCGGAACAGCTCGGCAAGACCGCCAAATCGTTCAAGGCCTATTATGCCAAGTCGCCGGGCGGTACGGCCGACCAATACGGCATGGATCACGCCTCGTCCTTCTACATTCTTGATCAGGACGGCGAAGCCCGGGTACTGGTCAGCGGCAACACGTCGGCAAAAGACATCGCCAGCGATATCAGGCAGTTGCTATAAAGGCTTCGTGCTCAGTTCCGGCAGCGCTTCATGCTGGCGCGCGCCAGACTGGAACTGCTGCCACACTTCCAGCGCACGCAAACGCTGCTTGACCACCGCATCGATTTTTTCGCGCAAAGCAGGATCCCGCGCCAGCAATGTAGCGAAATCGCCTTCAGTCAGCATGAGCAAACGGCTGTACCCCAGCGATGTCACCCTGGCTTCGAATTCAGTGGCAGCAGCAAGTGCCATTTCTCCGAAGATTTCCCCGGTGCCGAGTTCCACCGTCGTCTGATCCGGCAAGTGTATGGTCACCGCGCCCGAAGCCACGAAATACATGACGCGCGTGCGGCCTATCTGCATCGCGATTTCCTGATCGGGTACGGCGAGCCTGGGTTTCAGCAGTCTGGCCACAAATCTCAACGACTCGGCGGACAAGCCTTCAAACATGGGTACGCGCTTGATCAATTCGGCTGCACTCATCGCGATATCCAGCGCGGGACGCTTGTCTATGTGGCTCCAGCGCTGATCGATTTGCTTGCTCAGATCCGCGTACATCTCCCCGGTGATGAGAAAGTGGGATAGCATGTCGCGATAGTGCGAACGCTCCAGCGCCCGTGCCATTCGTCCCAGATACGATTCCTGGAGCCAATGTGCAAAGAGCGGGTACTGCAGGTTCAACGCCTGCAATGCGGTTTCAAGCAACGACAGACGGCGGCGGTGGGCCTTGATGATGGCCGCGGTGGCTTCCACCCCTAGCAGCGGCTGTATTTCCTTTTCGGCGAACTGGATAAGCCGCTGCGCCACCGACCGTTTGTTGATCAGATTGGCAAAGCGCTTGGCCAGCTCACGCGCGAGCCAGCTCTGGAAGCCGAAAAGGTGGTGCACGCGCAACGACAATCGGAATGCCGTCGAGTAACGTACATCGGCCGCGATGGCGGCATCAAAGCCGTCCAGTCCACCCGATCGCACAGCCTCGCGCATGCGCTCCGCGCGCGCCAATAGCGATTCCGCTGTACGCCAATCCACCACCTGGGCTTTCAACGTGTCGAAGAACATTTCCTCTTCGCGCGACGCCAGGATGGCCAGGCCCATCGAGACTTTTTGCTCGTGCGACAACTGCCGGATTTCACTGCCGTCCACGCTGGCTTGTGCGGCGTCGAACACGGCGTGCACGCGCCCCTGAACGTCGCTTCCTATGTTCTCGTGGGCCGCAATTTCGTCGGTCCTGGTACGCAGGTCTTCCAGGGCAATGACCAAGGCCTGGTTGCGCAACGTACGGTCGAAGGGAGAAAGCTCGTTCAGGCGGAGCCGGCGTATCAAAGGACGCAGGCTGATCCCGTTTATGAACAGGGTCATCAACACGAACCCAGTGGTTGCCACGGCAATGAATTGGCGCGCCTCATACGGAATATTCTCCTGCTCGGTCACGGCAAGGGCCAGCGCCAGTGAGACCGCCCCGCGCAGTCCACCCCACCACATCACCACCCGATAGGCGGGGCTCACCTTGGTGCCCAGCCGCGTAAGTCCCAACACGGGAAGGACACCGAAGACCATCACAGCCCGCGCCGCCAACGTGACGACAAAGACCAGCAGTATCAGCAAAACCTGGGTCCAGGTGATCGCGGCGATCATGCGCGGGATCAGCATGGCGGCGAAAACGAATATCAGGGAGTTGGCCCAGAAGCCGAATTGGGACCAGGATGCCGACAACTGCTCGAACGTCGTGGGAGACATTCGGGTGCGGCCGCTGGAGCCGACCACCAGGCCGGCAATGACCGTGGCGACCACACCCGAAACACCCAGGTAGTGCTCCGAAATATAAAAGGTAAGGTACGCCAGCGCGATGGTGAGCGTGACTTCCGCAGTCGGCCAACCGCGCAGCCAGATAAACAGTCCGCTGGCCAGGCGCCCCATCAGGAAACCTGCCACCCCGCCCCCGACAAAGCTGAAAACGAAACGGTAAAACACATGGCCGACCGAGAGGTCACCGCCGCCCGACAGCATGGTCACCAATACCGAATACAGCGCGATGGAGGCGGCGTCATTGAATAGGGATTCGCCTTCCACCAGGGTCGTGAGACGCTTGGGTGCGCCCACCTCGCGAAAGACGCCGACCACCGCAATAGGATCCGTCGTCGCCACAATGGCCCCCAGCATCAGGCATACCACCAATCCATAGCCGGAAACACTGTCCAGGGAGAATCCCACCGCCACCGTGCACACAATGACGGCGACAATGGCCATCATCAGGATGGGTCCGATGTCATCCATCAACCGACGCACGTTCAGGGCAAGGGCGGTTTCGAATAAAAGAATGGGCAGGAAAACGAAGAGAAAGGTCTCCGAAGACACCTCGAACTGCTGGAGCGAATCAAGAAAATCCGACATGACCAGAGGCGCCCAGCTGTGCACATGGATGATCAGGCCTAACACGAATCCAACGATAGCAAGCAGTACCGAATAGGGTAAGCGCAGTCGTCCCGCGACCGGCGGCATGAAAGAGACCATGGCCAGCAGACCGGCCAGGCCAAACACCAGATGCCCTATTTGCATATCCCATCCTTGCAACGCGTAAATGCCTTGCTAGGATATCGCTTTTTTTCGCGCCAGAGCCGCTGCCCGTACTATTCTGCGTAGCGGGCCGATAAAAAAAACGGGACACCTGGAGGTGTCCCATAAACATCCGCTTCAAAAGGGAGGGGAAGAGGAGAAGCCGAAGCGGACGATAGACGAATGGCTCGCGCATCGCACGGCAAACACATTGTCTATAAATAATTAGTCAACGTGTATGCGGATTAGTTCGACTTTTCTCTAATTCAAATGTAAAAAAACTTGTCGTTACGACAACTTACGACGTCAGGGCAATGCGCAGCTTCTTGAAAGCGGCCACTTCGATCTGGCGTATGCGTTCGGCCGAAACGCCGAATTCGGCGGCGAGGTCATGCAAGGTGGACCCGCCATCGTCTTGCAGCCAGCGCGCCTGCACGATACGGCGCGATCGCGGATCGAGGCCTTCAACGGCATCGGTAAGCCCGGCGCCCTGCAAGGCATCGAGCGCGCGGCGTTCCAGTATGCTTGAAGGTTCCTGGTGCCCCTCGTCGGACAAGTACGAAATGGGCGCATACGCGTCATCGTCGTCGCCGGGCGCTTCAAGGGCCATTTCTCGGCCGGACATGCGCACTTCCATTTCGCTGACATCTTCCGGTCGGACATTGAGCTCGCGCGCAATTGTATCGACCTGGTCCGGATCGAGTGTCTGGCCATCGGGACGCATGCGCCGCAGGTTGAAAAACAGCTTGCGTTGCGCCTTGGTGGTGGCCACCTTGACCATGCGCCAATTGCGCACGATGTACTCGTGGATTTCGGCTTTGATCCAGTGCACCGCAAACGAAACCAACCGTACGCCACGATCGGGGTCGAAACGTTTGACGGCCTTCATGAGCCCAACATTACCTTCCTGGATGAGATCGGCATGAGCCAGACCATATCCGAGATACTGTCGCGCAATGGATACTACCAGGCGCAGGTGCGAGGTGATGAGCTGGCGAGCCGCATCGAGGTCGGATTCGTCGCGCAAACGCTTACCCAATGCCAATTCCTGCTCGTGTGTGAGCATGGGCAGACGATTGACAGCGCTTATGTAGGCCTCGATCGTGCCCAGCGCACCAGGATTGGAAATGGCCATAGCCAACTGCTGGTTGGTCATCGCCAAGGATTGGGTACTATGGTTCATAGGCTGGACGATCCTTCAAAGGTTGGTGTTATCTAATATTAGCACTCTGGCTTGCAGACTGCTAATACCACATTAGACGAAACCGCGTTTTAAAAGTTCACCGCGAAATGATGGCGCGCAACATATCGACCAGTCTGTCCGCATGATCGGGATCCAGTTTTTCCAGTACTCGGCGCTGATGCTCCATGGCTTGCTCGCATAGGCCATGAATCAATTTAGCGCCCTTCGGTGTGATACTTACCAGCGTCTGGCGCCGATCGAGCCGTGACGCCTGCATGCTGACGTAGCCCTGTTCTTGCAGGCGCGGCAACACCTTGCTTAGGGTGGGCTGCTTAGTGACCGCCAGCCTGGCCAGTTGACCCACGGTTTCGCCATCGCCTTCGACAAGGCTACCTAGCACCCGCCATTCCGTCACGGTCAGTCCGGCCTTCCTGACCTCGACGTGGAATTCCGCAGAGATGCGATGGCTGGCCTGCGCCAAGACAGAAGCAAGGTATCGGTGCACAAAACGGGACGAGCCTATCGCTTGCCTTGATGGGGATTCTGTACCCTGCACGATTTTCAGACTCTTCTGCATATGGCCTTTCATTTTAATGCGAAACGGCTCATTTCGCTAGAAAAATAATGGTAAGCACTTATACCCAAATCGCTGTTATCTATACTAAATTTTGTTTATGCATGAATATTCATGTTTTTATTGACGGCATTTAGATTGAAGCCTAAAGTATTATGGCTTGTTGCCCGCGGCCCCCGGATCAAGGTATCAGGCCGGATGCCCGCTCTGCCGACTGCTCGACATAGTGCCAGGAGAAACCATGGCTGAACGCTCGTTCAAGAAGGAAGTACAACAACTTCGTATCGGGGCGGGGCAAGAATTCCGTGGCGAAGGAATCCTGGCTGTGACCAAAGCCCTGTTGCAATCCGGAGTCGGCTATGTCGCAGGCTACCAGGGCTCTCCCATTTCCCATCTGATGGATGTGCTGGCGGATGCCCAGGAAATTTTGGACGAGCTGGGTGTGCACTTTGAAGCCAGTGCATCGGAAGCCACTGCTGCGGCCACGCTCGCCGCTTCCGTCATGTACCCCATACGCGGCGCCGTCACATGGAAGTCCACAGTCGGCACCAACGTGGCCTCGGACGCCTTGGCAAACCTGGCCTCCGGCGGCGTCACCGGCGGCGCACTGGTCATCGTAGGTGAGGACTACGGTGAGGGCTCATCCATCATGCAAGAGCGCACCCACGCATTTGCCATGAAATCGCAAATCTGGTTGCTCGACCCGCGCCCCAACCTGGAAAGCATGGTCAAGGCTGTCGAAGATGGCTTTCAGTTATCCGAGGCAAGCAACACGCCCGTCATCCTGCAATTACGCATACGCGGGTGCCATGTACACGGGCGTTTCATCGCCAAAGACAATCAGCGCCCCGCTTTCACACTGCGCCAGGCGCTGGAGAACCCGGTACGCGATGTCAGTCGCATCGTCCTGCCTCCTGCGTCTTTCCTGCACGAACATGAAAAAATAACATCGCGATGGCCGGCCGCCGCCGAGTTCATCAAAGTAAAACAGCTGAACGAGTTTTTCGAGGGCGATCAAAAGGATATTGGAATCATCCTGCAAGGCGGCTTGTACAACGGCGTGATCCGTTCTTTGCAATTATTGGGTCTGGCCGATCATTTCGGCAATAGCCGAATCCCGCTATACGTGATGAACGTAACCTACCCCGTCATCGACGACGAGGTCCAGGCGTTCTGTCGGGATAAAAAGGCGGTGCTGCTTATTGAAGAAGGCCAGCCCAATTACATTGAACAGAATCTGAACACTATCCTGCGCCAGGCTGGCATTGCCACGGCATTGGCAGGCAAAGACTACCTGCCTGTGGCAGGGGAATACACAACGGTTGCCATACGAGACGGCCTTCAGGGTTTCCTGGCGGCCCACAAGCGGGAACTTCTTCCTGTCATCAGGCCGGCAAACGAAGATGTCGGCGCCCGTATGTCCGTGTCCCAGGCAGCGCGTCCCACGGTAAAAGAAAGAATCATCACCTTTCAGCCCACGCCCAATTCCTCGGCCGCCGCCGACGGGCTGGCGCACGTGGTACCCGCGCGACCCGCCGGATTCTGCACCGGCTGCCCCGAACGGCCGGTGTTCTCAGCCCTCACTCTCGCGCAAAAAAACCTCGGCGATCATCACATTGCCTGCGACATCGGGTGCCACCTTTTCTCCATACTTCCGCCCTTCAACCTGGGTGCGACCACCATGGGATATGGACTGGGGGCGTCGAGCATCGCGGCATTCAATGTCCCGTCGGCCAAGCGACCCATTTCCATCATGGGCGATGGCGGTTTCTGGCATAACGGCCTGGCATCGGGTGTGGGCAACGCCGTCTTCAATAAATATGACGGCGTCATCATTATTATCGACAACTTTTACTCCGCGGCCACCGGCGGGCAAGACATCTTGTCCTCGCGCGCGGGCAATACGCATCGTTCCACCAACAACTCCATCGAGAATGCCGTACGCGGCGTGGGGGTGAAATGGCTGCGCACGCTGGACCGGACCTACGACGTCGCCAAGGTCCAGGCCACCATCGAAGAGGCATTGACCACATCTGAAAAAGGCCCAAAAGTCATCATTGCGCAGTCAGAGTGCATGTTGAACAAGCAGCGGCGCGAAAAACCCCTGTTCAACAAGGCTGTAAAGGATGGACAGCGCGTCATCAAGGAACGTTTCGGGGTCGATCCCGATGTCTGTAACGGCGATCATGCCTGTATCCGCCTATCGGGCTGTCCATCGCTGACGGTCAAGGATAGCGGCGACCCGCTGAAGGAAGACCCTGTCGCCCATATCGACAACAGCTGCGTAGGCTGTGGCAACTGCGGTGAAGTGGCCCACGCCGCCGTGCTGTGTCCTTCTTTTTACCGGGCTGACCTCGTACATAACCCCAGCCGCTGGGATAGATTCTTGGCGCGCATGCGCGGCCGGTTCATCCATTACCTGCAGTCGCGCCGTGACGCCGGCATGAACGAATGCTCCTTATAAATCCGAATCCATGACCGATCGAACCCTGTTCCGCTCCGGCACCCCGATCAAGATTGCCATTCTTGCCATGGGCGGGCAAGGTGGCGGCGTCCTGGCCGACTGGATCGTCGATATGGCGGAACACGCCGATTGGTGGGCCCAGACCACCTCCGTCCCCGGCGTGGCTCAACGCACCGGCGCCACGATTTACTATCTCGAAATGCTGCCCGAATCGACGGTCAAGGCAGCCGGACGAGATCCCGCGCTGGCAATGATGCCCACGCCCGGCGATGTCGACCTGGTGGTCGCCGCCGAGCTCATGGAAGGTGGCAGGGCAATTCAACGCGGCCTGGTCACTCCCGACCGCACGACATTGATCTCTTCGTCGCACCGCAGCTATGCTGTGGCGGAAAAAGCGGCACACGGCAATGGCATTGCCGATCCCAACAAGGTGATCAAGGCCGGTAACCAGGCCGCAAAAAGGTTCTATTGTTTTGATCTTCAGGCACTGGCCGAGCAGGCAGGCAGTATTATCAGTGCAAGTCTATTTGGGGCCATCGCCGGCAGCGCCACCCTGCCGTTCAGCCGTGCCGACTATGAACAAACCATCCGGCGCGCGGGCGTGGGCGTCGACCCCAGTTTGAACGCTTTCGCCCTGGGATTCGACGCAGCGGCCCAGGCGCTTGCCGCCCCGGCCGCTATCGACACCGGTCGCCCTATGCCCGGCGTTCCCGAACACGCCGAAAGTCCACACGTGCAGTTCCTGCTCGATGACCTGAAGCAGCACTTCCCGCTGCAGGCCCAGCCCATGATGGTCGCCGGCTTGCGCCGCACCCTCGAATTCCAGGATGTGCCCTATGCCCGCGAATACATGGAGCATATGCGCCGCATCTGCAAACTGGATACACAGTTTGGCGGGCCGGGCAAAGCTTGGGCGCTTACCTGCGCGGCTGCACGATATGTCGCGGTGTCCATGTCCTACGACGACGTCATTCGCGTGGCCGACCTCAAAACCCGCAGCGCCCGTTTCGAGCGCGTCCGCACCGAGGTCGGCGCGCAACCAGATCAGTTGGTTTACACCACCGAATATATGCACCCACGTCTTGACGAGGTGTGCGGAACCCTTCCCGTCGCACTGGGCCGGGCGATTGAAAACTCGCCCGCGGCGGGCCGCTACCTTGGCCGCTTTTTGCGCAAAGGACGATTTCTGCGCAGCGGCACCTTGGGCGGTTTTCTTTTGCTGTACTCCCTGGCCGGGATGCGACGCTTCCGGCGCGCCACCTTGCGTCATCACGTGGAAACCAACAGTCTTGAGCAATGGCTGGGACTGGTTGCCCGAACTGTCGAGCATGACTATGAGCTTGCGGTCGAAGTCGTCAATTGCCGGCGGCTGGTCAAAGGCTATAGCGACACGCATGAACGTGGCAACAGCAAGTACCAACGGCTTAGCAGCGCGGTCGTGCATCTGACGGGGCAGCCTGACGCAGCGGGCACGCTGCGGGCCTTGCTGGCGGCGGCGCTTGCCGACGACGAAGGATTGAAACTGGACGAACTGCTGGACAAAGCCCTGAGCCCGGAGAAACGAGACATACCATGGCCCATTTGAATCTGACGGTCGTCGACATACACGTCGAAACGCCGATTATCCGCTCACTATTCCTCGAAGCCGCCAGCAAGCAGGCATTGCCCAGGTTCACCGCCGGTGCCCACTTGAAGGTCAGCATCCCTGGGCAGAAAGTGCCTCGCTGCTATTCTCTTGTGTGCCTGGACACCGACAACTCCGCGTTCGACTTCCCCCGGCGCTACCGCATAAGTGTGCGCCTGGAAGAACCTGGTACAGGCGGGTCCCGGCATATGCACAGTCTGAAGATCGGCGACACGCTCGAGGTGGAAGGCCCGCAGAACGATTTTCCACTGCACGACCTGGCATCTGACGAACCGCGCAGCGTGCTGATCGCGGGCGGCATCGGCATCACGCCCATCATCTCGATGACAACGGCGCTGAAGCAAGCGCAGCATCCATTCCAGCTTCACTATTACGGTCGCAGTCGTGATCAGATGGCATTTCTGGAAGAACTCACCGTCCAGCATGGCGACGCGTTGCGGATTCACGCCGACGACGACGAAACAACCCAGCTGGCGCTTTCCGATCTGTTGCAGCAGGTTGGACCCAATCAGCATTTATATGTTTGCGGACCGAAAGGGCTCATCGACGCTGTCATCCATCAATCACGTGACAGGCAATGGCCGCAATCGCATGTTCATTTCGAGCTGTTCACCAACGCCGCGGCCCTGCCGGGCGACAAAGCCTTCGACCTTGAGTTGCGCCAGTCCGGCCGGATGCTGCACATCCCTGCGGATAAAACCATACTTGAAGTACTGGAAGAGGCCGGCTGCGATCCAATGTACGACTGCAGGCGCGGGGAATGCGGGGTCTGCCAGGCGACAGTGCTGGAAGGAACCCCCGACCATCGCGACTACTACCTTTCCGACCCGGAACGCAAAGCAGGCCAGGTCATGCAGATTTGCGTTTCACGGAGCCATTCCGACCGCCTGGTATTAGACCTTTGATTCATAGGTGCCCGACATGAACTACCGCAATAATCCTGCTGCCATTGACACCCTCGTGCGTCCTACCGAGGTACATCGGGATATCTTCATCAGCGAAGAAATCTTCGAGCTGGAAATGGAGCACTTGTTTGCCAATACCTGGGTATACGTCGGGCATGGCAGCCAGATTCCCAATAGCGGCGATTTCTACACCACCACAGTGGGCGACCAGCCCGTGGTAATGGTGCGGCATACCGACAAAACCATCAAAGTCCTGCATAATCGCTGCCCGCACAAAGGCGTGAAGGTCGCCGGCGACGCCTGCGGCAACACCGGCAAGTTCTTCCGGTGTCCTTACCATGCGTGGACATTCAAAACCGACGGCAAGCTGCTTTCGATTCCCTTGAAGAAAGGCTACGACCCCGAAACATTCAATGACTGCGAAGCCAGCCACGGCATGGCCGCTGTGGAAAACGTACGCGACTACCGTGATTTCGTTTTTTGTCGCCTCAGCCCCGAGGGCCAGTCATTTGATGAATTCTTCGGCGAGTCCCTGTCGACACTGGACAACATGATAGAGCGCTCGCCCGAAGGCAAGCTCGAGGTCGCTGGGGGGGTGCTGCGCTACATGCACGATTGCAATTGGAAAATGCTGGTCGACAACCAGACTGACACCTGCCACCCCATGGTGGCGCATGAATCATCGGCAGGGACGGCAGTACGCGTGTGGGAGGAAGCACCCGAAGGAACGCCCAAACCAATGGCGGTTGAGCAATTCGCCCCCTTTATCTCATCCTATGAGTTCTTCGAAGGCATGGGCATCCGGGTCTGGGAGAACGGTCATGGCCACACCGGCGTCCATAACTCCATTCATGCTGCGTATTCGGAAGTGCCAGGCTATCTTGAGGCCATGAACCAGGCCTATGGCCACGAACGCGCCGCGGAAATCCTGGCCAACACCCGACACAACACCACCTATTTCCCCAATATCATGGTCAAGGGTCCCATTCAGACCCTGCGTATCTTCAAGCCCCTGGGCGCCAACAAGACGCTCGTGGAATCATGGACCTTCCGGCTGGTCGGAGCGCCCGATAAACTCCTGGAGCGCACCTTGATGTACAACCGCCTCATCAACGCGCCCACGTCGGTGGTCGGGCACGACGATCACGAGGTTTACGAACGTTCGCAGCACGGATTGCACAGCAGAGGTCGCGAGTGGGTCAATGTCGCCCGGCTGTACGACCCCGACGAGGCCAATCGCAAGAATGAAGTCGTCAACGGCACCAGTGAATGGCAAATGCGCAACCAGTACCAGGCCTGGGCGCGCTACATGACGGCCACCATGAAGGAGTCCACATGAGCCCTGTCAACGACCAGCAGCTCTTCGCCTTCGTCTATCGCGAGGCGCGGCTACTCGATGAGCAACAGTTCGAAGAGTGGCTTGCCCTCTTCACCGACGACGGTCACTACTGGATGCCGCTCACACACGGCCAGACCGACCCGTTGCTGCAGGGCTCGCTGATGTATGAAGACAAACTATTGCTGCGCGTCCGTGTCGAGCGCCTGGCGGGCCAGCGCACGTATTCGCAACAACCAAGAAGCCGCAGCCATCACCTCGTGCAACAGCCCACAGTCGAGACCGATCACCCGGAACATAAGCCCGAGCAGGGACAATACGTGGTGCGTGCGGCCTTTCACTATGTGGAGAGTCGGCAAGATCTGCAAACGATCTATGCAGGTTGGTCCACCTTCGAGCTGATCACAGTCGATAGCGAACTGCGCATCACTCAAAAGCGCGTGGATCTGGTCAATTGCGACGCCGCATTGCGCAGCATTCAATTATTCATGTGATGAGGCCTCCATTGTCTACGACGGTTTATCAGGCCTTTACCGACGCCGCTCTAAGGTGGCCAAGCCATCCCTTCCTGTGCGTGACGCCCGAAACCGCAGGGATATACGGCATTGCGGCTGGCGAAATCAGCTACCAGGATGCGCTCGTCGAAATCGAGACGCTCAAGGCGGCCTTCCAGGCCGCCAATTATGGCCATGGCCATCGCGTTGGCGTGTTGCTCGAGAATCGGCCTGCCTTCATTCTGCACTGGTTCGCCCTGAACGCTTTGGGCGTCTCGGTGGTGCCAATCAATGTCGACATGCGTGCAGCGGAGCTGGAATACCTTATCGATCATTCGGAAATCGTGCTGGCCGTCGCGCTGCCCAAACGCCACGCCCTGCTGCGTTCCGCCGCGCAGGCAGCGGGAAGCAAACTGTTGATCATGGGCACGGACGAACTGCCGCCCGCTGCGCCCAGCGTCGCCCCATTGGCTGCCGCTCTTGTCGACAGTTCGACGGAATGCGCTTTGCTCTATACCTCTGGCACCACGGGGCGCCCGAAAGGCTGCATACTGCCTAACGAGTATTTCCTGGCCGCTGGCCATTGGTATGCCAAAGCCGGCGGACTTGCAACCCTGCATCCAGGCGTAGACCGCATGCTTACCCCGTTACCGCTGGTACACATGAATGCCATGGCGTATTCGGTGATGGCAATGGTCGTGACAGGCGGATGCCTGATTTCCATTGACCGCTTCCATCCAGGAACGTGGTGGGATACGGTACGCGAATCGCGCGCGACGATAATCCATTACCTGGGCGTCATGCCCGCCATTTTGATGCAGGCGCAGGCAACAGACGAAGATCGCGCGCATCACGTGCGCATGGGTTTTGGCGCAGGCGTCGACCGGTCATTGCACGCCGCTTTCGAGCAGCGTTTCGGCTTCCCGTTGCTGGAAGCCTGGGCCATGACCGAAACCGGGGCGGGCGCCGTGATCATTGCCAACCATGAGCCGCGCTTTGTCGGTTCAAGCTGTTTCGGCAAAGAGAGCGACGATATTCAGGTACGTATCGTCAACGATGCCGGCGAGCCCACGGCGGCCGACGAAAATGGCGAGCTGCTGGTCAGACATGCCGGTCCCGACCCCAGGTTCGGCTTCTTTGCCGCCTATCTGAAAGACGACGCGGCAACCCGGTTGGCCTGGCAGGAGGGCTGGTTCCACACCGGCGATATCGTCCGACGCAACCGGCAAGGCTTCCTGCATTTTGTCGATCGCAAGAAGAACGTGATTCGACGTAGCGGAGAAAACATCGCGGCCGTCGAAGTGGAAAGCGTGTTGCTGCAGCATCCTGCGGTGAAGGCCGTTGCCGTCGCGGCGGTGCCGGACGAACTCCGGGGCGACGAAGTATTGGCCTGCATCGTGAGCCATGCACCCATGGACGCCGCCCGGGACGCCGCACGGGACGCCGCCCGGGCGGCGGAACTTGCCCACGACATTGCAACGTGGAGTCTGACCCAGCTGGCGTACTACAAAGTGCCCGGCTATATCGCCTTTGTCCCCGAGCTGCCCTTGACCATCACCAACAAAGTGCAGCGTGGCGAGTTGAAAACGCTGGCTCGGACCCTGCCCGGCAGCCCGATGTGCATCGACACCCGTGCGCTGAAAAAACGACAGGAACCGGTCGCATGAGGCCGCGCCGCGCCGGTTATGAAGGCATTGTCGCCACCGTACCGATCACCGTGCCCTATCAGCGATATTCGATCAACAGCGCACATTGGTGGCTGGGCAGGGCATTGGGCGCACTGCTGCGTGAAGCAGGCATCGCCAAGCACGATATCGATGGGATGTGCGTATCGAGCTTCACCCTTGCCCCGGACACAGCGGTCGGACTCACACAACACCTGGGCATGAGCCCACGATGGCTGGACCATATCCCCATGGGTGGCGCCAGCGGCGTCATCGGCCTGCGCCGCGCCGCCCGTGCCGTCCAGGCGGGCGACGCCAGCATTGTCGCCTGTCTTGCCGGCGACGCAAACCAGGTCGATTCGTTTCGAAATACGATCAGCCAATTTTCGCGCTTCGCACAGGACGCGGTCTATCCTTATGGCGCAGGCGGTCCCAACGCCAGCTTCGCCTTGCTGACTAAGCACTATATGCAACAAACCGGCGCGACGCGTGAAGACTTCGGCAAGCTGTGCGTCGCACAGCGCGACAATGCCCTGCACTATCGCCATGCGCTGATGAAAAAGCCGCTGACGCTGCGGCAATATCTGGACGCACGGGAAATCACCGATCCGATACATCTGTTCGATTGCGTGATGCCATGCGCAGGTGCAGATGCGTTCCTGGTCATGCGTGAAGAACAAGCCCTTGCACTGCAACTGCCTTTTGTACGGATCCTGTCCACGATCGAACGGCATAACGCATGGACGCAAGATGCGATCCAGACACGCGGAGGCTGGACAGTGGACCGGGAAGAATTTTATGAGCACGCTGGAGTGGGGCCGGCCGACGTCGACGTCATGCAGGCCTACGATGATTATCCCGTGATCAACATGATGCAGATTGAGGACCTCGGATTCTGCGAAAAAGGTGGCGCGCCCGAATTCGTGCGCGCCAATACCTTCACTATCGACGGAAGTTTTCCCTTCAATACCAATGGCGGACAATTGTCCGTAGGGCAGGCTGGCGCGGCTGGCGGGTACCTAGGCATGGTCGAGAGCTTGCGCCAGCTTACCGGCCAGGCTGGGGACACTCAGGTGGCGAACGCCCGGGTGTGCCTGGTCAGCGGATTTGGCATGATCAACTATGACCGCGGTATTTGCACGGCAGCCGCCCTGCTGGCCAGGAGCGACTCATGACCCAGGCCCTCACCCGACCGCCTCGCAAGAACCCGCTGGCGAGCACACGGCAGGCCACGCTCCCGCCTAGTGCGCGCAGCCGCCGTGCATTGGGCCTTACCGCCGCAGCGGCCGCCGGACGGTTCGATTTGCAGGTATGCCAGGAATGCAATGCCGTCCAGTACCCTCCCCGTGAAGTTTGCCACGTCTGCCTGTCGGATCGCTTGAGCTGGCAAGCCGTCGACCCGACGGGCCAATTACTGGTCACGACCACCTTGCACCACAGCAACGACCTATATTTCCGCGAGCGGATTCCATGGCGCATCGGCACGGTGGAGATGGCGGTCGGCCCCTCCGTCGTTGCTCATGTCCATGGCGACTGCCGCGACGGCGACAACGTTCGACTGGCGCTCAAGCTGGACCGCAGCGGACAGGCCGTCATTCTTGCACTCCCACAACAGGCGACCCCGAACATGGCAGACGACAAAATAATGCGTGAAACGTCGTGCGACCCCAAGTTTCGTCGCGTGCTGGTCACCGACGGTAAATCAGCCGTAGGGCTCGCGACCATCGACGCGTTGCTGGCGGCAGGCGCCACGACGGTGTTCGCCGGAGAATCGCGACGCTGGCAGGTTTCCGACAGATTCGACATTCTGTGCACGGATGAGCGCGTACAGCGACAGGACCTGGATATCACCGATTCCGACTCGGTCGAACGCCTTTCGCGGTCAATAGGCGGCAAGGTCGATATCCTGGTCAACACCACGGGCTACGAGCGCGAAGGCGGCATACTTCACAATCGTAACTTGGGTAAAGCTCATGAAGCCCTCGACGTCAACTGCATGGGCCTCATGCGACTTGCACAGCAATTCGGTCCTGCAATGGCCAGCCGTGCGGCAGATGGCGTGAACAGTGCGGTCGCGTGGGTCAACATCATGTCCATCTACGCCCATCTCAACCTGGCGTCGCGCGGCATCTGGTCGGCATCCCAGGCGGCGGCGCTGTCGGTGTCGCAATGCCTGCGCAACGAATTCCTGCAATCCGGCATCCGGGTGCTCAATATATTTTCAGGCCCCATCGACCACGAGTGGGAACAGCTGACTCCCCCGCCCCGTGTGAATCCCAGTGCCATAGCCGCCGCCATCGTGTGCGCGCTGCAGGACGGCGTCGAAGATGTCTATGTGGGCGATATCGCACAAGAATTCCTGGCACGTTTGCACGACAACCCCAAAGGTCTGGAACGCGAGCTGGGCGCATGAAAGGAGACCTGATGACAAGCACCGTACTGACCCAGTTCATGGCCGAACTTTTGTCCGGCAAAATAAGAATGGTCGATCTGACCGAAACCCTGACGCCGGACTTTCCCACTATCGTCCTGCCGCCCGAATTCGGCCAAGCCTGGCCATTTCGCATCGAAGAGATCTCCCGCTACGATGAACGCGGGCCGGCCTGGTACTGGAATAATTTTTCGATGTCCGAACATACCGGCACCCATTTCGACGCGCCCGTACACTGGATAACCGGCAAAGACCAGCCCAATAATTGCGTCGACACCATTCCACTCGACGCCTTCATCGCCGAGGCCTGCGTGATCGACTGCTCGCGCGAATCTGAAGATAATCCGGACTTCCTGCTGACGATAGACTTTGTCAAGCAATGGGAAGCACAGCACGGCGAGATACCGGCCAGGTGCTGGGTTTTCATGCGCACCGACTGGTCCAAGCGCGAAAAGCGCACTGAATATCTTAATCAGAAAGAAGACGGCGCCCATTCACCAGGCCCCGATGCCGACGTCGTTCCCTGGCTGATCAAAGAGCGCGACGTACACGGATTCGGTACCGAATCCGTTGGCACCGATGCAGGACAGGCGCAGCATCTTGATCCTCCCTTTCCTTGCCACTACTTCATGCATGGCAACAATCGCTATGGCCTGCAATGCATGGCCAACCTCGATCAGCTGCCGCCAAAAGGTGCTGTCATTTTCTCGGCACCCTTGAAGATCCGCAGTGGCTCAGGAAGCCCTTTGCGTGTCCTGGCGCTGACGCCCTCATCATCGACTTAAGCGGAGAAGCAACGTGACCGATCGTCGTATAGCCGTGGTGACCGGAGGAAGCGCCGGCATTGGCGCCGAGATTTGCCGCCAGATGCTGGAAGCGAATTATGAGGTGATTTCCATGGCGCGCCGCGCACCCGAATTTACCCACCCGAGGCTGCATTCCGTACAGGTGGATCTGCTGGATGCCCAGGCCACCACACAGGCCAGCGCGGACATCGCACAGCAATACCCAGTGAGCCATGTCATCCACAACGCAGGCGTGATCTGGCCCAAGCTGCTGCGCGACGTCTCGCTTGACGACCTCCAGGGTCTGACGCAGATTCACCTGGGAGCGGCCATTTCGCTTGTCCAGGCTGTATTGCCCGGCATGGAGAACAGGTGTTTTGGCCGTATCGTATTGATGTCATCGCGGGGGGCGCTGGGCTTGCCCACTCGAACCGCCTACTCGGCCACCAAGGCAGGCATGATAGGCATGGCGCGGACATGGGCGCTGGAACTTGCCCCGAAAGGCATCACGGTCAACGTCGTGGCCCCGGGCCCAGTCCAAACCGACATGTTTTACGACGTCATTCCCGCACATAGCGACCGCGAAAAAAGTATCGCACGAGGCATCCCCGTACAACGCCTGGGCCGCGTCGATGACGTGGCGCGGGCCGTCATGTTTTTTTCCGACCCCGAAAACAGCTTTATCACCGGTCAGACGCTTTATGTTTGCGGCGGTGCAAGCATCAGTTCGGTAACCATCTAGAAAGCAGAAGCAGCATTCCTTTTTCCACCGGAGATCAACCCCATGCTACTAAAAAAACTTTCCATCTCTGCTGTCATCCTTGCCTCGCTTGGCATCACCCCGACTCTGGCGCAGGTGAAAATAGGCGTTGTCACCTCGGCAACCGGCCCGACCGCACTGATAGGCATCCCACAGAAAAATACCGTGGCGCTATTGCCCAGAAAAATCGGCGATCTGACGGTCCAATATATTTCGCTGGACGACGCCAGCGATCCAACCCAATCAGTGACCAGCTTCAAGAAACTGATTACCGAGGAAAAAGTCGATGCGCTGATCGGACCGTCCGGATCCCCCAACGCCATGGGCGTGATCCAGTTTGCCGCTGAATCGGGCACACCAATGCTGGCTCCGGTAGGCACGGCATCGGTCGTACTACCTATGTCGCCAGAAAAAAAATGGGTCTTCAAAACAACGCAGAACGATGACATTATCGCAAAAGCGCTGGTCGGCCATATGGTGAAGTCGGGCATCAAGACGGCCGCCTTCATCGGACTGAACGATGCCTATGGCGAAAACTGGCTGAAAGTTTTTACTGATCTGGCCGCCAAAAACAATATCAAACTCATTGCAACCGAGCGCTATCAGCGCTCGGACAGCTCGGTTACAGGGCAGGCCCTGAAGGTTCTGGCCGCGAATCCCGACGCCGTGCTGGTTGCGGGCACCGGGGCGGCAGCGGTCCTGCCGGAGACCACCCTCGCCAAACAAGGCTACAAAGGCAAGTTTTATCAAACGCACGGCGCGGCCCTGCCTGCTTTCCTGAAGCTTGGCGGCAAGGAAGTCGAAGGAACAATATTGGCCGCCAGCCTCATGCTGGTCCTCCCCGAAATCGACGAAAGCAACCCTTCGAAGAAAGTCGCCAAAGACTACATTGCACGCTACACCAAGGAATACGGCAGCACCCCGGCGACTTTCGGCGCCAATGTGTACGATGCGGGGCTGTTGCTGGAGCAGGCCATTCCCCAAGCGGCAAAAATCGCCAAACCGGGCACCAAAGAGTTCCGCAGCGCTTTGCGGGATGCACTTGAAAAGACGCGCGAACTGGTCGCCACGCAAGGCGTATACAACATTACCGCCGAGGATCATAGCGGCTTCGATGACCGTGGGCGTGAGCTGATCACTGTCAAAGACGGCGAATGGCGCCTGGTCGAGTAGTTGGCGAGCAGGCCGAATTGGCGTTGGACTAGCGTTGATTCGGCCTCAGGATCATTGAAGGATCTGCTGGCGCCGCCATTCGGTCGGCGAAATTCCATAGCGCCGCCTGAATGCGTGACTGAAGGCAGTGGAATCCGAAAAACCATGTTGATAAGCGATTTCACTAATCTGCTTGAACACCGTTTTATCTGCCAGAAGGGACTGACAGCGTTCAAGTCGTGTACGCAAAATGTAGTCGGCCGGCGTCAATTCGTGATCGGCAAACAGCTTGTGCAAATAACGACGCGAAACGCGAAAGCGGGCTGCCAGTCCCGTCGCGGAGAGTTCGGGATCGTGAAGGTTAGTAGCGATGTATTGGCTTATTTTCCTGAACTGCGCCTGCCTGACTTCGTTCATGGCCGACATACCACCGTTGCCGGATTGCTCGCAAAGATTCAGGCCTATCATCTGCAAAATTACATTGGAAATGTCGCGTGTGGCGGCACTGGATAGACCTGGATTCTCGGCGAGCGCAACCCGCATGGTGTCCATGGCCACACGAGCGCTTCCGTGACTTGCGCTGAAGGTGCGTGCCACGGCTCGGGCGAGATAAGGTTGCCATACCGTCATTTGCCGGGCGCAAATCTGCAGCACGAGAAAATGGGCGTCTTGCTCTACGGTAACTTCGTATGGCCGCGCTGTATCGTAAAGGCCCCATTCTCCCGGATTCAAAATGGCCGAACGCTGGTCCTGGACGATCTCGCTACGGCCCGACAATTGCAATGTGGCCTTGAACAGGCTTTGCTCTGATCGGTCGGCAAGCTTTCGTGTACGCCGCACTCGCTGCGCAGAGGTAAGCAGTTCAGTGACCTGGAGGCAACCTATCGAGTCGGTGGCGGCCACGTTGATGAAAGCGCCAGATGTGTTGGCGTTTACCTCTAGTTCCACAAAATACTCACACACGCTATCGCGCCATGGGCTATGGCTATCGAAGCGGCGCGGCGAAGTGCGAAGTATCATCGGCGTACACCCTCATGCCCCGAGAACTGGATCACCAGATGGCGGCGAATTATGCCGTTTGAACCCTTTGGGATATTTATACCTAGAATGGCTCGGTATAGCCATGAGTGATAACCTGTACTCGTCCAAGATAGACGGGTCGCTCAGGAACCGACGCCGCTCGGCGACCACCGGCAAACATGATCGAAACGAAGTCAGTCCGATGCTGTCCCATTTTGACCAAACGTATAGGTCGACAGCTCGTACCCCTGCTCTTTCAATGCGCGGCTTAGTTCCTGGCGTATGGGAACGACATTATCAAAGCGATAGGGACGAGACGAAGCCACCTCGCTGGCCGTGAACGGCTTGAACTCTTTCAACACATATTGAGGACCATATGTCGCCACTATCCAGTTAAGGACACTGGCCAGTTCGGCGTCGTTCAGATGTGATTGCGCCGCTCCTGGCACCCGGATCATGTAGTCACGGCCGGCAGGCAGGCGGGCCAGCAAGCCGATGGAGTTGGGAAAACTGGGAACCGAACGATGATTTACTCCGACGCCATCGTAGCGATGGCAGCCAGCGCACTGCAACATGTAGTCTTTATAGGCGGCAGCGCTTAATACATCGGTGGAAGCCGGATGTTCAGGGGCGAAGGAGGTCTGTGCATAAGCATGGTTCATGATGCTTATTGCGATCACCCCTGCCAAACCGCCCACGCAGCGCCACAAATCAATCATATCGATTGCCCGGGTCAGTCTTTGGCCAGACCGACAATGACAGATGTGGTGCAATGGAAAGTACTGTTCTCGTTGGCCATGCACCAGTTGACGTCATTGTGCAAGAAAAACTCATAGCCGGGCCGTTCCCGGGTTTGCGATGAGCACAGGCACCTTCCACACGCCGTCTTTCCGCAGCAATCATGGTAGCTGACCAGATAATCCTTGCCATCCTTGGGATTATGACAAGTGCCTACCCATGAGATCGGTGAAGGTGTGGTCCCGGGAGGGCAAGTGGTTGCCGACCCTCCACAACACGAACACAGGAAACCGTCAACCGCGCAATAGCGCCAGTAATCACAAGCGCTGAGCTCCTCGTCGCTTGCGCTTTCCAGATCGGGAGACCTTCCCGCAGCGCGTGCGATGGGTAACACCGGCATGGTAAAGGCGGACCCCACCATGATCTTGCCGATCGAATACAGGATGCTGCGCCGCGACGCTTTATGAGCCACTTTGCGAGCCACATTTTCACCAAGTTTATCCAGCCAGTGCATTGACGTTCTCCTCGCGTGACACTTGGGTTTCCTGCATCGCGGCATTAACCAGAAACTCCTGAGCCGAAGCCACACCAAGTTCTTTTGCAGTGAACAGACTCTCGAGTTGCTCGCGTGAATTGATCAGTCCCTTCGCACGCACGATTCCCTGGTCATCGATCAGTACCGCGTAGGGCAGCTTGCTGATCTGAAACGCCATGCCCAACGTCGTCGACAAGAAATAGGGGAACTGCTGCAACGCTGCCTGCCTATAAAATGCAAGATGCTCAGGCATCTCGCCGTCGCTGGCCAGTGCGATGTCCAACCACTGCTTCTCGCTTGCCGCCACCGACTTCAGAATGGGGATAAGCTTCTTGCACACTGGGCACGTCGGCGACAGGAAAAAGAGCAGCTGGCTTTTGGCTCCGGCGGATCCTACCGGTTGCCGACGACCAAGCAGGTCGACCAGCTCGAACCGCGGCGCCGGCTCTCCAACGCCAGGCCCCTTGTCCATGGTCAGCGCGCCCATCGGGGCCACACGCTCATACAGAACACCAATTTGTCGCGATAAGGCAAGGACCACCAGGACGAGGCCAAGCACGACTGCCCACAAGATCACATTTGAAACCAATAACCCGTTCATGGGCGTCTCCTTAGAGTTTTTGTAGCTTGGTATGGGAATCGATCAACTGGTTCAGTGAAAAATACAGCCCAAGAACCGCCAGGGTGGCCCCAAGAAAAGTCAACCCGTCGATCCACGCCAAGGTACGGGTAAGAGAGTGGCTCGCCAACAAAGCGGGAATGGCAAGCCCGAGCAGCACACCATTGCGTGCGACCAGCCACCATGTCAGCCCGCCTGACTTCTTGGTGAAACCACCACACCCGCAGTCAATCTCGCGCCGGCCGCGCAATAAATTGATAGAGATACCGAGAGTCCCTGCCAACATCAGCAGCCCCGCCAGCAAGGCACCCATGGATCGTGTGGCCGGAATCAATAACAAGATTCCGGCAGCAGCTTCGGCCGTCAGGAACGCCGTGGCAAACGGCGTGACAAGGCTGCCGGGTAATAGCGCATAGTCCGACACAACGCCCCGGAATAGACTGAAACTGCGCAGCTTTTCCATCGAGCCCAGCAACAATATGCCGGCCAGGCTGGCTGCACTGGCATAGATTAGAATCGGATCGATCATTGTGTCCCCCCGCTGGATGGGTGCGATAACACCTGTAATGCTGCTTCTCCGGCGCCTTCTATCGTTTTAAGATATTTGGGTTCGGCCGCGCTGATATCGTAGATATTCACATTGCCGCCGTCCAGGGTCAACAAACGGGGACTGGCACCCTGGATGACGGACATCGATAATGCATTTCGGCCCGGCACGCGCGCAATGCGCGTCTTCGATGTCAGGTCATATACCCAGATCTCGGCGGCGGGATTCTTGTGCGAGCCTTCTTTACCATCGGGATGCATGAAGACATACAAGCGCTTATTGATGTGTTCCACATCGATCAGGTTGTAGCCGCCGGGTACCCAGCCCTTTGCCTTGTCGGCGTCATTCAGCAGTGACCATACGGGTTCGAGCTTGATTTCGCTTCCGTCAAGGCTGGCGGTGTAGACGTTCCCGTGGAATGAAACAAAGTGCGCTTTATCGGCCAACAGGCCGGGCGCGATAAAAATAGGATCATCGCGCACCGGGAACATAGGACTGCTGCGGTGTTGGCTGGCTGCTTTCCCTTCGGCATCCAGATTGATGGATAACAAAGTACCATCGCCGCAAATGGTCATGAAGCTTCGTGGCTTATTGGGCAAGGGGATCACGCTCCAACAACCGGCCGTGGATGTAATCTCGCTGGCAAACTTCTCCTTGGCAACGTCAACCACCGTAATGGAAGTAGCCGGCGTCGCATTTTGCAGAACGATGAACTCACCATCTGTCGTCTGCCTGAATATCCCGTTGTAGTTCAATGCCTGGGCTCGTTTGGCGGGTATCACTATTTCCTTCTTGAACGTGAGCGCGGAACCGTCCCAGATCTCCACGACGTCTGTTCGTTTCCCACGGGTTACGCGCTCGTGATAGGTGGTCATGGTGTAGATGTTTTTGCCATCCCTTGATACCTGCATATGTCCGTTATAGCTGGTGGGCACCATACCCAGGAACTTGCCTGTGTCGCCATCATAGATATTGAGCCGGCTTTCGGTGAGATGTTGAAACACTGAGTCCATGACATAAATTCGATGTGATGCATTGCCTGACAGCATGTGCCCGCCGCTCAGGGTTTCAAGCGGAGCCTGTTGCTGCCCTGACGCCATACCCGTCACCGTCAATAGGGCGGCAAAGACAAGCAGCCTGGATGCAGCCGGCCATCCTGAAATAAAAGTGATCATCTTAGTTTGCTCCTGGCATTGGACATGTAGTCAGAATGCGTACACGTAACGAAGCTGCACTCCGCGCATGCGCGGGCCATTTTCTACTTTAAGGTCATGGATATACTGAAGCTGAATCTGGTTCGCGTCGTTTATCTGGTGTGTGGCCTCCAGAGCCAGTTGGTGACTGTTATTGCGGGTCACCATCGTCTCGCCATTGACCTTCTCCCGTCCGCCTGTTTCGTAGCGATACCGTAAACCGACGTACGTTTCTTGCGTGAGATTTGTGGATGCCAACGCCATCAGGCGTATGGATGGCGATTTCTTCAAGGTCTGGCCGTAATAGTTATCGTTGTTCCCATAGAATTCGAATTCTGCGATCGCTTCCAGATAGGTGGACTTCCCTATGCCTTTCACAAAAGCAAAATCTTGAATGGTTGTCCAGCGATGCTTACCGGGAGACACGTCCGCCTGAGACCCACGATAGCGACCGGTGGGCACCGTTATGAAGGGCTCCCATGCAAACCACGTTTTGGTTGCTTCGTTGTTATAGAACCAGAAGGCTGCCCCTGCCACCACATCGCCAATGCCCGAAAGACGATCATCGGGCATGCCGGGGATCTTTAAGGTCGTCCGGTAGGACGGTACGATCAGCTCGTATTGCACGGTGGTTCCGCCTATTTCCCCGAAGTGCATTTGCCTGTAAACCAGCGCCTGTAAATCCAGTTCGGGACCGTCTTCAAGGCGATTGCCACGGTTATAGAACCCATGGCTGCCAAGCGTAGCGAAATAGCCGGCTATGACGTTTGTCCCGACCGGCGCGGGAATCCAATCCCGCGCACTTGGATCGGCCGCCTGTACCGTTGCGGCCATACCAAGAAAGGCAGCTGCCGCCAAGGCCTTTATTCTTGTATTGCTTATTTTTGTCATTATTGAGGTCCTCTGGAAATCATATAGCGCGAAGGCGGCGTGGTGTCTTTAACGGCCCGCTGGATATGCCATACAGACGGATTTCTTTTTCAGGTACATATCAATGGCAGCTGCTCCGTGTTCGCGCCCGATACCGGACTGTTTGTAGCCGCCGAAAGGCATGTGTGGATCGAGCATATTGTGGGTATTGACCCAGACCGTGCCGGCTTGCAGGAGCGGTATTATTTGGTTGACGCGGGCCAAATCGTTGCTCCAGATGCTGGCGCCCAGTCCATAACGCGTATCGTTCGCGAGCTGCATGGCCTGTTCCTGTGTATCGAAAGTAGCCGCTACGACGACGGGGCCGAATATTTCTTCGCGCGAAATTCGGGCATCGGGCGCAACATTGGCGAAAACCGCGGGCCTTACGAAATAGCCCTTGCTGTCGCCGGGTTCGCCGCGCGTCATCATGGTGGCGCCGTCCCGCTTGCCGACATCGATGAAATCCAGCACCCGTTTGCGATGGCGCGCCGATACCATCGGGCCGATTTGTGTCGACGGGTCAAAGCCAGAACCCATTTTCATGCTGTCGGCCAGGTCGACCAGCCCGCCAACCACTTTGTCGTATAGTTTCTTTTGGATATAAAGGCGCGATCCGGCGGTGCATACTTGGCCCTGGTTGAAGAAGATGGCGTTTGCAGCGCCCTGAATAGCCATATCAATATCGCAGTCGTCCAGCACAATAACGGGCGACTTGCCTCCCAGTTCGAGCGAGACGCGCTTCATGTCGTCCATGGCTTGTCGCCCGATCAGTTTGCCCACCTCGGTCGACCCGGTGAAAGCAATCTTATCGATATCCGGGTGCGCTACAAGAGCAGCACCAGTCACCTCGCCGCGGCCTGTAACCACGTTGATGACACCAGGAGGAAAGCCTGCCTCCAACGCAAGTTCGGCCAAACGTATGGCGGTTAGTGGCGTTTCCTCAGCAGGCTTGAGCACCACGGTGCAGCCCGTCGCAACTGCCGGGGCAATTTTCCAGATGGCCATAAGCAACGGAAAGTTCCAGGGAATAATGGCCGCCACCACGCCCACTGGCTCGGGCCGCGTGTACGCGTGATAATTCACACCGGGCGGAAATGGGATGGATATGTTCAAGGTTTCACCGGAAATCTTGGTCGCCCAGCCGGCCATGTAGCGCAGCCATTGTGCTCCGGCTCCGACTTCCAGTCCTTGCGATAGCGCCAACAGCTTCCCGTTGTTCAACGTTTCCAGGCGTGCCAGCTCGTCTGCATGCGCTTCAACAAGCTCGGCCAGATTCAATAAGAGTTTTTCGCGAGCCGCTGGCGATAAATCGCGCCAACTTGGGTGGTCGAAGGCCCGGCGTGCCGCTTGTACTGCGTCGTTGACCTGCTTTGGTCCGGCCTCGAGCTGGTGGGCAATCTCCGTCCCCGTGGCAGGATCGTAAACGGGGATAGCAGGCCCGTCGGACTCGGTATAAGGGCGACCATCGATAATCATGTGTTCGCGAATTCCGGCAAACTCCGAAGTTCCTGGAAGTGACGTGGATGACATGGTTCTGCTCCGGATTCTGAGTGATGGAATCAGGATAGCAACCTCGGTGTGCAAGGACATGTGCCGGTGTGCACCGACACATGTCAGTTTGTGCACCTCCCGTCATCGGTTTGCTGCACTGAGGGTGAAGGCACATGAACAGGAAGATTGATGCGGCAGCAAGTACAAATCGACGATGCCGTTTAGAATAGGCGTCCGAAAGGCAACAACGTTTGCCGCAGGCTGACGCCTCGTGCCTCGCCCTCTATTTATTCATTAACGGAGAACCCGCCCATGTCCTTCAAACCGCTTGCGTACGCCGCAACGCTGCTTGCCGCGCTGGCCACCGCCCCCGTATTGGCTCAGGTCAAGATAGGCGTGGTCACATCGGCGACCGGCCCCACGGCCATGGTCGGTATTCCGCAAAAGAATACCGTTGCACTGCTACCCACCAAGATCGGCGATCTGACGGTCGAATATATCTCGCTGGACGACACCAGTGATCCCACCCAGACCGTCACCATATTCAAGAAGCTCATCACTGAACAGAAAGTGGACGCCATTATCGGCCCCACCGGTTCACCTAATGCGATGGCAGTCATTCAATTCATTGCCGAATCCGGCACGCCCATGCTTTCTCCCGTTGGCACCGCGTCCGTGATCCTGCCCATGACGCCCGAGAAAAAGTGGGTGTTCAAGACGACGCAGAACGATGACCTCATTGCCAAAGCGCTCGTCGCCCATATGGTCGGCGCCGGCGTCAAATCGGCCGGCTTCATCGGCTTCAACGATGCCTATGGCGAAAACTGGTTGAAGGTCTTTGGCGATCTGGCCAAAGAAAACAATATCAGGATCGTCGCCGTCGAGCGCTACCAGCGCTCGGACAACTCGGTGACAGGCCAGGCGCTGAAGGTACTGTCAGCCAAGCCCGACGCTGTGCTTATTGCTGGAACCGGCACCGCCGCCGTGTTACCGCAGGCCACGCTGGCTAAGCAAGGCTATAAAGGACAGTTCTATCAAACCCACGGGGCGGCCCTGCCGGCGTTTCTGAAATTGGGCGGCAAAGAGGTGGAAGGCACCATACTGGCCGCCGGCCTGATGCTGGTCCTGCCGGAAATCGATGACAGCAATCCATCCAAGAAAATCGCACAAGACTATGTGACGCGATACACCGAGCTGCATGGCAGCAAACCGGCTACGTTCGGCGCCAATGTGTTCGACGCCGGCTTGCTGCTCGAACATACCATTCCTGAAGCGGCCAAGGCCGGCAAGCCTGGCACGCCCGAATTCCGCAACGCCCTGCGCGACGCGCTGGAAAACACGCGCGAGTTGGTCGCCACGCAAGGCGTCTACAACATGAGTCCGCAAGACCACAGCGGCTTCGACGAACGTGGGCGTGTACTGATCACCGTCAAAGACGGTCAATGGACGCTATTGAAGTAAACCAGTGGCACCATCGCCTTGCCCTACACACCGGTGGTGCCGGGATCAATACTCTGACGATTTGCCGGTCAGTGCTACGCCTGCCCTCAGCATGAAGTACGAAAAGGCGTCGATCCAGCGTCCGATCACGCCGCGGCCCTGCAAGGCCTCTTCGGTGACGATCTGGCCATTGTTCTTGAGTTCCGTTTCGATCGCCGACTTCAGCTCATCGGCGAATTGCGCATCCTGGATATAAATGTTGGCTTCGCGGGCCAGCAGCAGACTGAAGGGATCGAGATTGGACGAGCCAACCATGGCGCAGTCGTCCATGATCGCAACCTTGGCATGCAGATAACTGGCCATGTACTCGTGGATCTCGATACCATCGTGCAGCAGCTTGGCATACATGTATCGGCCCGCCCGGTACTGCATGGGGTATTCAGACCGTCCCTGCAACAGCAGCCGCACCCTTACACCCCGACGGGCCGCGTCTTCGAGCGCCTTGCGCAGGCGTCGGCCAGGAAAGAAATAGGCATTGGCGATAAGAATGTCGTGACGGGCATTTTCCATGGTGCCCAGGTACGCATCTTCGATCGTCTGGCGAAATCGCAGATTGTCTCGCAATAGCAGCGCCGCCCGGTGTCCATGCCCGTCCAGTGGAACGACCGGAGCTTTCACGCGCAAACTGCGCCGCTTGCTCCATTCCTTCAAGCGCCGATAAAAAGTCGCCCAGTCGTCGCGCCGCCGCCATGCCATACGAAGCCACAGGGCGCGCTGCGCGCGTGCCAAGTCGTCCACAATAGGGCCCTGCAGGCGCACGGCAAAGTCGAACCGCGGACGCGCGCCTTTTCCATCGTCTGGTACGTCCACATAATCGTCCAGTATGTTTATACCGCCCACGAAGGCGACACGCTCGTCGACCACTGTCACTTTCCTGTGCAGGCGGCGCAAGCGGCGCAGGTCAAATTTCATATGGCGCAGACCAGTGGGTTCCGGGCGATAGACACGGAATTGCGCTCCCATACTGGCCAACCTCGCACCTATTTCCCTGGCATGCTCATGACTCCCGAATCCATCGATCACCACGCGCACTTTAATGCCTCGCGCGCAGGCGTCCCGCAGATGATCCAGTACCAGAAAACCGGTCTTGTCCAGGTTGAAGATATAAGTTTCCAGATGGACCTTGCGTTTGGCGGCCGAGATCGCGGCGCAAAGGGCGGGAAAAAATTCCTCGCCATTGCGCAGGAGTTCAATATGATTGCCTTCGTGCCACTTCAAGCGCAATGTTCTACGCGCCATGGAAGCGTTCACGGCAACTCAAGCTCGGCAACCAGGGGAGCATGGTCGGATAGCTGCTTCCAGGGCGAACCGTGCAGCACCCGTGCACTGCGCACCGCGAAACCGCGCTGGTAGATACGGTCGAGACGCAGCCAGGGAAACGCGGCGGGAAAGGTGCGTGGCGGAGGAATCAGGCGCGCCGCCCCGTTGATGCCCAACTGATGTACTTGCTGGGCCAAAGGCAAAGGCTTGGGCAATGAGCGCAAACCATCGCGCCAGCGTGCAACCGATCCACGCAAATTGCCGGGCTCGGCATTTTGCGGGGCAATGGCAAACACTTCGTACAAACCCAATTGCTGGACGAACAATGGCGCCAGGCGATTGTTCCAGTCGTTGAAGTCACCGGCGACGAGCACCGGCTCATCGTCCGGCACCAGCCGCTTGATCCGTTCGACCAGGGCAGCCACTTGTCGCGAACGCCCGCCGGCGAACAAACCCAGATGGACCACCAGGCAATGCACGGGTGTATTGCCGATTTCGACCACCGCGTGCAGGATCCCGCGCTGCTCCATCTTGTGATCGGAAATGTCCTGGTTTTCGTGCTTCAGAATGGGATAACGCGATAGCAAGGCGTTGCCGTGATCGGTATGGTCGCGCACGGCGTTGCAACCATAGGCGGTTTCCATGCAAAGCACCGCGCCCAAGGACTCATGCTGGGCGTGAAGGCTGGACCGGGATTGATTGCGGCCCTGGACCTCCTGCAGAAAGGCCAGATCGGGGCCAAGGTTATAAAGCCCGAGCCGCAATTCTGCCAACGACTCACGGCTGCCCATTGCCGAGCGACCCTTGTGAATGTTATAGCTTACGACCCGGATTACCGACACTGCGGCCCCCTCTTGTTACTGCGCTGGTTTGGCTTCGGGGCTGCGCAAACGAATGTGCAGTTCGCGCAACTGTTTTTCGTCGACCGGGGAAGGCGCCTGCGTGAGCAGGCATTGGGCGCGTTGCGTCTTGGGGAACGCGATAACGTCGCGTATGGATTCCGCGCCCGCCATCATGGTGACCAGACGGTCCAGGCCGAATGCCACGCCGCCATGCGGTGGCGCACCGTACTGCAAGGCATCCAGCAGGAAACCGAATTTCTCGCGGGCTTCCTCGGGGCCGATATTCAGGGCACCAAACACTTTGCTTTGCACATCGGCACGATGGATACGCACCGAGCCGCCACCCACTTCCCAACCGTTCAAGACCATATCATACGCCTTGGCCAGCGCTTGGCTGGGGTCAGTTTCCAGGAAGTTTTCATGACCGTCCTTGGGGCTGGTGAACGGATGATGCGCGGCGAAATAACGGCCCTCGTCCTCGTCATACTCGAACATGGGAAAATCGACCACCCACAGAGGTTTCCAGCCGGCCTCGAATAGTCCGGACTCCTTGCCGAACTCGCTATGACCGATTTTCACGCGTAACGCGCCAATGGCATCGTTGACGACCTTGGCCTTGTCGGCGCCGAAAAAGATCAGGTCGCCGCTCTGGGCGCCGGTGCGCTCGATAAGTTGCGTCAGGACGTCTACATGGATGTTCTTGACGATAGGCGACTGCAGCCCTTCAGGGATGGCAGCAGCGTCATTCACCTTGATATACGCCAGCCCCTTGGCGCCATATATGCCCACGAACTTGGTGTAAGCATCGATTTCGCTGCGGGGCATGGCGCCGCCGCCAGGCACACGCAAGGCCACGACGCGGCTGGCCGGATCGTTGGCTGGCGCGGAGAACACCTTGAAGTCCACTTCGCGCATCAGATCGCCAACGTCGACAAATTCCAGCTTGACGCGCAGGTCTGGTTTATCCGAACCGTAACGGAGCATCGCCTCTTCCCATGTCATGGTGGGGAAGGAGCTCGGCAATTCCACGTGCTGTACGCTGGAAAATACGTGACGGATCATGCCTTCGAATATCTCACGGATCTGTACTTCGTTCAGGAACGACGTTTCGCAATCGATCTGTGTGAATTCAGGCTGGCGATCGGCGCGCAGGTCTTCGTCGCGAAAGCACTTGGTGATCTGATAGTAGCGATCGAAGCCCGCCACCATCAACATCTGCTTGAACAACTGGGGCGATTGCGGCAAGGCAAAGAACTCGCCGGCATTCACGCGGGAAGGAACAAGGTAGTCGCGGGCACCTTCGGGCGTGCTCTTGGTGAGCATGGGGGTTTCAATATCGATGAAGCCCAGGTTATCCAGGAACTTGCGCACTTCGATGGAAACACGGTAACGCAACATCAGGTTACGCTGCATTTGCGGGCGGCGCAGATCTAGCACACGGTGTGTAAGCCGCGTCGTTTCGGACAAATTGTCGTCATCGAGCTGGAACGGCGGTGTCACCGACGCATTCAGGATCTCGATTTCACGGCACAGAATCTCGATGTCGCCAGAAGCCAGATCGGGGTTGCTGGTGCCTTCGGGCCGCTGGCGAACAAGGCCGGTAATGCGCACGCAGAACTCGTTGCGTATGGACTCGGCCGTCTTGAACGCTTCCTCGTTATCGGGATCCACCACAATCTGTGCCAGTCCGGCCCGATCGCGCAGATCGATGAAGATGACTCCGCCGTGGTCGCGGCGACGATGGACCCACCCGAACAAGGTTACTGTCTGGTTCAAATGGTCTTTATTGACCTCGCCGGTATAGCAGGTACGCATCAAGGATTACTCCGTTTATAAATTCTTGGAATGGATTCAGGGTTGATCGGTGCCGGGATGGCGCGCTTCATCGGCGCGATCAATATCGTGAGCAGCATCGATGATCGACACCGCCTCGTTGCCGGCCTCGAGGCCTTTAATGGAAACGGGCGCTACAACGCCCATGGAAACGATGTACTTCAGCGCCGCGTCGACACTCATATCGAGCACCTGGACTTCGTGGCGCGGCATCATCAGGAAAAAACCGGAAGTGGGATTGGGGGTCGTCGGCACGTAGATGCTGACATAATCGTCGCCCAGCTTTTCAGCCACTTCGCCCGTGGGGGCTCCGGTCAGGAATGCGATTGTCCATGCCCCGTGCCGGGGATACTGAACCAACACCGCCTCGCGGAAAGCCTGGCCATTCGGGGCAAGTATGGTATCGCTGACTTGCTTGACTGAGTTATAGATGGAGCGAACCAGTGGAATGCGTCCCAGTAACTGTTCCCAGCGCTCGACCACTGCGCGACCCAGGAAATTCGCCCCAAGCACGCCGGTGAGCAAAACCACGGCCACGACGAGTATGAGCTGGAATCCTGGTATGCGGTATCCGAACAACGACTGTGACGACAAAAATGCCGGCACGACACTTTCCAGCGTGCTGAAAAGCAACGCAATCACCCACAGCGTGATGACCAGGGGAATCCAGATCAGCAGGCCGGTGATGAAGTATCGTTTGAAAAAACGCATGCGTTGCTTGTACTGCCCTGTCAGGTGGCGGCGGGGCCGGCCGGTGTCGTGGAAGCGGGGGCGGCCGGCGTACTGGCGGCTGGCGACGCTGGTGTGCTACTGGGCGCAGCAGTGTCGGCGGCGCCACCCGCACTTTTAGCGCTATCGGCGGCAGGCGTACCTGCGGCCGGTGCGACTGTGGCACCCCCGCCATTATTGCGGAAATCGGTGACGTACCAGCCGGACCCTTTCAGCTGGAACCCGGCGGCCGTGACTTGTTTTGTGTAGGTACTCTGCCCACATTCGGGGCAGTCTGTCAGGAGAGGATCCGACATTTTGCGCAAGACGTCCTGCGCATGTCCGCAGGCGCTGCATTTATAAGCATAAATAGGCACGTAACAATCCCAAGAAAGTTTACCAAAGGAAAAACCCGCTTGCGGCCGCCCCGCCGTGCAAGAACGGGTAGACGCGGCGAAGCATAAAAATCCCTTAATTTTAGCCGGTTTTGTCAGCGGCCATTACCGGGATTCCATATTCACCGCACCCACCCCTTAGAACGGCTGGGGCAACAAGAACATGCCGGCCGCGACCAGCGTCGGTATTGCCGCTGCCGCCAGCAGCTTCAGCGGCGAAATGGCGCCATCCGGAAAGGTGCCTTTCAAGATCGAGAAGCCGGCGGGATTCGGTGCATTGGCAATCACGGTGAGTCCGCCGCCCGTTACCGCACCGGCCACCAGCATGTAGCGCCATATTTCATTGGTGCCCTCAACCAGCGACCCCAGATAAGTAAGTGCCGCGTTATCGGTCACGGCGGTAAGTGCGGTGGCTCCCCAGTACAGGACGATCGGCGAAAGGCCGGCCAGCAAGTCCTGCAACCACCATTTCTGCAGGCCGCCCAGCACCACCAGGCCGGCCAGGAAAAATCCCACCATCAGTCCTTCCCGGATCAGCAAAGGATTTTGATGCCGCTTATAGGCGTGCGCATACCCAATGAAGAGCATGAGGAAACCGAGGAAGATAACGGGATGGTGGGCGGAGATTACCACTCCCACAAGGAATACCAGGTGAATGGCGATTACTATCCAGGGCACTGGAGAACGCACAGGCGCGTCCTCGTCGACGGGACCAGGTCCTATGCTGCCATCCAGCAGGTGTACCCGACAGATGAAGGTCAGCACTGCGGCATTGACGACCACGGCCACGGCGGCGCGCCATCCGAAATGGCTTGCCATGTACGCCGTATCCCATCCGAATGTCTGGGCAACCATAAGTACCGGCGGCGCTGCATAGGCTGTGAGTACGCCGCCAATGGAAATGTTGACGAACAACACACCTATGGTCATGTACTTGAAGCCGGCCTGGCCGGGACGGCGAAAATAGGCATCACGCAACATCAGCGCGGCAAGCGTCATGGCCGCCGGCTCGGTAATGAATGAGCCCGCCAGCGGCACGAAGGCCATGGTCATGAAAAACATGGCAAGTTCATTGCGTACCGGCAGCATGCGGGACAAGGCCTTCACGAACATACCGACCACTTCAAGAATGGGGCGGCTCGCAGCCACGACCATGATGGCAAAGACAAATGCGGGTTCTGTGAAATTGCGAGTGTCGATATAGGCGACTGTTTCGCCTACCCCGGAGAGCAGTGCCATGATGGCAAGGAGGGCACACGCCCAGACACCGAATACGGCTTCCACTTCCGAGAGCAAATGCCACAGCCCGGCGTGCGCGCCGCCGCGGTTGGCCAGCCGCGCAAAGACAGGCACCGAGAAGGTGTGGATGATGGCCACCGCGAACACGGCGGTGGCCAGATACTCCATGAAATTAGGCATGTATCACGCTTCCAAATCCAAACAGACAGGTGCAAATTGTCGCACGAACTTACAGTCCCGGCCCGCCGAGCAGTTTTGAGATCGGGTGGAACCGGTTCACGCCACGCCAAGAATATAGTCGGCGCCCTTCTCGGCGATCATGATGGCTGGCGAATTGGTGTTGCCCGACGTAATGGTCGGCATGATGGATGCGTCGATCACACGCAATCCCTGTATGCCACGCACGCGCAACTGTGGATCGACCACTGCCAGGTCGTCGATACCCATCTTGCAAGTACCCACCGGATGAAAAATAGTGGTTCCGATATCGCCCGCCGCTTTCTCGAGATCGGCCTGGGATTCGATCTGTGTGCCTGGCCGATACTCTTGCGGCTTGTATGGCGTCAGGGCTTCCTGCGACATGATCCTGCGCGTCAGCCGTATGCTGTCGGCGGCCACCCTGAGGTCCTCCGGTGTTTGCAGATAATTGCACAAGATGGCCGGCGCATCGGCGGCATCCGGCGAGGTGATGGTGACATGTCCGCGGCTGGTCGGCCGGAGGTTGCAGACCGACGCCGTCATGGCAGGAAAGGCGTGCAAAGAATCGCCGAACTTCTCAAGCGATAAAGGCTGCACATGGTATTCGAGATTGGCTCGCGTTTGCTCGGGACCGGATCGGGCAAACGCGCCGAGCTGGGAGGGCGCCATGGTAAGCGGTCCTCGTTTCTGTATAGCGTATTGCAGCCCCATCAGCGATCGACCCCATAACGAAGCCGTCATGGTATTCAACGTTTTTGCACCCTGCACTTTATAGATGAGCCGCAACTGAAGATGGTCTTGAAGGTTCTGTCCGACCCCGGGCACATGCTGCACGACGGGTATGCCCAGCGATTGCAGGAGAGCGCCCGGCCCTACGCCTGATACTTGCAGCAATTGTGCAGACCCGATGGAGCCCGATGAAAGGATGATTTCGGCCTTGGCGCGCGCGAGTTTCTTTTGCCCGTCGTGCATGTAGCGCACGCCGTCAGCTTTTCGACCGTCAAAGACGATGCGCTCGGCCTGCGCGCCCGTCAGCACGGTAAGATTCGGGCGGCGGATCACAGGATGCAGGAAAGCCTTTGCCGATGTCCAGCGCACGCCTCGCCGCTGATTCACCTCGAAATAGGCACAGCCTTCGTTATCGCCTCGATTGAAGTCCTCGATGGGCGGGATGCCGGCCTGCTGTGCCGCCCCGCGGAATGCGTCCAGGATTTTCCAGGAAAGACGCTGGCGTTCCACGCGCCATGTGCCCGACGCGCCATGGAATTCGCTTTCACCCGCATGATGATTTTCGACCCGTTTGAAGACCGGCAATACATCGTTCCAGCCCCACCCAGGGTTGCCAAGCGCCGCCCAGCCGTCATAGTCGGCGGCCTGTCCGCGCATGTAGATCATGCCGTTAATGGCCGAGGAACCTCCGAGCACCCTGCCGCGCGGATAGCCGAGTATGCGGTTATTGATGCCGGGGTCGGGCTGGGTGGTGTAGCACCAGTCACTGCGCGGATTGCCGATACAGTAAAGATAACCGACCGGTATGTTGATCCAGTGCCAGTTGTCGCGCCCTCCGGCCTCGAGCAACAAGACCCGGTGAGCAGGGTTCGCGGACAAGCGATTCGCCAACAGGCAGCCGGCCGAACCCGCGCCCACAATGATGTAATCGAATTCCTGCGCAAGCTGTGCCGCTGCAGCGTCGATCATTTTTTGTCTCCCGCGGCTGGGCCGCTTGTTGTTATTTCCGTGACTGCATTCTAAACGGTGATCGTTCCCGCCAGTGCTGCGATAAGCAACAACACGCCTACGCCCATATTGGAGCGGAACAGCATGAAATTGCGTTCCGGGCGGGCCAGGTCGAAAACCCGCATCTGCCAGGAAAAGTGTGCAGCGATCCCGGCCATGACCAGATAATAAGGCCAGTCCATCTGCATGGCGGAACCGGCCCATACCCATAGCCCGACTGTTGCGACGTAAAAGCCGCTGATCCAGATCTTGCCCTTGTCGTTGAAACGCAGCGCCGTCGAATGCAATCCCAGCCGTTTGTCATCCCTTACGTCGACATAGGCATAAATAGAGTCGTAGCCGACCTGCCACAATACCGCGCCCAGCCACATGGCAACGGCCGAAAGCGGGACACTGTTCTGAGTATCGGACCATGCCATGAGCATGCCCCAATTGAAACCTATTCCCAGCACCACCTGCGGCCAATAGGTAAATCGCTTGCACAGCGGATAGATGATGACGATAGGCATCAGCGCAATGGCCAGCCATCGACTGTATTCGTTTAGAGCCAGCAACAGCATTGCGCACACAACAAGTTGCGCCAGCACAAACCACAACGCGTTCTTCAGCGTGATCTGCCCGCTGGTTAGCGGCCGAAAACGGGTGCGCTCGACTTTCTTGTCGATATCGCGATCGAAAATATCGTTGAAACAGCATCCGATGCCGCGCATCAACAGTGCGCCGAGGGAAAAGATAAAGAGTCGGAATAACGTGGGCCAGCCATCGGCAGCCTGGACCAGGGCGGCCATGCAAGGCAGCAGCGTAAGCCAGGTTCCCACTGGTCGATCCAGGCGGCACAGGCGCGCGTAGGGCCCCCAGGACCGTGGCAACCACCGCTCTACCCAGTCGTCTGGCCGCATATCGGATAGATCGGGCGAAGTCCCCGAACCCGAGGCGGGTTTCTGGGTGGAGTCTGAAAAAGAAGGTGTCATTGCACTATAAGAACGGGATTGCAGGCGGAAAGCACCCGCGCGCCGCGGGCCAAAAGGAATCACGTGGAATCACGTCGATTCGACTCCGATGATTCTACCTCGTATGCAACCCGTTGCCGATCAGGACACGTCGCCCGGTCGCGCCAGGTAAGCGATGAGTTCCGGTACAGCGGCCTGGGCCATCCCGGCGTCACTGGCTTCGGCAAAGACCCGCTGGATAGCCGACGCCGCCGCGCGCGGCGCACCCACGTCGTCGGCCATGGCCGTGTAATAGCCCATGTCCTTGAGCGCATTGGAAATGGAAAAGCGAAAACCCGAGGCATCGCCTGTTTCGATATAGGGACGAAGTCGATTGAGCACGACCCCTCCCCCTCCACCATTGTGCAAGACATCTGCGAACACTTTCGCATCTACGCCGGCGAGCCTGGCACAAGCGGCTGCCTCGGCAAGCACCGTCGAAAATCCCAGCGATACGAAATTGTGCAAAAGCTTAAGCTGGTGGCCGGACCCCACCTTGCCGGCGTAGACAATATTCTCGGCATAAGCCTGCAATATGGGAAGGCAGCGGTCGAATAAGTCGCGTTCGCCCCCTACGATCAGGTTCAGCCTGCCTTCGGCCGCCTCTTTGGGCGTGCGCGTCATGGGCGCGTCAAGGAACTGCCCGCCCGCTTGCTGCACGGCTTCCGCAATCTTTACCGTGGAGGAAGGAATGGCCGTTGAACAATCGATGACAATGACACCGGGCTGCATGCCCTCGAGCAACCCCTCTTTCCTGAACAGCACGTCCTCGACCTGCGGCGTGCCGGTAACGCAGAGAATCACGACGTCCACCGCCTGTGCCAATGCCACCGCCGTATCGATCGTTGTTGCTCCGGCGGCGATCAGATCGTCAAGCGGCTGATTGCCTGCGTGTTCGAGCACGGTCAAGCCATACCCATTGCGCAAAAGACTGGCAGCTATGCCATGGCCCATCAAACCGACGCCTATCAGGCCTATACGTGTTTCATTCATTTCAGTTTCTCGTTGTATGAGATGTTGATCTTGTTGTGTGCGACGCCGACCGGAACACCGGACCTCGACCGCGTCGCACCGGCGTTCAGGATTCAGGCAGCGCTTCTGTTGCGCAGACCGCCAGCGCAGATGTACTTGATTTCCAGATAATCATCGAGTCCATACTTGGAGCCTTCCCGGCCGACTCCCGACTCCTTGGTGCCGCCGAAAGGGGCCAGTTCTGTCGAAATGATGCCTTCGTTTACGCCCACAATGCCGCACTCCAGCGCTTCGGCCACCCGCCATGAACGCTCGTAATCCGTCGTAAAGAAATAAGCGGCCAGGCCGAATGGCGTGTCATTGGCCATCGAGACAGCCTCTTGTTCGGTCGAAAAACGGATCAACGGCGCAACCGGCCCGAACGTTTCCTCCTGCATCAGCTTGGAATTCTTCGATACGTCAAGCAGGATGGTAGGCTGGAAGAACAAGCCGCCCAAGGCATGGGCCTGCCCGCCCGTCAATACGCTGGCGCCTTGCGACAAGGCATCGCTGATGTGTTCCTGGACTTTACTGATGGCGGCGTCATCGATCAGCGGACCGAGGTCTACGTTGTCCGCCATGCCGTTGCCCACCTTCTGGGCTTCCACGACCTCTTTGAGTCGCGCCGCAAACGCATCGTAGATGCCTTCCTGCACGAATATTCGGTTGGCGCATACGCACGTCTGCCCGGCATTGCGGAATTTGGAGGCCATGACACCCGCCACCGCCTGTTCCAGATCGGCGTCGTCGAACACGATGAATGGCGCGTTACCTCCCAGTTCCATCGACACCTTTTTCATCGTGGGGGCGCATTGAGCCATAAGCTCTTTGCCCACGCTGGTGGAGCCTGTGAACGACAGTTTGCGCACCAGTGGGTTGCCGGTCAGTTCGCCGCCGACCACCGATGAATTGCCCGTCACGACGTTGAACACGCCCGCCGGTATGCCGGCCTCCGCCGCCAATTCGGCAAGTGCCAGTGCGGAATAGGGAGTGGCCGTGGCCGGTTTGACCACGATCGTGCATCCGGCTGCCAAGGCCGCACCCGCCTTGCGCGTGATCATGGCATTGGGAAAATTCCACGGTGTGATGGCGGCGACCACACCCACCGGCTGCTTGATCACAATGATGCGCTTGTCATTGGTGGCCGCCGGAATCACGTCGCCATACGTACGCTTGGCTTCTTCGGCGAACCATTCAAGGAATGAGGACCCGTAGGCAATTTCGCCGCGCGACTCTTTCAAGGGTTTGCCTTGTTCCAGGGTAAGAATGGTTGCCAGGTCTTCCTGATGCGCCATGCATAAATCGTACCAGCGCCTGATCAATCTGGAACGATCCTTCCCACTTTTTTCCCGCCAGGCAGGCAAGGCATTGTTGGCGGCTTCGATGGCATTGCGTACATCGGCGGCAGACAGCCTGGGCACGCTGCCCAGGGTACTGCCGTCCGCGGGGTTGCTGACGCTGACCGAACTTCCATCAGAGGCGCCTATCCACTGGCCGTCTACGTGGCATTGCTGGCGAAAAAGAGTTGGGCGATCGAGTTTCATGGTTAATCCTTTCAAGTAATCATGCGAGAAGATTCGGGGGCCTGCGGCCGTGCATCAGATCGTCAAGGCCGTTAATTAAAAGCCACCCCATTGCATCCCTGGTCTCGTGTGTTGCGCTACCTATATGAGGCGTAAGAAATACATTGTCCAATGTGCGATAGCGCGGATCGATCAGGGGCTCGTTGGCGAACACATCCAATCCGGCAGCGAAGATCTGATTTGAAACCAGTGCGGCAATCAGTGCATCGTCCACGATCAGATCTCCACGGGAAATGTTAACCACCACGGCATTGGCGGGCAACAGGGCAATTCGGCTGGCGTTTATAGCTCCCTTGATCCCCGGGGAACCCGGGGCTGCAATCATGAGAATATCGGCCACCTTCACCGCCTCGTCGAGCGTGGCGTGATAGATAGCGCCGCGCTCTTGTTCCGGCGCCAGGCGACTGCGGTTGTGATAGTGGATTTCCAAGCCGAATGGACGCGCCCGGGCTGCAATTTCCCGGCCGATACGCCCCATTCCAAAGATAACGAGCCGCCTTCCAGTCAGACCCCGTCCCAGGAGCTGCGTAGGACTCCAGCCAGGCCACTGATTGCTTCGAACCATACGATCCGCCTCGTAGCCACGGCGGCAGGCATTGAGCATGAGCATCATGGCAATTTCGGCGCACGCGTCACTCAACACGTCCGGCGTATGGAGAATCTTTATTCCCATTGCCCGCGCGACAGCTACGTCGATATGGTCATAACCCACCGACAGCGTTGCCACTGACTTCAACGTTGGCGACAAGGCCTGCAGCACCGGCGCCGAGATGGTCTCGGTGGCACTTACAAAAAGTACCTGCGCGCCGCGTGCATTGGCGATGATACGGTCGGGCGGCAAAATGGAATCATCTTCATTCTTGCATAAATCATAGCGATCCTGCATCGCGGCTTCCACCGTTGGCGTAAAACGTCGGCATAGATAGGCGCGAGGCAATTCCTGAGCATTCATTTTTCTGTCGTCGAGAATAACGGTTATTTATAATACCAATTTATATGATGAGTTTGTCAATCAAATTCGTCGAAATGGTATTATGTTCCTATAACGGCACAGGAGAAAGCGGACATGCTCAAGGCTCCAAACAGCGTTCAAAAAGACAAGACAGAGATGACGCTGGCCGATCGCGTCACCCACATCCTGGAAAGCCAGATACGTAGCGGTGCTTATCCGGTCAATGCCCGGTTGCCCACCGAGCAATTCATGACGAAAGAGTACGGTGTCAGCCGTACCGTAATACGCGAAGCAATATCCCGGCTCAAGTCAGAAGGCCTGGTCGAGACGCGCCAGGGCAGCGGCACCGTGGTGCTGGATCCAAAAACCAGCGAAGCCTTCCGCCTGGGACTGCCCGACGACAATCCCGCAAGAGGCGTGCTGCGTATCATCGAACTGCGCCGAGGGATAGAAGCCGAAATGGCGGCACTGGCCGCCGAACGGCGCAGCGAAATGCAGATGACCGAGATCAATAAGGCGCTGGCGCATATTGAAGAAGCCGTGCAACTGGGTGGCGATGGCGTGGCTGAAGACCTGGCATTCCATATTGCAATTTCCCGGGCAGCGAACAATCCGCATTACACCGAGTTGTTGGGCCTGCTGACCCGGGCCTTGCACGACGCCATCCGCGTCACGCGAGGCAATGAAGCCCAACGAACCGACCTCGCCGACGACGTACGGGCCGAACACGAGGCCATTCGGGCTGCCATCGAGGCGCACGAGGTCGATAGCGCAAGGATGGCAGCTTTCCGTCACATGGAAAACACGGCGCGACGAATAGAGAACGTTGACGAAAGCTATTGGAACGGAGCTAGCGGCGCGGCCGCCCACAGACTGGCACGCGCCAATCTCGGTACTGTCGTACGCGAGCAGAAAAACACGAAGCGCACGACCAGATCCTGAGCATTCGTTCTGGGCGGCCTGCACTGCCCGCGTTTGTCTTCAGATCAATTCACCGCCATTGTTTCTTTTGTTGTGTGATATATTCGTCATACAATTTATCGAAGACAGTTCCGTGGCCATGTTCATCGGGCCGGTGCATTGATCTGATGAGGAGACAAGAATGAGCACTCAGCGTGGCACTTCCCTCTGCAACGGCGGCTACACATGAACCAGACGACTCGGCCCCTGGTTGTCCTGACTGATCAGATCCATTCCGATGCCTACCGCTACTTGTGCGACAACGCGGAAGTCACCATCCTCGACCCGGCATTACCCCCGGACCAAGCCAATGTCGCCCTGCGTCGCGCGCTCGCCCATGCCCAGGGACTGATCGTCCGGCGCCAGCTGCCCGGCGACATTTTCGAGGGCCAGCACGACTTGCGCGGCGTACTCCGCCATGGCGTCGGCCTGGATTTCATTCCGGTCGCAGCGGCCACGTCAAAAAAGCTTCCTGTAGCGAACACGCCGGCGGTCAATGCGAATTCCGTAGCCGAATATGCGATCGGCGCCATGCTGGCTATGACGCGCCGCTTTGCCGAGTTTGACCAGAACGTACGGGACGGCAATTGGGGTGCGCGTCGCCACGCCGGCGAACTTACCTTCGAATTAAAGAGCCGTTGCGTCGGGATCGTTGGCTTCGGCGCTATTGGGAAGCGATTGGCAGAAATCGCCTTTCACGGTTTTGGCATGCGGGTCATCGCGTATACCAGGACCCCTTCCAAACTGCCAGCACATGTGAAGAGCGCTGGCTTGAAGGCCTTGTTCTCCACCAGTGACTACATTGTTCTGGCTTGCCCATTGACCGAGACAACCAGAGGAATGATCAATGCCGATGTACTGGCACATGCCAAGCCAAATGTCATGTTGATCAACGTGGCTCGCGGACCAGTAGTCAATGAAACGGATCTTGCCGCCGCACTCGAATCGGGGCAAATCGCCTCTGCCGCCCTTGACGTTTTTGAAGTTCAGCCCCTGCCGGCGACCAGCCGCTTACGGGCACATCCTGGCGTGATGCTTACGCCTCATCTGGCCGGCATGACCATGGACGCGGAACGCGCCATGGGAATGCTGGCTGTGCAGACACAGCTTGCGCTGATCCGAGGCGAACGTCCCGCGAACGTCGTCAACGCTGAAATCTATACCTAAAGCCTGGAGAACTAATGAAAATAACCCGCATTACTGCCATTCCTTTGTCCTACCGCCTTCCGGAAGGCAAGACTGTAACCATGGGGGTGGGCAGCACCCTCAAGCGCGATGCCATCATCATTCGTGTTGAAACGTCCGAAGGAGTCATTGGCTACGGCGAGTCGCACCCCGGCCGCAGCCCTGGCGCCATCATAAGCTTGATCCATAATACGCTGGCGCCTTTGCTGCAAGGCATGGACGCCAGCGATGTGGTGGGGGCGTGGCAACGGGTGCACCGCATGCAATTTTCCAGCCATGGACTTGGCGCCGGGGCGGCCCTGGCCCATTCCGGCATCGACATGGCCTTGTGGGACATACGCGGCAAAGCTGCAAATATGCCGCTATATAAACTTCTGGGCGGCTCGCAACGCCGCATTCCGGCCTACGCTGGCGGCATTTCCATGGGTTATCAGCCTGCCGCAGCGCTGGCTGAAGAAGCGCAGGGATACGTAGACGCTGGATACAAGGCAGTCAAGCTTCGCCTGGGCGATACCGTGAAGGACGATATCGGGCGTGCGACGCATGTGCGTAAAGTGCTCGGCGACGATATCGATATTCTCACCGACGCCAACACGGCATACACCATCGCCCAGGTACGCCGCGTACTGCCGGCGCTGGCCGATATTAAAGCCGGCTGGCTGGAGGAACCCTTTGCTTGCAATGACTTTGCCTCATATCGCGAAGCGGCACGCATCACTCCCCTGGTGCCCATTGCGGCCGGCGAAAACCACTTCACACGTTTTGAATTCGCACAGATGCTGGAAGCAGGGGCCGTACAAGTGTGGCAACCCGACTTGTCCAAGACAGGAGGCATTACCGAAGGCGTTCGTATCGCTGCCCTGGCCTCCGCTTTCCGGATTCCGGTACACGCGCATAGTTCCGCAACCGGACTGAATCATGCCGCGACGCTGCACTTCTTGGCGGCAACCGAGAATGCCGGCTATTTCGAGGCATGCGTGTCGAAGTTCAATCCTTTCCGCGACATGTTCGGCAGCACCTTCCAGATCGGCGCCGATGGTTGCGTGGAGCCTCCGTCCGGTCCCGGCCTGGGCGTAGAGGTCGACGAAGCGATATTCAAGGATTTTCCTTTGATAGATGGACCAGGCTATGTCGTGAAATTCTAAAACAAAGGCCAAAGGGCCGAGGAGAGACAGCATGAAAAAAATTTCAATATTTCTGACCGGTATTTGTTTAGCGCTATCCGCAAACGTCGCGGCATTGGCGAGTACGGCAGATGCCTATCCTGAAAAACAGGTACGGCTGGTCGTTCCCTACCCGCCCGGTGGCTTCAACGACACACTGGCCAGGACGGCCAGCGAATTCCTGACCAAAAAGTGGGGCAAGGCTGTCGTCGTCGAGAATCGGCCCGGAGGGAATACATTGATCGGGAACTCTACCGTCGCGAAAGCCGATCCCGACGGTTACACCCTGCTCATCACCCCCCTGCCTTTCTCCGCACTACCGGGCTTATACCGGGATAAGATGCCCTATGACGCCGTCAAGAACTTCGAACCCGTGATCTGGGCGGGCAGCACACAGAATATTCTCACCGTACGAGCCGATTCGCCATTCAAAGACGTGAAGAGCCTTATCGAACATGCCAGGAAGCACCCGGGCGAGATCAACTATGGCTCTACCGGCTCCGGCTCGTCCAATCACTTGTCCATGGAACTTTTCCTGGACATGACCAAAACGAAGATGACGCACATCCCCTATAAGGGCAGTGCTCCAGCTGTCACCGCCTTGTTGGCGGGCGACATCGACGTGCTATTCGATAACCTTCCAAATGTTTATCCGAACATCAAGGCAGATAAACTCACTGCCCTTGCCGCAACGGGTACGAACCGCGCGCCATTGCTGCCCGACGTGCCGACGGTTGCAGAGGCCGGCGTGCCAGGATATGAAGTGACTGTCTGGTTTGGCATGCAGGCCCCGGCCGGAACGCCAAAAGAGGTCGTGGCCAAAATCAATAAAGACTTGGTCGAAATGTTGCGCCAGCCCTCCATTGTCGAGAAATTCGGCTCACAGGGTGTTGAGATCGTGGCGAGTTCGCCTGAGCGTTTCAAAGCACTGGTAGCCAGCGAAGTGGCCAAGTGGACGGGAGTCATAGACCGCGCTGGCATAAAGATCGAATAGGACGATTCCCGAATAACTACGCCGGCTCAATCCCCGAGGACTGAACCGGCGTAGTAATGAGTGTTCGCAAAACGCCTGCCAAAAACGAGGGAGATCAGCTCTCCTTGATCAACTTGCCCAGAATGGCAATGCCTTCACGAATCTTTGCCTCGGAAACCGTCACAAAGCTCAGGCGCATGGTGTTGGTCTGGGGATGGGCGCCCGCAAAGAATGGCGCACCCGGCACAAACGCAACGTTTTGTTCAATGGCGCGAGCCAGCAACTTGGATCCATCGATATGGGCAGGCAACGTGACCCAGATGAACATGCCGCCTTCCGGCCGCGTCCAGCTGACCGTTGCGGGGAAATGCTGGTCCATGGCTTCCAGCATATATCCGCATTGCTCTTTGTAGAGCTCGCGCACCATAGGCATATGCGTGGTCAGGAAACCGTCTTTCACGGTTTCGTAAACGGCCATCTGGGTAAGGCTTGCGGTATGCAGATCGGTAGCCTGCTTGATTTGCACCAGTTTCGCGATGATGGGCTTGGGCGCCACGATATAGCCCAGTCGCAAGCCGGGGGCCAATACCTTGGAAAACGTGCCCAGGCGGATGACTGTGGCACCCGCGGCGCGCCCCAGGCCCAGCAGTCCAGGCAAGGCAACGCCCGCGTAACGCAGGTCGCCGTAGGGATCGTCTTCAATGATGGGCACTTGGGCAGCGGCACATCGCTCCACCAATGCCTTGCGTCGCGCCAGGTCCAGCGTAAGACCAGTGGGATTCTGGAAGTTGGGCAAAACATAGATAAAACGCGCGCCAGCCGTGCACTCATCGGTCAATCCCTCGGGGACCAAACCACCTTCATCGGTTGGCACCGCGACGTATTTCGGTTCGAACAGCGAAAATGACTGCAATGCGCCCAAATAGCTGGGGGCTTCGACCAGCACTTTGCTGCCCGGGTCGATGAACAGCTTGCCCAGCATATCCAGCGCCTGTTGCGAGCCCGACACGATAAGCACTTCATCGGGCGAAACATCGGCGCCGACGCGCTTGAGGTCTTCGGCGACCCAGGCGCGCAAAGGTGCATAGCCTTCCGTCGGCCCATACTGCAGCGCCGTCTCGCCCTTGTTTTCCAGGACGTAGTTGAATGCGGCTTGCATGACGTCGATCGGAAATCCTTTGGGCGCAGGCAATCCGCCCGCGAAAGAGATGATTTCGGGCCGCTCAGTGACTTTCAGAATCTCTCGGATTGTCGAGCTGGTCAGTTGTTGCGCACGCTGCGAAAAAGTATAGGGGTGGGTGTACGAGTCCATGATTCCGAAAGATTCCCGATAAAGAACAAATTGGTAACCACTTAGATTACCGCAACTTCATTGAAGATTCAGCGATTTGGCCGTGGCTCGCGTGTTTCGCGGCCTTTTACGAGGTCAGCACGCCACAAGGCTGGCACAGACACGCGAAACGCGCGCTTGTGCCATGCCCGAGTCACCCTTCCACGTCCGTGCGCCCGGCGTCGCCATTGCGTCGGTCACGGCGCACGATGCGCAACAGCCACCAAAACAGGGAAAGCGAGCAAAGCAGGCCTATCCCGAAAATCGCCACGACTATCCATTCGCCTGCAGTCATTATTACGTCCCTTTTTGGTAAACCGGAAATCAGCTGGCGCCCAGGACGTCGGCCATGGCATCGGTAAAGTAGCCAATATTGCGGGTGTTCAAGCCGGGCACGCTGATCCGGCCCGATTCAATGATGTACACACCGTGCTTCTCGCGCAGGATCTGCAGCTGCTGGCTCGACAGGCCGGTATAGGTGAACATGCCGTGTTGCTTCACGAAGTAGCTGGAATCGTAGCCGGGCAGCTTGGTCTTCAGTTGCCCATGCGCCTCCTTGCGCACAAAGGCAATGCGCCGGCGCATTTCTGCGACTTCCCGCAACCATGCCGCATGGAGGTCTGCGTCATTCAGCACATCGGAGGTGATCTGCCCGCCATGGGCCGGCGGGCTGGAATAATTGCGTCGCACTGCCGCTTTCAACTGGCCCAGCACCCCGTCGGCCTCTTCAGCGCTGGCACACATTACTGACAGTCCGCCGCAACGCTCGCCATAGAACGACAGGTTCTTGGAGAAGGAATTGGCCACCACGAACGTGAGGCCCGCGTCGGCCATCGCACGCACTGCAAAGGCGTCCTCGTCCAGGCCTGTCCCGAAGCCCTGATAGGCCATATCGACAAAAGCGATGAGTTCGCGTTGCGCGAGGACGGGAATAAGCTGCAGCCACTGTTCCGGCGAGGGATCGACGCCCGTAGGATTGTGGCAACATGCATGCAGCAACACAAAGCTCTTGCGCGGCAATGCCTGCAGCTCCGACATCATCTGGTCGAAACGCAGGGATCTGGTTTCCGGGTCGTAGTAGGAATAGGTATGGGTCCGGACGCCGGCGCCCTGGAATATGGAATGGTGATTGTCCCAGGCAGGGTCGCTGATCCAGATCTCGCTATCGGGATAGGCCAGATGCAGGAAATCTGCGCCCACCTTCAACGCACCGGTGCCCCCGACGCTTTGTATGGTGGCAATTCGCTTATCCCGCAGGGCGGGATGATCGGGACCGAAAACCAGTTTCTGGACGGCGTCGCGGTAAGATGCGAGGCCTTCCATTGGCAGGTAAGGCCGTGGCGCCGGTTCGACGGCGCGACGCTGCTCGGCCGTCTTCACCGACGACAACACCGGAATGTGACCCTCGTTGTCATAATAAAGACCCACAGTCAGATTGACCTTCTGGGGGTGGGCGTCCCGATGGAATGCCTCGTTAAGCCGGAAAATGGGATCGCCGGCGTATTTTTCCATGTGTTCGAACATGATTGCGGGTCTCGGTGATGAAAGCGGAACAAAATGACAGAGGGCCGCTCTGTCAACGTGCCCCATTATAAAGAATGACCTAGTCTTTACCATTGACACCCTGTCGCCTATGCGAACACTATGATGACAGTCCCAACCAAGCACCAAAATGACAAACTAGACCATGACCATCGCCACCGAACCCTCCGTATTCACGCTGCATCAAGGCACGATTCCGCTGCTGATCTCCATACCGCATCTGGGCGCGCAAATTCCCGCGGAAATTGCACGTTCCATGGCACCGGCGGCGCAGCATCTGGATGACACCGACTGGCACCTGGATCGTTTATACAGCTTCGCCGATGCGCTGGGCGCCTCGGTGCTCTTCCCCAAAAATTCGCGCTACGTGATCGACTTGAACCGACCGCCAGATGGCGCCAACCTTTATCCCGGGCGCAAGACCACCCTGCTCTGCCCTGTCGACACCTTCGACGAGGAAGCCCTGTATCTGGATGGCAAGCAACCTGACGCGGCTGAACAAGCACGTCGCCGCGACCACTACTGGCACCCCTATCACGCCGCCTTGCAGGCCGAGCTCGAACGGATTCGATCGCTACATGGCCACGTGTTGCTATGGGAAGCCCACTCCATACGGTCGCAGGTGCCACGCCTGTTTGAAGGCCGCCTGCCCGATTTCAATTTCGGAACAGCCGATGACCGGAGCGCCGCACCCGGCGTCGCGGACGGCCTGGCCGCCACCATCAACCAGGAAGGGTGCTATAGCGCGGTGGCCAACGGGCGCTTCAAAGGCGGCTACATCACCCGGCAATATGGCAATCCAGAGCAGGGCATACATGCCATCCAGCTCGAGTTGGCACAGATCGCCTATATGTCTGAGAGCCGTCCTTATGCTTACGATGAAGAACGGGCCGCCGCAGTGGCGCCTGTAATTCGGGGCGCGATCCAGCAGGCGCTGGACGATATCCGGCGATCCGCCAGGGCGGGCGCACCATGAACCACAAAACAGTCACCGTGGCGGTGCAACATGGACGACCGTGAGGCGCTTTTTGACTCGCTGGCCGCACACCATTGGGCCGTTTCCGACACACTGGTCCCCTCACCCCTCTATGAGAGCCTGTACCATGCGTGCCGCCAGGAATGGGATGCCGGGCACTTCCGCGAAGCACGCATCGGACGGCAGCATAGCGACTCCCTGCGAATAGAAATTCGCGGGGACTCCATCTGCTGGATGACCCCGGAAAATGCCGGCATGGAAGCGGACGATTTCCTGGCCTGGGCCGATACGCTGCGTCAGGATCTGAATCGGGAATTCTACGCCGGACTGAACAGCGCTGAATTTCATTTCGCGCGCTATTCCGAAGGGCGCGGCTACAAGAAACACCTGGATCAGCATCATCAAAATACGCAACGGCGCCTATCGCTGGTGCTGTACCTTAACCGCCAGTGGAACGATACGGACGGCGGGGAGCTTTGCCTTTACTCACCCGACAACGACGCCGCGGAAATCCTGCGCATTCTCCCAAAGCCAGGACGGCTGGTGGTGTTTCGCAGCGATATCATCCCGCATGAGGTCCTGCCGTGTGTGCAGCCCCGCTGGAGCCTTACCGGCTGGTTCCGCAGCGATCATGTTCCGGACTGATACCAACGGATAGCCGCCAAGGCCAGGGCATCGATGGAATCGGTGATGGGCACGTCCAGCTGCCCGCGCAGCGCGTGTGGAATGGCCAGCGGCAGTTCCGTGCAGCCAAAGACCACGGCGTCCGCACCCTGCTTTTGCAACAACTTGACGCAATCCGATGCGGGCGCGTATGCCTCGTCGATGCGGTTTGCCTTGACATGCATGATAGACGGAATGCATGACGTCGCCATGGCGTCGTCGGCTGGCGTAATGCACTCATAGCCTTGTTGCTGCAATGCATGCTGGTACAGGCCCAGTTTCAGCGTCACTGCCGTTCCCATCAATCCGATGCGCCCGCTATATATGCCCTGACGACGCAAGTCGTCGATGACGGCCTGCACGATGTGCAGCACGGGCAGGTCGGTCGCCGCAGCGAGCCGATCGTACCAAAGATGCGCGGTATTGCAGGGAATCGCAATAGCCATGGCGCCGGTCCGCTCGAGCTGCCTGATGCCATTGTGCATCCACGGAAAAGGATCAGGACCCAGCTTGGCGTAACCCGCCGGCCTATCGGGAACCCGGGGGTCATTCCATAAGATGGCGGGAATATGTTGCTGTTCCGAGGGCGCGGGCGTCAAGGCGATAAGGCGTGCCATGAACGCAGCCCCGGCCATGGGACCCATACCGCCCAGCACACCCAGAAAGCGTCCCTGAAAATCGTGGCTCATGTAATGGTTCAGTGTTGGAGGATCTTTGAGAGAAATAGGCGCGCACGCTCGGACCGCGCTTCGAGATCGCCAAAAAATTCATCCTTGGTGCAATCTTCAACGATTTTGCCCATATCCATGAAAATCACGCGATCCGCCACTTTGCGTGCAAAGCCCATTTCGTGGGTGACGACCATCATGGTCATGCCCTCGCTGGCCAGATCCACCATAACGTCCAGCACTTCATTGACCATTTCGGGATCGAGTGCTGAAGTGGGTTCGTCGAAAAGCATGGCAACCGGATCCATGGCCAGTGCCCTGGCAATGGCGACGCGCTGCTGTTGGCCACCAGACAGCTGCCCCGGGAATTTGTCCTGGTGCGCCCGCAGACCGACGCGATCGAGCAAGCTGACTGCTCTCGCAGCCGCTTCTTCCTGGCTGCGCCCCAACACCTTTACCTGCGCAAGCACCAGGTTTTGCGTCACGGACAAGTGCGGGAATAATTCAAAGCTCTGGAACACCATGCCGATGCGCGCGCGCAGCTTCGGCAGATTGGTGTCACGCGCCCCCACGGAGACGCCATCGACAATGATTTCACCCTTCTGGAAAGGTTCCAGGCCATTGACTGTCTTGATCAGCGTCGACTTGCCCGACCCCGAAGGACCGCACACAACGACTACCTCACCATGCGCGATGTCAGTGCTGCAGTCATCCAGCACCTGCGTGGTTCCATACCACTTGCTGACATGCTTTATCTCTATCATTTGAACTCCAGATCCTGTCTTCGCGCTAGCGGGCAATACGCGTGCGTTGCCGCAAAAAGCGCACGAAAAGCGATGCGCCGTAACTGATTATGAAATACACCACGGCGACGAACAAATACATTTCAATCAGCCGGCCATCGCGTTGCGCAACCTTGGAGGCAGCGCCCAGGAAGTCGGTAAGGGACAGCACATAGACCAGCGACGTATCCTGGAACAGCACGATTGTTTGCGTCAGCAATATGGGTGTCATGTTGCGGAATGCCTGCGGCAGCACGATACTGGCCATTACCTGCCAATAAGTCAGCCCCAGCGCCGAGCCGGCGGCCACCTGTCCGCGCGGCACCGACTGAATGCCGGCCCGCATGATTTCGCAAAAATAGGCCGCCTCGAACAATGTGAAGGTGATCAACGCCGACGTGAAGCCGCCTACCGAGATGGGCCGGTCGGCGCCAGTGAGCCATGCGCCAATGTAAGGCACAAGGAAATAAAACCAGAATATGACCAGGATCAGCGGCAAGGCACGCAACAGATTGACATATGTCCCAGCGATCGCCGCCAGCACGCGGATACCGGAGAGCCGGCACATGGCCAGCAGGGTACCCAGTACCAGCCCCCCGGCTGCCGACAACAGCGTCAGCTTCAGCGTGAATGCCATTCCATCTCGAAACAGGTACACCCATGATCGTTCGATGATGTCAAAATCGAAACTGTTCATGGGGCGACCTCGGGCGAGGTCGAAGGGGCGGCGATGAAGCCAGGTACCGAAAGGCGGCGTTCCAGCCATCCCATGCCGTAGACAACCACCAGATTGAGCAAGAGATAGAACAGGGTCGCCACCGCGAAGGTCTCGAACACCTGAAAGCTGAATTCCTGCATGGACCGTGCCGCTCCCACCAATTCGAACAAGCCTATTGTGAAGGCGACCGAGGTATTTTTGATCAGGTTGAGAAGCTCTGAGGTCAATGGCGGCAAAATGATGCGAAAAGATGTGGGCAGCAATACATAGCGATACACCTGTGCGGTCTCAAGTCCCAGCGCGCGGGCGGCCATTTCCTGTCCCGCCGGCAGGGATTCGATGCCGGCACGCACCTGCTCGGCCACCCTGGACGATGTATAAAAACCCAGGCACAGCACGGCCGGAATGAAGTTGCCCCACGGCGGCGAAACGCTTTTTATGGCATCCCCAAGAGCGGCTGGAACGAGTTCGGGAATGACGAAATACCACAGGAACATTTGAACCAGCAGAGGCACATTGCGAAACAATTCCACATAGGCGGCGCCAATACGCCTGACCCAAGTCAGGCGGGTGGTGCGCGCCACCCCTATGACGGTGCCCAGGGTCAGCGCCAGCGCCCATGCCAGAACGGCCGTGCCTATTGTCCAGCCGAGGCCGGAGAGCAGCGTATCCAGATAGGTACTGCCTCCCGGCGCCTCATCGAAAAAGACCAGCCAATTCCAGTTGTAATTCATGCGCAGGAAGAATTACTTGTAGTCATCAGGATCGGGAGAGTCGGTAGGATTCTGCACCACGCGCTTGAGTTGATCGCTCATGGGCCAGTTGAGGTTCACATTCTTTGGCGGAATGGGAGATTCGAACCATTTCTTATATAGCGTGGCCAGGGTCCCGTCTTTCATCATTCCGATAATGGCGTCATCGACCACCTTCTTGAACTCGGGGTCATTCTTGGGTTCCATAATGGCATAGGGTTCCACCGTGTAGGCATTCTTGCTGATCACCCATTCATCCGGATTGCGTGAGGTAGCCACTAGACCCGCCAATAAAATATCGTCCATGAAGAACGCCGCCGCACGTCCGTTATTGACCGTTAGGAAAGCTTCCCCGTGATCTTTGGTAGGAATGATTTTCAGATCAAGTTTCTTTTCTTCGGTGGCTGATGTCAGCCACCGGATGTTGCTGGTACCGGCGGTGGATACGACGGTCTTGCCTTTCAGGTCGGGAAGATCGCTAAGGTTGGACGATTTCTTGGAAACGAAACGCGTGGCCGTCACAAACGTGGTGGGCGCAAAAGTGACTTGAGCCTGGCGCTCTTTTGTGTTGGTGGATGAACCGCAGTTAAGGTCGACAGTGCCATTGGCCAACAAGGGAATTCGCGTTGAAGAGGTCACGGGCACCAGCTTGATATTGATTTTTTCCATACCGAGCTTGACCTTCACCGCTTCAACTACCTTGCTGCAGATGTCCATGGAGTAGCCGATGGGCTGCTGTTTGTCGTCGAGATAGGAAAACGGAATGGAAGCGTCCCGGTGGCCCAGGGCGATTTCGCCCGTGCTCTTGATTTTGTCCAGCCTGCCTTCAGCGTGTACCGGCACCGTCGCGGCCACTGCCAGCCCTGTCAGTAAGAATGCTATGGATTTCTTCATGGTGAATTCCTTGAGGAGTCGTGGGTGAACAATGCCATGATAAAGAGTTTCTTCCCGAAAGAACCCGTCGCATTTCTCACGTTTTCCCTTACGGGTGGTCGGCGTGGTCGGCAAATACGTGGCGGTAACCAAACAAGCCTGCCGACCCGCCGGTATGAACGAAGACCACGTTTTGATTCTTCTTGAAGTGGCCGCGGCGTATCAAGTCAATTAGCCCCGCCATACCCTTCCCTGAATACACAGGGTCCAGCAGTATGGCCTCCTGTTCCGCCGTAAGGCGTAAAGCCTCGATCATGGAATCGGTCGGCAGGCCGTAACCGTCACCCACATAGTCGGAATTGGCGACGACGTCTTCACGCTGTACTGATGCCGGTGGCAAACCCATATAGTCCACCGTGGCCTGAACCAGTTTCCATACGTTTTCTTCCTGCTGCTGGCGGGCAGCACGCACACTTACGCCATACACCGGAATTCCACTATTGCTGGAACGCAGACCAACCACCAGTCCCGCCTGCGTGCCCGTGCTGCCTGTGGCATGCACAACGTGGTCAATGCGCACACCCATTTCGAATGACTGGTTCAACAGTTCCTGTGCGCAGCCGACATAGCCCAGTGCGCCGACAGGATTGGAGCCGCCGCCGGGAATGACATACGGTTTATGACCGGCGCCACGCAACTCGGCGGCAAGGTCTTCCATGGCCTGTTGCATGTTGCTGCCGGCGGGCAAACGCGCAACGATCTGTCCCCCCATCAGTCGGTCGAGCAGAACGTTGCCGGACTCTTCGTATTCTTCTGTCGCGTCCGACACCCGCTGTTCAAGCAGGATCTTGCATTTCAAGCCGAGCCGGGCGGCGGCGGCCACGGTCTGGCGCGCGTGATTCGACTGGACCGCGCCCTGGGTGATCAGGGTATCGGCGCCCTGTTCCAGCGCCTGGGCAACCAGGAACTCGAGCTTGCGGGTCTTGTTGCCGCCCGTAGCCAGCCCCGTACAATCGTCTCTTTTAATGTAAAGATTCGGCCCGCCCAGATGTCGCGTGAGGTTGGGCATGAATTCGAGCGGCGTGGGGAAGTGTCCGAGGCGGATACGGGGAAAGGCGGCTAAATGCATAGATTCACTCCAGGCTGAGGCAAATCATGCAATCGTACCGGCCGCAGGGCGTTTTGCCTACCATTACATCGGCCATGGCATATTCCGTTCGGGCTCTTAGACGTTTTTCGCTATTCTTTCAGTGCCTTATCGAACCATTGCATTGTGCGCGTCCAGCCATCTTTGGCCGCAGCTTCCACATAACTGGGCCGATAGTCGGCATGGAAGGCATGTCCGGCGTCCGGGTACACCATGAAAGTCGACGCCTTGGCCGCTTCATTGCCGTTGGCCAGGGCCTGCTTCATGGTGTCGATGGAATCTTGCGTGATGCCGGCATCCTTCCCACCATAAAGACCCAGTACAGGCCCGTGCAATTCGGCCGCCACGTCGATCGGTTGCGTCGGCTGCAAGGGGCCCTTATCGCCCACCAATCTCCCATACCACGCCACACCGGCCTTGACCTTCGGATTATGCGCCGCATACAGCCACACGATGCGACCGCCCCAGCAAAATCCCGTAATGCCAAGGCGTTCGGTGTTTCCGCCATTCTTGGCGGCCCACTCCGCCGTCGCGTCCAGGTCACCGATCACTTGCTCATCGGGCACCTTATTGACAACCTCGCTGAGCAGGCGGGAGATCTCCGTATACCGCGACGGATCGCCCTGGCGGGAATACAGTTCCGGAGCAATGGCCATATAGCCTTGCTTGGCAAGCCTTCTGCAGACGTCCTTGATATAGTCATGCACGCCGAATATCTCTTGCACGACCAGTATCACGGGCAGCACAGTCTTGCCTTCGGGCGCTGCGCGATAGGCGGGAATGCTGCCATCCTTCACCGGTATCTTTACCTCGCCCGCAAGCAGCCCTTCAGCGTCCGTCTTGATGGCGGTCTGCGCCGCCACAGGTCCGGCCGCCATCGCGAAGCCTCCAGCCAGAGAGGTGACGATGAAACCTCGCCGCGTCATGACGAGCGGTGGCAACAAGCTGTCGAAATCGGTATCCGGCAAACGGCTCATGGTGATCCCCTTTAGAAAGCTGGCATGCCGCATGGGCCGCCGGCATGTTCACGATTCGGATTTGTGTTCTGGCTTGCCTTTGCGCTTGGTCGCGGCCAAGTCGTCGAGCTCTTTTTCACTCATCGACTTGTACATCGATTTCGATGGGCCTTTGAGATCCGAGACTTTGGTCTCGCCGCGTTTTGCCGACAGCGCGGCACCGGCTGCCTTTTGTTGAGCTTGGGACTTGGCTGGCATGATGCGACCTCCTGACAAGTACGCCTTGAGGATATTTCAGCGTTTTGGTATTTCATTGACTGCGTGCGGCCTCAAGCCTGCACGGATTGAATACTGTAACGCAGTGCCGCCCTATCGTGGGCCGCAAAAAAGTAAGAAAGAATGAATTACTGCTACGTGCCCTATACGCTCATCGAGGGTACGCGATCGGCAACACGCTGTGCGATATGTGCCAACGCTTCTTCGACCTGGTCGACAAGAATCAGACATAAATCACCATCAGCCAATCGGGCCAACGCGGTGTCGATGGCCAGGAACTCACCACGGACTTCCTGTATATGCGTGCAGAGAACGGCATTGGCCAAACCCTCGCGCAATAGCGCGACGACTTCGCCATCGGTGCGGCCGCGCTGACACATATCCTGGTACAGGATAACGTCGTGGAAGGCGTCGCCAAGAATCTCGGTCTGGCGACGGATGTCGACGTCCCGCCTGTCGCCGGCGCCGCTGATGACAACAGAGCGTCGTTTGGCCGGCATGGTGTCGATGGCATTCACCAGCGCCTGGATGGCATCCGGATTATGACCATAGTCGGCAATGACCGTGGCCCCGCCATAAGGAAACAGATTGAAGCGCCCCGGCGCCGTGTCTGCATCGCTGACAAATGAAGCAAGTCCCTGCCGCACGTCGTCCCATTCCAGCTTCAAGGCCCATGCGGCGCCCAATGCGGCCATTACGTTTTCCACCTGAAAACCTATGGTGCCGTTGTGCGTGAGAGGGATGGCATTGAGCGCAAAACGCTGTTCGAAATCGCCCTCGGCAAGCAGGACCGCGCCCTCTTCGACACACACTACGCGACGACCCTGCGCACGGTGCATGGCAAGCACAGACTGCTGCCGGTCCGCGCAAAAGTACGTAATGGCGCCCGGGCAGTTGTCAGCCATAGCAACCACCATTGGATCGGCGGCATTCAATACCGCCACACCGTCAGGCGCAACATTTTCGACGATGACCCGCTTGACGATAGCCAAGTCCTCGACAGTGCTGATATAGCTCAGCCCCAGGTGATCGCCCATTCCCACATTGGTCACCACACCCACATTGCACCGATCGAACCCTAATCCTTCGCGCAATATGCCGCCCCTGGCCGTCTCGAACACGGCGGCGTCCACGTCGGGATGCAGCAGCACATTGCGCGCGCTGCGTGGTCCGCTGCAGTCGCCCGTATCGATACGTTTGGCGCCTATGTAAACGCCATCGGAATTTGTCATGCCTACGCGCCGACCGCTATGCGCGATCAGATGTGCGATCAGCCGCACGGTGGTGGTCTTGCCGTTGGTGCCTGCGACGGCGACCAATGGTATACGCCCATCTTCGTCCGTTTCGAACATTTCATCGATGATCGCTTCGCCCACATCGCGGCCTTTGCCGAATGAAGGGCTAAGGTGCATACGCAGGCCGGGCGCGGCATTGACTTCAACAATACAACCCTGTTGCGTGTCCAACGGTTCGTAAACATTGTGGCTCACGAAATCGAGACCGCAGATATCCAGGCCCACCATCTGGGCCGCCGCGACCGCCCCTGCGGCGAGTTCCGGATGCACATGATCGGTTACGTCGGTGGCGGTTCCGCCCGTACTGAGGTTGGCATTGTTGCGCAAGGTGACCAGAGTGCCTTGGGAAGGTATGGAATCGGCCCGATATCCCTGGGCCGCCATCGTGGCCAAGGCTGTATCGTCCAGCTTTATCTTGGTCAATGATGACCCATGACCTTCGCCTCGCAACGGGTCGGCGTTGATCAACTCGACCAGCTCCAGAATGGTGTGCTCGCCGTCACCTGTGACCTGCGGCGGATCGCGCCGGGCTGCCGCCACGAGCTTGTCGCCCACCACCAGCAAGCGAAAATCATGACCTGGAAAATACCGTTCCACGATAACGTCCCGGCAGTTCGCTCTTGCGCCCTCATAAGCCGCTAGCACTTGTTCACGGCCCTGGACATTGACCGCCACGCCCTTGCCCTGGTTGCCGTCGCGCGGTTTCAGGACCACGGGCCCGCCCAGTTCGCATGCAGCCGCCCATGCGTCCTCTGCGCTGTCCACCAGGCGTCCCTGCGGCACCGGTACGCCCGCTGCTGCCAACAAGCTCTTGGTGAGTTCCTTGTCTTGGGCGATCGACTCGGCGATGGCTCCGCTGCGATCGGTCTCCGCTGCCTGGATGCGCCGCTGTCGGCTGCCCCAGCCGAATTGCACCAGACTGCCGCGCGTCAGACGCCGGTACGGTATGTTGCGTTTTACAGCGGCCTGCACGATCGAACCGGTGCTTGGGCCGAGGCGCTCGTCATCATTGACTGCCCGCAGGCGAGCCAATGCATCATTGACGTCGAACGGACTGTCGTACAGGGCAGCCAGACATAGTTCCTGGGCCAGCTCGAAAGCCAGCAGGCCTACGGCTTCTTCGCTGTATTCCACTACAACCTGATAGACGCCCGGGTCTATTGTGAGCGCTGTACGACTATAGGTAAGCACGCATCCGGCCTTCGTTTGCAGGCACAAGGCAGCCGAAGCGAGGGCATGGGCTATCGAACCCGGCTGCTCGTGCCCCGGCGGTTTCAGGATATCGAGCTCGGGAAAGCGCACCCGCATCCGGGTTTCGAAGACGTCGATATCTTCGATGACGCACTCGGATTCGGTGCAGGCCACAATGGCTTCTATCACCGTCTGCCGGCACCAGAGATTCGGACCGCGCAGGGCCCGTACACGTGAAACTTCCATCAGACTGACTTCCTTATTTCCACTGGTGCCCAGAGGGCCATACAGATGCCATCAAGACGACGGACTAAACGGACGCCGCCGAGGTCATCGTTGCAGGATCGAATACTGATACAGGCCCTTTTGGCTCAAAAGCCTCGATGCCGGCGCGTATGAGATCCGTTCCTATGTCCAGCGCCCAGGCGGCAGCCACAGCGGCCAGCAAACTCGATGTTTGGCCGCCGCATTGGCCCTTCTGGCTCATGGGCACGCTGGCTGTATCGGTCAACAGAGTTTCTTTGTCGGCGTGGGCCAGGATTATTTGCGAGGAGCGGATGAATACGGCCCGCCCGCCCTGTTGCCGGTGGGACACCAGAACGGACGATTCCGAATCCAGACCATAGAAAACCACTTCGCCATCACACAAAGTAGCCATATCGGCGACTGGCGGATCATCGGCATTCAGAACCGCGACGCCGCCCGGCAGCACCACATCGACTTGAGTACGCAACACCCGGGCCATGTATTCCGGATCAGAAACGTAGAACTCGGGGAATGTCTCGTTGGGATCAAGATTGGTCACTATGCCAACTTGGCAGCGATCATAGGCGAGACCTTCGCTGAGGATACTGCGGCAGCCATTTTCAATGACGGCGGCCTGGACCGCCCGATTCATCAGCACGCGACGCCCTGCAGCCCAGTTGGCGCCATCGGTCTTCTGCACGTGGCGTCGAGCGAAAAACAGCCCGTCGCTGCACGCGAGCCCGGTGTACTGGCCACTGAGCTGCAACAAGTGGGCCACCAGCCGCGCTACGGTAGTCTTGCCCCGGCTGCCGGAAATTCCGACAATCGGAATGTGACCGGTGTCGCCATCGGGAAACAGGTGGTCGACAATCGCTTTGCCCACCGGACGCGGCTCGCCCGCAGCCGGTTTCAAGTGCATCAACAAGCCAGGTCCCGCGTTCACTTCGACGATCGCGCCGCGCTGGACCTCGAGGGGTCGGGAAATATCCTCTGCCACCAGGTCAACGCCCGCAATGTCCAGACCAATCACGCGAGCCGCCAATGTGACGGTCGCGGCCACGCTCGGGTGCACCACGTCCGTGACATCGATCGCGACATTGCCGTTACGCTGGATCAGTACGCGTGTACCCTCTGCTGGAATAGACTCGGCATCCAGACCTTGGCGCGCAAGCTCCAGCATGGCCGCCGAGTCCAGTCGTATGAAATTGAGCGGCTGGTCTTCACTGCGCCCCCGGCGGGGGTCGGAGTTTAACTGACTTTCCATCAGCTCACGCACCGTCTGCATGCCGTCACCCACAACCGTGGCGGCATCGCCCCGAGCCGCAGCCACCATCCGGTCGCCCACCACCAGTAATCGATGTTCGTCGCCCTGGATAAATCGCTCGACTACGACGCCACTGCCTTCATGGACAGCAATAGCGTAGGCCGTTTCAATTTCCGCCCGGGACATCAGGTTGGTGAACACACCCCGGCCATGGTTGCCATCGCGAGGCTTGATCACGACAGGCAGTCCGATCGATTCCGCGGCATCCCAGGCTTCTTCCAATGTATCGACCAGAAGCCCTTCAGGCACCGGCACGCCGCAAGCGCTCAGCAGGCTCTTGGTCAAGTCCTTGTCGCGGGAAATGCTTTCGGCAATGGCACTGGTGCGGTCCGTCTCTGCTGTCCAGATACGACGCTGGCGGGCGCCATATCCCAACTGCACCAGATTCGCTTCGCTCAGTCGGATAGTGGGAATATCGCGGTCATCCGCCGCATCGACGATACAGGCCGTACTGGGGCCCAATCGCAACGTTTCGGCCAGTTCCCGCAAGTGATCGATGGCAGCCTGAACGTCGAATTCACGGTCTTCGATGGCCGCCATCACCAGATCACGACCCGCATAAAGCGCCGCCGTGGTGACCGACTCATGCCAGGCGCGCACAATCACTTTGTAGACACCCCGCATAGGGGTTTCCCGGGCGCGACCCAGTCCACCGGGCATGCCCGCCAGACTCTGCAACTCCAGCGTGACGTGTTCAAGGATATGAGCTGGCCATGTTCCCTGCCTTAAACGCTGCAGGAAGCCGCCGCGTTCACCGACGCTGCATCGATGTTCGATCAATGACGGCATCCATGTACTCAGGCGTTCATAAAAGCCGGGGATGGTATTGGACGGAAAATCTTCAAGCTGGCCTATATCGACCAAAGCCTCGATAACGGGGCGGTAGGCCCAGATATTCGGCCCCTGCAAAGACATCATACTGATGAATTCTATGTATTTCTTTTGCATCGAGAATGGAAGAAGATGTTGCGAGAGGACATTACCGTGAGTGAAGCGTATTTAACGGCAAATCGTGCTTCAAGTGTTTGCAATTCGTATCCAATGAGACGAAAATTGCAAAGCGAGACGCAAAAAAACGACACTGTCAATTCATTTCTTCACCCCCAGGCCACTGCAACGCGACAATAACGCCCCGTCCCTTACTCAGTGTGCCCACCAGCCCGCGAATCGCCCCAAATCAATGAAGATACAAACAAATGATATCGGTCACGTCCTTGATGACCTGCCTGCACCTTGGCACGCATCACTGGTTGATCGGCTCGCCGACGGGGAAACCGTGGTTTCATGGTTGATAGTGGATCTCGATACCCACCTGAACTTTGCACCCACCGTCCTGGTTATAACCAACGTGCAAGTACTGGGACTGGGGGCCAGCCAGACCGAATGGCAGACGTGGCCATATCGGTCCGACCTGGAATTGCGCCATCACGATCATGCAGGCATCGGCACACTTGAGCTGCACGATAACGCGGCACGCCTGGCAGTCTGGCGCTATACCCTCGGGCACAACGCTGCCGCGCTGCAGTGGGTTGCGAGTTTTGAGCGCCAGCGCAATCTGGCGCTGGGCGTCGCCCCGCCGGTCCTGCGTGAGGCTGAAGCCCATGCGGCCAGCACGACGCACACGGACTCACCGCCCTCCACGTGGGCACTGCTGCGTTTGTGGCGCTTTGCCAAACCCTACCGGCTGCTGTTGCTCACAGGTTTCCTGTTGACTCTGGCTTCCACGGCTGCCGCACTGGTAGCTCCCTATCTGACCATGCCGCTGATGGACAAGGTCCTCATTCCCTTTCAAAATGGGGTACCCATAGATTGGAATCTGGTCCACCTCTACCTTGGAGCCTTGCTGGCCTCTTCGTTGCTGGCATGGGTATTGGGCTGGGCGCGTACCTACATCCTTGCCTGGGTCAGCGAACGCATTGGCGCCGACTTGCGCACAACCACCTATGAACATCTGCAAAAGCTCTCATTGCAGTACTACGGCGGCAAGCGTACGGGCGACCTGATTGCGCGGATCGGCTCTGAATCTGACCGCATCTGCGTCTTCCTTTCGCTGCATCTGCTTGATTTTGCCACCGACGTGCTGATGATCGTGATGACAGCCGCCGTCCTGATTTCCATCAATCCGTGGCTTGCGGTGGTCACGTTGATCCCCCTGCCCTTCATCGCGTGGCTGATTCACCTGGTGCGGGATCGCTTGCGTCGCGGCTTTGAAAAAGTGGATCGCATCTGGTCGGAAATCACCAATGTATTGGCCGACACGATCCCGGGCATCCGCGTGGTCAAGGCCTTTGCCCAGGAACGTAGGGAAGTCTCGCGTTTCAGGGAGGCCAACAACCGCAACCTGGTCGTCAATGACCGTGTCAACCGGATCTGGTCGCTGTTCTCGCCCACTGTCACCTTGCTGACTGAAGTCGGATTGCTGGTTGTGTGGGCGTTCGGTATCTGGCTGGTGTCGCACAACGACATCACCGTAGGGGTGCTTACCGCTTTTCTCACGTATATCAGCCGCTTTTATCTGCGGCTCGATTCCATGAGCCGCATCGTATCGTTTACACAAAAAGCCGCCGCCGGTGCAAAACGCATCTTCGATATCCTGGACCACGTGTCCAGCGTCCCAGAAGCGGCCAACCCCGTTCATATCGAACATGTGAAGGGACGCATCGAATTGCGCAACATCGGCTTTCGTTATGGCAACCGCGCCGTCGTGCGTGGCATCGACCTGGACATCGCGCCCGGCGAAATGATCGGGTTGGTCGGCCACAGCGGATCAGGGAAAAGCACACTCGTAAATCTAATCTGCCGTTTCTATGACGTATCGCACGGAGCCATACGCCTTGATGGCGTCGATATTCGCGCACTGCCAATTTCCGAATACCGGCGCAACATCGGGCTGGTGCTGCAGGAACCATTTCTGTTCTTCGGCACGATTGCTGAAAACATTGCCTATGGCAAACCGGATGCCAGCCGACAGGAAATCATTGCCGCGGCGCGCGCCGCCAATGCGCATGAGTTCATTCTGCGCTTGCCCCATGGCTATGATTCGCTGGTGGGCGAGCGCGGCCAGGCCCTGTCCGGCGGCGAACGCCAACGCATCTCGATTGCCCGCGCCTTGCTGATCGATCCGCCCATTTTAATACTCGACGAAGCCACCTCGTCGGTGGACACCGCGACCGAGAAGGAAATCCAGAAGGCGCTGGATAATCTCGTGCGCGGACGCACGACCATTTCCATCGCACACCGGCTAAGCACGCTGCGCCAGGCCGACCGTCTGGTGGTGCTGGACCGGGGAGAGATCGTGGAAGTGGGCAAGCATGACGAACTCATGGCCCGGAATGGACACTATTTCAAGCTGCACCAGGCCCAGGCAGCGCAGCAGGCGGAAATCAGCGACGGCTGGGACGACGACACAGAGCAAGGTACACCATGACGACCCCACACTTTCAGCTTGGCCGAGATCCGCATGGGCGGCTGATCCTGCAAATCGATGGGCGTCTCCATGACACCATTGTTCCGGTGCGCAGCTTTCCCATTTCGGCAGCCAACGAAGGGATTGCGCTGGTCGGTCCCGACGGTTCGGAGCTTGTCTGGATAGACAGCATGGCTGATTTGCCCGCGGACACGCGCGCGCTGCTGGAGGATGAGCTGTCGAGCCGTGAATTCATGCCCGAGATAAAGCGGATACGACACGTCTCCAGTTTCGCCACACCCAGCCGCTGGCAAGTGGAAACAGACCGGGGAGTCGCCACGCTGTTGCTCAAGGCCGAAGAGGACATCCGCAGGCTTTCCGCAAGCACGCTGCTGATTGCAGATGCGCATGGGGTGCAATATCTGATACGCGATGTGCCTGCCCTGGACCGAATCAGCCGGCGCCTGCTCGACCACTTTCTGTGAATCAGCAATCGAAGACGAGCTCGCCGGTTCCAGGACGCACGCGCCGCACGCACTCGCGCGTCGTGTCTATGCATCCGCCATCGCCATAAACCCCGCGAGGGTCGCGCAGTCTCAGCATTCGGCTCACGATACGATCAACTTCGTCCGGGTCTTGGAGGGACTGCGCCACTCGCGCATCAACCACATCATCGTCCACCAATAGTTTGCCGTCGGCCGTGCGATATGTGGCGTTCCGCCAATGGAACAGTTCCACACACTTGGAGCGCAGCGTGAAGGGTTGATCGCGCTTCCAGAAATTGGTAAAGAAACCGTCGCCCAAATAAAACACCCACGAACCCTCATAGCCTTCGACATTGGATGACTGCTCGTCGGGGTTGCGAAACCATAAACGGTCGCCCGGCACGTAATAGCGTGGCGGCAGTGGATCCTCCATGGATCCATATTCGTGCAGGAATACATCGTGAAACTGCCCCGACATGACGGCTCGCGTTTGCCATTGCCGTTGCAGTTGGGCGAGGACGGCTGGATTGCACGTAGCCAGTTCCTGCGCAATGCTCAGTAAAATAACGTACTCAGTCGCCCGATAACATGAAAAAGAATAGAGCTTGCCAGAACGATCCGGCTGAGTGGTTTTCTGCAGCGCTTCAATCAGCGGCTTGCCAGGCTTCAGCGTAAAGCCGCTGGACAATTCGTAGTTCCAATACTCCTCGGGGCGCTCAGCATGTTCCGTATCAAAGGCCAGGGCCGTCACGCGCGCGTTCCGGACAATATTCCGGCGAATGTTGACCGCCGACACGAACTCGTCGAAGCTGGGGTAATCGAAGCGCAGGGGACTAGCCAGCAAGGCCAGCACGATCTCGCGGTCGAGGTCGTCAGGGTCCCTTTCTGTGGACAGCCTCAACTGCTGGCACAACAAGGTCGTATCGAACTGTGGCGTGTAGCGCTGAGCAAAATCGTCGGTGATCCTGACACCAACACCGTTGCCTTCATCGGCAAGATGTACGAATCGCCGCAAGTCCAGCTTGTCCAAATAATCCATCAAGCGTTGCGATCCGCTATCACTGTCACGGCATGACAGATGAATCCCGCAGATGGGTATCGTGACGGGGCGACTTACCATACTCATTCGGGTTCTCTTCAAGTGGGGACGCGGGATCGGATTGGCCGGAAAGCGCAATATTACCCCCAAAAATCCCGGATCAGCGATCGAATATTTCGCTAATCGCCTTGTAGGGAATGGCCTCTTCGGCAAAATCGAACGTTCCGTGCTCGCGCATCTCTTTGGCTGCGCGCATGAAGGCGCCCAGTGCCGCGCGGCTGAGCGCACTGCCTACACTCACCCGTCGCACGCCCAAGTCCTGAAGCTCGCCCAATCCCAGGCTTACGCCTTGCAAACCCATTACGACGTTCAGCGGGCGATCAACGGCCCCCAGCACGGCTGCGATCTCATCCTTGCTGGTCAAGCCGGGAGCATACAGAACATCGGCGCCAGCCTCCTGGTAGGCCTGCAAGCGTTTTATAGTATCGGCCAGGTCGGGGCGACCATTGAGATAGTTTTCCGCACGCGCCGTCAGGGTGAACGGAAATGGCAGCGCGCGCGCCGCCTCGGCTGCGGCATGGATCCGCTCGACGGCAAGGCCGATGTCATAGATGGGCATATCCGCTCGTCCGCTTGCATCTTCGATGGAACCTCCCACGGCAGCCGCCTGGGCCGCCCGGCGTATGGTTTCAGCCACTGTGCCGGGATCGTCGCCGAACCCGTTTTCCAGGTCTGCGCTGACAGGAAGATCGGTGGCTGCAGCAATGTCGGCCACATGGGCCAGCATGCGTTCGCGACCGACGCGGAAGTCCGGCAGACCCATGGTGAAGGCGTATCCGGCGCTTGTTGTCGCCAGCGCGGGAAATCCGAGGTAAGCCAGTAGCTTTGCCGTGCCCATATCGAAAGGATTGGGAATGATGAAAGCGGATGTTTGCTGGTGCAATGCCCTGAATGCACGCCCCTTTTCTTCCTGTGTGGCCATGACTCCCCCTGTCGGTGTGTCGGACGATCAGCGTTTGAGCGGCTCGCCTGGTCCGACCCGATCCACGATGATCCGGTAATGCTCGGGGCGGCGATGGCGGGCGAAATCGAACACGTTCTTCCTGAATGTCTCCGCCAACGCCAGATCGGCATTGAAGGTAATGACCTCATCGTCTTCGGTGCTAGCCTGCGCAACAATCTCGCCCGTGGGCGCCACGATGACCGAACCGCCTATCATATGGTGTCCATCTTCATAACCGCATTTTGCCGCCGCTGCCGCCCAAACGCAATTTTGATAGGCGCTGGCCTGCAGGGCGATAAGGTGATGGTGCATTCTAAGGTGGACAGGCTCCGGCCAGTGAATGTTTTGCGACGGCGTGTTGTAACCCAGCACGACCACTTCAGCGCTTTGCAAAGCCATGACGCGCCAAGTCTCGGGCCAGCGCCGATCATTGCACAAACACATGCCCATTTTCGTGCCTTCGACATTCCACACTCCGAAGGTTTCGTCTCCGACATCAAAGTATTTCTTCTCCAGGTGCTGGAAGGGAGCGTCGGGCTTGTGATCGTCATGGCCGGGCAAATGGATCTTGCGGTATTTGCCGATAATCGTGCCCGACTTATCGACCAATATCGAGGCATTGAAGCGTTGGCCATCGGGAGTCAGTTCGGCATAGCCCAGATAAAATCCGATTCCCAGATGCCTGGCTTCGTCGAATAGCGGCTGAACGTGGCTATTGGGCATGGCCGCTTCAAAATAACGCTCCTCGGCCTCTTGCATCGACATCCAGTAGCGGGGGAAAAACGTCGTCAGTGCCAGTTCAGGAAAAACCACGAAATCGGCGTCACGGCCATGGGCCTCCCGCAACATCTCGATCAGACGCTTCACGACGCTGCCCCGGTCGTCGGCCAGATTCACCGGACCCATCTGAGCGACGGCCAGGCCGACTTTACGGTGAGATCCACCCATGGCAATTCCTTTTTATAAATGAAACACCAAGCATGCCTATAACTGCTCCAGCCGTAAACCTTCCGCCGGTCAGACGCGCCGCCCCGGCCTTAGGTGACTAAAGTCCAAAAAAGCCTTATGCACCTTGCACTTGGCCGCTTATTACAGCTGTTCCGCGCAAATTTCGATAGCCCCGGGTTATGGCCCGGGATCAAAGTTTGATGACTTCTTCATCAATGACTTTTTTGACAGCATCCAGCAGCCGTCGGCCCAGCAAAGGGAGCGGATCGACATTGGAGTAGGTGGCCCATATGGTCAAGCCGTCGACCGAAACCGGCTTTACTTCCAGATAGGGCAGGATTTCGGCAGGCAAGCTCCATAGATCCACCAGGGCGATGCCGAGTCCATGTGTCACACATGAAACGGCGCTTGATGGCGAGTGCACCTCGATGGTGTTCCGTGGATGCCTGACCTCCCCGAAAAAGTCGCTCAGCATCCGCCCGGCTGGCGCATCCGCCGGATAGCCGATCCACGGATAGCGCGTCACGTCGTCCGGATATACGATGTCCAGGTCTCCAAGGGGATGACCTTTCTGCGCAATGCACACGATGGACGCCGTACCCAACGCAATCGAGGTCAACGAGGGACTGTCGGAGGGCTGTAGCGAAATACCCAAATGAGCACGCCCGGCCAGGAAGTGGCCCACCATCTGGTCGAAGGTGGCCGTACGAAAATTCACTTTCGCGTGCGGGCTTTTGGCGTAGAGATGTTTCAGGGAGCAGGGAATCAAACGCCGTCCGAATGTCGCACTGCTGACGAGCTTGAGAGTGCCGGAGCCCTTCTCGCCCAGGCTTACGGCCAGGTCATTGACCGATTGAATACCCTCGTAGATTTGTTCGACCTCCATAAACAAGCGCGTAGCTTCCGGTGTCGCGATGAGTCGCGCCTTGACCCGGTCGAACAGCAAATAGCCAAGACGGCTTTCCGTCAGTGCCAATACGCGGCTAATAGCCGGTTGAGATACATGCAGCATGCGCCCCGCGGCGCTGATGGAACCCGTGACCATAATCGCCCTGAAGACTTCAATCTGTCGCAGGCTCATGGGTACCCGGGCGGTCTTGCGCTGGTGGTCCCGCAGGCTGGGCAGGGAGTAGTCCGATGGTGGCAAGTTGGGCATCAATATATCAAGGTTATGGGTTAGGCATATATTTGCATGAATATGTTGGGCGAATAGAGTGATAGTTTGTCGCTTTCATCGTTAACCAGGGACTAAACATGCAGACCAATTCGATCTTCAAGGGTATTACCATCGCCGCCATAGGACTCGGAATCGCCTCCGCCTCGCACGCTGAAAGCATGTACCCCGAAAAACCGATCAAGTTTATCGTGCCGTCGGCAGCCGGTGGGTCACCTGATGTGCTGTCGCGCGTTATCGCGACCGCCATGTCAAAAGACCTGGGCCAGTCGATCGTTGTAGAAAATAAACCGGGCGCCGCGGGCAACATCGGCATCGTGCAACTGAAAAGAGCGCGCAATGATGGTTACACGATAGGCTATGGCAATATCAATACCCTTTCGGTGAACCAGGCGTTGTTCAACAAGCTGCCTTACGATGTCAACAAAGACCTCGCACCGGTCGGCCAGATGTTCAGTATCTACAACGTGCTCATCATACCTGCCGGGTCGCCCGCGCAATCGGTCGGCGACCTCATCAAGGCAGCAAAAGAAAATCCCGGCAAACTGTCGTACGGCGCCTCCGGCGTAGGAACAACCGGCCATATGGGAGGCGAACTGTTTAAAAGCCTGGCCAAGATCGATGCCCTTTTCATCCCCTACAACAGTGGACCCGCTGCACTGCAAGACCTGGTTGGTGGTCGCCTCGACTACATGTTCTCAAATTCCTCCGAGGCCATCCCCTTGATCCAGTCCGGCAAAGTACGCCCGCTGGGCGTAAGCAACTCAAAACGTCTCACTTTGCTGCCTGAGGTTCCCACCGTTGCCGAAGCCGGCGTCCCCAGTTATGAGACTGTGTCTTGGGGCGGAATTGTCGCGCCCGCGGGCACGCCCCCCGAAGTGATCGCCCGGCTCAACAAGTCGCTGCAGAATGCCTTGAACGACGAAGATGTCAAGACATCACTGGCGACATTCGGCGCTGACAGCTCGTACAGCACTCCTGACGAGTTCAAGAGCCTGATAGCCAGCGAAGCGAAGAAGTGGACATCCATCATCGAAGATGCTGGCATTCCCAAACTAGATTGATAAGGTGGTGGCCATGCCAACAGATTTCATTATTTCAGGCGCCACCCTGGTCGATGGGACAGGCGCCCCCCGATTTCGGGCCGACGTCTGCGTGTCGGGCGGGTTAATTCAGGAAATTGGCCAATTCGACAAGGGTGATGGCGTCCTCGTGAACAAGGCCGACGGCCTGGTTCTGACGCCTGGTTTTATCGACTCCCACACTCACGACGACGGCTATTTGCTGGCACATCCTGACATGAAGCCGAAGGTCTCGCAAGGGGTCACCACGGTCGTCACCGGCAACTGTGGCATCAGCCTTGCGCCGTTGCCTCCGGGCGGCGCTGTGCCGCAGCCACTGGACCTCCTGGGTCCGCCCGAACTTTTTCGGTTCAGGACGTTCGCCGCATGGATTGCTCAGCTACGGGAAACCCCGGCCGCAGTGAATGTTATTCCTTTGGTAGGCCATACAACCTTGCGGGTTGCCAGCATGGCCGACACAGAACGCGCAGCGACACCATCGGAAATCGAGGCCATGCGGCATCTGCTCGCCGAAGCACTGGATGCGGGCGCCTTCGGGATGTCTACCGGCACGTTCTACCCGCCGGCATCGCACGCACCCACCAGCGAAATCATTCAGGTCGGCGCGGCCATGAAACAACGAGGGGGTCTATACGCCACGCATTTGCGCGACGAGGCCGACCATATCGTTCCAGCCATGGAAGAAGCGCTTGAGATTGGCCGGGCCCTGGACAGCATGGTCGTATTCTCGCACCATAAATTGGCAGGCAGCAAGAATCATGGACGCTCAAAGGAAACACTGAAGCTGATCGAGGATGCGGGCAAGCACCAAGCCGTATGCGTCGACTGCCACCCGTATCCCGCGACATCGACCATGCTGCGCCTGGACCGCGTCATGATATCCAAACGAACCATGGTGACGTGGTCCAAAGGCTACCCTGAAGCGGCAGGCCGCGACTTTGCCGAAATCATGCAAGAGTTGGGACTGGACGAACAGGGCACGATGGACCGTCTGATGCCTGCTGGGGCAATCTACTTTCTCATGCATGAAGACGACGTGGCCAGGATCATGGCGCATCCAATGACCATGGTCGGGTCCGACGGCCTGCCGTTCGACTCGCATCCGCACCCCAGACAATGGGGCACATTCACCCGCGTACTGCGCGCCATGGTACGCGAACAGCAACTCATGACGCTGGAACAGGCCATACATAAGATGACAGGCTTGGCCGCGAGCAACTATGGCCTCGAGAAGCGCGGTCTGCTTCGGCCCGGCTATTTTGCCGATCTGGTGTTGATGAATGAAGCGCTGGTCACCGACCGTGCCACCTTCGAGGCTCCTATACAAACAAGCCAAGGCATACACGGTGTATGGGTGAATGGTGAAGAGGTCTGGACAGGCGCCGATGTTTGCGGCAACCGCCCTGGACGCGTCCTGAGCCGCCTGTCGTTGGATCGACATTAGACGGCCAGGACGACAGCTTCCGGAGCATAGAAGCGTTCCAGCACGGAAAGCGCCAATGCATCGATCGAATCCGTCAACACAAGGCCAAACTCAGCGCGCCGATGGTGTGGCACTGCCAAGGGCAGTTCCGTGCATCCCAGCACCACCGCCTGGGCGCCCCGCCGTTCCAGCGCGGCAATCCCGTGCGAAGCTGGGGCAAACGCCGCGTCGACCCGATTGGCTTTTACGGCACTGATGGCCGGTACGCAGCTGGCCTGCATTTCGGTCTGCGAGGGGACTACCGGATCGTAGCCCGCTTGGATCAAATATTGCTGATAGAGGCCCAACTCCAGGGTGGCCGGCGTACCCATGATGCCGATTTTGCCACCTCGGATGCCCTGTCGGTGCAGATCTTCGACGACACACTCCACGATGTGCATCACAGGCACGGTGACTTCCGATTGAAGGGAATCGAACCATAAATGGGCTGTATTGCAGGGAATGGCAATGCAATCAGAACCAGACCGCTCTAAAAACCGCATTCCTTCCAGCATGGCGGGCAAGGGATCTGTGCCGCCATTCAATCTTGACGAGGAGCGATCCGGTATGCGCGGGTCGTTGCGCAGCAAAACCGGAATATGCTCCTGATCAGTGCGCGCAGGCGTCAACTGGGCAAGGCGGTAGGCAAATGAGGCGCCCGCCAATGGTCCCATACCGCCGAGAACGCCCAGCATTCTGCCCCCGGGGTTCCAGACGGGACTCTTTAGCATTGCATGCATTTCAATTTCCATTCATTCGCAGGCGGAATCATGGATGCCGTGTGGCTGCCTGCACGTGCCAGCATGCGCGTATGTCGCGTTGTCCGCAACTGGAACCGGCACGTTGGGCAACTGATCCGAAATTTCTCCGGCGGCGCAACAAGCTCCTGATTTTGAAAAAGAAACTGAGGCCTTTGACCGGCTTTCCTTTTTACCCCGCATAACCCAGAATTATGAGGAGTCCTCGAATATTGATAGGTCCCGGCACCAGGAAGCAACCGCCATACCATCAAGATCGCGTGGATGCACACCCAATCAGCGCTATCGGGACCCATCCATACTGATCGTCGATCCCAGCTTTGCAAAATATCGCATCTACAGCAGCACTGTCGAGCAGGTGGCAACAGGTATGCGTTGGGCCGAGGGGCTCCGCGCCAATGCCAATTATGCAAACGGCAACGCGCGCGATCGGCAGGGTCGCCTGGTTAGCTGTGAGCATTCCGTCACTCGGCAACGGCGCGCTGGACGGATCGACCGCGGCTCGCGACTGCCAACGAACGACGCATCGTTTTCATACTGCTGCGGCGTGCGATTTATGATGCGACGCCATCCGGACGCAAAGCTCGAACGCTTGTTGAAGTCCTTCGATATTCGCTTTTCCCTGTCCTGCGATATCTGGCCGACGTCACCACTGGCACCGGCAGGCCGCCGTGCAAGGTGACACCATGATCGAAACCGATGAGTTTCATCGCAATCTGCCCCTGATCGTGAAACATTGAGACGACGGCATCGAAATCGCCCCGGCGAGCCGCAATGAATACAGTGTCAGGCGAGAACGGGCCGCGGGCGTCCAGCCCCAGCATCTGAGCCTGCTTGATGGCTGGCGCAATCACTTCGATCTCCTCCATCCCGATTGAACCGCCGTCACCGGCGTGCGGATTCAGTCCAGATACCGCAATGCGCGGTTTGCCAATACCCGCCTGGCGCAACGCCTCATCGACGATTTTCACGGCCTCGCAAATGCCTTCCTGCGTGATGAGATCGGCAACCTCGCGTATTGGTACATGCGATGTGACGCGTGAGGTCCATAGATCGCCGGTGATGTTGAACTCGGAAACAAAGCCATGTACCTGTAAGCGGGCTTGTATGTGACGCAGCTCGTCTTCTTCGGTCAGCCCGCCCAGTCGCAATGAATGCTTATTCAGCGGCGCAAAGATGATGCCATCGACTGCGCCCAGCTTGACGGCGTCAAGAGCCATTTCCAATGCCAGAAACGAGGCTCGTCCCGCTTCGAACGTGGATTGGCTCAGCGCAGGCGACTTGCCCTGCAACCAATCGTGGTGAAGCAGTGTGACCCGGCCGGCCTCGTATCGGACTTCACCGAGGTCGGTTACGTTCAGGGTATCCAGTTCAACACCGGCAATGCGTTGCGCATCGGCAAGCATGACTGGGTCGGTGATCAACAGCAAATCCGCTACCGCCCGGTTCTGCGCCCGCGCCAGAAGCTTGACAGCCATTTCAGGACCGACGCCGGCAGGGTCGCCCAGCAGGACGGCGAGACGAGGACGTTTGATGCTCATGGGTTTTCCTTTGGAATTGCATTGAAACGCATGGGCCGTAATCGGCCCCGACGCTTTACTCTAACTTGATGCCCGAGGCTTTGAGAAGCTGGCCGTAATGGTCGTATTCATTCCGATTCATGGCGGTGAACTGCTCAACGCTCATGAGTTCGATCTCTCCGCCCAGGCCCTTGATTCTGGCCTGGACATCCGGCATTTGCAGGCTCTTGATCAATTCGTCATGAAGGCGCCCGATGATGGCTGGAGGCGTGCCGCCCGTGGCGAAAAGGCCATACCACGTATTCACATCGGCACCCGTAATGCCCTGCTCTGCCAGCGTCGGCACATCCGGCAAGGCCAGCGACCGCTTGGGAGACGTGACGGCAAGCGGGCGAAGCTTGCCGGCAAGAATTTGCGACATCGCCGACGATGTCGAGTCAAACATCATGTCGACCTGTCCCGAAATGATGTCCATGTGCGCCTGAGCACTGCCTTTGTAAGGGATGTGGACGGCCTTTACGCCGGTCGCCAGACTGAACGCTTCGGCGCCCACGTGTTGGGTGCTGCCGACACCCGAGGAAGCGAATTTGAGCTCGCCCGGCTTGCCTTTCATTGCTGCCAGAAGTTCCTTCAGGTTCTGGTACGGCGAGGAGCTCGGCACAACCAGCACATTGGGCATGATGGCGACAAGGCCGACTGGTTGAAGGTCCTTGCGCGGATCGTAAGAGAGCTTGATCAGATGTGGAGCAATGGCCTGGCCTGTGTTGGTGGCAACCAGCAGGGTCAGGCCATTGGGTTGATCATGCGCGGTCAGGGCGGCCGCAATGGTGTTCGACGCACCTGGCCGGTTTTCCACTACAACAGATTGTTTGAGGCCGGCCGAAAACTTATCGGCGAGAACACGTGCCAGGATGTCGGTACCCCCACCTGGCGAAGCGCCCACTAATATCCTCAGGGATTTGCTGGGAAAGTCCTGCGCACTGCCAATGGAAGGCAGGCTCAGGGTGAATGCCAAGGCACAGGGCAGGAAAACGCGCAGCAGCGAACGGGTGGTCATGTGATGTCTCCTTTATGAATCCTCCTGTACAACCGGGGACTCGCAACAGCTTAAAGGAAGCCGTCATTCCACTCCAATAGAATTAAAGCAAGATTACATACACCTATGTATATAATTCATTCATGCTTACTCCGCCGGGATATCCGCCCTTGCTTCTGCGCTTGCGAACGCGTCAGCTTGCACTGCTGAGCCTGCTCGACGCCGAACGCAACCTGGGACGCGCGGCCACCGCGTTGAACATTAGCCAACCCGCCGCCAGCAAATTGCTTCAACAGGCAGAAGATACCTTCGGCGTTCCGCTCTTTGAGCGCCATGCTCGCGGCATGGCGCCAACACCTTACGGCGAGGTCATTGTGCGTTACGCGCGCCGAATGTTGACCGACTTTGACTACATGCACCAGGAAATCATCGCCTTACATTCCGGCCTGCAGGGCGCGTTGCGGATCGGAACCGTGCCGGGAGCCATTCCCCAGTTGCTTGCCCCGATGTTGGTGGATTACAAGCAACAACATCCCCACGTAGCAGTTTCAATACTGGTTGACACCAGCAATATGATGATACGTCAGCTCGCACGCGGTGAAGTGGATCTGGTACTGGGCCGCCTGACCGCTGGTCACGGCGAAGGCGATTACTCGAGCGCCCCATTGCTGAACGAGGCACTTGTCGTGGTGGCGCGGGCATCGCACCCCTTGGTCCAGCACGATACAGTTTCATTCGACGAGTTGATATTCATGGAATGGATACTTCAGCCCGCCGGCGCGCCCCAACGAGTCCGCTTCGAAGCGGCACTGCACGAAGCCGGCGTCGACATGCATCTGAACATCACGGAAACTGCCTCAACCATCGCAACCACGGCCATGCTTGAGATCTCCGACATGGTAGCGGTCATGCCGGCGTCACTGGCTGAGCACTACGGTCGCCTGGGAGTCATACGGGTATTGCCGGTCGATCTTCCCATACACCTGCAACCCATACATCTCATCACGCGGCGAAACCAGACTCTTTCCCCGGCGGCAACACAATTCGTTGCCGCAATGCGCAACCACGCCAGAAATGTCGACGAGGCACACAAATGAATGATCCAACAGCCCTGTTCGTGCTCGGTCATGCCGGAACAGGCAAGTCCTACCTGACTACGCATTTCGTTCTGCGGCAACGTGACAAGGGGCGCGCCTGGTGCGTGCTTGATAAGGACGTGGTAAGCGAGAAATGGGCGGGACCGATGCTGGCAGCCCTGGGTCAGGATCCCAACGACCGTGATAGTCCGCTGTTCAAGGCAAAGGTCCGCGACCTGGAATACCAGAGCACCCTGCGCATCGCAAAAGATCAACTGGACATCGGCCTGGATGTGATTTTCCCGGGTCCCTGGAGCCGTGAGACCGCATCGTCGGCGCTTTTCTCCGCTCAGGAACTCGGGTTCCCCTCGCAGACCAGGCTACGCCACGTGTGGCTGGAACTGCCGCTGGCCGTGCGAAGGCAACGCATCGTGGACCGGAATGATCCGCGTGACCAGTGGAAACTCACTCACTGGGAGGCATACACCACTGCGTTGAAGCGGCCATACGCCGTGCAGGATGGCCGCATTTCCATCCTCGACGCGAGCCTTCCCATCGAAGACCAACTCGCCAGCCTGGAGGCGCTCGCGTGCTGAACGGCGCTGATCCGAGCAATCTGCTGATACAATAAATTCACTCATGAAGCAGGCGACGTCATGCGATCCAGGCATGTGCAAGGAGCTTACCAATTCCGCAAAGAGCCTCAGCCTTAGCCCCGTTCCGACATGCCACATTCCGTGCATTATGGACGGCGACGCTAGCCTCCAATCTAGGCGGCTTGATCCAGGCGGTAGGTGCCGGGTGGCTCATGACAACGATTTCCGATTCGGACGACATGGTGGCTCTGGTGCAAGCGGCAACAACGCTGCCCATCATGATCTTTTCCCTCGCTGCAGGCGCGCTCGCCGATAATTTCGACCGCCGCAACATCATGCTGGCGGCCCAAGTCCTGATGATGCTGGTATCCGCCGTTCTGGCAGTGTTTGCCATTTCCGGGATGCTATCGCCTTGGCTGCTGCTGGCCTTCACATTCTTCATCGGCTGCGGAACCGCGCTGCATAATCCGTCATGGCAGGCGTCCATGGGTGATCTTGTTCCACGGGAGGACCTGCCCGGCGCCGTCACCCTGAACAGCATGAGCTACAACCTCATGCGCAGCGTCGGACCCGCCGTCGGCGGTCTGATCGTCGCGTTGGCCGGCGCGGCTTTTGCATTCGCCTTGAATGCCATCAGCTACATCGCCTTGATCTACGCCTTGTGGCGCTGGAAACCGCAAAGACCACCCCGCAGCTTGCCGCGCGAAGCCTTCGGCAGCGCTATCTGGGCCGGCCTGCGCTACATCGCCATGTCGCCCAATCTGCTAAAAGTACTGTTCCGCGGGTTCGTGTTCGGACTGGCTGCCGTAGCCGTACTCGCTTTATTGCCACTGGTCGCACGCGACCTGGTGCAAGGCGGCGCTTTCACCTACGGCATCATGCTGGGCTGCTTTGGTGCCGGCGCCATTGGGGGTGCCATGCTCAATGCGCGCGTGCGGGAAAACTGGCGTAATGAGACCATAGTTCGGGCCGCCTTCACCGGATTCGCTATAAGCGCGGTGTTGCTGGCACTGAGCCGCGACTTATGGCTAAGCTGCCTGGTTCTTCTACCCGCTGGCGCGTGCTGGGTACTGACGCTGTCACTGTTCAACGTAACGGTGCAGCTGTCGACGCCGCGCTGGGTCGTGGGCCGCGCGCTTGCGCTGTATCAAACCGCCACCTTCGGCGGAATGGCGGCAGGCAGCTGGATCTGGGGACTGACGGCCGAATCTCACGGAGCCGACCAGGCACTGATCGTATCCGGCGCGGTGCTACTGGGTGGAGCATTGATAGGGCTGCGCTTTGCCTTGCCGGAGTTTGACAAACTGAACCTCGCCCCACTGGATCGCTTCAACGAACCCGAGCTGAAGCTGGATCTCAGCTCGCGCAGTGGTCCCATCATGGTGATGGTGGATTACGAGATCGCACAGGCCGATATACCGGCCTTCCTCACGGCCATGGCATTACGGCGACGAATACGCCTTCGCGACGGTGCACGCCAGTGGGCCCTGTTGCGCGATCTACAAGACCCGCGCGTCTGGACGGAAAGCTACCATGTGGCAACCTGGGTCGAATACGTCAGGCACCATCAGCGGCGCACCTTTGCGATCAGTTGCTTGCACTGCACCGCGGTAAAGAACCGCCACGAGTTCACCGCATGATCGAACGCCAGACAGTGCCTATACGGGACGACATGCCTTTGAAGACCCATGAACCGTTGCCCTAGGCACAGGTTGACCTAGGTGCGGCCATAATTTCGCCGATAAACATCCATACCCATCGCTTGAATCTGTTGTTCGATAAGGGCGTCGAATGGCGCCAGGACCGCGCTGAAGTCCTGATCGGGCTCAAGCCGCGTCAGCGTGCGAACAACCGCTTCCACCGTAGAAACGGCACCCGCTACGCGCGTTTGGCGCAGCCTGTAGCGGGATGGATCGTCGGTTTCCAGACAGAGGCGCGGCAAAGTCGCCAATACGGGGTTGGCATACAGTATCTTGCGGGCTTTGCGCCATGTTCCATCAGGCACGATCAACAATGCGGTATTTGAATCGGAGCGGTCCTCCAGCGGCTGCGGTGCGATGGCGTTTTCTCCCGGAAACAGTAGAAAAACGAGCGTCGATTCGGCCACGATGGCACCCAAGGTGGGAAAGTGTTCGCCAACCAGCACCTGTGATCGCTGCAGACCCAACGCTGCCAGGCGACCCGTGTTCAAGGCATGACGAGATTCCGAGGGGTGCTGCAATATCAGCACCCGCGTACGGTTGGCAATTTTGGACAGGTGGGTACACAGGCAATGCGATTTTGGTCGCAGGCAGCGTTTGCACCGTGGCCGCGATGGCAAAACAGATGACCGGGGCTCGGGATTCATGGCAGTGGCGGCCTTCTCAAGTGCCAGTCAGTTGCTTTTTGAGATGCATGCCCCATACGTAAAAGCAAGCTCCCGCTATATGGTGTGCATGTCTACGCAAAATGCGCAACCGTTAATTTGCGGTGCGCGAAGCTTGATGAGCTCGATCAAGGGTTGTTCGATGCCAAGTTTCCGTACAGTGCCTTCCAGCGCCATCATGGCTTTCATTGCTTCGGGCGAGGAAGCAGCATAATTCAGGCGTGGTTCCACGATATTCCTTTTCATAAAAAGATTTGACAAACTTCATAATACGACTTTGCCTGGACAACTCGGCACGCAATGCAGTTCCTGACAGGGTCATTGAGTGTTTTTTTCGGAGGACATATGGCTCAAGTCCCATAGCCCGGGGACGATCCGTGGGCGCGTCGGGCGGCATGCTTACAGATTTGAGTGCGGTAATGCCCTGATGGCGAAAGGTTAATTCGGGTACTTGGCGGGATGTCGAACAGCTGTAGGGGATCGGGCGCGCGAATCCGGGTTAAAATTGACGACGCACAAGGAAATTGAGCCGTTCTCGTGGTGTACTTCCGTTGAGAATCTACGTAATCATAATTGACCAACTCATCTCAATACAATGACACGCCAGCACAGTTTTACCTACGAAGAATTGCTGAAATCCGGCCGAGGAGAACTATACGGGCCAGAAAACGCGCAGTTGCCGCTACCCCCAATGCTCATGATGGACCGCATTACGCATATCTCGAAAGAGGGCGGCACCTACGGCAAAGGGGAAATAATCGCCGAGCTCGACATTACCCCCGATTTGTGGTTCTTCGGTTGTCATTTTCAGGGCGATCCCGTCATGCCCGGATGCCTCGGGCTGGATGCCATGTGGCAGATGCTTGGGTTTTATTTGTGCTGGCTGGGCGGTCCGGGCAAAGGGCGCGCTTTAGGCGTGGGCGAGGTAAAGTTTACAGGCCAAGTTCTGCCGACCAACAAGAAAGTAACCTATCACATCAATTTAAAAAGAGTCATTTTGCGTAAATTAGTGTTAGGCATCGCCGATGCCACCATGCAGGTTGATGGCTCGGTCATTTATAAAGCGGCTGATTTGCGCGTTGGCCTGTTCACATCCATAAAGGATTTTTAAAGGCCATGTCAATGAAAAGAGTTGTGGTGACCGGTTTGGGTATCGTATCAAGCATAGGGAATAACCAAATAGAGGTTGCCGATTCCCTGAGAGAAGGCCGTTCGGGAATTGTTTTTTCAGAAACATACAAAGAGCTGGGTTTTCGCAGCCATGTCCACGGCCCGCTGAATATAGACTTGGATTCGCTCATCGATCGCCGGATAAAAAGATTCATGGGCGATGGCGCTGCATTTAATTATATTGCGATGCAGCAAGCTATTGTCGATGCCGGCCTGGAAGAATCAGAGGTTTCAAACTTCAGAACCGGGCTGGTCATGGGATCGGGCGGGCCTTCAACGTCGAATATCGTTGAGGCGGCCGACATATTGCGCCAGAAAGGGGTAAAGCAGGTGGGGCCTTACCGGGTGCCAAGAACGATGTCCAGTACGACGACGGCCTGCCTGGCAACTCCCTTCAAGGTCAAGGGCGTGAATTATTCAATCAGCTCGGCATGCGCCACCAGCGCGCACTGTATTGGCCATGCCATGGAGCTTATCCAGATGGGCAAGCAGGACATTGTTTTTGCCGGCGGCGGCGAAGAAGAGCACTGGACCATGTCCGTGTTGTTCGATGCAATGGGCGCCTTATCTTCCAAATACAATGACGCGCCCGCAACGGCTTCAAGGCCTTACGATGCCAACCGGGATGGCTTTGTCATCTCTGGTGGCGGCGGCGTCCTGGTTATCGAGGAACTCGAGCACGCCAAGGCTCGCGGCGCCAAAATACTCGCCGAACTTACGGGCTATGGTGCTACCTCCGATGGCTACGATATGGTTCAACCATCGGGCGAAGGCGCTGTCCGTTGCATGCAGCAGGCCATGGCTACTGTAAATGGAAAGATAGACTATATCAATGCTCATGGCACCAGCACACCGGTCGGCGATACCAAAGAGTTGGAAGCGTTGCGCGCCGTGTTCGGCGAACGCGATGTGCCTCCGGTCAGTTCAACCAAGTCGCTGACTGGCCATGCGTTGGGGGCTGCGGGTGTCAACGAGGCGATTTATTCTTTATTGATGATGAATCAGAATTTCCTGAGCGCTTCCGCCAATATTGTCCAGCTCGATCCGGCGGCTGAAGGCATACCTATTGTTCGCCAGCGTCAGGATAACGTTACGTTAAATACCATCATGTCGAATAGCTTCGGCTTTGGCGGAACTAACGCAACCCTGATTTTTCAACGCTATAACGGCTAAGCGCTAGCGCAGGCATTGCGCCAAGGCCGACCGATCTCGCGTCGCGGCCTGCGCGCGTGGGCTTGCCTTCGATACTGCTACTTGTTGACGCTACGCGTGTCTGGCTGGCGTCAGGGCCACCGATATGAGGCGTGGGTTCGACGGCCTCGCTGTTATTGTTCAGGTCAAGCTTGAGGAGGATCCGTTTAGCGGGCACGTCTTCGTGTTCCGTGGCCGCACATTAAGGTCTTATGGTGGAGCGGCGATGGCATGTGTCTGTTGGCTAAACGTCTGGAACACGGTCACTTCGTGTGGCCCAATGCCGAGTCAGGCGTGGTGCATTTAACGCCGGCGCAGCTCTCAATGTTGCTCGAAGAAAAGGTGAAGAACCTGAATTGACCTGAGTGCTGCGCTAATCGTGTTGGTTGCTTGATTCCTTGCGCGTAGCTCTGTCAATGCGTAGACGGTTGGTTCGAACAGCGGCGTCCCTACCCTATCAAGAAGCAATGGAAATCTCTCGGCAGAGGTAGATTTCAGGAGTTTCACCCTATACCCAACACTCATTGTTTACATCCGTTTAAGGCATAGCCTGAAGCAAAAAATGTAGACAAGAAAAAAGCCCAACAATACGATGCATGTTGAGCTTTAGTTACACCCTCACTTCAGGTAGTCCCTAGAAAGGAACGTCGTCGTCCATATCGGCCAAGTTGGCCGCAGGCGACGCTTGTGGCGCGGCGGGACGAGGTTGCTGGGCGGGACGCTGCGCGCGAGGCTGTGCGGGCGCCTGGTTGTATTCGTTGCCGCCACCGCCCATGCTGGCGTCGCCTTCGCGACCGCCCAGCATTTGCATTTGGTCGGCGACGATATCGGTGCTGAAGCGGTCTGCGCCGGTATCCTTGTCTTGCCACTTGCGCGTTTTAAGGCGCCCTTCCACATACACCGAGCGGCCTTTTTTCAAGTATTCGCCGGCGATTTCGGCGAGGCGGTTGTAGAACACGACGCGATGCCATTCGGTTTCTTCACGCTTTTCGCCGCTGGCCTTGTCTTTCCATTGCGACGTGGTGGCAATGGATACGTTACAAATGGCTGCGCCGTCTGGGCTGTAGCGGACTTCGGGGTCTCGTCCGAGGTTGCCGACGAGAATGACTTTGTTGACTGAGGCCATGACGATACCTTTAACTTGAAATTTTCACATTACCGCTATTATCGACGATAACAGCGCTACTTTCCATATACTTGCGTACTATTGCGCTGGACCGAAACAACCGCCTCATGACGGCGTTCTAAACCCGCGCGCAGTCAGGAACCATGCAAATGCCAGGCCGGCTGAAACCAGGAAAACGGCAGACGAGCGGCCGCCGGCAGCCAGCAGGCCGCCTATGACTCCGCCGGCGAATATACCCAGCGACTGGGCCGTATTGTAGAAGCCAAGTGCCAGCCCCTTGTATTCAGGCGGGGCCACGCGGGAAACCAGCGACGGCTGCAGTGCTTCGAGTATGTTGAAGGCAATGAAGAATCCCACCAGGGCGGCAACCGTTCCAACGAAACTGCTGCTGGCCAGGGGCATCAGGGCCAACACCACCACCAGCCCCGCTACGGCGATCTCCATGGCCACCTTGTGTGCATGCCGCGTCTCGGTATAGAAAACCGCCGGCACCATCAATACGAAGGACAGCAGAATGACCGGCAGATACACCTCCCATAAGCGCGCCGATTCGTAGCCGCCCAGGGTGGAAATCAATCCGGGGGCGACGATGAACAGGGCCATCAGAATAAAGTGCAGGCAGAATACCCCGAAGTTCAAACGCAACAAATCGGAGTGTCCCAGCACATCACGGGGCGTGGCTTGTACGATCGGCGCTTTGGCCCGGGGGACAGCCGGGACGGCAAAGGCGGCAATCAGCAAACATACAAAGCCAAGGATGCTGATGGCCCAGAAAAGACCCGACAATCCGAATTCGCCCACCAGCATGGGCGACGCCACCAGCGAAACGGCAAATGATATTCCTATGGAACCACCCACCATGGCCATGGCACGGGTACGTACTTCGGGACGGGTGGCATCGGCTACCCACGCCGTGATGGCTGCAGAAATTGCGCCCAGTCCCTGCACGACGCGCCCGACGATGATCCAATCGACATTCGGTGCCAGGGCGCAGATCACGCCACCGATAATGAAGAGCACCATCCCGAAAACAATCACCGGTCTGCGTCCGAAGCGATCCGACGCCATGCCCAAGGGAATCTGCATGAAGGCTTGTGTCAAGCCGTAAGCCCCTAGAGCCAGGCCCACACGCGCAGCATCGTTGCCGCCAGGTATCGCCTGGGCCGCCACCGCAAAAATGGGTGTCAGAAGAAATAATCCCAACATGCGCGAGGCAAACAGCAAGGCGAGCATGACGCTGGCACGCCGTTCGACGGGGGTCAGTCTGAGCCTGGTCCGGGGAGATGCAGCGTGATGGGTGCTAGGGGTGCTCATGAAAAACTCGGTAAATTTAACGTTACGGCCGGCGCTGTATCAAAACATATCTGAGCGCTGTACTTCGCACGTAACAGCGCTGCGCGTTATAGTAGCAAGTTAGCCTTTGAAAGACCTTCGTGAACTTGATGGAAGCGATCCGCATCCGGGGCGCCCGTACGCACAACCTGAAAAACATTTCTGTAGACCTGCCACGCCACAAGCTCGTGGTGGTGACCGGTCTGTCCGGTTCGGGCAAATCGTCATTGGCATTCGATACCTTGTACGCCGAGGGACAGCGCCGCTACGTGGAAAGTCTTTCAGCCTACGCGCGGCAGTTCCTGCAACTGATGGACAAGCCGGATGTCGACCTTATAGAAGGGCTTTCGCCGGCGATATCAATAGAACAGAAATCCGCAGGACATAATCCGCGTTCCACCGTGGGCACGATCACTGAAATTCATGACTACCTGCGGCTATTGTACGCGCGGGTCGGGACCCCCTATTGTCCCGAACATGGCTTGCCGCTACAGGCGCAGAATGTCAGCCAGATGGTCGACAAGGTCTTGAGTTGGGCGCCCGAAACGCGACTCGCCATCCTGGCGCCGCTGGCACGGTCCCGAAAAGGCAGCTTCGAGGATGAATGCGCCAGTTTGCAGGCTCAAGGCTTTGTAAGGCTGCGCGTGAACGGGGAAATGGTCAGTATCGACGAGCTGGCGCCCCTGAAGAAAACCGAGAAACATGATTTCGATGTGGTGCTGGATCGCTTGCGCGTCAAGCCTGAAAGCCAGCAGCGCCTGGCCGAGAGCTTCGAGACCGCATTGGGACTGGCCGAGGGCCGCGCCATAGCCTTGAACATGGACACAGGTGAAGAACATGCCTTCTCCAGTCGCTACGCCTGTCCTGTATGCCACCATAGCCTCACCGAGCTGGAACCCCGGCTGTTCAGCTTCAACAATCCCGTGGGTGCATGCCCAACCTGTGACGGCCTGGGCAATGTAGATGTCTTCGATCCGAAACGCGTCGTGGCTTTTCCCGACCTCAGCCTCGCCAGTGGTGCCATCAATGGCTGGGACCGACGCAACGCCTTTACCCATACGCTGCTGACCAGCCTGGCCGCCCATTACGATTTCGATATCGAAACGCCCTTTGAGGAACTCTCCACAGAACTCCGGCAGCGTGTGCTGTTTGGCTCGGGCGACGAGGAAATTTCCTTTCTCTATCTGAATGAAAAGGGCAGAACGACCGTCAAGAAGCATCCCTTCGAAGGTGTGATTCCGAATCTTGAAAGACGCTGGCGCGAAACGGATTCAAGCGCTGTCCGGGAAGAACTTGGCAAATATCGGCACAGCAAAGTATGCCCCGCCTGCGAAGGCTCGCGTCTGCGCCCTGAAGCGCGCCACGTGCTGATCGGAAACGAGCCAGGATTGGCTGAACGTCGCGGGCGTGCCATTTTTGAAGTCGAAGCGCTTTCACTTTCGGCCTGCCTGGCCTGGTTTCAGGAACTGGAGCTCAGCGGAGCCAAGAAAGAAATTGCCGACCGCATCGTTCGCGAAATTGAAGCACGACTGCAGTTCCTGAATAACGTAGGACTCAGTTATCTGTCACTGGACCGCAGCGCCGACACGATTTCAGGCGGCGAAGCGCAACGCATACGCCTAGCCAGCCAGATAGGCTCCGGACTTACAGGTGTCATGTATGTGCTTGACGAGCCCTCCATAGGGCTACATCAACGCGATAACGACCGACTCATACTGACCCTCAAGCATCTACGCGACCTGGGCAATAGCGTCATCGTGGTCGAACACGACGAAGACATGATCCGCTCCGCCGACTTCGTATTGGACATGGGCCCGGGCGCAGGCGAGCACGGCGGAGAGATCGTCGCCCAGGGAACGCCCGACGAACTGGCGAGCAATGAACACTCGCTCACCGGCCAGTATCTCAGCGGCAGGCGCAGCATTGCGATTCCACAACGTCGACCAGTCACGGCCGATCTTCCGCGCTTGCAGATCAAGGGTTGCCGCGGCAACAACCTCAAATCCGTAGACCTGGCCATTCCGGCCGGACGCCTGGTCTGCATCAGCGGCGTGTCCGGATCGGGCAAGTCAACCCTGATCAACGACACCCTGGCCACCGCGGTTGCGCAACAACTGCACCGCGCACAAACCGAGCCGGCACCCTACGATACGCTGGAAGGCTTGTCGCACTTTGACAAGATCATCAACGTGGATCAAAGTCCCATCGGACGCACGCCGCGCAGCAATCCGGCCACCTATACCGGCATGTTCACGCCCATACGCGAACTGTTTGCCGGCGTTCCGGAATCCCGCACGCGTGGGTACGACCCTGGCCGTTTCTCGTTCAACGTAAAGGGTGGCCGGTGCGAAGCCTGCCAGGGCGACGGCGTCGTCAAGGTGGAAATGCACTTTCTCCCCGACATGTACGTGCCCTGCGACGTCTGCATGGGCAAGCGTTACAACCGGGAAACACTGGAAATCCGATACCGCGGCCGCAGCATCAGCGAAGTGCTGGACCTTACCGTCGAACAGGCGCTCACCTACTTTGATGCAGTGCCAACGGTATCACGCAAGCTGCATACCCTGATGGACGTCGGCCTCTCGTACTTGCGGCTGGGTCAAAGCGCCACCACATTGTCCGGGGGGGAAGCCCAACGCGTGAAATTGTCCCTGGAGCTGTCCAAACGCAGCACCGGACGAACCCTGTACATTCTTGACGAGCCCACTACCGGCCTGCATTTCCAGGATATCGCGCTGCTGCTGGACGTTCTGCGCAAACTGGTCGAAGGCGGCAATACCGTGGTCATCATCGAGCACAACCTGGATGTCATCAAGACCGCGGACTGGGTCATCGACATGGGCCCCGAAGGAGGCAATGGCGGGGGCAGCATTGTTGTTGAAGGCACGCCGGAAGATGTCGCCGCGTGTCCAGCGAGCCACACGGGCGGCTACCTGGGCCCCTTGCTGTAACCACAAGGGATTATGACGGTATAAAGCGCCTAGCCGGCATCCATGCTGAATAATTGCCGGTGTTCACGGATCGCGTAGCGGTCCGTCATCCCGGCAATATAGTCTGCGATGGCACGGGCCTGTTCCAGCGGCTCGGTGCGCCGGTATTCAATGGTCAGCAAGCGCGGCTCGTTCTGGAACGCGACGAACAGTTCGCGCACGATGTTGCGCGCCTTCATCGACATTCGCATCACCCGGCTGTGCCGGTACAGGTTGTCCATGAGAAAGCTTTTGAGCGCATCCGCCTGGCGTCGCATCGACTCGGAAAAAGAGGCCAGGGGAGGCGCCATCCTGACGGCATCCACGCTGTCCGGGCGGTACTGGCGTATATTGGCCAACGTGGTTTCCGTCAGGTCCACGACCAGTGTGTTGATCATGGCGCGGATGATCTCGGCCACGAGCCGGCGCTTCTCGATATCAGGATACCTGCTCTGCACTTGCGCATGGTGCGTGGCGAAGATTTCCAGGCCCAACAATTGATCGATCGAAATCAGGCCAGACCGGATACCGTCGTCAATATCGTGATTGTTATAGGCGATCTCGTCGGCCAGATTGGCGATCTGCGCTTCGAGTGAAGGTTGTGCGCGTGCGACAAACCGCTCGCCGATATCGCCGAGCATGCGTGCATGCTTGATCGAGCAATGCTTGAGTATGCCTTCGCGTGTTTCGAAACACAGGTTCAGGCCGTTGAACTCGGCATACCGCTCTTCGAGTTCATCCACGACGCGCAAGCTTTGCAGATTATGTTCGAAACCACCCGCGCCGGGCGCCAATTCCCGCATGCACGCATTGAGTTCGTCCTGTCCGGCATGCCCGAAAGGCGTGTGACCAAGATCGTGCGCCAGCGATATGGCTTCCGTCAGGTCCTCGTGCAGCCCCAGGTTGCGTGCCAGCGTGCGGGCAATCTGCGCGACTTCAATGCTATGCGTAAGCCGCGTGCGAAACAGATCGCCCTCGTGGTTGACGAAGACCTGAGTCTTGTACTCAAGCAGGCGAAATGCATTGCAATGAATGATGCGGTCCCGGTCGCGTTGGAACTGACTGCGGCCTATGGGTGGCGCTTCGGCGTGGCGGCGCCCCCGAGTCTGTTCGGGATTGCAGGCGTAGGACGCGATGGCATTCATGGCGGCGCCTATCCCTGTGGTAAAGCCGCGTTGTCGAGCACGCGGCGTAGTGCCTCGGCTGGCACAGATTCAAATACGGCCCGACCGATTTCGGGAATGAGGACAAATCGAAGCCGACCTCCTTCTGTCTTTTTATCGACCTGCATGAGTTCGAGCCAGCGATCGGTGCCCAGATCGGGCGGACGCACCGGACAGCCTATGGCGGCGGTCAGCGCTCTGACACGCTGCACGCTTTCTGCCGACAGTCCAGAGGTGATCGCCGACAATTCTGCTGCCTGCACCATGCCGCAACCCACTGCTTCGCCGTGCAGCCATTCGCCATATCCGAGTCCCGATTCGATCGCATGACCGAACGTATGGCCGAAATTCAGTATGGCTCTCAGGCCCGACTCGCGCTCGTCCTGCGATACGACATAGGCCTTGAGCTCGCAAGAACGCTGGATCGCGTACGTAATGGCCTGCGAATCGAGCGCGCGCAGCGCGTCGACATGCTCCTCGCACCAGGCAAAGAATTTGGCGTCGATGATCAGGCCATACTTGATGACCTCGGCCAGTCCGGCAGCGACTTCGCGCCCGGGCAAGGTCGCGAGCACATCGGTGTCTATTTCCACGGCCACAGGCTGGTAGAACGCGCCTATCATGTTCTTGCCCAGGGGATGATTGATGCCGGTCTTTCCGCCCACTGACGAATCGACCTGCGCCAGCAAGGTGGTTGGAACCTGCAAAAACCGGATCCCGCGCATATAACTGGAAGCCGCGTAGCCCCCCATATCGCCGATGACGCCGCCGCCCAACGCCACCAGCACGGCCTTGCGGTCCAGGCGATTTTGTAACAATCCGTCAAAAATCAGATTCAAGGTTTCCCAATTTTTATAAGCCTCTCCGTCCGGCAGCTCGATATGGACAAGACGCTTACCGGTCTTGGCCAGTGCCTGAGAAGCGCGCTGGCCATATAACGCGTACACGGTGGGGTTGCTGACCAGCGCGATCGCTGTTGCATCGTCCGGTATGCTCTGCCCCAGCAGATCGAGCCGCCCCGATGCAATGTGTATGGGATAGGAACCGCCTGGTGTTTCAACCTGAACCGTATTCATGGATTTACCTTGTAGTGTTGAAGCAGGGGAACGAGGCTGCGCACCACCTGGGCCACGGCCATGGAGCCCGTGTCGAATGTAATACTGGCAACTTCCTCGTAGAGCGGCTCGCGCTCCTGAAGCAGGGAACGAAGACGCCCTTTGGGATCAGATGTTTGCAGCAGCGGACGATTCCGGTCGCGCGATACGCGGCGAAAGAGTTCATCGGCGCTGGCGCGCAAATAAACGACAACACCCCGCTCCTTCAAATATTTACGATTCTCGGGCGAAAGGACGGCACCGCCTCCTGTGGCCAGTACAATACCGCGTCGACGGGAACATTCGTCGAGCGCGGTGGTCTCACGTCTACGGAAGCCTTCTTCGCCCTCGATGTCGAAAATCAATGACACCCTGACACCGCAACGTGCTTCCAGTTCGTGGTCCAGGTCCAGGAACTCACGGTCCAGGATGCGAGCCAGGCTACGACCTATCGTTGTTTTTCCGGCTCCCATCATGCCCACCAGGAATAATGGCTGATCATAAGGCAATAGCACTATGGCAGGGTCTTCCGGCCCCCCTGCCATGGTGTTGTCCGGGCTTGCGCCCATAGGTAAAGAATCATTCATTTGTGTATTATCCCACTTGCAATCCGACCATACGCCGCTACACTGCATCCTTCGGTTACATAAACCTGATGCGTAAATCATAGTCTGACCATGGTTAGACTTAAAATCGCCCGTAATGAGTTCTTCTACCAATTCCCCAAATAGTAATCCCGACGTGTCCCGTTCCTGGATTGGCGGCTTCTTTCTGAAGATAGCCATATTCGTTGCGGGACTCGGTCTGTGTGGCGCTCTGCTCGGCTCACTCGCTCTGGCCCTGGCCTGGCCGAATTTACCTGATCTCGGAGCGATGATCGACTATCGGCCCAGGGTGCCTCTGCGCGTCTTTTCGGCCGACAAGGTGCTCATTGGCGAATTCGGAGAAGAGCGGCGCAATGTCCTGCGCTTCAATGAAATTCCCGATGTCATGAAGTCGGCGATTCTATCAGCCGAAGACGACCGTTTTTATCAGCACGGCGGTATCGATTGGTCCGGCGTTGCACGAGCAGTACTGGCCAACCTGACCAATATGTCAAAAAGCCAGGGCGCCAGCACCATTACCATGCAGGTGGCGCGCAATTTCTACCTGTCGTCAGAAAAGACCTACACCCGCAAGTTCTATGAACTGCTGCTTACCTTCAAGATAGAAGCGACACTCACCAAAGATCAGATTCTCGATCTTTACATGAATCAAATCTACCTGGGCCATCGCTCCTATGGTTTTGCCGCCGCCTCGCGCGCCTATTTCGGGAAGCCGCTGGGCGAAATAACGCCTGCCGAAGCGGCTATGCTGGCAGGCATACCCAAAGCCCCTTCGCGCTTCAACCCGATTGCCAATTTCGAACGCGCCAAATCCCGCCAAGGCTATGTCCTGGGCCGCATGAAAAGCCTGGGCTACCTGACCGAGGAAGAGTTCCAGAAGGCAACCGACGAAGAAATCGTCATCAAGTCCGCGCTCGGGACTCCTGCGGGCGGCTATTCCGTGCATGGCGAGTATGTCGCCGAACTGGCGCGCCAGCTGTTGTATGGCGTCTACCAGGACAACATTTACTCCCGCGGCTTCAACGTATACACCACCGTCAATTCGAAAGATCAGGAAAACGCCTACAAGGCCGTACGGGAAGGCATCCTCGATTACACCCGCCGCTCAGTCTATCCCGGTCCGGAGACCAATTTGGATCTCCCCGACGGAATCGAAAACGACCCGACCAAGCTCGATGCCATACTGGACGACCTGCAGGAAAAATACTCCGACAATGGCGATGTGCTGACCGGGGTAGTCCTGGAAGCCAGCCCCACTAAAATCACCGTGGCACGCAGTGCCAAGGAAATCATCGAAGTCACCGACAAGCGCGCCCTGAAGGTCGTAGCCCGCGGCTTGGTCAAGAATGCCAAAGAGAAAGTTCGCATCCAGCGCGGCTCAGTGGTTTACCTGCACAAGAACGGCGAGTACTGGGAAGTCATCAACATGCCCACCGTGCAGGCGGCATTCGTGGCTGTACGTCCGCAAGACGGGGCCATCCAGTCCTTGGTCGGCGGCTTCAACTTCCAGGAAGGCAAGTTCAACAGGGTCACGCAAGCCTGGCGTCAGCCCGGATCGGCGTTCAAGCCGTTCATCTACGCATCGTCGCTTGAACGCGGCTTGACGCCGGCCACCCAGATCTCCGACGAGCCCTTTGTCCTGACTGCGGCGCAAACGGGGTCCAAGGCATGGGCGCCCAAGAACTACGGCCGCACCTACGAGCCCATGCTCACCATGCGCCAGGGCTTGTACAAATCCAAGAATATGGTCTCCATACGGATCATGCAGGCCGTCGGTCCTAAGTATGTCCAGGACTACCTGACGCGTTTCGGCTTCGACCGTGAACGGCAGCCCGCGGTGTTGCCGCTTGCGTTAGGCGCCGGCAGCGTCACGCCGCTGCAACTGGCCGGTGCCTATTCGGTGTTCGCCAATGGCGGCTACCGTGTCCCGCCTTATCTCATCGATCACGTCACCGACAGTAGCGGCAAGGTCATCATGCAGGCCAAGCCCATCATCGCGGGCGACACGGCTGCCCGTGCCATCGACCCGCGCACGGTGTATGTCATGAACGATATGATGCGCGGCGTTGCCACTTCAGGTACCGGTGCCCGCGTATATCGCGAACTCAAGCGCAACGACATTGGCGGCAAGACCGGAACAACCAATGAATCCCACGACGCATGGTTTGCCGGGTTCACGCCCAAGCTCGTAAGCGTGGTCTGGATGGGCTACGACCAACCCAAATCGCTGGGTTCCAGCGAAACAGGGGGCGGAGCCGCCTTGCCTATCTGGCTAGATTACATGCGCTCTGCATTGAAAGGTCAACCTGAAACGCCACCGGGCCCCATGCCGGCCGGACTCAGCAAGATCAATGGCGACTACTACTTTTCAGAGTTCCCTCCAGGCCAGGCAGTGGCCCGTGTGGGGCTGCCCACTCCGGCTGAAACCCCCGTGGACGGCGGCGGGCTGGATGGAATCGGCAACTTGCTGCACGAACTCACCAGCGGCGGCGGACCTCGCCGCGAACAACCTCCTGATGTTCCCTTCTAGACCTTACCCCTAGCGGCCGGTCGACAGTTTCCGAAAAGATTGCCAGGCGCCCCCGACATCGGGGGCTGCCTCGCGTATCATTCCATTGTCGATCAATATGATCAACATTTCCGCTACCCGGCCACCTTTGGAGTCTTATCATGCAAGCGCCCCGTGCATCGACCGCTGCTCGTCCGTTATGTCGCCTGGCCGCCAGCCTCGCCATATTTTCCACGCTGCTTGCTTGCGGGTATAAAGGGCCACTCTACATGCCGCCACCGCCTCCGCCTGAAGAGTCGCTGACAACACCGCCGCGGCCTGCCGGCGCACCGGAGACCGGATCTGCAAACAACAGCGACAATGGAGGCGCCGCCTCCACCAGCCCCGTGCGCGCGCAGTAATCCTGCATCGCATCGTTAACCCTTCTTTCGCCACCCCGCCGACCATGACCGTCTCTCCACATTTCGAATTCCGCGACGGCGTCCTGCACGCCGAAGACACCCCTCTCTCTCACCTGGCCAATCAGTTTGGTACGCCGCTCTATGTCTATTCGCGACAAGCCTTGCACGATGCCTGGGAGGCTTACCGGGTCGCTACGCGGGGCCGCGATGTGCTGGTTTGTTTTGGCATGAAGGCCAATTCCAACTTGGCAGTCCTTAACGAGTTCCGAAAACTGGGGTCCGGCTTTGATATCGTCTCGGGCGGCGAACTGGCACGGGTGCTGGCCGTCGGAGGAGACGCGTCAAAAATCGTTTTCTCCGGAGTAGGCAAGCAGGTCTGGGAAATGCAAGCCGCCCTGAAAGCGGGAGTGAAGTGTTTCAATATCGAGTCGGAAGCTGAGCTTGCCCGATTGTCTGACGTGGCGCAGCAATCAGGCGTCATAGCACGCATATCGATGCGCGTGAATCCCGACGTCGACGCCCAGACCCATCCTTATATTTCCACTGGACTCAAAGAGAACAAATTCGGCATAGCAATCGAGACCGCGGTAGCCGTCTACCAGCACGCTGCTACCCTGCCCAACATAGAAATCGTGGGCGTGGACTGTCACATCGGTTCGCAAATTACCGAGATCAGCCCTTATCTGGATGCGCTGGACAAACTGATCGTCCTTATCAAGACCCTGGCCGATAAGGGTATCGAACTCAAGCACCTCGACCTGGGCGGCGGAATTGGCATCCGGTACACCGACGAAACGCTACTTTCGCCAACAGTGTTGCTGGACAAGGTATTCCAGGCGCTTGAGGCGCACGGTCTTTCGCACCTGCAACTGGTGTTGGAGCCCGGCCGGTCGCTGGTCGGCAACTCGGGGGTCTTGTTGACCACGGTTGAATACCTTAAACATGGCGATGTGAAGAATTTTGCGATTGTGGACGCCGCCATGAATGACTTGATACGGCCAACGCTTTACGACGCCTGGCACAGCGTCGAGGCCGTGGTGCCGCGCAAGAATGCGGCTTGCGCCCGCGTCTACGACATTGTCGGTCCCATATGTGAAAGCGGCGATTGGCTCGCGCGTGACCGCAGCCTGCGTCTTGAGCAAGGCGATGTACTGGCCATCATGTCGGCAGGCGCGTATGCCTTCACCATGGCAAGCCAATACAACACCCGGCCGCGCGCGGCTGAAATCATGGTCGATGGTTCGAACGCGCACGTCGTTCGTCCACGAGAGACACTCGAAAGCCTCTTTGCCACGGAGACCACGCTGGAGTGATCCTTGTGTTATCCCTCTATAAAGAAATATGATAATCAGCCGTTAATGCATGTTGGTTCCCGATACATTTCCATCTACCCAAAATGCTGGGTAGCTAATCGACATATCAATGAAAGACGCTCTTTTCTCTCATGAAGTAAACAAGCTTCCACAAAAGTCAGTAGTATTGAGTTCAATCGGAATTGTTGGTAGCAGCTTCCTGGGAAAAGGCCCGTATAAAAGCAAAACATGACGGCTCGAAACGCGCTTCGCACTATTTCTCTTAAGAAGCTCACCACAGTAGCCGATCAACTGGTTTACTACTTCTCGCTTTATGTGGTGCCGGCTGCGATCATCATCCTGTCAGGCCTGGCTTTGTACGCGCTGAGTACTCAATATCCGCTTACTCATGGCAACCGTGTTTCCATCCGGCTCTTGCCGGAGAATGATTCCCAATACACGCCTTCACGGGCGCTGGCGGCGCTGCATACCCTGCCAGCGGTGCAACTGACAAAGGCATCATCGCCCAGCTGGTTTTTGGCGGACGTCCCGGCGTCTCCCCAAATTGACGAAGCGGTGCTTCACATCCCCTCGCCCCTGACGCAAACGCTGGAGTGCTGGAAAGCTGACGCAAACCTATTGCGCAACCTGGGCGTTGCAAGCCGAAGCGAAGCAATCGGTTCAGTGCGCAGCAGCAAGATGGGCTTCGCTGTATCGCTCGGTCATGTCCCCGTTCGCACATCGCTCCTGTGCTATGCAAGCTTTGTCGACACCGGAATTCTTTCGGCCGAACTCTGGACCGCACCCGACCTTCGTGCCTCGACAAGTCGCTTCGATCGCGGAACGGGACTTCTGGAAGGTGGGCTGCTTACCATCGCCCTGTTCATCCTCGTCATAGCGATCACCAACAGGGAATGGATCTACTTATTGCTGGCCACATGGCTTGTGGGCAATCTGCGCCTGGGTGCCTTTGCCTTGGGATGGGATAGCCTGTGGCTGGGCCATGCCATTCCGCTGGAATGGATGCCGCTTATCAGGCGGCTCACGGTTGTCGCTTACTATCTGCTTACCTATTCTTTGCTGACCAAACTGTATCAGATCGGTTTCCCGCCAGGATTCTCCCGGCTCTGGCGTGCTGCCAAATGGGCTGGCCTGGCGTTACTGATGGGCGCCCTGGTCTTGCCTTCTGCGTCCTTCCAGACCTTTATGTGGCTAACTTGCGGCTTCGGCGTCCTGGTGGCTATCCTCATGCTCACACGCTGCGTATTTCTTGCAAGAACACGAAGGTGGATCTGGCATCTCATCATATTGGGCATGTCTCTAGGCATCGTACTGTCTGGGACGATGCTGGCCATCTTTGGTCGTACCGCCTTCGTTGACACCTTCAATAGTGTGATTGCCCTGTTGTTGTCGAACATCATCGTCGCGTTGGCGGTCGCCGAACGAATGCGCGAAGAGCGCAAGGAGCGCGTACGCGCTCAAACGGAACTGGTCAGCAACTATGCGGTGACGCCCCTGGGCATGTTCACTCTGGGTCTCGACGGCGTCTTTGTGCGCGTCAACCCGGTACTCGAACGGATGCTCGGCTTTTCGCTTGGTCGTAGCAATGTGCAGCGCTGGACCGACTACTTCCCTTCCCAGGACTGGCTTGCGTTGGCCGAAAAGACCAAATCGGGTGACGAAGTTGAGCTGGAACGGCTGCCCGAATCCCGGCAACCTGGCATTCCTCAGCATTTCGTCATCCGAATCGCGCTCGCCGACAAGCAAATTGAAGGTTCGTTGCAAGACATCACTTCGCGCATCGAGACCATTAATCAGTTGCAACTACTGGCCGATAACGATCCGCTTACCAACGTACTGAATCGGCGGGGGATAGAAAAAGCGCTGAATACGTCTCTGGAGCGCTTGCGCACTGGGGAACCTTGCGCCCTGGCTTACATCAACCTGGACCCCTTTAAACGCATCAACAGTCTGTTCGGCCACATGTCGGGCGACGAAGTCCTGAAACGGGTATGCGAGCGCATCAAAAAAGCCCTGACGCCACAACAGCAGGTAGGCCGTATCGGCGGGGACGAGTTCCTTATCCTGTTTCCAAATGCCACCATAGCTCAAGCGCGTGTCGCAGCCGTCTCGGTCATTCAGCATCTCAATTCCACCGCCCTGTACGTAGGGGAACGCGCCTACCAGTTAAACAGCGCCATCGGAATCATTGAAATCACCTCGAACATGGATTCCAAGGACATGATCTCGGCAGCGGGACGCGCGTGTCGGGACGCACGCAAGCAACACCGGGACATCGTGGTCTACGAACAGGACTCCGAAGCACTGCAGGAGCACACCGAAGAACTGCGGCTTTTCGATGAACTGGAGGGCAGCGAATCACCGCGCGGCCTATACCTCGAAATGCAGCCCATCATGTCGATGAAAAAACCACTGCAAACACTCAACTTCGAAGTCCTGCTGCGCGTGCGAAATTCCACGGGCGCGCTGGTCCCGACAGGAAAGATTATTGCGGCGGCCGAGGAAAACGGAACGATCACCATTATTGATAAATGGGTCTTTTCTGCGACGCTTGAGTGGTTGGCTAAACATGAGCATCGGCTGGCCAATACGGAAATGGTGAATGTCAACCTGAGCGGCGTATCGCTGAACGATGAAAAATTCATTACCTCATTCTTCGCCATGCTGGAGCGCCACGAAACAGTTGCCAGTCGGCTATGTGTCGAAATCACCGAGGGTGTGGCATTGCAAGACCTTGACCGCACCCGTGTATTCATGAAACGTCTGCAAAAGATGGGTGCCTTCGTGGCACTGGACGACTTCGGCGCCGGATACACCTCATTTTCATATCTTAAGAAATTGGCGGCTGATGCCATCAAGATTGACGGTGCGTTGATCAAGGATATGATGGCCAATGAAACCAACATGGCCATTGTTCGTACGATCATCGAACTGGCCCGCAACCTGGGCATGAAGAGTATTGCCGAGTGGGCCGAAGACTACGCTACTTTACGTACCCTCCAGGACATGGGCGTCGACTACGTTCAAGGCTTTGTCGTCTCCAAAGCCCAATCACCGGCAGATATATTAAGCGCCAATTCCTTGGCCGACCTGGTCAACGACAAGGACGTTTTGAAGTTCATTGGAGAGATTGCCGCGAAACATCGTGATGACGATGACCGACATCGGTTACGCAGGCGCTAGCGCGGTGCTTACAACCCCGGTGAAAATGCGGTTTTATCAGGTGCTTGATCGGGCGGCGGCGTAGCTGGCGACACGGGTTGGCTGGCTGGTAAGCGTAACGCGGCGCGGCGCGGTCTTGGTGCGTTTCTCTTCGTACATGCGCTCGTCGGCCATATGCATGGTTTTCTTCAATGAACCGGCTTCCGACCTTAGCGCCATGCCCAACGAAATATTGATGCCGACTTTCATGAAGGACTCTTTGAGCCGCTGCATCAGGGCCGCGGCGCCAGCCGGCGTGGCATATTGTGCCACGATGCCGAATTCATCGCCGCCCAGACGGCCTACCGCATCGTTATTGCGCAACACGGCGGAAATGGTTTGCGCCGTCAGCCGAATGAGTTCATCGCCCGCAGAATGACCCTGCGTGTCGTTGACTGTCTTGAGGTAGTCAAGGTCGAGCATGAATATGGCCGCATCGGTGCCATCGTTGCCAGTCATTGCGTCGATATGTGCGAGCCGGTTGATCCAGCCTGCACGATTCAGCGTACCGGTCAGGGGATCCAGAAACGCATCACGTTGCAGTTCGAGCATCAGACGCTCAGCCAGGCCGAGTTCCGCGTGGAGGGCAAGCGTCAGGGCTAATGCGGTCAAGCATGAGCGGACCTCTTGGGTACGCCGGGCGATGCTGAACGGCCAGTCGTATGCCAGGCCTATGGCGGAACCTCGACTTTCGGAGTCAGGGGCTTGCAGATCGGCCCGTATCAGGTAAGCCGCGCCTCGACCGGAGGTCGAGTCCAGCGCAAGGCGCTGCCTTTCGTGTTCCACGACGTGACGATAGAAAAATCCGTCGTTGAGAGGATCGGGAATCCAGTCCCCCTGGAATAGTGATGCCAGATCAGTCGAAGACAGGATTTCAAACCGCCCGGAGGTTGCGAACAACGAAGATTGTTCGGCGCAGGGTCCGACCAGCCATCCTTCCAATGGCACAAAAGCATGCAAAACCCTTAGCTGAGCAGCAAGCGCCTTATTAGCCAAAAGATTCGCCCGAACTTCGATACCGGGACCTTCTTTAACTGGAGACATAATTGTCTTTTTTAGATGATCTTCTTGATAACAAGTTTGAAGTGGCTATAAAGCTATTGAGCGTCGAGAGACCAAAAATTATGCAGGTTTAGGGCACCAGACGGCGGTGCCGGATGAATTGCGATGAGTAAGCTGCACAGCTGTATGAATTTTAAAGCAAATGTGCCAATTTGCCAGCATTATTTTCTTACAAATGCCAAGCCGCGAGCCTGTCGACTCTGCATCGGTTAGATCGCGGCCCTTTCAATACGAACTTGCGAGCTGATGCCCACGTTGCCTACAATTCGCCGTAAGAATGCAGCCCCGAAAGGAACATGTTGACGCCCAGGAAGGCAAAGCTGGTAATAAGCAAACCGGCAAGCGCCCAATAAGCGGCCATCGTACCCCGTAGCCCCTTCATCAACCGCATATGCAGCCATGCTGCATAGTTCAGCCATACGATAAGCGCCCAGGTTTCTTTGGGATCCCATTGCCAATATGTACCCCAGGCATCGGCCGCCCATAGCGCGCCCAGAATAGTGGCAACAGTGAAAAAGGCAAAGCCCACCGAAATGGCTCGATACATGATGTCATCGAGGATTTCCAGCGAAGGCAATTTCTGGGCAATCGGGCCGCGAAACACCAGAATAGTTCCTACCACGAGTGCGCCGATGCCGAAATAGAGCATCCACGTGACCGACAGTTCGCGCGAGCTGAACATCATGGGTTCGGCGCAAAGAACGGCACCCAACACAAAGACGGGCACCAGCTTTCCCCATGAGCGCGTCTGGCCATGTTCTTTGATGAGATAGGCGAAGCCCACCATGGCGGCCAGCGAAAAAGTGCCATAGCCGATGAAATTGGCGGGCACATGCAGTTTCATCCACCAGCTTTTCAATGCCGGAACCAGTGGTTGGATCTGGAACGCATCACGAGTGAAGGTATACCAGAGAAGAAACACCACCGCCGAGGTGATGACCAGCAATACGAAGCCGCCCAGCGCCCGAGTCGCGTAACGGCGCTCGTAATACAGATAGAACAATGCCGTGATCAAGGCAAACAGTACGAACACCTCATACAGATTGCTGACCGGAATGTGTCCGATATCGGGTCCCAACAAATGACCCTCGCGCCACCGCACCAGCAGTCCGGTTACACCGGCGTACACGGCGCCCCAGGTAAGGGCAGTGCCAACCCACGCGGCGGTCGTACTGAAAATACCGATCCAGTAGCAAATGGTGGCCAGCACAAAAAGCGCGCACATCCACAAGACGGCGGACTGTGACGAAAACAGATACTGGAGAAAAAAGACAGTTTCGGCCCGCGTGATATCGCCATTCGCCAGCCCATTGCCATCGCTATACAGCCAGATCGCAAACAAGGCGCTCAGTCCGCTGGTCAGCATGATCGTACGCAAGGGACGCCATAGCCACGCCATCCAACTGAACCACACCACCGCCCCGGCAAGGATCAGCTTTTCATAGTAGTCCATGCTCCCGCTGTATGCGCCTAGGACATACACAGCGCCTGCCGCCAGCAGCAGGAAGAAGGCGATATCGGTCCAGTCGGGCTTGCCGCGGCTTCCTCGGGAATCCCCGCTGGCTGTCATGGACTCTTGCCACATTGGCATATCGGATTTGATGATGGACTCGGACATAAAGAAAACCTCGTTACGTAGAGAGGCGTTTGAAGGCCTCTTTAAAACGATCGAACTCGTGATTGAAGTCAAGAGTGCGACGCTGTGATGTCATTGCCGCCAACAGGTCGCTGCCCTGCCCCGCAGGCCGGATCCATACCCATATTCTTCGATCACGGATATAGAACATGGAAAAAATGCCAATGAGCAGGAACAGGCATCCCAGATAAACGGTATTCTTGCCAGGACTGCGGGCGACCTGGAAAACACTGGCCTCGATTTGTTCGAAGCCCTTCAAAGCCATGAATACCGGTGCCGGATAGTCGGGAAGATTCGCCAGGGCCAATAAAGACATCTGCAACCATTTGTCGGCTTCCTCGCCCGCCGCACCGGTACGATCGAGAAGGGGCTTGCCAGTCTGGGCTCGCACGATGTCGTGCAGTTCCAGCAGCGAAAGCTGGATCATGGGAACTGCGAATCCAAGGACCTTCTCACGGTCCTGCTCAGGCACTTTCTCGATAATGCCATTGAATCCCGCTTTGGAAAAGGTCTCCAGCGCCCCAACGGCTGCTTTCTGTAACAAGGGCTGCTGCATTTCCTGGCTTGCATTCTTCTGCGCGAAACGCTGGGCCGCCTGGCTTACCAAGGCCGGATCCGCGAGTGCCGCGCGAAGTTCCATGAACTCGTCCATGGTCCCCTGGGAATCGGCCGGAATCCGGATATACCGATAGGGTTGTGACGCCGTTTCGCGCACGCCCGCCAGGAACACAAGACTTCCGTCAAGCACGAGCGGAAGCATGTAGTTCGTGTACTCGTGTGCCTGCCCGTCACTACCGACGATGCGGTATTGGACGCTGGGACCGACGTTCTTCATGTTCTCGTTCTTGGCTCCGGCCGCGCTACCGGTGACCGATGCCACGTGATCCATCATTTCCTTGGGCTGGGGCGGCACGTCGCCGGAAAGATTCTCGACGTTGATCACCCGTAGCCCGGAAAAATCGATGGTCAGCGGAACCTGCTGACCGGAGTCCTGAATGGCAATTTCAGTAGACTTGCCCACAACCCCATTGATGTCGAAAGACTGGTTGTGCGCGCCGACCAGGGGATACCCCACCAACTGCAGCTTGCTACCCCCATCGTCAAAACTCGACTGGTACACCGTTACGCCTTTGAAGCGCAATGGTTCGTTGACTTCGATGGTCTGGCTGAACGACTTGCCGGTTTGCGGATCGGTGACCTCGACTTCGCTCTTGAAGCTGCTGGGCATGCCGGTGGAGTAGTAATCGACAAGAAACTTATTGAGCTTCAAGGTAAAGGGCAACGGTTGCACCAGCACACCTTCGTCGACGCTGACGACACCGCTACTGCTTTGTGAACCTTCGGGAATTAACAGGTTGGCACGAAAACTGGGATTGCCGGCGGACAAGCGCCCGGAATCGGGCACCTGCGAAATAAGCATGTTTTCTGTAATCGGCACTTTGCCGCCCAGCCACACCTGCAAACGGACGGGAAGTTCGCTATCGAGCAGTCCACCGATGCATATCACCACAATTGCCGTGTGGGCGAAGATGTATCCAAGCCGATTTGCGCTGCCTTTCTTGGCCGCGAGCATCACGCTGTCGCCATCCTCGCGCAACTTGAATTTATAGCCTTCCGAGCTCAGCCATTGCTGAAGCGCTGACAAGCTTTCGGACGGGCTGGCCGCGCTGGTGGTTTCGACCCGATGATGGAACGACCGAAGGCTGCTGCCGCGAACATATTCGCGGAACGACCGGGCATCGCGCAACATCTTGGGCGAATTGCGCAACACACAGATGGACGTCGAAACCACCAGGAACGTCATGATCAACAGAAACCACCAGCTATTGTAAATATGCCAGACGGAAAATTTGTCGAAGACGGAAAACCAGAAAGGGCCGAACTTATCGATGTAGCTGTTGGCCGCCTGGTTTTGCTGGAGTACTGTACCAATCAGACTCGCCACGCAAATGAACATCAGCAAGCTGACGGCAAAACGCATCGAGCCCAGCAATTCGAAAACGTCTGCGCCAGTTCGGCGCGTGGAAACAGAGGATTTCACAAGGCAAGCTTCAAAAAAAAGGGGACGGCAAAGTAGCCTTCCCCTATTCTAGACCTATCGTTGCGGTATACGTTCCCGCAAGATCATGTCAAATTAACGCAGGCCCGCCGCGTAGTCGGCCACCGCCGCGATGTCGGCGTCGGACAGGCGGTCGCTGATATCGTACATGGGCGCACTATTGGCCCGGTCGCCGCTACGGAACAATTTGAGCTGTTCAGCAATATAGGCAGGGTGCTGACCGGCAAGTCGGGGGTAAGCACCCGGTACGCCGGCGCCGTTGGGCGAGTGACAGCCGGCACAGGCTGGTACCTTGCGGTCAGGCAAGCCGCCACGCCAGATACGCTGCCCGCGTTCCATGGTAGCTTCGTTGCTTGCCGTTGCCGCCGTCTTGGGGTCGATAGCCTGCTGGGCCAGATAATATGAAATATTCTGGATGTCTTCAGGCGTCAGTGCCGCTGCGAATGGCGTCATGATGGACGGGGCGCCATTGGGGCCTCGGCGCGCCGCGGGCGCCTTTCCGTCTACGGACTTGAAGTCTCGCAGTTGCTTGGCCAGGTATTCGTGCGGCATGGCAGCAAGATTCGGATTGACCGGGATCGTGCTGTTGCCGGCAGCGCCATGGCAACTGGCACAGGCCAGTATTCCACGGGCGGCATCGCCATTGGCAAAGAGCTGTTCGCCTTTGGCGGCATCGGGCTTGGCAACCGCTATATCGGCTGCATAAGCAATGGAAACTGCGGAAGATCCCAGCAGCAGGCTGCTGGCAACTACCATACTGGAAAGCACACGCTTCATGAAGACCTCGACGATCGCTATTCGATCCGGGTGTCGTAAACACCACGATGACAATGCCAATTCCGTTGAAGGGCTACCCTAACGTTCAAACGTGCGATTATACAATAGCGTTTAAATTAAACCGTACTAGGTACTTCCTGTGTCCATTCTGCATCGCGCTTCTTTTACCGTTTCGGCGGCCCGCCTCGACCAGCTCCCGCCTCCCACCACGGCCGAAGTCTGTTTTGTGGGCCGCTCCAATTGTGGCAAGTCATCCGCCATCAACGTCCTGACCAATCAACGCCGCCTGGCTTTTTCCAGTAAAACGCCTGGGCGCACCCGCCTGATCAACTTGTTCGGCATTCCAGATCCGATGGAACCTGGGGCTCACCTGGGTTTCCTGGTCGATTTGCCGGGTTATGGCTACGCCTCGGTGGCACGCGAAGCACGCGAAGAGTGGGCCGACGTCCTCGGCGGCTATCTGCGCGAGCGTTCCTCCCTGGCCGGCATCGTCTTGCTTATCGACATCCGGCGCGGGGTAACGGAACTCGATCGCCGGCTGGCCAACTGGATAGCGCCCACACGCATCCCGGTTCTCGCCTTGTTGACCAAGGCAGACAAATTTCCCTACGGGCAGCGGATCAAGGCCGTGGCCGCCGTCAAAAAGGAGCTGGCCGATATTGGTGCGCTGAACGCCATGCCATTTTCCGCCACCAAGCGTATCGGCCTTGATACCGCCGCGGCACAAATCGAGAACTGGATTTCTCCAAAGGTTGTTCCATGACTTCGTTTATTCTTTCCGCCGACTTTCCCGCCTCCCGTCCGCGCCGCAACCGCCGCGATGAATTCTCACGTCGTCTTGTGCGCGAGAACATCCTGACCGCGCACGACCTGATCTATCCGGTTTTCGTCATGGAGGGCCAAGGCATACACGAAGCGGTCCCTTCCATGCCCGGCGTAGTGCGCTACTCGCCGGACACCTTGCTAAAGGTGGCCGAAGAATGCGTCGCGCTTGGGATACCGGTCATTGCACTGTTTCCGGTCATCGACGCCAACCTGAAAACGCCGGACGGCATCGAGGCCGCCAATCCCGACGGCCTGATTCCACGCGTCGTGGCGCAGCTGAAAAAGAATTTCCCTGAGCTCGGTGTACTGACCGATGTAGCGCTGGATCCTTACACCAGCCACGGCCAGGACGGCGTGCTTGATGAAAACGGTTATGTGTTAAACGAGCCCACCGTGCAGATACTGATGCGCCAGGCGCTCGTGCAGGCTCATGCCGGCGTCGATATCGTCGCACCCAGCGACATGATGGACGGGCGTATCGGCTCCATACGCCAGGCTCTGGAAGCCGAGCAGCATATCTATACACGCATCATGGCCTACTCCGCCAAGTACGCCAGCGCCTTCTACGGGCCTTTCCGCGATGCCGTCGGTTCGGCCACGAATCTGGGCAAATCCAACAAGTTCACGTATCAAATGGACCCGGCCAATCGCAACGAGGCGCTGCGCGAAGTGGCCGCCGACATCCGGGAAGGCGCCGATATGGTGATGGTCAAGCCGGGCATGCCGTACCTGGATATTCTGCGTGACGTGAAGAACGCTTTCGGAATGCCGACGTATGCCTACCAGGTGAGTGGCGAGTACGCCATGATCAAGGCAGCGGCGGCGAACGGGTGGCTCGATCACGACAAGGTGATGATGGAATCGCTGCTGGCATTCAAGCGGGCTGGGGGCGATGGTGTATTGACGTATTTCGCGATCGCCGCGGCGAAGTTGCTGAAGGAACAGGCGTAGCAATTTATTTGCATGCGGTTTACTCGCATTCGTTTCGCTAAGCAGACTACCGGAGCTTGGTTATATGCGCGGCCCGCCTGCCGGGCCGCTTGAACGCGTGAACATGTATTGCGAATGGGCATTCGGCACGAATCTGCTCGTTGACAGCGATAAAAGCTGTGGCAACAGTATTCAAGGCTATATATCGTTTACCCGAAACGGATCTCGGCATCCCAAGCTTCCATTTCACAGCGGGGCAGGGCCTCATAGGACCTGACGCGCGGGGCAAGAATGGCTATCTACACGCCCCCGAGCACCCGCTCCAACACCCCGCCAAAATCGCGCGCATTCTTGAATCCAACCACCCGCACCTCATTCAACTCCTTACCCTGGTCATCGAAAAAAATGATTCCCGGCGGTCCGAACAGCTTGAACCGTTTCAACAACTCACGGTCTTCGACGGAATTCTTGGTGACGTCAGCCTGCACCAGCAACAATTGCGACATCTGCGCCGCCACGGACGGATCGCTGAAGGTGAACCGCTCCATTTCTATGCACGACACGCACCAATCCGCGTAGAAGTCCAGCATGACCGGTCGGCTGGTATTGGCGAGCAAATTGTCCAGCTCTGCCACCGAGGTCACCCGCGTGAACTCCGGGCGGGTGGCCGCTACGGCGCCTGAACCTTGGGACGATGCAGTGAGCGGAGCCAGTGGCCTTAGAACATCGCGTGCCCCTGCCATTACGCCCACCACCAAGATGACCGCCCACAGCGCCAGCATCAGGCCCAATGCGCGGTTGGCCAAACGCGCCACGCCTGTCCCTGCGGGCACGGCATCGAAGGCCCCCAGCATGACGGCGCTCCATAACGCCAGGAACGCCCAGCCCAGCATCATCAGCCACGCAGGCAGTATCGGGTTGACCATCCACCACGCTGTGGCAAGCAGCAGAACGCCGAAGAGGCGTTTGATGCCATTCATCCATGGTCCCGATTTCGGCAACAATGCGCCCGATGACGCCCCCACTGCCAGCAGCAGCAAGCCCTCGCCCCAGGCCATCGCAAACAATGCCGTTCCACCCAGCACCAGATCTCCTGTTTGGGAAATGAACAACAGTACGCCCGCCAGCGGTGCGGCCACGCAAGGTCCGACGATGAGCGCAGACAGCATGCCCATGGCGAACACTCCACCGTAGCGACCCCCCGGGATCCGGGCCAGGCGTGCATTCAACGCTGTCTGCATTCCCGTGGGCGCCTGCAGCGTGAATACATCGAACATCGCCAAGGCGAGTACGGCCAACAACACCGCAAATAACGCCAGGACCCAAGGCGTCTGCAACCAGACGGCAAGGCTGGCACCGATCAGCCCTGCGGCCACACCCAATGTCGTATAGACCAGGGACATGCCCAGCACGAACACCGCGGCCAGCGACAATCCACGCCAACGTGAGATCCTATTGCCTTTTCCCGCATCGCCCGCCACGATGGCCAGCAGGATAGGCACCATGGGCAAGACGCAAGGCGTGAAAGACAGCAGCAGACCCAGCAACAGGCACAGAGCGATCACCTGCAACCAGCCTGCCTCGGACAGGTAGGCGGCAAACCCCGTATCGCCAAGACTCAAGGCGCTACCTAGGCTTGCTTCGCCGACGGTGCCCGCGATTTGCGTTGATGCGATGGCGCCTTTGGTCTGGACCAGCTGCGGCTTTGCGGCAGGCACGCTGGCGGCCACACCGGGCCCCTCCGCGCGATACCCCGTCTCTATCGGTGTCAGCGTAATTTCCCGCGTCATGGGCGGATAGCACAGGCCGGCATCGGCACAGCCCTGGCTGGTGATGGCGAGGCGCATGGGCTGGCTCGCGCCGGTGGCAAGCGGCAGTGTGACCGTTACCTGATCGTGATAAACCTCCAGGTCTTTCTCGAAGGTTGGATCATAGGTCACTGTTCCGGCGGGATAGACAGCCTCGCCCAGGACGCTGGGAGAAGTATCGGGCGTGAGCGCGAACTCGAACCGTTCGCGATACTTGTAGTACTTCGGCGCTATTGAAAAATGCACGTCCAGTTGGGTGGGCGTGGTCATGGCCGCGGAAAACACAAATGCCTTTTCCGGATCCAGGAATTCCTGCTCAGCGCGAGCAGAACCGAAAGGCAGTAACGCCAGCACAAGCATCACTGCCGCAAGCAAGGTCCAGACGGTTCGGTGCATTGCGGCGGGCAACGCGCGGGGGTTCGGTGAAGGTACAACCGGCTGCCTGGTGTCAGGCGGAGCTTGCTTTACTGAGTTGGCCAGCGCCAAAGACGACATCTGTACTTCCTCTTGGACGCCTTGCGTCCTTTTTATTCAAATCCGGAACCGGTTTAGCGCCGTCTGGGTTCGACACCAGTCGAGGTAGCTCGCGGAGCCACCTGAAACGCCCATGACGAGCACCTCGGGAACCTCGTAAGGGTGTAGCTCGACCAGCCGGGCCACAAGCTCTGGTGCCCGTGTAACCGTCGTTTTAATCGTGAGCGGAATTTCTTCGGTGCCTTCCAGCACCCCTTCCCACATATACATGGACAACATGGCGGCCCCAAGGTTCACGCAGGCGGCGAGATGTTCTTCGACCAGCACATGCGCAATACGTTTGGCCAGCAACATGTCAGGTGCATTGCTGAGCAGGACCACTATGTCGTCAGCCTGCTCGAGCCTGGCGCGACCGTTGACGGCAGCAGATGCCGCGGCGCCGCCGGTATGATCGGACGGAATGAAGGTGCTCATGAAGGACAGCTCCGGTTCATTGGCAATGGTTCATTCTCCCATAAAAAACGGGCCCGAAAGCCCGTTTGAACGCCTGCGAAGACACGCGCTTATTCAGCGTCGATTTCTTCGACTTCTGGACGGTCTACCAATTCCATGAATGCCATCGGAGCGTTGTCGCCCTGACGGAAACCCATTTTCAGGACGCGGGTGTAGCCGCCGTTACGTTCTTTGTAGCGGGGACCGATTTCTGCAAACAGCTTGACCACGGCATCGCGGTCGCGCAGGCGGGCAAATGCCAGGCGCTTGTTAGCCAGCGTAGGCTCTTTGCCCAGCGTGATCAGGGGTTCGACGACGCGACGCAATTCCTTGGCTTTCGGCAAGGTGGTCTTGATGGCTTCGTGAGTGAGCAACGAAACGGCCATATTGCGGAACATAGCCAAACGGTGACTGCTGGTGCGATTTAATTTACGCAATCCACTACGGTGACGCATGATAATTTCCTTTGAATCTGTTTTAACGGATTATTCCGTTGGTTATCCGGCTCTTCTATCAGCAATGCTGCGGGCCGGGTGCGGGCAGGACTTTACCATAGTTATGGCTAGGTCCTGCCACTGTCGGATGACTTCAGGGGTACTTAAGGGCGTTCCAGGCCGACTGGCGGCCAGTTTTCCAGCTTCATGCCCAGCGTCAAGCCACGTGCAGCAAGGACTTCCTTGATTTCATTCAAAGACTTGCGGCCCAGGTTAGGCGTCTTGAGCAGTTCGTTTTCCGTGCGCTGGATCAGATCGCCGATGTAGTAAATATTTTCGGCTTTCAGGCAGTTTGCAGAGCGAACGGTGAGTTCCAGATCGTCGACCGGGCGCAGCAGCACTGGATCGATCTGTGGAGCATTGCCGCGGGCCTGAGGGCTGTCGGCGTAATCGCCGGCGCCTTCCAGGGCAGCAAATACCGAGATCTGGTCCATAAGAATGCGTGCCGACTGACGTACAGCTTCTTCCGGCGACACAACGCCGTTGGTCTGGATATCGAGCACCAACTTGTCCAGGTCGGTGCGCTGTTCAACACGGGCGCTCTCAACCGAATAGCTGACACGGCGCACAGGGCTGTACGATGCGTCAAGCACGATACGGCCAATGGTGTGGGTGCGGTCGTCGACCAAGGCGCGTACGTTGCCCGGCACGTAGCCACGGCCCTGCTCTACCTTGATCTGCATTTCCAGCTTCCCGGCTTCGGTAAGCGTGGCAATGACGTGATCAGGATTGATGATTTCGACGTCGTGCGGCAGCTCGATATCGCTGGCCAACACGATGCCCTGACCTTGTTTGCGCAGAACCAGCGTAACTTCTTCGCGGTTATGCAGCTTGAACACGACACCCTTCAGGTTCAACAAGATGTCGACGACGTCTTCACGTACGCCGGCGATGGTGGAGTATTCGTGCACGACACCGGTCATCTGGACTTCGGTCGGCGCATAACCCGCCATGGACGACAGCAGGATGCGACGCAAGGCGTTACCCAGCGTGTGCCCGTAGCCGCGCTCAAACGGTTCCATCACGATTTTGGCGTGATTCTTTCCGACAGGCACGACTTCAATAGAACGGGGTTTGAGAAAACCTAATGACGACATGTATGTTCCTTTTCAATACCCTCGGCTCGTTACACCGATAAGGCTGATGGACTGGCTGGAATGATTCCTGCGGCATCGCAAAGCCCACTTACCAGCGAACTGGAAAAGTGGGCTTACAACACTGCAAATTGCTGCTTTGCTGCTTGTATCAATTAGCGCGAGTACAACTCGACAACCATCGATTCGTTGACGTCGCGGGCAACATCAGCGCGATCAGGAACCTGTTTGAAGGTACCTGTCAGCTTGCCGGTGTCGACTTCGACCCACTGCGGCAGGCCTTGGCCTGTTGCGAGGTCTAGCGATTCACGAATACGCAGCTGGGCTTTCGCCTTTTCGCGGATCGAGATAACGTCGCCGGCCTTGACCAACATCGAAGCGATGTCGGCAGTGTGGCCATTGATTTCAACGGAGCGGTGATTCACCAACTGACGCGCTTCAGCACGCGTCGAGCCGAAGCCCATGCGGTAGACGACGTTGTCCAGACGCGATTCCAGCAGTTGAATCAGGGTCTCGCCAGTGTTGCCACGGCGACGCTCAGCTTCAAAGAAATACTTGCGGAATTGCTTTTCCAACACACCGTACATGCGCTTGAGCTTTTGCTTTTCGCGCAACTGCAAACCGTAGTCAGACGTACGAGCGCCCGAAGTACGGCCATGCTGACCAGGCTTGGACTCGAGTTTGCACTTCGAGTCGAGCGAGCGGCGCGAGCGTACCCTCGCGACGCGAGAGTTTGCATTTAGGTCCAATATAACGTGCCAAGATGCTTCCCCTTAGATGCGACGACGCTTGGGCGGACGGCAGCCGTTATGAGGCACCGGCGTGATGTCTGAAATGCTGGAAATTTTGATTCCCAGCGCATTCAGTGCACGCACCGATGATTCACGGCCAGGACCGGGGCCCTTGATGCGAACTTCAAGTGTTTTGATACCATATTCCAACGCGACGCGCCCAGCCGATTCCGCGGCAACCTGCGCTGCGAACGGTGTGGACTTGCGCGAGCCTTTAAAGCCCGCACCACCGGATGTCGCCCAGGACAAGGCATTGCCTTGGCGGTCGGTAATGGTGATGATCGTGTTGTTGAAGGACGCATGGACGTGCGCAATGCCGTCCGATACGCTCTTCTTGATTTTCTTGCGTGCGCGCGATGCGCCGCTGTTGGAAGCTTTCGCCATCTTCTATTCCTCGATTATTTCTTCAGGGAAGCAGCAGCGCGACGCGGACCTTTACGGGTGCGTGCGTTGGTACGGGTGCGTTGACCACGTACAGGCAAGCCACGCTTGTGGCGCATGCCCCGGTAGGTTCCCAGATCGATCAGACGTTTGATCGACAATTGTACTTCGCGACGCAAATCACCTTCAACCGTGAACACACCGACGTGTTCGCGGATACGTTCGAGTTCGGCGTCTGTCAGATCTTTCACTTTCTTGGAGAGCTCAATACCGGATGCCTCGCAGATTTTGCGAGCACGGGTACGACCAATACCAAAAATAGCGGTAAGTCCGATTTCGGCGTGTTGATGCGGCGGAATGTTGATGCCAGCAATACGGGCCATGACTGTTCCTTGTTAAATCCGTTGCGTGTCGGCCATTAGCCTTGACGCTGCTTATGACGTGGTTCGGTGCAAATTACACGCACCACGCCGTGACGTTTAATGATCTTGCAGTTGCGGCAGATCCGTTTTACCGATGCCATTACTTTCATGGTTGACTCCTAGTTTCCTGTAACCGGCCGCTTATTTAGAGCGGAATACAATTCTGGCACGCGACAGGTCATAGGGCGTGAGCTCCACTGTAACCTTGTCACCCGGCAGAATCCGGATGTAATGCATACGCATCTTGCCCGATATGTGGCCCAATACTATGTGGCCATTTTCCAGCTTGACGCGAAAAGTTGCGTTGGGAAGGTTCTCGAGAACCTCTCCTTGCATTTGAATGACGTCGTCTTTTGCCATTTCTTTTTTACCGCATTGGCAATCCCGCACCCTTGAAGTTGGCCTTCTTGAGCAACGAGTCGTATTGATGGGACATCATGTAAGCCTGAGCTTGTGCCATGAAGTCCATGGTCACCACCACGATAATCAACAAAGAAGTGCCACCAAAATAAAACGGTACATTCCAGCGAGCCTGCATGAGTTCCGGCAACAAACACACCAGAGTTATGTAGAGAGCGCCCATCAGGGTCAATCGCATCAGTATCTTGTCGATATAACGCGACGTCTGGTCCCCTGGCCGGATGCCTGGAACAAACGCACCGCTTTTCTTCAGGTTATCTGCAGTTTCACGACTATTGAAAACCAAGGCCGTATAAAAGAAGCAGAAGAAAATAATTGCAGCAGAATACAGCGTAATGTAGAGCGGTTGACCGGGCGACAGTACCGCCGCGAGATCGCCCAACCAACGCATATTCGGATTGCTGGAGAACCAGCTGGTAACGGTTGCGGGAAGCAGGATGATCGATGAGGCGAAAATGGGGGGAATGACGCCCGACATGTTCAGCTTCAGCGGCAAGTGCGAACTTTGACCGCCATAGATCTTGTTGCCGACCTGTCGCTTCGCATAGTTCACCGTGATGCGGCGCTGGCCGCGTTCGACGAACACCACGAAATACGTGACGGCAACAACCAGCACAAGAATGAACAGGGCCGACAACACCGACATGGCGTCAGTACGAACCAGATCCAACATTCCTGCCAAGGCGCTAGGCAAGCCTGCGACAATACCGGCGAAAATCAGTATGGAAATACCATTGCCCATACCACGCTCGGTGATTTGTTCACCCAACCACATAACGAACATCGTGCCGGTAACCAGTGTGACTACCGTCGTAAAGCGGAACATCATGCCGACATCGATTACCAGCCCGGGCTGCGATTCGAGGGCGACCGAGATACCAACAGCTTGAATCAGCGCCAGGAACACCGTGCCGTAGCGGGTGTACTGGGTGATCTTGCGTCGGCCCGATTCGCCTTCTTTCTTGATCGCTTCGAGGGTAGGCACCACGACCGCCATCAATTGCATAATGATGGACGCGGAGATATAGGGCATGATACCCAGTGCGAACACGGAGAACCGCGACAGCGCGCCGCCCGAGAACATGTTGAACAAACCCAGGATACCGTCCTGGTTTTGCTGGAACAGTTCGGCCAGCGCGTCGGGATTGATGCCCGGCACGGGTATGTGCGTTCCCAACCGATAGACCACCAGGGCGAGTATCAGGAAAACGATACGGCGCTTTAGATCGCTGTACCGGGAACCCGATTTACTCTGTGCCTGAGCTTTAGCCACCGTTACCCCTTAAGCCAGCGAGCCGCCGGCAGCTTCGATCGCGCTGCGAGCACCGGCCGTTGCGCTGATTCCGCTAAGGACAACCTTGCGCGACAGTTCGCCGGACTTGATGACCTTCACGTAACGTACGGCCTGGCCGATGACGCCTGCCTGCTTGAGAACCTGCACGTCAACTTGGTCGACAGGCAGGCGCTCGAGGTCGGACAAACGCACTTCGGCGGACAGATGTTGGTTCATCGCAGTAAAGCCACGTTTCGGCAGACGGCGTTGCAAAGGCATTTGACCGCCTTCAAAACCGACTTTGTGGAAACCGCCAGTACGCGATTTTTGACCCTTGTGGCCACGACCAGCGGTTTTACCGAAGCCGGAGCCGATACCGCGACCAACACGTCGGCGAGCGGGGTGGCTGCCTGCGGCTGGTTTCAGCGTATTTAATTGAGTTTCTGACATCTCGATTCCTTTCAGGCTTCCGAGACGGTAACGAGGTAATCCACTTTCCGGATCATCCCACGCACCTCGGGCGTATCGACCAATACGCGGCTGCTATTCATGCGACCCAGGCCCAGACCGCGAACTGTCGCGCGATGGGATTCCTTGGTGCCGATAACAGAACGTACGAGAGTTACTTTAATTTGCTTTTGTGCCATGACTTACCCCAGAATATCTTCTACCGACTTGCCGCGTTTTGCAGCGATGTCAGCAGGAGTCGAGCAGGCACGCAAGCCATTAAGCGTTGCGCGGACCATGTTGTAAGGATTGCTGGAGCCGAGGCTCTTTGCGACCACATTACGCACGCCCATTACGTCGAATACAGCGCGCATAGGACCGCCCGCGATAACGCCAGTACCTTCAGGTGCTGGTGAAATCATGACTGTAGCGGCGCCATGCTTGCCAAATACCGTGTGATGCAAGGTACCGTTTTTCAGGTTGACCTTAAGCAGTCCGCGGCGGGCCTGTTCCATTGCTTTTTGAACGGCGACGGGCACTTCACGGGCTTTACCTTTGCTCGCCATCACCTACCACGGTCAATGCGGCAAAGCTCATGGTGCGACCACCCTTGACCACTTTGCTGACGCGATTGACCGCGATCATTTTTTCACGCAAGCCGTCGTCGCTTTCTTTCTCTGCGGCGTGCTTACCTTGTGCTTTAGCCATTTGATAATTCCTTGCTTAGAATTTCAAGCCGGCTTCACGCGCGGCGTCGGCCAACGCTTTCACGCGGCCATGATAACGAAAGCCCGAACGATCAAAGGCAACCAGCTCTATACCAGCGGCTTTTGCTTTTTCGGCTACGCGCTTACCGACCAGACCAGCGGCGGCAACGTTGCCACCGTTGGCGCTTTTGCCGGCGAGTTCTTTGCGTACTTCCGGCTCGAGCGTGGAAGCGCTAACGAGCACACGATCGCCTTCCGGCGAAATGATGTTCGCGTATATGTGCAGGTTCGAGCGGAAAATAGAGAGGCGATGAACTCGCAGCTCGCTGATTTTCCGGCGGGTCGCCACTGCACGACGCAAACGGGAGATTCTCTTGTCCATAATTCGTCCTTGCCTGCGCGCTTATTTCTTCTTGGTTTCTTTGATGATGACGCGCTCATCAGCGTAACGCACGCCCTTGCCCTTGTAGGGTTCGGGTTCGCGGTAAGCGCGGATTTCAGCGGCCACCTGACCAACAACCTGTTTGTCCGAACCCTTGACGACGATCTCGGTCTGGGTAGGACATTCGATCTTGATGCCTTCGGGCATGGGATGCAGGATGTCGTGGGAATAACCAAGTTGCAACTTCAGCGCGTCGCCCTGGACCTGGGCACGAAAGCCCACGCCGACCAGAGTGAGTTTACGCTCGAAGCCCTTGCTGACACCAGTTACCATGTTGGCAACCAGTGCGCGCAACGTACCCGACATGGCCTTGGCCTCGCGGGAATCGTTGGCTACAGCAAACGTCAGCTGATCGCCATCTTGAACGACGTTAACGTCGCCCTTCAGGGCTTGCTTCAAGGTGCCCAATGGACCCTTGACAACAATGTGGCTTCTACGCCTTGGGGTACGGGGACCGGGTATTTTGCAATGCGTGACATATGATTCTCCTTATGCCACGTAGCAAAGTACTTCGCCGCCCACGCCATTGGCGCGAGCTTTGCGATCGGTCATGACACCGCGCGGAGTCGACACGATAGCGACGCCCAGGCCATTCATCACTTGAGGAATGGATTTGCTGTTTTTATATATACGCAGCCCAGGACGCGAAACGCGGTCGATACGCTCGATGACCGGACGGCCAGCGTAGTATTTAAGTGTGATTTCCAGAACCGGCTTGGCTTTTTCGCCGCCGATCTGGTAACTGTCGATATAGCCTTCGTCTTTCAGCACGGCAGCAATAGCTACCTTCAGCTTCGAGGAGGGCATGCTAACCGACGTTTTATTGACTTGTTGCGCGTTACGCACGCGGGTCAACATGTCGGCGATGGGATCGCTCATGCTCATTTATATTTCTCCTACCAGCTGGCTTTGGTCATGCCCGGCACTTCGCCACGCAACGTCATTTCACGCAGCTTGTGGCGAGTTAAACCGAACTTGCTATAAACGCCACGCGCACGACCCGTGACAACGCAACGGTTACGTTGGCGCGTCGGGTTGGAATTGCGCGGCAGTTGTTGCAGTTTCAAACGGGCCTGGTAGCGCTCTTCGTCAGTCTTGGACTGATCGTCGATGATCGCCTTCAGTGCAGCACGTTTGGGTGCAAATTTTTCTGCCAGCTTGGCGCGTTTGATATCGCGATTGATGAGTGAAAGTTTTGCCACGTTCGCCCCTTAATTGCGAAACGGGAAGCTGAAGGCTGTAAGCAGTGCCTTGGCTTCTTCGTCGGTCTTGGCTGTCGTGGTGATGCTGATGTTCATCCCACGTACGGCGTCGATCTTGTCGTATTCGATTTCAGGGAAAATGAGTTGCTCTTTCACCCCGATGTTGTAGTTGCCACGTCCGTCGAACGCACGACCCGAAATACCACGGAAGTCACGAACGCGCGGCAAAGCCACGGCCACCAGACGGTCCAGGAATTCGTACATGCGGCGGCCACGCAATGTGACCATGCAACCGATGGGGTAGTCTTCACGGATCTTGAAACCGGCAATAGCCTTTTTCGTTTTCGTGACAACAGGCTTTTGTCCTGCAATTTTCGTCAAGTCAGAGACGGCGTGCTCAATAACCTTCTTGTCGGACACCGCTTCGGACACACCCATGTTCAGGGTGATCTTGGTGATGCGCGGCACTTGCATTGCGCTTTCGTAGCCGAATTGGGCTTGAAGGTCTGCGGCGACCTTGCTGCGGTAAAACTCTTGTAAACGTGCCATGTTCTTCGCCCCTTAAGCCTTGGCGCCAACGACGGCGCCGCTGGAACGGAATACACGGACCTTGCTGCCATCGACTTCTTTGATCCCAACGCGATCGGCCTTGCCGGACTCGGGATTGAAGAGTGCCACATTCGAGATGTGGATGGGCATGGTCTTGTCGATAATGCCACCTTGCGAGCCGGCCATAGGATTGGCCTTCACGTGTTTCTTGACGACATTGATGCCTTCGACCAATACATGGTCGGCGTCTACACGTTGCAACACGGTGCCACGGCGTTTTTTGTCGCGACCAGTCAACACAATGACTTCGTCGCCTTTACGGATTTTTTGCATGGTTCGCTCCTTACAGCACTTCTGGAGCCAACGACACGATCTTCATGAACTTTTCTGTACGCAATTCGCGCGTGACAGGTCCGAAGATACGGGTACCGATGGGTTCCAGTTTGGCGTTGAGCAACACGGCAGCGTTGCCACCGAACTTGATCAGCGAGCCGTCTTTACGACGAACGCCCTTAGCGGTGCGAACCACTACAGCGTTGTAAATC
>LNAP01000030.1_pt1 | contig 129644 bp, 140 predicted proteins | sample 602601 | NCBI WGS metagenome assembly LNAP01 (sample SAMN02440304, study PRJNA202911) | soil metagenome | biome: Subtropical and temperate rainforests or woodlands; isolation source: soil samples (1 kg each in a 20% v/v slurry with milli Q water) were... ... | reverse complement strand
CGGATGGCTGACGCTATCGTGCTTTCGCGAATTGAAGTGAAAACGTTCGGGGACGATGTTTTAGTAACGGGAGTCCCAACCTATCCTGTGCCGCACGAGAGGGGGGCGCAGCATGTTCACAGGGTTGATTGAAGAAGTAGGGACGCTGAAGAGCGTAAGCCGGCAGGGCGAAGCCCTCGTCTTGACGATTCGGGCGAAGCGCGTCCTGGAAGGGGTGCAATTAGGGGATAGCATCGCCGTCAACGGAGTCTGTTTAACGGCGATCCGATTCGATGCCGCTACCGTGACGATGGACGTGATGCCGGAGACGTATCGCGCTACGGGGCTGGGACGATTGAAGCCAGGGGCGTTCGTCAATCTGGAACGAGCGATGCGCGCGGATGCGCGCTTCGGCGGGCATATCGTACAGGGACATGTCGACGGAACAGGCGCCATTCGCGCCCGCTCCCCGGAGGACAATGCCGTCTACTTCACAATCGAACCCCATGACCCCGCTCTTTTTCGTCATATCATTTCGAAAGGTTCGGTTGCGATCGACGGCATTTCGTTAACGGTGGCGGACACGACGGCGACGCAATTCCGAGTGTCCGTCATCCCGCACACGCTCGTCGAGACGGCGCTGCAGCACAAAAATCCGGGGGATGAGGTCAACCTGGAATGCGACATCATCGGGAAATATGTAGAACATTTAATGTCTTGGACACGGCCGGAAGGCTCCCGGAAGAGCGGCGGTCGATCCAGTGTGACGGAACATTTTCTTAAAGACCACGGGTTTATGTAACAGCTTGATTGGATAGGGAGGGAACAGATATGGATTATAAGCAAACTACAAACCGAGATGACGTAGTGTTCGATAAAATTGAAGATGCCATTCAAGATTTGTGCGCGGGGAAAGTGGTTATTGTCGTCGACGACCAAAACCGGGAGAACGAGGGTGACTTCATCGCCCTTGCCGAGAAGGCGACCCCGGAGGTCATCAATTTCATGATTACGGAAGGACGTGGACTCGTCTGTGTTCCAATCACGGAGGACCGCGCAAGGGAGCTGGACCTGCCTCCGATGGTGCTGCGAAACACCGACTACCTCGGGACCGCTTTTACAGTGTCGATCGATCACACGAGCACAACGACCGGCATTTCCGCGCCGGAACGTTCCAGAACGATTCAAGCCCTGATCCGTCCGGAAACAAGAGCGTCGGAATTCCGCCGTCCGGGACATATTTTCCCGCTGATTGCGAAGAACGGCGGCGTGCTTCGCCGTGCCGGACATACGGAGGCGGCTGTCGATCTCGCGCGTCTATGCGGCAGCTATCCGGCAGGCGTCATCTGCGAGGTCATCAAGGAAGACGGAACGATGGCGAGAGTTCCGGATTTGAAAATGATCGCCGCCAAACACGGACTGAAGTTTATCTCGATCCAAGACTTGATCCGCTATCGTAACGAGAAGGAAAAGCTGATCCACCGCGAGGTGGAGATCAATCTTCCTACCGATTTCGGCGTGTTCAAAGCGGTAGCGTATACGAACGATGTCGATCGGAAGGAGCACGTGGCGCTCGTCAAAGGCGAAATTCGTTCCGATGAGCCGACGCTCGTGCGCGTCCATTCCGAGTGCCTAACGGGCGACGTGTTTCATTCGCATCGCTGCGATTGCGGACCGCAGCTCGCCGCAGCGCTCGAAGCGATCGAAAAGAACGGCTCCGGCGTGCTCCTGTACATGCGCCAGGAAGGCCGCGGTATCGGCTTGATCAATAAATTGAAGGCATATGAGCTGCAGGAGCAGGGATTCGATACGGTTGAAGCGAATATGAAACTTGGATTCGCGGCGGATTTGCGGGATTACGGCATTGGCGCGCAAATTTTGAAGGACCTTGGGGTAAAGAGCATTCGTCTGTTGACGAACAATCCGAGGAAGATTGCGGGTCTCGAAGGCTACGGATTAAGCATCGCGGAGCGCGTTCCTTTGCAAATGAAGGAAAATGAGAGCAATACGAACTATTTGCATACGAAGAAGGCGAAGCTCGGCCATCTGTTGAATTTTGCGGAAGAATCGGCGCGGCCGGTTCGTTCGAAGTGATAAAGGAGAGAATGCGAAAATGGTACACGTGTATGAAGGGCATCTCGTCTCAAAAGGAGCCTCGTACGGCATCGTTGCCGGCCGGTTCAACGAATTTATTTCCTCCAAGCTGCTGTCCGGCGCGTTAGACGCGTTGAAGCGGCACGGGGTACAGGACGATGAAGTGAGCGTGGTGTGGGTACCCGGCGCTTTTGAAATCCCTTTAATGGCGCAAAAGATGTCCGAGAGCGGACGTTTTGATGCGGTGATTACGCTTGGGGCGGTGATTCGAGGCTCGACGCCCCATTTCGATTATGTATGCAGCGAAGTGGCCAAAGGAGTATCTGCGATCAATTTGAAGACGGGGGTGCCTACGATCTTCGGCGTCTTGACGACGGATTCAATCGAACAAGCGGTGGAGCGCGCCGGAACCAAAGCGGGCAATAAAGGCTGGGAAGCGGCTGTGACCGCCATCGAAATGGCAAATTTGGTAAAACAGTTCAAGGGATAATGAACGAAGCGACGGAAGGGAAGCGCCATGAGCGTAACGTATAAGCTGCCGACATTCGAAGGACCTCTGGACCTGCTGCTTCATTTGATCGATAAGGCGGAAGTGGACATCACCGAAATTCCAATCAGTGAAATTACCGACCAATATATGGAGTATGTGAAGCTGATGGAGGAGCTCGAGCTTGAGGTGGCTAGCGAATTTTTGGTTATGGCCGCGACGCTGCTTGCGATCAAGAGCAAAATGCTGTTGCCGAAGCCGCCTCCTGTCGACATCGGTATCGATTACGAAGAGTCGGGCGAGGATTCGCTCGAGGAGCTCGTCCATAAGCTGATCGAGTACCGGAAATATAAAGCGGTCGCGGAGCAGCTTCGCGAGAAGGAGCTCGAGCAGAGCCTCGTCTTTACGCGCGAGCCGCATGACCTTGCGCCGTATGCCGTTCATGTAGAGAAAACTTCCCCCGTCGAGGGGATCGGCACGTTTGATTTGCTGCTTGCGTTTCGCAAGGCGCTCCGCCGGGAAGCAAATCGCAACACGGTGGCGAAAATTCGGCGAGACGAAGTGTCGGTGAAGGACCGCATCCGGGACGTACTGACGCTGCTTCGGGAACAAGGAGGGCGGGTGTTGTTTTCACGGCTCTTCAACGAATCGTCGTCGCGGGACGAGTTCGTCGTATCGTTCCTGGCGGTGCTCGAGCTGATGAAAATGAAGAAGATTACCTGCTACCAACATCGGTTGTTTGAAGATATTGTGATCCAGGCGAAGGAAGGGGAAAACATCCGTGACGACGAGCTGGAGCGAATGGAAATCGATCATTGAAGGGCTCTTGTTCGCCGCCGGGGACGAAGGACTGGACGTTCGGGAGCTTGCCGATTGCCTGGAATTGGATTGGCGGGTTGTGGAAGAGGCGGTGGAGGCGCTCAAGGACGAATACGTCCGGGATCGGCGCGGCTTTCGAATCTCGAAGGTGGCGGGCAGCTATCAGCTGACGACGAACCCGGAGCATGCGCCGTATTTCGCCAAACTGGCACAGACGCCTTCGCGCGGCTCCTTGTCGCAAGCAGCGCTGGAGACGCTCGCGATCGTTGCGTACCGGCAACCGATTACCCGCGTTGAAATCGACGAGATCCGTGGCGTCAAATCGGACCGTGCGCTCCAGACGCTCGTCGCTAAAGAGCTGATCCACGAAGCGGGCCGGTCCGATGCGGTGGGCAGACCGATTTTATACACAACGACCAAACAGTTTCTTCATTATTTCGGTTTGTCCGGTATTTCCGATTTGCCCGACGCCGATCAAGCGGGCATGGAGCTTGATTTAGAAGCGGAGACGCGGCTGCTGTTCCAGAAGCTTGAGGAAAAGCAGCTGACGATCGACGACTTGCCAAAACAGATCTCAAACGAATGATTTCAGCCTTCGTGCCGATACTAATGTGTAACGTATCGGAAACGGGGGTTTTTTTGTATGTGGTGGTGGCTTTTCGTCATTGGTTTGCTGCTGCTGGCGGCATTGCTTGTCCTTTTTTCTGTTATTCGTGTGCGTGTATGGACGATGCGATCGGGCGAGAACAATGACGATGAAATTGAGGTAAGCGTAAGCGCGCTGTACAATCTCGTCCGTTATACCGTTCGCGTTCCTGTCGTTCAGTTGAAGCCGATTGTACAAGGAATTGCCTTGAAGGTTCATTCGAAGAAGTCCGGGGGGGCGTCCAAAAAAAAGGAATATACATTGCCTGAGGCGAGGCGAACAATGGATAAAATCCGCACACTTCTGCATCATATGAATCATTATAAAGATTGGCTGGCGGGCACACTGCATCATATCCATGTCACCAAGCTTCATTGGGAAACCCGAGTCGGTCTGGGCGGGGCGCCCGAAACGGCGTTGTCCAGCGGCGTGCTTTGGAGCATGAAAGGAACCGTTATCGGGCAAATTTCCCGGTGGGTGAAGCTGGACCGATCGCCTGAAATTATCGTAGAGCCGGTGTTTCAGCAATCGATGTTTCACATGAAGACGGATGTTCGAATTCGCGTTCGGGTCGTTCGGCTGCTGGTGTCGGTGCTGGCTCTGGCCGCTCGGGTCGTCCGGAAGGAAGGCGGCGTTCGGGTGTGGCTGCGGGTACTGCGGCAAACGAAGCATCGGGGTGCGGCAAACGTGTAATTTTTCACATATTTGAACTCGGGTTGGGAAAAGTATGGTTAGCTATAAAATATGTTATTCACTATGGCTTGGGAATGTACTGTTATTCTGTGATGTACAAGGAGTCATGAGAACCACAATGGAAAACCTCTGAGTTTAACCGTAAATTGGGATGTTGGAGATTGAGATCTAAATGTTTTTTGGACAAAATAAACACACAGTGTCGAAACGAGGAGGTTAATCGAAACGCTATGAATAGCACGAAGATTGAAACGAAACACCAAATAAGATTAACATCACCAGAAATGGCTAGCCTTTGGACATCATATTTAAACGATACGATGGCAATTTGTGTCATTAAATTTGTGTTGGAAAAGGTTGAAGATAAGGAAATAAAACCTGTATTTGAGCACGCTTTACGCTTAGCGGAATCACATATCCAGAACATAATCGCAATTTTAAAGGAAGAAAATTTTCCAATTCCTTTTGGATTTACAGATAATGATGTAGATCTTTCCGCGCCCCGTTTATTTTCAGATACCTTTTGGTTATTTTATCTCCACGAAATGACTATTCACGGTCTAACGGGGTACAACGTTGCCCTCACAACTTCCACCCGTTCCGATATTCGTGATTATTACACAAAATGCAATGTGTCCTCGATTGAACTTTTCAATATGACAATTGACGTATTATTGTCCAAAGGTATTTATTCCAGACCACCTTACATTTCAACACCGCCAAATGCTGACTTTGTGAAAAAACAATCTTTTCTAAGCGGTTGGTTTGGTGACCGCAGACCAATAAACGCAATTGAAATCAGTAACATTTTTTTTATCTTGAAAAAAGACATCGTAAGCAGTGCTTTACAAATGGGGTTTAGTCAAGTGGCAAAGTCACAAGAAGTAAGGGATTATATGGTTCGGGGTGTCAATATCATTTCCAAGCATATAGAGGTATTTAGCTCCATATTAAACGACAACGATTTACCCTCCCCGAAACGTTGGGAATCAGAGGTGACCAATTCTCAAATACAACCGTTTTCAGATAAATTAATGTTGTTTCATGCGCTGCTATTAGTTGATACAGCCATAGGATTTTATGGTGCTGGCATGGCTGTCTGTATGAGAAGGGATTTAGCTTTGCAGTATCAACGAATCATTACAGAAACGCAAAAATACGCAGAAGACGGGGCAAACATCATGATTAATAATCATTGGATGGAACAACCGCCGCAAACCGATGACCGTCGAGCATTGACGCGGGTTTAACATATGCTAAAGAGAAGATGATAAGGAATGGGAAAAAGCACCCGTATTGAGGTTTTTCTTTGGAGTATAGCCCTCCCTGGCTTTGGACAACTTCTAAATGGCAAGTTATTAAAGGGTTTTATTCTGATTGGATTGGAATTTTTGGTTAATTGTCAATCAAACCTAAACGAGATAATCATTTCCAGTTTCCATGGGGAAATTGAGAATACTGTAAATCAAACGAATTACCAATGGTTAATGTTTTACCCTTGCGTGTATATGTTTGGTATTTGGGATGCATATAAGGATGCAGGTGGCGGTACAACACCGTATGCAGTGGTCCCCTTCGCATTTGGAGCATACTTTGGTACGATTGGGATCATTTTTTCACGAAATTTTCTCGGTGCTGTATGGTTGGGTCTTATTGGATTGTTCATGGGAGTAACCGTTGGATTGCTAATAAGAACAATTATGCGGAACCGAAGTATAATTAACAGGGGTTAACGATTTATAAGCGTTGCCCTCTGTTGCCCTCTCTAGTTTTAAAGCTTGGATTGATTTTGTTTCTCGACACCACGTTGAAGGCCAAGCGCCTGAAACAGAAAGCTTTCTGTCTGTACTCCCTTAAGAAATCCCGAAGGCTACTTCTAACTTCAATGGAATAACTTTAAATTGAATGTAGACTATAGTGCGCAATGATGATCAATTGACCTTTTTGAGGTGAGGCAAAGTGTCAACATCAGGTAACGGAGAGTTAGAACTAATATCGGAAGAAGGGCAAATTTACACTTATAATGAAGGGAATACCATCAGTCGAGAATTGTAAGTAATTCGTCAAGCATATGTTAAACGCAAAAAGAAAAGGAAATGAAAAGGGAAAGGGTATATGAAACAGAAAAAAGGGAAATATGATAATATACTGAAAGTGAAATTCAAAAACAAGAAAATTTAAAGCAAAAAATATTAAAAGCGATGTATAATCCCCGAGTTTAATTGTTAACAAAGAAAGTAAGGAATTAAATTACATAGTTCTTCCATACATAACAGTTCCTTCTTACGGAAAAATTAAATGCATGAAAGCATTTAGTTTTGAGGAGGAGTTAGGTATGACTGAACATCCAATACAAGGACTCATGAGAACCGCAATGGAAAACCTCCGCGCTATGGTGGATGTTAATACCATTGTGGGCGATCCTGTTTCGACACCGGACGGTACCGTGATTTTGCCGATCAGCAAGGTTGGCTTCGGCTTCGCCGCAGGCGGCAGCGAATATACGGCGGAAGTGAAGGAGGGGCATGCGGACGGGAGGGAACATGAACGGCAGCGTGCCGCCGGAACGGCTATTGCGCCGTTTGAATCGCGGCATGGGGCCGCAGTGGCACTGCCGTTCGGCGGCGGCAGCGGCGGCGGAGTGTCGATAACACCGATCGCTTTTCTCGTGGTCGGAACGCATGGAGTGAAGGTGGTGCCGCTTGACAATTCGACGCGGATGTTCGAGCGTTTGATCGAGCAGGCCCCTCAGATGATCGACAAGCTGCAAAGCATGATCAGTGGCGCCGGCGGTAAAACGAAGTCGGCGGAAGAACAGGAGCTGAACGATGTGACGCTCGCCGTGCCGATGGAACCGATTCCTTCGTCGGCGATCAATGCGCAGCACACGACGCTGTAAGGAAATGAACAGAGGTCCCTCTCGTTTCCATTGAAACTGGAGGGATTTTTGTCATTTTTGATCGGACTTTGCGCTGGAAGTGCAGAAAGAGTATAACTATACGACGAGGAGTGAAAGAAAGTATCACTATGCGGCGGTTGATGGGCGAGCGTGGCGGTCTGCATGCGGTGACGGTGACTCACTGGGCCTTGGCGGCTGCGGGGTAACTTTTGGCATATGCGAAAGGGAGGTTCCATGGTTGTCCCCCTCCTTATATACTAGAAATATATACAAGGAGGGGAATAGTTTGCGTAAACGGAAGGTTTGGCTATTGTCGTTCCTAATCGGTTCATTGTTTCTTACACAGACGAACGCCGGTGCGGAGACGGGCTCTGTCTTTCGAGATACGAGAGAGCATTGGGCTCGCGATACGATCCAGTGGGGCGTGAACGGTGGCCTGCTCCAGGGATTCCCTGACGGAACGTTCCGGCCTGACGAAGGAGTGACACAAGGACAACTGCTGGCGATGCTGTTCCGCGCGTACCCGAACAGCTTTGAGCCGAGCTCGGACGGAGCGGCCTGGTACACGGATTATTACCTTGCGGCGGCGGAACGGAACTGGCCGGCGCGCGAAGCGCAGGTGAACAAGCAGTTGACGCGCGGAGATGTAGCGGTTATCTTGGCAGCCTCTCAAGGAGAAACGTTAAGCCCACAAAGAGCTGCAAACTTCCTGCTTGAGGCGGGACTTGCTAACGGCAAAGCAATCGTAAACGGCACCGTTGTGTTTGGAATGTCCAATTCGGTAACGCGAGCCGAAGCGGTCCAATTTGTGAGGAATGTCGTAACGAGCGGACGAACGTTGGATTCTGTACCGGAGCAGCAGACCAGCACGGGCAAGGATTCGGACGCCGTCCTAAGCGCGAATGGGATCGTTATCGGCGACGACGTCGAGACGCTCATCGCCGAGCTAGGCGAGCCTGCACGGCGGGAAGCGAGCGAGTACGGCTTTGACTGGTATGTGTTCAACGGTAATTATCGCACGTTCGCAATGTACGGCGTGCAGGCAGGAACCGTCGTGGCTCTGTACACGACAGCTCCGAATATCGAATCGGCCGGTTTGTCGGACGCTTCCACGTCGACCGCGGTGCGCAGTGTGTTCGGCACGCCAATCGACTCGATTCAGAAGGGCAACACCCGCTTTATGCTGAACATCAGCAGCGAGCAAGACACTTTCCTCAAGGACGGCGCCTATATAACGGCATTCTACGATGTACACGAGGGGGGGACACTCACGGCCGTTCAAGCGGTAGACTCCGAGACGGAGTTAGCCAGGCAAACCTACTACGGGTCTTCTTCCGCAGAGTTGCGCCGCAGCTTTGAGCTGATTACGCTAGATCTCGTCAACGCTTCGCGCGCGCAGTATGGGCTCCCGGCGGTCCGTGTCGATGAAACGGCCTCCGCAACGGCGCGGGCGCACAGCGCCGATATGGCGAAGAACGGCTTTTTTAGACATACGAACTTGAAGCAGGAGAGCCCTTTTGACCGTATGAAGGCAGACGGCATCCAATACCGAACGGCGGGAGAGAATATCGCTTACGGTCAGACGAGCGCCATTTTCGCCCATGAAGGCTGGATGAACTCGTCCGGCCATAGGGCGAATATCTTAGGAGATTTTGAACGGCTAGGCGTCGGAGTTGCTTTCCGGGACGACGGCGCACCGTATTATACGCAAAACTTTTACACGCCTCTAGCATCCCGCTAGAGGCTTTTTCGTGTCCTTGCTCCCCGACATATCCGATGTGGATAAGCATATACATGTACAAGTATGAACTTTGAACGTTTTGGGGAGGGCACCATGAAACGAAATTGTGTCAGCAAGCTGCGTCAATGGATCGCCGCCGCAACGGCTGCCGTACTGCTCTTTGCGGGCTCGGCCGCTCTTACAGTGCAACGCGTCGAAGCCGTGCCGCCAATGACTACGAATGCAGCGGCGGCGGCTGTCATCGATGTTCATTCCGGACGCATGATTTATGAGCAAAAAGGCGATGAAAAGCTGCCGATCGCCTCCATCACAAAGGTAATGACGGCGATTATCGCCATTGAGCACGGCGAACTCAGCGACAAGGTGAAGGTCGGCGAGAACGCATATAGAAAAGAAGGTTCTTCGCTCTACCTGCATCTCGGAGAGGAGATGACGCTGGAGACGATGCTTTACGGCTTAATGCTGCGCTCCGGGAACGACGCGGCTACGGCCATTGCCGAGCATGTGGGCGGCTCGCAGGAAGGCTTTGTGTACCTCATGAATGAAAAGGCTCGAATGCTCGGGATGAAGAACACGTCGTTCCGCAATCCGCACGGGCTCGATGAGGAAGGACATTATTCGTCGGCGAAGGATATGGCCGTGCTTGCCGCATATGCGCTGAAAAATCCGGTGTTTCAAGAGATTGCGAAGACGAAAGTAAAAAACGCGCCGAACCCGAATGAGGAATGGGATTATAAATGGCACAACAAAAACAAGATGCTTTCCATGTATGAAGGCGCGGACGGCGTAAAAACCGGGTATACGTCCAAAGCCCGCAGAACGCTTATTTCGTCCGCCACCCGCAACGGACAGCAAATTGTCGTCGTCACCTTGAACGACGGGGACGATTGGAACGACCATAGAAAGCTGTTGGATTATGCCTTCGAATATTATCCGTTAACGTCCATCGTGAGAAAGGGCGAAATCGTGGAGCAGCCCGTGCTTGTAGCGGCTCGTTCGTTCGAGTACCCGCTGGCGGAAGGAGAAATCGCAAATCTGCGAAAGAAAATCATCATTTACGAACCGGGGACGACGGATTATCGTCTTGGCCAGCGCGGTACGCTGGAGCTTTATTTAAAAGGGAAAAGGATCGCCTCTTTGCCGCTTTATCAAAACGGCAGCGAGCGGCTGAAAGTGCAGGAGCGTACGACATTCCGCCATACCGAGCTTACAGACTACAAAAAGCGGGAACGAACCGTTGGAGACATTATGCGATTACTGCTTCAAGGTTTGTTTACCGGCTCCATAAGAGGGGAGTAGACGGATGGTCAATTGGATCTGGCTATTCTTCATCGTTGTCGGCTTTGTCGTAGCGGCCGCGAACGGACGCATAGACGCCGTCACGGAAGCGGCGTTCGAGGGAGCGAAAACAGGGGTTACCGTTTGCTTCGGCCTTATCAGCGTGCTGGTGTTTTGGCTCGGAATGATGCGGATTGCGGAGGATGCGGGGCTCTTGCAAAAGATGTCGCGCGTCTTAAGCCCGTTCGTGAGGTTTCTGTTTCCAAGCGTACCGAAGGATCATCCCGCGTTCGGATACATCTTGTCTAACATGAGCGCCAACGTGCTCGGATTGGGCAACGCGGCGACGCCCGCCGGGATTAAGGCGATGCAGGCGCTTCAAACGCTGAATCCGGACAAGGAGAGGGCGACTGCGGCGATGTGCACGCTGCTTGCAATCAATACGGCCAGCATCACGCTCATCCCGACCACGATCATTGCGATCCGGATGAGCTTTGATTCTGCCGATCCGACCAACATCGTCGGAACGACGCTGGCCGCGACGGCACTATCGCTCGGCGCCGCCATTGCGCTCGACAAATATTATCAGCGGAAGCAGATGAGGGAGTAGAAGGGGGAAGACGAATGGCTGCAGTCATCAATGCAATTTCCGCATGGGCGATACCTGTGCTGATCGTCTTCATTCCGCTTTATGCGGCATATCGCAAGGTGCCTGTATATGAATCCTTTACGGAAGGAGCGAAGGAAGGCTTCGACACGGCCATCCGGATCATCCCTCACCTGGTCGGCATGATGGCGGCGATCTCGATCTTTCGGGCCTCAGGCGCGATGGACATGATTATTCGCGCCGTCTCGCCGCTGTTCACTTGGATCGGCATTCCTCCGGAAGTGCTGCCGCTGGCCCTTCTGCGGCCGATCACCGGAGCCGGTTCATTAGCATATACGACCGATCTGATGAAAGAGTATGGACCCGATTCTCTCATCTCGCAAATTGCGGCGACGGTGCAGGGCAGCACAGATACGACGCTCTACGTGCTCACCGTTTATTTCGGCGCCGTCGGCATCCGCAAGGTCGGATATGCGCTGCGGGTGGGCCTCGTGTCAGACCTTGTCGGCTTTCTCGCCGCCGTTTTTATCTGCATCCTTGTTTTTGGATAAGCACCCGCAGCGCGAGCGGGGCATACGTTGAACCATCGCCAGCTTGCGCCAAGAGGTGAATTCCAATGAATTATACGAAAGTCGTTATTCATCATTCCGCCTGCTCGTCCATCAACGGCAAAGGGTACGATTATTTCATTACGAAAGCAGGCGCCGTCATCCCCGCCGCACAGCCGACCGAACCGACAAGCCTTCACATCTGCGTAGAAGGCGACTTCTCGAATCCCCATTACGGAAATGATCCATCGCTCCAAGAACAGTTGTTCATCGCCGCAAAATTTTTGCATCGCATCCTGTATGTATACGGTTTAAACGCATCGGATGTAGCTCCGCACCACGAAGAATGTCCGGGAAGCGGCTTTCCTTGGGGCAAGCTTGTACTTTCGATACCGGATGGTTATCATTAGCATGAGGTGAGACCATCCGAATGGAACGATTGCAGAAAGTGCTCGCTGCCGCAGGAATCGCTTCGCGGCGAAAGTGCGAGGAAATCATCACTGAAGGGCGTGTACAGGTCAACGGGGTCACCGTGACCGAGCTTGGCGTGAAAGTGGACCCCAGCAGCGACGAAATTACGGTGAACGGCCGAAAGATCGGGCGTCAGAAGAAGCTGTACTTAGCATTTCATAAGCCGAAGGGCGTTATTACCAGCTCTAAAGATCCGGAAGGCCGCCAAACCGTGTTGGATTATTTAAAAGGCGTGAAGGAGCGGATTTATCCCGTCGGCCGATTGGATTACGAGACAGAAGGCCTGCTGATCTTGACGAACGACGGCGAGTTCGCCAACATGCTGATGCACCCGAAGCATCACGTGCCTAAAACGTACCTGGTGCATACGAAGGGCATTCCTCACGGAACGCAGCTGGACAAGCTGCGTCAGGGCATTCAGCTCGACGACGGCATAACGGCGCCTGCAGAAGTAGAGTACGCCGATGTGGATACGGACAATAAAACGGCCGTCGTACAAATTACGATCTACGAAGGCCGCAACCGTCAAGTGCGACGCATGTTCGAAGCGATTCGGACGCCTGTTACGAGGCTGCGCCGCATCCGCTTCGGAGGAGTGCTGCTGGAAGGACTGCAGCGCGGGAAGCACCGGGCATTGACCAAGGCCGAAATCGAAGAGCTGAAGCAGATGGCGCTGAAAGGCATCCCCCCGAACAACGACACACAAAATTCATAATGCCGAGGGAGCGAGTCCTCCCTTGGTTCGTTATAATGAGTGTAGGGTGAGAAATGATGGGAAAATATAAGAAATATGTGCAAATCGGCATTTTTTCCGTTGTGCTGATCATTGCCGGATACACAGTCGTTGACAGCGTGTTCGGCGGGGAGGAACGTCCCCCCGAAGCCGGCGACCCTGTGCCCGATTTTGTGTTAGAAACGCTGGGAGGCGAAACGATGTCTCCGGACGATTTCGAAAATCGACCTGTGGTTATTAATTTCTGGGGAACGTTCTGCCCGCCCTGCGTAGAAGAGACACCGGCGCTTCAGCGAATGTATGATAAGTACAAAGACCAAGGTGCCGTCATTCTAGGCGTCAATTTGGGGGAACAGCCGGTAGTTCGCATCGAGCAGTTTGTCCAGCGATTTGACGTTACCTATCCGATTTTGCTTGATCCCGAGCTGCTCGTGCGCGATCAATTCGGAGTCCGTTCGTACCCGACAACGTTTTTTGTCGGCCGCGACGGTATGGTGAAAGAGGTATTTGTCGGCGGGATGACGGAAGGTTTCATCGAATCGCGCATCGTCCGATTACTGGAGCCGTAATGCAGAAGCTGCAGCAGGGAGGTGGAGAGCGTGAGCGAGCCTAATGAAAAGCTGGACATGCGTTACGATGGAGCCGAACGACGATCGCAAAAAAAGGATAAGGACGTTCTTGATCGGATCTGGAGCTTCTTTTCGTCCGTGAAGGTCGGCGTTTGGCTCATTGTACTGACGCTCTTCGGTTCGGGGATCGGTTCGATTTATCCGCAGGAGGGGGCGTTTCTGTCTCCGCCCGGGCTCGAATATTACGAAACCACCTACGGCTGGACCGGGAAATGGTATTACCTCCTCGGCTTTAGCCATACGTACACTTCATGGTGGTTTCAGCTGTTGGTCATTATGCTCGGTACTTCGATCATCATCGCTTCCTTGGACCGGGCCATCCCGCTCTATAAGGCGCTTAAGAAGCAAAAAGCCGCGCGAACGTCCGATTTTTTGCGCAGGCAGAAGATTACGTTTGAGACGGAGCTTCCCTTCGAACCGAACGATCAGGCGTCGGCGGAACGGTGGACGGCGAAGCTGAAGACGAGCCTTGGCAGCCTGCGATTCAACACGATGCAAGAGGGTACGGCTTTATTGGGAGAGAAAAACCGTTGGAGCCGTTGGGGACCGTATGTAAATCACGTCGGTCTAATCGTCTTTTTGATTGTCATTCTTGTTCGAACCTTGCCGGGGCTGTCGCTTGAAGAATACGTCAGTGTGCTTGAAGGAGACACCGTACCGATTAAAGGCACCGATTACTATGTGAAAAATGAACGCTTTACCGTCGAGTTTTATGAAAACGAAGCATTGAACGGCCAATTCCGCGAGGAGAACCGGGCACTCCCGAAGTTGTACGAAACGCAGGCGGTGCTTTACGAATGTACGGCGAGATGCGGGACAAGCGCACCGGAGCTTATAGAAGTGGCGAATGACAGCGTCATCGTCAATCATCCGCTTGAATATAAGGGACTGTCCGTGTATCAGTTCGGTTACGAGGTTACGCCGCAGATCCGCAGCGTCACGGTACACTTGAACGATCGGGAGACAGGTGCATCGTACGGCGAATTCACGCTTCGAACCCGAAATCCGGACTTATCCTATGAAGCGGGACCTTACAAGCTGCGGCTGCACAATTACTTTCCAGATTTCGCCATTGACGAGCGCGGCGAGCCGACGACATTATCGGCTGAAACGCCTAATGCTCCGGCCTATATTTTCATCATCACGGGACCGGATTTGCCGCCTGAAGGCGTGTCGTACTTATATTTTCCGAGAGAGATCGACAAAGAGCGGTTTCGCCAGGATCAGATCAATGCGGCCGTCGGCATCGGCAATAAGCTGGAAATTTCGGCGGACGGGATGGAAGATGTTGAAATTTCAACCTTTACAAGCATTCTAAGCGTTCGCTCCGATCGAACCGTACCGTTCCTGCTTGCCGGCGGCATCATCTGCATGATCGGTCTGGTGATGACCTTTTATTGGCAGCATCGTCGGATTTGGGTGCAAATTGACGGGAACCGGATGCTGCTCGGCGCATACACGAACAAAAACTGGTACGGCATGAAACGCGAAACGGAAGCATTCCTAAAGTCGGCCGGACTTGATTCCGCGGCACTAAGGCACCGAAAAGCTGAATGAGGTGAAAAAGTTGACCATTTTCGATATTAGCAACACGGCGCTCGTCATTGCGCTGTTTCTTTATATTGTTTCGTTCGTCGTCTTTGTTCTGAGTATCACCGGGCGGCAGTGGGGAGGCCGGGATCCGGCGGAGCATGGGCTTCGATGGGGGAAAACCGCCTTCGGCATCGCTTTGGCAGGCCTTGCCTGCCAGCTCGTTTATTTTATAACCCGATGGATAGGCATAGGCCACATCCCTGTAGACAATTTATTCGGCTTTATGACGTTTCTTTCTATGATGACGGTCGTTGCGTTTGTCATCTTTTACCTCATTTATAAGAAAGCACTTATCGGCGTTTTTGCGCTGCCTGTCGCGTTTGTAGTGTTGGCCTATGCAATGGTGTTTCCGTGGGAAGCGCAGCCGCTTATCCCGTCACTGCAAAGCTATTGGCTGTACATTCACGTTACAACCGCAGCGACCGGAGAAGCGTTCTTTGCCGTTGCTTTCGCGGCCGGCTTAATGTACTTGCTGCGTGTAATCGATTTTCAAGCGTCGACGAAAAAAATCCGCAGAAAGCAGCGGGGCGTGGAGTTTACGCTGTTCGTCGTGCTCGTCGTCATCGGGTTCATCGCGGCCGCCTTCATTTTCCGCGGGATCGGCTACGAGGCCAGCTTTGCCGGACAGCAGGTCGTTAAGGACAGCAGAGGCGTTGAACAGATCGTAGATGTAACCGTCGAGTACTCGATGCCACCTCTTACCGCCCCGAGCGGGTTTACGGTCATCTCGATGGATCCGTTCTTAGGCAGTACGGAGCCGCTTTCCGTAGCTCCGGACTGGATGAAGGGGGTTAACGCCGGAAGGAAGCTGAATACGTTTTTATGGTCTGTCATTTTTGGCCTAGGATTGTACCTAGTGCTGCGGCTTGTGCTGCGGAAGCCGATTGGCGCCGCCATCTCGCCGATATTAAAGGACATTGATCCTGAGGACCTGGACGAGATCAGCTATCGGGCCATTGCGATCGGATTTCCGATCTTTACGCTTGGGGCGCTCATCTTCGCAATGATATGGGCTCATATCGCGTGGAACCGATTTTGGGGATGGGATCCGAAGGAAGTGTGGGCGCTTATCACCTGGTTGTTCTATGCTGCGTACCTCCACCTCAGGCTCGGCAAGGGGTGGGAGGGACACCGTTCCGCGTGGCTTGCGGTCATCGGCTTCGTGGTCGTTATGTTTACGCTCATCGGAGTTAACCTAATCATAGCAGGACTTCATTCTTACGCAGGCGTATAAACAGTAATTGAAAACAAAAGCATATTCTTGAGAGGAGTCGAAGCTCCATGGAAGAACAAAAACATACGATTTTGGTGGTTGACGACGAGGAGCGGATTCGTCGGCTGCTGCGGATGTATTTGGAGAAGGAGCATTTCGTGATTGAAGAGGCGGAAGACGGCGAGACTGCGCTTCAGCTTGCGTTGGAGAAAGAATACGACCTGATTCTGCTCGACGTTATGCTCCCCGGAATCGACGGTGTGGAGGTATGCGCGAAGCTGCGCCAGGCGAAATCCACGCCCGTCATTATGCTTACGGCCAAAGGCGAGGAGCTGAACCGGGTGCAAGGATTCGAGGCGGGCGCCGACGATTACGTCGTTAAACCGTTCAGCCCTAGGGAAGTGATTTACAGAGTGAAGGCGATCCTGCGCCGCTCGTCGGCGACGGCGTTTCTTTCGAAGGATGTGAATACGAGCAATAACATCGTTTTCCCGAACCTGACGATTGAGCACGACGCCCACCGCGTGACGGCGGGAGGACAAGAGATTAGCCTTACGCCAAAGGAATATGAACTGCTCCACTACTTGGCCATTTCCCCGGACAAGGTGTTTTCACGGGAGCAGCTGCTGAAGGATGTCTGGAATTACGATTTCTTCGGGGATCTGCGGACCGTCGATACGCATGTGAAGCGGCTGCGCGAGAAGCTGAACAAGGTGTCTCCGGATGCAGCGGCGATGATTACGACCGTATGGGGCGTCGGGTACAAGCTTGAGGTGCCAAGATAACGTGGGGTGGATTCGAAATAGCGTTGTAGGCAAGCTGTGGATTACGATTATCGGCTTAGTCGCGGTTGTTCTGTTTATTCTCGGTATTTTCCTATTGGAATACATTGATGTCGCATTCCAGAATTCATATGAAGTGAAACGGCTGTTCGTCATCACGTGTATCATCGGATTTTTGCTGACGACCTTCTTCGCCTTTTTCTTATCGTCAAGAATATCCCGTCCGCTGCTTCAATTAAAACAGGCGGCTGATATGATCACGCTCGGAGAATACGGCACTCGCGTGCCGACTCGTTCCACCGATGAGATCGGGGAGCTGGCGAGAGCCTTTAACCATATGGGGGAGAAGCTTGACGCTACCATTCACGATTTGAATTATGAGAAAGAGCACTTGTCAAGCATTCTGCGTTCGATGACCGATGCGGTCATCACATTCGAGGCGGACGGACGCATTATTTCTTCGAATCCTCATGGCGAGTCCATCGTCGCCGATTGGGATCGAATAACTTCGATGGAGGAGGACGCCCGTACGTCCGGGGAAGCGGTCCGTCCCGTCCTGCAGCACATTCCCGAACCGCTGCAGGATGTGTTCCGGTCCGTTGTTGAGAAAGAGAAGGAAATCGCGAAACGGCTTCATGTCGGCAACGGGGTATGGTCCGTCGTGATGGCTCCGCTTTATACGTACGGAACGCTGCGCGGGGCGGTAGCGGTCATGCGCGATGTCACCGAGGAATATAAAGTCGAGAAGCTTCGAAAGGATTTCGTGGCAAACGTATCCCATGAGCTTCGAACGCCTCTTTCCATGCTCCAAGGGTACAGCGAGGCGCTGTTGGACGACATTGCCCAGTCTCCGGAGGAGCGAAGAGAGCTTGCGCAAGTGATTTATGAGGAATCGCTGCGGATGGGGCGGTTGGTGCAGGATTTGCTCGACTTAGCGCGTATGGAAGCCGGCAGAATGGAAATGCACGAGGCGGAAACGCGCGTGCTCCCTCTGCTGCAGCGGGTGTATCGAAAGTTTTCCGCATTCGCGCGCGATCGCGAGGTGGCTCTCTGCCTTGAAGTCCCTCCCGGAGCTGAAGACGATCTTCTCCTGCAGCGGGCGGATGAAGATCGGTTGGAGCAGGTGCTGACCAACCTGTTGGACAACGCGCTGCGGCACACGCCGAATGGAGCGTCGATCACACTGCGGGGAGACCGGTTCATAGCAGCCGGAGAGCCGCTGGTCCGCCTCGAGGTGGAGGACCAAGGTCAAGGCATCCCCGCCGGTGATCTGCCGTACATCTTCGAGCGATTTTATAAGGCGGACAAAGCTCGTACCCGCGTATCCAGCGGCAGCTCGCCCTCGGGTACGAGACAGACGCAGACGACGGGCGGCACCGGACTTGGGTTAGCGATCGTTAAAAATATTGTCGAAGCGCACGGAGGATCGGTTGCTGCGCGGAGTCAAGTCGGACACGGTACGACATTTACTGTCATCCTTCCAGTTGGGGGCTCGCGGGCCGCTGTAGAAAAAAGAAGATAAATCTTGTTGTTCGTGGAACAAACAAAATGATAATAGGCTGGTCCCCGGTAGAGCCTTGGGACCAGCCTATTTTTATTGTACCTTTTTGTTTACAACGTAATTTCTTTTACATGCGTTAAATCCGGAAGCGCCGCAAGCTCGTTAACGACATCCTTGGTCGCCGCCTTGTCGATCGTCAAAATCATGATCGCCGAACCGCCGACCACTTTCCGGCCGACCTGCATCGTCGCGATATTTACGTCATTCGAGCCGAGCAGCGTACCCACGCGGCCGATGAGACCCGGCTTATCGGTATGAGCGATCAGCAGCAGGTGGCCTTCCGGTGCGATATCTACCGGGAACGGATCGATTTGTACAATCCGAGGGCCATATCCGTTCAGCAACGTACCGGCCGCCGAATGCTGGCCGTCGCGTCCCTTGACGGTAACCGTTACAAGGTTCGTGAAGCCTTTCGTTGCGGACGATTTCTGTTCCACGATTTCGACGCCGCGGGATTTCGCCAAATGCAGCGAGTTGACGACGTTTACCTGCTCGCGGCCAAGGTGATGCGACAGCACGCCGGTAATGATGTAGCGTGTCAACGGAGTCGTATCTACATCGGTGAGCTCGCCGGAATAGCTGATTTGCACTTCATGCACGGCGCCTTCCGTCATTTGCGAAAGGAGGGAGCCGAGCTTCACGCCCAATTGGAAATAAGGCTCGAGCTTCTCCATCACGCTTGCAGGAATTGGAGGCATGTTGACGGCGTTCTTGAAAGCTTCTCCGCGCAAAATATGAAGCACCTGCTCGGAAACGTCGATGGCTACGTTCTCCTGAGCTTCGACGGTCGAAGCCCCGAGGTGAGGCGTAACGATGATGTTCGGATTCGTCAAGAACGGATGATCCGGACGAGGCGGCTCTTCCTCAAATACGTCGAATGCGGCGCCTGCGACAATGCCTTCTTGAATCGCTTCATGGAGCGCCATCTCGTCAATGATGCCGCCGCGCGCGCAGTTAACGATGCGCATGCCGCGCTTCATCACTTCGAACTGCTTGCGTGAGATCATATGGTACGTTTCATTCGTAAGAGGCGTATGAACCGTGATGAAGTCGGCATTGCGGACGATGTCGTCAACCGAGCAGAGCTTAATGCCAATTTTAGCGGCATTATCTTCGGTCATGAACGGGTCGTATCCCATAATTTCCATCCCGAACGCCTTCGCGCGCTTCGCCACCTCGGAACCGATCCGGCCCATTCCGATGACGCCAAGCACTTTGTTGCGAAGCTCAACGCCGAGGAACGTTTTGCGGTCCCAAACGCCGTCGACCGTTTTGCGGTACGCCTGCGGGATGTGACGGGCAAGCGCCATCATCATCGCAAACGTATGCTCGCACGTCGTAATCGTGTTTCCGTCCGGAGCGTTGATGACGATAATACCGCGGTTCGTCGCCGCATCAAGGTCGATATTGTCAACACCTACGCCGGCACGTCCTACCACTTTCAAATTTTTGCCCGCCTCAAGAATACGCTCGGTCACTTTTGTCTGGCTGCGCACCAGCAGCGCGTCATAATCTCCAATGATGGCAACCAGCTCGTCCTCGCTGAGGCCCGTCTTTTTTTCTACGGCCACGTCAGCCGCTTCCGTCAGTTGCTGTAAGCCGAGATCGCTGATCGGATCCGATACCAACACTTTAAACATGTGTATTCCCTCCACTACATTTTTCTGTTTTTTGGTGAATATAAGAAAAACCCCCGAACTTCATACGTAACCCGTATGAAGGGACGAGAGTTCAATTCGCGGTACCACCCTACTTCGCCGCCTGTTCGCACATGACAGCCTCTATCGGTCGTTAGCAGACCCGGAAGATAACGGCTTCCTGCCGGCTGTGCGTAGCGGCGCATTCGTTGCAAGGAATGCATCCGGTTCAGCAAAGCAACTCCGAAGCGCTGTGGCATCGACCTGTCCGCCGGTTTGCACCTTCCACCGACTCTCTGAGGGACTGAGGGTTTCGCCATTCTTCGTCATTGTCCGTTTATACGATATGAAACTATTGCTCGGACATAATGTAACACGGTGAGAAAGGAGTGTCAATAAACGGCAGTCTGCGATTTGTGAATTTTCCGTTACGTCTGATCAAAAAAGAACGGAAGCTGCGGCAGCTTTTCTTCCGAATACAGCTTGTCGCGGGATTGGATGTAATCGCCATAGCGAATCGCCTCGGTGGAGAGCAGCGTATGAACGAGCGAACGAACGTCTTGAACATTCAATACGCCGGTCTGGCCGGCACTGTCAAGCTCATCGATGCGGGCCGAAGCGTCCTGCGGGTAAAAGAGCATGAATTTTTCCTCGTCGGCGAGCAAACGGGAGATGTAAGCGTTCTTTTCATTTAAGGTAAGCCGTCGCCAATCGTTCATCGACATATTGTTTCCGGCGGTCAAATCTTTACCGGATGAATCGGGATCGTTGTCCAGGCTCCACCTCCAAATCGCCTCATAATATTTCATTTGGGCACGAAGCGCATAAGAAGAAGCTTCCAGTACATAAGGCTCTTTCTTCATCGTGGCGGCAAACCCGGCTTGATTCGCTCCGTTTTGCATGCGATCCGTCGCTTCCGCAAACAAAGTAAGGCTTCTTAAATAATCTTCATGAGCTTCCCGCAAAAGCGGCGATACCTCGGGCATCGACATCGGGCGGATTTCCGCCGCCTTTTCCCGGGCAAGGCGGCCGAGCTGGCGCAGCAAATCTCCGGAATCGGCGGGGCTATTCTCGACCTGCATCGTATTCGTATTCTGGAACCACGTTTTTTGAAATTCACGGAAAGGCAGGAGCACTGTGTGGTAAAATGAAACGAGCTGCTGCTGGTGGTATGAAATTTGTTCGGCTGAGCGATCGTCGGAGAGTTCCTCAATAAGCGATTGATAACGGGCGTCCATCTGCTCTTTGCCGGTATGGAGTCCGAAGAAAAATGCACCGACGGCAATACTAAGCGTAAGCACAAAACCAAGCGCAACAACAATGTCGAATCTTGTCAATTTTTTCTCCATGGGAACCCCTCTGTGTTCGTCTCGCTTTATTAGGACTAGTATAGGGGAAATAATAGGAAAAAGGAATTGGATATGAAAATAGATTTTGAAAAATGGAAGAAAATTCGTTTCCAGCGCGTGGATGTGACAAAAATCGACGACCGGACGCTGCTTCTGAATTTGTACATTACGCAGTTGCTTACGCTTCTGTTGGCCCTCGGACTGATCTGGTGGCAGGGCAGAAGCGCAATCGGGCTGCTGCAGCTGCCCGGAGGGTTTGAGCCGTGGCTATGGGGGATCGGCTTGGCGGTAGCAGTGCTCGTTGTCGACGGAGCCGTATCGCGCTGGGTGCCGGAAGACGTAACCGACGATGGCGGCATAAACGACAAGCTGTTTCGGCACAAGGCGGTTTGGCATATCGCGCTTTTGTCGTTTATTGTGGCGGTGTGCGAGGAACTGCTGTTTCGCGGAGCCCTCCAGCACTGGATGGGCCCATACTGGACAAGTATACTATTCGCTTTCATTCATTTCCGGTATTTAAAGCATTGGGTCATGACGGGACTCGTATTCTCCATCTCTTATGGACTAGGCTGGATTGCAGTGCATACAGGGACGTTGTGGGCGCCGATTGCCGCCCACTTTCTCATCGACTTTGTGATGGGGACCATTATCCGTTATCGAAAGGTGGAGCCGAATTAATCATGCAGCAGCAAGAGGAGCTTACAAAACAAAAGGATGCGCCGCTTCCCCCGAGAAGAAAGGTGCATCCGTCAAATAAGCTGCAGGTGATCCGTTGGTTTTACAGAGCGCTGCTGATCGTATTTTTGCTGCTCACCGGGGGGCTGATCGCTTGGGGCGTTCAATTGTTGGAATAGGCCGGATCGATGTGATGTGGGTTGACGAACCCGTATCCTCTCGTCTCCAATTCCGTAAGCAGCGTATCCAAAGCTTCGGCCGTCCAAGGGAGCTCGTGCATTAGAATGTTGCTTCCGGGATGGAGCTGCTCCAATACGCTTTTCACCACTTTGTCCGGGGTTTGATACTCTTTGATCCAGTCTCTTGAGCCGTTCGACCATGTCATAAACAGCATGCCTTCGTCCGCAGCCTTCGCCTTTACCGCATCGTTGGCGGAGCCAAACGGAGGACGGAAAAACACGGGGGGCTGTCCGGTCAAATCGGCGACGAGCGTTTGAACGTCTCCAATCTGTCGTTTGATTTCCTCTTGGGTTTGTTTTTTCAAATCGATATGGTCCCAGGAGTGGTTTCCGATCGCATGGCCCGCTTCGTTAATTTGCTGCAGAAGCTCAGGGTGCTGTTTCACACGGTAGCCGTTCACAAAGAAAATGGCGAGCGCATCGTGATTTTTAAGCGTGTCTAAGATGCTGCTCAGCACCTCCTCGTCCTTCGGACCGTCATCGAAGGTGAGAAGCGCCACCTTCTTGGGGGTTCCTTCTTCCATCGGAACAATCATGTAGCGGTCGTTCATGTAGTATGTGTATTCCGTTGCTTCTGGCGCTTCTTCCTCCCCGAGAGGCTGATCGAGATCGGATGTACGCTCTGGAGTCTGTTCGTCCGTCGTGTTCTCCTTGTCGGCTGCGGTTGACTGAGCCGCGGGAGGCTTCGCTTCCGAGGACACAGGCGGACGGTAGGCGTTCGGCGGTTCCGAGGCGGCTGACTGGCCCTCGCCGGATGTACAACCGGATAACAGTACGGTTAACGATAACAGCAGGTAGCCACACAAAAGCAGTTTCATGATGGGTTCACTCCATATTCTATCTTTAGCTGCAACATCAGGCGCTGCTCTTTTATTGTACCATGAGAACGGTTGGTTTGATTTCCGAAATAATTTACCTGATTTTCCGCGGCATGATTTTCGGCCTTCGGATGAACAATAATCCTGTATTTATTAATTCATTGGAGGGATATATCCGTGAGAATGAGCGGTGTAGTCATCGGCGGCTTGCTGGGGGCGATGGCGGCAATGTATTTCAATCGCGCCGGTTCGCTGCGTCTCTCGAACTTAGGAAATGCCGGTCAAGCGTTGGACCGCCTGGTCGACTCGGCGCGGAGCCGGATGATGGAGCCTGACAATCGAAGCTATTACGGCGGCAGCGCATCGCAATCGACGGCAGGAGGCGGCGATCTCGGCCAAGTCGAGCAAATTGTTAAGGAAGACCCTCAGCTTTCCCGTGAGGTGAATACCATTTTGAGCGAAAACAAAGACACGGCGACGATTCGCTGACGAAACGTCACTCCGTGCGGCCGCATCCCATGAATGGGGTGCGGTTTTTTGGTGTTTGCCGAAGTTAAAAGTATGGCTCTTTTTACTTAATAAGGGGGCTTTTTTAATAGTGCATTCCCTGAAAAATAATGATAACATGGTAGCAACCGGAGACAAGCGAGCATTAAGGAAACTTGTCCGCTTTTTCAAGCATTCACCATCCCGGGATTCAATCATATGCTGGTAGTAACCGGATTTCTTTGGATAAGGGGGGTCCTGCGATGAAAATCGAGCGGCTAAGCCATGATAAAATACGAATTTTTCTTACGTTCGATGATTTGACGGAGCGGGGCATCCGCAAGGACGACATTTGGCGCGAAATCCCGAAGGTGCATGAGCTGTTCAACGATTTGATGGATCAGGCTTACTCCGAGCTTGGCTTCGACGCCAGCGGCCCGTTGGCCGTCGAGGTGTTGTCGCTGCCTGCGCAGGGTATGGTCGTTATTGTCACGAAGGGAAAAGCGACCGAACGAGACGGCGATTCCGAGGATGACGAGGACGTTTTCGAAATGGAAGTGACCTTGGAGGAAACGGATCTCATCTCCTACACGTTCCATGATTTCGAGCATTTGATCGCTGCGGCGAAACGGATCGGACCGTTGTTTACGGACAGCGGAGCGCTGTATGCATATAAAGGGGTATGGGTGCTGCAGCTGGAGTATGAGACGGAAGAGGAACGCCAGCTGGAAAATCTAATTGCCGTCCTTTCGGAGTTCGGAGAGGCGAACTCGCTTACGGAAGCCGTGCTGGAGGAGTATGGGAAATTGGTTATGAAGGAAAACGCTATTGGGACGATTCGTTCCCAATTCGCATAAACTGGCTGCTCACAACAACTAAGGTATGCCGTTCCCGGCAATAAAGCATCTACACCCAATGGGCGCAGATGCTTTTTGCTAGTAGGGAATGAACGAGTTGCCTCGAACGAACAATACATACTACAAAGTTGACTATTGAGGCAGAGGTGATACCGTGCACGGTTCAGAAAACTTAAACGTGCTTCATTCCACACAAATCGTAATCCAAGAGGCGCTTTCGAAGCTCGGCTATCCCGATGAGATGTTTGAGCTGTTGAAGGAACCGCTTCGCGTGTTGACCGTCCGCATACCGGTTCGAATGGACGACGGGAAAATGAAAGTGTTCACCGGCTACAGAGCTCAACACAACGATGCGGTCGGACCGACGAAAGGCGGGGTTCGCTTTCACCCTGGAGTGACGGAGGACGAGGTGAAGGCGCTGTCCATTTGGATGAGCCTAAAATGCGGCATTGTAGATTTGCCCTACGGCGGCGGGAAAGGCGGTGTCATTTGCGATCCGCGGGAAATGTCGTTTCGCGAGCTGGAGCGATTGAGCCGGGGGTATGTGAGAGCCGTTTCGCAAATCGTTGGACCGACCAAGGATATACCGGCGCCGGATGTGATGACTAACTCGCAGATTATGGCCTGGATGATGGACGAGTACAGCCGCATTCGTGAATTCGATACGCCAAATTTCATCACCGGCAAGCCGCTCGTTCTCGGAGGCTCCCACGGCCGTGAAACGGCGACGGCCAAAGGCGTCACAATTATGATCAACCAAGCGCTGAAGACGAAAGGAATCGATGTTCGGGAGGCGCGGGTCATCGTTCAGGGCTTTGGCAACGCGGGCAGCTTTTTGGCGAAGTTTATGCATGAAGCAGGAGCGAAAGTGGTGGGCATATCCGACGTTTACGGCGCTTTATACAATCCTAATGGGCTGGATATCGAATTTTTGCTCGATAAGCGCGATTCGTTCGGCACCGTCACGAAGCTTTTCGAAAAGACGGCCATAACGAACGAGGAGCTGTTGACACAAGACTGTGACATTCTTGTGCCCGCAGCGATTGAAAATCAGATTACAATGAAAAATACGGATGACATCCGGGCTTCGATCATTGTTGAGGCTGCGAACGGGCCGACGACGCTGGAAGCGACAAAGCGGGTGACCGAGCGGGGCATTTTGCTCGTTCCCGACGTGTTGGCGAGCGCCGGAGGTGTGATCGTTTCGTATTTTGAATGGGTGCAGAACAACCAAGGCTATTATTGGTCTGAAAAGGAAGTTCACGAAAGGCTCGAAGAGCTGATGGTGAAAGGCTACGAGAACGTTTATTCGCTGCACCTGTCCAGAGGGGTGGATATGCGGCTTGCGGCATATATTGTCGGCGTACGCAAGATGGCCGAGGCGGTCCGCTACCGGGGCTGGATTTAACCTGTTGCGGGAAAGGGGGAAAGCGGCGTGACGTTCATATCCGTATTGGCCGGCGCCGCTGCGCCCGGGCTAGCCTTGCTATCTTATATTTATTTGAAAGACCGTTACCAAGCGGAGCCGCTTCATCTTGTCTGCCGGCTGTTTCTGTTCGGGCTGCTGCTTGTGTTCCCGGTCATGTTGTTTCAGCGGGGGACTGCCTTGCTGCTGGGAGACGATCCTGTTGCATTCGCGTTTCTTACGACAGCCGCCGTCGAAGAGACGGCCAAATGGCTAATCATTCTCATCACGGTATTCAGGCACGCCGAATTCGACGAGCCTTATGACGGCATCGTATACGCAACTGCCGTTTCGCTTGGCTTTGCGACGATGGAAAATTTATTTTACGTGCTTTCCGAACCGTATTCGCTCTCGACGATTTTGCTTCGCGCGATATTGCCGGTTTCCGGTCACGCCTTGTTCGGGATCATTATGGGATATTATTTCGGCAGGGCGAAATTTTTCAAATACGACAAGGCGAGATATTTAGCGTACGCTCTCATTTTCCCGGTATTTTGGCATGGGTTGTTCGATTTTGTCATTTTATCCGCCGCAAACTGGGTATGGCTGATGATTCCTTTGATGGCGGTTTTATGGATTCGCGGCTTGACCAAGATGAAGCGGGCCAATTCGTACTCCCCGCTTCGCATGATGGCTAGGGAGGAAGAGTTTAAGATGTAGCGGTTCTGCCTATACTTGTTCTTGAATTGTTATGAATGAACAGCAAGGATGTGTGGGCAAACCGATGAATCCGAGGGTAAAGGTCGCGATTCGGTGCAGGCGCTGCGGGGAAAAATTCGTGCTTCGCGGAAGGAAAGAAAAAGGCCGGATCGACACCGGGTTTCGAAAATGCTTGTGCGACAACGAGAACGATTTTGAAATCGATGAAGAAAATGTATAACGATCTTCGTTCTAACGAAAACTACGTTTAAGTTTTTGTTAGAAAGGAGAGCGTTTTGCCCGTGTATCAACGTTTGAGCGCCGTGCTTTTTCCCGTTGTAACGCTGTTCTTTATCGGAGCTTTGTTGTGGGGATATCAAGAGCATCAAGAAAAAAACGCTATATTAGTGAAGGCGGAAAACCAATACCAACGCGCTTTCCACGACTTAACCTATCACATGGACCAGCTGCACGAGGAGTTGGGGAACACTCTTGCCGTTAGCTCAACTTCAAATTTTCACCGGAAAGGTCTTGTCAATATGTGGCGGCTGACGAGCCAGGCTCAGTCGGAGGTGAATCAGTTGCCGTTGACGCTAATGCCGTTCAATGAAACGGAGGAGCTGCTCGCGAATATCGCAAGCTTTTCTTACAAAACCGCTACGCGGGACTTGCAGAAGCAGCCGCTGAAGCCTGCGGAGATGAAGGTGCTCCACACGTTGTATGAACGATCGAAGGAAATTGCAGGAGACCTTCGCGAGGTGCAGGGAGCGATTTTGACGGATCATCTCCAATGGATGGATGTGGAGACTGCGCTTGCTTCCGGCAAAGAAACCTTCGATAACGATATTATCGACGGGATGAAGCTCATGAACGACCGCGTCAGTGAATACGGCGATATCGATTGGGGACCGACGGCGGCAACGATGAACCGGCAGCTGTCGATGCAGATGCTTGATGGACCGATGATCACCGAGGACTATGCGAAGGAGCTTGCCGCACAGTTTTTGGGCACAAAGGATACATCCGGCATGAAAGTGGTCGAGAATGGGGCGGACACGGATTTTGTAACGTACAGCGTCAGCTTGTCACGCAAAGATAAGAATCCGCTGCAGCTCGAATTTACGAAAAAAGGCGGGAGGCTCGTATACTTTATTAAGGAGCGGAATGTAGCTGAGGCGAAGCTCGGCATACCGGAAGCGGTGCAAGCGGCTCAGAAGTTTCTGAAGGAGCACGATTACGGCGATATGGAGCCTGTCACCTTCGATCAGTACACCGGGGTTGCAAGCATTCAGTTTGCTCACGTCGTTGAAGGGGTAACGGTATATCCGGAAAAATTGGCGGTAAAGGTTGCCCTGGATAATGGGGAAGTTAACGGTTTGTCGGCAGGAGAACTGCTCTATACTGCCGGCAAGCGCGTAAGAAATTACAAGCCGACGCTGACCGAGAGCGAAGCGAAGCAGTATTTAAATCCGAATTTCCGTCTCGCCGATACCTCGCTTGCGATTATTCGCAACGAAATGAATGAAGAGGTGCTGTGCTACGAGTTCATCGGCCGAATAAATGGAGGGCAGTATCGGATTTATATTAATGCGGAAGCAGGAATGGAAGAAAAAATCGAACGTATTCGCGATGCGGATGCAAAGGTTGAAAAGGAAGCGTCAAAATAACGATTCGAAGCGCGTCGGGCACTGGTCCGGCGCGCATTTTTTTCTTCCTAACGATGATGTTGGTTGCTATAATTGTCTGAAGAAGTTGCATGCGGCGTTCGATTGAGGGGAGAAGCGATACATGAAGGTGAATGACAATATTTTTATCCAGGTCGCCTCTCTTGACGAGGAGGAGGCAAGGAAGGAATATAAAACACGGATTGCGGATATGGGAGACGATTATATCGCAACGGAAATTCCCATCGATGCGCAATCGGGGAAATTAAAGCGGCTTGACACCGGCAATAAAATTTCAGGATATTTCTTGACGGACGGAGGCGTCAAAAACTACTTCGAAACCGAAGTGACCGGCTTCAAGCAGGATGTGGTGCGCCTCGTATTGATGCGGCGGCCGCCCGCAGATTCGATTTCCCGCGTCCAGCGCCGCTCGTTTTTACGGGTGTCGGCTCAGCTTGAAGTTGCGGTCCGCATCGGAGAGCATTTGCAGTTTGTCGCTTTGACGGAGGATGTGGGCGGGGGAGGCACATCCTTTATATGCGAAGGGAAGCTTCCGCTGAAACAGAACGACAAGCTGTCTTGCTGGCTTCTGATTCATTACAGGAACGGGACGATCGAGCATGTTCCGTTCCAGGGCGAAATCGTTCGGGTGAAGCCGAACCCTGAGACGGGAAGGCAGCTGGTGATGCTCCGCTTTACGGAAATCGCCGTCATCGAACAACAGAAAATTATCAAATTTTGCTTCGAACGGCAGTTGGAGTTTCGAAAGCAGTAAGCCGATTGGTGCATACGGCAAGCGAAAACGGCGCATACTACGATTCCTGCTTATATATTGGAAGGATGTGGGAATATGCGCCGAAGCAATGAGGATACATTCTCCTCCCGCTTTGTTCGGCTTTCGGACAAAGTGGAGCGGGCCGTGCGGACGGCGATTGTATGGACATTGATTTTGCTCGTCATATTTCAATGCGCCTTACTTAACGAGAGAGCCAGGCAGCTTCTGACCGTCGTCGAACCGATGGAAGGGGTTCCCTTCGCCGAGAGCGGCAATTAGCGCTCCGTTTTGCACGGCTTTAGTTGACTGTGTTATACTTACGAAAGCTTGACGCAGGCGCAGCCTGCTTTTTTCTTGAGGAGAGGAAGTACGTCAGTGCGTATACATACGGAACGCAAGATTAATGTCGCCATCGACGGACCGGCGGGAGCCGGCAAAAGCACCGTGGCCCGTCTGGTGGCTGCGCGTTTAGGATATGTCTACGTGGATACAGGGGCAATGTATCGTGCCGTAACCTTGAAATCGATCCGGGAAGGGGTCGATTTGCACGATTCGGCAGGGCTGGCGTCGCTCGCCGAGCGCGCGGCGATCGAATTGATCCCGACCGAATCCGGACAACGCGTACACTTGGATGGAAAGGACGTGTCCGAAGCGATTCGTTCCGCTGAAGTGACCTCAAGCGTTTCTACAGTGTCGGCGGTACCGGCCGTGAGGGCAGTCCTCGTAAGGCTGCAGCGGGACATGGCGGACGATAGAGGCGTTGTCATGGACGGACGCGATATTGGGACGAACGTGCTTCCCGATGCCGAAGTGAAGGTATTTTTAACGGCCAGCGTCGAAATTCGGGCAGAGCGCAGGTGGAAGGAAATCGCCGACAAACAGCCCGAGGTGACGAAGGAACAACTCACCGAATCGATTGCGGAGCGGGACCGGCTCGATACCGAACGCGATGTTTCCCCGCTGCGTCAGGCTGTCGACGCTGTGCTCATCGATTCTTCGTCGCTTACGATTCAGCAGGCGGCGGAGCGCATTCTTGACTTGTGCCGGCAGGCGTTGGAGGGTCGTCATTCGTGATTTATTGGATATGCAGGTGGATCGTGCAGCGTGTGATCAACATCGTGTTTCGCGTAGAGTGCATCGATGCTCATCACGAGCCGTCGACAGGCCCCGTTGTTGTATGCAGCAATCACCGGAACAACTGGGATCCGCCATTGGTCGGTTCGTATTTACAGCGGCAGGTGCATTTCATGGCAAAGGCGGAGCTGTTTCGGATCCCTGTGCTTGCGCAGCTGCTTCGCGCCTTCGGAACGTTCCCGGTCAACCGAGGCGGGATGAGCAAGGATTCCATTAAGACAGCAGTCCGGCTCCTGAAGGAAGGAAAGATGCTCTGCGTCTTCCCGGAAGGCTCGCGTCAGGCGGCTTTAGGCGCCGGCAAGAAGGGGGCAGCCAGCATGGCTATGCGCGGAGGGGCGACCGTGCTGCCGGTGGCTGTGATCGGGGATTACCGGCCGTTCAGCCCGATGAAAATCGTGATTGGGGAGCCGCTTGATTTATCCGCATTCGCCGAGCTTCCGCCGTCCGAACAGCTAGATGCGGCGACGGAGCAAATTATGGCGTCGATTCGAACTTTGATCGAGCGCCATAGCTAAATTAGACATTCCGATACCGCTCTGTATAATTGATTTCTATGGTATGGAAATGGTATTTTGGAATTATACTACATTCATCAAAAAGGTTTCTTGGAAACTGAGGAGGTTATCGTGATGACGGAAGAATCAAAAGTACACGGCAACGAGGAGGGGGCAGAGGCTGTGACGACAGAAGCTGCGGCTGCCAATGCCGCCGATACCGTTGATATGGCAGGCGTGTCGGCCATTAAGAAGGGTGACATCGTTAAGGGGACCATCGTCAAGGTCGAGGACAATCAGGCATACGTCGACATCGGCTACAAGTTCGACGGAATTATCCCCGCTCGTGAACTCTCTTCCGTACCGCTTGACAATATATCGGATGTCGTTCAATTGGGACAAGAAGTGACTTGTAAAGTGGTAGGGATTAACGACGAGAAGGGTACGCTTACGCTTTCGAAACGCCAAGTGGAAGGTGAGAAGGCGTGGGACCAAATGCAGCAATATCTTGACAGCGGCGAAGCGCTCGAAGCGAAGGTCGTTGATGTCGTAAAAGGCGGTCTCGTCGTCGACGTAGGCGTACGCGGATTCATTCCCGCTTCCATGGTAGAGCGTCATTTTGTGGAAGATTTCAACGGTTACAAAGGCCGGACGCTTAAGCTGAAAGTGCGCGAAATCGATAAAGAGAACAACAAGCTGATTCTCTCCCACAAAGATGTGCTGGAAGAAGAGTACCAATCCAAAAAGCTCGAAGTGATGAACAATCTTCGCGCAGACCAGGAAATCGAAGGAACGGTTCAGCGCTTGACTCCATTCGGAGCCTTTGTAGACGTGGGCGGAGTAGACGGCCTTGTACATATTTCCGAGATGTCTTGGACTCATGTTGAGAAGCCGTCCGACGTTGTGAAGGAAGGCGACAAGGTCCGCGTGAAAATTTTGAAGGTCGATCCTGCGAACGAGCGCATTTCCTTGTCCATGAAAGCTGCTCAGCCGGGACCTTGGGAGCAGGCGAGCAATCAGTTCCAAATCGGTGAGATTGTAACCGGCACCGTTCGCCGCCTTGTAGATTTCGGCGCTTTCGTTGAAGTCGCTTCGGGCGTGGAAGGCTTGGTGCACGTTTCGCAAATCGCGCACCGACGGATCGGTACGCCACATGAGGTGCTGAAGGAAGGCCAAGAGGTGAAAGCGAAAATTTTGGACATCAACATTCCGGAAAAGCGCATCTCTTTAAGCATTAAGGAAACGGAAGAGGCTCCTGAGCAGCCGGCTCGCCAAGAACGCGCTCCGCGTGCGCCGAAGCAAACGATCGAGCTGCCGGACAATCAAAGCTTGAGCATGACGCTCGGCGAGCGTTTCGGCGACAAACTGAGCAAATTCAAGTAAAACGTGCGTAATATGGGAGAGAACACGGATGACGCGAAAATCCCGCAAGATGGATCATGTTCGTTACGCGCTTTCCATCGGCCAGAGCGGACATAACGGCTTGGAGGATGTCCGTTTCGTACACAATCCGCTTCCCGATACGTCATTAGAGCATATTTCTCTATCCACTCGAATCGGCGACCTCGTTATGAGTTCGCCGATTCTTATTAATGCGATGACAGGTGGGGCTGAGGACACGGAGCGGATTAACTACGGATTGGCTGCAGCGGCGAAGGAGACCGGCGTCGCGATGGCACTCGGCTCGCAGATGGCGGCTATCCGCGATCCGCAAACGATAGCCAGCTATCGGATTGCACGGACGACGAATCCTTCGGGACTGCTGTTTGCCAACTTGGGCAGCGAAGCGACGGTCGACCAAGCGCTTCGGGCGGTGGAGATGGTGGAGGCAAACGCCCTGCAAATTCATTTGAACGCGGTGCAGGAGCTGGTCATGCCGGAGGGCGATCGTTCTTTTGACGGAATGCTCCACCGGATCGAAGCGATCGTGAAACGGGCGGAAGTGCCTGTAATCGTCAAAGAGGTCGGTTTCGGAATGAATTCGGATGCGGCCTCTAAGCTCTTGGCGCTTGGAGTCGCGGCTGTAGATTGCGGCGGCCGCGGAGGAACGAACTTTTCAGCCATCGAGAACGCCCGAAGGAAACGGCGGCTGGCATGGTTTGACGAATGGGGCACTACTACCTCCGCGTCACTGCTTGAGGTGCTGTCATGCGGAAGACCGGAGCAGGTTATTGCGTCGGGAGGAATTCGGTCGGGAATCGAGGCGGCGAAAGCGTTGGCGCTTGGTGCCGGCGCCGTTGGAATGGCGGGCGCCTTTCTGCGTGTACTTGCCGAACGGGGGATTGAAGCGCTGATCGAGGAAATGCGATTGATCCTGGACGATCTTGCGCTCATCATGACGGCGGTTGGAGCGAAGGATTTACGAGAGATTCGGCAGACGCCGCTTGTTATTGCAGGCGAAACGGCAGACTGGTGCCGCGCGAGAGGGATCTCGCTGGAGGACTACGCCAGAAGAGGCAGAGATCTGCATATCGAGTAAATTAGCGTCTCTCGAGCGATAATAGGGGAAAAGCGGTCAGCGTCGGAGGCGAGACCATGAACCCTGGATACGTGTCTTATGTGTTGTGGACAGTCGGAGTGATCCTTAGCTGGAGCGGATGGCACCTTGCTTTGGCGGGAGATCAGCCTGTCAAGCGGATGTGGTGGTTTTTCGGGCTTTGGCTGTTGTCCGCCAACGTATTTTGGTCGCTCCCTACGGGATGGGGAGGCTCGTTTGCACTCGTTCCTCTTCTTATTCTGCTTTGGACTGAATTTCGTGAGATGCGGAACAGGTCGGAGTTGGCTTCCGTATGTTCCTTCGGACTGCTGGTGGGGGCCGTTTTCGCCCTTGTACAGCTGCTGGATCGAATTGACCCGATGGTGATCGTGCTGCACGATCGACTGGACCCGGTATTGGCGGCTGCGGCGCTGGCCGTCTGCTATGGGCGAAACGCAAGAGTTCAGCTGGCGCTGCTGACGGTGGCGCTCATCGTCGGCGATACGTATTTAGCCTGGCTGTTCCGTGCTCATGAACCTGCGATTGTGGGCGGAAGATCGTTTCAAGATATGTGGTGGACAACCGTCGCGGCAGCGAGGCTGATGTCCGCTGTCGTGCAGTTTGCGACTTCGGCTTATACACGGCTTCATCGCTTGCTGCGCATACGAAGAACAAGAAGATGATCGTTAAGCATTTCATTATTTGATAAGATGGGCTGATAGCGCCCCATATAAAAAGGAGTGAAGATATGGCCAGACCGATTGTGGCCATCGTCGGCCGACCGAATGTCGGCAAATCGACGTTGTTTAACCGTATCATCGGAGAGCGGCTCGCCATCGTGGAAGACCGTCCTGGCGTGACAAGGGACAGAATCTACGGAACCGGTGAATGGAACGGCAAGCCGTTCAGCATTATCGATACAGGCGGAATCGAAATATTTGAAGAGGACGAACTGTTGAAGCAGGTTCGGGCTCAAGCGGAGCTTGCGGTGGAAGAAGCGGACGTGATCCTCTATGTCGCTGACGGGAAGGCCGGACTAACGCCGGCCGACGAGACGATTTGCCAGATGCTGTTCCGCTCCAACAAACCGGTGGTGCTTGCTGTAAACAAAATGGACAACCCGGCGCGGACCGACGATATTTTTGAGTTTTATTCGCTCGGCATCGGCGAACCGATTGCCGTGTCGGGAACGCATGGGATCGGCGTCGGCGACGTGCTGGACGAAATCGTGAGCAAGCTGCCGGAAAAGGTTGAGGACCAATACGACGAGGATGTCATTCGGATCGCTTTAATTGGTCGGCCGAATGTCGGGAAGTCATCGCTCGTCAACGCCATCCTCGGTGAAGAGCGGGTTATTGTCAGCACTATCGCAGGCACGACTCGCGATGCGATCGACACGCCGTTCGAACGAGACGGCCAGCGCTATGTGCTGATTGATACCGCAGGCATCCGCAAACGCGGCAAAGTGTATGAAGCGACGGAAAAATACAGTGTCATGCGCGCCATGCAGGCGATTGAACGGGCCGATGTGGCGCTTATTGTCATCAATGGGGAAGAGGGCATCATTGAGCAGGACAAACATATCGCTGGGTACGCTCATGAAGCAGGACGCGCTGCGATCTTTGTTGTGAATAAATGGGATGCCGTCGAGAAGGACGATAAGACGCTGCATAAATTTACGGAAACGATTCGCGACCACTTTCTCTTTATGTCGTACGCTCCCGTCCTCTTCGTCTCCGCGCATACGAAGCAAAGGCTGCATAAGCTGCTGCCGCTCATTACCCAGGTGGCGGAGCAGCATTCGATGCGAGTGCCTACGAACGTGCTGAACGATATCGTCGCCGACGCCGTTGCGGTCAACCCGCCGCCGACGGATAAGGGACGCAGGCTGCGGATCAATTACATTACGCAGGTGGCGGTCAAGCCGCCGACCTTCGTTCTATTCGTCAACGATCCGGAGCTGATGCATTTCTCGTACGAGCGGTATTTGGAAAACCGCATCCGTACCGCCTTCCCGTTTGAAGGGACGCCCGTACGCATGTTTACGCGCAGGAAAAACGAAGGGGAGTAGGGAGAGGGTTTCGTGGAGCTTTTATTCGCGGTTGTCGCCGGCTATTTGCTCGGTTCGATCAGCTTTAGCTTTTTGTTCGGAAGAATGCTGGGCGGCGTTGATATTCGCAAGCACGGCAGCGGCAACGCCGGCGCCACCAACACGCTGCGCGTATTGGGCGTCGGCCCCGCGCTTACGGTGCTTGCGCTCGATATCGGCAAAGGCGTGCTGGCCGTATGGATCGGCCGCTGGATTGGCCCGGACCCCATCTGGCTGTCGATTGCGGCAGGGATCGCCGTCATTCTCGGGCATAATTGGCCTGTATTTTTTGGATTTCGCGGCGGCAAAGGCATTGCCACGACAATCGGCGTTGTGGCGACGCTCTCCTTTCTACCGGCTGTCGCCGCCGGCATTATTGGGATCGCTTCCATATCTATAACAAGGTATGTTTCTTTAGGCTCTCTTCTTTTCACCGGGCTGCTTCCGATCTCGTTGTGGTTGTTCGGACGGGAGCAGGAACTCATTATTGCAAGCATTGTCATTGCCGTATTAGCGTTTTATCGGCATCTAAGCAATATTCAAAAAATCGTGCAGGGGAAGGAAAATCGAATTTCATTCCGCCGCTCGAAGGGATAAGGAGGCAGCAGCTTGCCAGCTAAACAAGTGAGCGTTTTTGTCGCCGGGAGTTGGGGGACGGCCCTTGCCTCCGTGCTGGCGGACAATGGGGCGGACGTTCTCGTCTGGACCCGCAGCGAGAATCAGGCGCAAGAAATAAACGAGCGATCAACGAATGAACGATACGTCCCGGGCGTTCGCCTGTCGGAGCGCATTCGCGCGACGACAAATATGGAGCAAGCTGTCCGCCACGGCGAAGCGCTGCTTTTTGTCGCGCCGTCCTCGGCGATGCGGGAAGTGGTTCGCTCCGCCCTCTCGTTCATCCGGAAGGGACAGCTTTTTATTCACGCGACAAAAGGCTTTGAAGCGGAAACGCTGAAGCGCATGACGGAGGTGCTTTCTGATGAGCTCGGCTCCGAGCATGCGGATTCCATCTGCGTGCTTTCCGGGCCGAGTCATGCCGAGGAAGTGATACGGCGCTGCCCGACGACCGTCGTCATCGCCTCATCGAAGCAGGCTAGCGCGGAGGCGGCTCAAGATTTGTTCATTTCCCCGTATTTTCGGGTGTATACCAACCCCGACGTTGTCGGCGTTGAGGTGGGCGGCGCGCTCAAGAATATTATTGCGCTAGGCGCGGGCATGTCGGACGGACTCGGCTTTGGAGACAATGCGAAGGCTGCGCTGTTGACACGCGGGCTTGCCGAAATCGGAAGGCTTGGCGTAGCGATGGGAGCGAATCAGCTTACGTTTGCGGGCTTGGCCGGCGTCGGCGATCTCGTCGTAACGTGCACGAGCCGGCACAGCCGCAACTGGCGGGCCGGGGCGCTGCTCGCCGAGGGGAAGCCGCTTGCGGAAGTGCTGAGCACGCTTGGCATGGTCGTTGAAGGCGTTCGGACGACAAAAGCGGCGATTGCCCTTGCGAAGCGCTGCGGCATCGAGATGCCGATTGCCGCTCAGCTGTATTCCGTATTGTTTGAAGGCAAAGACCCCCGCACGGCGGTAGAAGATCTTATGGGACGCGTTCGCACGCACGAAATTGAAGAAATCGCACGTTCCACCGCTCCCAAATGGTCCCGGTAGGGATAGGCCTACACCATACTCGCTTCCTTCTCATAGAATAAAAGGAAACCATCGAGAAGGAGAGTGCATATGGCCAAAAATATCGGGAAAGACGTCTTAAATACCGTAAAAAAACAAACCGGTAAATCGATCACGGAAAATCAAATAAACAAGCTGGCGAGCGGCGTGAAGCCGTCAACGCTGACGGACGAAGCCGAGCTTCGCAAGCTGATTAAGCAAGTAGGCAGCATGGCGGGTGTTCAAGTGGCGGAATCGACGGTGAGAGAAATCATTTCGGCTGTCAAGAAGAGCGGCATGAAGCCGAATAATATGGAACAGCTGATGAAGATGATGATGAAAAGGTAGCTCATCTTTCGCTTTGGCTGCCGGGCTTTCCCCAATAGCAGACTTTCTGCCGGGGAAAGCCTTTTTGCATAGAAGGAAATTGTCTATGAGCCTGTCACAGCCTACCCTTGGAAGGCGGGATGTCGGGTATGCTATAATGATGCTCGATATATACAAACGTATTATGAATAGGAGTTGCCTCATGAATTCATTGGACAAGATGTGGGCCTCCTTCGTGGCGCTTGGTTTAATGGCGGTAGCCTCTTTGTTGGTTACGTACGCCAGAACCCGCACGAGAGGCGTCGCACGTATACTATTGACGATTATCGCATTTTTACTGTTTATTCCGATTTTATTGTTCGGGCTTGTGTCCATGCTGTAATGCAGGAGGAAAACAAATTGCTGGAACTTCGAGGACGCACTACAACGAAGACGATCGAACCGCGAGTCGGATTGTCGCTGCTGGAGCTGGCGATGGCGGCGAATATTGATTTCGGGTTTTCCTGTACCCGGGGGACGTGCGCCCGCTGCCGCGCGTTAATTATAGAGGGACGGGAGCATCTGAAACCGGCGACGGACGCTGAAATCGACAGGCTTGGGGAAGATGAAATCGAGGAAGGCTATCGCTTGGCATGTCAGGCCGTTATTAAGGAGATTGGCACGATCCGAGCTCGAAATAAGACGTACTTCTAACGGATAGAAGACAGAAGAGAGGATGTTCGGCGTGACCGTATCGGAGCCGTTAAATCAAGCATTGCACACCTTGTCCGCCCATTGGGGCCCGCTCGGGAAGCCTTGGCTCGTCGGAGGAAGCTGCGGGTTGCTGCTGCAATCCGTTCCCATTTCGGCGCAGCCGCGCGATCTGGACGTATATATCGACTCATCGCAGTCTGATCGGTTTCACCGCGCCTTGGAGCGGTACGCGCTGGACGAGCCCGCGTTCAGCGAAACGGATCGTTATCGATCGACCTTGTCTCATTATCAGGTCGGCGGGGTGAAGGTGGAGCTGGTCTCCGGATTTGAAGTGTTTGTACCCGGCGCGGAATACCGGATTCAGATTGAACCGGTCATGATGGCGCTGTCCAACGAGCACCGGATGGAAGGGGCTGCGATCCGATTAATGCCGCTCGCTCACGAGCTGCTCTTCAACTTGCTTCGCGATCGTCCGGATCGGTACGAATCGATCTCCGGCGCGATGGCCGCAGATCTTGCTACGCATCTGCCGGCAATTCGCACGCTTCTGCGCACAAATGTATTCGACGGGCATTGGCTCGCCGAGATTTCAAGATGCTTGGACGTCGATGCCGACCGCTTCGCGGAGGAGGCAGAACGATGCCGGTAGTAACTTTTCAGCCGGACGGGAAGTCGGTTCACGTTCGGGAGGGCATGACGTTGCTGCAATCCGCCCGAGCCGCCGGCGTTTATGTTCGTTCGCGGTGCGACGGCATCGCTGGCTGTCTTATGTGCAAAGTGACGGTGCAGCAAGGAGCGGGCGTTTCCCAAGCGTCTGCGGCAGAACGGAGAAAACTTGGAGACCGTGAGCTGAACAAAGGAGTGCGGCTCGCCTGCCAGACGAAGGCGCTGGCGGAGTGCGAGGTGATTGTGCCGGAAGACCCGCTGAGGGCCGCCGTTCGCAAGCAGTTGGAACTCCAAAAGGAGGAGGACGAGTTATGGTGAATCGAATGCGGGTGCGTCTTTCAGTCGCGCTGCTGTTAATTGCCGCGATGATGCTGTCATCCGGATGCATGTATCGCCAAGAGATGAAACGTACCAATGCGAATCCTGCCGTTATTCGGGAAGAAATCGCCAGAGTGCAGGCCGCCGTCGATCAATACCGCAAGGAGCGAACGGTGCTCCCGATTAAAAATTCGTCGGAATCGACCCCGATCTATGAGAAATATGTCATCGATGTAAGATCGCTCGTAGAGGGGCAGTATTTAAGCAGTCTGCCTTCGAACGCCTACGAAAAGGGGGGCAGCTATTATTACGTGCTCGTCGATGTGGAGACGGAGCCGGCCGTCAAGCTGATGAACGTAGTCGCCTACCAACAGGTGAACGATTTGGAGGCGGCCATCCGGGCGAAAGCGAAAGACAACGGGGGACGGCTCCCGTTAGGCATTGAATTGGCGCCGGGCTTTTACACGATCGACTTTGAGTCGCTCGGTGTATCGCCGTTACAGATCGAGGGCGCGTTCCCCGGGCATTTCCTGCCGCTCATCGTGCATGAGTCCGGCACGGTCGCCGTTGACTACGCTCTAGACATTGCCAAAGCGATGGAACAGGCTGCAATTGCTAATGCAGTCTTCGACCAGGCCGGGGATCTTCGCGAGGTCCTTGTTTCGCAGACGAATTTCGTTCCGATCCGTTCCTATCCTTACGTCTGGAAGGACAATCAGCCGGTCGTAGCGGAATCCTTAGACAATCAATAGAATAGCCGTCAAGAAGCTGCCTTTTGGCGGCTTTTCTTGTTCAAAAGATGATCCGGATAGGGGTGATAACGAATTGTTGACACTAAAAAATGAAAATATCTATATACTTATGCCATACCAACATGAATACGCTTTCATTAGAACTTATTTTGAGGCAGGGGGTACTTGCGGGCCATGGTTTATACTCGGGAGCAAGCTGTAGAGGACTTGGTGACGGCGAATCACATTTTAAGCAATGAGAATATTTTAGAGGCGCTCGGTCATGTGAGCATTCGAGACCCCGAAAATCCCGATCACTTTTTGCTGTCCAGGTCTTTAGCTCCGAAATTTGTGCAAAAGGAGGATATTTTAATCCATGATTTTGACGGAAATGTCCTTACCGAAACGAAATATAAACCGTATGCCGAGCGCATTTTGCACGCTCAAATTTACAAAGCGCGGCCTGATGTAAACGCGATTTGCCATCACCATGCTTTGCCGTTGCTGCCTTTTACGGTAACGCCGATGGAGCTGAAGCCGATCATACATATCGGATGTATGTTCTATGAAGGAATTCCATTTTACGACGATTACGACGTCTCGGACGGAATGCTGATCATGAACAAGAAAGAAGGCGAAAGAATCGCCAGAACGCTCGGGAATAAACGGGCTCTGCTCTTAAGAGGGCACGGTGTCGTTATCGCGGGAGCGAATATTAAGGAAACCGTGATGAGCTCCATTTATATTACATATAACGCTCAGGTTCAGTATCAGTCTCTTCAGTTAGGAACTCCTACTTATTTATCCTATGAAGAAGGAAGGGCCGCGACTGAAATCATGTTTAGCGAAGTCCCTTTGGAGCGAACCTGGAATTATTGGAAATCAAACTTGAAATAACGGGTCCGTAAAAGAGTCGTTGGCCAATACCTGTCTCGCAACCTTCATAAAATGATGGATGGAATCCGTCATTTGCATATGCTTGGAATGGGCCATATAAATCGGCCTGGTCGGCATGACGAAATCAGGGGTAGGAACGATCTTCAACTCGCCTTTTTGAATTCCACCCGCTGCAAGTGAAACAGGCAATGCGGCAAACCCGACTCCCAACCGCGCCAGCTTTTCAATGAGGTGAAAATAAAATGAGTCCATAATAATCTCGAATTCGGGACGGCTGATGAAGTATTGATTGATGGAATCCCAAGGGTAGATATTTACATTTTTCAGATTCGTCAAAATGACGGGTAAACGTTGTTGTCCGAGTACGCCTTCGTTGAAATATTGATCAATGAGAAGCGGATGGCCGACAAATACGATTTTCTCCGTAAAGACAAGTTCGTAATTCAACTGCGAACTGGGGAAAGCGACGGTTGTAAAACCGATCTGGATCGTTTTGTCATTCAACATATCGAAAACATCCTGCGAATGGGCCGAAAGCACGGAAACCGGTACCCGGTGCTTGCTGTGAAATTGTTTTAAAACGTTGGGCAGTACGCTCGAGGAAGCGGCGGGCGGTGCAGCGATGATTACTTTCTCTTCGCTGCCGCCTTCGATCATTCTTTTATGTCCTTCACGATAAATTTGAACTGTGCGTTCGGCATACGGCAAAAAATATTTTCCTGCTTTTGTGAGAGAGACGGCTTGCGGGTTGCGAACCAATAATTGTACGCCGAGCTCGCTTTCCAAACTTTGAATTCTCCTGCTGACTCCTGATTGCGTAATGTTTAAAAGCTCCGCAGCTTTTACGAAGGTTTTGTGATAGGCAACAATACAAAACGTATTCAAATTTTCAATCTCCACAAAAGAAGCTCCCTTCAAGATGAGAAATCCGCAATAGGATATGAGTATAATTCAATTGTATCATAGAATGCATCGTTTTATAATTTAAAATGAAAACGCTTTATTAACATTTCGTAGGTGGTGAGGATCGGTATGATTGAAAATCAGTTCGAAGACGCATTGGACAAAAGCCGGAGAGAGAATGCTGCCGACACGCAAAAGCTGCTCGAAATCCAAAATCTTTCTTTAACTTATCCGGCGCGGGAACAAAGTGATACCGAGGTATTGGCGCTGACCGGTGTCGATCTCGATGTAGCTAAGGGAGAATTTGTTTCGATTGTCGGACCGTCGGGGTGTGGGAAATCCACGCTGCTTTCGGCAGTAGCCGGGCTTTTTACAAATTTTCAAGGTACCATTCTCATGCAAGGACAACCGGTGAAAGGCCCTCATTCGGAAATTGGCGTAGTATTTCAGGAGGACGCAACCTTCCCGTGGCGAAGCACACTGCGCAATGTGGAATTCAGTTTGGAAATGAAAGGTGTTTCCAAGGAAGAAAGACGACGAAAGGCGAACGAGGCGCTGCAAATGGTTGGACTGCAAGGCTTCGAGCACCGTTACCCGGGACAGTTATCCGGAGGGATGAGACAGCGTGTAGCCATCGCGAGAACACTGGTGCAGGAGCCGGCTTTGCTGCTCATGGATGAGCCTTTTGGCGCACTTGACGAGCAAACCAGACTCATCCTCGGAGACGAACTGCTGCGCATACAGCAAAGCTTAGGACAAACGGTCCTGTTCATCACCCATAACATCCAAGAAGCGGTCATGCTCTCCGACCGTGTTGTCGTACTAAGCGCACGTCCGGGAACGATTAAGGGCATCATTCCGATTGATTTTCCGCGTCCCCGGGATTCCTCGATTATTTCAAGCACTGCATTTGCCGAAAAGGTAGGACAAATTTGGTCCATTCTCCGAGATGAAGCAATGAAAGGCTTTAATTCTATGGAAAAAGGAGCTTGAAAAATGCTGATGAAAACGATGAAACACATCTCTTTGCTCGTATTGGCGATGATCATTGTACTGGCGGGGTGCGCTCCTTCCGAAGAAGCGGCGATGGAAGCGGAAAGAGCGGAGCAGTCCAACCAGCCCGCTTCAAGCGGGGAAGTGAAAGAGGAAGCTCAAAAGCCGCTTCAAAAAGTCCGTGTTGCCCTTCCCCATACAACCCTTTTTGATGTCGCGGTTCCCATTTATGTCGCCGAAGAGAAAGGTTTCTTTGAAGAAGCGGGAATTCAAGTGGAGAAGATTTTTACTAAGGGCGGTGGAGACACCGTGCAGAGCGTGATCGCCGGAAGCGTCGATATCGGCACGGCAACCGGACCGCAGTCAATTGTAGCCGCTTATGATCGGGGAGCTCCCTTAAAAATCATTTCGGCACAGATGACGGGCTTCGATATTTATTGGTTGGTCAAAGCGGATAGCTCTTATCAAACCTACAAGGATTTGGCAGGCAAAAAAATCGGCTTCTCAAGTGTCGGTTCCTCGACCGATGCAGCCGTGCAAATCATGAATTCCATGCTGGAAAAACAAAATTTGCAGCCTATGGAAGGCCTCCCGGTTGGCGGTCCGCCCGATCAAATCACGGCAGTGCTGACGGGTCAAATTGACGCAGGCTTTGCGAGCGCGCCCGCAGGGGTCAAAGAAATAGAGGAAGGCAAGCTGCGAATTGCGATCCCCGGGTCGGATATTTCGGAGTATAAAGACGTAGCGGTTCGAGTGAATTTTGCCAATAAGGAATTTGTTGAACAGCACCCGGAAACCGTCAAAGCTTTTCTTAACGCGCTGCACAACGCCATTCAGTGGGCACACGAAAATAAAGACGAGACGGTCGAGATTTGGAAAAAAAGAGCCGATCTTAAAGAGGAACCTGCCGTCTTGTTAAAAACATTTGATTTCTACTCTCTTCAGATGCAGCGGCTGGCGCCTTTGGACGGGATCGATTTAATCATCGAGGATGCCATAAAGTTTGATTTTATTGACGATCCGCTTTCGGAAGATCAAATGAAAGATCTGTTCGATGTGCAATATGCGCCAGTTCCAAACTAACAAACCGGGAGGATTTCATATGGTGCGTCGGTATGCGATGACTTCCGTGACAGCAACACGTTGGTTTGTCATTCTCTGCTTCTTAATCATGTTGGAAGTGGCGGTGCGAACGGATTTTATTAATCAACTGTTTGTAGCCCTTCCTACTCAGACGTTCGCGGAATTGGTCCGCAGCATGGTGAATACGGAATTTCTCGGATTAATCGCCCTGACATTATATGAAACTGCGGCAGCCTTTCTGATTTCCGCTGTTGTCGGAATCAGCTTCGGCTATCTGCTTTGGAAGATTCCAGTGCTCGGGAAAGCTTATGAACCTCTCATTGCGGGCCTGTTTTCGTCTCCGATCATTTTGTTGTATCCGATTTTTCTAGTCGTTTTCGGGCGAACGTCCAGCGCAGTCATTGCACAGGGCATAGCAATGGGGATATTACCGATTATCTTGTTCACAAGGCAGGCTTTTATGGGTGTCAGCCCGACCTTTATTAAAGTGGGGAGAAGCTTGAATCTCCCCCCTAAGGCCATCTTCCGGCATATTTTGCTGCCTGCTGCGGCGCCGACCATCTTTACAGGGTTGAGATTGGGACTTACGTATATGTTAATCAGCATCATTTCCATGGAGTATATTACGCAGCTGGGGGGACTCGGAAAGGCCGTGTCTGACAGCTACTTGCGGTTTCGGATGCCGGAGCTGTATTCATCTATTGTGGTAGTCATTGTTTTATCGGTGCTCTTTATATACGTCACATACCGAATGGAGCAGATGGTGAAAAAATGATGAAAAAGCCATGGGTGATTCAAGTTGTTACCGTCGTTGTTTTGATGCTGCTTTGGGAAGGGATCGGTCGATCCGGTACAAGCTTGACTACGGTGTTTCCCCCTTTAAGCGAGGTTGTGTGGGAAATGATGTTGATGTTGGCGTCAAACGCGTTAGGCTTGCATGCCGCCATCAGCTTGTATGAAATTTTGATGGGCTTCTTGATCGGAGGCGTTGGCGCTATCGTCATTGGTGCTGTTTTAGGCATGAATCCGCATGCTTATCGAATTTTTGAACCGCTGTTTTATTATTTCGGCACCATCCCGAAAATTATTTTGTTTCCCATCTTCTTATTATTTCTTGGCACGGGCTTGGAGTCTAAAGTGGGAATGGCCGCCGTATCCGCCTTTTTCCCTATTGTGATTAATACGGCTGTATCGGTTTTGGACGTAAAGCCGATCTTTATCCGGGCTGCACGGACGCTGGGGGCAAATCGCATTCAAATCTATTTCAAGGTATATCTTCCGAGTATGCTCGGCCCTATCCTATCGGGATTGAGACTGGGGATGGGCGTCGCCATCACAGGCGCGCTGCTTGCAGAAACGGCCGTGGCCAACGCCGGGCTTGGCTTTAAAACGATTCAACTGTATTCACAGCTTCGCATTGCGGAGATGTATGCGTTAATTCTTCTCATTTTTATCGGAGCGTTCATCACAAACGCATTACTCAGTAAATGGATTCAGAAAGCGAACCGGTTCCAGGGGAACGACGGACTCAACCTGTATTCATAACGATGTAGGGGTTTTTCTAAGTGTCATTGACTTAGAAGCCCCTATTTCTAAGTTTTAATAGAATCATAATGATTAAATATCATTTTAATATGATTATCATTCGTTTGTATCATTATTAAAATGCAGCTAAACTGATTCCAAGAAAAGGATTCAATGTTTGTTGAATGGAGGAGAGCGCGAATGGTGGAATGGTATGTAGGCGAAGATGTTGAATTTGAGGAAAACGGAAAAAAAATTGTGGAAGTGAATGGAAATAAAATAGGCGTTTATAAGAAATCCGGCAAATTTTACGCTTATAAAAATGTTTGTCATCACCAGGGAGGTCCGGTTTGTGAAGGGATCACCGTAGGCAAAGTGGAGGCGGTCTTAGCCAACGACAAAACCTTGATCAAAGAAAGATTTTCCGAACGGGAGACCCACATCGTCTGCCCTTGGCACGGATGGGAGTATAACATGGAAACGGGTGTTAGCGCCAGCGATAGAAACCTTTCTCTGAAAAGCTATGAAGTCGTTCAAAAGGGGAGGGCACTGTATGTTATCGCTTAATAAGGAGAACGCTTTGCCGTCGGAGACTTTGCAAGCCATGACTGATGTTCAACTGCAGCAGCTTGCCGCTTCTGTAATTAAGGAATACACCTCCAGGCTGAACAGCAACCCTTCGCTGATGCCTTTTGTCGATAGCGCTTCCGTTACGGCTACCGAAGCGGTGATTGCCGTAACGCGGATTTTGAAACAGGTCAATGTGGAGGTTTTCGAGCTGAGCATGTGGCAATCGATGGGCTCCATTCGATGAAAAAAACCGTTTCAATTAAGGAGGAATGAACATGCAGCCGTACGAAGAGGAGTTTGATACACGGCGCTTATTAGAAAACGCAGCTAGACAGGCCAAGGAAAGAAATTACGATGATTTTGTAATCGTTGATGTGGATGCCCATCATTACGAGAATGAATGCTTTTCCGACATCCTGAAGTATATTGAAAATCCGATCGTGAAGCAGTATTTGGAGAGCAACGGCAAGTTTGGCGCTGCGGCTTCCATGCCTGCCGTCATTGGAAATCAGCACGTCGGGGGAAGAATCACTCGCTACCCGCTGCGTGAGAAGGAGAAAGGCGAGCATCCCGAACTGCCTCGCGACCTTGTGATCGTAAAACGCGCCATGGAAATGATCGGGATTGATTATCAAATTTTGTTTCCTACGCCAATGCTTCTCCTCGGACTGCATCCGCAGGTTGAAGTTGAAACGGAATTGGCCAAGGCCTATAACCGGTGGTTAATAGACAAGATTTTATCGGTTGATCCGCAAATTAAATCCATGCTGTATTTGCCTTTTAATAATCCGGATGCATGCGTTGAAATCATTGAGGAGCTTCATGATAAACCCGGAGTCGTAGGTTTTATGGTCACCGCCGTGCGGTACCGTCCGGTTCACGATAATGTTTATATGAAGGTATATCAAGCGCTCGAAGAACGAAATATGCCGCTTGGTTTTCATGCTGGTCCGATTTGGCAGGGCGATCGTTCGATGGAAACAATGAATAAATTTTTATCGGTGCACGCTTTGTCATTCCCGTTCTTCAACATGGTTCATATGACGAACTGGGTCATCAATGGCATTCCGGAGCGCTTTCCCAACCTGAAGGTCGTTTGGATCGAAAGCGGCTTAGCTTGGATTCCTTTCTTAATGCAGCGGCTTGATAACGAGTATAAAATGCGTCCTTCGGAAGCGCCGCTGTTAACTAGAAAGCCCAGCGAATATATGCGGGAATTTTTCTATACGACGCAACCGATGGAAATACCTGATAATTTAAATGTGTTAAAAACAACGTTTGAGATGTTTCATGCGGGTACCCAGCTGCTGTATGCTTCCGATTATCCGCATTGGGATTTTGATTTGCCGAGTACAATCTACGATCTACCGTTCCTCAGCCTGGAAGAGAAGCGGAACATTCTGGGAGGGAACGCCCAAAGACTGTTCGGATTGCCTAATAAAAAATATAAGGCGTCGGCCGGGTTCATTCATACTTGAAAATATGGCTTAGTTGTTCGGCGGAAAATCCAAGGTTATGGTTCGAGCTCGCAAAGTATACATGCCGCGGCGGGAAAAGAAAGCTGATCGGTATGCGGTACACGTTGGAATCCGGATCTTCTTCGATGTAAATCAATGCGCTGCCGGCTTTGGTGTCTAATGACGGTTCAACTGCCCGAGATTCAATATCGGATAAAATCGTGCAGCCGACCCCTTTGCGGACTAGATGCAAAATGATGTCCTTTGTATCCGACTCCATAATAATGCGGGGATCGCTCTTTAGCTCTTTGCGGTACATGTCGTTGATCATGATTCGCAATCCAAATCCTTGTTTTGGCGCGACGAGCGGAGTCGTGCGCAGCGCCTGAAGCAGCACCGGCTTGGCAAAGGATATCGTGAGTCCCTCAAGCCTCTTCAGCGGAGCGAGAAATTCGGGAGTCCCAATAAGGCAGAAGCGCTGTTTAAATAGCAGAACATGCTGGATTCCTTCCGGCGATGTAGGGTAGCTGAACATGCCGAAATGCAGCATTCCTTCTTTCAGCCGTTCAATAATCGTGATCGAATCCAGAGTGACCGTTTCCAGCTTTTTGTCGGGATAATGCGTCGAAAAATACGGAGCGAGGCTGTGAACTAACGTAATGAGCGGCGAGGTGACGCCAAGCAGGATGGTCCGATCCGCTTTATCCAGGCGCTTCGCTTGGCGGATCCCTTCATTAAAGATATGTAATGCCTTGGATGCATACGTTACGAACATCTGGCCGCTTTCCGTCAATTCTACGCCGGATGCGGTTCTGGTAAACAATTGGATGCTATACTCATCTTCAATGACTTGGATTCGTTTGCTGATAGATGCCTGGGATAGGTTTAATCTTTTGGCAGCCTTTCTCATGCTCTTTTCTCGTGTGACGGCCAAAAGAATTTCCATGTCGAACCAATTCATTGCCATCCCCTCCATGGAACCGACGAATGCAACAATATCGAAAATTATACCATAAACAAACCCTTATAATGAAAGCGCTTTTCTGAAAAGTCCGAATTACCCGTTTAAGTGATAACCAACTGTTAACACGCTCATCTATCGACATTCACTATAATGATGTCATCAACAGATCATTAAAATGGTAATAATTATAAATTTTGTAAAAGGAGGTTTTGAATTGAACGGAGCTCAAGCAGTTGTTGAAACGTTGAAGCGAGAAAAGGTAAAATACGTCTTCGGCTTACCCGGCACAACGATTATGCATTTGTTGGACGCGTTATATATGGAGGAAGAGATTAAATATATTTCTGTTCGACATGAACAGGTAGCTGCCTTTATGGCCGACGGCTTTGCCCGGTCGTCGGGTCAAATCGGAGTGTGCATGGCTTCCAGGGGCCCGGGAGCGGCCAATTTAACGATTGGGATTCATAATGCCTATGCGGAATCGATCCCTGTCTTAGCTTTGCTCGGTCAGGTTTCCGATCAAATCTATTATCGCGACGCTTTCGAAGAAATGGATTTGGTCAAATTTTTTGAACCGATCACTAAGTGGTCGATCGAAATTCATCACACGCAACGGATTCCCGAGCTGCTGCAGCGGGGAATTCGAACGGCGCTTTCCGGCAGGACGAGGCCTGTCGCAGTTTCCATCCCTTTAGACGTGCAGATGAACGAAGCTGAATTTTCCTTCGCTCCCGCAGTTCGAAAAAGACATCAAGCAGTTGATGTCACAGCCATTTCGAAAGCGTTTTCGTTGTTGCAACAGGCACACAAGCCTGTAATTCTAGCCGGGGGCGGCGTTGATTTATCGGATGCCTCGCAAGAGCTGGTGCAGTTAGCGGAGCAGCTATCCATTCCGGTGCTTACTACGTGGAGAAAAGCGAACGTATTCCCGAATGATCATTCATTATACTTTGGGAACTTGGGACCGGGCTGTCCGCCTGTAAGCTGGGATGTGCTTAAGGAAGCAGATGTATTGCTTGCAGTCGGGCTGCACTTTTCAGAATTTTCGACCAAAAGGTGGAGCGCTGTTTCGGAACACACCAAGATTATTCATATAGACATTGACGAAATGGAGTTAGACAAAGTATACGCATCGGAACTATCTATATTGGGCGATGCCAAAGCTGCGCTTGCGGAGCTGCTGCGTCAGCTGGAAGGGTACCGTGTTGAAATTAGCAAACGGCCTATGATTGAAGCCTTTACAGAGCAATATAGGCTGGAAATCGAACCTCCCAAATGGACCGAGGCGTCTCCTGTGCCGTCGTCCGCTCTGGTGGAATCGGTCAACCGGATGCTGCGCAAGCATGATGTTATCGTTGTGGAGGATGCCGCAACGTTCGGCGCGTGGTTGACACGGTATGGACGTTTCCGGCCGGGTCAATATTACGCCGCAGCCGGAGGGTCGATGGGCTGGGGATTTCCCGCTGCGATGGGAATTCAATTGGCTCATCCGAATCGGCGCGTTGTCAACATAACGGGGGACGGCGCCTTTTGGATGGTTGCTCAAGATATGGAGACTGCGGTTAGGGAAAACATTCCCGTCATTAACATCGTAGTAAACAATTTCTGTTACGGGAATACGCGCGACCGCCAAAAGACCGCCCACGACGGAAGGTATATCGGCATTCATTATAACAATATCGATTTTGCTAAATATGCAGAGCTTTTGGGGGCTTATGGAGAACGTGTGGAAAGCGCCGACAAATTGGATGATGCGATTGAAAGAGCGCTTGCTTCGGGCAAGCCGGCCATTATTGACGTAATCCAGGATAAGTGGGAAGGTTTGCCCCCAGGCACGATTCCAGCTGTTGCGAAGTAAGTTATGGAGTTAATCGCTTCCGAGGAAGGACTGGATGAAATCCTCAGCTATACGCAGGTGAAAACCGTGAATGTCATGTTTGACAAATAAGAGCCATTCGGACCGTCAGGAGGTTTTTCCTGGCGGTTTTTCTTAACGTGCATAATCCCGGATTTTTTCACATACATCTTATATAGTTCGCGCTATTGAAAAGAATGGGAGCGGGAACAAAATAGTCATAACAGACGAATCAGTACATATATTTTTACTAGTCCAATTGCATGTACGAGTTCCGTCGTCTCACAGGCCATGCCAGAGCGGCGTACGGCGACATCCTCATGACGACAAACATTACTCTTTGGGAGGAGATCTCTTTGGAAAAAGTCGATATCTTCAAGGACATCGCAGAGCGCACGGGTGGCGACATTTATCTGGGGGTCGTGGGCGCGGTCCGTACGGGTAAGTCTACCTTCATCAAGCGCTTTATGGAAACGGTCGTGCTTCCGAACATTCCGAACGAAGCCGAACGGGTGCGCGCGATCGATGAATTGCCGCAAAGCGCGGCAGGACGGACGATCATGACGACCGAACCGAAATTTGTGCCTAACCATGCCGTCAGCGTTCGAGTATCGGAAGGGCTGGATGTGAATGTTCGCATGGTCGACTGCGTCGGGTATGCAGTGGAAGGGGCCAAGGGCTACGAGGACGAGAACGGTCCGCGGATGATTTCGACGCCTTGGTTTGAGGACCCGATTCCGTTCCAGGAAGCGGCGGAAATCGGGACCCGGAAAGTCATTCAAGAGCATTCCACGCTGGGCGTCGTCGTTACGACGGACGGCAGCATCTCCGATATTACGCGGGAGTCCTATGTGGAAGCGGAAGAGCGCGTCATTGCGGAGCTGAAGGAGGTCGGAAAGCCTTTCATCCTGATCGTCAACTCGACGAAGCCGCGCAGCCCGGAAACGATCGAGCTTCGAAACCAGCTTGCCGAAAAATACGATATCCCTGTTATCTCCGCCAGTGTGGCGACGATGACGGAGGACGAGATTTACGGCTGCCTCCGCGAAGTGCTTTATGAATTCCCGGTACACGAAGTGAATGTCAACCTTCCGAGCTGGGTAATGGTGCTTGAGGAGCGCCATTGGCTCCGTTCAAGCTTCGAGAAGTCGGTGCGCGAGACGGTGAAAGATATCCGCCGTCTGCGCGATGTGGACCGGGTCGTCGGTCAATTCTCGGAGTACGATTTTATTGCCCGCGCTGGCCTTTCCGGAATGAATATGGGTCAAGGCGTAGCGGAGATCGATTTGTACGCGCCGGATGAGCTGTACGACCAAATTTTGATGGAGATCGTCGGCACCGAAATTCGCGGCAAAGACCATCTGCTGCAGATGATGGTGGAATTCACGCATGCGAAGAGAGAATACGACCGTTTCTCCGAAGCGCTTGAGATGGTGAAAAATACCGGATACGGCATTGCCGCCCCATCTCTGGAAGAGATGGCGCTTGACGAGCCGGAATTGATCCGGCAGGGCTCCCGTTTCGGAGTGCGCCTGAAGGCGACTGCGCCGTCGATTCATATGATTCGTGTAGACGTCGAAAGCGAATTCGCTCCGATCATCGGGACGGAGAAGCAGTCTGAAGAACTCGTCAGATACTTGATGCAGGACTTTGAAGAGAACCCGGTGAAGATTTGGGAATCCGATATTTTCGGACGCTCGCTCCACTCTATCGTAAGGGAAGGCATCCAAGGCAAAATCGCCATGATGCCCGACAATGCCCGCTACAAGCTGCAGGAGACGCTGGCGCGCATTATCAATGAAGGCTCGGGAGGATTAATCGCAATTATTCTTTAATCGCTCCAGAACTGCAAAGAGCGGCTGCACCGTGATCGACGGGAGCAGCCGCTTTCTTAACGTTATGGAGGTTTTTCTTATTGCGGCAGCGATGTTCCTTTGTTCGACAAATTGCGCAGCGCCAATGGCACGGCCGCCAGCATGGGCACTAGCAAAAGGGCGCCGATGATGTAGAAGGAACTGGTTAAGCCGAACATTTGCACAAATATTCCGAATAGGAGCGGAATGGTGAACGAAGCCGTGTAGTTGGCGGACGTGCGCAGTCCGATTGCGATGCCTTGTTTTTTGGGAGAGACGGCGTTGCCGAGCATCGCGATCAATACCGGCAGCGTCATGCCTAGGCCGAAACCGGAGACGAGCATGAGCGTAAATTGAGACCAGTAAGCCGTAAAAAGCGGTACGATGCAGAAAGGCATAATGCTGATGGCAACGGCTGCGAATAGTATGGTTGCAGATTGAAAATAGCGGGACAACAACGGGACTGCGAGGGAACCAAACGTTCCGGCGAGCGCATGGACTGAAACGATGGTGGCAATGGCAGAGGCCGAAAAATGAATTTGATCTAAAAAAACAAGATAAAACGAGCTTCGGATGCTGCTCGACGATAATCGCATGAACGTACCGTAAATGACGACGACAACCGCCGGGATGGCTAGAAGCGCAATCGCGTTTCGATAATCCCGCCAATCGGGGAGAAGCTGCTTCAGGTTGGGGGACTGTTGAGCCTGAGCGGCGTTTCGCTCCATCGGTACGAGCAAGGCTGACAACCATAAGCATAAGCACCACGCCGATACACAGGTGAAAGCCGCCCACGGACCAAGGAAGTCCCAGGCGAGGCCGGTAACGAGCGGTCCGCAGAAGGAGCCTAAACTGACGGCGAAGCTGAACGTGCTGGCGTAATGATTGTTTCCCGCCTGCCGATTTAATTTCGCGACATGCGTTTGCGCGGAAATCCAGCTCATCGATTGAATGAAGCCGAAAAACAGCTGCATCACAATGACCACGGATATAAAAGGGAAGAGGGCATAAAGCGAGGCGATGACCGCGATGATTACAGGGCTGTAACGGAGCACTGCTTTGGATCCGAGGCGATCGATAACCGCCCCCGAGTTAATGGAGAATAAGGCGGGAAGTATGGAACCGGCGCTTACGCTCAACCCGATCAGCAGAGGGGAGGCATCCAGCGACAGTGCCCATAACGGGATGAGGAGCGACATCATCGGCTGAATGCTTAAACAGAAAAAGCCCATCGAATACACCGGCCACATGCGAAGCCGCTCAGGGACGTTCAACCGCGACTGTTGTTCCATTTTGACTCAACGTCCTTTCCTATGTATTCACAATTATCACTCTATTGTAAAATATAGAAATATCGCATGTACATCATTATTACATTCTATAGAAAATCCATTGAAAGAGGGGTCGCGTCTCCGTGTTCTTTTCGGTTTGCGGACAATTTGTGTTTGCCAAGCATCTCGACTTGTTTTATTATACTGTTGTTATGTTTTCAACCGAAATTTCGTGAGTCCGGCGCGTTTTTTGCTATGTCATGTATAATCTCTCGGGAAAACGTAAACACAAATAGTAGCATTGTTCCATACCTGATAGGGAGGTGAGTGTATGAATAAGACGGATCTTATCTCTAAAGTGGCCGAATCGACGGGAATGTCTAAGAAAGACGTGACCAACGTTGTAGAGGCCGTGTTCGAATCGATTTCGGAAGCGCTTCAACAAGGAGACAAAGTCCAGTTAGTAGGCTTTGGCAACTTTGAAGTGCGCGAGCGTACGGCACGCAAAGGCCGCAATCCGCAAACCGGGGAAGAAATCGACATTCCTGCAAGCAAGGTTCCGGCATTTAAGCCGGGCAAGGCGTTGAAAGACGGAATTAAGTAATTCCAAACGTACATAGGGTTAGAGGAGAGGCCGTGGACGAATTTGTTCGCGGCCCTTTACTTGTGCGCCACACATGGCGATTAACTAGGTGGTGAAAGTCCGCTGTAGGGGTTTGTAGAGAACAACCACTAGCCAAAAGCATGGGTGACCAATATCTCAGTAGCCTGGTTTAGCGTAGTGTTGCCATTTTTGATATTTGATGGACTTAATTAGTTTTTTTTGCAAAATGGGACTTGTAGTTTTTCAAAGGTGGGAGGTCGGCTACTCAACTAATAGGTAGCCTCCTACCCGATTTCATGACGGAATCCGATCTTTACTTTCTTAGATAAGGTGGTCTATAATATCCACTGATAATGGTTTCATCGGGGTATGGCGCAGCCCGGTAGCGCGCACCCTTGGGGTGGGTGAGGTCGCAGGTTCGAATCCTGTTACTCCGATAACGGTCAGCAGAGACATCGAATAGGACGGTGTCTCTTTCTTGTACATAGGGAGGGTAATCCAGTGGATAACCATAACGATTATTTCGTCATCAAGGCGAAAGAGAACGGCGTTCATGTCATCGGATTGACTCGCGGCGCGGATACGCGGTTTCACCATACGGAAAAGCTGGACAAGGGCGAAGTGATGATCGCCCAGTTTACGGACCATACGTCCGCGGTGAAAATTCGAGGCAAAGCGGTTGTCATGACCAAGTATGGAACCGTCGATACGGACGCGTAGAAGCGAATCACGAAAGAAGCAAGCTTGCGCAGGCATAGCTTGCTTCTTTTTTTTGTACAATGAGGTATAGAAGCAAAGGGGGGACGCCTCTTGAGAACGGTTAGAACCATCGGAATCGTTATGCTGCTGGCGGTTGGCATTTCGCTTGGCATCTCTTGGCTCTCGGAGCTGGATCGCACGGTCGTTCAGCCGAACGGCGAACCGCTTGTTGTATTTCGCCCTAATCAGGAAGTTGCCTTAACGGAAGCTTCGATGGTTGATTCGTTGGTGGAGCTGGAGCTGCAAGCCGACATTCGCCGCGCTTCCATCCATAATCGAATGCTTGAGATCGATTTGGAAGCGGACCCGCGTATGATTACGGAAGAGGCTGCTCTGAGCGATATGCTGTCCATCGCAAAGCTAGGCATCACGGAAGCGAACAATATTTCGCGCGTGTTTGTCCGTGTCGTCGAGAAGGCGGCAGAGGCGGCAGACGAGCGGCCTCTTCTGCTCGCGCTTGCGGTCGGCAAGGAGGACTTCTCGGACGAGGACTTGGAACGGTTTCGTGGACAAATCGCGATCCCGGAGGAATGGTTGGGAATTAAAATGCATTATACGGTAACGGAACGCTGGAAAACATACGCGGCAGAGTAGCGTCTCCTCGTGCGTGTCCACCCCTGTTATGCTATAATGACAAGAATGATTGTAAAGAGACAGGGGTTCATCATCGACCCGGTGAGGAAAGGAACTGGGGAATGGCCGGTTACGAGACTGTTGCACGAAAATATATGACACACGACATGATTGAAAAGCATACGTCGCTTCCGGATTATCCCGAGCTGCGCACCCGATTGTTTCGAGCGTTCCTGAATCAAGGCTTTAGGACATCGTCCGGTGAAGCGAAGGGGACGGAGGCGATTGCCTTGGCGGTGTCTCTTGCCCAGCTCGGACTTGATACGCATGAGCTGGTGGACGGCAACGGAGAAACGAGAAAGCGCCAAATGACCGTATTGGCGGGCGATTATTTCAGCAGCCGATTTTATCAGGCTCTGTCTCTCACGGAAGACGTTCGCTCCATCTCGCTTATTTCCCAATCGATCTGCGAAGTGAACCGGATGAAGATGAATCTGTATTCGAGCGCCAAGAAGCTGCTGATCACGGCGGAGCAGTACGTGAGGGAGATGGTGGAGGTCAGATCGCACTTATATCTCGCTTTCACCTCCTGGATGGACGAGGTATGCCGGAAAGCTTGGCCGGCGTTGCTTCGAACCGTCTCCGAGTGCGAGCTCATTGCCGCGGAGCTGGGTCGAGATCGACCTGACAACGTCAAGCACAGCTGGGCGTTCTGGTACGTCATTCAGCACGGTACGAACGAGGAAGTGCAGGGACTCGTGTCCGGGACGCTGGACGCAGAACGATTGGCCGCGCTGTGGGAGAAATACGAGATCCGTTTTCAGCTTTCCCGCATGTGCGACGAGAAGCTGGAGGAGATGAAGAAGCTGATTGCGGCGTGCCGTTCCGACGGCGTGCCGGACGAGCTGCTGCAACTTGTTGAGCCGCTTTTTCAAGGCGCTCGGCAGCGGGCTAAAGTTTTAGAAGAAATTTGAGGTGAGCACGGTGAGCAACCACAATAAGGAACAACACGTCCATGCCGTGTTTGAGAGCATAGCTCCGAAATACGATCGGATGAACGATATATTAAGCTTCCGGAGACATAAGGCATGGCGCGCGTTCACCATGCGCAGGATGAACGTCCAGCCCGGAGATACGGCGCTCGACTTGTGCTGCGGAACGTGCGACTGGACGATCGCTCTTGCCCAGGCAAGCCAAACGGGCAACATCGTCGGGCTCGATTTTAGCCGCAACATGCTTGATTTCGGACAGCAAAAAATAACAAAGCTCAAGCTGGACGAACAAGTAACGCTGGTTCAGGGCAACGCGATGCAGCTTCCGTTTGACGACAACTCGTTTGACTATGCTACAATAGGCTTCGGCTTGCGCAACGTTCCTGATTTGGACAAGGTGCTCTCCGAAATGAAGCGCGTCGTAAAACCGGGCGGACAAGTCGTTTGCCTGGAACTGTCCAAGCCTGCCGCCGAGCCGTTTCGTTCGCTTTATTACGCATACTTCGAGCATTTGCTGCCGCTGATGGGCAAATGGTTTGCGAAGCGGTACGATCAATATAAATGGCTTCCCGAATCGCTTGTGACGTTCCCGAATCGGGAACAGCTGGCGGATCGCTTCCGAGCGGCGGGTCTCGTAAAGGTTGAGGCGATCCCGCTAACGTTCGGTATTGCCGCCCTGCATATCGGCACGAAGGAGTCTGAACATGCTTCATAAAGTAAAAGTATTTCTTGAGATGATCAAGTTCGAGCATTCGGTGTTTGCTCTGCCGTTTGCTTATATGGGCGCGATTCTCGGATCGGTTGCAGCAGTGAACGAGCTGCCGGCGTGGCAGGATATCTTCTGGGTAACGATTGCGATGATCGGCGCCCGCAGCGCCGCCATGGGCTTGAATCGCGTCATCGATGCGGCCATCGACGCCAAAAATCCGCGAACCGACATTCGGGCCATCCCGGCCGGGCTGCTGTCAAAAAAAGAAGTGCTGCTCTTTATCGTTGTTTCCTTCGTCGTGCTGATGTACGCGGCTTGGCAATTAAACCCGCTCTGTGTTCGGTTGTTGCCGATTGCCGTATTTTTATTGACCTTTTACTCTTATACCAAACGGTTCACTTGGGCTTGCCACATTGTGCTCGGATTCACGATCGGCTTAGCTCCGCTTGGTGGATGGATCGCCGTGACGGGTTCGTTCGACCCCGTATCTCTCGTCCTGTACTTGGCGGTGGCGTTTTGGACCGCCGGATTCGATATTCTCTATGCGTGTCAGGACGCCGAGTTTGACCGAAAGGAAGGGTTATATTCGATTCCCGCCCGCTTCGGGATCGCACGCGCGCTTCAGATTGCCAGATGGTTTCACGCGGTGACGGCGGTCGCTTTTTTGGCGTTGTGGTGGCTGATCGATTTGCAGTGGTGGTATGCCGCGGGCCTTATCGTTGCCTACCTTATTTTAGTGTATGAGCATTTGCTGGTGAAGCCAAACGACTTGTCAAAATTGGATACCGCCTTTTTTGCTATGAACGGGATTTTGAGCATTGTTGTGTTCTCTTTTACGCTCGTTGATGTGTTGGTGATCGGATGAACGTCGGACACATTGCTTATACGAACGCTTGGCCGATCACGTTCGGATTTCCGCCGGCGGGGTGGGAAGAGCGGGTTCGCTTGCTGTCGGCAAAGCCGAATGAATTGAATGCGTTGCTCGCCGACGGATCGATTGATGCCGCGTCGGTCTCCTCGTTTGCTTATGCGCGGCACGCCGACGATTTGCTGCTGCTTCCGGACCTTTCTGTTAGCGCGGCCGGCGAGGTCCGTTCGATCCTCCTGTTTGCCAAAGAGCCGTTCTCGCAAAAGCTGCCGAGCCGGATCGCGCTGACGAATGCGTCGGCCACCTCCATCCATTTGTTGAAAATGATGATGTTTTTCAGGTACGATCACCAGCCGGAGTATATTACGATGCATCCGAGGCTCGACGAGATGATGGCGTCCTGCGATGCGGCGCTGCTCATCGGGGACGACGCCATTCGTTCCGGCTGGGAGAACCACGGCTACTACGTTTACGACCTAGGCGCGTTGTGGCGGGAATGGACGGGGATCGGCATGACCTTCGCCGTTTGGACAGTGCGCAAATCATGGGCCGAAGCGCATCCGGATGAGCTGATGGAAATTTGTGAAGCGTTGATCGCTTCCAAGAATGAGGGCTTGAGGCTGCCGGAGGCGATGCTGGAAAAGGCCGTTACGCAGATCGGCGGCACTCGTTCGTTTTGGCGGACGTACTTCGGGGGACTGACGTACGATTTCGGCGAGGAGCAGATGAAGGGTCTCAGGTTGTATCTTGAATATGCTCATAAGATGGGCTTCTTGCACAATGTACCACCGCTGCACGTATGGCGGTATCCCAAATAGCAACGGGTGAACGAATGAAACTGCTGGATTTGTACGGGAAATTAAATGAGGATATTCGATATATCGAGCGTCAGCTTGAAGAGAGCGTCGCTTCGGAGGACCGCGAGCTGAACGAGGCGTCGCAGCACCTGCTGAAGGCGGGCGGCAAACGTCTCCGGCCGGTGTTTGTGCTGCTCGCAGGCAGGTTCGGCCAATACGATATCGAGCGTTTGTCCTTGGTGGCCGTTCCGCTGGAGCTGATCCATATGGCGACGCTCGTTCATGACGATGTGATTGACGACGCCCAGACGCGCAGGGGCCAGCCGACGGTGAAGGCGAAATGGGACGATCGGATCGCGATGTATACGGGCGATTTCATTTTAGGGAAGGCGCTGACTGTGGCGGCCCGCCTGGAACATTCCGAGGTGCACCGGATTTTATCGAAGGCGATGGTTCAGATGGTGATCGGCGAAATGGAACAGATGCGCCTGTTTTTCGATTTGAACCAAAGCGTCCGCGATTATTTGCTGCGTATCCGCCGCAAAACGGCGCTTTTGATTGCTGTGGCATGCCAGCTCGGCGCTTTGGCCGCGGGGGCGCCGGCGGCGGTCGCGAACCGGCTGTATTCGTTCGGTTACAACGCCGGGATGGCGTTCCAAATCCGGGACGACATTCTCGATATTACGGGAACGGCCAAGCAGCTCGGAAAACCGCCGGGAAGCGATATGCGCCAGGGCAACATTACGCTCCCGGTGCTGTACGCAATGAGAGATTCAAGCGTGTACGATGCGGTGCGCGGCGCGCTCCAAGCGGGGCCGGAAGGTGAAGGGGACCCCCGCGCCCTCAAAGAGGCGATCGCGACGGTGAAAGGGTCTCGGGGTATTAAGGAGGCCGACGATTTATCGAGGCGCTACGTGGACAAAGCGATAGCATCCCTTCGTACGCTGCCGGATGTGCCGGCCAAGTCCGATCTCATGGATATTGCTAAGTTTATCATCAGCCGTTCTTATTGATCGTTGCGTTTGTCCGCTTCGAAAGATATCATAATGGGCGTGGGCGTAACGTAACAAATACATACTCAAACCAAGGATATGGAGGAATGCAACATGCAAAAAACGTTTCTAATGGTAAAACCGGATGGGGTACAGCGCGCTTTGATCGGGGAAATCGTATCCCGTTTTGAAAAGAAGGGCTTCCGCTTGATCGGCGCCAAGCTGATGCAAGTGACGAGGGAGCAAGCGGAGTATCACTACGAAGAGCATAAAGAAAAGCCGTTTTTCGGCGAGCTCGTCGATTTCATCACCTCCGGTCCCGTATTCGGCATGGTGTGGGAAGGCGACGACGTCATTCAGCTTTCCCGTACAATGATGGGCAAGACGAATGTGATGGACGCAGCCCCAGGCACGATCCGCGGCGATTACGCGGCGCATACCGCCAAAAATTTAATCCACGGCTCCGATTCTCCGGAGAGCGCGGAGCGCGAAATCAACAATTTCTTCAAACCGGAGGAATTGCTTTCGTACGAGCGTTCGATCGACAGCTGGATTTAAAGGGCAGTCGTCTGACGAACCCGTAGCTACTTGGAAGGTGTGGGGAACACGTGGAAGAGCAGAGCGTTGTGCATGATCCGGATTATCTTTCCTTCGTCCGCAGCATGAAACAGCTGACGGGCATTGATTTGTCGCAGTACAAGGAAGCTCAGATGAAGCGCCGGCTCACGACGCTCCGGCAGCGCAAGGGACACGATACGTTTGCGTCGTACTACACGGCGATCGCCGGCAATAAAGAGCTGCTGGCGGAATTTCTCGATCGAATGACGATCAACGTATCTGAATTTTGGCGCAATCCAAACCGTTGGGACGTGCTGGCGGGCAAATTTCTGCCCGAGATGCTTGCCTCCTCCCGCCGGTTGAAGTGCTGGAGCGCCGCATGCTCCACAGGCGAAGAACCGTATTCGATCGCGATGATTTTAGCGCGCCTTGGAGCACTGCAGGAAGCTAAGCTGCTCGCAACCGATATCGACGACAATGCGCTCGCGAGGGCTCGGCTGGGCGTCTATCCGGAACGAAGCCTGCGCGATGTGCCGAAAGACTATGTCCGCGATTATTTCGATGCGGTCGGCGACTCTTTCGCAGTGAAAGAAAGCTTGAAGAAGTGTATTTCGTTTGCCAGAGGGAATCTGCTTACCGACCCGTTCGACAACGGATTCGATCTGATCATATGCCGAAACGTGATGATTTACTTTACCGAGGAAGCAAAGCTTTCATTGTATCATAAGTTTGCCGCAGCTTTGCGTCCGGGAGGCATTTTGTTTGTCGGATCGACGGAGCAAATATTTTCTCCGAACCAGTATGGGCTGGAGACGGCGGACACCTTCTTTTACCGGAAACAATGAGCGTGCGATCTCCATGTATAAGGATTTCCAGTAATTCCTATACTAGGAGTATTCAGCCGTACTTGCGCCGGCAGCATCAGGAGGCAGTTCCGTATGGACAAACGCAAAGTCATTACTGCTTATCGACGCGGTTTCCTTACCATTCAAGAGTGCGCCCAAATACTGGGGATCGACTCGCCGCAAATCATGAATCTGGTGAACGATCCGGCGATGTCGGACAAGCCGTTCCCGCTGCACAGATCGAGAGCCCATTCGAGCTGACGAAAAGCATTGCACTGTAAACCCCCGCCGATGTTTCTCATCGCGGGGGTTTTGTTGTCGTCAAGGACATTGTGCGGGAGACCGTTTTCGGCTATGATCAGGGGAGAAGTTTTTGGGGCGCCCCCCTTTTTGTCTTGTCAAGCGAGGGGCACGTACCCTATAATAGGGCAATGTACATCACTGCATGAAAGCGTTAAAGGATCAAACTGCATGCGCTGCGATTTATGCTGCGCGGTGGGCTTATACAGTAGGGAGGAACCGGTAGTGAGGTTTTTGACAGCGGGGGAAACGCATGGACCGCAATTGACGGCTATTATTGAAGGAATGCCAAGCAACGTCCCGGTCACGGCGGAGACGATCAACGAGCAGCTGGCACGCAGGCAAAAGGGATACGGCCGCGGCCGACGGATGCAAATCGAGCAGGATACCGTGAACATCGTCGGAGGCGTTAGGCACGGCAAGTCGACCGGGGCTCCGATTGCGCTTGTCGTTCACAATAATGACTGGAAGCATTGGACGTCCGTGATGGGCATCGAGCCGATGGAGGGAGACGCCGAGGCAAAGCGCCGCGTGAACCGTCCCCGCCCGGGCCATGCCGACTTGAACGGCGGACTTAAATATAATCAACGGGATTTGCGGAACATCTTAGAGCGCTCAAGCGCGCGTGAAACGACGGCACGCGTGGCGATCGGCGGCGTGGCGCGCGAGTTTTTGGCCCAATTCGGCGTTCGCGTGGTCGGCCACGTATTGCGGATCGGGGACGTAGAGGCGCCTCCGGTCGAGCTTTCAACGGAAGAGCTGCAGCGCATCACGGAGGAATCTCCGGTGCGCGTCGCCGATAAGGAAACGGAAGAGCGGATGATTGCCGCGATTGATACGGCGAAGGCCGACGGCGACACTCTCGGCGGCGTCGTCGAAACGATCGTGGAAGGCCTTCCGGTCGGCTTAGGCTCTCATGTGCAGTGGGATCGGAAGCTGGACGGGCGCATCGCGCAAGCGGTCGTATCGATCCAGGCCTTCAAAGGCGTCGAAATCGGGATCGGCTTTGAGGCGGCCAAGCTTCGCGGCTCCAAAGTGCATGACGAAATTTTGTACGATGCAAACATCGGATTCCGCCGTGCGTCGAATCGCGCGGGCGGCCTTGAAGGCGGAATGACGACGGGTGAGCCGATCGTTGTGCGCGGGGTGATGAAGCCGATTTCTACACTGTATAAGCCGCTGCAAAGCGTTGATATCGATACGAAGGAAGCGTTCACCGCTCAGGTGGAACGTTCGGATACGTGTGCGGTCCCGGCAGCCGGCGTCATTATGGAGAGCGTCGTCGCTTGGGAAGTCGCATGCGCGTTCCTTGAGAAGTTCGGCGGAGATTCGCTCGAGGAAGTGCGCCGCAATTACGAGTCGTATCTCGAGCAGGTAAGGAATTACTAAAATGAGCGGAACCGATGTACGTGAGCTGCAAGTAGCGCTTGGGGAACGTTCATATCCGATCTATATCGGCGAGGGGCTGCTGGACGCGTTCGGTCAATATGCCGACCGCCACGGGCTGCCGAATGGCTCCCCGCTGCTCGTCGTCACTGACAGCGCGGTGGGTCCGCGGTATGGGGCTGCCGTCCTCTCCGCCTTGGAATTGGCGGGCTATCGCGCCGCCTTGCATACGGTGGAGGCAGGCGAAGGGGCTAAGCGGCTCGCGGAGCTTGAAGCGATCGTGACGACGGCGCTCGAGACGGGGCTTGACCGCGATTCGACGATCATCGCCCTCGGCGGCGGAGTCGTCGGGGATCTTGCAGGGTTTGCGGCGGCATCGTACATGAGAGGCGTTCGCTTCGTCCAAGCGCCGACCACCATTCTTGCCCACGATTCGAGCGTTGGCGGAAAGGTTGCGGTCAACCATCCGCACGCCAAAAACATTATTGGAGCGTTCCACCAGCCGGAGTTTGTGCTTTACGACACATCCACGCTGCGGACACTTTCCGCGCGGGAAATCCGTTCCGGCTTGGCCGAAGTGGCGAAGCACGGACTCATTCGCGACGCATCGTTCGTGGCTTGGTGCGAGGAGCATGCCGATCGGCTGCTGGAGCTCGACCCGGAAGCGTTATCGTATGCGCTCTATGTCGGTTGCTCCGTCAAAGCGGAGATCGTGTCGAAGGATGAACGGGAGGGCGGCCTCCGCGCCATCCTGAATTTGGGGCACACGATCGGACATGCGTTGGAGGCGGTAGCCGGATACGGAGAGCTGACGCACGGAGAAGCGATTTCGATCGGCATGTGCGGCTCGGCCCGGCTCGGCGTCAAACTGGGAGCGTGCGGCGAAGAGGTGGAGACGGTGACCCGCCGGCTGCTGACGAGCCTCGGTCTTCCGACGACGCTGCCTTCAACCTTCGATACGGAGCGAATTATGGAAGCGATGATGCATGACAAAAAGTTTCGCAACGGGGAAATGGTGTTCGTGCTTCCGAACGCAGTGGGGGAAGTGTTCATTAAGAAAGGCATTCCGTCCTCTGTCGTGCGGGATGTCGTCGACAGCTTAAAATAGGGGAGAGAGGCCGATGTACGTTAGAGGCATTCGCGGCGCCACGACGGTGGAGCGCAATGAAGAAGCCGAAATTTTATCCGAAACGCTGAAGCTGCTGCAGGAAATTGTTTTGAGCAACGGTGTGCGCCCGGAGGATATCGGCTATGTCTTTGTAACGGTTACGACCGATTTGAATGCAACGTTCCCGGCAAAGGTCATCCGTGACATGCCCGGCTGGGAGCTCGTTCCGCTCATGTGCGCATTGGAGATCCCCGTGGAGGGAGCGCTGCCGAAGTGCATCCGATTGATGGTGACGGTAAATACGGACAAGAGCCAGGCGGAAATCATACATGTATATTTGAATGAAGCGAAGAAGCTTCGTCCTGATTTGGCGAAACGTTGACGCCGGGAAAGCGGTTGTTGTATAGTGGGAAATAGCCGAGTTAGAGCCGAGTGTTAGCCAGAGTAGAGTTGAGAAGAGACGAGCATGCATTAGCCGATATGCGAAACTGCCGCCGTTGATGTGCGGTTCAATTTCGTATATGTTTCGGTTTATGTTCTTTTTTCCCCTGAATTGATAAACACCGGCCTCTACGCGCAGTAGAGGCTTTTTCTTTTTATCGGATTCGGAACCGGCGATTCGGCAAATTGAACATTGAACGGAGGATCTCCACCATGATCACACCTGAAAGAAACGAGTTTGGCCGATTAGCCGAACACTACAACCTGATCCCGGTAACGCGGACGCTGCTGGCGGACACGGAAACCCCGATCCGGGTGTTTCAAGAGCTGTGCAACGATTCACATGCTTTTTTGCTTGAGAGCGTAGAGGGCGGAGCCAAGTGGGCGCGGTATTCGTTCATCGGAACGGACCCGTTCCTCGTTGTTCGCGGGAAAGCGGGTTTGATCGAGGTGGAGCGCAAGGGGGAGCTGACGGTCATTCGGGAGGAGCCGATCCGTTACCTGCGGGAGCTGCTTGCGGCGTATCGGAGCCCGCAGTTGGAAGGCTTTCCTCGATTCATGGGCGGCGCCGTCGGTTTTTTCGGCTACGACTTGTTGCGATATTACGAGAAGAAGCTGCCTGCGCACCGTGTGGACGATTTGAATATGGAGGACGTCCAGTTCATGTTCTGCGACCAACTGATCGTCTTTGACCACTTGAAGCAGCACCTGGTCGTCGTAGCGAACGCGCACGTGCCGGAAGGGGCGGACGAAACGGCCGTTGACGCGGCGTACGAAGAGGCGGCTCGGCGGATCGAGGCGATGGTCGATCGATTGAATCGTCCGGTCGCGACGGGAAGCCTCGGCAACAGCGTGCCGTCATCTTCTGTTACAATCGATGCGGCGGACATTCGCTCGAACGTGTCGAAGGAAATGTTCTTATCGAACGTTGTCAAAGCGAAAGAATACATTCGCGCCGGCGACATTTTTCAAGTGGTGCTTTCCCAACGGTTCGAGATGGACACGGAGGCGTCCCCGCTGCAGGTGTACCGGGTGCTGCGCACGATGAACCCGTCTCCGTATATGTATTATTTGAAAATGGGCGAAACGACGATTGTCGGTACATCGCCGGAGCTGTTGGTCCGGGTCGAAGGCGATAAGGTTCAAACGAGGCCGATTGCGGGTACGCGTCCGCGCGGGCGGACGCCGGAGGAGGACGAGCGCCGCGAACGCGAGCTGCTTGCGGACGAGAAGGAGCGTGCCGAGCATCTGATGCTTGTCGATCTTGGCCGCAACGACATCGGCCGGGTGGCCGTGCCAGGTTCGGTCCATGTAGACGCTTATATGGATATTGAGCGATATTCGCACGTGATGCATATCGTTTCCAACGTATCGGGGACGCTGCGCGAGGATCGAGATTTCTACGACGCATTCCTTTCCTGCATGCCCGCCGGAACCGTTTCCGGCGCTCCGAAGCTGCGGGCGATGGAGATTATCGCGGAGCTGGAACAGGAGGCGCGCGGCGCTTATGCCGGAGCGATCGGCTATTTGGGCTTTTCCGGCAACTTGGATACGTGCATCACGATCCGGACGATTATTTTCAAGGACGGCAAAGCGTATGTGCAAGCGGGTGCCGGGATCGTGTGGGATTCCGTGCCGGAGAAGGAATATGAAGAGACGGTTAACAAGGCGAAAGCGCTGCTAACGTCGATTCGTACGGCGGAGCAGCTGTTCGGCGGTCGGACGGCCCCAGCCGCAGTCAATTTAGACTATTATTCGTAGGGAAGGGGTGGCGAGCATGAGCGAAAAGAATGTCCTGCAAGAAGCCGTTGCGGAGGTGGTCGAAGGACGGTCGTTATCACGGGATAAAGCACAAGAGGTCATGGAATGCATTATGGACGGCGACGCGACGCCTTCGCAAATCGGGGCGCTGCTGGCTACGATGCGGATGAAGGGGGAAACCGTGGAAGAGGTAACCGGCTTCGCCGCCGGCATGCGCAAGAAGGTCGATCGGGTGCCGACAGTTACAACAGGGCTGCTGGATACGTGCGGCACCGGCGGCGACGGCAAGCACACCTTTAACATTTCGACAGCGGCGGCTATCGTTGCGGCGGCAGGCGGCGTCCGGGTGGCGAAGCACGGAAACCGGGCGATGTCGAGCAAAAGCGGCAGCGCGGATGTATTGGAAGCGCTTGGGGTAAATATAAATCTTGGGCGTGACCAAGCCGCGAAATGCTTGGATGAGGTTGGCATCTGCTTCTTGTTCGCGCAGGTGTACCATCCGTCGATGCGGCATGCGGCTGCGCCAAGGCGCGAGCTTGGTTTCCGCAACGTATTCAACCTGCTCGGCCCTCTTACGAATCCTGCGGGTGCGGACCGTCAGCTGCTGGGCGTGTACGACCTCGAAAAAACCGAACTGCTGGCTCAAGTACTGCGCGAGCTCGGAACGGTTCGGGCGATGGTTGTAGCCAGCCACGACGGACTGGATGAGATCAGTTTGTCTGCGCCGACTCGGGTGACGGAGCTGAAAGACGGAGACATTCGCTCCTACGACATTATCCCGGACGACCTCGGTCTTCGTCCTTGCGGGATCGCGGACATTGCCGGCGGGGACGCGGGAGAGAACGCGGAGACGGTCCGGCAAGTGTTTGCCGGCGTGAAAGGTCCGTATCGCGATATTGTGCTTGCGAATGCCGGAGCTTGCTTTTTTGTAACCGGGCTGAGCGGCACGCTGCAGGAGGGCGTCAAGCGTGCGGCAAATGCGATCGATTCCGGAGACGCTCTTCGGAAGCTTGACGATCTTGTGCGCGTCACAAGGGGGTACACCCATGTATCTTGATAATATTGTCGCGGTGAAGAAGCAGGAAGTGGAGGCGCTGAAGCAGCGGACGAGCATTCGCGAGCTGGAAAAGATCATTTATGAGCTGCGCCCGACACGCGGCTTTCAAGCCGCGCTTACCGAACGCAAGCGCCGGGACATGGGGCTGATCGCGGAAGTGAAGAAAGCGTCGCCTTCAAAGGGGCTTATTCGTCCCGATTTCGATCCAGTCGGCATTGCCCTGGCGTATGAAGCGGCCGGTGCGGATTGCTTGTCGGTCCTGACGGACGCTCCGCATTTTCAAGGCTCCAACGCTTATTTGACCGCGGTGCGGAATGCCGTCGCGCTTCCATTGCTGCGCAAAGACTTCACGATCGATCCGATCGATATTTACGAGGCGCGCGTCATCGGGGCGGATGCCGTGCTGCTGATCGCCGCAATCTTGACGAAGCGGGAGCTGCGCGATTACCGCATGCTTGCCGCCGATCTGGGCATGGATGCGATCGTTGAGGTGCACGACCGCGCAGAGGCAGAGACGGCGGTGGAGACTGATGCTGCGATTATCGGCATCAACAATCGGAATTTGCGGACGTTCGTGACCGATTTGAAGGCGACGGAAGAGGTGGCGTCCATCCTTCCGAAAGATCGGCTGATCGTCAGCGAGAGCGGCATTTCACGGCCGGAGGATATTCCTTACTTACGGTCAGCAGGTGCGCAAGCGGTATTGGTCGGCGAGCATTTTATGCGGAATGCTGACGTGGGCGCCGCTGTTCACGCGCTTATGGGAGAGACCGTTCGATGAGCTCCGCTCCGCTTCTTAAGGTGTGCGGGCTGATGGATTCTGAAACGGGAAAACAAATCGCCGATTTGCCGATCGATTACATCGGATTCGTCCTCGCTCCCAGCAAGCGGCGGGTTACGCCCGAGCAGGTCCACGCCGCGATGAATGCGATGGCGGGTTCGCCGGCTCGCTTCGTCGGCGTATTTGTGAATCCTACGCTCGAAGAGCTTGACGATGTTTTGGCGGTCGCACCGCTGCACGTCCTGCAGCTGCACGGGAGCGAATCGCCGGCTTTTATTCGGAGCGTTCGGGAGATATACCCCGGCGTATCCGTCTGGAAGGCGCTTGGCGTTCACGGGGACGCGGAAATCAGCGACGCGTCTGTGGCGACCCAATTGAGTGATTACGCCGGTGTGGTGGACGCGATTTTGCTTGATGCGTACGACCCGACCGTAGGTGGCGGAACGGGACGCACATTTCGTTGGGAGGCGATTCCCGTTTACGCGGAATGGGCTTCTAGGCATGGCCTGCAGCTGTTCGCGGCTGGGGGGCTTCATGAAGATAATGTTGAGCAGCTGCTCTCGGAATTTTCCGTTTCCGGCGTGGACGTATCAAGCGGTGTGGAAACGGACGGCCGAAAGGATATAAACAAAATTCGGAGCTTCATAGGAAAGGTGAAACCATTATGAGCATTTCGTCTGTACCCGACAGCCAAGGCAGATTCGGTAAGTTCGGCGGCCGCTACGTCCCTGAGACGTTGATGAACGCGCTGCTGGAGCTGGAGGAAGCGTACCGCCATTACTCGAAAGACGCGGCGTTCGCCCAGGAGATCAATGAATTATACCGGCAATATTCGGGACGCCCGACACCGCTTTATTTTGCGGAAGGGCTCACGGAACATCTGGGCGGCGCCCGCATTTACTTAAAGCGCGAGGATTTGAATCACACTGGTGCGCACAAGATTAACAATACGATTGGGCAGGGCGTCCTGGCCAAGCGGATGGGCAAAAAGAAGGTCATCGCCGAAACGGGCGCCGGTCAGCACGGCGTAGCTACGGCTACGGTAGCCGCCCTCTTAGGTCTCGAATGCAAAGTATTCATGGGCGAGGAAGACACGCGACGCCAGCAGTTGAATGTATTTCGGATGAACCTGCTCGGCGCCGAGGTCGTGCCGGTGACTTCAGGCACGCGGACGCTGAAGGATGCGGGCAACGAAGCGCTCCGCTATTGGGTAAGTCACGTTGACGATACGTTCTATATTCTCGGCTCCGTCGTCGGACCGCATCCGTACCCGATGATGGTCCGCGATTTTCAGCGGATCATCGGGGACGAGACGAAGCGTCAAATTCGCGAAGTCGAAGGAAAACTTCCAGATGCGATTGTGGCTTGCGTCGGAGGCGGGAGCAACGCTGCAGGCATTTTTTACCCGTTCGTAGATGACGCCGAAGTGCGGTTGATCGGTGTCGAGGCGGCCGGAGAAGGGGTTCACACCGAGCGGCATGCCGCGACGATGACACATGGGAAGCCCGGCGTATTCCAAGGCTCCATGAGTTATTTGCTGCAGGACGCGCACGGCCAAGTCCAGCCCGCGCATTCCATCTCCGCTGGTCTCGATTACCCCGGCATCGGTCCGGAGCATTCCTATTTGAAGGATGTCGGTCGGGCGGAATACGTGCCGGCCACCGACAAAGAGGCGCTGGAGGCGCTGAAGCTGCTTTCCCGCCGGGAAGGCATTATCCCTGCGCTGGAATCGGCGCATGCGATTGCGCACGTTATCAAGCTGGCGCCGACGATGAAACGCGATCAAATCATCGTGGTAAACTTGTCCGGCCGCGGCGATAAAGACGTGGAGTCGATAATGAGCTACATGAACGGGGGGAACGGACATTGAACGCCATCGACGCAAAATTTGCAGAGCTGAAGGCAAAAGGACAAACGGCGCTTATTCCGTTCCTGACGATCGGCGACCCGAATATGGACGCCTCGCTTGCGCTGATTCGCGAGCTGGAAGCGGCCGGGGCGGATATGATTGAGCTCGGCGTTCCGTATTCGGACCCGCTGGCGGACGGCCCCGTCATTCAACGGGCGTCCGCGCGAGCGCTGTCCGGGCAGCTGACGACGATCGTTGACGTCATGAATGCTGCCAAAACGGTCCGCGACAGCGGCGTAACGGTTCCTTTCATTCTGTTTACGTATTATAATCCGGTGCTGCAGCTAGGCTTCGACCGGTTTTTCGACCTGCTACAGCAAAACGGCATCTCCGGCATGATCATTCCGGACCTTCCGCACGAAGAAGACGAAGAGGTACGAGCGCTTGCCGAGCAGCACGGAGTCCATCTCATCCCGCTTGTAGCGCCGACTTCGAAGCACCGTGTCGAAGCGATCGCCGCAAAAGCCCGCGGATTCGTTTACTGCGTATCCTCGCTCGGCGTGACGGGGGAACGCAGCACGTTCGCGAACGATATCGATGCGTTTCTCGATACGGTGAGAGAAGCGGCGAACGTTCCGATCGCAGTCGGCTTCGGGATTTCAAGCCGAGAGCACGTCGCTCGTTTTGAGGGGAAATGCGACGGGGTTATCGTCGGCAGCGCAATTATACGCAAGGTGGAAGAGGAGCTGGAGCGATTGGACAACCCTGATTCGTTCCGGGAAGGGGTGCGGGCGGTCGGCAATTTTGTCCGCGAACTGAAAGGAATCTCTTCCGCGTCGATGCGAGATCGGCTACAATACTAGAATAAATAGCAGTAGCAATTGACGTATCAATAAAGGGAGTGGAGCTCTTGCAACCGAAGGCACGAATTATGCACCTGCCTGTCTACCAACCTGGGAAACCTATCAATGAAGTGAAGAAGGAGCTTGGCTTGACGGATGTGATCAAGCTTGCTTCGAATGAAAACCCGTACGGCTGCTCGCCGAAAGCGAAGGAAGCGATTATCAATCACCTCGAGTACACGCATATTTATCCGGACGGGGCCAGCGTTGAGCTGAACGCCGCCGTCGCCGCGCACCTTGGGGTAGAGCCGAATCAAATTGTGTACGGCGCCGGTTCGGACGAGGTGATTCTCATGATTGCCCGAGCCTATCTGTCTCCGGGCGACGAAACGATTATGGCGGATCGGACGTTCCCGATCTATAAGCATAACGCGGAAGTGGAAGGCGCAACGGTAATTGAAGTGCCGCTGAAGCTCGGCGTGCACGATTTGGGGGCGATGGCCGACCGCATTACGGACAAGACGAAAATTGTGTGGGTATGCAACCCGAACAATCCTACGAGCACGATTGTGACGCGGGACGAGGTGGAATCGTTCCTGAATCGCGTGCCTGATCGCGTCATGGTCGTCTTGGACGAGGCGTATGCCGAGTATGTAATGACCGAGCAATACCCGGACGGAATCGATCTGATCAAACGTTATCCGAACGTTGTTGTGCTCCGTACCTTCTCCAAGGCGTATGGACTCGCAAGCCTTCGCATCGGATATGCCGTCGGCCGCCCGGAGGTGATTCGCTCGATCAACCAAGTTCGCGAGCCTTTCAATACGACGGGCTTTGCGCAAGCCGCTGCGCTTGCCGCCGTGAAGGACCAGGACTTCATCACTTACTGCCGAGAAGAAAATGCGAAGGGTATCGCTTATTTGACGCAGGAGTTTACAAAGCTGGGACTGATGTATTTTCCGGCGAACGGCAACTTTATTCTAGTGGACACGCGCCGCGATGCGAAAGCGGTGTTCGAAGGCTTGTTGAAACGCGGCATTATCGTTCGAGGCGGGCATACGGCTTCGATCGGCTACCCGACGATGATTCGCGTGACCGTCGGTTCCGAGGAGCAAAACCGGACGTTTATCGCTGCGCTTGATTTAACGCTGAGTGAGACGCCCGTGGTGTCAGGATGACGAAAATAGCAATTTTCGGCGTAGGACTGATTGGAGGTTCGCTTTCCCTTGTGTTTAAGGGCAAGCCGGGCTTTACGGTCGTCGGGCATTCGCCGAATCCGTCCTCTGTAGAGAAATATGTGCAGCGCGGCGTCGTCGATGATGCGACGACGTCTCTGCAGGAGGCTGCGCAAGACGCGGACTTTTTATTTTTGTGCGTTCCGGTGGGAAAGCTCGAGGAATATTTGACCGCATTGTCGCGAGTTGACCTAAAGCCTGGAGCGATCGTTACCGATGTCGGCAGCACGAAGGGGGACGTCATGGAGGCCGCCGGAAAGCTGAATTTCGGCGGGGCGCACTTCATCGGAGGGCATCCGATGGCGGGCAAGGAACGCTCCGGCGTGGAGGCAGCCACATCCCGTCTGTTTGAGAATGCGTATTACGTGTTGACGCCTTCGGCGCATACAGATGTTGAAGCGCTGGACAAGCTGACGAAATTGTTGGCGCATACGAACGCCAATTTAGTTCAGCTCGACGCAGGCATTCATGATCAAATTGTCGGCGCCGTCAGTCATTTGCCTCACATCGTGGCTGCATTGCTCGTAAATTTGGTTGCACGGCTGAATGACGGCGACGACAGCTACGAGCGGCTTGCGGCCGGAGGGTTTCGGGATATTACGCGGATCGCCTCCAGCGACGCGTCAATTTGGCGCGACATATGCTTAAGCAACCGTGCGGTTCTTCTAGACCTGCTGCGCAGCTGGATCGGCGAAACGGAACGCTTCATTTCAATTTTGGAGCAGGGCGACGCCGCGCTGATCGAGGAGGAATTTACGTCGGCTGCCGCTTTTCGCAAAACGCTGCCTGAACGGCGTGTAGGCATTATGACCACTCATTACGAATGTTACGTGGAAGTCGTGAACGAGCCCGGCACGATCGGCAGGCTGACGACCGAATTAGGCAAAGAGGGCATCAATCTCCGCAATATCGGCCTGCTTGAAGAGCGGCCGGGGGGCCCGGGTTCGCTGAAGCTGTCTTTTGCCAACGAGAGCGACCTGAATCGAGCGATGGACATTCTGGGACGTTCGGGTTATTCGGTGCAGGTGTAATGAAATGGCCTTCTTATTCTAACGAGGAGGCCATTTCAACAAAAAAGAAAGCGCTTCAAAAAATATGTTGACAAAATGTAAACGTATACATATACTGAAAGTACAGTATGGTTTCTCTCCACTCCTATCCGATATATAGCACGCTGTGCTGCCGCCTTAAGGCGGTATTTTTTTTTGCCCGAAATGATTATCATTCCCCAAAATGTTATCCAACAATCCGAAATGGAATGATATAGTTGAATGTACACGCGAAGCGCAGAGGGATTGTATGGGAATTGTCGAAAGCGGAAGGATTTTAGCGAAGAAAGAAGAATATGTACCTAATCATCCTCGTGGAATAGGCGTTCCGGACTATTTATTTTTCGTTGAATTCGCCGCAACTTTTTCACATTCTATCGGTATATCGTATAACCGAATCGGGATGGGCGAGGAATGCGCAAGGAGGCTTTTCCATGACCGATTCCCAGTTGATTCGGGAAATAAAAGACGGGAACGTTCAGCTCTATAAGGAACTAGTCACTCGATATGAGCGGAAAATCCTGCTTTTTATATTTCATATGCTCAAAAATTCTCGTATGGAGTACATGGCGGAAGACATGTGTCAGGAGACGTTTTATAAAGCCTATCGAAGTCTGCATTCGTTTCGTGAGGTGGAGGCGTCTTTTTCAACATGGCTGTATACGATCGCGCGCAATACGGTGCTTAGCGAGCTGCGCAAAGGCCGAAACGGGAACGTTTACTTGGAGGACAGCGGAGTAGAGCCGCTGACGCCTGCCGACGCTCTGCCCGAACAGACGGTGCTGCGAAGCGAAAAAGTGAACATGGTGCGCGAAGCAATCAACAGCCTGCCTGAGAAGCAGCGTTCTGCGCTAATACTTCGAGAATACGACGGGATGGATTACCAAGAGATCGCAAATATTTTGGGACAAACCGTTTCTTCTGTTAAATCGTTGCTGTTTCGGGCAAGAGCGAGCGTAAAGATTCAATTAGAGTCTTACATCGCGGAACCGAATTTAGAGGAATATGAAGGGATGAAACAACGATGAAGTGCGATGAAGTCCGTGAACTCTTCGGGGATTATTGGGATGCGCCGGAAGGGGATTGGACCCGTCTTCGTGTGGATGAGCACGTGAAGCGCTGCAGCATGTGTGCCGAGGAGTTCAAGATGTGGAAGGAAAGCGCGGAATTGATTCAAACCGCCGCGCTGCTTCCCGAGCCCTTGCTTCCGGAGAAAGGCGTGCTGTCTTCCTCGGTCATGGATCGAATCTATGAGGATGAGCGTTGGCGGATGCCGGTAGCCAATAGGCTGTATATGGTTCCGAATCGGATGCGTATCCGCCTTACCGGTCTCATTGCCTGTTGCATGGCGTTATTTATCACAGGGTTTATGATTAATTTGCTGTTCCCTTCTTCGGGGAGTGAAGGCTATTCCAACACGGCTGGTATGATGAATGCGGGCGCTCTCGGAGGGGACGACGCTGGATTTGTGCTTGCCGGGATCGATGGGGTGCCGGTTGCTTCCATCGGCGACCCGATCATTCTGAACCTGCCGCAGGTGGAATCGTATCCGGATTATATGCTGGTGCTTTCGTTCCTCGGTACGATCTGCACGCTGCTGATCATGAATTGGTTCGGAAGGCTTCGCTCATGACGGTTTTGCTTGGATTCGTGAGGCACGGCGTGACGGAATGGAACGAGGCTGGCCGCGCCCAAGGCCAAACCGACATCGAGTTGAGCGATCGCGGCCGCGAGCAGGCAAAGGCGCTGGCGTCCGTGCTGTCTGCCGGCGCTTGGGACGCGCTTTACACCAGCGACTTAAGTCGGGCGGCGGACACGGCGAAGTTGCTTGCGGAGCATGCGGCCCTCGGAGAAGTGAAGCTGGATGCGAGGCTTCGGGAGCGGTCGTTCGGTCCGCTGGAAGGGCTGACCCGCAAGGAGCAGGCGGAGCGCTGGGGCGAAAACCCGCTTTCAGCGGCCGGCGTGGAACGCTTGGAAGATGTCGTCACACGCGGGCGTTCGTTTGTAAACGATGTTACTGCACGTCACTCCGGACAAAGCGTGATTGCGGTATCGCACGGCGCATTCATCCGCATCATGTTGGCCGAGCTGCTTAAGCAAGAAGCCCCGGACGGCTGGCTCGACAACGCGACGATGACTTTGGTGCGTTATGACGGAGCGGCTTGGAAATTGCTATTGTACAGTGTGAAATAAGATAGTTACTGCGGAGCACTTCAAATTGAGGATGAACTCCTGCGTTTCCTTTGGAAATGCGGGAGTTTTTTTGCGTTCTAAGGAGGTTGTCGCACCCTGTGTTCCCCAATAACGAAAAAAGATTCATAGCGCAACGAATATTTTCAGCAAAAACTCCAATACTGGGTAACAAAAGCAATCCGGAAGGGCGGGAGGAAACAGCAGATGAATCTTGCCGACATGCTGAGTTACGCGGATATTCACCAGTTGAATCGGATCGCCAGCCACTATGCTTGCGAGTGCAACTCGAATTCGAAGCGCGAGTTGATCCAATCCATATTAAACACCATCAACCGCAAAGATCGTTTTGAACAATATGTGCAGGAGCTGTCATTGGAGGACATTCGTTTTCTCAATTCGCTGCTGTATGACCAAAGAGAGCTTTTCTCCATGGAGGAATTGCTCGCCAGAGCGAGATTGAGCCGGTTCGACCTCCCGGAGGGCGCAGCTTTGTCCGCGGAGCCCTCGAAGCCGGCCCCGCCGCTCTCGCCGCCGGCAGGCGCAGCAAAACCTACTCCGGCCAAGCGCAGTCGTTCCAAGAAGAACTCGGAAGCGAAGACTCCGAAAGAATGGACTCCGCGCGACATGATCGTTCGTTTTACGCAGCAAGGGTGGCTGTTCAACGGCCACTCGCAGCAGACCAAATTTCTGTATCAGGTGCCGCATGATCTAAAGCTCCGATTCGGTGAATCGCTTGCCCGCACGTTTCAGAAACAGCTGCACATTATTAACGAACCGCCGGTGTACCGGGATGAACAAGGGGCGCTTGCGGACGATTTGTACCGCTTTCTGGAGTTTGTTCACCATCACCAGATTGACGTCACCTCCGACGGAACGATGTACAAGCGGTCGCAGCAAACCATCCTCGACAGATTCACCGTCAACGAAGAATTGGTCGGCAAAGGCGGGTGGAGGTTCGGGTACGGACGGAAGATCAAGGAGTACCCGAACCGGTTTTCTCTCATCTATGATTATTGCTTCTATAACGGTTACATCAACGAGCTTCCATCTGAGCTTCGCTTGACGGCAGCGGGGACCGAGCAGGTTGTTCAAGGCAAAAGGGAGAATCCCGAAGCGCTGTATAGATTTTGGATGAGACTGTACAAGAGCCCGATCCATAACCTGCAAACCATCGTTGCCTGGATCGATCGCTTGGCGCAGCGGTGGGTTACGGTCGAGACGCTCGAAAGCGTCCTCCTCCGTTTTATCAAACCTTATTACTATGACGATCCGCGGTCGATCCTCCATCAGCGCGTACTGCCGATGATGCTTCATCTCGGACTTGTCCGAATCGGGGAGCATCCCGGCGAAGGAGCCGTTATCCAAATGACGAAGCTCGGCAGCAGCATCATTCGGGGGGTGTATGTGCAGGAAGACGATCGAATCCTTTTGCCAGAAGAAGCGTAATCCGAAACTGTTGGTAGCTTATGTCGGCTTGACAACCTGCAGTTGGGCATCGGTACATTCACGTTCATCAAGGCGTTCGAACTAAATCGGCGAAGTCGAACGGGAATATGAATGTAAGAGAACATTTTTAACAGTAGATCTTGCATCGGGAGCGAAGGAAAGAATGTATGCCGAAGGATGGAGGGTGACGTATGGACAAAATGGTTCCAGCTAGCGAGTGGATGCGGGACCTGATAGCGGAACTGATTCTGGACGAGGCCATACGCGAATACAGACAAAAAGAATTGTACTCACAAATTGACGATGCGTTGGCTCAAGGCGATGAAGCGGCATTTTTAGCGCTGACCAGCGAACTTAGAACGCTGTTGAGCATTGCATGAATATAGAGAAAAGCCTATGCGCGCGGAGCATAGGTTTTTTTCTTGTTCGATTTGGTTTTTCGGGGTGAAATGTGGTAGATTGAGTGGAGCGATGAAATGAAGGAAGCGGGGAGAAGATATGAAATTCAGCGACTTCGACGGTAAATCGTGGGACGAGCTGAAACCATACATTGACACGGTTCTTATCCCGCTGAGCGGATTGAACGGACATGAAAGTCCTTGGGAGGCTACCGAGGCGCTGGAACGGCTGCGGGATGCGTTAGACCCGATTGAGAGCGCGTTTAAAGGGCGAATCGTGACGTACCCGGCGATCCATTACAGTGAGAATCCGGAAGGGCTTGCGCGGCTCGTGGACGAGCTTTGCCGCAGGCTGAGGGGGCAAGGGTTCGTTTATTGCGTTGCAGTGGGTGCGGCGCCGCTGCAAATTGAGCTTCAGGGGGCGTCTCTGCTCCTGACCCCGATGAACCCCGAGGAAGCTCCGGCGGACGGTTGTTACCGGGACCGGGTGAAGCGCGAAATTGAAGCGCTTTGGTACGGAGGAGACGGCTCGTAAATTCAAGCTGACGCAGTTGTGACAAATTCATTACACTTTGTAGAATCATGCCGCAATGACGCGCATTGGTTCAATTCGATTTCTTGACGGGTACTAGGGCGTGAGCTATTATAATTTATGACTTTTCAGTACTAGCACCATTGGAGCACCAGAGGAACAATAGCGTTTCGGCAAAGGGGGTAAACCGACAAATGAGCGAACAAACTACGAACAACCATGAGTCTGGACAGAAAGCGACGAAACGACGCGAAATGTCTCGCCGTCAGTTTCTTTCTTATACGCTGGGCGGTGCAGGCGCGTTTATGGCCGGCGGCGTTGTCATCCCAATGCTGCGCTTTGCCGTAGATCCGATTCTTCAGCCGAAGGCCGAAGGCACCTTCGTGAAGGTGGCGGCAGTGGATCAAATTACGGAAGAGCCGGCATCGTTTTCTTTCAACGTGCGTCAAGTGGACGGCTGGTACGTCAGCGATCCGACGCTGGTCGCGTGGATTTCGAAAGACGCCCAAGGCAACATCTTCGCACTGTCCCCGGTGTGTAAGCACCTCGGCTGTGCGGTCAACTGGAACACCAATCCGCAGTATAAGGATCAATATTTTTGTCCGTGCCACGGGGCTCACTACACGAAAGACGGCTTGAACATGGCGATTGCACCGGCGCCGCTGGATCAGTTCCAAGTTGAAGTTAAGGAAGGGTCCGTGTATTTGGGGCCGATTATTCCGAATGAGCGGGTGTAAGGAGGAGGCGTAAAGTCACATGTTAAAATCGGTATACAACTGGATTGACGAGCGTCTCGACATCACGCCGATTTGGCGGGACGTGGCGGACCATGAAGTGCCGGAGCACGTAAACCCGGCTCACCATTTTTCCGCCTTCGTCTATTGCTTCGGCGGACTGACGTTCTTCATTACTGTAATTCAAATTTTGTCCGGGATGTTCTTGACGATGTATTACGTGCCGGACATCATAAACGCGTACGCGTCCGTCGATTATTTGCAGCATAAAGTGGCGTTCGGCGTTATCGTTCGCGGGATGCACCACTGGGGCGCGAGCTTGGTCATCGTCATGATGTTCCTGCACACGCTGCGCGTATTCTTTACGGGTTCTTACAAGCACCCGCGCGAAATGAACTGGGTAGTCGGCATGCTCATTTTCGGCGTTATGCTCGGTCTCGGCTTCACGGGCTACTTGCTCCCTTGGGACAACAAGGCATACTTCGCTACGAAGGTAGGCATTCAGATTGCGGCTTCCGCACCGTTTATCGGCGAAACCGTCAAGACGTTCCTGCAGGGCGGCGACATCGTCGGAGCCCAAACGATTGCACGTTTCTTCGCATTGCACGTATTCTTCTTACCGAGTGTCTTGCTTGCGCTTCTCGGCGCGCACTTCTTCCTGATCCGGAAGCAGGGCATCTCCGGTCCGTTGTGATAAGGGGGTAAAGCTATGGCTGGTGGACATCATAACGGCGACGAGAAAGTCGTATATGTCGGCGATTCGCGCGTTAAGCAAGTGAGCAGGTCAAACATACCGCCGGATTACTCGGCATACCCGGGTAAATCGGAAGCGTTCATTCCGAATTTCCTGTTGAAGGAATGGATGGTCGGAAGCGTCGTGTTAGTCGGGTTTTTGGTGCTGGTTGTTTCGCATCCCGCGCCGCTCGGTTATCCCGCCGATCCGACAAATACCGGCTTTATCCCGATGCCGGACTGGTACTTCTTATTCCTGTACCAGCTGTTGAAATATCCGTACATGGCCGATGATTTCGTCGTGCTCGGTACGGTCGGCATTCCAGGCATCGCATTTACCGCGCTCATGCTCGTGCCGTTCCTGGACCGCAGTCCGGAGCGCCGCTTCTACAGAAGACCGGTAACATCTGCAATGATGCTGCTTTCCGTCGTAGCGATCGTATACTTAACATACGTCTCTTGGGATCATTACCAGCATGAGCTGGAAGTGAACGGCATCACTCCTGAGCACATTGAGCGGGAAGAAAAGATGCGCGAAGCGTATGAAAGCGGCAAAGGACCGGAAGAACAGCCTCCGGTCGCAGCTTCGATCGTCGCGGAAGACGATCCGGCAAACACGGAAGTATATCAGAAAGCTTCTTGCGTCCAGTGTCACGGAACCGACCTTCGCGGAAACCCCGGCGGAGTTCCCGGCTTGCTCGGGGTCGGCGACAAGTATACACAAGAAGAAATTATGGAAATCATTAAGAACGGTATCGGCGGCATGGCCCCGCAGTACGATTACAATGTCGACAGCCTCGGGCTGACTGCGGAAGATATGGATGCGCTGGCCGAGTGGCTCTCGAGACAGAAAGCGGAAGCTGCACAATAAAGTCATGAACCTGATCGTCACGCGGCGGTCAGGTTTTTTGTCGCAAAGGAGTTGAATCGGTTGTTTCGCCTATCTTTCCTGTGGAGCGCTTCCTTCTTGTTGAATGCCCGTATTCTCTGGCTTCTGTTCTGGGTCAACTTGCTTGGAACGTTGTATGGCTACGAGTGGTACCGTAATCAATTGGTCTTTACCTGGAAAGAACTGGGCCCGTGGCTCGTTTGGTTTGTCCCGGATTCGCCGACGGCAAGCTTATTCTTTACGATTACGCTTTGGCTTCTTCTCCGGGATCTTCGAAGTCAGACGAGCACGAAGAAGCGTATACAACCAACCCACGCCGCCCTATGGAGCTGGCGCGGGCTGATCGAGGCTTTGGCGGTAGTAACGCAGGTGAAATACGGCATCTGGGCGGTATTGATGATCTTTTGGGGGGCCGCTCAAGGCGATACAATCGTTTGGCAGCAATGGATGCTCGTCGTTTCTCACACTTGTATGGCGATCGAGGCGCTGCTGTATATGAGATTTTATCGGTTCACCGTTATCTCCGTAGCGGCCGCAGCGTTGTGGACGCTGCTCAATGATACGATTGATTATACGTTCGGCGTCTTTCCTTGGCTTCCTCAGCCGCTGCTGGACGATTTGTCCGCGATTCAGTCGGTTACCGTAGCGCTTAGTGCGCTAGGGATCGCTTGTGCTTATATCGGCGTAGGGCTTGCACGTAAAAATAGAGTCTAAAGAGGGACATCCCCCCATATGATGATTCATAAGGAGGGATGTCCGCAATGGATATGGAACGGGTAGTTGAATCATGTCGCGAGCGGCATGTTGAAGGCGCGCGACGAAAGCTTCGCCGCCGATTCGTTTGGCTTGCTGCCGCTATTGTGCTTTCGCTCACCTTGGCAGGCTGCCACCATGAGAGCGGGAAAGAAACGAAAGTCGCCATAACGGAGGCGCAGCGGGAAAGTATGAAGCAGATGGACCAGGTGGCCGAACAAGCATACCAGAGCGCGAAAGCAGGGGACGCCGAGGAGGCTCGGACGCGGTTGGTGCAGCTCTCGATTTTGGCTGCGAAGCTGCCTTATGAAGGCGTTACAACGTTGGAGGGCATACAGGCGCTGTCCGAATCGATCTCCGGAGCGGTGCACACTTTGAATGCCGTTACGCCGCGAGAGCACGAAGTGCTGCTCAGCATTGTGCGCGCTAGGCTGGCCGTAGACGCGCTTCTAAATCATAAGCAGCCGATGTGGATGGATTTCCGGCCGGAGTTGGCGAAGGATATGCAGCAGATCGCTCACGCCGTCGCGGCCCGGGATAGGAAGGCTGCGGATGAAGCGCTGCTTCACTGGAAGGAGCACTCCGCACTTATTCGATCGGCGATCATTATATGCAACGGTCCTGAAGCCGCTGTGGAACTCGACTCTATGACAGCGTTTCTGACGAACGGCATTGAAGGAGCGAAGTGGGATGAGCTAAGCAGCGGAATGCCGCAGCTGACGGCGGAGCTTGATGAGTTGTTCCAGCCGAGGGAAGGGCACGAGCCGACGGCTTTGCCGATCGCTCCGACAGCGGAGCCGCCGCACCCGATTATTTGGTCGATCGCGCTCGGTTCATTTATCGTAGGCGTGCTTACCTATGTTGCTTGGCGCCGCTATAAGGGAGCGCAAGGGATTTCCAAGGTGAAGCGCTCGCGTGATTTCGATTAATACGTAGCTCTAGGGTTACGACTCGGACTTGAACCCTTCTCCGAGCACGTCCCGCACCTCGCTTACAATAATAAAGGCTCGGGGATCGACCCGCCGGATGAGACGCTCCATTCGGCGGGTTTCGTGTTTGTATACGACGCAATAAAGCATCTCTTTCGACTGGCCGGTGTATCCCCCTCTCGCGGGGATGATCGTTACGCCGTGATCGAGCTCTTTCATAATCGTGTCGGCGATCGTCTGCGCATGCTCGCTAATGATCGTGAACGCTCTCGATGCATATTCTCCTTGCTGAATCAGGTCGATCGTCCTCGCGGCAATGAACACGACGACAAGCGTATACAACACTCGTTCCATCGTGATATAAAAGAGGGACAGCGCGATGACAACCGCATCGAAAGCGAGAAAAAACTGTCCGATGCTCCAGCCCTTCGTTCGATTGGCGATGCGGGCTACGATGTCGACGCCTCCCGTCGTACCGCCGGCCCGAAACACCACTCCTAGTCCGGCCCCGATCGTCACCCCCGCATACAGCGCCGCCAATATTAAATCCTCTTCCGTCGTAAACGTAACGATCCATCCGGCAGCGATCATCCGCTCAACCACATAAAAGAAGAACGAGAGCGAGACGGTCCCGAAAATGGTAAGAAGCATACCCGGTTTTCCAATTAGGCGCCAGCCCACTAAAAATAGAGGGATGTTCAGCGCAAGCGTCGTAACCGAAAGGGATAAGCCGAAGGCATAATTCAGCAAAATCGTGATCCCGGTAACGCCGCCTTCCATCAGCTCGTTCGGAAGAATGAAAAAATGCACGCCGAACGCATAAACCGCCGTTCCGAACACAATCGGCAGGTAAGTGTTCCATAATTTTAAAGAAAATGTACGCATGTAAGGATAATCGCTCCTTTCGTTTTATTATCATTCCATTATCCGCTGTCCCAAAACCCCGAACATGTTGCAATTTGCCCGACGCTTACTATTCTTGTACTGAACACACGTTTACGTTAACATTAGAAGGAAATGAACGAAAATGGAAGGCTGGATTCGCATGCCGGATAAAACGATGAAGCAGATGCAGCAAGAGGTCGACGATTATATATCCCAGTTTAAAGAGGGGTATTTCAGCCCGTTGTCCATGCTGGCTCGAATGACGGAAGAGGTCGGCGAGCTTGCGCGGGAAGTCAATCATGCTTACGGCGAGAAGCCGAAACGAAAAGACGAAGCGGACAACTCGATCGAATATGAGCTTGGAGACATCCTGTTTATTGTGATGTGCTTCGCGAATTCCCTCGGGATCGATTTAGAGAAGGCGCACGATGCCGTCATGCACAAGTTCAATACGCGCGATAAGGACCGCTGGACGAAAGTGGACACGGAACAATAGCGATTCGAATATGTTATACCATCATCCTTGCTCGAAAATCTAGGCAAAGGAGGGTGGACCGTGACCGGAGAGAAGGAAGTCCAGAAAGCATACGAATCGATCCTCGGGCAGCATTTTGAGGAAGCGGTGGAATGGTTTCAAAAAGCGATCGAGCTTGAGCCGGACAATGACGATTACCATTACAAGCTTTCGATTACGTATGCCCGCAGCGGCAAATTGAAGGATGCTCTTTATCATGCGGAACGCGCGCTGAAGCTGGATCCGTTCAAGCCTGAATACGACGCCCACATAAGGCTGCTTCAAGCAAAGCAGCTCGCGCATACCGCGGAGCGTCTGATCGGGCAAGGGGGGGACGGGCTCCACATGGCGGTCGCCTATTTGCGGCAGGCGTTGCAGCTGGACCCTTTGCAAGAGGGGGCATATATGCTGTTGGCGGCGGCCCATGCCGGGATGAACGATTTTCAGGAAGCGATAGCCGTTCTGAGGAAATTAATGCGGCTTAACCCGGAGCATCGGGACGCGTCGGCGCTGCTTACGGAATATCAGAACCAATTATCGAACTACTTGGAGGAGTATTGAATGGAACAGAAGATTAAAGTGGCCGTAGTCGGCGCAGGAGGACGGATGGGGAGAGAAGTGGTGAAGCTGGTGCTTCAGGAACCGGATTTCGAGCTGGCGGCGGCCATATCGCCTTCTTCGGCGGGGAAGGACGCGGGAGAAGTCTCCGGCGCCGCCCCTTGCGGCGTCATAGTGGAGGCGGCGTTGGAAGAAGCGCTCGCTCGTTCCGTGCCGGATGTCATGGTTGATTTTACAAAACCGCAGCTGGCGTTCGCTCATACCGAGCTGGCCATCTCGCACGGCGTGCGTCCGATCATGGGAACGACCGGCTTCACCCCGGACGATATCCGCAAGCTGGACGAGCAGTGCCTTGCCAAAGGGATAGGGGGGTTAATCGCTCCCAATTTTTCGATCGGGGCGATTCTCATGATGAAGTTTGCGAAGGAGGCGGCGAAATATTTCCCGCATCTCGAAATTATCGAATACCACGGCGACCAGAAGCTGGACGCGCCGTCCGGAACGGCGATGAAGACGGCGGAGCTGATCGCCGAAACAAGGAGAGAGCTGAAGCAGGGCAATCCGAATGAGCACGAGACTCTGGAAGGAGCGCGGGGCGGCTATTATCAAGGCTTCCGCGTACATAGCGTACGGCTTCCCGGAATTTTCGCACAACAGGAGGTCGTCTTCGGGGCATTCGGCCAAACGTTGAAAATCCGTCATGATTCCTATGATCGGGCCGGGTATATGCCGGGAGTGGCCACTGCGATTCGCGGCATTATGAACCGGACCGGCTTGATTTACGGGTTCGAGCATCTGATGGAGTAGCGGGGGCATACGAATGAACATCGCATTGATCGCACACGACCGCAAGAAGGACGATATGGTCAATTTCGCAATCGCTTACGAGGGCGTGCTGTCAAAGCATCGGCTGTTTGCAACCGGCACGACCGGACAACGGGTGATGGAAGCGACGAAGCTGCAAATCCATCGTTATTTGTCGGGTCCCCTCGGAGGGGATCAGCAGATCGGAGCCATGATTGCGGAAAACAAAATGGATCTTATAATTTTTCTTCGAGATCCGCTGATGGCGCAGCCTCACGAGCCTGACATTATTGCGCTATTGCGCTTATGCGACGTCCACGGCATCCCGCTTGCGACGAACATGGGAACGGCGGAAATATTGATTAAAGCGCTGGAACGGGGTGATTTGGGATGGAGAACGGTCGTCCATCAGAACAGGCAGTAACCGGTACGGTGGAGATGCTTGCTTTCGGCGCGCATCCCGACGACGTCGAGATCGGGATGGGCGGCACCGCCGCCAAGCATGCAAACGCAGGGCGGCGCTTCGGCATATGTGATTTAACGCTGGCCGAGCTTTCCTCCAACGGGGACGCCGAGCTGCGCCAAGTGGAGGCGGCTGCCGCCTCGAAGGCGCTCGGCATCTCGTACCGCTCGAATTTGCGGCTGCCGGATCGGGGTCTCCGGCTAACCGACGACCATGTAAGACGCATCGTTCGGGAGATTCGCAAGCTGCAGCCGAGAGTGGTGTTCGCCCCGTACTGGCAGGACCGGCATCCGGATCACATTGCCTGCAGCGAGCTCATTCAGGAAGCGGTATTCAATGCGAAGCTGCGAAAGTACGATGCGGATGCGCCCGCTTGGACGGTGGAGCGGCTTTATTTTTATTTTATTAATGACGTATATACTCCGGACGCGGCGGTCGATGTCGGCGAAGTTTACGTACACAAGCAGAAGGCGCTCCGCGCTTACAAAAGCCAATTTGTGCGAACCGGGGAGCATGATGTGGCTACGCCCTTGAATCAGGGGTACGTGGAGAGGGTGGAGATGCGGGACGCGCTGATGGGCGGAACGCTCGGCGTTGCTTACGCCGAAGGGTTTGCGACAAAGCTGCCGCAACTTCTTTCTCTATTTTGATAGAGAAGGACATACATATATGGGTAAACCATATTCATGGAATTGCACGGAGGTGCGGTATGAGAAAGAGATTAAATATCGGCATTACTTGTTACCCGACGCTTGGGGGATCCGGCGTAGTTGCGACAGAGCTCGGCAAGCTGCTAGCAGAAGAGGGACACCAGGTTCATTTCATTACGCACAGTGTACCGTTTCGGCTTGGAGGGTATCATAAAAATATTTATTACCATGAAGTGGAAGTTTCCGATTATCACGTCTTTAAATATCCCCCTTACGATCTTGCGTTAGCTGCGAAAATGGCGCAGGTTGCCGAGTTGCAATCGCTCGATGTGCTCCATGTGCATTATGCGATTCCGCATGCGGTATGCGCCTACATTGCCAAGGGAATGGTGAAACGTGATTTGAAGGTGGTTACGACGCTGCATGGGACCGACATTACGATCCTCGGGCAGGATGAGAGCATGCGCGAGCTGATTCGATTAGGGATCAACGGAAGCGATGCTGTTACGGCGGTGTCGAAAGATTTGATCCGCGAGACGAAGGAGCAGCTCTCCATCGACAAGCACATCGATTTGACCTACAACTTTGTAGACAAACGAGTGTACTATCCCCGGGTCTGTTCAACCCACCGCCGAGATTTTACGCCGAACGGCGAGAGGCTGCTGATGCACGTCTCCAATTTTCGTCCGGTCAAACGAATTTGCGATGTGCTCGACATTTTCCGCCGGGTAAACGCCGAGGTTCCTTCCAAGCTCCTTTTTGTCGGGGAAGGTCCGGAGCTGGCCAAGACGGTTGCAAGGGTGCAGGAGATGGGGCTGGAGGAGCACGTGCAGTTTCTTGGCAAGCAAAACGAGGTCGCAGAGCTGTTCTCATTGGCCGATTTACTGCTGCTGCCGTCGGAGAAGGAAAGCTTCGGGCTTGTGGCGCTGGAGGCGATGGCCTGCGGCGTGCCGACGGTCGGCTCGCATACGGGCGGCATTCCGGAGGTTGTAACGCACGGCGAAACCGGGTTTCTGGCGCCGATCGGAGACACGGGAGCGATGGCGGAGTATGCGGTGCGGATGCTGCTGGATAACACGATGTACGAGCGGATGTCCGAGGCGTGCATTAAGCGGGCGAGAACGAAGTTCTGCAATGACATGATTTCCAGGACGTATGAAGATATTTATTACCGGGTGCTGAATCGCGAGCCGAAGGTTGAAGGAGTGCTCTCCACCGAATGACGGAGGCGGCAGTTCACTTATTTAAATCGAATATGGGCGCCGTCGGCCGTTCTGTGCTGGAGCGGCTTGCGTCAGGCGGACACGCTGCCTACTTTGTAGGCGGGTGCGTTCGCGACAGTCTGCTCGGCCGGCCTGTGAAGGATATCGACATTGCCACTTCGGCGCTGCCGGATGAGGTGATGTCGATCTTTCCGCATGCCGTCCCTACCGGACTGCAGCACGGAACCGTTACGATTCCGATTGACGGTTTTCAGTTTGAAGTGACGACATTCCGTGCGGAGGATGCTTATACCGACGGGAGACGGCCCGATTCGGTCCGGTTTCTGTCCGACATCGAGGGCGATTTGGAGCGACGCGATTTCACGATGAACGCGATGGCCCTCGGGCTGCGGGGTGGACTGGTCGACCCGCACGGCGGCCGAGATGACCTGGCGGCGCGTGTGCTGAGATGTGTGGGCGATCCAGCTCATCGCTTTGAAGAGGATGCGCTGCGCATGCTGCGCTGCGTCCGTTTCGCGGCAGAGTACTCGCTTGCCGTGGAAGCTGCGACGTGGCGGGAGGCGACGCTCGGAGCTCCCGGGCTGTCCCGTATCGCAATGGAGCGGGTCCGTATGGAGCTTGAGCGTATGGTTTCGGGTCTCCATCCGTACCGGGCAATGCGGCTGTTAGCTGAGAGCGGACTGCTGCGGTGGTGCAAGACGCGTCTCCGCCTGCCCCGGACGCTCGGTCTCGCCATGGAGGACGAGGATCCGCTTTGTGCGTTGGATGCTATCCCGGATTGGGAAGCGCGGTTTGCGCTGTGGCTGGATCGGATGGAGCTGACGCCGGAGGAAGCGCAGTATGCGTTTGACGCGCTTCGCTTCTCGAAGCAATCGACTGCGGCGGTGTTGAATGTGTTTCGGCTGCATCGAGCGGTTGTCAAGGCGGAGGCGGTATATGCCCGAACCGCTTTCGTAACCGCCGTGCTCCAATGGGGAACGATAGCGGCGGAGCGCTGGCTGGCCTTGGCTCGCGTTCTTTGTTCCAACGAGGCGTATCATTGGATGGAGCCGTACGCGGCAGACGGAGAGCGCTGGCTGCGCGGCATGGACGCCAAGGAACTTGGGGAGCTTGCGATTGATGGGCGGCAGCTGATGGCTGCGTCACAGCGGTCCGGCGGACCGTGGGTGAAAGAGGTGCTGCAGCGGCTGCTCCGCGAGGTTGCGCTCGGACGATTGGCTAACGAAACGGACACATTGGTGCGGCGAGCGGCGCAGCTGTGGAACGAGGGGGAAGAACTGGATGAACGCAAAGAATAAGTATGACCCGATTGTCGAACGGTTTGCTGCCGCAGCTGGATCGTACGTGTCCGGCGAGCTGCTGAGCCGGGAGCTCGGCATCAGCAGAACAGCGGTGTGGAAGCGGATTCGGCGTCTGGAAGAGGAGGGCTACCGGTTTGAATCTTCACCGAAGCTCGGATATCGGCTTATCGGGATGCCGGACAAGCTGAATGCGAGCGAACTGCAAAGCCGCCTGACGACGGTTCGTTTTGGACGGGACGTTAAAGTTTATGAGCGTGTCGAATCGACGCAAAACGTTGTCCATGAGGCGCTGAAGGACGGTGCGGAAGAAGGCGCGACGGTGATTGCGGAGGAGCAGACGATCGGCCGCGGAAGGCAAGGACGCGTCTTCCATTCGCCTTCGGGCAAAGGGATCTGGATGAGCTTCCTGATCAAGCCGAATCTCCCGCTCCATTGCGCGTCCCATATGACGCTCCTTCTGTCGGTGGCAATGTGCCGAGCCGTTCGCAAAGTGTGCGGGCTCGATGTTCAGATCAAATGGCCGAACGACTTGCTGATCGACCGCAAAAAGGTGTGCGGCATTTTGGTTGAATCGATTGCGGAGGCCGATACGGTAACGGCAATGGTTGCTGGAGTCGGCGTGTCCGTCAATTTGGAAAAGCACGATTTCCCTCCGGAGCTTCGTGAGAAAGCGACGTCACTGCGTATTGCCGCAGGAGGAGAGCCGTTGTCCCGGGAGGAATTGATTTCCGAATTTTTCACTCAGTTTGAGTCGTTGTACGAGCTGTACCGCAAAGAAGGGTTTGCCCCGGTCCGCAGCTTGTGGGAGGCGTTGACGTGCACGCTGGATGCGCCTGTGGCGGTATCGACCCCGCAGGGCGTTGTGAGCGGCGTCGCCGTAGGCATAACAGAGGAGGGCGCGCTTCGGGTGCGGGACGGAAACGGGGTCGTTCGCACGCTGTTTTCGGGAGATCTGGCTTTTACAGATACACAAAAGAAAGAAAAAACCTAGCGACGGATGTACATTCCCGAACGATCTGGTATACTAGCCGTAACGAAATATGGGCGGCATCGCTCTAGAGCCGCACCGTATATTCGCGGATGCTTACACAAAACCTCATACTTAAGAATATGTATTGCATTCTGCTCTGAGCCGAAACGGACCGAGACAGAAAGACGAGTACATTTGCCGCCTCGTACACTCTTTTTGTCAGGGAACCTTTTGGTTTCAGGTCAAAAAGTTTTTTTGTTTTTGGCCTAAACGCGAAGGAGGAATCCCGATTGACTAGAAAATCCATGACAACCGCCCGGATGCGGGCGATGAAAGAAAAAGGCGAGCCGATTTCAATGGTGACGGCTTATGATTACCCTTCGGCTCAGCTGGCCGAGCTGGCGGGCGCCGACTTTATCCTGGTCGGCGATTCGCTTGGAAACGTCGTTCAAGGACGGGATACGACGCTTTCCGTAACGTTGGATCACATGGTATACCATACCGACCTGGTAGCAAGGGCGGTGACCGTTCCCTATGTCGTTACCGACATGCCTTTTGCCTCGTACCACGGCAGTGCGGATACGACCATTGCCGGCGCTGCGCGGATTATGCGCGAAGGGGGCGCCAAGGCGGTCAAAATGGAGGGCGGGCGCGAAATCGTTCCGTCCGTTCAGGCAGCGGTGCATGCGGGAATCCCGGTGATGGGGCACCTTGGGCTGACGCCGCAGTCGGTTCATGCCATCGGAGGCTATAAAATTCAAGGCAAGCAGTCCGCCGCCGCCCAGAAACTGATGGATGACGCCCTGCGCCTGGAGGAAGCAGGCGTGTTTTCCATCGTGCTGGAGCTCGTTACGGACGAGCTGGCCGCCGCCATTACGGAGCGGCTCTCCATTCCGACGATCGGGATCGGTTCCGGAAATCGCTGCGACGGGCAGGTGCTTGTGTTTCACGATATTTTAGATTACGCCGCGAATCCGTATCCGAAAAAAATCGTGAAACGGTATGCGAACGTCGGGAATGTCATCCGCGAAGCGCTTGCGGCCTATGTGGCGGACGTGAAATCGCGCAGTTTCCCCGCGGATGAGCATACGTTCCACATGGATGAAGAAGAAGCGCAGAACTTATATGGTGGCGCGCGATGAAGCAAATTCGGACATTGCAGGAGTATAAGGCGTATCTCGCTGCCGTCCGCGAGAGCGGAAAGACGATCGGCTTCGTGCCGACGATGGGATTTCTCCACAAGGGCCATCTATCGCTTGTGGAACAAGCGAAAAAAGACAACGACGTCGTCGTCATGAGCATCTTCGTCAATCCGCTGCAGTTCGGTCCGAACGAGGATTTCGAGCGGTACCCGCGCGACGAGGCCCGCGATACGCAGCTTGCGGCGTCCGCCGGGGTCGATGTTCTGTTTCTCCCGTCGGTGGAGGAAATGTATCCTACGCCAATCCGTACATTGGTGAAAGTGGAAGGCGTAACCGAGCGATTGTGCGGAGCGTCGCGCCCGGGCCACTTCGACGGGGTCGCAACCGTTGTGATGAAGCTGTTTCATATTATTCAGCCGCAGCGCGCATACTTCGGATGGAAGGACGCGCAGCAGGTAGCGGTTATTGAGCAAATGGTGCGTGATTTGAACGTCCCCGTACAGGTTGTCCCTTGTGCGACGCTTCGGGAGCCGGAAGGACTCGCCATGAGCTCGCGCAATGTCTACCTAAGCCCGGAGCACCGGGAACAGTCCGTTGTGCTGCATCGATCGTTGCAGCGAATCGAGGAGTGGCTGGCCGATCCGGGATTGACTGCCGATGCGCTCGAGCATTTGTTGGCGCAATCCATCCGGACGGCCAAGGATGCGGATATCGACTACGTACAAGTATTGAAGTACCCGTCCCTTGAGCCGCTTGAAGGGCCGCTCTCCGCAGCGGGTACGTTCATTGCCGCCGCAGCAGTGCGCTTCGGGCAGACGCGGTTGATTGACAACCGGTTATTCGATGGAGCCGCGGGGCCAAATCCGAAAACGAGCAACGAAACGGAGGTGGACGTATGTTCCGCACCATGATGAAATCGAAGCTGCACCGTGCGACAGTGACGGAAGCGAACCTGAATTACGTCGGCAGCATTACGATTGATGAAGATTTAATGGATGCCGTTGATATATGGGCGAACGAAAAAGTGCAGGTTGTCAACAACACGAACGGAGCCCGATTGGAAACGTACGTGATTCCGGGACCGAGGGGCAGCGGCACGATTTGCCTGAATGGCGCAGCCGCTCGGCTGGTACAGCCGGGCGATGTGGTCATCATTATTTCGTACGGCTTGATGAGCGAAGAAGAGGTGAGGAAATACAATCCAAAGGTCGCTATTCTCAATAAGGACAACCGGATCGTACAGACGCTCCATGAAGAAATCCACGCTACCATTTTATAGACCAAGCTGTACGGCTTCCGCTTGAACTTAAGGATTTGGCAGTATGAAAAGCCTCCCCGGCGCAAAAAATGAAAGTAATCTCGCGTCGATTACAGCCGGAAAGGTGGAGGCCGCATGTTCAAACACTTGTTCCAGTCCATGAACGAGGCGCTTGCTCAAATCGCCGAAAAGCTCCCTTTATCCAAAGGGACGGAGCGGCAAGAGCTGATCGAACAGTGGGAAACGCTGCGCGCCATCAGCGATGAAATGATCGAAGAATGGCTTTTATTCGAGGAAAAAATGGCAAAGCTGAACCTTCGCTCCGAGCTGGGGCTTCCGAAAGCAAAGCCTGCGCTCGCTCCATTGTCCTTCGATCCGACCGGGTATGAAGCGTTGTACGACGATCCGACCGGTTCCGGCGCGTACCAGCGGGGGGAAGGTTATTTTAAGCTGATGATGTTCCCCGAAGCGGTTCGCGAATTCGAACAGGTCGTGCTCTGTCATCCCGAATGCCTGCCCGCTCGTTTGTATCTTGCTTTAGGGCTGCTGCAGAATGAATCGATTCCGGAAGCATACGGTCATCTGCTTATTATCATATCCCTGTCGGAGGAGAGCCGCCTGAAAGCGGTAGCGTATAACGCCCTGGGGTGCGTGCAGGCAATGAACGGCAATGTCGAGAAGGCGTGCGAGTGCTTTCGGTTGTCGCATCACTTAGATCCCGGACTGAAAGATCCGGTGCTGAATTTGCAGGCATGCCAAACGAACAGCGGCGTCCTTCAACTGGGAGTAGCGATCGGTTGACGGTTTTTGCATCTTTCCTTTCCTCGTTTTACTTTGGTATTCTAATTAAATAAGAATACAACCACCATGGGAAGGAACCGCCGGAATGAAATTTGCAGTGTTGGATTTCGAAACGACGGGGGATCAGCCTGGGTCCGACGAGATCATACAGGTTGGTCTTGTCGTTATGAACGATTTTCGCATCGAGCAATCATACACCTCTTTTATTAAACCGTCCGTTCCGATCCCGCCTTTTATTAGCTCATTAACTGGGATTAGCGACGAAATGGTGAAAGACGCGCCGAGCCTCGAAGACGTTGTGAACGATATCATTCCGCTGCTTGCGGATGCAGTGCTGGTCGCGCATAACGTTTCTTTCGATCTCGGTTTTTTGCAGTGCGCGCTTACGCAGAACGGGTATTCCCCGTTCGAGGGTCGTGTGCTGGATACGCTGGATTGGCTCCGCATTCTGTATCCGACGGTAACAAGCTATCAGCTCTCCTTCGTTTCCGGCGCCTTAGGCGTTCCGCACGAGCGCCCGCATCAAGCGGACAGCGACGCGGAGGCGACGGCGCGCTTGTGGGAGCTGTGTCTCCAGAAATTGTTTGCTCTTCCCCTTGTCACGCTCCAACGGCTTTCTTATTTATTTTCCCATCCCGACTTCGCTTCAACCGATTTGGTTTGGTTTCTTCAAGAGGTCAACGATTTGAAAGAGGCTCAGCCCGATACGGGGTACGGGGTGCGTACTTATCGGCAGTTCGCGCTTGGTGCCGCGGAGTGGTTCGGCGACGAGGAGTCTCCCGAGCGCGATGCCGTGGAGCCGAGCTTCGAGGCGTTCCAGGAGCAGATGAAGGAGCGGATTCGCTCCACAATGAACGCATATGAGGAGCGGCCTGCGCAGGACCAGATGATGCAGGAGGTCAGCCGTGCATTAACCGATGAACGGCATTTGGTGATCGAAGCGGGAACCGGAACGGGGAAATCGCTCGGCTACCTAGTACCGTCTCTCCATTATGCTCTTGCTCATAACGAAAAAGTCATCGTCAGCACGCATACAATCAATCTGCAGGAGCAGCTTCGCCAGAAGGAACTGCCGATGCTTCATGAGCTTTCGCCGGTACCGTTTCGTTCCGCCGTTCTCAAGGGACGGAGTCATTATTTATGCTTGCGGAAATTTGAAGGAAAGGTCAATGCGCAGGACTTCCAGCACGAACGTGAAGACCGGATGACGGCGGCTCAAATGATCGTCTGGCTTGGCGAGACGGCTAACGGCGACGAAGAGGAGCTGAACTTTGGGCAAAAGGGCGGCGAATTTTGGAGCCATGTCGCCAGCGATGCGGATTCTTGCTTGAACCGGGCCTGTCCTTGGTTCAAAACATGCTTTTACCACCGGGCAAGACATGAAGCGAACGAGGCCGATCTGATTATAACGAATCATTCCTTATTGTTCACGGATGTGAAGGCCGAGCACCGCATTTTGCCTGCGTACGGCCGGCTGGTGGTCGACGAGGCGCATCATTTCGAGGACGTAGCCGGTCAGCATCTGGGCATTGAGCTGGCATATTTCTCTATGGTAAGCGCGCTGACGATGCTGCTAAAGGACAGCAAGACGGGACAGCTTCCGCTGCTGCATACACTACTCGATCAAACGGACGGGAAAAGCGGACAGTGGGGAGAGAAGCTGCCCGCTCTTTTCCCGCAAATCGTAAAGGTCAAGGAGACTTGGGATGAGCTGTTTGACGGTCTATATGACCTACTGTTCAGCCGCATGCCCGCCGCTTCGGTCGACGGGGCTTCGATGACCGTCCGGCTGAAAGCGAAGGCGCTCCCGAAGGAATGGGACCAGTTGGCAGGAATGGAAGACAATATCCATGTTGTGCTTACGGAAGTGTTAAAGACGCTTGATCGTTTGTTGAGCGAAAGTAAAGAGGACGCCGACGAGTTCGGATTGGAAAGCTTGCTGACGGATATAGGCGGGACTGTAAAAGATTTATACCGCTGCAGAGATTCGCTTCGCCTTCTGATCGGTGCCGATGACGCTAACATGGTGTACTGGGTGGAAGCGTCGCCGCATTTCAAAGCGAAATCGCTTAGGCTCCACGCGGCTCCTATTGACGTTTCCCCGTTATTGCGAGAATATTTTTGGGAGCGGAAAGAGGCTGTCGTTATGACGTCGGCGACGCTGACCGTGGAGAAATCGTTCCAATATGTAAAGGATCAGCTCGGTTTGCACAATACGGATGAGGACGGACGTAACCTGCATACGGTGCAGCTGCCTTCCCCGTTTAAATACAGGGATCAGGCGCTTGTGCTCATTCCACGCGATTTTCCCGGGTTGAAGGGGCCTTCCGCCGACCCGCTCTTCCTCGAGCGGCTCGTCGCCTCGCTGGCGGAGGCCGCCGTCGTCACAAACGGCAGGATGCTTGTGCTGTTTACTTCGCACAAGATGCTGAAGCAGGCGCACGGCCCGTTAAAGGAAGCGCTGCAGCCGCACGGCATTCATGTATTCGGGCAAGGAGTCGACACAGGCAACCGTAGCAAGCTGACCCGTCTGTTCATACAGGCGCCGGCCGCAGTGCTGCTAGGCACAAGCTCGTTCTGGGAAGGTGTGGACATTCCCGGCGATGCGCTGTCCTGCTTGGCGATCGTGCGTCTGCCGTTCCAGCCGCCAAACCATCCGATGGTTGAGGCCAAGAGCGAGTTTTTGAAGGCAAAGAACCTAAATCCGTTTGTCAAGCTGTCCGTACCACAGGCGGTCATCCGTTTCAAGCAAGGGTTCGGGCGTCTGGTGAGAACGGCCCGCGATCGTGGAATCGTCTTAATTTACGATACCAGGGTGATCGAGACATCTTACGGAAAGCATTTTCTATATTCCTTGCCGGGACCGAAGATCGAGCATTTGCCCTGCGATGCCATGCCGGAGCGGATAAGAGCATGGATGGCGGAACCGGTGAAAGCAGGAAAGGAGACGGCTAATGAAATCACCTAGAATATCGGAGGCAGTCGTTCGTCGGCTGCCGATGTATCTAAGATATTTAAACGAGCTGCTGCAAAGCGGCGTCTCGACCGTTTCCTCCCAAGACCTGGGGAAGCGTCTGGAGTTGAACCCGGCGCAAATCCGCAAAGATTTGGCGTACTTCGGCGAATTCGGGAAAAAAGGAATCGGATACGATGTTGCCTATTTAGTGGAAAAAATCCGGGGCATCCTAAAGCTGGATCAAGAAATCCGCGTCGGACTGGTCGGCGCCGGCAACCTGGGGCATGCTTTATGCAATTATAATGTCTATTTGAAGGATAATATGCGCATTGCGGCCGTGTTCGACGCAAGCCCGAAGAGGGTAGGGGAGCGGATCAACCAGCTGATCGTCCAGCCGATGAATGAATTGGTCGGCACGGTCAAAGCGCAGGACATTCAAATCGGGATCATTACGGTACCTGCCGCAGAGGCGCAAAACGTTGCGGACCAGTTCGTGGAAGCGGGGGTGAAGGGCATTTTGAATTTTGCCCCCGCCATTCTTCGCGTTCCGCCCAATATCCGCATTCATTACGCGGACTTCACGATCGAGCTGCAAAGCTTGGCTTATTATTTAAATCGCAATGTTGAAGGGGACGAGTAACTTGAAAGCTAGAACGTTAATTCGGAACGGTACTTTTTTGCCATTGTCCGACGCTGGTGACGGTGAGGGCTTGACCGCATCTACATTTGTCGGTACGATGGTCGTTCGCGGAAATACAATTGAGTACATAGGGCAAGAGGACGTGGAGGCCGCCCCGGAAGACGAGGTCGTCAATGGGTCGGGCAAGCTCTTTATGCCGGGCTTGGTAAACACGCACGGCCATGCGGCCATGTCGCTTCTGCGCGGTTTGAAGGACGACGTCGCGCTGCAGGTGTGGCTGCAGGAGCATATGTGGCCGATGGAAGCGAAATTTACGGCAGCGGATGTGCGCGTCGGCACCTTGTTGGCCGTGCTGGAAATGCTGAAGGGCGGAACGACCACGTTTATGGACATGTACGATCATATGGACGAGGTGGCGCGAGTCGTCGAAGAAACGGGAATACGCGCCTGCCTTACGCGCGGCGTCATCGGTTTATGCTCAGAGGAGGAGCAGAAGCGTAAGCTGGAGGAAGCGGTCCGCTTCGCCCGACAATGGAACCGGGCGGCGGACGGCCGCATTACGACCGCTTTGGCTCCGCACGCTTCGTATACGTGCCCGCCGGCTTATATTGAGGAAATCGTCCGGGCCGCGCATGACTGCGATTTGCCGATTCACATTCATATGTCGGAGACGGCTCGCGAGGTCCAAGACAACGTCGACGCCTACGGCGTTCGTCCCGTCGAGCATTTGCGCCGCTTAGGCGTATTTGCCCGGCCGACGCTCGTGGCGCACGGCGTTCATGTAACGGACGAGGAAATCGCCGTATTGGCGGAGCACGGTGTCGGCGTCTCCCACAATCCGGGGAGCAATCTGAAGCTTGCGAGCGGAATCGCCCGCGTTCCCGAACTGCTTCGCGCTGGCGTACGCGTATCGCTCGGTACGGACAGCGCCGCAAGCAACAACAATTTGGACATGTTCGAGGAAATGCGATTGGCGGCGCTGCTGCATAAAGGCGTCACCGGCGATCCGACGGCGGTGCCGGCTTCCGCCGCGCTTCGCATGGGAACGGTCGAGGGGGCCCGCTCGCTTTGGCTGGACGACGTCGGAACGCTCGCGGAGGGCATGAAGGCCGATTTTATTGCACTCGATATAACGGCGGCCCATTTTCAGCCGGCAACCGATCTCGGATCGCACACCGTATACAGCGCTTCTGCGGGAGACGTTGTTGACGTTTGGGTGAACGGCAAGCAGCTGGTGAAAAACCGGAGCTGCCTGACCATTGACGAAGAGCGGGTCGTTCGGGAGGCGAATGACGCCCTCCGCCGCCTTCGGTCGTAACCGCCATGGTGGAAAGAGCGCACAACGAGCAGCTGGACCGGGCGAAATGGATGAGGCTGGGCCTGCTGTCGGCGTTGGTTCTCATTCTTTTGTTGATCGTTTTTGGCAATCGGTTCTACAATACGATTCAAGCGCCATATTGGGCGGTACTGTCACAAGCCGAGCAGAAAGCGGTCGAGCAGCTGGATTTGCGGGAGGTAACCGACGTCGAACGGTTTGTGGGAGAAGAGCCGGTCTCGATCGTGTACGCGGTAAACTCGTCGGGAGAGCCGATCGTCGTCTGGATGTGGAACGATTCGATCCGGGTGGAACGGCAGGCAGACGGGGTGTCGAAGGAAGCGCTGAAAGCCGCCGTTTTGGCCGAGGATTCCGACAAACAGCTGCTCCGCATTCAGCCCGGAACACTTCGCGACGAGCTTGTATGGGAAGTGTTTTATAAGAAGCAGGAGGATGGGGGAGTGCGCCATTACTACGACTACTACAGGTTTTCGGACGGCCGCAAGCTGGACACATACCGGTTGGCGCTAAAAATGTAATAGATAAGCATTGAATGGATATGCAGACGTTACTCATGCTCCTGGAGCGGGTAGCGTCTGTTTCGCTTTCCACACATTGCATCAGATCTATATATCAAAATGTGATATACTTTCATATATACGAATGGTCGATGATTTAGAGAAGAAAGGGGGACGAAGTCATGAAACTGCGTCTCTTACCTGTCTTTATGACGATGATTTTATCCGCTTCTGTGCTGTTCGGCGGGTGGTTTGTATATCAAACGGTGGCGATGGAAGACCCGCTGCTGAAAGACGTTTCTGCGATTGAGGGCGTGACCGAAGCGACTTTGGAGCTGACTCGCGAGCAAGCGATTGTGAATGTCAAGCTGTCGGTTGATGTGGATTTGAAAAGCAGCTATCGCGCCATTGCCGAGGCGAGCGAGGACAAGATCGGCAGTCGAGAGCTGAAGGTGGTCGTAACCGGCAGCGATCGTGCGGATGAGGAAACGCTCAATCAATGGTGGTCCAATGCCATGTTTGATGTTGCGCAGGCGATGGAAACGAGACAGTATTCGCTCATTCCGCTGCGTCTGCAAGAGCTTGCCCGGAAGGAAGGATCCGAGCTTGAGGCAACCGCTTCGATCGATGAAGAAAACGTGTACGTTACCTTGAAGCATGGCGGGTCCCGTAAAGATATCATTTTACCGCGCGTATCGGCAATGACGGGGGTGTGGCCGAATGAGTAAGTATGGAAAAGAAATTGCGATCGGGATGATGCCCGTCTTTCTGGCATTCCTGTATTTTATCGGCATCAATCCGGTACCGCTCTTGCTGATCAGTGTCATCGCCGTATCGCTCCTGTTAATGGCGCGGATGCGCGCAGGCGCCGGCATTGGCATGGGGGAGGGGCGCAAGTCGAAAGCGAAGCTGCCAAGCTACCTTACGTTTGAAGACATCGGCGGTCAAGAGCGCGCCAAGAAAGAGCTGGTCGAAGCGCTTGATTTCTTGGTAAAGCCCGAGCTTATTCAGAAGTTCGGCATCCGCCCGCTGAAGGGCATTCTGCTGATGGGTCCTCCGGGTACGGGCAAAACGCTGCTTGCAAAAGCCGCCGCCCACTACACGAACAGCGTTTTCATCGGCGCCACAGGCTCTGAGTTTGTAGAAATGTACGTCGGCGTAGGTGCATCCCGTATTCGGGACTTGTTTCGGGAGGCCAGACAAAAGGCGTTGAAGGAAAATAAGGAAAACGCGATTATTTTCATTGATGAAATCGACGTCGTCGGCGGCAAGCGGGACGGCGGCCAACAGCGCGAATACGATCAGACGCTCAATCAGCTGCTAACCGAGATGGACGGTATTCATACGAACGATACGCCCCGCGTTCTCGTTATGGCGGCCACGAACCGGAAGGACATGCTGGACAGCGCGCTGCTGCGTCCCGGACGGTTTGACCGGCACATTCAAGTCGATTTGCCGGACCGGAAAGGCCGGAAGCATATTCTTGAGCTTCACGCTCGCAACAAGCCGCTTTTGAACGCGAAGCTGTTAGACATCGTGGCAGACCAGACGTTCGGCTTTTCAGGCGCACAGCTTGAAAGCTTAATGAATGAAGCCGCGATTTATGCAATGCGCGAGGAGCTTGAGACGATTGAGGAACGGCACCTGTTGAATGCGATCGATAAGGTGATGATGGGCGAGAAGACCGACCGCGAGGCGGCGCTGGAAGAGCGAGAACGAGTAGCCCTCCATGAATTGGGGCATGCTATTGTTGCCGAAACGGTGCGTCCCGGATCCGTGTCGCAGGTGAGCCTAAGCCCTCGCGGCCAAGCGCTTGGCTATGTTCGGCACAACCCGCCGGGAGATAAGTATTTGTATACGAAATCATACCTCGAAGAACAAATTATGATTGCGCTTGGGGGCGCAGCGGCGGAAGAAATATTTTACGGCTCCCGCAGCACCGGCTCCCGCAACGACTTCGAGCAATCGCTGGCGCTTGTGAGGAATATGATCGATTCGGGATTAACGGAGCTCGGAATCGTAGATTCGCAGATGCTCACGAAAGAAGAGTACAGTCAGGCGAACCGGGAAATTCTCGATACGCTGATGCGGCGAACGCGGGAATTGCTTGAACGGCGCCGCTCCGTCTTCGGTCGTTCACTTGACGTGCTGAAGCAGCACGAAACGTTGACGGGCGATGCGTTCCGCAAGCTGCTGCATGAAGAGCTGCAGCACAGCGCCTAAGCATTGCCCCGGTTGGCGGTGGAAATTGCATACGAATATGATAGACTCGGCTCCGCGTTCGGCTGCGGTTCCCTCGATTGGGAATCTCAGGCGGACACGGAGTTTTATCATATGCGGACGAGATGAGGTGGGGGTCGTTGACTTTGTTCAAAAGAATCGGCGTCATCGGAGCCGGAACGATGGGGCAAAGCATTGCAGAGATGCTTGCGTTTCATGGACTTGACGTATATTTGTCGGAGGTTTCCGATCAAAAGTTGGCAAATGGTCTTCGCGGCATTGTAATGAGTTTGGACAAAAAAATTGAAAAATGGTCAATCACCGAAGCCGAAAAGAAAATTGTTCTCTCTCGCATTCACGAGCTGAATGATCTTCAGGAAGCCGGAGAGTGCGATGTAGTGATTGAAAGCATCAGTGAAGAGCTGGATTTGAAGAAGGAGCTGTTTCGCCGTTTGGATACATACTGTCCGCCGCATGTTCTATTGGCGAGCAACACGTCCACCTTGTCTCTTACGGAGCTGGCCGGAGAAACGCGGCATCCCGAGCGGGTGATCGGACTGCATTTTATCCATCCGGTCGGGAGAATTGATTTGGTTGAAATCATTCGCGGCCTGCATACTTCCGACGACACGTTTAACGAAGCGAAACGGTTTGTCGAAGAAGTGATTGCGAAAAAAGGCATTCTTGTGTATGAATCGCCGGGTTACGTGACGACCCGGCTGATATGTACGCTCATTAACGAAGCTTTGCAGGTGCTGGTGGAGGGGGTGGCGTCTGCGGAGCATATCGATTCCGCGATGCGGCTCGGTTACGATTTTCACCACGGGCCTTTAGAAATGGCGGATCGATTCGGTTTAGATGCGGTGCTGGCCGCGCTTGACCGGATGTTCCGGGAGTACGGCGATTTGAAATATCGCCCGCCCGTGCTGCTTCGGAAAATGGTTCGTGCGGGCCGGCTTGGCGTGAAGTCAGGAACCGGCTTCTTTCGCTATGACGAGGATGGTGATAGAATATGAAAGTACTGGTCATCAACGCAGGAAGTTCCTCCTTGAAATACCGGCTTTTTGAAATGGCGGAAGAGCGGGTGCTCGCCGCCGGCAAGGTGGAACGGATCGGGATGGATACGGCGATTGTCTCCCATGAACCGGCAGGAAGCCAAGAGGTTCGGGAGGTGAGCGAAATGTTAGACCATAACGCCGCATTGAAAAAAGTGCTTTCCTTGATCGTCCATAATGAACACGGAGTGCTGCGTAAAGTGGAAGAGATCGAAGCAGTCGGCCATCGGGTCGTGCATGGCGGCGAATCGTTCCGGCAGTCGGCGCTCGTGACCCAAGAGGTCAAAAAGGAAATTAAGCGCCTGTTCGATTTGGCACCGCTGCACAACCCCGCGCACCTGATGGGAATTGCCGCGGTAGAGGCCAACTTGCCGCACGTGCCCCAGACCGTTGTATTTGACACAGCCTTCCACCAAACGATGCAGCCGCACGCTTATCTATATCCGATTCCACTAGCGCTCTATAAACGCCATAAGGTGCGGAAGTACGGGTTTCACGGTACATCTCACATGTTCGTAAGCCGCCGTGCCGCCGAATTTCTCGGCCGTCCGCTGAAGCAGCTGAAGCTCATCACGTGCCATATCGGCAACGGGGCCAGCATTGCGGCCGTCAAATACGGCGAATCAGTGGACACCTCCATGGGCCTAACCCCTCTTGAGGGCTTGATGATGGGAACGCGCAGCGGGGACTTGGACCCTGCCATCGTTCCTTTTGTGATGGGCAAGGAAGATCTAACGATCAACGAAGTGAGCGCCATGCTCAATAAGCACAGCGGGCTTTATGCCGTTTCCGGTCTATCGAGTGACATGCGGGAAATCGAGCGGGCGATGGAAGAAGGGCATCGGAGCGCCAAGCTTGCTTTCGAAATGTATGAGTATCGTTTGCGGAAATATATCGGCGCCTACGCGGCGGCGATGAACGGCCTTGATGCTCTCGTCTTTACGGCGGGCATTGGGGAGAATTCCTGGCTGCTCCGTGCCGGAACGTGCTCGAATCTAAGCTTTCTCGGCGTAGAGCTCGACGCCGTGCTGAATATGGTTCGTTCGGGAGAAGCGCGAAAAATTTCCACGCCGGAATCGAAGGTGGAGGTGCTCGTCATTCCGACGAATGAGGAGCTTGTCATTGCAAGAGAGACGTATGAGCTTGTACGGGAACAACCGCACGAAGCAGAACGGCCGGTTCCCGCAAAATCATAAACAAAAGTAGGGATGCAGATGACATTGATTACGACCACGATCCATGATGTTTCAGGTCACGTCGGATCCGCCGTGCGGATCGGCTGCTGGCTGCATCGCAAGCGCTCCAGCGGCAAAATTCAATTTCTGCAGCTGCGCGACGGCACAGGCTTTATTCAAGGAGTGCTTGTCAAAAGCGAAGTCGAGGAGGCGGCATGGACCGCCGCCGACCGCTTGACGCAGGAATCGTCGCTTTACGTGACGGGCGTCGTTCGCGAGGATCCCAGATCCCCGAGCGGCTACGAGCTGAACGTAACCGGGATCGACGTGATCCACGTTTCGGAGGAGTATCCGATTACGCCGAAGGAGCACGGCGTGGACTTTCTGATGGATCATCGGCATCTGTGGCTGAGGACCCCTCGCCAACGCGCCGTCATGGTCGTACGTGCGGCGATCGTTCGCGCCATCCGGCAATTTTTCGACGCTCGCGGATTTACCCAGGTCGACGCTCCGATTTTGACGCCGACGTCGGCGGAAGGGACGACGAACCTGTTTCATACGAAATATTTCGACGAGGACGCGTTTTTGACCCAAAGCGGACAGCTTTACATGGAAGCGGCGGCGATGGCGCTTGGGCGGGTGTATTCCTTCGGGCCTACGTTCCGTGCGGAGAAGTCGAAGACACGCCGGCATCTCATCGAATTTTGGATGATCGAACCGGAGATGGCGTTTGTCGATCACGAGGAGAATTTGCGCGTCCAGGAGCAATTTGTGGCGCACATCGTGCAAAGTGTTATATCAGAGTGCAAACAGGAGCTGGCGGTGCTGGAGCGGGATGTCGCCAAGCTGGAGAAGATAACGGCGCCTTTCCCGCGCATTACTTACGACGAGGCGGTCAAGTTTCTCAACGGGAACGGGTTTCCCGAATTTCAGTGGGGGGAAGATTTCGGCGCTCCTCACGAAACGGCCATAGCGGAGAGCTATAATAAGCCAGTGTTCATCACGCACTATCCGACCGAGCTCAAGGCTTTTTACATGAAGCCTGACCCCGTGCGGCCGGAGGTGGTGTTGTGCGCCGATTTAATTGCACCGGAAGGCTACGGGGAAATCATCGGCGGCTCGCAGCGGATCGACGATCCTGGGCTGATGGAGGAACGGTTTCGCGAGCACAAGCTGCCGATGGACGCTTACCGCTGGTATTTGGATTTGCGGAAATACGGCTCTGTGCCTCACTCAGGCTTTGGACTTGGCCTCGAGCGCACGGTGGCCTGGCTTTGCGGTCTTGATCACGTGCGCGAGACGATTCCCTTCCCGCGCTTGTTGTACCGCCTATATCCATAAAACGGGCGGCGTTATTATGTTTATGGGCAAGGGGAGGAATCGGTTTGACGGATAAAGCATTGTTTCAAAGCGGGATGCTTGCAAATATGCGGCTAGGGGGATCCTACGTGCCGGGCTTGCTGCTGCGTTCGTATGCCCGGCTGGGACTGTCCGAGGTCGAAGTAATGCTGCTTATTCATTTGCACTACTTTGCCAGTCACGAAGGAACGCTGTTTCCGACACCGGAGGAAATTGCGGATCGGATGTCGGCAGCCCCGAATGCGGTCATGTCGGGGATTGAGCGCCTGGTCCGGGACGGAATGCTCTCCATCGAGGATGACGATGCCGTGTCCGGGGTACGAGGCGAGCGCTACGATTTGTCCCCGTTGTACGAAAAGCTGGCGAGCGTTTGGACGGAAGCCGCTCCGAAGTTCGATGATCCGCACCCGCAAGGGCAGGCGACCGTCGACGGCTCACGCCAGGCCGTTTCCCCGGAAAGCGCGGCGATGCGGCGCAGAAACATTTACACGGTGTTTGAAAGTGAATTCGCCAGACCGCTCTCTCCAATGGAGTACGAGACGATCTCGAATTGGATCGATGCCGACGGCCTTTCCGATCAGCTCATTTTAGCGGCGCTGAAGGAAGCGGTGTTTGCCGGAAAGGTGCATTTTCGCTATATTGACCGCATCCTGATGGAGTGGCGCAAGCATCGTGTAACGACGCCGGAAGAAGCGAAGTCGTTTACGCAGCGTTTCAGAGGCGGGTAACACATGGGAGAGACGAGGATGGGGCAAGAGCGGAGCGGCGTTCTGTACGGATTGTCCGCTTATTTTATTTGGGGCCTGCTGCCGATGTATTGGAAGCTGTTGGAGTCGGTACCCGCATGGGAAGTGCTTGCGCACAGGGTTGTGTGGTCGCTGTTGTTTGTTTGCGGCTTACTCGGATTTTTGCATAAACGAAGAAGCAAGCTGCCGGCTGCGGCGGCGGTGCTGCGTGAGCGGAAATTGCTTGGATTCACGGCGCTCGGCGCCGTTTTTATCAGCGTCAACTGGGGATTGTTCATTTACGCTGTGCAGGCGGACCGCATTGTGGAAGCGAGCCTGGGCTATTTTATCAATCCGCTGATGGTTGTTCTTTTGGGGATTGTCGTGTTGAAGGAGTCCTACTCCAAATGGCTCGGGCTGGCGTTCGTCTTGGCTGCGGCTGGAGTGTTTGTGATAACAGCTTCCTACGGAACGTTTCCGTGGATTGCGCTGACGATGTCAGCGAGCTTTGCTTTCTATGCGTTGATCAAGAAGCTGATTCATATCGATTCGTTACTTAGTCTGGCGTTGGAGACAGCGGCTGCCGCGCCGGTTGCCCTGCTGTTTTTAACGTTTTTGCATACGCAAGGCCAAGGCACGCTCGGAACGGCGGGCTGGCAGATTTCGGTATTGCTGATCGGGGCCGGCGCCGCTACGGCGCTTCCGCTGCTTTGGTTTGGAATGGCTGCGCAGCGTGTGACGCTAGCCACACTTGGGTTTATGCAGTATATCGGACCGACGATGAATCTAATCGTTGGCGTGGCCGTTTACGGAGAGCCGTTCGGGACGCTGCACTGGATCGGATTTGTGTGCATCTGGAGCTCGCTTTGCGTCTATACGTGGATGAAGGTCCGCGTGCACATCCGACCGAAAACGGCCGGTGTCGGTATCGAGAAATAATGGGCTTGTTCTGATTTGGAGGTGGAGCGCGATGCGCGCTTGTCTGCTGCTGCACGGATTTACGGGGGGTCCTTACGAGCTGGAGCCGCTCGCTCGCCATCTACGTTCTAGAGGGTGGGTTTGCTCCGTTCCGACGCTCCCAGGGCATGGCGGGACGCCGGGGATGCTCGGAAAGGCGAGACGCGGCGATTGGCTGGATGCCGCATCGAAATTAGCTCGCCTGCTGAGCGAACGGTATGAGTCAATCGATCTTGTCGGCTTCAGTATGGGCGGCTTGCTTGCTGCGTACTTGACCAATCGGTTTCCGATTCGGCGCTTGGTGCTGCTGAACGCCGCCGTCATATATGTAAGTCCCGCCCGGTTTGTGCGGAATGCAGTGCGGCAAATCCGTACCGGCAACACCGAAAAGCTGCGGGCCAAGCACGAGACCCCGCTCGGAGCGATAATTCAATTTATGCGGCTTGTGAATGAAGTGAAGCCGGAGTTTTCGCGCGTGCAGGTGCCGACGTTGGTCGTCCAAGGGGATTCGGATGAAATCGTCCATCCCCGGAGCGCCTTTTATATTCATCAGAAGTTAAAAGGTGAAAAAGAACTGCTCGTGCTCCCGAAATCCCCTCATATGATTTGTTATGGGGAGGATGCGGAGGAGCTGTTCGGAAAGGTCGAACAGTTTTTGCGCAAACCGTAAATCGCGCGCAAGGGAGGTGTTTCTTGAAGCTATGCTGGAACGGAAGACTCGACAGAACGGCTTAGGCGTCCCGCTGTTCGGCAATTCGCGCGCCGCGGCGCTTTTGCTGCTGCTCACCTTCGGCTGCTTTGCGATGATCATTTTTCGAACGGTATGGCTGGAAGAACGCAAATTTTGGTTTTTGTTGTGGAATTTATATTTGGCGTGGCTTCCATTCATCGTCTCCATCGCCGCGATCGGAGCGGGGAGGCTGCTAAGCAATCGAACGCTGCGCGTCTCAATCATCACCCTGCTTGGCATTCTATGGCTGCTCTTATTCCCGAACGCCCCGTATTTGACGACCGATTTCATTCACTTGATCTCCAATCGGCCGAACTATGTGGCGGAAGGGCAATTTTTGTACCTCGTTTGGTATGATCTGATTCTGTTTCTCTTATTCAGCTGGTGCGGCCTGCTGCTTGGCTTTCTGTCCATGTATCAATTTCATCGGCTCGCTGCGCAGCGCTTCGGGCAGCAGGCGGGCTGGCTGTTTGTTCTGGCGGTTTCTTTACTTGGAGGGTACGGAATTTTTCTTGGCAGAATCGTTCGGTTGAACAGCTGGGACGTGCTGCGTCCGGACGCGCTGCTCGCAAATGTGCTGGGGCATCTTCACACACGGGGGCTGCTTTTTACGCTCTTGTTCGGCTTTATGCTTTTGTTTTTTTATGTAAGCTTGTACGTTTTGCAGGAGAGCAAAAAGCTGGCGGACTAAGATTCCGATTTCGGGCGGTTGAACCTAGGGGTTCAGCCGCTTTTTATCGATCGAAAACGTTTTGGCACGCACCGGCGGCGAGCGCATAATGAAAGCCGGCCTCTACAACACGGGCCGGCTTGCGATTAGCGCCGGGTCGATTGCGCTTGGGAAAGCAGCAGCGAGCGGTACCGGTGCTCGAACAAAAACTCGAACGCCTCCAGATGCTTCCTCGCTTCGAAGGCGTTCGCCCCCCAGGCGTAAATGCCGTGGTTGCGCAGCAGTACGCCCGGCACGCGGGGCCGGATCGCACCGCCGACGAGCTCTGCGATACGCGGAATATCAGCGTAGTTAGGAAGGATCGGAATTTCAATCTTGGCGTCCTCGTCCCAAATATTGAGCGCTTTAATGAGCTCGACGCTTTGGATCGGAACGGCGCCGAACGAAGCGTCAAATTCGGAGATGACGTTGTTGAAAACGGTATGCACGTGAAAAATCGCGCCGCAACCGGTGTGTTTGTAAATTTCGCAATGAATGAGCGTTTCGGCGGAAGGCTTCAGCCCCGTCGGCCCGGTCGGCTGTCCGTGCTCGTTCACGAGCAGGAAATCCTCCGGCGTGTTGGCCGCTTTATCCTTGCCGCTGGCGGTGACGGCGAACGTAAAGCGCCGTTCCTCGTCAATCTCTCCGACGCGAACGGACAAGTTGCCGCTCGTCCCCGGGAACCAGCCGCGGGCGGCAAAGCTCGTCTTCACCTCGCGAAGCTCGGCGAAGGCGGCTTGGATTTGCTCAAGCGGGATTTGAGTCATACGTAATTCTCCTCCTTGGAAGGTGGCTGCAGCACACGGATAATATCATAAAAGGTTTCGTACGCATGAAACGGCATACCGAGCTCGCGGCAGCGCTCTGCAAGGTGAGAGCGGGCGAATATGGTATCGGCCAGCTTTGCGCCCTCAAAGTCGGTCACACTGTCGCCGATCAATATGCGGTGCGCCTTTGCGCTTGGGAACGAACGGATGACCCGCGTTTTGCACATGCCGCAATCGGTGCCGCAGTGCTCGTCGCACGGGTACGGCCACGTGATGCGGATGTGCGGGCCGCTGAAATCGGCGCCGTTGCAATAAATGTGCGACGGATCGATATCAAAGGGCGCAAGCAGCGGAAGCAGGAAAAAGTCGATGCCTCCGCTCGTGACGTAGAACGGGATGTCCTGTTGACGGCACAAGTCGAGCAGCTCCGGAAAGCCGGGACGAATGCCGGCCGTCTCAAGTACGTAGCGCTCGATGTCGCCCTTCATGTCCGAGGGAAGCAGCGCGAACATTTCGCCGACGCCTTGGCGGATGCTTTTGCGCATATGGACGATGTCCTCCACGATCGGCTGCCATCCGGGAGGATTAAAGTGCTTCATAATGGCTACGATGTTGTCGTTGAGCGTAATGGTGCCGTCGAAGTCGCAGAAAATGACGGGCTGCTTTCCCCCGTAATCGATCATCGTTTGACGCCCCATTGCTCAATCGCGATTTTCAGCTCTTGATGCCCCGTTTCCGCAGCGTACGACTCTAGCGATACGCCGCTCTGCGTCGCGTCGATCGCCTGGCGGAACGCTCTGCCGCCGGCCGCTGCACCGAGCCGGTGCCCGTGGACGCCGCCTCCGGCATTCACGACCGACTCCGTTCCAAAATCGCTCATCAGGAGCGGTACGAGTCCCGGATGAATGCCTGCCGAAGGCACCGGGAAGCTCGGTTTGAGCGCCGTGTCCTTCATGGAAAGGAGCACGTCCTTGATCGCGAGCGTCTCCTCCTTCGGCATGACGACCGAGCCGTACGGAGACGGAAACAGGACGAGGTCCGCGCCAGCGAGCCTCATCAGCTTGCCGAGCAGTAGCGGGGCCGCGATGCCGTGATACGGGGACGGGTAGAACGCGCCGGCGACGGCCGGATGCGCGGCGATCGGCACGGAAATGTCCGGGTCCTCGGCCAGCTCCTGCAGGGCGTCGAAGCCGTAAGCGAGCACGTTGAAGAGCAACGCGTTGGCGCCGGCGTCGATAGCCTTCTTCGCCTGTGCGCGAAGCTGGGACGTGCGGCCAGTGACGTTGACGGCGTACAGCAGCTTTTGCCCGGTTTGGGCCTCCGCTTCCTTCGCGGCGGACATGCAGGCTTCTACGCGCTTCTCGATCGGCGTCAGCGGATTTTCGAACAGAATCTCGTCATCCTTGATCAAATCGACGCCGCCGAGCGCTTGCTGCAAAAATTGCTCGCGCAGCTCCGGCAGGTCATAGCCGATGACGGATTTGAAGATGCTCATGAGCAGCGGACGGTCGTGCACGTTCAAGAGCTCGCGAACACCGCCGATTCCGAAGGCTGGACCGCGGAAGGCGGAGGCGAATTGATCGGATACGCTCAGATCGATCAATTTGATGCGTCCGTCCATGGACAGCTTTCCGAAGACAGTGACCAGCAGCGCCGGGATGTCACGGCTGAAGTTGGCGTCAGGATATGCAATGACGATGTCGGCATACCTGGAGGACGCGAGCGATCCCGGCTCGGCGCCAAGCTCGGGCTCGTGCACAACCACGCTTACGACTTGTCCGAGGTGCCGCTCCATCGTTTTCCGCTTCGCCTCGGGAAGCTCGGTCCAGCTCCCGACCGTTAAGCCGACCGCGATGCCGACCGCCTTTTTCTCAAAATCTGCTTTATCGTCAAATAAGCGATATGTAGCTGTACAATACGCTTCTTTATTCCATGACATCGGGAAGAACACCGCCTTTGTGAATAGATAATTCAAAGCAATATTATACAAGATCGGAAGGCAGTTCACCACCGAACGAAGAAAGCAGTCCCGCGGCCGCACGTTCACGGCCGGAGACTGCTCAAAGCGCCAAACAGACGGCTACTCCGCTTTCGCAGGCGTATGCAGCGCGGCGTCGGCGATTTCTTTGCCCATCTCGCCCGCCCGCTCGCTCGCCCGCTCGACTGCCCGGCGCACCGCTTCTTGGAAACGATGCTGCTCCAGCACGCCGATCGCGGCGAAGGTCGTGCCGTTCGGACTCGTCACCTTCGCGCGCAGCGCCGCAGGGCTTTCGCCGGTCGACTTCACCATAGAGGCTGCGCCGAGCACCGTTTGGACGACAAGCTCGTGCGCTTGCGCTTCCGTCAGCCCGCCGTTCACGCCGGCCTCGATCATCGCTTCCATCATGTAATAGACGTAAGCGGGACCGCTGCCCGAAACGCCGGTGACAACGTCGAGCAGCCGCTCTTCCGTCGGCACGGCCAGGCCGACCGCTTCAAACATGCGGATGGCGATGCGCTGCCGCTCGGCCGTCACCGTTTCGGAGAAGGAGATGCCCGTCGCGCCGAGGCCGATCGTCGACGACGTGTTCGGCATCGTGCGGGCCACCGGCTGCGGGCGGTCGAGCAGCTGCTCGATCGTCCCGATGGAGAGACCGGCGATGACGGACATAATGAGCTGCTCCGGCTTGATGCTTTCTTTAAACTCGGCCATCGCTGTGCCGACGTCCTTCGGCTTCATCGCCAGCATGACGATGTCCGCGTCCTGCACGAAGGCGCTGCGTTCCTCCGGCGAATTCGTCTCCGGGATGCGGACGCCGTACGCTCGCCGAAGCTCTTCAAGCCGCGCCTGGTTGCTGCGGTTCAGCACGACGATCGAGCCGGCATCCACCAGCTTAGCCTCAATCAAGCCGCGCAGAATTGCTTCCGCCATCGAGCCTCCACCGATAACGGCAATTTTTTGGCTCGCCAGCAAGGCATCAGTATTCGTCATGTGCGAGTCCTCCTTTACTCCCGGATTTGGCCGGTGCCCGTGACGAGATATTTCGTCGATGTGAGCGCCGGCAGCCCCATCGGGCCGCGCGCATGCAGCTTTTGGGTGGATATGCCGATCTCGGCGCCGAAGCCGAACTCAAAGCCGTCCGTGAAGCGGGTGGAGGCGTTGTGGTAAACGGCTGCGGCGTCAACCTCCTGCAGGAAGCGCATCGCATGCGCCGCGTTTTCGGTGACGATGCATTCCGAGTGCATCGTGCCGCAGGCGGCGATGTGCTCAAGCGCCTCGTCGAGATGGTTCACGACTTTGACGTTCAGGACGAGGTCGTTATATTCGGTGCGATAGTCGGCGTCGGTCGCCGGCACCATCGAAGGCACCACGCTGCGGGCCGCATCGTCTCCGCGCAGCTCGACGCCGCGCTCCCGCATCGCTTCGGCCAACCCCGGCAGCTGCCGGGCCGCCTCGGCGCGGTGCACGAGCAGCGTCTCCATCGCGTTGCAGACGGACGGCCGCTGCACCTTCGCGTTCAGGGCAATCAAAAGCGCCATTTGCGGATTCGCTCCTTCGTCGATGAAAGTGTGGCAAATGCCGGCGCCCGTCTCGATGACCGGCACGGTAGCGTTCTCGACGACGGTCTTGATGAGCGAGGCGCCGCCTCTAGGGATGACGCAGTCGAGCAGTCCGTTCAAGGTCAGCATTTCGTCGACGGAAGCACGGTTCGGGTCCGTCACCAACTGGACGGCGTTCGGCGGAACATCGGTTGAAGCGAGCGCTTGGTGAATCGCATCAACGATCGCCTGATTCGTCGAAAGGGCGGAGGAGCCGCCGCGCAGCAGCACCGCATTGCCTGTCTTTAGCGCCAGGCCGGCGGCGTCTACCGTGACGTTCGGCCGCGCTTCATAAATCATGCCGATCAATCCGAGCGGCACACGAATCTGGCACACGCGCAGCCCGTTCGGCCGCGTAAAGTCGGAAAGCGTCTCGCCGACCGGATCCTGCAGTCCGACGACCTCAAGCAGCCCGTTCGCCATCGCTTCGATCCGTTTCGGTCCGAGCGCCAGCCGATCGAGCAGCGACGCGGACAAGCCGCTGTCGCGTCCGCGTGCAAGATCTTCCTCGTTCGCCCGTACGATTTGCTCCGTGCGTTCCACCAGCGTCTTCGCAATTGTCCGCAGCGCCTCGTTTTTCGCTTCGGTCGGCAGAATGCCCAGCCGTCTTGTCGCAGCCTTCGCAAGCTTGGCCTTTTCCCTCACTTCACTCATGTTCGTTTCCCCCTCGTTTTAAATCGTTAGAAATGAATCCATTCATCACGGTGAATGACCTCAATGCGCTGGACGTCCAGCCGGGACTGCACTTCTTCCGTGGACAACCCGGCCGCGGCCTTCAATTGCCAGGCCGCGTAATTGACGACGCCGCGTCCGATCACCTTGCCTTTCAGGTCGGTCACCTCGATCACATCGCCCGGGTGGAAGTCCCCCTCCACCCCCCTCACTCCGGCAGGGAGGAGGCTGCGGCCTTCCTCGAGCAGGGCGCGGCGGGCGCCATCGTCGACGGTGACGGCGCCCATCGGGGTCGAGTGGAAGCCGACCCACTGCTTCTTAACAGGCAGCGTCTGCAGCGCCGTGTCGAAGTAGGTGCCCCGGCCTTCCGACTGCGCCGCCTTCACCACGTCGCCGGCTTCCGTTGCCCGGCCGACAAACACTTGAACGCCGCCGCGGATGGCGATGCGGGCCGCTTCCAGCTTCGATCGCATGCCTCCGGTGCCTACGGCGGTGCCGCTGCCGCCGGCCATTTCCAGCAGCGACTCGTCGAACCGCTCTACCCGTTCGATGCGTTCCGCATTGGCGTTCTTTCGCGGATCCTCCGTATACAAGCCGTCCATGTCCGTGAAGATGAGCAGCTGACCGGCTCGGATCAAATTGGCCACGAGCGCGGACAGCGTGTCGTTGTCGCCGAACTTCAGCTCATCGACGGAAACGGTGTCGTTTTCGTTGATGATCGGCAGCGCTCCGCGCCGGAGCAGCTCCTCAAGCGTAGCCGACGCATTGGAAATCCGCTTCCGGTTCGAAAAGTCGGAGCGGGTGAGCAGCACTTGTGCGGCGACCAGCTCGTGGGAAGCGAAGGCGTCGTTGTACGCCTGCATAAGGAGCGCTTGGCCCACTGCGGCCGACGCCTGCTTCTCGTGGGTCGCTTTCGGCCGTCTCGGAAAGCCGAGCCGCTTGAAGCCCGCAGCGACGGCGCCGGAGGTGACGAGCACGAGCTCGTAGCCGGCGCGCGAGAGCGCCGCAAGCTCGGCGGCGAAATATTGAATTTGTTCGCGCTGCAGTCCGCCCTCGGCGGAGGTCAGCGAGCTGCTGCCGATTTTAACGACGATTCTTCGCCGCTGTTGAGCGCTCATGGAATCATTTTCCCCTTTCAGAAACAAAAAACAGCCTTCATCCTCCAATCGTGAAAGGACGAAAGCTGTGTATGATACACTTCCGCGGTACCACCTTCATTGACGGACGCTATGGAACGCTTGGTGCCAAATCGCCAGGTCCGCCCGGCTTGAACCCCTCGTAACAGGAGGGTCCTGTCCGGCTCGTCGCCGGCCGCTCCGGGGTGGGTCGGCAACGCTGCGGCGGCGAATTCTCTCAGCAGACCGAATTCACTCTCTGCACGCCCGTTCGTTACGTACTGTTCCCATCGTTGCGTTTCATGATGCTGGGTTGATTTTTCAATACTATACCATCCCCCCGAGGCTTTGTAAATAAGCCGCCTGCGCAACAAATGGACGGCCGGCCTCGTCTTGGGGGGTGAGGTGAATGTCGGTGGATCGGATGTCGTTCGGATCAATTGTTATGCTGTGCTTGCTATGCTCCATTTGGGGCGGAGACGAACGGATCGCGATCGTTTCCGTTCCGTCCGAGGCGATTCTTCGCCCGGAGGCGGAGGAGATCGTCCGGCTGGCGGAGTCTGCTGAAACGGAACATCAGGAACTGAATATGGTTTACACTTTCTCGGAGGAATCGAGCCCGACAGCGATAGCCGACAGACCGCCGCAGGAAGAGGTCCTTACGTCGTTCGAGCGGCTTGTGCAATATTTGGAATCTCTTTGTGGCCATGAACAAAATCCGGAGGCTCCTTAGCCTCCGGATTTTGCATAAAACTGTCGGATCGCCTGTTCGATTTCCGGCAGAGCGGTCACCGTCAGCATCCTTTCGGTCGACTCGACGGGGATTTCGATGCGATCGAAAGCCCAGTTGGACAACGGAGGGATATATATCGCGCCGATGTTGTTCGTCAACGCAGGGACAATGTCGGTCCGGAGACTGTTGCCGATCATCCAGGTGCGCTCTGGTTCGTGCGGGTGCTGCTCAAGAACGTCTTTAAGCGCTTCGCCGTTCTTATGCCGGGCGACAAAGATGCGATCCCCGAAAAAGGGGGAGAGGTTCACCTTCTCGACCTTTGTTCGCTGAATCTTCTCGTCTCCGCCTGTATACAGCGACAGCTTATGGCCTTGCCGCTCCAAGCCGGTGAGCGTCTCTACGACGTCCGGGTACAGTTCAAATTGGCTGTTGTACACCGAGTAGCCGATTTTCAGCAGCCGATCGAGCTCATGCGGATCGTCTTCCCGTCCGTACAAAGCGGAAAAATATTCGTAGGTTTCAACGAAGGAGTCCGGAAACCGTTCCGCCGCGAAGCCGTTCACGTCAATGCCCGCCAAATCTAGCTCCTGCTGCTTTTGCTTGATCTCATCCTTCTGGAGACGATATGGCGCAAACCATGCTTCCAGCTCGTCCGCAAACTGATCAATGACGATATCAAAATATTTATTGCAGTGAATTAAGGTATCGTCCAAATCAAACAGTAAATGTAACCGTTGTTTCATGCAAATCACTCCCGTGATGGTCAGCCTCTATCGAACAAGTGCAGCTTTCCAATCCGCCGCGCAGCTTCCCGAAGCCGATCTTCGGAGCTTAACAAACCGACTCGCACATACCCTTCGCCATGCGTTCCGAAACCGATGCCGGGGGCCACCATGACATCAGCGCGTTCAAGCAGCATGTCCGCAAATTCGGAGGAGGTGTATCCATTCGGTACCGGAAGCCAGCTGAAGAACGAGCCGGACGGTCGCCGCGCCTGCCATCCGATCGCCTCAAGCTCCTCGAACAGCGCGTTGCGTCTGCCTTCGTAGGCGGCAACCAGCTCGCGCACGTTATCCTGCGGTCCGGTCAGCGCTTGTGCCGAAGCCCATTGAACCGCGCCGAACAGGCTTACATAATAATGGTCCTGCATCAAATTAATGAGGCGGATCACTTCCGCATTTCCGAGCGCGAAAGCGACACGCCAGCCGGCCATATTATAAGTTTTTGACAAGGTATATATTTCAATACCCGTTTCTTTGGCGCCCTCCGCCTGCAGGAAGCTGACCGGCTTTTCGCCGTCAAAGCCGATCGCCCCGTACGCAAAGTCGCTCACCGCGACGATGTTGTGTTTGGCGGCGAACTCGACGGTCTCTTCATAAAAAGAGAGCGGCGCCGAAGCGGACGTCGGGTTGTTCGGATAATTAAAGAACATCAATTTGGCCTGCCGCAAATCGTCCGTGGACAGCGCGGAATAGTCCGGAAGAAAGTCGTTTTCCTCCTTAAGCGGCATGAACGCCATGCGTCCGCCCGACAGAGCGACCCCGGACCAGTAATCAGGGTAACCTGGGTCGGGAACGAGGCACACATCGCCCGGGTTCAACAAAATTTGGCTGATTTCCACGAGTCCCGTTTTTCCGCCGAAAAGGACCGCGACCTCGGTCTCGGGGTCGAGCGCAACGCCGTAATCCTCCCGGTAACGTTGGGCGATCGCTTCCTTTAAAAAGCCGAAGCCGCTGAATGGGGGATATTTATGAAATTGCGGATTGTCCGCGCCTTCCTTCAGCGCCTGCACGATGTGCGGCGGGGTAGGCAGATCCGGATTTCCTTGCCCTAGGTTGATGACGTCATGCCCGGCGGCAATGCGGGCGTTCACCTTCTGGACGAGCGCCGCAAAAAATTGCTTGGGCAGCTCCGTCATGCGATCGGCTGGCCGGATCGAAAAGGATGCTTTTGGAAATGTTTGGCTCATCGGCTATTGGTCACTCCATGCTTCATGAAAATGACTTCGAAAAGTGATTTTTCTATGTTACCAAAAAGTGTTCGGGAAGTATAGGAGATGAACCGGTCCAAACTATTGACTCGGCGGGCTGGTGTCGTATGATGGAGAAAATGAAACCGAAGCAAGAGGCTTTTAAGAGAGAAAGTAGGGGTACTATGCGTATAGCGCTGCTGCAGATGGATGTTGCGATCGGTGAGCCGGAAGTGAACCGCGCCCGCGCGCTGCAAATGATGGAGGAGGCTGTGAACGGCCCGGAGAAGCCGGACGTGCTGGTGCTTCCGGAGATGTGGAACACCGGATATGCGCTGGAGATAATCGGGGACATTGCCGATCGTGAGGAGGAACCGACGTCGGGCGTCATGTCGGCGTTCGCGCGGTCGCACGGCGTCAATGTGCTGGCCGGTTCGATTGCGAATGTGCCGGCGGACCGGGGCGGCGCCGTTCGGAATACGGCGCTGTTGTTTAACCGCGAAGGCCGGCGTACGGCCGATTATTCGAAACTTCACCTGTTTCGATTGATGGATGAAGAGAAATTTTTGGAGGAGGGGGACCGTGTCGGAACCGCAGTGCTGGACGGGGAATCGGTTGGATTGATGATCTGCTACGATATCCGTTTCCCGGAGCTGTCCCGCAAGCTTGCCCTTAGCGGGGCGAAGGTGCTGTTTGTGCCGGCCGAATGGCCGATGCCTCGGCTCCATCATTGGCGTACGCTGCTGATGGCCCGCGCCATTGAAAATCAAATGTACGTCGTGGCATGCAATCGCGTAGGAACAAGCCGCGGGACCGAATTTTTCGGCCACTCGATGATCATCAGCCCTTGGGGCGAAGTGCTCGCCGAGGGCGGTGAGGAAGAAGCGATTCTCACGGCTTCGCTGGATTTGGACGAGGTGCCGCGCGTACGCAGCACCATCCCCGTGTTCGAAGACCGCCGTCCCGAACACTATTAGTAAATGTTTCGCGGTCGGCTGTCGCCGGCCAGCATCGCGTACGCCGGCGATTCTGCCAGCAGCCGCGCCATCAGCTGCTGCGTTTCAAGCTTGCGGCGCAAATAATCGACTTCGATCTTGAAGCGGTCGGCTTCCGCTTGGCGCTCCGCCGTCGTTCCGGCACAGGAGCTGTCCTGCGTACGCCGTAGAGCCTTGTAATACCGGTGCTCCGCCTTGCGCAAAAGCTCCGGAAGCACCTGCAGCTCGTCGATAATCGTTTCCCGGATCAGCTGTCGGGTTGCAAATACGGTCAATTCAAACGACCTCCGTCTTTTGTACTGGACAAGTTTTGGTAGTACATCATTATGCGGAGGCTGTGCGGAATATGCGCGGTTTAGCGAAAGCAGGCGGCTTCGCCCGGGCCGGTTATGCGCGAAAGGCGTTGTCCTGCCGAGTCACTTCAAGCAGCGTGGCGATAAACGCTTCCGCCGCCTTGGACAAATACCGGCCGCGACGCTCGACAATGACAAGCGTGCGGGTCGGCGTCGGTTCGATCAGCCGCTTGTAAACGGGAACGTACCGCCCCTTTTTCGCCTCGGCGATCATCTTCGGAATAAGGGCGACGCCCATGCCAGCGGCTACAAGCGACTGAACGGTGTCTATGTTGGTGCTCTCGAACACGATTTTCGGCGAAAACCCGGCCTGCGCGCAGATGTCCTGCGTAATTTGCCGGAAGCCCTGCCCCTTCTTCAGCACGATGAACGGCTCGCCGGCCAGCTCCTTTATCCGGACGGGCTCCTCATGCCTGGCAAAGCGGTGCTGACTCGGTACGGCAAGGCAAATTTCCTCTGTCGTAAACGGGCGGTACTGCAGCGTAGACTCTTCGATCGGCATCGTCAACAAGGAAAAGTCGACGGCTCCGGAGGAGGTAAGCTCCTCAAGCTTCGCGCTTGTGTCCTCGACAAGCGTTATTTCAATGTCGCGGTACCTTTTGGAGAACTCGGGCAGAACGAGCGGCAATATGTGCGAGCCGGTAATCGGCAGGGAACCGACGTTGAGCTTGCCGCGGCGCAGGTTGGAAATGTCGTTCATCTCATTTTTTAGCTGCTCCGCGAGATCGAGAATGTGCCGCGCCTTCTCGACGAACGTCTCGCCTTCGCGGGTCAGCTCCACTGAGTTGGTCGTCCGATGAAATAGAACGACGCCCAACTCCCGCTCGAGCTTGGCCAGCTGCTGGCTGAGCGACGGCTGAGCGATATGCAGCTTTTCCGCGGCGCGGGAAAAATTTTTCTCATTGGCGATTTGAACGGCGTACAGCAGTTGTCGGAATTCCATCGGCGGCTTCCCCTTCATAAATAAAAACTATTAAAGTTATAGTTATTATATCTTGGAACAATGAAGAAAGAAATGTTACTATACAATCAACAAATGAAATTTGTGAACTTTGGGAGAGGTGAACAAGAATGGCGAAACGTACGATTATCGAAAAAATTTGGGACAATCACGTCATTCATCAGGAAGAAGGCAAACCGAGCATTTTGTACATCGACCTTCATCTGGTGCATGAGGTAACGAGCCCGCAGGCGTTTGAGGGCTTGCGCCTGACCGGCCGCAAAGTTCGTCGTCCAGACTTGACGTTCGCGACAATGGACCACAACGTGCCGACGCAGGATCGCTTCAACATTAAAGATCCGATTTCCAAGCAGCAGGTCGACACGCTTTCTCAGAATGCGAAAGATTTCGGCGTTACGCTTTACGACTTAAACTCGATCGAGCAGGGTGTCGTTCACGTTATGGGGCCGGAAATCGGCTTGACGCATCCGGGCAAGACGATCGTTTGCGGCGATTCGCATACGTCGACGCACGGCGCATTCGGCGCGCTCGCTTTCGGGATCGGCACGTCCGAAGTGGAGCACGTGCTTGCAACCCAGTGCTTGCAGCAGTCCACTCCGAAGACGATGGAAATTCGCGTGAACGGCAAACTGCCTGCCGGTACTACGGCGAAGGACTTGATTCTCGGCATCATTGCCCAATATGGTACAGATTTCGCTACAGGCTACGTTATTGAATATACGGGCGAAGCGATTCGCGGCTTGACGATGGAAGAGCGGATGACCGTATGCAACATGACGATCGAAGCGGGCGCGCGCGCCGGCTTGATTGCGCCGGACGAGACGACGTTCGAATATTTGCGCGGACGTCCGCACGTTCCGCAAGGCGAAGCGTTCGACCGTGCGGTAGCGCGTTGGAAGGAGCTCGTGACGGACGAAGGCGCAGCATATGATCGCGTGGTTGAGTTCGACGTCACTGCCTTGATTCCGCAAGTCACTTGGGGAACGAGTCCGGGAATGGGCACGAACGTGCTCGCGGAAGTGCCAAACCCGGCCGACTTCAAGACGGAAAATGAGCGGAAAGCAGCCGAAAATGCGCTTGAATACATGGGCTTGACGCCTGGAACGAAGATGACGGACATTGCGATCGACCGCGTCTTCATCGGCTCCTGCACGAACGGCCGCATCGAGGACCTTCGCGCGGCCGCTGCGGTTGCCCGCGGCTATAAAGTGGCTCCTAAGGTAAACGCTATCGTCGTGCCGGGCTCCGGCCAAGTGAAGCTGCAGGCGGAGAAGGAAGGGCTCGATAAGATCTTCATCGAAGCCGGCTTCGAATGGCGCGATGCAGGCTGCTCCATGTGCCTTGCGATGAACCCGGACGTATTGTCGCCCGGCGAGCGCTGCGCATCGACGTCGAACCGGAACTTCGAAGGCCGTCAAGGCCGCGGCGGGCGCACGCACCTCGTGTCCCCGGAAATGGCAGCGGCTGCTGCGATTGCGGGCAAGTTCACCGACGTTCGCGACTGGAAATTTAAAGCCGAAGTGCAAGTCGGCTAATTCAACCTATAGGATAAGCCGCTGCTGCGGCCATTGAAGGAGGAAACCGATTCATGCAAGCATTCACAAAGCATACCGGTCTCGTCGGACCGGTCGATCGCGTGAACGTCGATACGGACGCGATTATCCCGAAGCAGTTTTTGAAGCGAATTGAGCGCACGGGCTTTGGCGAGTTCCTGTTCTTCGAGTGGAGATTCGACGAGCAAGGCAACGACAATCCGAGCTTCTCGTTAAACCAGCCTCGTTACAAGGGAGCTTCCATTCTCTTGTCGCGCGCAAACTTCGGCTGCGGATCGTCCCGCGAACATGCGCCTTGGGCGATTCAGCAGTACGGATTCCAAGCGGTTATCGCTTCGTCGTACGCGGACATTTTTTACAATAACTGCTTTAAAAACGGCATTCTGCCGGTTACGCTCAGCGAAGAGCAGGTGGAAGAGCTGTTCCAGCGCACGGCGAAGTATGAAGGCTACAAGCTCACGATTGACTTGGAAAACAAGCTGATCACGGACGACCACGGCTTGTCGATCGCTTTCGAACTGGCCGAGCACTATCGCCAATTTCTGCTGCAGGGCTTGGACGATATCGGCCTGACGCTGCATCATGAAGACAAAATCGCAGCATACGAGAAAAAACGCGAAGCAATGCTCGCGTAATTTGAGTGTCCGGCTCGGTGGGAGTTCCCGCCGGGCCGGATTTTTGTTTGCGGGAAGCGAATTAACTATTGACGCCAATACTGAGAATTATTATCATTGATTACAACGAATATTTATTAGGGGGATTATCGATATGCTGGAGTGGCGCAAGACGCTGGAAAACCTTTTTGAGACGACGATTGTGCTGCCGGATGAGCCGATGCCGGCCGGAGATCATCTCCCGCTGTCCAAGTTCCTTGAAGATAGCGAAACGGAAGCGTTTATCCGCAAACAAGGGAAGAAGCACCCTGAGCTTTACGTCCTTGGAACGCTCTTCGCGAAACGATATACGAATCTCATGATGGCCGTCATTTGGGCGGCAGCGAAATATGATGCGGCGCTTCCCGTTCAGATCGATCAGGTGATGCTTCGACTGCGCGAAGGCGGCGGATATGCGTTCACGCTGATCGGAAGCCCGGTCAAGCTGGACCAGACGAATCGGAGCGACTCTTGGAAACGGTTTTTCACGAGCTTTCTTGAGAGCCATGTAACCAAGGTATACGAATCGACAGCTGCGGCGACGAAAGGGGGCTTGGACACGTTCTGGGGGCTTGCAGGCCATAATATGCAGGGCGTGTACTTGAAGCTGGAAAGAGAGCTTGCGGCTGCGAACGATCATCGGCTCGGGACGGTGCGCGGCGATCGCGAAGTTGTGAACAGCTTGGCGAAGCCGGTCACCTCGAAGTTTCGATTATACGAACCCGAGCTGGAGGGGGAGTCCCCTTTTTACATTCGAACCCATTGCTGTTTAAGCTACCGGACGAAAGATCCGGCTGCTCCGGTGTACTGCAACGCTTGCCCGCGGATGTCTGACGAAGCCCGGGAGCGGAAGCTGCAGTCGCGCTACCAAAAAATCTGATACCTGCCACATGAAGATCCCGGTTTGCGGCGACGGCTGCGGCGGGATTTTTTTGATTGTTGCGGCCTTCCGGTTATATACAAAACAACCCCCTGCGCCATTACAAGCGAGGGGGATTGTTAACCAATAAATAACCATTAGACCAAAACTTTCGTCGCTTTCGGGATTTCACCCTTCTCAGGACTAATGTTCTTGCGGGTGATGTGATCAATTTTCATGCTGGCTTCGTCGCTAAGTCCGCGGGATCCGATCATCATCAATCGTCCTTCCCCGGTGTTTTCCAGCTGGTAGAAGCTTCCGCCCGGAATGAGTGCGATCATTTCAGGCTTCAATACTTGGCTAGGGTGGTTCGGAAAGTGCATCGTGCATTCGCCTTCAATGCAATAGAACGTTTGGTCAGCGTTGTGCGAATGCATTTCATCCTTATCACCAGGCTTATAAACATGCAGCCACGTATGAAATTTCGGGCCGTTCATCATCACTTTTCGGCGAGGGCCGGGACGTGTTGCGAGTTCGTTAAGTTCGATCATCTTGATTCTATTTTCCATTTGAAGCATTCCTCCCGTTGATATATTTTCTTCCTCCATATTACAATATCTTAAGTGATTTTTGAATGTTCTGAAATAAAAAAACACATTATTAATTTACAAAAAAAGTGTTTTCAATCTCTTTGTCCTTCCGCTTTCATTGGGGCTTGTATATACTTAGAACTACAGTATGCGAGAGGGGAACACCGTTTTGACGGAGCATGAAGCTGAGAATTCCAGTCTGTCAGGCGTATTGCCCTTAAAGCAGCATCGCAAAATATCGTTAGGGCAAATCTTGAAGCGAGTATTCTTTATTTTGATCGGATCGGCGATGTTTTCGGTCGGGCTGGAAATATTTCTGGTCCCGAACAACATTATTGACGGCGGCATCGTCGGCATCTCGATTATAGTGTCCTATTTGACGGATATTCCGGTCGGCATTTATTTGTTCGTCTTGAATTTGCCTTTTCTATATTTAGGCTATAAGCAGATGGGGAAGACATTCGCAGTCTCTACGCTGCTCGGCGTTACGGGCATTTCGATCGGCACGCAGCTGCTTCATCCTGTAGCCTCGTTGACGGATGATCTTCTGCTCGCCGCCGTTTTTGGAGGCATTATTCTCGGTGTGGGCGTAGGACTTGTTATCCGTTACGGAGGGTCGCTGGACGGAACGGAAATTGTTGCGATTTTGTTCAGCAAGAAAAGCCCGTTTTCCGTCGGCGAGATCGTGATGTTTTTCAATTTGTTTATTTTGACGAGCGCAGGCTTCGTCTTTGGCTGGGACCGTGCGATGTACTCGTTGATGGCGTATTACATTGCTTTTAAAGTGATCGACATTACGCTGCTCGGTTTCGACGAATCGAAGTCGGCCTGGATTATTAGCGACAACTATAAAGAAATCGGAGACACCATCATGAGCCGGCTCGGCCGCGGAGTAACGTTTCTAAGTGGTGAGGGAGCATATACCGGCGATGAAAAGAAAGTGATTTTCTGCATTATAACGAGGCTTGAAGAGGCGAAGCTGAAGTCGATCGTCGATGAGCTCGACCCCGGGGCGTTTCTGGCCGTCGGCAATATTCATGATGTGAAAGGCGGTCGCTTCAAGAAAAAAGATATTCATTAACGGCTTTGGCGCCTGCGGCGAGGCTCTTTCCCGAAAAACGGGAAGGAGCCTCTTTTTTGGCGTGAATCGACCGTATCTAGCAACTTTTGCTAGTTTATTGCGTCTAATGTGGTGTCGGACTTGTCGATTCTTATGTTAATATGTTCTTTTCTAGGTGATTTTGGTAGACTAGGAATGCACTAGATATGGGGGACTTTATGCGAAACGGAAGGAAGAGCCTAAGCGTCACATTAGGCGCTTTGGCAATTTGCGCGACGGTGTTGTCGACCGCACCGCAGCTTGCACATGCGGACAGCGATTCTTTGCTGCTGATGTATGTAGACGGTAAGAAAACGGAATGGAGCGCCGTGGAACGGGACGGTGCAGCTTATGTTTCCTTCGATACGATTCGAAAGCTGGGCGGGACGGTGGAGCCGATCCAAAACGGTTCGCAATACAGCGTAAAGCAAGGGCAGAACGAAGTTCGGTTTACGGCAGGACAATCGACCGTATCTTACGGCGGCTTCTCTGAACGGTCGGAGCTGTCTACGATTACAGCCGACGGATCGACGCTTGTTCCTTTGGAATGGGTCGACGAGCTGCTTGGCGTTCGCTTCCTGAATGACCCGCTGACCGGCTCCGTGTTCGTGTTTCGCATGGACGCCGGATCGAGGCCGATCGAGGTGACCGTTCGAGAGCCGAGCCCGCAGCCAGCGCCGAAGCCTCAGACATCGATTCGAGTGCCGGTTCCGTCGATTCCTGCCGCTGTCTCTCCTTTGCCCGCGGCGGACTCTGCGCATGAAGAAACCGTCGGCGTTGAGATCGTGTCGAAGACATGGCCTGTCGGCGGCGGATCCTCGCATCCGGTAAAGCTTTCGGACGCTTTGCCGTCGCTCGCGGCCGTAACGTTGGCGGAAGACGTGCTGACAATCGCAACGACGGGCGCCGTTACCCCGCAAACGTTCCAGCTTACTTCGCCTAATCGGCTGGTAATCGATCTTCCGGAGGCGAGTGTTGAACCTGCTGCCGACGGGACGGCCGAAGGATCTATCGCCGTGGCGCCGGATCATCCGTACATATCGAACATTCGTTATTCGCTGTTTAACGTAGAGCCGTCAACGGTGCGCATCGTAATCGATTTGAAGCGCCCGATCGCGCATGCACTCGAGTCAACGGACGAAGGCCGAAAGGCGATCGTTCGTTTTGACAATAAGCCGTTTCAGGTCATGATCGATGCAGGGCACGGCGGGCATGATCCCGGAGCGATTTCGGCGACGGGAAGATACGAAAAGGACGTCAACTTGGCTGTAGCAACCAAAGTGCAAGCGCTGCTTGAGAAGGAAGATATGATCGAACCTGTCATGCTGCGCAGCGGTGATGGTTACACTTCTCCCGCAGAGCGGGCGGAGGCCGCGAACAGAACCGGAGTCGATTTATTCGTTTCCATCCACGCAAATACTGCCGCCTCGGCTTCAGTCAGAGGCACGGAGACGTATTATTGGAATGACAACAGTTATCGGTTGGCCGCTATTATGCACGGCAATATTGTAGAGGCCGCACAGACGGCCGATCGTAAAGTAAAGCGCGAGCGCTTTGTCGTTATTCGAGAAACAACCATGCCTTCCGTTTTGCTTGAGCTTGGCTTCTTAACGAACATTGAGGATGAACGGCGATTGTTCGACGAAGCCGTCCAGCAGCGTATTGCGGAAGCGATCGTGGAATCCATCAAGGAATATTACAATCTTCAAACATAATGAAATTAACTTTGTAGGAGGAGTAGCTATCATGACTAACTTCGTTCGTAAGCCGCTAGCTGTGCTCACCTCTACCGCCCTTGCGGCGACATTGCTGCTGACGCCGGCCGTCGGCCCGGTTTCTGCGGAGACAACTGACACTGCAGCGGCAATCAATGTTACATTCCCAGATGTCGGACCGGGACACTGGGCGCGGAGCCACGTTGCGAAGCTGGCGGCCGGCGGCATCGTTAGAGGGTACGAGAACGGGCAGTTTCAGCCGAGCAGTAACGTGAGCCAGCAGGAAGCGATCGTGATGGCGATACGGATGATCGGCCTTGAGGATGAAGCGCTTGCCGACAGCCGCACCGTAGTTCTCGGCTTCGAAGTCGACAGCTTCTTTCGTCCTTATGTCGTGAAGGCCTTAGAAGCGCGTATTCTAAATCTTGCGGAAGAGACGGAAGCGGCAGCGAGCGTCACGCCGGATGTGCCATGGGGAAAGCGTCCGGCCACGCGTGAATGGGTCGCAAAGATCGTCGTTCGGGCGATCGGTCAAAGCGGAAGCCTTTCGAACGATGCCGATTTATCGTTTGAGGATGCGGATGAGGTATCCACGGCAGGGGAGGCATTTGTGGAGAAGGCGGTTGAGCTTGGTCTTGTGACGGGCTTTACGGATAACACCTTCCGGCCGAAGGATCCTGTGACGCGCGCCCAAATTGCGACGTTCCTGTCCCGGGCGGACGAATATGCGCCACAGCGCGAGACGACAATGGAAGGGATTGTCATTAACCGGACGGACGGCACCATTCAAGTGCAGGCCGGGAATGGCTCCGTTCAATCTTTTACATTAAATGAATCTACTCTGGCGTTCGACACGTCGGGACAAGCCATGTCGACGGCTTCGATTACGGAAATGCAGCGAATCAAGTTGGTTGCTCAGAACAATACCGCCTATTATGTGGAGCTCACGGGCGAGCAGGTGCAGCTTGATACGATCCAAGGCGACGTATTGGAGCTTGATTTGACCGCAATGGAGATTACGCTTGCGAGCGGAAGCGGTACGGCAACGTATGAGCTGGCGCCGAATACGATGGCAACGGATGCGCAAGGCTCCGGCATATCGCTGTCGGCGATCACGGAGGGCAGCGCGGTTCGGCTTCAGCGGATTCCGGGCACTGACGAAATTTCGTCGATTATCGTGGAAGAGCTCGCTTACAATGCAACGGGCACTGCGGAGGCCGTGTTGGTGGATGCCGCTAAGCGCGAGTTGACGTACCGGGATGAAGCGACAGGGCAGCTTCAAACATACCCGGTTGCGTCAGGGGCGGAATTATCCATTCGAGGCGCAGCATCAGACAGCCTTGCGGATATCGGTGTAGGGGATACGATTTCCTATGAAATCCGCAACGGCGCAATTGTGGCTGTCGATGTAACGGTTCCGAAATACGAGACCGTTACCGGGGAGCTGTTCAGCTTCGGCGACGACAGCATTACGGTGCTCGGTCAAAACGGCGAATTGATTGCGAATTTTTTGGCAAACGGAGCAAGGATCGAAATTACCGGGATGGATCGGCCTACAGTGGACGATCTACAGAAGGGAGACCAGGTCCAGCTTCGGATCAATGGAACAAACTCCAGAATCGAACGGGTGCTTGTCCTCGATCGAAACATAAATTTGTATCAGGCTGTGACGATTTTGCATTTTGACACAGAGAAAGATTATATTACCGTTCAATTAGAGGATGGAACTCCCGCGTTGTATCAGATTAAGAGCCGGACAGAACTGCTCATTGACGGTGAAGAGCTGGATCTGGAGGACGATGAGGAGTATTTGCAGCAGGGTCGTGTCGTCAATCTGACCGTCTCCGACAATCAGCTGATCGAGCTGGAAGTGATAACGAAGGCGGAAGGAAAGGTGACGGCTCTTAATACCTCGGCGCGTACGATAACGATTCAGAGCGACAATGGAGAGAAAGCCACCTATTCGTATTCTTCATCTACCGATGTGGAAATGCAAGGAGTTACGAATGCGTCTATTGACAATCTTATGATCGGGAGCGCAGTGAAGCTGACATTGGATTCCAATGATCAGAGGGTGGACGAAATCACCGTGAATCAATCCTTCGTATACCGGCTGCAAGCGATCGACGACCGGAAGCTGACGCTTGCGTCGGGTACGGGTGCTGTATCCACCGTTACGCTGACCAGCAGAGTGTCTATTCTCGACGAGTCTAACCGATCGGTGTTATCGTCCGCATTAGTTGTTGGCGAGCCGATTCTGGTAAACTATGACGGACGGTCGATCGAATCCGTTCAGAAGGCGTCTCCGGTGCGGGGACGAGTATCCGCATTGGACGGCGTCGGCGGAAGCTTAACGATTACAGATTTCAATGGGAATGTCCGAGAGTATGATGTAGACAGCGGCGTGACGGTCATTACAGCGTCCGGAAGGACCGGAAGCCTGTCTTCTATCAAGGTGAACGATCGTGTCCAAGTCGTGTCGGACGCACAAGGAAACGAAACCGTTTGGCTGGCGTCGGGCATGGAACGTGCGTTCAGCCGATATGACGGACAGAAGAATGAAATATCGTTTAAAATCAGCACGCTCTCGGAGCAGAGTACATACGGATTCCATTCGTACGCCTACATCCATACGGCGTCAGGCGGTGTCGTAACGTTAAGCCGCTTGAAGGAAAATGAACGTCTTACGGTTTACGTCTTAGATGGGAAAATTATGGAGCTCATTCAATAATTTGTTTTCTTAATGCATAACGCCTGTACGGACTACGGTTCGTGCAGGCGTTATGCGTTTGTTTTCAAAGAAAATTCATTGCTTTCGCCGTTGCAAACCGTCTCCCGGTTAGGTACACTGAGAATCATTGAAGAAACGAAAGGGTAGAGATGGGGGAACGGTTGTGAATAAGGCTCAGGTACGCCAGGTGCTGGATATCGTGACGGAAATGTTTCCGGACGCCCATTGCGAGCTGAATCATTCCAACGCGTTTGAACTGACCATTGCCGTGCTGTTGTCGGCGCAATGCACCGACGAAACGGTGAACAAGGTAACCGTCGATCTGTTTCGTAAGTATAAAACGCCGGAGGATTACTTGGCGGTGCCGCTCGAGGAATTGGAACAGGACATCAAGCGGATCGGTCTTTACCGCAACAAAGCGAAGCACATCCGCGAGCTTTGCCGCATCGTATTGGAGACATACGGCGGACAAGTTCCGGAACGGCACGAGGAGCTTGTTAAGCTGCCGGGGGTCGGGCGGAAGACGGCGAACGTGGTCGTGTCGAATGCGTTCGGTGTGCCGGCGATTGCGGTAGATACCCACGTGGAACGGGTGTCGAAGCGGCTGGGCATTGCGAATTGGAAGGATTCCGTGCTTGAGGTTGAGAAAAAGCTGATGAGCAAAGTGCCAGAAGTGGAATGGACGCAAACGCATCATCGGCTCATATTCCTAGGCCGATATCATTGCAAGGCTCAATCGCCGCAGTGTGAGGCTTGTCCTCTATTAGAGTTATGCAGAGAGGGTAAAAAACGTATGAAACCTTCTCCAGTAAGAAAGACTGTGAATGGTACAAAACAAAAGAACATCGCAACAAGCGAAGCCAATAGAGAAGGGTGAGAGAACGATGAAATGCATTTCCGTGTACACTAAAAATTTTGAGCAGTTTTCCGATATATACGATAAAATTTTGAACACAAAGCTTTCCGAGGATGAAGAAACGGTAGTGGAAGGAGTTACCGTAATGGAATCCGGTGACGTCCCCGAACACTATATCGATCGGATGCGGACGAAGCGCGATGTCGTCGTGATGAAAGAGAAGGAACGGGACATTACTATTTTGCAGCATGGTGAATTGTTTGAAATTTTACTTCCTTCCGATCAGGTTGAGAAGCAAACGGCCGTGCAGTAACGAAAGGTCTATAAGAAGTTTAAAAGTCCTTCCGTGATTGGTGCGGAAGGACTTTTTTGCGCTGGTTCGAACTGAGGGGCCTATTGTATAATAAAGGTTATGTGTGTGGAACGGGAGCTGGAGGAAGTGTGACCATGGGACAAATTCATTCAAGAAAATCGCTTCAACAAGAAATTGCGCTGCTTTACAAGCATTTGATGGAGGCGGGCGACGAGCGGACGGCAGATAAAGCCTCCGCACTAGTGGAAAAGTGTCAGGCAGGAGATGTATATATTGCGTTTTGCGGACATTTTTCCGCAGGAAAATCAAGCTTGATCAATGCGCTTTGCGGCACGACGCTGCTGCCGTCCAGTCCGATTCCGACAAGCGCCAATATCGTTTCTATACGCAGCGGGGATGCGGAAGCCCGCATTCGCTATCGGGACGGCAGGACGGAAAGCGTGCCGCTTACGGATGTGTCCGGCCATGCGAAGGACGGCGGTGCGGTTGAGACGGTGGAGCTGATGTCGCCGATCGAGCTGCTTGGCGACCGCGGCGTGCTGCTGGATACACCGGGGGTCGATTCGACGGACGATGCGCATCGGCTGTCGACGGAATCGGCGCTGCACATGGCCGACATCGTGTTCTATGTCATGGATTACAATCACGTCTTGTCGGAAATGAACATGGATTTTGCGAAGCAGCTTTCCGAGATGGGGAAGCCGCTGATTTTAGTTGTCAATCAAATCGACAAGCACCGGGAAACAGAGGTGCCTTTCGGCGAATTCCGAAACGGCGTGAGCGACGCGTTCCGGGCGTGGGGCGTTGAGCCGGCAGCTGTGTTTTACTCAACCTTAAAATCTCCGAAACATCCTCATAATGAGCTTCGGCTGCTTCGTCGCTTCCTGGCGGAGCTGGTGAATCGCGGAGAAGCGCTATCGATCTCCGGCTTGGCGAGCGCGGCTCTGCAGCTGCCAGAGGAGCATGGCGCCGTTTTGGACGAGCGCAGCGCGGACCGAAAAGCGTCACTGAGAGAGCTTGCCCGGCGGGAGGACGAATTGGCTTATGAACGATATGACGCCCTTCGCAAAGAGCTGGAACGGCGTTCAAACATTGCGTCCGCCGTCGAAGAGCAGGCAGCAAAGGAGATCGGTAAAATTGCCGACAACTCCAATCTTACACCGGCGACGACCCGGGACTTGGCGCAATCGTTTCTGGAGAGCCGTCAAAGCGGGTTCAAGGTTGGTTTCCTGTTTACGGGCGCAAAGACTGAAGAAGAGCGCGGACGCAGATTGCAGGCGCTGTATGCCGATTTTCGGGAGCAAGTGACGACACAGCTCGTATGGCATGTACGCGACTGGATGAAACGCCTCGGCGCTTCGTTGGGCGTGCCGTATGAAACGGCTGAACGGCTTAGCGACGCCATCGATGCGGAGATATCGCCTGAATGGCTGCTCGGCATGGTTCGTCCGGGTGCGGTGGCGACCGGCGAGTACACGCTGAATTATTCGCGTGAAATCGGCGGGGAGGCGCGGCAGATGGTCCGGAGGACAGCTGTCAAGGCGGCTGCGGCGCTTGCCTCCGAAGCGCATGCGCTTTACGCCGCGGAGGAGCCTGGGATCCGCGCCGAGCTCGCGGAGCTGGAAGCGCAGCTCGCGAACCGGCGCGAGCTGGAAGCGCTCGAGGCCGCGGAACGCGGCGCGGTTGCGCGGTTGACAGCCCTCCTGCCGACGGCCGCAGCGATCGTTCGGGAACCGGAGCCGTTCCCGGACGCAGCAGCGCTG